>JAABUU010000007.1_pt1 | contig 480893 bp, 389 predicted proteins | sample 5559301 | NCBI WGS metagenome assembly JAABUU01 (sample SAMN10711884, study PRJNA513360) | rock metagenome | isolation source: Antarctica rocks | place: Antarctica: Victoria Land, Richard Nunatak white
ATTGAGCGCATATTGGAAAGCACGGTCGGCGTCCGAGAAGTAGATGATTGCTTGCTGGAGTGTGTGAGGGGCTTCCATTCCTCTAATATAAGCTTGATCGCCTTGTGTGTCAAGTATGTAATTGCCTTCTTTAGCAACTTCATCTATTCCAAGCATATCTACAGAAAGTAAGTCCAAGTGCTCTCTAATAGTCTTTCCACTACACGACATATTTTCGTCGGCTAACATGCCTAGGAAGTTGTCATAGGCCTCAAATAGTTATTTGGTATACAGGTCGAGTTCTGGATACCTAAGTAGTGCGGAAGCGATTATTTCGAGAGGAGCCTTTGTGAGTACAACTCTTAAGCGATCTATGATGGCTTGTACGTTTTTAGATTCGTAAAATTCCCGTCTTTCTTCCGGAGAGACAAAGGATGTGTGGCACTCAAAACAAGCCACCATCCCCGCTAAGAAGAGCAGCTTACGCGACATACGTAGTTTCAGATTTCTTATGGCAAAACCTTCATTTTGTCGATTGCGTTGCTTATAGGCAAAATCAACTGTCATTGTTCGCCAGTAGCGTGCCACATCGTTGAAGAGAAATCTGGGAACTTTATACTGGCCCGATCCCAGCCAAAGTCCTCTATCTTCGTCGAGATAGCGCCACAAAATGTTTCTCAAGACACGTTCGTAGGCCTCGCTTCGGCCAACAGAGTCGGACTCTAGTAGCAAAAGAATCCGTAAAGTAGTGTTTGCATTCGTGTCATCCTGCCCCCCAATGCGGTGAATTAGATCATGACTCGACGCGATTGAGCCAAAGACACCCTCTTGGCCCGGCTGCTTCATCCCCAACTCTGAAATCTTTTTACGAATAGCCTGAGCAACTTTATGGTGCTCAGGTTGTGAAACGCCGTCAAGCAATAGTGTCCAGTCAACATCGCTTCCGGCGGTGAATTCCTGTCGAGCAAGGGATCCGACAACCACAATGCTTGAGTCGGAACTAGCAAACTCTCCTAGTTCTTTCTCGAGCAGTACCTTCTTTTCTGTACTCTGTACTCTTTACTCGAGCCGCGTTTATGTTCGGCCACGATCCGCCGCTACGTCGCTCAAGCGCTTTTAGGGAGGAATCTTTATGGATCGCTTCGGTCAATGGTGTCCAGTGCATGCAGCTTCGCTGATCCTGATTCTATGCCGCGTTGAAAAAGAGTTCCACATTTCAGTAAAGTTTTTGGTTTGCCCCTGAGGTAACCATGCTCATCCAAACCTCTACACCAAATCTCTGGTGCTTATCTTCCCGACATCGTACCCCCACCACTGGGTAGGTTATCGACGCGCCACGCAAACCGCTCCTTAGCCAGCTAGCTACTTCACAGCTGCCATCTCCGCGCTAAGCCGCACTGCACCACTTCCTACCATCATGCTTCGCGTCCAGTCCTAATATCCGGTCTTTTTTACCAGAATCTGGTGCTTGCCGGGGGCAAGATTCAGTGTGGACGGCGTACTCCCCACGAAGCTTCCATCTACTTCGATGTCGCAGTTCGGCACGCTGGACTCCACCGTCAACCCCGACGTAGATGCTGAAGCCGGAGCGCCCGTTACCACAGAGCTCCCGGCGGTTACAGGCGCAAACTTCGCCATATCCAGCTTCATGTCGCCCTGTACGAAAGCCGTCACCTCCGTTCCCTTCGGGATGGTGATGTCCTTGCCATGGATGAACAGGAACAGCGGAGCCGCCGGGAAGAACACGATTGCCGTCGCCACCATCGCGCCCGTCATCGCCCCGACATGGCCACCGCCTTTACCGTCCTTCACCGCCCGCAACTGCACCTTCTCCCCATCGATCAGGCGTGCCGAGTCAACATTCACATCCAGCTTTCCCCCACGCCCCATGCTCTTCTTCGTGGCGGCGTCGGTGACCGTGGCCAGCGCCTGCGCTCCCTTGGGCAGAACCACCGCTCCCTGCACCACGACGTCCTCGGTCACCTTAAAGGAGACCGACTGGCCGGTCTTCGCAGTCGCTGAGCTAAGATTCTCTGCCAGGCGCAACATCACGGCGGTGCCATCGAGCAGAGTGTTTGGAGCAACGGAGATGGCGGAAGCCGTCGCCGTTACCGGTGCTGGAGTTGGAGTTGGAAGAACGGTCGCTGCTGAAGTCGACGCAACTACCTGTTGACCGAAGGCAAGATTGCCCAAAGCAGAAGACACTACAAAGAAAACAGGAAGGGAACGCCGCATGTCGAACCTTTTCTTTCTAGTTACGAGGTCACCCGAACGTAACTCTGCCACTCCACAAAGCAAGAACTCATTCGGCCGGATCATTTCACCCGATGCTCATCAGCGGTAGCGCTTGCGGGCGCTATTCTGAGCCGGCAGCATGGAACGACCGAGGACCTCCGATGAGTCAGCTTCGCCTGCGTATCTTCGATGGAAGTCGCCAGCCCTTCGCGGGGTCGGCGCAGTTTCTGGTTACGATCAGCGATGGCAACCAGACGCAGCGGGTGCGGGAGTTCTATTCGGAGAATGACATCAGCTTTGACCTGCCGTTTTTTGATAATTTCGGTGACGACTATACCGTCCTCGTTTATGCGGATGGGTACAAGCAGGCTGGGTTCGTTCCCGTCAGGCTCTCGGATAGGTATCCGGGGACGCTCGATATCATGCTGATCGCGAACCATCCCGGCTTCAACTTTGGCGCCGCCCGCTGGGCCGCCGCGAAGAGTACTTACCCCTTTCTGGCCTCAGGGGTGGATGACGCGACGGGGCAGGCCCGTTACGACACGCTGCTCGACACCATGCCGCAGTCGCTTGCCTGCATCCTGAATCTGGGCGAGGCGATGAGCCAGATCCGGCTCGCGCAGGGCACACCGCTCGATTACCTGAAGCAGCTTCGCTGGGAGGCGCCCTACGGGCCTGCGCCGGATCGCTTCTTCGCCTGGTGCGACATGGCCCTGATCGATCAGGTGAAGATCGCCGCTCGGGCCGGCCAGTTCGCCGTCGACAGCAATCCCGGCATGCTCCATCCTGGAGCGACCTCCAGTTGGAAGCAGATCCAGTTCGGCGAGGCCAACGTCCAGCTCACCTTCCACGAAAACGATACGCGCGTCATCGATGGCGTCACGTGCGTGATGGTCGAGCCCGACATGGACTACTACAAGGACCCAGCCGCCCATATCCTGCTCGAAGTGGTCGCGAACGCGCTTACGCACACGCTGACGGATCCCGCCGAGGTGTACGTGCTCCGCTGGATTGCCGGCCGCGCTGCCGGAGCCGTCGAGTTCGCCCCGCTCTATACCCTCACGGCCTGAGTGGAAGGCGGCGGCTCGCATTGCCGGAGGGTTCGTCCGATTCGCCGGGACGGGCGGTCACATCTCGAGAGAGCGCCCAAACCGCTGAGGTGCCCGACCCGCGAAGCCGAAGCCCACCGGTTGAGGAGTGCTCGGATCAAGTCGTCAGCATCTCCCTCTGCGGGCAAGCCGCGTTGCTATCGGACGTCCGGACGTCCGGATGTCCGGATCGATTTCCCGAAGTGCGGATCTTAACTGTGGACCTTGGCCACGCATACAATCAAGAGTGTCGTAAGGAGACTCTATGCTGAAGCATCCCATGATTCAAAAGGCGCTGCTGGTCGTGTCCCTGCTGGTCTTGCCCCTGCTGGTGGCGACGAGCGTATTGCCCGCGTTGGCGCAGCGGTACGACCAGAATCAGAATCGCGACCGGAATCAGAACCGGAATGACCAGAACTACTACAACGGCGTCCGTGATGGAGGCCGGGGCGGCAACTACGATCAGGGCCGGCATGATCACTACAACAATCACAATGACGACCGCTATCGCCAGAACCAGGGCGGGATCGGGCCAGGCAAGGGAGCGCTTATCGGGGGCGGCGGCGGCGCTGTGCTGGGTGCGTTGTTCGGCGGCGGGTTGAAGGGAACCATCATCGGAGGCGCGGCTGGAGCGGGCGTTGGCGCGATCGTGGGGAAGGTCCACCAGAACAGCCAGAGACGCGACAGCTATAACGGCCGTGACAACTACGGCGATCGATATAATGGCCACCGCTAGAACGGATCGCCTGTGAGTGTATCCCCAAGCGGAGGGTTGCAACGTCGCTTTTTGGCGAGAAGTTTGACGGGAAAAGATGACACTCGCCTCTGTCACCCGGTGCATGGCAGCAGGAGACATATTCTCACCAGCACTGAAGCAGGGACGAAGACGACGAAGAGGAACGACGACGAAGGGGAATGACGATGATATCCAGCACGACACGATTTCGCAGCCTGATCCTTACCTGTGCCGCGACGGCGACACTCACACTTGCGACGGGCAGCATCCCTGCCCAGACGGCACCGGCCGCGGGCCAGGGCAACGACAGCATGACGCGCTCGGTCACGGACAGCGCGCCGGCTCCCCACAGCTGGACGACCGACCAGATCATGACGGCCACCGTGCACCAGGCATGGCTGTTGAGCGGCAAGGACGAGAACAACTTCTTCGAGATGGTGAAGGAGTTGGCGGAGATCTCCGCCAAGAACCGAAACATGACGTTGCCCGACGATCCTGAAGCCGGAAAAAAGGCGGGCGCGTACATCAAGAAGCAGGCCAAGGCCGACCATGACCAGCTGCTCTTTGCGATTGTGGACAAGTCGGTCCGAATGACCGGCACCAAGGGACCGACGGGAAACTAGTGCCGTGCGGGCGATGCGTATGGAACACAGCTTGGTACTTACGGGATGCCGGTCGGGACGGTAGAGTGAGAGGTGCTCTGGCGTCTCCGCGCCTCTCGATGACTGTGCGTGGGTACGCCCCACTCTCCGCTCTGCTTGCGGTGTCGTTCTTCTGCTTGATGCCTGCCCTGCTCGGCGCCCGGCCGAGAGAGCGTGACCGCGGAGGTGAGACGCATCGCGCTTCGGCGAGGGTGTGGTCTTCCCGTTCAGGTTCGCGGCTCGCGCATGATCGCAGCGAGCGTGGCGGTCTGAGCGGTCATAACGGTCTGAGCGCTTCAAGCAATGCAAGCAATCGGCATCGGCGTTCCGCGCGCGCCGCGGGATATCGCACGAACGGCTACCCTACCGCGCGCATGGTGCGATCCGTAAGCCTGCGCCGAAGTGGTCTGCGACGGAGCGGCCTGCGAGAGAACGCGGGCTCTCGTTCGCCGCGAGTGACTCGAGTCGACGAGCCGGGGCGCATCGTTCCGGGTGGATTGGAAACGGTGGTGCGGCACGCTTCTGAAGCAGGGGCGACGGGATCAGGGGCGACGGGATCAGGAGCTACGGGAGTCTCTCATCCGCCGGATCTGGACGATGTCGATCCGTCGGACCCGTCGGAGGCTGCGCCCGTCTCGGCGACGGCTCCTGTACCGGTTATCAGCGTGATCCGGAAGACGGCGGAAAAACCACAGCTTCCGCCGATTGAAGAGGTCGCGGCGACGCCCGAGATTCTTCCATCGCTCTACAACAAGCGCGGGCGGCTGATCGTTCCTCCCGCTTTGAGGGGGTCGCGCGAGATCCTCCTTCACCAGAATGAGATAGCGGACCGCGAGGGCCTGGATCGGGTGCAGGACGATGGCGATCTCGAGACCATGCGGCATCGCTATATGCTGGTTGCGCTCCCAGTCAGCGGCGGCATGCAGGTGGACGAACGCCTGCCTTACAATCGCCGCTATTGCCGGCCTTGGACGGCGCAGTTCCTGGCAGCGCTGGCGCGTGCGCACTATGCCCGATTCCATACACCGCTTCAGATCAACTCGGCGGTCCGGACGGTGGAGTTCCAGCAGCGGCTGCTCCGCACCAACGGTAACGCCGCGCCGGCGGGGGGTGAGACGGCATCGCCGCATCTGACCGGCCAGGCAGTCGACCTAGCCAAGCACGGCTTGTCGCTGAGTGAGATCGCATGGATGCGCGGCTACCTGCTGCCGCTGATCGAGGAAGGAAAGATCGATGTGGAGGAGGAGTTTCAGCAGTCGTGTTTTCACATCAGCGTCTATAAAAAGTATCTTTCGCCGGCTTTGGTTCCACCGCGCAGTATTGCATCGACGCACCGGGACAGACCGGCTGCGCTTGCTCTTGCGATTCACTAGCGCAAGGCAGAGGTGGATGTACCCTTGGTTCCCGGTGGAGCTTCGGCTGCGCTCAAAGATGACAGATTCTGGTGAAGGTAACAGAGTTTCTGGTGAGGTTGGGTAGGCAAGTGCAAGTGCCGACGCAGGTCCTTCGGCTGCGCTGCGCTTCGCTCAGGATGACAGTTCTTTTGGGTGGGTTAGAAGAGGACAGGCAACGGCAAGTGCAGGTGCCAATGCAGGTCCTTCGGCTGCGCTCAGGATGACAGATGTTTGCCTGGGATGACGGTTTTCTGCCCGGCGCACTTATCCGGAATTCCTCGAAACCGGCTGGTTCAGAGTGTTTCGCGCATGCCGGTGCGCCAGCTGGTATAGGCAGCGTCGAGGACGCGCATGTTGTGAACGGCGTCGGATGCGGTAGCGAGGAAGATGCCTGTGCCGCGATAGGCCGCGGCGAAGCTGTCGATCATCCGGATGTATCCATCCCCGTTGTCGAAACGCCTGGTCTCAATGAGCTGACCGCCGCGGCGAAGCACCACATCTACCGGCTGGTCCACGGTAAGTCCATTCTCACTGATGAGGACGCCTTCGCTGCCGGTCACCTCGACCAGCGAGCGGTAGGGCGCGGCCGCGGTTACAGTGACGGTGGCAAGGACGCCTGAGGTCATCTCGAGTTGCAGCGCGGCGTAGGATTCGATGCGCTTGCCGGAAGGATCCGGAGCGGCGGTGGGGGTGAGCGCCGAGGCTACCGTGGACACGCTGAGAACGGCGTGACTGAGCACATTCTGGCCGAGCACATAGCGGAGCGAGTCAATGCAGTGCACCCCAACGTCGGCGATCGGACCGCCGCAAGCAAGATGGAGGTCGGTGATCCAGGTGCGCGGCGCCAGGTTCGCGGGATAGCTGAACTGCGCATGAGCCAGTTGCGGCTGCCCGATGCGGCCCGCGGCAATCTGCTCGCGCATCCACTCGAGGCTGCGATTGTAGCGAAAGTTCTGCGCTACGCCGAAGAGCAGACCCGCGGCATCGGCGGCGGAGAGCATTTCCCTGGCCTCGGGGGCGTCCATGGCGAGCGGCTTCTCACAGAGAACAGCCTTGCCGTGCTTGAGCGCGAGGAGCGTATCGTTCCGGTGCATGGCATCAGGCGATGTGATGAACACTACGTCGACGTCGGTTGAGGCGCAGAGCGCATCGGGGGTCGGGAAGCAGTGTGGAATGGAATGGTCGCGACAATCCTGGGCGGCGGCAGCCTGGTTGCGCCGCCAGATGCCGGTGAGTACAGCGTGCACACTTTTCTGGAACGCGGGAACAAGGCGGCGCGCTGCGTGATGACCGAAACCGAGAATCGCAAAACGGACAGGACTCGCCATAGAGAGAGCTTACCCGAGAGAGTTTGTCCAGAGCAAAGACGCGGTCGATGAACCTGGTTGATTGAGTGGAACGGACAACAGCAAAGGCGAAAATGCAGGTCCTTCGACTCCACAGATCACGATAAAACCGTGATCTGTTTCGCTCAGGATGACAGGTTTGTGGCTGATGGAGCGAGGACAGTTTTCGGTTGCGTGGGGTGATGGCGGTTTTGTGGCTGCGTGGAGTGGTGGCAGTTTTGAGGTTGGTGGAGTGATGACAGGCTTGGGGTTGGTGGAGTGATGACAGTTTTGGGGTTGGTGGAGTGATGACAGGTTTGGGGTTGGTGGAGTGATGACAGGTTTGGGGTTGGTGGAGTGATGACAGTTTTGGAGTTGGTGGAGTGATGACAGGTTTGGGGTTGCGGGAGCGAGGACAGGTTTGGGGCTGGGAGCAGCGACTATGGTTTGGCCTAGTGTGCGTCGTTCTTGAAGATCTGTTCTGCGTAGAAGTTTTCGATCTTGGTCTGATCGTGCAACATTTCGAAGAACGCGCTCTTCAGCAACTGCGAGCGCACGTCGCGCAGTTGCTGCCGGATCGCCTGCTGCACGCGGGGATCATTGAGCTCTCGCTGGCCGGGCGGGTCGCGCGAGAGCAGCTTGTAGATGGCATAGCCGGCGGGCTTTTTTGTGGTTGCATCAAGACCGACGATGATGTCCGTGATCTGGCCGGGCTTGAGTTTTGAAACAGCGTTGAAGACCTGGGGATCGGCGTGGAGCTGCGACTCCGAGACGAAGCCCATGTCGCCGCCACCCGAGGCGGTCTCGGGCCACTCGGAGAAGTTCATCGCGATCGAGCCGAAGTCTTCGCCGCTGTCGAGCCGGTTCTTGAGCGCCTGGATCTTCTTACGCGCCTCGTCGTCGCTGGTTGCCTTGCTGCCCTGCAGGTTTCCGGGCTGGGTGGAGGGCGCGTCGGTCACGCGGATCCCGGCCAGATGGTACTGGGTCTCCATGAGGTTGTACTCGGCCTTGTGCTGGTTGTAGTAGCTGCTGACATCGGTGTCCGAGACGGTGATCTTCGAGTTGATCTCCTTATTCAGCAGCTTGTTGATGGTCAGCGAGCGGCGCAGATCGTGTTTTACATCGTCCAGCGTGTGACTGCTGGCCTTCAGCCGGTCGTTGAACTCGGCATCCGTGTAGCGGGCCTTCATCTCCGCCAGCTTCGCATCCACCTCTTCATTGGTGGCGGTGAGGTTCATTTTGGCAGCACGCTGCTGCACGATCTCCTCGTCGATCAGTTCGCGCAGCAGATTCAACCGGAGGGAGTCGGCCTGCTCCTGCGATGGCTGCTGCTGGGTCTCGCCGAGCTGGTCCTTGTACGCCTTGTCGACGTCGACGCGCATGATGGCATGGCCGTTGACTGTCGCCACCACATCGGCATTATGGGTGCGGTGACACCCGGCCATAGCCAGGAGCGTAACCGGCAGAACCGTCGCGCGAAGGATGCGCTGACCGGTACATTGCTGTTGCTTCATCGTTTTTTCTACTGTGTTCCTTGCCAATCCTGACGCTCCTGCACTGACTTCGCTCGTTCGCTCCTGAACTCGTTTCGTTCGTTAGCTGCGACACTGGCTTCGCTAGTTACCGGTCTTTGCCGCCGGCGCGGGTTCATGAGAGGGGGTCGGCGGGGGCGGGGGCGTCTGGCCCGCAGCCACGAGCGCACCATCGATGACGCGATAGATGTACTCGATCGGCAGGGCACCTTCAACTTTTTCGCCATTGATGAAGAGCGCCGGCGTCGAGTCTACGCCCAGGGTCTCAGCCTCTTTGATTGAAGCGCGCACGGCTGCGTCATCCTGCTTCGCGATGCAGGCATTGAGCGAATCCACATTCAATTTCTGGCGCTTGCCTTCATCCCGGGCCAGCGTGTCCAGAGTCTCGTTCGCTTTGACGATGTTCTTCTCCGCGCCGCCCATCTCTGCCGCATGGCCGTGGATGTAGTCCACGAGATTCCAGTAGCCGCCCGGGCTGTGCGCGCCAACGCAGTTCGCATCGATCGCGGCACGCATGGCCCAGGGGTGCTGGCTGAGCGGGAAGTCCCGATAGACGATGCGCACCTGATTCTTGTAGCGGTCGAGCAGCGCGGGGAAGAGCTGCTCGTGCATCTTCGCGCAGAAGGGGCACTCCAGGTCGTCATACCCGACGATGACCACAGGCGCGTTTGCCGGGCCGCCGCGGGCCGGGCGCTCGGTCGCCGAAACGAGCTCCTTCGGATCCTTGCTGATGTCGAACTTATTGAACTGCGCCAGCGTCTTGCCATCGGTTGACAGCAGGAACGTCAGCGGCTTGCTGGCCTTTCCGTCGCTGCTGAAGGTGACACTGATCGCGTCGAATCCGGGCACGTCGCTTTTGGAGCGGGGGCCTATCTGCACGTCGTAGTTTGGAGGTACGCTCGATTTCGAGCGAATCAGGATCTCGACACGACGCGCCATCTCCGGCGACAGGGTGCTCGAAGAAGTGGGGGCTTGAGCGTGGCAGCCTAGCATGGAGAACGGCAGGGCAACGATTGCTAACAGGATCGAACGAAGCGGTTTGACGGGAATCTGCACGCTCTCATTATCGCATGCAGAGCCATGGCGGCTTGGGCGCAGGCTCGGGGGGCGAGGTGTGCGGCTGAGGGATTATGGCTGATTTTTTCGGGGTGGTGCGGTCCTTCGGCTGCGCTCAGGATGACAGACGTCTTGGGTGAGTTGGGAAGGCGGGCAACTGCAACTGCTAATGCAGGTCCTTCGGCTGCGCTCAGGATGACAGATGGTAGGAGGGATGAAGGAGGGGCAAGGGCAAGGGCAACTGCAAGGGCTAATGCGGGTCCTTCGGCTTCGCTCAGGATGACAGATGTGGGAGGTATGAAGGAGGGGCAAGGGCAAGGGCAAATGCCAATGCAGGTCCTTCGGCTGCGCTCAGGATGACAGATGTTTTGGGGTGAGTTGGGGAAGGCGGGCAACTGCAAGTGCAAGGGCTAACGCAGGTCCTTCGGCTGCGCTCAGAATGACAGTTTTTGGGGTGGGTTGGGGAAGGCGGGCAACTGCAAGTGCTAACGCGGACCTTCGGCTGCGCTCAGAATGACAGAGTTTCAGGTTACAGAGGTTTCTTAGAACAGGCGTTCGGCGCGGCGTAGATTGCCTGCGGTGCCGATGTTGGCGAGTGTGAAGTTGAAGCGGTAGACGTTCTCGTTCCGGACCGATCCCAGCTCGAACTTGCGATACTCGACGCTAACGCCGCAGCAGTTCCAGTTGTAGGAGGTCTGGAGCGCGGCGTACTGCAGCCGGGCTAGATTGAGGTCGACGCCGGCGTTCGCGGCTACGCCAAGACCGGGCTTGAGCGGGGATCCATAGCCGAGCAGAGCGCGAAGCTGGCTGAAGTTCGAGACCGCCGAGCTGACGCCTTCGGTGTAGAAGCGGCCGGGCGCATTGAGCCGCGCATAGCTCAGGCCACCGAAGACGTTCCCCTGATGGACATCGAAGAAGACGTTGTCGGCGGTAAACTTTTTAGCGCCGGTGTCGTAGTCAAAGTCCCACTCCACGTCCGTCTTCTCCGACGTCTGGACGCGCAGGCGCGACAGCAGCGGCGAGATCTCGCGCGGCTCGGTCAAGAACGCCACGCCGGAGAAGGAGAGCGTCGTATCGAAGATGTTGCGGCGGCCCTGGCGCACCGCACCGCCGAAGGTTGGATCGAAGAAGTACTTCTGGGTAAGCCGCCACTGGACGCGTTCGCTCGTCGTGCAGGTGGCGGAGGCGGAGGTCTCTTCTTCAGTTGCCGCGCCCTCGGGCAGCGTCTTCTCGCTGCATAGCTTCGACCCGCCATGGCGAACAAAGAGCCGCTGCGTGACACCGTACTCCAACTCGTTGGTGTTGCTGACGACATCCTTCTCGTCGAAGCGGAGAACGTTCAGGAAGTTGCCGATGCCGGTTACATAGCGATAGGTCACCTCAGGCTCTATCGTGTGGCGGACGTCCCTGCTGCCAAAGAGCTTCATGACGGGCCCGGTATCGAAGGTCCGCTCGATGACCGGCGCCCGCATATCGAGCTGCGCCTCGAAGGCTGCACGATTCAATCCTCCACGACCCTCGACCGGCGGCGCACCCGGCGCATACGGGGTCTGGCGCTTGCGGCTGTAGATCGTCTCGCGGACGCCCACCGACGGCAGCAGATGCCAGCCGCCGGCGACGAGCGGACGCGCAATTCGCGGATGCAGGTCGAAGCGCTCGATGGTGCCCCCGGTCACGAAATTCGGTTGCACGCGCTTCAGGCCTGCGGACGAGCTCTCAAGGTTCCAGAGCAGACCAGTCTTTCCGAATTGATGGTCGGTCGTGTCGAAGCCGAGCGAAGGCGCATGAAAGATGCGGACCTGCTGCTCCGGGAGCGCAGGGGTGGTGGGCGTGGCCAGCAATGCCTCACGTTTGAGGCCCTGGTACCGGTCGGCCTGTGCGGAGGCCAGGAAGCCATGCGCTTCATGCACGGCGTAAGCTGTCGAAAAGATGTCGCTCGAGACGGCCTGGTTGAAGTTATTCGAAAAGGCCTGGCGATACGGGTAGGAGCTGAGGTACTCGACATCCGCCGCAACCCGTGTATGGGCAGAGTAGTCGTGCCGGCCGCTGAAGGTGACGTCCTGACCGCCCTGATTGATGTAGATGCCGCCCTCGGGCGTATAGCCCTTATCCTGCAAGGCGGTGTAGTGTGCGGTCGCGAAGTCAAAGCCTCGCCCCCGGTACCGAAAGGTTCCCGATTCCTCCCATCCGCGGAGGGAGAAGTATTGCAGGCCCATGGTGAGATCGGCGCTGCGATTGATGACCCAGTAGAGCTCCTCCCCGAGAACGGTGCCTTTGATCGATGACTGGCTAAAGATCGGAACCAGGAATCCGCTCTGCCTGGCTGCCGCGTCGACGGGATGCGTGACATAGGGCAGATAGAGCAGCGGGACGTTCAGCAGATGAAAGATGCTGTTATGCGCGCGGGCCTTCTCGCTGTCAATTTCGAACTTGCCCGAGGAGAGCAGCCAGTCCGGATGCGGGAGCTGGCATGAGGTGACGGTTCCGTCGTAGACCTGGTACTCGGCCGGTCCGCTGCGAACGACGAGGCGGCCGGTGAACAGAAAAGGGTTTCCGCTGGTATAGATCGTTCCTCTACCGGTGTTCTTGACCCCGACGGATCCGGTCACATCGTAGAAGCGGCCAGTCTGCTGCTTGAGGTTGACGGTACCGTGGCTCGCCTGGATGCGCTCGCTGTTCGAGCCACCGGTCGCGACCAGGTGCCCGGTCGCGATCACCTCTCCCGTGAGGGTGTCGTACTCCATGTGGTCCGCCTCGATGGTGCGTTCCCTGTACGCGACGACGACATGTCCGTCCAGAACATAGCGGCCTTTTTGATAGCTCTGCGTGTCCGATTGAATGTCCGCGTTTTCTGTGCTGTCGGAAGCCGGTATGGGAACCGCAGTCGGAAAGCCCAGGACAGGAGAGTTCAGGGCAGAGGGGCCGTCCGGAAGCGCACCTACATCTGTCGTGAGGGGCAGAGCGGGAGTGATCGTGGAGGGTGCCGGAGTCGTTAACTCCTGAGCCGGGAGAAGCGGATGACTTGCCGCAGCCAGCATGATAATGATGAGGAGGAACGCAGCGTGCAGGGGGCGAGAGACGCTCGATGGGCAGACAGAGAACGAGGCAGCCGCAGCGGAGCCGAAGTCTACCATTCTGATTCGATTTCCCGGCTTGCTTCGTATCCGACGCGCCACCACATCTTCAGGCTAAACGATTTCATGGAAGCGAGTTTTCAAACGTGAGCACACCGAGCGCCGCTCAATTGCAGTTCGACCCTGAGGACGCGCCCTACCCCGAGACGGAAGCACAGGCGACGGGCGGGAACACCTCGCAGGCGAGGACCTCTGCCCTGAAGATGCAGGCTGCGGAGCGGCTGGCCGCACATCGTGCCCGCCGCGACCCTGCGACGGCGGGCGAGCTTGCCGGGCCGAAGATCGCGGCGCCTGCAGCCGCGCCCCCGGCTGAGACTCGTGCGATGCGCATCGCGGCGGCTGTGGCCGAGCGCTATGCCCAGTCGCAGAGCTATCGCGGGTTCCTTGCAGCCGAGGCGGAGCGCGCCACGCAGCAGGCAGAGGCCGCGGCCGAGGTTGCGGCGCGGACGGCGCAGGCGGTTGCCGCGACGCAGCAGCAACTGTTGAGCGAGCTTGAGAGCTGGACGATGGGAGACGCTCCCGGATGCGCTCCGCTGGCTGATGCATTCTCTGAAATGGCTGGTGGGAGCTTCGAGACGCTTGGCGCGAGCTTTGGGGCGTTCGACACAAGCTCAGCGGCAGACGCGATCGCGCAGCGTCCCAACCCCGGCCTGACGGTCCGGCTCTACGAAGATGTCGGGCGTGGCGAGATCGGCGCCGGATATGCGAACGCCGTGCCGTATGAGCAGCTAGATGAAGAGGAGCGCATCGCGCTCGACGACGAGATCGCGTTCCGCCAGTCCCCTGTCTTCGACGGGCCTCGAGAGCCGGCGATCCCAATCCCGGCCAACCTGCTCGAGTTTCCGCGTCAGCTGGTCGCATCGCGCAGGGCGAGACCACGGCTGGCGGAAGGGCCGCTCCGCGAGGAGGGAGATCAGGGCCGGGAGGGTGGGCAGCTTCGGATCTTCGAGGTGGAGGCAGACCAGATCGAGAACCTGCCCGAGGCGGAGCCGACGCTGCCCGAGTGGTCGTCGATCCGGCTCGGCGCCCGTATGGCCACTGAATCCCTTGAAAGCACCGCGGAGCTCGCGAGCCAGGCGACAGATTTTCGAGCCGCTCCACCAGCGCTGCGCCTGCTGTCCACGATGGTGGACGGGAGCATCGTTCTGGCAGCGTTTCTGGGCTTCACGACGGTTGTGAGCTACACGGCCGGCCGGCTTCCGACCGGCGAGCTCGCAGCTTTGGGTTCTGTCGTGACCCTGGCTGCACTCTTTCTGATCTATCAACTTCTATTCTTTACCTTCTCAAACGCAACTCCGGGCATGCGCTACACCCGCATCGGCCTGTGTAGCTTCAGTGATGAGAATCCGACACGCTCCGCGATGCGCCGCCGCCTGATCGCTGTAATCCTGGCGGCTTGCCCGCTCGGCCTGGGCTTTCTCTGGGCTTTTCTGGATGATGACCGGCTTGGCTGGCATGACCGGATCTCCGGGATGTATCAGCGGAGCTACTAAGTACAGGGTGTAGAAAGCGGCTGGAACAGGTGTTTGGCGGCTCGAGGCGGTTGTATGTCGGTTTATGCGAGGACAGGCAACGGCAGGTGCCACTGACAATGCGGACCTTCGGCTGCGCTCAGGACAGAGTTTTGGGATGGGATGAGAGAGGACAGGCAACGGCAGGTGCCACTGCCAATGCAGGTCCTTCGGCTGCGCTGCGCTCCGCTCAGGATGACAAATGTCTTTGCTGGGATGAGAAAACATGCAACGGCAGGTGCCAACGCGGAGCTTCGGTTGCGTTCAGGATATAGATGTCTTGGTGGTGCATACGGAGCTTCGGCTGCGTTCAGGATGATGGATGTTTGGTAGCCCTTGCTGTCGTTTTGAGACCCTACACCCTGTTTCCTACGCCCTCTAGTTAGAACGTTGTGCTGACTGTCAGCCGGAAGGTCTTGCGTGGCTCACGGAGTGTGTAGTTCGCGCCGTAGAACTGGACTGCCTGCTGATAGCTGTACTCGCCAGCACCGGAGGTGGGGAAGAAGTTGCGGAAGCAGGACGTGATTCCCGGCGTGCACACGTTGGGAAGGGCGAGTTGCTGTGGCAAGTCCTTGTAAAGACGAAGCGGGTTATAGGCGTAGTAGATCCGGAAGGGAGCATTGACGATCGGCAGGATCACCTGGAGCTCCGCACCGGTCGACATGCGCGGTACGAAGTTGGTGCCTGGCACGGTCTTGAGGAGGAAGGGGAAGTTGACCGTCTGTCCGCCGAAGCAGGCTCCATTCACGAAGTTCGGGCAGCCGTAGGAGGGGCTGGTCACGAGAGACTGGCCGGCGACACTCTGGCGAAGTTGTCCCTTTTGCAGATCTCCGGTAAGGCCGAAGTCCGCAAATACGTCAAATGTCACCTGATTGACGATCGGGATGTTGTATTGCAGGTTGCCGGTGAATTGCGTATCGCCGCCGATGGTGACGAGGCGGTAGATCGGCAGAGGGATCTGTATGTTTCCGAGGTTCGGTTGCGTCGGGTCGCGCGGAACCGTCGAGCCATCCGGGTTCGTCAGGTTGAAGAGAACCTTGTTCGGGATGAACGTGTACGGCGAGGAGGCGCGGATATCGAAGCCGCGAACGTCATTCTCGCCGCCGCCGTAGATGCGGTTGGTGGGCGGCGCCACCTCACCCCCAAAGCCGGTGACGTGTGCGAGTTGGGCGCGCATGGCGAGCACGTTGTGACCTTCGCGATTGATGCGCAGGCCCTTCATCGGATAGTACTGGCGGAAGCTGGCGACGGGGGAGATGTACTTGACATTTCCGCCCACACCGGCGATCTGCACGGCCAGGTTGAAGTCCCTGCCGCCATGCGGACCAACTGCGCGATCGAGACTGGAGTAGGTGAAGCTTGGCGAGACGAGCGAGGTGATGATGCCGCTCAACTGGTTCTGGCCGGCGACGCCGGAGCGGAAGGCGAGCGATTGGAAGACATTCCGAGTGTTGTCGTTGAACGTGGTGACCGAGGCGCGCGAAAGCTGGTACGAGACACCAACGCGGGTGACCCCGTTGTGCGAGAAGAGATGGCGCAGCGGCTCACTGAGCGAGAGGGTGAAGCCTGTCGTCGACTGGTTGTAGTTTGTCAGCAGCGACTGCTGCGCATTGGTGAGGTTTCCTGCAGCCGCACCGGTTGCCGCGTAGCTCTTGGACGGGTTGAAGTCGTTCTTCTGCGTAAATACCTGGACACCGAGGGAGATCGGCTTGTTGCGCAGATAGGGCTCCGTGAAGCCTAGGCTCAGGTTGCGCGACAGGCTTCCGATGTTCGCCTGGACCGAGAGCGTTTCGCCAAGACCAAGGAAGTTATTCGTCTCGTAGTTGAGGCCGAGGAACGATCCGGAGAGGCCGCTCAGGCCGCCGTTGAGGCCGATGGAGTTCTTTCCCTTCTCTTTCAGCTTCAACAGGAGATCGACGGTGCCGTCGTCTGCATTCTGCCGGCTCTCGGAGTCCTGTTCGGCCTTCAAAGTGTCGAAGTAGTTCAACTGGTTCAGCCGCAGGATGGAGAGATCCCAGAGCCGACTGTTGTAGACCTGACCTTCTTCGAGGAGGAGTTCACGCCGGATGACCTTGTCGCGCGTGATCGTGTTTCCCTGAAACTCGATGCGCGAGACATAGAAGGGCTTGCCTTCGTCGATGTCGATGTCGAGGTAGATCAGCTTTTTCGCATCGTCGACACGGGGGACCGGGTTGCCGACGAAGTTGATGTAGCCGAGCTCGCCATAGGCCTTGCGGAGCTGCTCCAGGCCCTTGCTGAACATTGTGGCGTTGAAGTACTCGCCGTCTTTCTGGGCGAACTGCGCACGCAGGACCTTGAGATTGGTAACGGCCTTATTGTTCTTGAAGGTGATGCCGCCCAGCCTGTAGCGCTCGCCCTCTTCGACTGGCATCTGGATATCGATGCGTTTGCCGGTCGAGGCCCGCAGCGTGAATGGATTGATGCCGCCGACGTCCCGGACGTGCGTGATCGGTTCGGCGGTCTGCGCCTTGAAGTAGCCGCGATCGCGATAGGCCTGGCGCACGCGTTCGGTATCCTCATCGAGCTTGCTTGCGTCGAAGGTGCGGGCGAAGATGTTTTCGAGGACGTAGGAGTGCGGGACGCCGATGGGCCGCAGGTTCTTCATCGAAGCACGCAGCGTACGGTCGGGCAGGCTGTTATTACCTTGGAAGACGATCTTACCGACCTTGACGGTCGGACCCTCTTTGATGGAAAAGGTGAGGGTCACGGCTGCGGGCGGAATCTTCTTCACTTCAGGAGTAATGGTCGCAAACTGGTGCCCGTGCTCGGCCAGAAGATCTTTGAGAACGACGACAGCACGCGCGATCCTGGTCGGATCGTATTGGCTCTCGACCGTGAGGCCGACCTTCGCCTTCTTGAATCGCTCGAGAACGTCCGACTGCGAGATGGCGTTCAGCCCCTTGTAGTTGATCTCGCGGATGGTCGGCTTTTCCTGGACATAGATCACAAGCTGCACGCACCTGGGCGTGTCGACGCGTTCGATCCGGACATTTTCGAAGTAGCTGGTATTCCAGAGCGAGTTGAAGTCGCGCTCGACCACGGCGGGATCGTAGAGGTCGCCCTGATGCGAGAAGAGCCGTGCGAGAACGGACTCCTTCGGAATGCGGCGATTGCCGATCACCTGGGGCTGGCAGAGCGTCTGCGGAGTGGAGGCGGGTGCATCGGAACGAGGAGCGGGTGAGGTCTGGGTCGCAGTCGGGGCTGGGGTCTGGTTCGCTGTTTGGGCCTGGGTTGCTGTTTGGGCGGGCAGTGCTACCACGCAGACAAACGCGGTCACAACGGCACTCACAATGCGGGAGCGGCTGGAGCGCGGGCGCATGAACTTGGTGAAACATTTCAGGGAGCTTTCGCTCTCTCGGTTTACGGTAAAGATACGGACACCCTCACTGCTCTCAAAATCACACCGAGACGGCTTCCCCGGAAAGCTCGATTATAGGGGAGCAGCCCCGGTCGGCGCGAGTCGCACTCCAGGTTTCCTGCCGGTGCATCCATCCAAGGACACGCCACTGCATCGGTGTCCTGTGACAAACGGTGCTGCCGATCACGAGAATTCACCGGGATGGCTGCTGACAGGGATACTCTGAATAGCCTTTCGCCTAGCGGAGACATTTCCCCAGTATCCAGGGCGGATCTACGGTTGCTGTACCCACGTCCACAAAGAACAGACAACGGCAAGAACACACGCGGATGAAGCGGCGCGGCTTCGGTCGAGATGACGGTTTTGAGAGGTACCAAGGGCGCAGGTGTGCACCGGGATCGCTGCATCGGAATGGTTTGTGTGTGAATGATGCGCAGAGCTCAGCTCTCGAGCTCTGCTGTGATCGTGAACTCTTCGGCGGCTGAATCCCAGCGGACTGTTAACACATTCGGCTGGCAGCAGACCTGGCAGTCTTCGACATACTGCTGCTTCGATCCGCCCGACTCATCGACGGTCGTCTCGACCCACTCTCCACACCCTGCGCACTGAAATCCCGCTGCATGCATCGTCAGAAGCTCCCCTCCGAAATACGTGTCCGCTTCTCTACCTCGACGAGCGTGGAGTAGAAGGTCGGGCCGCCACCGATGTCCGTCAGCGTCTCGGACGTAAGCGCATTGACGTTCACTCCACCAGTGGAGAGTTTGTTCCAGTCGAGCGTAGCGGCGACGACTCCGGGCGAGACCTGCGACCCGAGGAGCGCCTCGAGTGTGATGCGGCCGCGCCCATTGAAGACCTCGACGAGATCACCCGTTACCAGGCCACGGCTGGCGGCGTCGATTGGATGCATCTCGAGCATGCCCGCCGTACGCGCCTCCATGCGGCGATGGCCCGGCAGATTCGCGAAGGTGGAGTTCATATAGTTGTCGGCCTTGCGGGGAAGAAATTCAAGCGGATACACCGTCGCATGATGGCGCGACTCGGCGGGCGCGAGGAAGACCGGTACGGGCGTCAGTTGACCGCGGCCGCTCGGCGTCCGAAACCATGCCGCCGTACTGAACGGCAGGACAGCGCCATCTTCATTCGCTGGAAGCCGGAGTGCCAGATGTCCCTCCTGCTCCAGCCGCGCACGGTCGATGCCGGCAAACCACGGGTCTGCTGTGCGCAGCGCCTGATCGATCAACTGGTCTTCGGAGTCGGCGAAACACTGCTCCTCAAAGCCCATGCGCCGGCCCAGCGCGCCGAAGAGTGCAACGTTGCTGCGCGCCTCGCCCAAGGGCGCGATGGCCTGATCGGAGATCTGCACGAACAGATGCCCATAGGCTCCCTGCACGTCCTTGGTTTCGAGAAAGGTGGGGGCAGGCAGCAAGATGTCGGCATAGTCCGCTGTATCGGTAAAGAACTGCTCATGCACGACGGTGAACAGGTCCGGTCGCGCCATGCCACGCAGCACGGCACGTTGATTGGGGGCGATGGCCGCGGGATTCGAGTTGTAGACGAAGAGCGCCTTCACCGGCGGCCCGTCTTCCTTCACCGGCGGCCCGCCTTCCACGGTGCTGCCCAGTGTGGTCAATGCCTGCCCGAGCAGGCTCATGTTGATGACCCGCGCAGGCCGGCCCAGCGGACTCGCCAGCATCAGCTCCGGCATCTGCAAGGCCTTCTGGTTGAAGGGAAACGAGCCGGATGTAGACAGCTGCAGGCCGCCGCCCCGCTGCTTCCACGCACCTGTAAGCAGCGGCAGCATGCAGACGGCGCGCGCCGCGGTGCCGCCGTTCTCGCTGCGCTGGACGCCGTAGTTCAGCCGAATGACGGCGGGCTTCTGAGTCGCATACGCGCGCGCCAGGCGCTCGATTGCCGGCGCGGCAATCCCGGTGACGGCGGCGACTGCATGGGGCGCATGTTCCGGGCGCAAGGCATGGGCGCGCAGATCGTCGAAGCCGTGGGTCGCTTCCTCGATGTAGGCCCGATCCTCGAGACCGTCGCGCAGGATGACATGCATGAGGCCGAGCGCCAGCAGCGCGTCCGTACCCGGATGAATGGCCATGTGCTCGTCGGCGAGTGCGGCGGTCCGGGTCCGGTAGGGGTCGATGACCACGAGCCGCGCACCCGCACGGCGCGCCTCTTCGATGAAGGGCCAGAGGTGGATATTCGTGCCGTGGATGTTGGCGCCCCAGGCGAGGATCAGCCGGGCATGGGCGAAGTCCTCGGGCGGTGTGCCGAGCTTGATGCCATAGACGCTGGTGAGCGCCGCGCCGCCAGCGGTCGAGCAGATGGTCCGGTCAAGCTGCGAGGCTCCAAGGCGATAGAAGAAGCGGCGATCCATCGATCCGTATCCAAGCTGCCCGATGGTCCCGGCATAGCTGTAGGGCAAGACACTCTCCGGCCCGAACTTCGCGGCAATCTGCGTGAGGCGCGCGGCGATCTCATCGAGGGCCTCGTCCCAGCCGATCCGCTCGAACGCCTCCGCTTCGTGACCCTGCGCGAGCGAGGCTTTGGCGATACCCTGCCTGCGGCGCATCGGATGGAGCAGCCGGTCGGGGGAGTAGACGCGGTCGAGGTATTTTGCCACCTTGCCGCATAGAAACCCGCGGGTGACCGGATGCGCTGGATCACCCTGCACCTTCACGGCGCGCCCGCTGGCCGCGTCGACGGTCACGAGAACAGCGCAGGAGTCGGGGCAATCGAGCGAACATACGGCGTGGGTGGTCTGAGTCGGCTGGGTCGGCTGAGTCATTTGAGTCGGCCGGGTTGACGAGGTCGGCCGGGTCGCCGGGAGAGATGGCTGCATACCGGAAATTCTAGAGCATTTCTCCTGCTGCTAACCGGGTGAAGCGGGCGAGTGTCGTTCTCCCGGGAGCAAACGACATTGAGACACCTGGCTTCGGGAAACATTTACAGTAGAACGTCCTTGGTCCGCGCGGCATGCAGCCGTGCCTGCGCCGTGTATCCTTCTGGTCGAGAACCCTTACGCCAAGCCATGGCTCATCACCTTGCGTCGCCAGCCCGCCTTGAAGCCTTCTCCGACGGTGTGATTGCCGTCATCATCGCCGTCATGGTGCTCGAACTGAAGATCCCCCACCAGGACGGGCTCGCCGGCCTGTATGCGGTGCTTCCGACGCTGGCCGTGTATCTGCTCTCGTTCACCTTCACGGGCATCTACTGGATCAACCACCATCATCTCGTTCACCGCACCGAAGAGGCCGACTCGGTGATCCTCTACGCGAATCTCCTGTTTCTCTTCTGCCTCTCCCTGCTGCCCTTCTTCACCGCATATCTGCTCGACAAGAAGATGGACTCGTTCTCGGTCGCTATTTATACCGGCTCCATGGTCCTGAACGCGGTGAGCTTCTTTCTGCTCCGCATCGCGATCGCGCGTCGTCTCCGGTCTGCCGGCACGCTCGAGCCGGAGGATACGGCAGTCCAGAATAAACACTGGATGTCGATGATTATCTATTTCGTTGCCATTCCACTCGCCTTCTTCCACTCCCACGTGGCGCTGCTGCTGACCGCCTTCGTCACCGTGATCTGGATCACACCGGCGTTCGGCGTCAAACCTCATCGGGAGCACACCGATGCGCGGAGTTCGCTTCCCTGACGTAGCCGCTCTGCTTCCCTGACGCCGCTACGCTGCTTCCCTGACGCCCGCGGCGCTTCGGCCGCTATACTTCTTCCATTCCCGAGGTTCGGCCATGCCGCAACGCTTCCTGTATGCCGCCATTCTCTGCGTCGCCCTGTGCGGGCCCGCACTCATCACTGCGCAGACAGCGGCACCGCTCCATACCGCCACTCAGCAGGAGCTCGATGTCGTCAAAGTGCTGCTGAAACAGGAGGCGGCGTGGAATCGGGGAGACATCGACAGCTTCGCCCAGGGCTACAAGGAGTCACCCGATACCCTCTTCATCACCCGCCTGGTCTCGCGCGGGTATGCCGGCCTGATCGCCGCCTATCACCAGGATTATCCGAACCGTGCCGCGATGGGCACCTTGGCTTTCTCCGAGCTCGAGGTTCACCGGCTGGATGATACGTTCGCTGTCTGCATCGGCAAGTACCACCTGGATCGCGGAAAGAAGGACGGCGGCAACGCCGATGGGCTCTTCTCGCTGGTCTTCGAGAAGACTGAGAAGGGATGGAAGATCGTCGTCGACCACACTACGTAAGCGCACGGATCGGACGGACGCCCTGCGCGGGCGGCGGTCACTTCGTGACGTGTATACCGGTCGTGGCAGGAACGAGCTTCTTAGGACCGCCCGATGGTCGGTACGAACATGTGTTTGCGACCAGCGGGAGCACCACGCAACGCCATTACCCGTCACGAAGTGACCGCTGCCCGCGTAAGGCGCCCGTCTGGCAGGACTGCTTTGGTAGTTTCTAGACGGGTTGGACGACGAGCTCCTGAATTAGATCTCGGCTCTTATTTTGCCCAGGCTAGACCGTCCGCCAGTTTGCCGGTTGCGATCAGAGCCTGGACCTTCCATTGTTGCGGATCCTGCTGCGATAGATCGATTGCCGCCACCTGCCCGCTTTGATTGCACGAGACGTACGCTATCTTGCCGTCGGGCCGGACCAGGATCTCCTGCGGGGCGGCGGGCACGGGGATCGTGCGTACCACCTTCAGGCTGGCTAAATCCACTACCGCGACGACCTTTGCCGCCGGAACCGCCACCAGCAGCGATTGGCCGTTCTTCGTAGAAGCCGTTCCATAGCCCGCAGCGGGCAGAGCTACCCAGCTCTTTACTTTGTTCGATTTCGTATCGATTACGGCAAGCTCTGGCTTGGTCTGATCCGCGGTAAAGACCAGCGTGTCATCGTTCGAGATGGAGATGCGCTGGGTGTTGCCGGAGACCGGAATGACAGCGAGGGTCTTTCGACCGACCATATCCAGCACGGAGACCGTTCCCGGCCCCACGTTTGCTGTGTAACCCCGCCGGCCATCGTGGGAGAGGGCAAGCATGTGGGACTCGGCCTGGCCTGTAGGAATCGCACCAACGATCTTGAGCGTGCGCGGATCGATCACCGTGACCGTCTTATCCAACTCCGTCGTGACGTAAAGCAGACCGCTTACAGGATCGACGACTGGAAGATGCGGCCGCACCTCGTGACCGAAATCAACCTGGCCGGCGATCTTCTGCGACTGGACGTCGAGGACAAGCATGGTGCGTCCACTCAGTCCGGGTTTCCCTACGCCGGTGCTTCCATAGATCGGCAGATACGCGGTACGCCCGTCGAGCGAGACGGCGATCTCATGACCGTGCATGCCGGGCGTGTTCTCGGCGATGGTTCCGACCTGCCGTGCCGCACCCGAAGCCGCTGTACCTGAATTCCCTGTACCCGGAGCCGCTGTACCCGGAGTTCCTGTACCTGAATCGACGATGCTGACATTGCTGTCGCCCTGGTTGACGACCAGCAAAGCTGCGCGAGGGGCGCTCTGGGCATGAACCCCGGCCGAAAGCAGACCGAGACTCACTCCACAAAAGAGGAGACGAGAAGAGTTCAGGCGGGAAGAGATCGAGTTTTGCATGTGCCGGAAAGTATATAGAGTTCGGGAAAAACTCGGAACTGAGAAGGGGAGGAATGCTTTACGTGCGTTCCCCAGCTTCGCTGAGCACCTCGATCAACGCATCCAGTTGCGCCTGCAGTTTTGAATTCAGGGTGACGAAGGCGAATCCCGCGCCATCGCCCGGCCGTACGATCCGGGTGGCTGCGATGGGACGAAACTCTGCACCGCGCAGCCGGAAGATCATCTCCACTAAAGCTCCCGGGACGAGGTCGAGCTCTGCACGCGTGGCGATGTAGCATCCGGCGGAGCTGATATCGATGATCTCGCCGCGAAAGAACATGGTCCCGTCCATGACCAGGATCTCAGCCCAGCCCTCGACGGGATAGCGCCTGTGCTGCCTGCGGTCCTGCTCCATCGCCGTGCCGTTTTGATCTGTCCCGGTGTGCTCCCCAAGCTGTTCCACGTATCCGCTCCCGCTCTCTCGAGCGCGCGCCTTTGCCGTAAAGCACGTGATTGGATCATCGGCGCAGGCAGCGCAAACATCAACGAGAACCCGTCTAGAAACTACCAAGCAGTCCTGCCGGACGGGCGCCCTACGCGTGGCCACCCCGCAAACGAAGACCTGTTTGTGGGGACCCCGGTTCGCAGCGGTCACTTCATGACGGGTGATCGCTTTGCGTGGTGCTCCCAGTGTCGCAAACAATGTTCGTGCCGACCAGCAGGAGGTCCTAAGAAGCTCATCCCTGCCGAGACTGGTATACACGTCACGAAGTGACCGCCGCCCGCGTAGGGCGTCCGTCCAGTTTCCGGGCAGGTTCTCAGGGAGATTAAACGAGATGCTCAAGCGTGCAAGCATCAGACCGTGAGCACTTCTTTCTCCTTGGCTTTGAACAGGTCTTCGATCCGCTTGATCTCGGCGTCCGTCAGCTGCTGCACCTCTTCGTTGGCACGCTTTTCGTCGTCGGCGGAGATCAGCTTGTCCTTCGCCGCCTTCTTGATCTGGTCGTTCCCGTCGCGGCGGATATTGCGAATCGCCGTCTTGTGATCTTCAAGCGTCTTGTTGAGTTGCTTGACGACGTCCTTGCGGCGCTCCTCGGTCATCGGAGGCACGGGGACGCGGATTACCTTGCCATCCGTCATCGGGTTCAGCCCGACGCTCGACGTGCGAATGGCTTTTTCGATGGCCGCGACCATGCCGAGATCGTACGGCTGGACCAGGATCAACGTCGGCTCGGGGGTGCTGACCTGCCCCATCTGCGCGACCGGGGTATCCGTTCCGTAGTAGTCCACCTTGATCTGATCGAGCATATGGACGTTCGCACGGCCGGTCCGCGCCGAAAGCAGATTCGCCCGGAAGTCTTCGACCGACTTCTCCATGCGCGACTTCAACTCCAGGTGCGTGCCCTTCAACGCCTCGATACTTGCCATTGCCGATGCCATGCTCGTCTCCGTCTTCGAATGGATAGGTGCTGTGCCACGCACAACACAACTCCTGATTGTAGACGAAGCGCATGCCTGCAACTTAGCTTGATCCATCCGTTGGACTCATGCCCAACCCGCGTCCGGGGCGTTTCTTCCGGGTCGGATACGGCGCCACTGGAGCTGGCGGAGCAAGCACCTGCTGGACGTTCGCCTCCATCGCGCTCCAGTAGCGAAGGTCGGCGGGGCGCGCGCTGGAAACAGTCTGCCGCATGCGGCAATACCAGAGCGACCACGCCAGCTCCTTCGCGTTCCTGTTGGCGATTGCGGCTTCGATCCGGGTCACTTCTGAAAAGGGTGGCATGGCTCCTCGAAATACTTTAACGTGCATGTCCATGCATCTGAAAAGTGTCCCTCAGCGTGACATCGCCGTTTCTGCTGATCGAAGCCGTAAATGGCGGCACCTGAATTTCCAATATTCGTTTCATCTGAGGAAGTGCCCGTCGCAAAGCAAGTCCCATCTCCCGGCCTGCAAGATTGTTCTTAGCAAAATAAAACATCCTGACCTCATTCTTACGGACAGCTTCTCTCTCAATAAAATTTGACCAGATTCGCGCGTCTGTTGTGATGAGCGACCAGCCACGCTGTGCAATAACGGGCAGCCATTCCGTATCTTCGACTCCGGGTGGGAAGTGGTCGAGATGTTTCTCACACGTAAAGCCGCTCTCCTCAATTGCATGGATCACATGAGGATTACGACAGTGATTCTCGTCCAAAAAGAAAGTTGACTTTCCTATGCTGCTCTGCCCTTGGTCAGCTCCCATCGGATTGCATCCTCAAGTATGGCGGCAGAAACAGCATACTCACGGGCCAGCTCTTCAATCGAGTCGCGTGCATTGAATCGACCCACGATGACAGAAGTGGAGATCCCCGTTCCGGCTAGCACAGGTCTGCCAAACGAGACGGTGGGACTAATAGAAATGCTCTTTGGTTCTTCCGCACGATCAGCAATGATAAACGGAAAGAGCCGCGCAACTTTTCCGGAGTCATTTCGCTGAATACGGTGGAGGTACAGAGATACAAATTCACGGATCTCCGTCTGCCCCTTTCGAGACAGATTGATGACTGCATCCTCATCTCGTATACACAGGTCAACTCCATCCGTCTCAAAAGTTTCTTCGAGAAGTGGATGGGCGCTCGGCCGAATCTGCTGAAGTTCCCGCAGCGCTCTGCGAATCCCCTGAAGGGAGATTCCATGCACTCTACGCATCGCTTTTATAATGTGCGCCTCTGCGAGATTGTTGAACGACAGACCGCCGATGGATGGTGGAGTGATAAGGCCGGCCTCATCGATCCATCTCCTCAGAGTGTGAGGCGGAACACCGACGTAATTGGCTGCTTGAAGACAGTTATACGCAGGCGTATCAGAGACGCTCTCGTTATAGTCAGCCACAGTAGCTCCTGTTCAGTATCGCCAACGTACCACGTGTAGCAGTAGACTATAGTTTCTACGCGAGCCCGGTACTCTCAGCCTGCTCCTGCGCATGGTAGCTCGAACGCACGAGCGGGCCGCTTTCCACGTGGCGGAACCCCATCTGTAATGCCTCATGCTTGAGAAAGGCAAACTCGTCCGGCGTGTAATACCGCGCCATTGGGAGGTGGTCGCGCGAGGGCCTGAGGTATTGGCCAATGGTCAAGATGTCCACCTTGCGATCGGCGAGATCGCGGAAGACGGCAAGCAGCTCGTGCATCTCTTCGCCCATCCCGACGATGATGCCGGTCTTGGTGACGATCCGCTCGCTCGTCTCTGCCGCAACAGCTTTGGCTCTTTCCAGGAACCCGAGCGACCGCTCATAGCGTCCACCACTCTTTGCCACGCGATAGAGCCGCGGTACGGTCTCGATGTTGTGGTTCAGGATCTCCGGCCTAGCTGCTACCACCAGCCGCAACGCTGCTTCTACCCCTTGAAAATCGGGCGTCAGGACTTCGACGCGGCAACCGGGCGCCTGCAGGCGGACCTCTTCGATGACGCGGACGAAGGCGCGGGCTGCGCCGAGATTGTCATCGTCTCGATTAACACTTGTAATCACCGCATGGGCCAGGCCAAGCTGGGCGACGGCATACGCCACACGGCGGGGCTCATCGAGATCGATCGGCTCCGGCCTGCCCTTCGGCACGGCGCAGAATCCGCACCGCCGCGTACACAGGTTCCCCAGCATCATGAAGGTTGCGGATTTCTGGTTCCAGCACTCGCCGATGTTCGGACAATTTGCGCTCTCGCACACGGTGTGCAGATGCAGATCACGTGCCATCTTTTTGAGCGCATGGAAGGTGTCGCCCATCGGAGCCCTAGCCTTGAGCCACTCCGGCTTCTTTACCGGCTTTCTCGGCGAGAGGTCGATCTGCACCAGCTCCGCGTTCGCGTATTCCACAACCGGGGGCTTCATTGTTTTCCATTGTAAATGCCGCGTGTGCTCTTATTCATGAGCCGGTAAACGTTCCGTCTCCCTGGCCACGACCTCAACGGCAAGGCACCGGGGCTAGCAACACTCCTCGTGGCCCTTTCATCTTATTGGACGAACGCGGCGCCAGATGATGGATGGACGAAGGAGCTGCGATCCGAAGGATATTCCATGAAGATGCAAAGCATTCAGGACCTGATGGTGACGGGTCTCACGTATACATTGGACTTTGAACAGAAGATAGCGAACGGAGCCTCGAAGATGGCCGAGGCGTCGTCCGAGCCAGAGTTGAAAGAGGCTTTTCAGAAGACGGCAACCAAGAGCAAGGAGTATGCAACGAAGGTGGAGCAGACCTTCCAGAAGCTAGGTCAGCCGGTCAAGCGCAACGAGAACCAGATTGCGAAGGCAATGCTCGACGAAGTAGAAAACATGATCAGCAACACCGATGCCGGTCCGGTTCGCGATGCCGCGTTGATTGTCGCGGCCAACCAGCAACAGATGTTCCGCGTGGCGTCTTACGGTTCTCTTGCCCACTATGCAGAACTTCTCGGCAAGCAGGATGCCGCGAAAGACCTCAAGGAAAATCTCGAGGACAGCAAGGGCGGCGACGAGAAGTTTACACGGATCGGCAAGGAGAAGGTGAATCCCCAGGCGAAAGCGGCCTGAGAACCTGTCTGAAGCTGGACGGACGCCCTGCGCGGACGGCGGTCACTTCGTGACGTGTCTACCGGTCGTGGCAAGGATGGGCTTCTTCGGACCGCCCGATGGTCGGCACGAACGTTGTTTATGACCGGGGGGAGCACTACGCAACGCGATCACATGCCACGAAGTGACCGCGCTTACCCGGGGTCCCCACAAACAGGTCTTCGTTTGTGGGGTGGTAAACGGGGTCCTCACAAACGTTAGAGCAAAAGCAAGAAGATGTCCCCGTAATCAGTGGAACGAATAACAGCAGAGAAGAAGCGCAGGTCCTTCGACTCCACAGATCACGATGGAACTGTGATCTGGTTCGCTCAGGATGACAGTTATTGTGGCTGGATAGAGGATGATGGATTCGGCTCTAAGTATCACAGGTGTGAAGTAGGAGATGGTCAGCCCTGGGGCTGGCCGTCTTTTGCTTTGGCTGCTGTCATCTCACATCGATTCATATCGATGAGTACAGCCTGTTCCGGACTTCCTGGCGCGAGAGATAGAGAAAGAAGAGGAGCCCGAAGAGGCCGCGGACCAGAAAGAATCCTTGATGCGACTTTGTGAAGAAGAAGAAGTCACCTGCGGCCAGCAGCAGGCATCCTGCGATCACCAGCGACCAACCCCATTTCTTCAGCCGCAGCAGGCCGGCGATGCCGATGGCCAGAAGTGTACACAAGGTAAGAATGCCGTACTTCGCCACCCCGGGACCGTAGGCTCCATGCAGCCCCGCATAGACATTGATCATGGTCATGAAGATCAGGAACATGCAGATTCCCGCAATCCCGGGAAGCATTTGCCCAGCTTTGTTCTGTCGTCGGTCTTCGATCGGGTCGGTCTTGCTCATGTCGTTCTCGTTCATAAGGTGTGCAGGTATGCCAGCAGGGCATCCAGATCCGCGGCGTCGATGCTGCTTCCCAGTGCTGGCATGGTATTCCGTCCATGCTCGATGGTGGCGGTCACCCGCTCGTCGTTTGCCGGTGCGCCGCTCGGCAGATACTGCTGCTTGAAGATGCCCCGCAGCGCCGGCCCACGCAACGATCGGTTGGTCCGGTCCGCGTGACAGGCCGCGCACTTCGCCTGGTACACCGCATGGCCCTCGATCTGTTGCAGATTCAACTCTGCCAGCGGCGTTGGCGGAGGAAGGGCCTTGCATCCGGCCAGCAGGCACGTCAGCAACAACATGGCAACGATTCGAGTCATCGTCACATTCTCTCACCCTACCTGCGCGCCGACTGAGCTAGAAGCAGCACGCCAATGGCTGCAAGTCCGCCGTACACATACTTGAAAAAGGCCTCTCCATGCAGCCGATGATTGATCACTCTGCCCAGCCATATTGCCGGCGGGATCACCGGCAGGGAGAGGAGATAGTCGTGTGTTACAGCAGGAATCCACAGTCCAGCCAGCCAGTATCCTGTCATGCCGATGATGCTCGCCGGCAGAAAGTATCCCTGAAGCGTAGCGCGAAAATGTTGTGCGGACCAGCGGCGCATGGCTCCGTAGATCACCAGCGGCGGCCCATTCATACCGTATGCGCCGCCGAGTACGCCTGCGCAGAAGCCGCAGCCGAAGAGCCATATTCTGCTGTCCTCTGTGAGTTCTGGTGGTCGGCTGCCTGCAAAGGAATACGTTGAAAACGCAATAATCAAAATTGCCAGTGCGATCTTTACGGATCGTTGATGACTGCTCGTCAGCAACATCAAACCCACGGGGATACCGAAGAGCGTGGAAGCTACCAGCCATCCGGTGCTGCGCATATGGATCTTTCGCCAGTCCTGCGCGACCACCAGGGCGGCAATCGTAATCGACACAAGCACAGCGAGTGGAGCGGCAACTGTGAGCGGCATAAAGAGCGCAAGCAAAGGAACGGCAACCAGCGCTTCCCCAAACCCAACCGCCGATCGAATTAGCGTGGCAAGAAAGATCACCAGCAGAAGCTGCCAGGTCACTGCATCCATCATCCGACCCACGCGCCGGTCAGCGGCAATGTCCGCAACGCTGCGCTCTTCATCTTTTTATTCTAAAGAGCGAGTCACACGCACAGCGGCATCATTTGAGAAAGCATGGCTCAATCATGGGAATCCCATTAGTTGGCAGCCGCGATCGCCGTCACTATCCGGTCCATCACGTCTCGGTCAGCGCTCGACCCCGGAGCGTGATTGCCTACAAGGATTGAGAAGACCACCGTCTTCCCACTGGCGCACTCGAGATAGCCACTGAGCGCCCGCGCCTCGCCCAGTGTTCCTGTCTTCGCGAAGACATGCCCCAGCAGCGGCTCCTTCGTAAATCGCCCGGTGAGCGAGCCATCCACGCCACCTATTGGCAGGCTCGTCTTCCAGGCTGGGAACCAGGGTTGGATCGCGGCGTACTGCAGCAGCTTGACCACCGCACGCGGGGTCACGAGGTCGTGCCCGCTCAGCCCGGAGCCGTCATAGAAGACGACGTCGTCCGGATCGATCCCGGCGTTTATAACGAACTGCCGCACCACACGCACCCCCTGCGCGAAGGATCCATCGGTGCCGAAGGCTTTTCCAAGCTGACGCAGCATCAACTCCGCATGGAGGTTCTGGCTGACCTTGTTGGTCACGACCACGTCCTCGATCAGGGTGGGCGATGTGTGCTCGATCCAGAGTGGACACGCGTCCATGCAGGTACTTCGGCCGGTGAGGATCGTGCTGACTGGACCGAATGCCGCTTTGGGCAGATCCGGTAGCGGCTCGCGAGCTTCTCTCTGAAAGCCGGCAGATTCGACCGGTAAACGATGCTGGGCGCGCGCGATTCCATCGACCGTGATGCCGCGGGCTTCGAGCAATCCTTTGAGGGCGATCGCGGCGTACACCGCGGGGTCCTGAATGGCGACCTGTTCCACATCGGAGCCGGCATCCACGGCAAGTGCCCCCGAAACCTTCAGTATTCTGGACCCGGGTGCCCGCTCCACGAAGACAGAAGCGGGCGTCTTGCGGGCGACCGTCTCGATCGACGCATCGAGTGTGTAGTACGCCAGCGAAGGATTGAGTACTGTCGTACCGTTCACGCCGGCTGCCGCCGCTGGCGTGCTTGTGAGCTCGAGTTGATTGTCCGCGATGGTGAGGGCCGACACGGGTGCGCCATACCCCCACACCAGATCGTCCACCGCCCAATCGCTCGCATACGGCTGGGATGGGAAGAGCGTGTCGTCGCCAACAATGTCGCCGGTAACGTGCGTGACCCCGGCGGCGGCGATTCGATCCGCCATCTCCGCCAGATAGCGCAAGGGATCGACCACCGGGACCGGTCCCTTGGGCCTGTCTACCGGCTCAACATACGGCACGGTGCGTCCGGAGAGGTTGGCATCGCCGCTGCCATGCAGAATCAGATCTCCATGAAGAGTGGAAGCGCGGCTGGTATTGCCGGTGGTGGCGCCGCCGGACCCGGGCGGCCCTTCCAACACTGTCGTGAATCGCCGGTGTTCGCCGAGGAGGTGGACCGCCGCCGCCGTCGTAAACAACTTCGCATTGCTCGCGGGCTGAAACAACTGCCCCGCGTTCAACGCATAGATCGGTGCTCCATCCAGGCCCGCGACCATGACGCCCCAGTGTGCCCGCGCGACTGCGGGCTCCGTCACCATCGCCTCGATCTGTTCCGGCAGAGCGATTTGCGCCCAGGCAGGCAGGGGCGAAACAGCCACACATATCGCCGCGACCACACATCTGCATCGGCCCACGAATCCTCGCATCCGCGCAGTCTAGCATCCGAACCGCAGTTGTCTTTCTACTCCCGATCTCCTGTTCCCTATACCCTGTCCTCATGGCTTTCTCCCCGCGAACCCGGTTCGATTGGCGCCTCCGCACGCGGACGCTCGCGCTCGGCCCGCGCACCCTGCTGATGGGGATCCTGAATGTCACCCCGGACTCGTTCTCGGATAGCGGCGTTCACTTCAGCCCGGACGCCGCGCTTCGGCAGGCGCTCACGCTGCTCGATGAAGGCGCTGACGTTCTCGATCTTGGCGGCGAATCGACCCGCCCCAACGCTACGCCGCTCTCGACCGAGGAAGAGCAGCGACGCATTCTTCCGGTCCTCGAGGCGATCGTCAAGGCGCGTCCCGCGGCTATCGTCAGTGTCGATACGTTTCACACCGGGACGGCACGGCGGGCGGTCGAGGCCGGCGCCGAGATCGTCAACGATGTGAGCGGCCATACGTGGGACCCTGCCATGTCTGGCACATGCGCCGCGCTGGGATGCGGTGTGGTGCTGATGCACACGCGTGGCCGGCCGCAGGAATGGGCCACGCTGCCGCCCCTGCCGGCTGTCGCCGTCATGCCTGTCATCCTTACGGGCCTGCGCGACTCGATCCTTGCCGCTCGAACGGCGGGTGTTCCAAGTGACTGCATCGTCCTCGATCCCGGGTTTGGCTTCGGCAAACGCAGTGAGGAGAACTACACGATTCACGCCCTGCTCTCGCAGCTTCACCAGTTCGGGCTTCCGCTGCTTACCGGAACGTCGCGGAAGGGATTTCTGGCACGGTCCCTGGCACCGCTTTACAACGGCGAACCGGCCCCGATGGGGGCGCGTGGGAACGCCAGCACGGCGTCGCATGTGGCGGCGATTCTTGCTGGAGCGCACATCCTGCGGGTCCACGATGTACGTGCCGCGGCGGAGGCGGCTGCGGTCGCCGATGCGATCCTTGCCGCGGCGGAGGGTGTCGCGGGTGCAAGCTCCAGCTTCGCTCGCGATGCGTCCGGTACGCTGCAATAGATGAAGGTGCTCCGTCGATTGGGGCTGGGTCGGGCAGATGCTAGTGCAAATGCAGGTCCTTCGGCTGCGCTCAGGATGACAGTTGGTTGGTGGGTGGATGGTGGGTGGATAGTGGGTGGAACAGGCAGCAGCTAGTGCAACAGCAACAGCAAGTGCGAACGCAGGTCTTCGGCTGCGCTATCTCCATTCGACTACGCTCGGGTGGGGATGGCAGTTTGGTTGGTGGGTGGATGGTCGGGTGAATCGAGCAGAGAAAGCGGTCTGGTGATAAACGTTGCCCCAGAAGGGGCGGAACGGTGTAGTCTGGGGCGAAGGAAAAACGAAATGTTGATTGTCCTCGCCCTTGTACAACTGCTGATCCTAATCGTGCTCGGTGCCCTGCTTCTTCGTAAGCGGGCAGTCACGCCCCAGGATCCCCGGAGTGGCCAGATCCCCGACCAGCTTGTCCGGCTCGATACGCGTGGCGAGGCGTTCGACGCGCATGCGCGTGCCGCTTTTGCGCAGATGCGGGAGGATATCGCCGTCGAGGCACGGCGCACACGCGAGGCCAGCGGCGCCGATTTCGGCTCTCTGCGCGCCGAGATCACGGCGAGCATGACCACGCTTGGGGCTACACTTCACACCGGACTGGCAGAGTTCCGGAAGGACAATGCAGACAGCGCGGCCAAGCTGTCGCACGGCGTTCAACTCCAGATGGACGCACTTACGCATCGGCTCGCGAGCTTTACCGCAGAGGCGACGCGCACGCAGCACGAAGCGCGCGAGGCCCTGCATACGCGGCTGACCGAGCTTGCGACGAGCAATGCGCAGCAGCAGGAGAAGCTCCGCGCCATGGTCGAAGAGCGTCTCGAGCGACTGAACACGAGCAACGCCGCAAAGCTCGAAGAGATGCGTGTCACGGTCGACGAAAAGCTTCACGCTACCCTGCAGTCCCGGTTGACCGAGTCATTTGGACAGGTTACGACGCATCTTGGCGCGGTCCAGAAGGGTCTTGGCGAGATGAAAGAGCTCGCGACCGGCGTTGGCGATTTGAAGAAGGTCCTCTCGAACGTCAAGTCGCGAGGGGTTGTCGGCGAGTTTCAGCTCGGGATGCAGCTCGAGCAGATGTTCTCCGCCGATCAATACATCAAGAACGCGCGCATCAAGCCGAACACTCTCGAATCGGTTGAGTACGCACTCAAATTTCCCAATGGCGACGGCGGCTCGCATACGCTGCTGCCGATCGATGCCAAGTTTCCCAAGGAAGACTGGGAGCGCCTCGAACACGCCTACGATCACGGGACGGCAGAGGAGATTGCCACTGCCGGCCGCGCCTTCGAGCGTTCGATCCGCGCCGAGGGCAAGCGCATCTGCGAGAAGTACATTGATCCGCCGACGACCATGCCCCACGCGATCATGTTTCTGCCGACCGAGAATCTCTACGCCGAAGTGGTCCGCCGCCCGGGCCTCCAGTCCGAGATCCAGGGCAACTGCCGCGTGACGATCGCCGGGCCGTCCACCTTCATGGCCATTCTTACCAGTTTCCAGATGGGCTTTCACACGCTTGCCATTGAAAAGAAGGGTGACGAGGTGTGGCGCGTGCTCTCCTCCGCGAAGAACGAGTTCGACAAGTTCGGCGGCCTGATGGAAAAGGTCGAAAAGCAGGTCGGCACCGTCCAGAACACGCTTCGGGAGCTGGGCGGCAAGACCCGCACCATCAACCGCGCCCTGAAGAACGTCTCCAGTATCGACACCGGCGCTCCTGTCTCGAACCTTATCGGCTTTGAGGAGATTGCCGGGGTTGCGCAGTTGCTAGCTGCTGGAGCCAACGATGAGTAGTGTCTGGACCGGCTCTCTGGACCATCCAGGGCGATGCGGATCATGGGCCAGCATTCCCTTGACGGCAAAGTTGCGGGCTCATCGGCGGGGCTCATCGGTGGACTCACGGCGGGACTGAAGTCCTGGCCAGTCAAAACGGCGACCTGTTGAGAGTTCCTGGAGCTCTTCACCCGCCATGCACATACCCGTCGGCGCTTTGCTTTACACTCATATGGGCACTCGGTATCCTTGACCTTGGCAAAGTCGGGCTGGTTTGCACTTCATTTTGTCCTTGCATCGATGGGGATTACCGTTACATCTACATCTTGACTCAGCTATACAGAGGAGAACTACATGGCAGCAGTAGACGAGAAGGTTAAACAGATTATTGTCGAGCAGCTTCAGGTGGATGAAGCGGAAGTGACTCCCGGCGCGAGCTTCCAGGAAGACCTCGGCGCGGACTCGCTCGACGTGGTGGAGCTCGTCATGCAGTTTGAAGAAGCTTTCGACATTCAGATTCCCGATGAGGACGCCGAGAAGATCAAGACCGTGAAGGACGCCGTCGAGTACATCGAGAAGAATCAGAAGGCGGCCAAGTAGCAATGGCCCAGCAGCAGACTCCACAACTGGGCGAGCCTCTGCGGCGCGTCGTTGTCACCGGCATCGGCCTGATCTGCGGTGTCGGCAAGACGGTACCAGAGGTCTGGAGCGGTCTGCTGGCTGGCCGCAGCGGTATGGCCGAGATCAAGGCATTCGATCTGACCGGCCATCCTGTGCGGTTCGCGGCGGAGGTCAAGGACTTTGACCCGCTGCTCTTCGTCGAGAAAAAAGAGTCGCGCAAGATGGGCCGTTTCATCCACTTCGCGCTGGCCGCGTCGGCCGAGGCGATGGCCCACTCCGGCCTGATCGTCGATGAGAGCAATCGCGACCGCTTCGGCGTCCATATCGGCTCTGGGATCGGCGGCTTCGACGTCATTGAGCGGGAGCACTCGGCGATGCTGGCGGGTGGACCGCGCAAGATCTCCCCGTTCTTCATTCCGGGCTCTATCGTCAACCTCGCTGCCGGCCACGTCTCCATCAAGTACAACGCTCGCGGACCCAATGAGGCGACTGCGACCGCATGTACGTCGAGCGCGCACTCCATCGGCGATGCGTTCCGCATTATTCAGCGCGGAGATGCGGATGCCATGATCGCCGGCGGCACCGAGGCCGCGATCACGCCCATGGGAGTCGGTGGCTTCGCCGCCATGAAGGCGCTCTCGACACGCAATGAGGATCCCGAGCACGCTTGCAGGCCATTCGACAAGGATCGTGACGGTTTTGTGGTTGGCGAAGGCGCGGGCGTTCTTATCATGGAGTCGCTCGAGTTCGCGAAAGCTCGTGGAGCGAAGATTCTCGCCGAGGTGATCGGCTACGGCATGTCCGCCGATGCGTTCCATATGACTGGCATGGCTCCCGAGGGCGAGGGCTGCCGGCGGGCGATGTCGGCGGCACTGCGGGTAGCTGGCATCTCGCCGGACCAGATCGACTACGTTAATGCCCACGCTACGTCTACACCGCTTGGCGACGCGCTCGAGTCCCAGGCAATCGAGAATGTCTTCGGAGAGCGCGCCAAGGACCATACGCTGCTCGTCAGCTCGACTAAATCGATGACCGGGCATTTGCTGGGTGGCGCGGGTGGCCTGGAGGCGGGCATCACCATTATGGCGATGCTCGAACAGATGGCTCCTCCGACGATGAACATCATCGAGCTCGATCCACAGTGCCGCCTCAACTACGTTCCGAACACACCGCAGAAGGCGAAGATCGATTATGCGCTGTCGAATTCGTTTGGGTTCGGCGGAACGAACGCCTCGCTTGTGTTTAAACGCTGGGCCGAGTAAGTTGTTGGGGCGAAAGACCTCTAAGAAGCTGTCAAGAAAAACGCAAGCAGGCCTGCCGGACGAGCCCCCTGCGCGTAGCGCGGTCACTTCGTGACGGGTGATCGGGTTACGTAGTGCTCCCGCTGGTCGCAAACAATGTTCGTACCGACCAGCGGGAGGTCCCAAGGGGCCCACCCTTCCAGGACCGGTATACACGTCACGAAGTGACCGCCGCCGCGCAGGGCGTACGTCCAGTTTTTAGACGGATTTACGTTTGCCGTACCGGGCCCACTAACTTGGGATTTGCTCTGGAAAACAGGCAACGGCAAATGCCAACGCAGGTCCTTCGGCTCCGCTCAGGATGACAGAGTTTTTGGCGCTCAGGATGACAGAGTTCTTGGCGCGCTATACATGTCCGGGACTGCCTCCGATTGAGTCCAGGCTGGCGAGCATCGCTGCGGGGATCTGCAGTGTTGCAGCGTTTAGATTTTCACGAAGATGGGTCACGGAAGATGTGCCGGGAATCAGCAGGATGTTGGGCGAACGCTGAAGCAGCCAGGCGAGCGCAACCTGCATCGGTGTCGCTTCGAGGGACGCTGCCACTTCGTTGAGCACCGATGATTGTAGCGGAGTGAATCCACCCAGCGGAAAGAACGGCACATAGGCGATGCCTTGGGTGGCGAGACTAGCGATGAAAGCGTCATCGTTCCGGTTGGCAAGATTGTAGAGATTCTGAACGCAGACGATCTCGGTGATCTTCTGGCCTTCCGCCAGTTGCGCAGGGGAGATGTTGCTGAGGCCGAGATGACGAATCAACCCCTGCCGTTTGAGTTCGGCGAGCACCGTCAGCGGTTGCTCGATCGAGGCATTGTCCGGCTCTAAAGGTGGTCCGACGCGAAGATTGACGATATCGAGCGCATCGAGCCCAAGGTTTCGAAGGTTGTCATGAACGGCGTCGATCAGATCTTCGCGCGCGAGAGCGGGAAGCCACGACGCATCGTCGCCGCGCCGGGCGCCCACCTTGGTCACGATCACCAAGCCATCTGCATACGGGTGAAGCGCCTGCCGGATGATCTGGTTGGTCACGTGCGGACCGTAGAAGTCGCTGGTATCGATATGGTTCACACCCGCGGATAGCGCCTCGCGCAGAACAGCAACGGCAGCGTCCCCGTCGCGCGGTGGTCCCCACACGTGCGGTCCCGCAAGTTGCATTGCACCGTATCCCATGCGGTTCAAAGTCATCGAGGTGCCAGGGAGTGTAAAAATGCCGCCGAGGTTCATCTGGTGTGTCATTGCGTGTCTCCTTTATTGTTCGTACGGTGTGTGGGTTCGCGCGCACTTGTGATTAGATGAAGGAAGCTTCAGTTCAGGAGTTCGCATTTGCCGCAGCGCTCACACGTTGTCCTGGAGCCTCGTAAAGTGCCAGTCCAGGCTCGTTCGGCTGCGAGCGTGGACGCGATTCTCGAAGCCACGATTCAGGTTTTGCTCCATGCCGGAAAAGAGCGGCTGACCACGACCCGCGTGGCGTCGCGCGCAGGCGTGTCGGTTGGGACCTTATACCAGTATACCAGTATTTCCCGAACAAAAGCGCGCTCTTGCAGGCGGCCTTGAAACGTCACCTCGCCGAGGTCACTGACGCCGTCGAACTCGTGTGCAAGGAACAGAGGGGTGAACCGCTTCGAACGATGGTGACTGCGCTGATCACCGCATTCCGAGACGCGAAGATGAGGGATGCGAAGACGAGTGTCGCGCTCTACGCGGTAAGCTCTGACGTGGACGGGGCGAAGATCGGACAGCAGATGGGCGTCCGGTTCCATAAAGCGATTGCGCGCATGCTGGCGACCGCCCGCGAACCGCTCACGACCGATCCACAACTGATTGCTTCGATGCTCCAGGGAGCGATGGTCGGGGTCAGCCGGAGAATGCTGGAATCGGGTTCCCCTGAGAAGCAAGTCGACACCTTGCGCGGGGAGCTGATCTTTGTGGCATGCGCCTACCTGGATGCCTGTTCGGCGCGCGTCACGGTTCAGAGCGATCGAGACGAAACGTGGCTTGAATCATCGAAATCGAGTGGGACCTCCAAGCAAAATGCGGACCTTCGACTCCGCAGGTCACGATGAAGCTGTGATCTGCTCCGTTCAGGATGACAACTTTTAAGAACCTGTCCAGAAACTGGACGGACGCCCTTCGCGGGCGGCGGTCACTTCGTGACGTGTATACCGGTCGCGGAAGGGATGAGCTTCTTAGGACCTCCCGCTGGTCGGCACGAACCTTGTTTGCGACACCGGGAGCACCACGCAAAGCGATCACACGTCATGAAGTGACCGCGTCATGCGAAGTGAGCCCCTCCGGCAGGACTGCCTCGCAAGTTTCTGGACAGGTTCTAAAAGATTCAACTATTCAATCTTCGGCAACATGTCGATACAGCCTAGCTGGTCGCTGCCGAGATGGCAACGGTGACGATCAGGATGAGCACCCACCAGCCCACCACGACCGCTGCCGCTTGTCCGCGCTTGACCCTGGCCACGATGGCCGTGCCAATCACCAGAAGGAAGAGCACCCACAGGCCGATCACATCGATGAAGCTCAGAAGGGAACGCAACCAGGGAGCTGCATCCGGAAGATAAAAACCCAGATTGGTGCCGATCGGATTCTTGAGGTTGAAGGACTCCGCATTGCCGCCGAAGAAGAGTGTTATCAGGATGACGACGCTGCTGAGCAGGCGCGGCAACGAGGCATACATCCAGACAGCGAACATCTGCGCGAAGGTCGTCTGCGCACCCAGACCAAAGTTGAAGCTGGCCCAGAGACCAAGCGCGCCGATCGCAGAGAACGCCAGGATGAAGAGCGGCGACGCATACGACGAGTACCGGTAGCTGGCCGCCATCACGTGCAGTTGAGAAGCCCTCTGTTGCGGCTCCATTGCAGCGAACTTCTCTTCCTGCTTCGGACTATCGTGCAGCGTGTTCTGGACGACGGTTTCGTAGCCGACCTGCTTGTCGATCGCGAACGCAGCGGCCAGCGAAACGATGATGGCAAGGAGAAAGGGCAGCCACCAGGAGACGTTGCGAAGAATGTCGGTGAAGGTCTTTGAGGGTGCGATGAAGGTGTCGACGACACGCTCCACCTGGCTCAGCCCCGTGGCTCCTGGCAGGCTCGAGTGCGTCACGTCCGTGGCCATCGCTTTCTCCTTCGACCGGGCGCTCGGCGTCCAGCCATACTTACTTTGTTACAGAAAATCTGTTTCCGGATTGTAGCCCTTGCGCCTGGGCAGACCAACATAAATCGTGATCGGACACCCCGCACGGACACGTCGCGAATTCAGCAGGGGGACGTTTCACTCGACGATCACCAGCACACCTCCGGCCTGCACGGTATCGCCGACGCCGACGGCGACACGCACGACCGTGCCAGTCTTGGGCGACTTGAGCTCATTCTGCATCTTCATCGCTTCGATGACTAAAAGTCCCTGCTGTGCGTCCACACTCTCGCCCACACTGACCAGCACTCGAATGATGCGGCCCGGCATCGGAGCTTTTACAACGCGGGTGCCACTCGTTCCGGCACTCACGCCCTGGTGAGACTGGAGCGATCGTGGATCGGCGACCTCGAACTCGCAGCGCCGGCCATCGACGATCACGGCGGTGCCGGCGTTTTTCTCGACGTTGCTTGCGTTTATCAAGACGTTGCCATCGAGGACGCAGCGGAACTGCTGCCCGTCAAGGATTAACGACAGCACGCCTGGCTTGAGCAGCCGCACGTCGGCAGTGATCGCCCTTCCGTCCACGACACAGACGAAGGCGTCGCCTCCATCGGTCGTTGAGCCGGATCGAAGCGGCGGAACAGATCCAAGCTCGATCTTACGTAGCCTGCCTTCAAGCTGGAGCCAGACGATCATCTCCTTAGCGCCTCCGCACGAGCGGCAAGCAGCCATCGGCTCTCATGCTGCAGAGTCAGGGGGACGGACGTGGTCACGGGGGTCGCGGTAAAAAACGCGGCGGCAATCGCGATCGCAGGATCGGGAAGAGGATGGGCTGCAGCTTGTGTCGTCTCTGCCAGCAGCCGCTCCAGGTAGCCGGTGTCGATCTCGGCTGCGCGAAACTTGTCGTCCCGCAGTATGCGCTGGAAGAGGCCGATGTTCGTCTTGATGCCGCCGATCACGTATTCGTCCAGTGCCCGCAGCATACGGCGGATCGCGATATCGCGCGTCTCACCGTAGGCGATCAGCTTGGAGAGCATCGGGTCGTAGTCGAGCGGCACCGTCCATCCCTGGTAGATCGCGCAATCCTCACGTATGCCGGGGCCGCCCGGCTGCTCGAGATATGTGATCTCGCCGGGCGATGGAAAGAAGTTGTTCTCGGGATCCTCAGCGTAGATCCTGCACTCGATTGCATGGCCGCGGAGATGCACCTGCTGCTGGCTGAGGGCGAGCGGCTCACCCATGGCAATGCGCAGCTGCATGTGGACGAGATCAAGGCCGGTCACCAGCTCCGTGACAGGATGCTCGACCTGCAGGCGCGTGTTCATTTCGAGGAAGTAGAAACTTCCGTCGGCGTCCACGAGGAACTCTACCGTCCCGGCGTTGACGTATCCGGCTGAGAGCGCGAGGCGTACGGCGGCTTTACCCATACTTCGCCGCAGATCCTCGGACACGACGGCCGAGGGAGCCTCTTCGATCACCTTCTGATGACGGCGCTGCACCGAACACTCGCGTTCCCCGAGATAGAGGCAGTTGCCGTAGGCATCCGCCATCAGCTGAATTTCAATGTGCCGTGGACGATCGATCAGCTTCTCGAGATAGACCTCGCCCGAACCGAAGCTGCGCAGCGCCTCGCTTGAAGCAACGGCGTAGGCCTCATCCAGATCATGTGCCAGCATGACGGCGCGCATGCCCTTGCCACCGCCACCCGCTGCCGCTTTGAGCATCACCGGATAGCCGATCCCGGCCGCCACGCCATGCGCCTCCTCGACCGAGCCGAGGCCGGTGACGCTGCCGGGCACACGCGGCATACCGGCTGCATCCGCGGCCTGGCGTGCGCGGGTCTTCGAGCCGAGGATCCGCATGGCGGCTGCAGGCGGACCGATGAAGACGATTCCGGCCGCTTCGCAAGCCTCGGCAAAGTCAGCATTCTCTGACAGAAATCCATAGCCGGGATGGATCGCATCCGCCCCCGAGCGCTGGGCTATGTCGAGAATCAGATCGCCACGCAGATAGCTCTCCGCCGCCGGCGCTGGACCCAGCCGATAGGCTTCATTCGCGTGGAGGACGTGCAGCGCGGGGCGGTCCGCATCGGAGTAGATCGCCACGGTCGCCAGACCGAGCTCACGGCAGGCGCGAATGACCCGCAACGCGATCTCACCGCGATTGGCTACCAGCACTTTTTGGATAGATCGTCTCGATCGTTGCAAGTCGCAATTCTAACGCACTGAAATGAGAAGAGCCTCCCACGTTGGGAAGGCTCTTCGGTGATGCATTACGGCTGTAGGCGCCAGATTACATGGTCACGCCGCCGCCGACCTTCTTTTCCTTCTTCAGCTCGTTTGCCTTGCGAGCACCCATCGCCTTCTGAATCCACTCATCAGCCTTCGCCAGATCGGCCTTGCGCGCCGCGTCGTTGCCGCACTCCAGGTTAGCCTTGCTCCGGTAATTCAGCTGGAGGTATGCCATCGCATCGTCGTAGGTGGGATTGATCTCGACGGCTTTGTTCAGATTCTCAAAGGCCTCGTTCACCAGTTCCGTGTTGGCGGCCTGCAACTTCGCGCACGCAGCCTTGCTCTTCTTCGCGTTGCCGTTACCATCGTCGGTCTGACCGTCGGCGGCAAGGATCGGAACCGTGTTCTTGTAGTGCTCTGTGGTCCAATCAATCACGGCGATGGTGTAGTACGCTTCGGCGTCCTTAGGCGCAAGAGCGATCACCTTCTTCTCGTACTCCTTCGCGAGGTCGAGCTTCTTGATGTTGCGATTGATCGAGGCAAGCTGCTTGAGAGCAGTGAGGTCTTTGGGGTCTTTTGCAAGCACCTCGTTGAAGCCGTCGATCGCCCTCTGCGCGACCTTCAGGTTTTCCGGGGTATCAAGATTCGGCACAACCTGATAGGAGTATGCCGTCGCGAGATAGAGCTTCGCATCCTCATAGTTCGGGTCGAGTGCGATGGAATTCTGAAAGTGGCTCACAGCCTCTTCGTACTGCGCGTTCTTGAACGCCTGGACACCCTTGGTGAGCTGGTCGCGCGCCTTGAGCTTGTTGCATCCGGTGACAGTACCAAGCATCAGCGCCAGCAGAGCGGCCGTAACCGGAATCCGTGCAGTCAGTTTCATGGGGCGGGTAATCTCCTTAAAGAAGGGCATAGATTCTCGACGGTACAACTGTACATCAATTTTTCTGCTTGCCGCTTGATTGTACTGATTGACGCACCATGTGACCAGAGCACCACCCACACAGATTCCAGCTATAAAGCAACCAATCCACTCGCTTGGCTGTAACCAACGTATCACTGATTAAATCAGTGATGTATCGAGCGGCAGTACTGGAGCACTGACAAAACTAGTTTCCTTTATCGACACTTGAGAACGGACTCGCCGCGACGCTGTCCAGTAAAGCAATTTTGCAGTGTGGTGAGTGTATCTCTTCCGGAAGATATCATGCGACAGTTTTTGGCTGTAAAGAGATTCTGACGGGGTTATCCCCGGCACGGAAGAGCCGGGCCCTCGAAACAGAAAAGGCGGAGGGCCTAGTGGCCACACCGCCTGATCGGTAATTCCTTGCTTGCTAGTGTCGTTTTGCTAGTGTCGTTTGCTATTGTCCTGCTTCGACTCGCGGCGTGATCAGACCGATGTTGTCGACGCCGGCCTGATGTCCGAAGTCGATCACCTCGGTGATCTTGCTGAAGTCCAAATCCTTGTCGCCTTTTACGAACATCACCTTTTCCTGCCGGGTTGCAAAGATCTCGACAAGCTTGGATTCGATCGCGGATTTATTGAATGACGTGTCGTTGATCTTGTAGGCGGGTTCACCTGCCCCGTTGGCAAGCACCTGGATCACGATGGTCCGGTCGTTTGGATTCTCCGGTTGGTTTTTCTTTGGTGGCTGGGGGACCAGCGCATCCAAACCCCGGGGCGTCACTGGAACGATGACCATGAAGATGATCAGCAAGACCAGAAGAACGTCGATAAGCGGGGTTACGTTGATCTCCGAAACTGTTCCGCCTGTACCTCCACCACCCATTCCCATAGCATTCTCCTTGATTCACCGGCGGCCCCGATCGTCCCGGCCTGCCGTTTTATGAGCTTACATCCTGTTACTGATTCTGCATCGCTGTCAGGAGACCGAGTTGGCTGACGCCAGCTGCCCGGATCCCGTCGACTGCATCCATGACCTTCCCGTAGTTGGCCCGAGCGTCGCCGCGCAAGAAAACCTCTTTAGCCGTCTTGTTCTCGAGCTTAGTCGAGATCTTAGTACCGAGATCGTCGACGGTGACCTGGTCGCTGCCAAGGAAGATCCTGCCATCGCGCGTAATCGCAACAGTCACGGCATCTTCCTTGTTAGCATCTTCCATAACGATTGCGGCATCCGCCTTCGGCAGGTCCACGTTGACCTTGTTGTTGAGCATGGGAGTGATAACCATGAAAATGATCAAGAGCACCAGCATGACGTCCACCATGGGCGTGACGTTGATATTGGAGTTGACCTTCTTGCCTTCATCCCGCTTGTTGATACCCATAAAGCACACTCCATCCGGCTTTTAGACTGCTTCGGAACAGTGGATGAGGAGGCCCCTTGAATCGTGATACCGCTCAAGGGGCCGATTGGCCGTTATTGCCACTACGTACTCGATCCACTATCGCAGTAGTGCATTGGCGAAGCCCGAGTATTAGCGATGGCTCTGCTTGATGAAGTAGTCGACCAGTTCACTCGAGCTGTTATCCATCTCGACGTCGAACGCCTCGACCTTGTTGGTGAAATAGTTGAACGTCATAACGGCGGGAATCGCGACGAGCAGACCGAAAGCGGTTGTTACGAGCGCCTCCGAGATACCGCCGGCGACTGCACCGATACCGGAAGTCTTCTGGGTCGCGATCGCCTGGAAGGCGTTCAGAATGCCGACGACCGTGCCGAACAGACCGATAAAGGGAGCGGTGGAACCAATCGTGGCAAGACCACCTAGACCCTTCTTGAGCTTGGCGTGAACAATCGCTTCCGAGCGCTCGAGGGCGCGCTTGGAGCTCTCAACCTGCTGCTCAGTGATCTGTCCACCCGAACCGAAGCTGCGGAACTCCTGCAGACCGGCGGTGACGACTTCAGCGAGATGCGACTTCTTGCTGCGATCGGCAACCTTGATCGCCTCGTCGAGACGGCCATCCTTCAAGGCGCCGGCAACCTTCGGTGCAAACTCGCGCGACTGCTTGCGGGCAGCCGAGAAGTAGAGGGCGCGGTCGATAATGACGGCGAGCGACCAAATGGACATGATGAACAGAATCACGACGACGCCGCGGGCCATCCAGCCCATATTCTGAAGGAGACCCATGGCACTGAAGCTAGGTGCTCCCGCCTCCTGGAAGTACATGGCCAGCGGACCGGGAACGTGAGCGAAGTTGATAAGGTGTGCGAGAATCACTGGAATCTTTCCTCCTGATTGAACTTTGTCGTTGTACTACTTTGACCTCTTCGAAACATCCCGCAAATACGAGTTCGGGATCATACAGAGGCCACGTGAATTAGACGAAACGGCTGGCTACGCTCCACCGAAGCTGAAGTTGACGGTGACCGTCGTATCGACTTCCGTCGGTTCACCATTGAGAAGGTACGGCTTGTAGCGCCATGTTTTGACTGCATCGAGCGCACTCGCCCGCAGCATCTCCGGACCGCTGATGACGGTGAGACCCTGGATCACGCCCCCCTTCGAGATGATGGCGTGCAAGACAACCGCACCCGAGACGTGCGCGGCCTTGGCGATCGGCGGATAGACCGGGTTCGTCTTCGATAGAACGTTACCCGCGATCACACCACCTGACACACGAGCCGGGCCTTTCGGCGGGGCAACCTTGACCACAGGTGCTGGCGCGTTTCCAAAGCCACCCATCACGCCGCCGGGTACACCACCTGCTGCTCCCATGCCCGACATACCGGCCACACCTGCGACCTGCGGCGGCGGAGCGGCATCCTCCTTCAGCATCTTGATATCTTTCGGAATCTTGGTCGGCGCGTGCAGGCCGGCATCGATCTCAGACACCATCTTGATCGGCTTGATGACCTGCGCCGGCGGTGGTGGTGGAGGTGGAGGCGGAGGTGGTGGGGGCGCTGTAAGCATCGCCGTCATGGCGGTCTTGGGCAGAGCCTCAGGGTAGAGCAACGGGATCAGGATCAAAGTCGCAAGGATAGCCGCGTTCAGGGCGAACGTTGCAATCATCCAGTACTTAGACTTTGTCTTGAGCTGTCCGCCGGACTCCATCAGCGAAGATTCAAACATGGGCAGCCTCGTTCCATTTTGAGAAGAGCTATGATGCTTAGACACCGCACCGTTCTAATTTGTTCCCTACACCAACCAAGCAACGACGTCCCGGCCAGCACAGCGCAGTCCTACTACATGACAGCGCGGTCCTACTACACGGCAGTTAGACTTTGGATCGTCTTCCCGCTGGAAGCGTAGCGACCTTGCCGCGCGATGCTCGCCAGTCCTGGTAGGCCACCAGCATCGGTGCGGCTACCGCGATCGAGGAGTAGGTGCCGATCAGGATGCCGACGACCAGGGCAAAGGAGAAGCCGTGGAGCACTTCACCGCCGAACAGGTAGAGCGAGAGTACCGTAAGAAACGTCAACCCGGAGGAGATTACGGTTCTGCTCAGCGTCTGGTTGATGCTTCGGTTGACAACGTCGGTAAGCGATTCCCGCCGGGAGAGCGCGAGGTTTTCACGGATACGATCGAAGACCACGATGGTGTCGTTCATCGAGTAGCCGATGAGCGTCAAAATCGCTGCGATAACCGTAAGGGTAATCTCCTGGTTCGTCAAGCTGAACGCGCCTACCGTGATGAGCGTGTCGTGAAAGACCGCCACGACCGCGGCCACGCCGTAGATCAGTTCGAAGCGAAACCAGAGATAGATCAGCATGCCCAAGAGGGAGTAGAGGGTTGCGAGCCAGGCCTGCTTCTGCAGCTGTCTGCCGGCGGTGGGCCCGACGATCTGGGCCTGCTGCACGTCGAATCCCGAATCGTGATAGTTGGCGTGGAGCGCGTCGAGCAGACGGACGCGGCCTGCGTCGTGGGACGCATCCGCCGCCGAGGACTGGGGCAGCGAGATCACCTCTTCGTTCGCGGCCTGCCCGAGCGATCCACTGATGCGTTGAATGCTGAAGTCGCGGATTCCCGCGAGATCGAGCGCGCGGCGCAGGTGGTCTTCATTGGGGGTCGAATCGAACTTCACATAGACCAGCGTTCCGCCCTTGAAGTCCACGCCCCGGGGAATGCCATGCCAGAACAGCATGCTGAGCACGCCGGCAATTGAAAAAATCAAGGAGAAACCCAGGAAATACCATTTCTTCCCAAGCCAATCGATATTTGTTTGACGAAACAGTTCCACGTTCCTCAACCTCTTCCAATGAGCTTTCAGGCTCCAGTGCAGCAAGCTGAAAGCCAAGAGCTGAAATTTTTAAATCGACAGCGCTGCGCCGCGTGCCTTCTTAGCCAGACCGGCATCGAAGATCACGCGCGACACGAATACGGCGGTAAAGAGGTTCGCCAGCAGGCCGAAGGTCAACGTCACCGCAAACCCCTTGACCGGCCCTGTACCGAAGAGGAAGAGAATGGCCGCCGAAACGATGGTGGTCACGTGCGTATCGACGATCGTGATCCAGGCATGTGCGAAGCCCTGCTGCACCGCTGCTGCGGCTGTCTTGCCGGCGCGCAGCTCTTCGCGGATGCGCTCGAAGATGAGCACGTTCGAGTCGACGCCCATGCCGATGGTCAGGATGACGCCGGCAATGCCAGGCAGCGTCAGCACCGAGCCGGTATAGCCCATGAAGCCGAGGAGGATGACGAGGTTGAGGAAGAGCGCGAGATCCGCGTTGATGCCTGCGCCGCGATAGTAAATCAGCATGAAGGCCATCACGGCCAGCATGCCCGCAACAGCTGCCAGGACGCCCTGGCGAATGGATGCCGCGCCCAGGCTGGGCCCGACTGTGCGCGTTTCGAGAAACTCGAGCGAGGCGGGAAGCGCACCCGTGCGGAGCATCAACGAGAGGTTCGCGGCTGACTGCTTGGTGAAGCCGCCGCCAGAGATCCGGCCTGAGTCGCGGATGGCCGATTGGATGCCGGCTACCTCGCGCACACGGTTATCGAGCACGATGGCCATCGATCCCGTGCCCTTATGCTCGTCGGTGTATTTATAGAAGCGGTCGCCGGCCTCGGTGGTCAGGTTGAAGGTAATGTCCGGACGGCCGTTCTCGTCGGTCGAGGGCTGCGCGTCGCGGAAGTCGTTGCCGGCTACCTCGCTGACGCGCTTCAGCAACCAAATCTGGTCCGCGGCGCCGGTTGTGCCGCTGCCCTTCACCAAGACCGAGTCCGGAGGGATGGCGCCGTTGTTGGCCTGGAGGGCGTCCTGATCCGTCGAGAAGGGGCCGCCCACAACCTGGTGAATCTCAAGCCGCGCCGTGGACTGGATGACGTCCTGAATCCGTGCGGGGTCGTCCACGCCCGGAAGCTCGATGAGAATCTCGTTTTCACCGAGACCATACTGCTGGATGACCGGTTCGCTGACGCCGAGCTTGTCGATGCGTTCGCGAATCGTCTCGATCGACGTCTCGAGCGTCCGCGCCTCGAGGTCGCGCACCGCGGCCTGCTTCATCGTCAGCTTCCAGCTGCCGTCGGGGTTGCTGGCTATGTCGTAGTTCCCGTAGCCACCACCGTTCAGCACGGTGCGGACATCGCCGGCCCTGGTGATCGGCGTGCCCGAGATGGTGATCGCATCCATGTGCGCCGGATCGAGCTTGCCGACGGATGCGCCGGTGACGCCGGCCTTCTGGAGATCGGCCTCGAGCCGCGCCACATCGTTATCCGACTGGGCCGAGACCGCCTCGGCCACCTTCACCTGGAGCACCAGGTGGGTTCCGCCCTTGAGATCCAGCCCGAGGTTGATGTGATTGGCGAGAGACTGCTTCAGGCCGCCGTGGGGGATGCCTACGAAGCCGAAGCAGAACACAACGAGAATAGCGAGGATGAATGCCGTCTTGCCGGCGAGATTCTTGCCCATGATATTAAGAAATCCTTACAACAAAGTCTTCTGTAGCTGCTTCGGGAATCTATGCCTCGTCCGGCGTCGTGACCGTAGCGATCGCGCTCTTGACGAACTCAAGCTTGACGCCGTCGGGGAGAATGCGCAACACCACGACATCATCCTTCACCGTCAGCACCGTTCCCCGGATTCCACCGTTGGTCGTGACCTTGTCGCCGGACTTCAGGTGGCCCAGCATCTCCTGCCACTTCTTCTGCTTCTTCTGGTTCGGGGCGATCATCAAAAAGTAAAGCGCGGCGAAGAAGATGACCGGCAGCGCCAGCCCGCTCAGATTTCCCAACCCGCTTGTCAAGCCCTGCAACTGCATCGCCAGCATCGTCGTTACAACTCCGTTTCATCAGGCTGCGCCCCGGTGCGTTGCTCGTGCTGATTAGAAAGCGATCAGGAAGAAGGAGCAGCCGCTCACGCATCGTGATCACACTCGGTGATTGTGGACGCGGGCTACCCTGGCGCAAAGTTTGCCTAGCCCCTAAGCATCGCGTAACCGTCCGCCACTGTCAAGGAATAGCCGCTTCCGGTGCGGGCCGGAGCTAGCCCATCAGCCTGCGCTGGCCAGATCGCTCGACGCCACTCCACCGGATAGACTGGTCCACCGGGTAGACTGGAGACACCACCGGAGATGACCTTACTCCATGCCCACCCCCGACATCACACAGGATCTCGCCCTCCTCGCCAACCAAGAAGAGAGCCTCGTGCTCGCGAGCTTCGGACCGGACGAGGCGTGGCAACTTGGCAGCCGCTTACGCGACCTCGCCCGCGCCCGCGGTCTTGCCATCGTGATCGATATACGGCGCTTCGGGCAGCCGTATCAATTGCTTTTCTATGCGGCGCTGGCGGGCACGACACCGGACAATGCGCGCTGGGTCGAACGCAAGTCGAACACGGTCGCCCGCTTTCACCGCAGCTCCTACTCGCTCGGCCTCAAGCTGCAACTCGCAGCGATCAGCTTCGCTGAAAAGTACGCGCTGCCGGATAGCGACTACGCGACGCATGGCGGCAGCTTTCCGCTCAGCGTCACGGGAGCGGGCATCGTCGGCAGCCTCACCGTCTCCGGCCTGCCCCAGCGCGCCGATCATGAGCTCGCCGTCGAGGCGCTCTGCCTCCACACCGGCCGCAGCTATAGCGATCTTAAGCTGCCGTGAATTGTTGGTGGTGACGACGATGGCGTTACCGCCACCGCCGATGTCGAGTGACCCGACCTGAAGAACAAGTGTTGAAGAATATGCCCGTCCCCGGCATCGGAGCAGCATCCGAAGACGCAGCAGCACGATAAAGGAAGTCCATGCCCGTACCCAGCTACAGCGTTCTCGAAGGCCGGCCCACCGCTGGCAAGGTTGTGAGTGGGAGAAGCACGCACTACCAGATCACGCTGGACGCTCCCGGCGGCCCGTTCACGGTGGCGGTGAATATTGAGTCGAGCGATGGCTCCGAGGTCCGGTATGCCATTCTCACATCCTTTCAGCCACCTAACCCAGCGGCCCTTGCCGCGGTCGTGCCCGGCATCCACAGTGTCTCGAGCCTGCCCGGCGGCCTGGCCCTCGACTACGTTCGCAGCCAGGTAAACGGCAGGCCCATGATTACCCTAAGCCAGATGGCCCTGCTGCCGAAGGGGCTCGAACTGACCCCGCGCGCCAACCCCATGCTGAACGCCGTCGACACGCTGCTGAACCAGGCCGTCGCCGCCGGCAATGCGACGGTCTATGCTTTCGGAAGCGCGTTCTCCGACCGGGGACGGGTGGATGGCATCCACAACATTCACATGAACCAGGGCAATCCGTTGAACAGCTTTGGGAAGGACAACGGCATCTGGCAGGATGGCGGCCTCTTTCTCCACCTGCCCACGCCCGGCAGCACGGCGGGGACCTGGAGCGCGGTCTTCATCGCCTTTCAGACGGAGTCCTGGGTCACGGACGATGCCGGTAATCCTGCCGGCGGCAAGGGCGCGATAGTAGGCAGCGGCAGACACGATCATCTCGAAGAAGCTGTCTAGAACTGGACGGACGCCCTGCGCGGGCGGCGGTCACTTCGTGACGTGTCTACCGGTCGTGGCAGGATCAGCCCCTGGGACCTCCCGATGGTCGGCACGAACATTTGCTTGCAACCAGCGGGAGCACCAGGCAACGCGATCACACGTCATGAAGTGACCGCGTCACGCGAAGTGAGCGTGGGATCTCTGGAGCCGCGAGATCTTCGCGTACACGTTCCATCGTATCCAGATAGAACGCGAGGTTGTGGAGCGAGTTGAGGACGGCGCTCAGCGGCTCGCCCGAAGCATACAGGTGCCGCAGGTAGGCCCGCGTGTAGCGGCGACACACCATGCAGGTGCAGGAGGGATCGATCGGGCGTTGATCTTCGGCGTAGTCCTTTTTCTTGATGTTGATGCGGCCCTCAGAGGTGAAGAGCAGCCCATGGCGGCCGGCGCGCGTCGGCAGTACGCAGTCCATCATGTCGACGCCCAGGCGCGCATATTCTTCGATCTCGTCGGGATAGCCGACGCCCATCACATAGCGCGGCTTATCCTTCGGCAGGAACTCGAGCGTGCGCAAAATCATCTCGCGCGTGACGTCGCGCGGCTCTCCGACAGCGAGGCCACCGATCGCATAGCCGGGAAGATCCATGGCGACCAGCCGCTCCGCCGACTCTCGCCGCAGGTCCGCATACATTCCGCCCTGCACGATGCCGAAGAGGCTTTGCGTCTTCCCGCCATGCTCTTCGAACCAGGGGACACGATGCTTATTCGCTTCGAAGTGATCCCGCGATCGCTGCGCCCATGCATGCGTCAGTCCCATCGAATCGCGGGTCCGCTCCCAGGTCGCCGGCGTCTCGACGCACTCATCGAAGACCATGGCGATGTCCGCGCCAAGCGCGATCTGCACGTCGATCGAGTGCTCGGGCGAGAAGAAGTGTTTGCTGCCATCCAGATGCGAGCGGAACTCGACGCCCGCGGGCGTTACCTTTCTGAGTGAGCTGAGACTGAAGACCTGGAAGCCGCCTGAATCCGTGAGCATCGGACGGTTCCAGCTCATGAAGCGATGCACACCGCCCATGCGCCGCACCAGATCGTGCCCGGGCCGCAGATACAGATGGTAGGTATTTGCGAGGATGATCTGCGCGCCACTGCCATGCGCGCCGATCTCTTCGAGCAGATTCTGGGGGACGGCTTTCACCGTTGCCGCCGTGCCCACCGGCATGAACACTGGCGTCTCGATCACACCGTGCGGAAGAGCAAGATGTCCGCGCCGGCCGCCACTCACGGCAGCCGTACTCACTCTAAACTCAAGCAACATTCCCCTGATTGTACGTTCACCTCGCCATGGAGCCGCCATCCTGAGCAGAGCGGGAGGAGCTGCGTTCGCCTGCCGGGTGCTGTCCTCCGCATGCGGCTGAAACCGGCCCGCAGTTTCGCTCCAGCGGTATAGTGGATCGTCATGTACAAGCCCTTCCTTCTCGCAGCAGGCCTCGCTTCTTCCGTCCTCGCTTCTTCCGTCATTGCGCAAGCGCCCCCGCCTGCCGCGCCAAAGACGACGCTCACCGCCGACTCCATGCAGCATCCAGGCGTTCCCACCGGCACACTCTCGCCCAAGCTCACGCATGTCAGCCACATCTACGACGGCATGAAGTCCGACTACTGGATCTATGTTCCCGCCCAGTACGACCCGAAGACTCCCGCGGCACTGATGGTGTTTCAGGATGGCGGCGGCTACATGCACCGCGATGGCGACCATCCTGCCCTGAACGTTCTCGACAACCTGATCGCGCAGCATAAAATCCCGGTGATGATCGCCGTCTTCACGGACCCGGGCGATATTGTCGCGTCTCCCGGAACGCCTACCTACCGGTTCGTCGAGGCCTACTCGAAGAAGTGGTCGCGCTCCTTGAAGGACTCTATGCGCTCGACCGAGTACGACACTGTCTCCGATCGCTACGCGCGCTTCCTGCGGGACGAGCTGCTGCCGGAGGTCGAGGCAAAGTACAGCATCCGCAAGGACAGCTATAGCCGCGCCATCACCGGCCTCTCCTCGGGGGGCATCTGCTCCTTCAACGCCGCGTGGCAGCAGCCCGACCAGTTCAGCCGGGTGATCACATGGATCGGCAGCTTCACCAGCATCCAGTGGCATGAAGACCCTGCGGTTCCCGACGGCGGCCAGGACTACCCGGAGAAGGTCCTGCATGAGCCGCACCGCAACCTCCGCGTGTGGGTCGAGGATGGCAGCAACGATATGGAGAACGACCGGTACGGCAGCTGGCCGCTGGCGAACCTGCGCATGGCGAACGCCCTGAAGCTAAAATCCTATGACTTCCGCTTCAGCTTCGGCGTTGGACCGCACAGCGCGGCGGAAGGTGGCGCCGAGTTCCCCGCGGAGATGACGTGGCTCTGGCGCGACTATGATCCCAGCCGGACCGAGCAGGCCTACACACAGGATCCGGCCGAGGCCACACGTCCTCCGTTCCGCGTCTCCATCACCAATCGCTAGGGCATTTCTCGTTGTCTAAAAGCTTGCAAGGCAGTCCTGCCGGACGGGCTCACTACGCGTGGCCACCCCACAAACGAAGACCTGTTTGTGGGGACCCCGGTTCACGCGGTCACTTCGTGACGGGTGATCGCGTTGCGTGATGTTCCCTGTGGTCGCAAGCAATCGTATGTGCCGACCAGCGGGAGGTCCCAAGAAGCTCATCCCCGCCAGGACCGGTATACACGTCACGAGGTGATCGCTGCCCGCGCACGGCGTTCCAGCGACGTTACCGTTCCAGCAGCGCCACGGCCTGCGGTACCGTCATGTCGATCGGGAGCGCCTTGAACCTGCTGTGTTCCGCGTGCTCCTTCTTGCCTATGGTCTTGAAGAAGATGGCGCGGCCATTGATGTCGGTATCGAGCACCGCCGTCTTCCATTCGTCGTCCGCCACCCGATCGCGCGTGGTGGAGAAGTTGCTGCCCGCCTTAATCGTCGCGATCAGGCCGAAGCCGATGTTGACATCCTCGTTCAGCCTGCCTTCGATGCGATGCAGACGGACCGCCGGATCGATCAGCACGGATCCCGTCATGGCGCGAATCACGCGCTCTTCCATCGACTTCGGATCGTAGGCGGGGTCTGGTTTGAAGTTGATGCGCGTGAACGGGCCCTCCTTACCGGCGCTCTCGAAGAGAAATGCTTTGGGCAGCAACTCCAGCATCTGCTTGGCGTGGCGCTCATCGTTCTTGAGGGCCTGCTCCCGCTTTTGAAACTCATCCGGATGGGCCGCGATGTCTGCCAGCCGCGTCCGCTCCTGAGCCAGACGATCGCCCGTGAGCGGCTGGTCATCCTCGGCGATCAGCGTTCGCAGCTTGCCTGCCGTCGTCTCCGCGACCCGCTCTGTCCACAGGTGGCCGCCTGTTCGCTCGGAGCGATCCTTCGAGAGGTATTCGTAGTGACCACGGTGCTGCTCTGCGAGATCTTCGTTCGCGACCATCTTCTGTACGAGTTCGAGCGGTGTTGTCTGCGCCCACAGAGATGCTCCTGAGAGAAACGTGCTGACTACCACAACGACAACGGCTCGCCCAATCACCAGGCGCGTACACGACACTCTTCTCAATGGCCCAGTACTCCTATATTGATTCTGAAGCACCAAACCTAAAGTGAGAATGAATGCTGCAGCAATACTGGAACGAGTGTCTCACTCCTCGGCGTCTTTGGCCCAGTTCCGGGAGCTGTCGTCGTGCGGCGAAGGGCGAAGCGCGCGAGGGGTTTGCACGGGCCGCTGGCTTGCTGGCTGGTCTGGCTTGCTATTTGCCTGGCTTGCTTCACGCATCCCGGCGGTTACTTTGCCTTGAGGACGAAATGATCCTTCTCCTGCCACGCCGGGGTTGCCGCAGCAGGATCGGCCAGGCGGAACATGGTCGCCTTCAGCTCCTTGTTTTCGAGCTCGAAGCGAACATAATGAAAGTTGGGGAAGTCACGATCCTGGTAGAGATCGGATGGCGTCCGCTCCACCTCGTAGGGCTTCGCGCCGCCGCCGCCCGAGACCAGATATGTCACGTCGCCTACAACCGCTCGCTCATAGTTATGGATATGCCCCGCTGTCAATACCAGGCGCGCGTGGGTCTTCGGTGCGATCGAGGTAAGAAAGTCACGCAACGCGATCTCGTTCGGCCGTGGATTGTGATCGACCTCGATATGGGTCTGAATGTCAGCCACGGGAGGGTGATGCAGGGTAAGCAAGACGAAGTCGACCGTCCTGGGAAGCGCGGCCATCTGGGCGGCGAGCCACTCCCGCTGGCGGCTGCCATCGACGAGCGGCAGTGTGCTGTCGAGTTGAATCAGGTAGAGCCGCGACCCGAGCGCGACGGAGTACCAGCGGCGATCCTTCAACTCCGGAAACGCCGCCCACCAGTTCGCGACGCCCGCCGGCTCGCCGCCTGAAAGCTCGTGGTTGCCCATCGCCGGATAGATCCGCAGATTGGCCGCCCGCCACGAGGCGGTCTCGGTCTTGTAGATCTCGTAATCAGCCGCATCGGATCCCCGATAGGGAACGTCGCCTGAGAGTTGTACCGCATCCGGGTGCTCCGTCACGATCTTGTCCACCAGGATCTTCCTGGCTACGGGATTCGCCACCGTCGTGTTCGCAGGATCATGGAACCGCATATCGCCGTAATCGATCACGGTGACGTGCTTTGAGAGCTGTGCGTCGGTCACCGTGAAGGTTGGGCCGGGCTCGCTCAAGATCGACGCCTCATTCTGTGTCTCATTCTGGACCCCGGTTTGGGCCACTGTCTGGGCTCCTGCCTGGGCCACTGCCGTCTCCGGGACCATCATCCCGCCTGTCATTCCCATACCCGTACCGAAGAGCAACGCCACCGTAAGCAATCTCATAGCCGACAGTATAAGCAGAGCTCGTGACAGCTGCGTCACAGCCTGTTGCGGCAGTTCAGGCACTCTGTCCCGGCGGTCTGGGTGGATTGGCACCCAGCCCTTTCGACCTACCGGGCGGGAGCTATGCCCATCAGGCCGCAGCGCCAACCTTTAACAACGATCCTGTACTCTCACTGATCATGAGTACGGTCTCGCAGCCATCCTCGGTTCCCTCGATGCGCCCGATGCCCTCGATGCGCAACAGGAGTTCCTGCCTGTCGCTCGGCTTAGTGCGCCCCTGCCTTGCCGCGCTTGCGCTCTTCGGGACTCTATACGCTGCGCCCGTAGTCGCCCAGCAGACAACCACTGCTGATGCCCTGATTGCCAACGCGCATTATCTGCGTGCTCGGCCGCTCACACAGGCGGCGCTCCAGAAAAATCCCCAGGACGTTCATGCGCTGACGCAGCAGTCTGTGCTCGAATGGTCATTCTTCCACTTTGACGAAGCTATCGCCACAGCGGAGAAGGCCGTAGCTCTCGCCGGCGCCAGCGCCGAAGCGCACACCCAGCTTACGAACACGCTCGGCGCCAAGCTCCTGAGCAGCAACGCCGGCACCTTCGAGAAGATGAACCTGGCGCGCCGCTTCCGCAAGGAGGCCGATCTCAGCCTGCAGCTCGACCCCAATTCGCTTGACGCGCTCGAAGACGCTGCACGCTTCTACTGGAACGCACCCGGCATGGTAGGTGGCGACAAGTCCAAGGCACAGCAGCTTGGGGATCGCGTCTCCCATCTCGATGCGGCACGGGGAGCTGCCCTGAAAGCTGACTTTCTGGCAGACGATAAGGACAAGACCAGGCAAGCCGCTGCTATCGAAGCTCTCTGGAAGACTGCTATCGCCGCGCAACCGGAGTCCTCAGACGCGCACGCCGGGCTGAGCAGCGCCTATTTCAACGAAGGTCCGGGCAAGTTCCCGCTGGCCGAAGCCGAGGCAAAACGAGCCATTACGCTGAAGCCGTCCCGCATCCTTGCCTATCGCCAGCTTGCCGTGATCTATGCTTCAACTGGACGGTGGGACGACCTCGACAGTCTGCTGAAGCGGTCTGCTGCGGCCGTCCCTGACAATCTCAGTCCGGCCTACCAGGCTGCAAAATCCATCCTGACGGGCAGCGACACGACGCAACTTTCCCGCGCCGAAGGATACCTCCGCAGCTATCTTGCGAAGCCTGCGGAAGGCGAGGAGCCAACCCACGCCGCAGCCCACTGGCGACTTGGTCTCGTCCTTGAAAAAGAAGGACGCAAGGCCGATGCCATCCAAGCCCTTCAGGCTGCCGTGCGTGAAGACAGCAGCCTTGAAGGCGCGAAGAAAGACCTAAAACGCCTGTCGTGAGTCAAGCGGCAATCGCTGTAAAGATTCAGCCGCACACTGTTTAGTTGGCGTACATCTTCATGCGCTCGCGCTCGATACCGTCCAGCGCAGTCCACAGGGCGTTCGCCGCACGCTCTGCTGCATCGAGCGCAGTCTCGGCCACATCGGGATTTGCCGCAAGCTGAAGATCGATGAGGTCGCGCCAGACCTGGGCGTGGTACACATCCGCCGTCTGGTGGAGTGTGAAATACCGTGCTCCCGAGCCCGTCGTACCGTAGTGCCTGGCGAGGCCCTCCGCCTTGGTCCGGGCAATCTCCGGGACCTTCGACTCGTAGGCGTAAAGCGCCGCCATCGCGGCTGCTGGCGCGGGCTCCTGCATCAGCTCACGAAAGGTTGCGAGCAGCGCCGTCGTCTCCGGCTGCAGACCATGCTCTTCGACCGCGGTCCGCGTCGCACCCATGCCGACGGCGAAGTCCATCCAGAGATCGCTGTGCGCCCGGCCATTTGCCGTATCGATGCCTTCCTCCTCCGCCAGGTTTCGCAGCACCTCACGGCGTAGTGCGCCATCGGGGAGACGGCAGTGGAGCGCGCTGAGACAAGCCGGGAACGCGGAGACATGATGCCAGTACTCCGCTGCATACGCGCGCAGGTCTTCGCGGGTCAGCTCACCCTTCGACCAAGCTTGATAGAACGGGTGCTGCAGCAGGGCGAATGGTGCGACACGCTCTTCGAAACGGTTCCAGAATTCAGTGTGCATGGACGTCACTCAATACTTTCCGAGATGATTTCATCGCTGCCTGGCCCGGCGGCGTGATGGTGTGAGTCTAGAACATTTCGTGTGGGTCTGACGCGTCTATGGCTTGTAGAGCGCTAAAGACTGGACGGACGCCCTGCGCGGGCGGCGGTCACTTCGTGACGCGTGTACCGGTCGTGGCAGGATGATCCTCTTAGGACCGCCCGATGGTCGGCACGAACATTTGTTTGCGACCGACGGGAGCCATCACGCAACGCGATCACACGTCACGAAGTGACCGCTGCGAACCGGGGTCCCCACAAACAGGTCTTCGTTTGTGGGGTGGCCACGCGTCGGGCGCCCCGTCCGGCAGAACTGCCTTGCAAGTTTTCAGGTGTGGCGTAGCGAATCTGTGACTCACCGCGTTTAGCTGTGAAGCCGCGCGAGCATCCCGGCGACCGTCGATCCTGAGACGGGATGCCGCCACAAGGGAGCAATCTCCGCAAGCGGTTCGAGCACGAAACGGCGCTCCGCCAGTGCGGGATGCGGCAGCGTCAGCTCCGGCGTCGCCATCACCCGATCATCAACGAGCAGCAGGTCAAGGTCGACCACACGGGGCCCTTTGACGATGGTTCCAGAACGCTCGCGTCCCATCGATCGCTCGACCTGCAACAACGCGCGCATCAACGCGAGTGGACCGAGGCCGGTCTCGAGCAGCATGGCGCCATTCAGGAATCGAGGCTGCTCCCGATACCCGACCGGCTCCGTGTCGTAGAACGAAGAAACACCCTGCACGGTTCCCAGCGCACCCACACGGGCGACAGCCTCCCGCAGCGTCGCCTCCCGATTGCCCCAGGCCGAATCCAGGTTGGAACCAAGCGCGATCGCCGCCCGATGCATCAGCAAGATCCTGCCGGCGACTTACGCAAGCGCGGCATGCAGCCGCGGAGCAGATGTCTTTGGATTTCGATTCGGCCCCGGCATGGCGTCATAGCCGTGCGCCAGCTCCCACGCGGAACGGTCACGCATCAGCCGCTGCACGAGCGCGGTATGCATGGCGTGGCCCGCCCGCTCGGCCACAACGCGGCCTTCGATGCGGCGGCCTGCAAGCGCGAGATCGCCAATCAGGTCCAGCACCTTATGGCGCACGAACTCGTCCCGAAAGCGCAGCGGACCGTTCTCGACACCTTTTTCGCCAACCAGGATGGCACACTCGTCCGACACGCCGCGGATCAGCCCCATATCCCGCAGCATGGCCTCGTCGCGCTTGAAGCCGAACGTGCGCGCCGGTGCGATCTGCCGCACGTAATCCATCCCCGAGCGGACCGCGAGGTCTCTCTTAAACGTGCCAAAGCCGATGGGAGCAGGAAAGTCGATCGTGTACTCGATGCGATAGCCCGAGCCGGGATAGACACCGATGAACTTGCTTCCGTCGCGCACCTCGACCTCTTTGAGGATGCGAAGGTACTCCCGCCGGCGCCGCTGGAGCTTGAGGCCGACCCGCTGAAACGCCTCCACATAGGGCAACGCACTGCCGTCGAGGATCGGGATCTCAAGATTGTCGATCTCGACGATGACGTTATCGATGCCGTAGCCAATTAACGCGGAGAGCAGATGTTCCGTCGTCGAGATCAGCACACTGCCGCGCATCAGGCTGGTCGCGTAGCTCACCTTCGCGACATTGCGGCCGATAGCTGGAATCTCGAAGTTGTCGAGGTCGGTGCGCCGGAAGACGATTCCCGATCCCGCGGGCGCTGGGATCAGCCGCATCGAGACCGGGGCTCCACTGTGCAGGCCAACACCGCTGAAACTCACTTCGGACCGGATTGTCTGCTCGAGATGAGCGTCCATTGCACCTGTCAGGAGCTTTCCCTGTTGATCTAGGCTACAAGTGCCGCGGATCATTCATCTGTGGCATAATCGCCACAAAGTGCACGGCTGTTGACTTTCTAGATACACGTCTTGCACCCGGCAACCGTGATTGGAGCGCCAGCTAAAAGCTGCTGCTGCTATACGATGCAGCTATGGATGCGCAAACCCTAGTAAAGGCGGCGGCGGGACGCTCGGCCTGGATCAACGAAAGTCTGCGCACGTTAGTGAGTCTCGAGTCACCGACCGACAGTCCAGGCGCGGTGAACGACGCCATGAGCTTTGTCGCCGGGCTTGCCAAGGAAAGCGGAGGCCGGGTCAAGCTCCACACGCAGAAAGATTTCGGCCACATTCACGAGATCCGGTTCGGCGCGGCACGGTCCACGAAGAAACCCATTCTTTTGCTAGGTCATCTTGACACGGTATGGCCGCTCGGGACACTGGAGACGATGCCCTGGCGCAACGAGAACGGCCGCTTCTACGGTCCTGGCGTGCTGGACATGAAGGCCGGCGTGGTGATGGCGCTCGCCGCCGTGCGCCTGCTGCAGGAGCTCGGCCTCAACCGCCCGGTGACGCTGCTGCTCAACAGCGAGGAGGAGGCGGGCAGCCCGGTGTCGCGGCCCATCACCGAGCGGCTCGCCTTGAGGTCATCGGCGGTGTTTGTGCTCGAGCCGGCGCAGGGACTTGCCTACAAGACCGCCCGCAAAGGCGTCGGCAACTACACGCTGCACGTCAGGGGTGTAGCGGCGCACAGCGGCGTCGACTTCGAGCACGGTCACTCCGCCATCCTTGAAGTGGCGAGACTGATCCAGACTGTCTCGAACTTTACCGATCCGGGCAGGAAGCGCACCGTCAACTGCGGGGTCGTCTCCGGAGGGATACGATCAAACGTCGTGGCGGCTTCGGCGATTGTCGAGGTAGACGTTCGCATCGTCAAGGCCAGCGATGCGAGGGCGATCGATCGCCTCTTCCGGATACTGAAGCCCACGAACCCGCACTGCACATTGACCGTCTCTGGGGGCATCAACCGTCCTCCGATGGAACGCAAGGCAGGCACGATCGCGCTCTTCCGCCAGGCCCGCAGACTGGCTGCCGAGATCGGCTTCAGCCTTGATGAAGCGGCTACCGGCGGCGGCTCGGACGGCAACTTCACAGCTGCGCTCGGCGTTCCGACCCTCGACGGCATGGGTGCCGTAGGCGAAGGCGCCCACGCTTCACACGAGTCCGTCTTGATCGAGCACCTAATCCCGAGAACGGCGCTTCTGGCTGCGATGATCGCGATGAGCTGAAGGCCGGCCTCAGCGAATCGTTTCGAGCATCGCGGAGAGCCTAGCGAGCGGCAGACCCACTACATTGAAATAGCATCCCTCGATCCTAGGAATAAAGCGGGCTGCGCGGCCTTGAATCGCATACGCCCCGGCCTTGCCCATCGGCTCGCCGAACGCTATATAGTCAGCGATCTGCTGGTCGGTCAGGCCGATCATCCGCACCTCCGTCACCTCCGCCGCAACCTGCAGCGCCGTCGCGGTCACGAGCGCGATGCCGGTAATCACCTGGTGCGTCTTCCCCGAGAGCAGACGCAGGATCCGCGCGGCATCGGCCTCGTCCCGCGGCTTTCCAAGCATCTGCCCGTCGCACAGCACCGTCGTATCCGCTCCCAACACCACCAGGCGGGACTGATCTCGGCGCCGCGCAAAGACTGCCGCCGCCTTGTGGTGCGCCAGCCGTTCCACATAGCGCACAGGATTCTCGGCAAGCTGAGGTGTCTCATCGATCTCCGCGGCTTCGACGTCGAAGGTGAGGCCGATCTGGGTCAGGAGCTCACGGCGGCGCGGCGAAGCAGAGGCGAGCACGAACACTACGCGTCAGCCTCGATCGCCGCCGCGATCTCACTTGAAACCTGAGCCGCAACGCCAGCCGCAACGCCAGTCGCAACCGAGATATGCGCCTGCATGGTGTGCGTCTTGCCCGGCGCAAGTGTGACCGGGCTTAGCCCCGCGTTCACCGTTTCGACGCAGAGCATCTCATGCCAGTCGTCAGCCCCGAGATCCGTCAGCTCCCGCCAGGGATTGAAGACGACCGTGGTGTCGGAGTTCACCTTCGCAATCGTAATCCGCCGCCGGCCCGCGCGGTCCTCGAGAACGCATGTGGCGGCGGTGTGATTGTAGACGCGATCGGTAAACCCGGTGAACGCAAGCGGAGCCCTGGCCGCCGGCCGGAGCGCGAAGTGATCGGTCTTGTCGATATACGGCGTCGGCTCGAGGCCAGTCACCGTGACCTCGTGCACATCGACGACGGCGAAGTAGCTGTGGAGCGCCTCTTCAAAGACCAACGGCTTGGGCGCTTCATTCGCGACTGTCAAGCTTAATGTCAAGGTTCGCCCGATGGTCAGCTGATACGCGACACGGAAGTGGTCGAATCCAAGCTCCCGGCTCATCGCTGTTGGTCCGAGCGTGAAGGTCAGGTGCAGGTCTTCGCCGGAGAGAGCCGCAAACGCGAGCGTCCAGTCCTCGATGCGGGCAAATCCATGCGCCGGGCCGGGCTGGCCGTTGAGCCGATCGGCCTTCTGGTCCGCTGCAAACCAGGGAAACGCAATCGGCACGCCGCCGCGAATCGCTTTTCCGGGCGCCAGCTCGGTTTTGCGGCTCAGAAACAGAACAGGCTGCTGGCCTGCAGGCTGCCAGTGGGTCAGATGCGCGCCCTGCAGATAGACTGTTGCCGTGGCCGCCGGGGTCTTTATCGCTGCATAGATGAGGCCCGTTGCCGTCTGGTGAAAGCTGAGCACGCCAGGAATGGCGAACTCGGAGAGCCGGGCAATCTGCTGGTCGGGTTTCATTCGCTTGTCAGGTTCCGTGAGGATCACGATCCATCTCCATACCGCAATCTCCAGTGTATGCAGCGCGCCTTGAGAACGATAGGCCGAAACTCCTGTCTCCCGGTTCGATCCATACGATCATGGTGGCCCCAGGACGAGGATCTCCCATCCATCAGAAGCGCGACCTAATGCGCGACCTAATGAACCAGGACCAGGTAGACCGCCATGCCGAGACCTACGGCCGCCAGGAGCAGTGCCAAAAGAAGCGCGTTCTTCGAGACACGCCCTGGAATCCAGGTCCCCTCACGCAACTCCCGGATGAGTCGGAGATAGTGAATCGAGGCGCTGAGATTGACGACCACGCCCAGCCCCACTAGCGCCACGCCCGACCACACGGAGAGTCCCGTGGACTTCGGCGAAGCATGGGATGTCCCCACCCGCAGCTCCCGCAGAAACAGCCCGAACCGGCTCACCGCGAAGCCGATCCCCATCAGGCCGAGGCCGGTACGGATCCAGGCGAGAAAGGTTCTTTCCGCCGCAAAGTAAACTCTGGGATCTTTTTCTGCAGGCTCACTCATGTTGAAGAGTGTAGCTATTGGGGATCTTGCTCGTTTGTCTTTGTGTCTCACGTGGGCGCAGGCGGCTGTATTGGCCTTCAGCCGCTGTTCTTGGACCAGACAGGATCATCAGCGATCTGTTTCGCTCAGGATGACAGTGTTTGTGGTTGGTAGGTTAAGGACAGTTTGTGGTTGGTAGGTTAAGGACAGTTTGTAGTTGGCAGGGTGAGGGTAGTTTTGTAGCTGAACACAGCAGCTATGGGACCTAAAACGAGAGCCGGGCGCCGAACTGGAACTGCCGTGGATCTGAGGAAGCTGTCGGTGTCCCGGCCGCTGTATACAGCAGGTTGACGTCGAAGATGTTGTTCTTCTTGATCAGGTTGAAGGCATCCGCCGTCACCTGCAGCGCGATCTCACGCGGCAGTGTAAAGGCACGCGCCAGCCGAAGGTCCGTGAACACAACATAGGGTTTGATGCCCGTATTGCGGCCCAGCGATCCGTTGAAGTAGCTGCTGTTCGGGCCTGCACCGACCGGCGCGTCGCTGTAGCACGGCAGGTTGAACGCGCCTGTGGGCGAGTACTTCGAGAGCACGGCCGCAGTGCCACAGCCTGTGGGCCCGGAGCCGATCGCCACGGCATTGGGACGGTCTGTAAGTGGGTCGAAGTCGAAGTTCGTGTCGGTCCCGGTGAGCACGTTAAAGGGGCGGCCCGACGAGATCTCGATGATGGGCGCCACCGTGAACCCTGAAAAGACGCCCGGCAGAAAGCGCGTGCTCTTGAGGTGGCCGGAGCTGTAGACTCCACTGAGGACAAGCCGATGCCGCTGGTCGAAGCTGGAGGTGGCGCGCTCCGCATTGGGGTTGAAGTTGTTTTCGGGCGCGTCGGCGGTCGACACCACATCGGTCGAATCGTCGATCGCATGCGACCATGTATAGCTCACGAGAAATTCGTAGTTCGTTGCAAGACGTTTCTTGAGATTGACACTCAGCGCGTTGTAGTTCGAGGTTCCCGTGGTCAGGTTCGGCGTCATGTCACCGAACGGTACAGGCTGGCCGACGCCGAGACCATCTCCCGCTGCAATCTCGCTCGCGAGCGCGACGCACTGTCCCGCCCCTTGCGAGACCAGGAAGTTTGCCAGCGAGGTATTTAGCCCGGACCGGCGAAAGAAGTTCAAAAGCGGCGGCGCGACATACGCTCCCATCGGACCGACACCGCAGGGAGCCGTTCCCGCGGCTGTCGCCACCGTCAAGGGGTTGGAGTTGCGGCCCGCGACAGCCGACTGCGGCGTTCCCGGAAAGACCGTTGCCGTCCCCGCGTTGACCGCCGCGAGCGCGTGCTGCCAGTTCGCGACCAGAAGCGCCGGGTTGACGGGGTTCACGTTGATCGGCCGATTCAGGTGCCGCCCGCCAGTGAGATTGTAGGCGATGTTGATTGAGAGATCGTGTCCGAGATCCTGCTCGATCCCGAACGAGACCTGCTGGACGTACGGTGTCCTGTAGCTGAGATCGGCAGGTAATCCCGAGGGAAGAATTGCCAGCGGAAACCCCGAGTTGAGGTAGTTCTGATTGACGAAGAGCGACGCCGAGTTATTCGGGTCGAAGCGCTGCTGTCCCGGCTGGTAGTTTAGACTCGCCAGCGGCAGGCAATTGGCGTTGGTCAGCGATCCCTGGAAGGTGTTCGTCGCATTCAGGTTGAGCGGGCTGATCGTGCTGGCGGCGGTACAGGGCGAGCCGCCGGCGAGGATGACCAGCGGAACTTTTGTCGAGTTATAGCTGGCCGACTGCGACTCCAGATTGCCGGGCGCACGATCGTAAAACAGCCCGTAGTTTGCACGCACTACCGTCTTGCCCTGGCCGCTGACGTCATAGGCTACACCGACGCGCGGCGCGACATTCGACGGCTGCAGCCGGATACCCTGGCGAATCCCGTAGATCCTCTCAGCGGATTGGGTTGCGGGATTGAGCGCTGCTTGTGTCGGGAACGCCTCAATGTCGTACCGGACGCCGTAGTTCACGGTCATCTTCGGCGTCACGCGCCAGCTATCCTCGAGAAACGCACCGAGCGTCTTCAGGTCGTATTTATACCGCGTGACGCCGATTCCCTGTGCGAACGACTGCGGAATTCCCAGCCCGTACGCCTGGACCGGTGAGAAGCCCGGCAGGCCTGCAAGCTGCGGCGAGATATCCGTCGCATTCAGCGCGGCAAAGCTGTAGTCGCCTCCGCCATAGAGCTGGCCCTGCTTGAGATTGATGGGAATGTAGCGGAGGTCGATGCCGGTCTTGAGCGTATGCCGGCCACGCGTGTAGGTGAAGTTGTCTTGAAACTGCGTTTGATCCTCGACCCTGTCGACCACCGAAAATGGTGTCTTGCCGAAGTAGGCGAAGCCGGGAATGTTGACGGCTACGCCACTTCCACCCGCGGACTGCGACGGCGAGAACAGGACGGGATGGCGGCTGAACTGAATCCGCAGCTCGTTGACCTTGTTATTGCCCAGCAACAGCGTGTGCTGCCCGACGATCGAATAGTCGTGGAAGGACTGCGTCGCCGTTCGCGAAAACGCATTTTCGCCGAAGTTCTGGTTGGCGGCGTTCTCCTCGATGCCGCTGACGAAGCTCGGGCTGAGATTCGCGCGCAGCATCAGCTGCTGATTGTTCGTCAGCTTGTGGTCGAGCCGCAGGCTGTAGACCTCCGTCTTCTCCGAGATGGGGAAGTTCCCGATCAACCCGTTCAACGGTGTAAACGACTGCGGCGTCGCCTGCCCTGAAGTCGCAAACCTGCTGACCCCGATCGCCGGTTGCAGAAACGCCGGATTCTTCCCTGTCAGCGCGAGCGACGAGCTTGACCCAACCAGTGCCACGTACTGGCGGATGCCCGGCACGGCGGCGGGGACCGCACTTAGAAACGCCTGCTGCTGCGGCGTGCCTTGAATCGCCAGTGAACCAGCCGGCAGACCATAAAACCTGCTGACATCGATGCTCGTGAGCCCGAAACGGGCCGCGCCGATATCCGAGAAGCCCGTCTCCTGCCGCCGCGTGATCTCAGTTGCAAAGAAGTAAAACGTCCTATCCTGCACCAGCGCACCACCGATCGTGAAGCCTGCCTGCACCCGTGTGTACGCGGGCTGGTTGACGGTCGAGAACGGGTTGGTTGCCTGGATATAGCGGCTCCGCAGAAAACCGAAGGCGCTGCCATGGGTCTGGTTGCTGCCGGACCTGGTGATGATGTTGACGACGCCGCCCGAGGCTCGGCCATACTCCGCCGCGAAGCCGTTGGTGATGATCTGGAACTCTTCGACCGCATCCTGCGAGACGGTGGCGCGGGTGCCGCCCGAGATGTAGTCGCCCGCATCCGCGCCGTCCACGTTGATCGAGTTCGACCGCGCCCGCACACCGCCGAAGTTGAGCCCCGATGTCGGGATCGCGCCAACTGAGGGCGCTGCGTCCCGCGCAATCTGCGAGTTCGTCAAGGTGAAATTGATGTAGTTCCGCCCATTCGTCGGAAGATTGGTGATGCGAAGCTGGTCGATGGTGGTGGATTGCGAACTGCGTTGCGTCTCGATGATCTCGGCTCCCGAGTTCACCGTGACCGTCGATTCACCGCCGCCCACGGTCAGCGTAAGCGGAAGCTCGGCCTGTTCGCCTGTAGTCAGCACGACATTCTCACTGACGAACCGGTTGAAGCCGCCAGCCGTCGCACTCACCTGATAGGTGCCGGGAGGGATCAGCAGAAACTCGTAGTGGCCCTGACCATTGCTGACGGTGGAACGCGAGAACCCCTTGCTCGCGTCCGCCACCGTCACCGAGCTGTTGGGAACGACCGCGCCTGAAGGGTCATGCACCGTGCCGCTTAACTGCGCGGTCGAGATATTCTGCGCCAGCACTGGAATCGAGAAGAGACACGCCAGTGCGAAGACAGCAAACGACACGAGCCGTGACCTGCAAGCGGGCCGATGAACGTTCATGGTTGAAGCTCCTTCGGGCGATCGCCTTCACGCCATTTCAGAGCGGCGGAAACAGGAATGGCGATGCCGCGCTGTTCTACATGAATGAGTATTCATTTGCAAGCAGATAACGCGCGCCATGGATCTTCCGGCATGCGCATCAAGGCCACTTCTACATCACGAAAGAGACACACCGGGAGACGATCATGGTCGAAGCAATTCTTGTGCGACATCGACGGGATACTGGTGGACAGCAACCACCTTCACGCGAAGGCATGGCAGGATGCGTTCGCGGTGATGGGAATCGAGGTGGGGTTCGAGCAGGCGCTTCACCAGATCGGCAAGGGCGGCGACCAGCTTATGCCCGTCTTCGTCCCCGACTGGAAGCTGCCTGCGGTGGTGAAGCCGTTCGAGGCGTACCACAAGTTTATCTTCTTGTAGGTCTTCAGATCTTCTTCGCTGGCGGAAGAAGCAAGAGCGAGGCGGATGTCGGCCTGCTTGAGCCCTAACAGGAACTCGCGAACCTGGGATCGGCTTCACCTGCGACAGGTAGCTCCCGTAGGGCAGATGTCGAGCAGCGGGCACTCCCAGCAGCGAGGCTTAAACTTCGGACACAGCTGCTGCCCATGCAGCTTGACCAGGCTGTGGTGTTCGTCGAGCGTCTCGGCCGTCCACGCTGCAGGCGCCATCTCCATCACGCGCGTTTCAGTCTCGCGCGCGTCGGCATGTTTCGAGACAAACCCCAGTCGCTGTGCAATCCGCAGGTGATGGCTGTCGATGCACATTGCCCGCCGTCGCAGCGTGCTGAAGTTCACAACGGCCGCACTCGTCTTGACGCCTACGCCATCGAATTGCTCCAGCCATGCGCGCATCTTTTCCGTCCGGTAGTTTGCAAGAAAATCGAGGGTCAACGTTCCATACCGTGCCGTGATCTGCTCGAGGGCTCGCTTCAACTGCCCTGCCTTCCGCTCCGGGAAGGTCGCAGCCCGGATCGTCCATTCAATCTCGGCGACAGGAGCGTCCCGCAATTTCTCCCAGCTCCCGAACGTTGCTCGCAGATCGCGCAATACCTGATGCGAGATCTCCGTCTTCGTTCGCGATGAAAGCATGGAGTAGATCATCTGCGTCAGCGGGTCCCACAGCTCACGGTCCGCAGGCTTGCCGTAGCGGGCGAGCAGCCGCTCGTGCAGCACCTCCAGCCGATGGTCCTCAAACAAAAGAGTCATACCGCCGAGTTGCGCGTTATTCCCAGCTGCGCGCCCTCCGGCGTCTGCAGCCCCCAGGCCATTCGCGGCGTGTTGTGCGCCATGCCGACCCGTCCATCCGGACCAAGCAGGATGATGCCTCCGTGGCCGCCCAGGCGATCGAACAGATACGCGATCGCCGCCTGCGCTGCCTGCTCCGGCGATGCCCCGGCCGCCACACGGTCCACTGCCCACTTTCCCAGCACCAGCTTCATGATTGGCTCACCCCAGCCCGTCAACGAGACTGCCGCCGAAAGATTATCCGCATAGCACCCGCAGCCGATGAGCGACGAGTCACCCACACGGCCCGGCGCCTTATTCAACGTTCCACCGGTGCTGGTAGCCGCCGCAAGATTGCCGTGAACATCGCGGGCCACCGCTCCCACTGTGTCATGCGACGTCTGGGGAGCGGCGAGCGGACCAGAGAAGGTCGTGTCGCCCAGTCCCTGAAGCTCGGCCTCCTGCGCCTTGTACAGCCGCTGCTGCTCGCGCGGGATCACGAGGTCCATGTTGCCGCAGAGCGCCATGCCGTGCTGCCGGGCAAATCGTTCGGCGCCCGTACCGACAAAGTAGACGTGTGGCGACTCGTCGAGCACCAGGCGCGCCGCATGGATCGGATTGCGCAGCCGCTCTACACACGCGACGCCGCCGGTCCGGAGCGTTGCTCCATCCATCAGCAGAGCATCGAGCTGCACCCGGCCATCCTGCGTCAGGAACGACCCGCGCCCGGCGTCGAAGGTCTCATCATCCTCCATTTCGGCGACTGCCGCCTGGACCGCGTCCACTGCGCTGCCGCCGCGTTCGAGCCGCGCGTATCCTGCGGCCAGCGCATGCGCTACACCGTGTTCGTGTGCGTCGACTTCATCGTCCGGCATATCCCAGGCGCCACCGTGAATCAGAAGTGTAGGAGAACAGTGCATGATGGCCAGTTTACCGAAGCCGACCCGTTTTGCCGAAGCGGCAACGCGCGTAGCGTTGCCTGGTCTTCCTGTCGCGGAACACAGTGACCAGAGCATTTCTCCTGTTGCTGTGAACTGGAGAAGGCATGCGAGTACCGTTTTCTCATAAGAAAACGGCGTAGATGGTTGTGGCTCTGGTGTACACCCACGGGAGAATGCTCTACTCGCTTCGGCAGTCTCGAAGCCGGGGGCTGCCGATCGCCATGCCGTCACCCAGGCACACCAGCGTTACCGTCTCGCCCGGCACCAGTGTCCGCAGCAGCGGAGCGCCTCCAGGGCCCAACGCGGCATAGGTAAAGGCGGCGTCATCATGCGTCCGCAGCTCCAGATAGACTCTCCCGGGCAGACCGCGATTGATGCCGTTGAAGACGCCGGTCACCACGATCGGCCGGTTCAGGAAACGCTGATCGCGATTTGCGCCGCTATTCAGATTCAGGCTGTAGACCCTATAAAGCATATCCGTGGTGATGTGTTCGGCCTTCGCAACCGCCGCCGCGGAGATCGGCTCCCCGGCCTGAGCCGGCAGCGCAGGAACGGTCACGGACGTCTCGTGCGGGGCAGCCCGGCAGCCGTTGAAGACAAGGAACGTTGCGGACGCAACAAGGAGCAACATAGAAATCGAACGACCGAGGCGATCGCCGCGCCTCACGTCCAGGGCTGCCATGCGAGATCTTCCTGGGTGAGGATTTGCACAAGGCTATTCGTCCTGGGCATGAAGCGCAACGCTGCGCAGCAACAGCAGCAGCGGCGAACGTTTTGCAACGACCAGATCGCTGACCCTGGCGGTCGCGAAGGAGAAGCGCATCGCGTGGGGCGTTCCTCCTTCGATATACATCTTCCTGGTTCCCAGGCGGATCTCCTGCTCGATGAAGTACGCGCGCATCACCGTGCTGAGCGAAGAGGCCGGCAGATCATGACGATTCATCTGCCAATCAATCTCTACCATATCGTGGTAGCGTCGCGCGCCTATCATACTAAGCCAGCGGCCCTCACGATCCAGAATGCCACATAGGAACATTCCCGGCACTTCGCTGATTGCATCGTAGCGCAACCCAGCCTCTTCGTTCTTGACCGCATAGGTACACTGCCGGTTGAATGCCTTGAACGCAAACCGGCTGATCCGGACATTCTCGATGAAGGTGCATCCCAGCTGTGACTCGGCGCGGCGGCGGTAGTACCGCATATTGCTGCGGGTGCGTTGGCCAATCTTTGCGAGCGTTGCGTCCATGGTGCTCTCAAGCGGAAGATACGACGGGATCTCCCGGAGAACGGTAGCGAAGCGCCTGCGCGTCTTTGCCAGAGTTGAAGACCGCGACATCGGGGGAGGGCGGCCTCTTTCATCTTCACCAGAACACATTTCCTGATCTTCAGCGGAATGCAATTCCTGGTCTTCACCGGAGTGCAGCTCCTGGTCTTCACCGGAGTGCAGCTCCTGGAACGTCTGCAAGACGACGAGCGCGCCCGACCGCATCAGCGCGTTGGCTGCTGTCTTTGCTATCTTCATGCGAGCGTTCGGTGGGGCAATCAAGCTGCGGCGTCCCGTCGTATCGTCCGTGCAGAAGACCTTGGTGCCGCACCCGAGCACACGATACTCATAGATCAGCAGCGCAGCGATCGGTTCATGGACAAGCGTTCCGCCAGGCTGACGTCCGGCACCAACCAGCACCAGGTGCGGTATTTTTTTGAGCGCGTCCTCGGTGCCAAGAAAGTACTTCAGATGATCCATCGCCCCTTGCTGCCCATAACGGAGACTCATCTCGATCAGCACTCGCTTCATCGCGAGAATTTCACGGCGGCCAGTCAGGATCTGCGTACTCAGGCTGCCGCTTGTCAAGGATGCAACCGGCGTGTGCAGCACTTCAGGCGACACCGTGGGCGCGGACATCATGGGTGACGTACAAACATGTGACGAACATTACGGCGACGGACATCATGGGGGAGGTGTAGGGAGAGTCTCGCCATGCGCGCTGGACGCTCGAGACGAACATCTGGACGAAGCCTGCATTGCTTCCATTGCCGCGGACACCTGTTCGCTGCAATCCGGCAACTCCGTACCTACTCGGGATAGACATCTGTGCATCCACACTATTTATAACGAGTGCGTCCTCAGGAAGGACACTCGATCTGCGTAAGTTGATAATGTAACAGTAACAGGGTTACATTAGGTCTACCTTAAGACCTTTAAATATAAGGAATTTGAGGATAGTTTAACTTTTGCCGTTTCGTTTCGACATAGGTATACCGGATCCTGTGGATCACGGTGATCGTGGAGAGCGCGGCAAGCACCCACAGCGCCGGCGCCATCACGCCCCAGCGATTGCACAACGCGCCAAGAATCACCAGGACGATGCGCTCCGGCCGTTCCATGAACCCCACTTTGCAGCTTCCAATGAGCGCTTCTGCGCGCGCACGCGTGTAGCTGACCATCAGGCTCGCTGTCATGCAGAAGGCAACAAGCACCACATAGAAGAACCGGTTCCCCCGCGCATAGAAGACGAGCAGGCCAAAGAACAGCGCTACATCGGAGTACCGGTCCATCACCGAGTCAAAGAACGCTCCGAAGACCGATACCTGTTTGGTCTGCCGAGCCACACGCCCGTCCACCATATCGAAGATGCCGGCACCGATAATGACCAGCCCGGCGTAGACGAACATACGATTCGCATTCTCGCCGCGCGCGTAGCCGAAGAAGACCGCAGCCATGATGTTGATCAAGAGTCCGATAAACGTCAGTGAGTTCGGCGAGATGCGGGTCAGGGCAAGACCGTCGACAATCTTCTGCAGCAACCAGCCACTGCCCCTGCCGAATGCACTTGTCCAGGTCAAACTGTGATGCCCTCACTCCCCGTAAACCGGCGGCGGACGACACGCCGCATGACGTGTCCTTCACACTCCGTTATTCCTTCGTGACGCGCTGCGCGGTGGCGTCCGTCTCGTCCGACGTGCCCTCTTCGATGTCGTGAATGGTCGTGAGCTTGAGCACCTCCAGCTCGCGCTTTCCGTTCGGCGTATCGACGATCGTCAGGTCCCCGACACGTTTGCCCAGCAGCGCCCGCCCTATCGGCGACGTCGTCGAGATCAGTCCCTGCGCTACGTCGGATTCTTCACTCGTCACCAGCTTGTACCGGATCTCTTCATTTTTACTTGAATCGAAGACCACAACCGTCGCACCAAATCCGACCTTGTCGTGCGGGATGTTGACGAGGTTTACCAGCGCAAGCTCGCCCATCCGTTTCTTCAACTGTCCCAGGCGAGCGTTTACGAACACCTGGCGCTGCTTGGCCATGTGGTACTCAGCATTTTCGCTTAGGTCGCCAAGTGCAACCGCTTTCTTGATCTCCGCCGGCAACTCGGTCGTGAGCTCGTGCTCAAGCAGTTTGATCTCTTCTTCGAGCTTCTTCTTAATCTTCTCGGGCATGGGGCCTTCCGGATACGACAAGCACAACCGCAGTGGATGGTACACGGCGGCACGTGGAATGAAAACTTGATTATACGGAAATCCGCTCGCGGTCACATCCGTGGCTACGCAGCCAGTCGCGTTGTCGGTCCTGGCCCTCCATGCGCCCGGGTGCCTGGTCTCCCCGTAAAATGGGGAAGGACCATCGAGAGAGGAGCGGCACGACCATGAAATTCAGCGCAGGTCTCCTGCTTCTGCTCGCGCTTGCAGTCCTCCTGCTCGCCGGGTTTCTGCTTTACGTTCCTTTCGGGCCTTCTACCGAGAGCTTCGTCGACATTGCGCCCGGCACCGGAACCCTCGAGATTGCCGCACAGCTCGAACAGAGCGGCATCGTGCGCAGCCGTTACGGTTTTGAACTCTTCCGCCTGCTTCGAGGCGGGACGCTCCGTGCCGGCGAGTACCGTTTCGATCATCCCGCGCCGATCACCGAGGTCTATGCGCGTATTGCGCGCGGCGACGTCTACACTCGCGCCCTCGTGATCCCGGAGGGCTTGAACATCTTCGACATCGCCCAGGCTGCCGAAGCCGCCGGCTTCGGTTCGCGCGCGGCCTTTCTTGCTGCCGAGCGTCAGCACACCGCCCTTATCGCCGAATGGAATCCCCGTGCCACCTCGCTCGAGGGCTATCTCTTCCCGGCTATCTACCGCTTTGGCCGTCATGCCACCCCCGAACAGATCGTGACCGCCATGGTCCGCCGCTTCCGCCAGATGACTATCCAGCTTGGCCTCGAAACCGATGTTGCCCGCACCGTTACCATGGCGTCGCTGGTTGAAAAGGAGGTCAGTCAAGATGCCGAGCGGCCCCTTGTCGCGGGCGTCTTCCACAATCGACTGGACCGCGGGATGGCGCTCGATACAGATCCTGCGGTCGTCTATGCGGCCCTGCTTGACAGCCGTTATCGCGGCACCATCTATCGATCAGACCTTGACTCGCCATCGCCCTACAATACGTATAAACACACCGGCCTGCCCCCGGGACCTATCTGCAACCCTGGTCTCGCCGCCCTCGAAGCCGCCATTCACCCCGCAGCGACGGACCTGCTCTACTTTGTCAGCGACGGCGCAGGCCACACCCGCTTCTCCGCCAGCCTGAAAGAACATGAGCAGCAGGTGGAGAGCTACCGGAACGCTGAACGCGTCCCTACCCCGCACTAGAGCATTTCTCCTGCTAAGTCTCTTGTCTGGACTAAGACCTTCCCTCAGCGGCTAAGCCCCCTTCTTCAGGTTGAACTTATGACGTGGCTGAAGCCACGCCCCTTCAAGACAACGACTGAGCAGAAGCTCCTTAAGTCGAAATGCCGCCGGCGCCGCAACAAAAGAAGTCTTCGAAGCGTCCTTGTATTGGACATCATCCAATCGGGTACACGACGCTACCACGCTGGTTCCTGACGCTTGCACGGACTCAGGCCGCACTCGAAGGCAGATATACTTGCAGATTGTGCTAAGAAATCTAAAACTGGCGGTCTCAACGCTGCTTCTGGGGCTCACGTCAGTACTTACCGGCTGTCTCAGCCACACACGCATCGTGCCCAAGACGCGGGTTGCCACCGTTGTGATGGGCACCAGCCTCGATCAACTGGTGAAGCAGATCGATGCGCGGTACAAAGCCATCGAAAGCATGAACGCCACGATCGAGATCTCCGGCATCTCCGGCGGCAATCTCCAGGGCGAGATCAAGGAGTCCGTCGCTCTCGCCGGCTATCTCTTTATCCGCAAGCCCGAGGATCTGCGCATCTATCTCAAGGTTCCCATCGTCAGCTCGCTGGCGCTGGACATGGCCTCGGACGGCAAGAACTTCAAGCTTTATATTCCCTCTCACCACACCGCCATCATTGGCTCGAACCAGGTTACGACACCCTCGAAGAACGCCCTTGAGAACCTTCGACCGCAAGTCTTCTTCGATTCGTTGCTCGTGAACGGCGTAGGCGAGGATCAGCTCGTCTCTATGACCCTTGATACGCACGTGCTTGACAACAGCGCTCACAAGAAGGGTGACCTCATCGAAGAGCCCGAGTATGAACTCTCCATTCTCGCCACGCCTAAAGGCAAGGAGGTCCATACGCTCCGCGTGATTCACATCGGTCGCTCCAACCTGCTTCCCTACAAGCAGGAGATCTACGATGAACGCGGCCAGATCGTCACACGCGCCCTCTACAGCGACTACCAGATCCATGGCGAGATCGAGTACCCCACGAAGATTCAGATCGAGCGCCCGCTCGATCACTATGGCCTCAACCTCACGATCATCAAACTTACCCTGAATGAGAAGCTCGAAGACGACCAGTTCGATCTCAAGATCCCCGAAGGCGTCCCTATCCAGACGATGCCCTGACGTTGCATGCGTGTGGTCTGCTCTTCGTTATCCATTCGCTTGAGAGTCACTGTCGTTTCGATCGCAACTGCAGGTGTGCGCCCGTATCTTCAATCGTCCTGAGACAGGATCCTACATTTTCACAGGTCTTGAGATCAGCGTGATACTGTCTTCACAAAGCAATCACCCAGAAGCAACTGCTTTCAGCAATCCCCTTGGCTGGGCTGAGTGAATGTCTCCGCGCAACCCGCGAGGTACGTTCAATGGCCGTAGCCGTGGAGCCTGTTGATCTGGCCGGGTTGCCCATAATTTTCTCTGGACGTGCTGGAACGGTACACGGATTCGACCATGGACTTCATACCAGGAGTAGACATGACGATTGCCACCAGGAAGCTTGCTCTTGTTTCGATCATTTTGTTCGGGGTTTTTGGAGTCTTCGGGATCCATTCGAGGACGCTCTTCGCCCAGGTCCAGGCGACCAATGGGAGCATTCAGGGTGATGTGACCGACGCCGGCGGCGCCTTCATCGCCGGGGCCGCGGTCGAAGCCGACGAGATCGAGACCCACACGCTCCATGAAGCGGTCACCGACGGCTCCGGCCACTTCGACTTCCTCTCGCTCCAGCCCGGCCGCTACATCGTGAAGGTCTCGAAGACCGGCTTCGCCACGACTATCCAGGAGAACCTGAACCTTACGGTGGGCCGCACTACCTCGCTCAAGCTGACGCTCCAGGTTGCGGGAACGACCGAGACTGTCATCGTCAGCTCCGCTCCGCTGGTCGACGTTGTCACCGCCTCGTCCACGACCACGCTCAACGAGCAGACGATCGCGACGACACCAGTGCTGGGGCGAAAGTTCGAAGACCTCCTCACCCTCACGCCCGGCGTCAGCATCTCGCAGGGCCCGGACGGTGACGAGATCAACATCAACGGCCAGCGCGGCATCTTCAACAACATCTCGCTCGACGGCGGCGACTACAACAACGGCTTCTTCGGCGAGCAATCGGGCGGTCAGCGCGCCGCCGTCGACATCACGCTCGAAGCCGTCAAGGAGTTCCAGGTCGTTGCCAGCGGAGCGAATGCCGAGTTCGGCCGGACTGGTGGCGGCGTTGTTAATGTGATCACCAAGTCCGGCACGAACGGATTTCACGGCAGCCTCTTCGAATATCAGCGGCTGAAAGCGCTTGCCGCTAACACCTCCGACGGCAATCCCCTCACGAATTTCCATCGCGAGCAGTTCGGCGGCAGCGCTGGTGGACCGATTATCCGCGACAAGCTCTTCTACTTCGGTGCCGCCGAGGGAATCAACGAAAACCTGCTCCGTCCCAACCTCAGCGCCTATAACAGCGCGAATCTCGGCGGATCCGCACCCTGCGCGATCCCCAACCCGGTCTTCCGCTCGAACATCACCGATGCTCAGATCAGCGCAAACGGCGACTGCCAGCGCCAGGTCCTCGTCAATTTTTACAAGAGCAATTTCAACACGAACGAAGGTCTTCCCGTCGATCACGTGATCCACAACGGCGCTTTCTTTGGTCGCGGGGATTACACGATCAACCAGAAGAACCAGCTCAACGTCTCCTACAATTTCGACTATTCGAAGAACTCCAACCAGACCTTCGACGTAGCCACCTACGGGACCTCGGCCAACGGCATTGAAGGTCCCGCGCACGTCCAGACCCTCAACTTCAACCTGATCTCGACCCTCAGCGCACGCCATCTCAACGAGGCGCACGTGACCTACGGCCACGAAACCCGGCCGCGCACCCCGATCGATCCGGCCGCCGTGCCCGATACCGGCATCGGTTTCTCCCCATCGTTCCGCTTTGGCCAGCCGTTCTTTCTAGGGCCCGGATCGAGTGAGACGTTTTATCATCTCGACTTCAAGGACAACTTCTCGCTCATTCTCGGCAAGCACACCATCAAGCTTGGCGCCGAGGACCTCTACAGCCACAACGTCCAGATCTTCGACGGCTTCGCCCTGGGCCGCTACATCTTCGGCAGCACCACCGGTTTTCTGCACTACGCTACGCCGGCCAGCGCCGGCAACGGCTTTGGGCCGACCACGGTCGCCTGCGCGGACGGCAGCTTCCAGTCCGCCGCCGCCGCATGTCCGGGTGGCGCGGCGAACTCCTTCGGGAGCCCGCTCTTCCTCTATCTCCAGGACGCGGCCACCCAGCCCGGCGAGACCGTCCAGCAGTCCGGCTACTCGAGCATCGGCAACCAGGAGCCCGCCCTCTACGCGCAGGATACGTGGCAGGTACGCTCGCGGCTCACCCTCAACTACGGTCTTCGCTGGGAGGCGCAGTTCTTCCCCAACCCCGTCATCGCCCCGTCGAAGACCGCCTACGGCCCCAACCTCGCCGATCCGCGATTTCCCTCGACCGGCTATCTCCCCAACCAGACGAAGCAGTTCCAGCCCCGCGTCGGCTTCGCCTATGACCTCTTCGGCAACGGCAAGTCCGCGCTCCGCGGCAGCGCCGGAATCTTCAACGCACGCCAGAATGGGTTAACCCAGGTAGGACCCATCACCACCAACGGCGTGCAGCAGCAGACCATCACGCAGTTCTCCCTGCCCGTTCCGCCCACCTATCCCGGCGTCGCACCCGTCTCGACGGTTCAGCCCGGCAAGTTCCCCTTCCAGCCCGGTGTTACCGTCTTTGACCGCAACTATCACAACCCCCGCATCTACACCTTCAACGTCGGCTTCGACCAGCAGCTTGCCCAGGACTTCGTCGCGTTCCTCGACTTCACCAATTCGAAGGGCGTCTACCTGACGCGCTTCACGAATCCGAACGTCGGTCCCACCGTCATCCCCGCCGTCAATGCGGACACGGTCTCGTACGCGGGCGACGCGCCGTTCGCGAACCTCGGGGCTGTCACCAATACCATCAGCAACGCCAAGTCGCTCTATCGCGGCCTGACCGTCGGCGTCCGCAAACGCATGTCGCACCACTTCCAGTTCGAGGCCGAGTACACCCTCTCCTTCGACCGCGACGACGACTCGAACGAGCGCGATCCGTTTACCTTCCGCTATGCCAATCTCTACAATCTTGCCTCGGAGTACTCCTACTCGGACCGTGACGAACGCCACAAGTTCAACGCCTACGGGCTCGGGGAACTGCCCTTCGGCTTCAAGGGAAATCTTCGCATCCAGCAGCACTCGGCCGAGCCCCAGACCGATAATACGAACGGAACCGGCACCGGCGCGCCCTGCAGCATCAACAACTCGCTCACCCGCTTCGTGAACGGCATCGACTGCGGCCGCAACCATTTGCGCAAGGACAACGCCTTCTTCGTCTTCGACTTCGGCATCGCGCGGCCGTTCCACTTCCACGACGGCAAGTTCGACCTGATTCCCCGCGCCGAGGTCTTCAACGCCTTCAACAACACCAACAACCTCAACCCGCTGAGTTCGCCCGCCCTCTTCGACTTCAGCGGCTTCCTCCGCGTCGGCGTCGGCGACCCACGCCAGGCGCAGCTTTCGGTGCGCTTCGTCTTCTGAGAACCTGTTTAAAACTGGACGTGCGCCCTGCGCGGGCGGCGGTCACTTCGTGACGTGTATACCGGTCGTGGCAGGAATGAGCTTCTTAGGACCGCCCGCTGGTCGGCATTATCATTGTTTGCGACCAGCGCAGATTGTAGTCACAAGAGTTCGGTCGCTGAGGGTCAGAGTCCGGTTCGCGAGGCGTGATGCGCGATGGCCTGATTGATCTCGAGGGCCAACTCCAGCGCTGCGCGGCCATCCTCGCCTGAGACTACGGGCTCGGACCGCGTCTGCACGGCATGCAGGAATGATTCGATCTCCAGGCGGAGCGGCTCGCCGGCGACCACCGGCACCTTGTGTAGAGAAAGCCCTGCGGACGGATGGCCACCAGCCGCCTGGGCGAGCGATGCGGCCGCAGCAAGCTGCTCCGGGGACATGCCTGCCGCCGCCGTTACGTCGATCATCAGGAGGTCCTGCCGGGCAAAGTCGAGCGAGAGATACTGGTGCGGCTGAAAGAAGCGCAGCTTGCGCACCCGCTCCGTACTGACGCGGCTCGCGGTGAAGTTGGCGACGCAGCCGTTCTCGAATTCGACCCGCACGTTGGCGATGTCCACCTTGTTGGACAGCACCGGCAACCCAACGGCGCGAACCTCGCGGACCGGGGAATCGACGAGGCTCAGCACGATGTCGAGATCATGGATCATCAGGTCGAGCACAACGTCGACATCAAGCGATCGCGGCGTAAAGACGCTGAGCCGATGCGCCTCGAAGAACATGGGCCGGTTCAAGTGCTCGCGCGCCTCCGTTACCGCCGGGTTGAAGCGTTCGAGGTGTCCCACCTGCACGATCCGCTGATGCGCACGGGCGAGATCGAGGATCGCGTCCGCATCGGTCAGACTCGCCGCCAGCGGCTTCTCAATGAGCAGATCGAGACCGGCCGCCAGCAGAGGAGCGGCCGCTACCGCATGCGCCCGGGTGGGGACGCAGACGGAACAGGCATGAAGTCCGATACCTGCATGGAGCAGAGCGTCCACGGAGGCGAAACCCGGAATGCCGTACTGCGCCGCCATAGCCGCGAGCGCGACCGGATCCGGATCGACGACCGCGGCCAGTTCTACAAGTTGCGGAGCGGGGTGGGCTGCGGGCAGGGCCGCGGTTTCTGCGGCGAGGTCGTTGGCTCGGTTTGTGGCTACATCTCTATAGACACGAAGATGGTTTCGGCCAAACGCTCCCACGCCGATGACTGCGACCCGCAACGGCGATCGAGCATCCACTACTTCTTTCCGGTGACCGGTGCGCCCGCTCCGGCAGTGGACGCCGGCGCTTCGACCGCTTCGCGGCAGCGGCCATAAAGCTCGAGCAGATGCGTGACCTGGTCGTCCGTCTTGGCCGCCGACGGGATGCCAAAGCCGGTGGTCGAGCCAGCGGCCTTCCCCGCGACATTCGCCGTGGCGGCGACAAACTTCAACAGATCGAGCGCGATATCTTCCGTGCGGCGCACCGCGGTGTTCGATTCCATCAGATTTCCTCTCCTTCGTCCGTATCACCACGATGCTATCGTTCGCTTGCGGCAGGTGCAAATGAGCGCCTCAGACCAGCACGCACAGAGCCCGGATCCCACACAGAATCTCATACGCGATGGTTCCAGCCAGGGCCGCATGATCGTCCGCCGTAACTCCCGGGCCCAGCAGGATCACCTCATCGCCAACTTCGATTGCGTCGATCGCCGAGACATCCACTGTCGTCAGGTTCATCGAGATGCGGCCGATGATCGGTGCGCGACGCCCGTGGAGGATGACCCAGCCGCTGGCATTGACGGTGGACGATCCCATGTCGTCCGGTGTAGAAGATCGGTCAGGATGGCGCGTGGAGGAGGAGGAGAGTTCCCGGCGCAGACCGTCGGCGTAGCCTACGGGAAGGAGCGCCAGCCGCATCGGCTGTTTCGCCACGAAGCTCCCGTTGTAGCCGATCCGCGCTCCCGGCTCGACCTCGCACAGGCTGAGGATGCGGGTCTTCCAGGTCATGATGGGTTGGCTGATGGCGTGGAGCCGCGAGGCGTTGTGGTCAGCGATCGTCAGCCCTTCGATTTTTTTGGTTCCTTCGAGTGGCAGACAATAGCCGTACAGGCCAAGCCCCTCCCGGACCATCGGGCGCGCGGCACTGCGCTCCGCCAGCTTGCAGAGCCACGCCAGCGTTGCAGAGTCGCATGCATTGTCGAGTACCGACGTGTTTCCCGCATGCACCCACGCGGGCGAGAGACCCTGCTCGGCGACGATCCGCAGCGCTGCTTCGAACAGCTCGCGCTGACGGGCCGTCTGCCGGGAGTTGGCCACCTCGGCCGAGGCGAAGTGCGTCAGGACGCCATCCAGGCGCAGGCGCGGTTCGGTGTGAAGCCATTGCAGCAGATCCCGCAGTTCGGCTCCAACGGTTATGCCCTGGCGCGACATGCCGGTGTCGATCTCCAGATGCACTGGCACGGGCTCCGCGCTTCCGGCAGGTGCGGCCGCAGCGGCATCCCGGAGCGCGACGAGCTGGGGCAGGTTCCAGACCACAGGCACCAGGCTGTGTTTGACGAGGGCTGGCGCGTCCTCCGGGAAGTGTCCGCACATGACGAGGATCTGCGGCTGCCGCTTGCCTTCGATGCCCGCCGCGGCGAGCGCCTGCCGGACGATCGCGCCTTCCGCAGCGTCGGTGACGCCCAGCCACTCCGCCCCGGCTCTCGCCAGCACGGGAGCGCAGATTGCGGCACCGTGCCCGTAGGCGTTGGCCTTGATGACGCCAAGGAGAGAGGGCGAGCGGCCAGGGCCTGCTTCGTGCTGCAGGCCTGCTTCGTGCTGCAGGATGTCGAGAGCCGCCCGGTAGTTCTCCGTCAGCCGCCGCGCCGATACCTCAATCCAACTCTTCACGTTCTTATGGTATCGTCCGCCATTCCCCATCCCACTGCCGGTGTGGTACAACCTCTCGGACAGAGCAACGCGCTGCTGCTCGCGCCGAAGCCCAGAAGTGCGCATAAGACACCGGAGCTTTACCATGAAAATGAATACTCGTTCATTACTCTGCTTCGTTCCAGCCCTGAGCCTTGCTCCAGCTTTAAGCCTTCTCCTGGCCGGATGCTCCGGCAACGGCAACAGCGGGAATCCGCTCGCCCCTGTCCAGGCGGCGCAGGTCAAGAATGCTGGGAACTTCGCGAATACTGTCTTTCTGGGGGATTCTCTGACGGCGGGCTATCAGAGCTCCTCGCTGCTCGACACGCAGCAGGTTCATGGCTGGGCACCACTGGTTGCGACGCAGGCGAACTTTAGCATCGTCCAGCCGCTGATCGCCTTTCCGGGAGCGCCGAATGTTCTGCAACTCGTAGCGGTGGGGCCGCCGCCCGTGATCACCAGTGCTCCCGGAACCACGACGGGGCGCGATAATGTGGCGACCCAGGTGACCGACCTTGCGGTGCCGGGTGCGTTCCTCAACGATGTCGCGAATACGGTGCCGCTGGCCAGCCCGGCACCCGGGCAACAGCAGATCAATCAGCTCGTTTTGGGATTCCCAGGTCTGGGGTATGGGCAGGCGTATTCGCAGGCGAAATTCGCCGTCACGGCCCAGCCCACGACCATCTTTCTCTGGATCGGGAATAACGACGCATTGATCGCAGATCTTACCGGCACGCCGGCCAGTATGACCAGCGTGGGCGACTTCACGACGCAGTACCAGGCGCTGATGGCGATCCTGACGACCCAGACCAGTGCGCACATGGTGATCGGCAACATTCCCGACGTGACCCAGGTTCCGTATCTGACGCCCGCCGCCGTGATCCTGGGGCTGTATTCGCAAGCGACGGGGCTGCCTGCCGCGACACTCAGCGGCCTGTTGGGGATTGTGCCCGGGGATTACGTAACGCCGGCGGGCACTGCCCAGATCACCGCGATTCTAGCCAAGAAGCAGAAGCCGCCGCTCACGGATGCCGGAGTTCTGACGGCGGCTGAAGTCGTGATGGTGAAGGCCCAGGTCACGGCATTCAACCAAGTCATTGCGCAGGCGGCCTCGGCGGCTGGAGCGACGCTGGTCGACATCAACGCGCTGTTTACGCAGGTTGCGACCGTGGGCCTTCCCATCAACGGCTACACCGGGACGGCCAGCTTTCTGGGCGGCTTCTTTTCACTGGACGGCATTCACCCGACCAACACCGGATATGCGGTGGTCGCGAACAAATTCATCGACAGCATGAACGCGGCGAACAAGACCACGATCGCTGATGTTGCGCTAGGGCCGATTGCCGCAGCCGATCCGCTCTGGCCGCCGAACCTGGCCAAGACCACGGGTCACGTGGCGATGATTCCGGCGAGCGCAGGCGTGGGCGTGAACGATGTCCTGCTCGGGATGCATCCATCCGCGCCTTAGGCCCTGTTTACAAACTGCGGACCGAAGAACCGTTCACGAGCAAAAGGCAAGAACAAAGGCGAAATGCGGGGTCTCTGCACTACGCCGCGCGGTAAAGCTGCGCGGCTTCGGTCGAGATGACGAGTTTCTTTGCAGGTTCTTGTCGAGTGGATAGGTTTCGTGTCCTTGGATCGGCCTATCCACCGCATCGCCGGATTTAGAAAATTTCTGAGTTATCTGCAAGTTCACTCCTCTCCTGCCCAGTCACGGCATATCGCGAAGTTTTTGCACTCTCACCTACTTTAGATACCAGCGGCTTCCGTCGTAGCACGCGGAATACAGGCTTCCGACACTAGCCGTCATAGCCGTGCTTATATTTCCGCCATTCGCCGTCGACCACGTGCCATCCGCAATCACACTGAGACATCCGCCAACCGCCGGCGACATCCCTGCTGGCGGAGTAATCATGGAAATCGTGGCATTTCCCGAGACATGAAAGATTCCCCTCAGCGGTGCAATTGTCGATGCCGAAGCAGTCGCCGCTCCCACCTCCGTAAGATATTGCGTCGAGGTAATGCCCGACAAGGCAACTGCTGGATACCCGAAAGACAAGTAACCGAGCCCATTGACGTCCAGTGCTGTCGTACCTGTAACGTTGTTGTAGAGGTACCAGTGATAGCCAAAGTACGGTGCGCAAGGACCCGATGCTACAAAATCACTGGCGTCGTTGTAGCACCCCTCAACCCCTGTTTCGAATACAGCTTGATACGGTCGCGACGCGGCGGCATTGTGCACCGTATATCGTTGAACCGGATTGAAGTAGTATGCCGCGTCGACGGCAGCGTTCAATTGCATATAGAGCTGTCCTCGGCCTCCCGGCACTCCTCCACCTTGCACCTGGCCGATCGAGGCATAGCTCGTATAGCTGTTGCGATACGGCGCAAATATAAGTAAGTCCGACGGAGCTATACCACCGACGATGGCCTGCCTCCTGATACTCCTGTCGAGAGATTGTTGCTGATCGTGACTGTGTCTGCATCGGATGCCAGTGTCGTTCCTGTCCCATTCCTGAGATTCAGATAATTCTGGGCGCGATGGGTCCTTCCATTGTCCGCAAGAGCGGGAGGGAGTCGGATCCACCTGGAAAAACCCTGCGCCTGCATATCGCCGGGAGTGCCGTCACTCAAGGAGTCATGACGTGGGTCCAGCGATTCGAAAGCGGCAGCATCATTCTGGTTATAGGCATCCCCAGCCGCATGCATGCTACGGTGGCCGGGTGCAATTTGCGAGAGAACTAAGGGCGGGGCAGAAACAAGGAGAACCAGCAGTAGTAAACTTTTGAGCATATTTTTTTGATTACTAATGGTGCTTACATAGTGTTACTTCTTATACCACGAATCCCCAGGCGCTTCACAAAATGTTTAGAAGGTCCTGCGCTCATGGCATTCGGCCAGTGGCTCGTTTTCCCATGACCCAGGAATGCGAGACTTTCTCGCGCATCCTTTGGGGACGCGGGTTGCCGTCGATCAAGAGCGAGATTGCACGAGAACGCTGGCGACAAACCTCGAGCGGTCGGCACGCTGCGTGTCACTGAAGCGCTGCAACGGCAGGTGACGCCTTCGCTTTCTCCGCGGCGATCCAGAGGTTAGTGCGGGCGTCGAGCAGGTCGAGAGGCAGGACACCGCCGTTCAGCATCTCGTCGTGGAAGGTGCGGATGTTGAAGCCTGAGCCAAGCTCCTTCTGGGCGCGGTCCCGCAGTTCACGAAATTTGAGCTGGCCAAGTTTGTAGGAGAGCGCCTGTGCCGGCCAGGCGATGTAGCGGTCGGTCTCGGACTGGATGGTGGGCTCGTCGATGGCACCGGACTTGCGCATGAAGTCGACGACCTGGTCGCGTGTCCAGCCCTCCGAGTGGATGCCGGTGTCGACCACAAGGCGGACCGCGCGGAAGAGTTCGCTTGATAGCCGGCCATAGTCGCTGATCGGATCCTGGTAGAAGCCGACCTCCTTGCCTAGTTGTTCGGCGTAGAGCGCCCAGCCTTCGATATACCCGGAGTTGTGGGCATGCTGCCGGAACTTCGGCAGACCGGTGAGTTTCTGGGCGACGGAGAGCTGCATGTGATGGCCGGGGATGCCCTCGTGATAGGCGATGGCCTCGTCGTTGATGAGGGACCGCTCGGCGAAGTTAGAGGTAGCGACGCTGACCCGGCCAGGGCGCTTGCCGTCCGGTGTGCCGGTCTGGTAGTGGGTTGCCATGGCGGCCTGGAAGGCTGGAATCGCCTCCACTGTCACCGGCGAGCCCGGGATGAAGGTGAAGAGATCCGGCAACCTGGGCTGCATCTGGGCGATGTACTTACTGAAGTCGTCGACGATCTGCTGGGACGATGTAGGCTTGTACTTCGGATTATTTTTGAGCGACGCGCGAAGGGAGGGGAGGTCGGCAAAGCCTTCTTTCCTGGCGATGACGAGCATGTCGGCCTGGATGCGGCTGATCTCGCTGAGACCGATCTGATGGATCTGGTCGGGGGTGAGATCGCTGACGGTGGTCCGGCTGCGGATGTCGTTGCGGTAGCGGCGTTCGCCGTCGGGCAGAGAGGCGACCGAGAGCGCCAGCCGGCCATGCGGCGCATAGTCTGTAGCGATGAAGGTTGCAAATGTCTTATAGGCCGGGAGAACTTCGGTATTCACGGCATCGGTAATCTGCTGGGTGAGCCGTTTCTGGTCGTCTGCGGAGATGCTTGCCGGAAACTTCTTTGTGGGAATGAGAAACGGATCCGCGGTGATGATCCCTGCACACTGCGCGGGCACCTTTTCGAGCAGGAAGCGGACCGGCATGAGGTTGTCTTTCATGCCAGCGCGGAGGACATCGGTAGTCTGGGCGAAGACACGCGGGATCTGGTGGAGTCGCGCGATGTAGTCTTCGTAGTGCTTGACGCTATCGAGCGGTACGGCGAGTGGGAGATCGGCAAGGAAGACATGCGGTCCGCTCATCTGCGAGACCGGCATCTCATAGCCTTTGAAGCTGTAGTCCTGGGCGCGCTGTTCGAGCGTGCGGAGGAGCAGGGCGTGGGAGAGCGTGTCCTGCTCCGAAAAACCGCTTGTGGCGATGGCATGCAGGCGGCCGATCATGCCTTGGTCCGCGGTATTGCGGCGAGCGGTCGCAGCCAGCGACTCATCGTCAAGCTGATCGTTGTAGCGGTAGTCGCCGATCGAGGTGGCGCTCTCGGGGGACGCCTTCATCTCGGCCTGGAAGTATTCTTCAAAGAGAGCGTTCTGGGTGGCCAGGCGATCGGCGACGGGTGCCGAGGCTTGTGCGTGGAGCGCGCAGGTGGAACCTAAGCCGGTGGCCAGGATGAGGGCAATCACATTGAAATGCATGAGGCGAAGGGTAGCAGGCGCGGACGCTTTGAAGAAGGTAAATCGAACGGTGCGCGAAGAGTGGAACTCAGAATATGCAACGGCAAAGGCGAAATGCAGGTCTTTCGACTGCGCTCAGGATGACAGTGTTTTGGGTGAGTCCGGGTTTAGGAAAGCAACTGCAACAGCAACTACAAATGCAGGTCCTTCGGCTGCGCTCAGGATGACAGTGTTTGGGTGGGTTCGGGTTAGGAAAGCAACTACAACTACAACTGCAACTGCAACTGCAACTGCAGGTCATTCGACTGCGGCGCTCACGATGAAGCTGTGAGCGGCTTCGCTCAGGGTGGCAGGGTGGCAGGGTGAATGGGTTGCTAGTAGCCGCCCTCGCCGCCGCTGGAGAGGTTTTCGAAGCGGGTGTAGTCCGCAATGTAGGCGAGATGGACGCTGCCAGTGGGTCCGTTACGCTGCTTGGCGATGATGATCTCGGCCTTGCCTTTGAGGTCTTCATTCTCGCGGTCGTAGTACTCTTCGCGGTGGATGAAGCAGACGACGTCGGCATCCTGCTCGATCGAGCCGGATTCGCGGAGGTCCGAGAGCAGCGGCTTCTTGTCGCCGCCGCGCTGTTCGCTGGCGCGGGAGAGTTGGCTGAGGGCGACGACGGGGACCTTCATCTCCTTGGCGAGGGCCTTGAGGCCGCGCGAGATGGCGGAGACCTCCTGGGTGCGATTTTCGAAGCCCTTCTGGTTGGCGCTGGCCGATCCGGTCATGAGCTGGAGATAGTCGATGACGATCAGATCGAGGCTGCCATTCTGCTGCTTCAGCCTGCGGGCCTTGGCGCGCATCTCGGCGAGCGTGATGCCGGGGGTGTCGTCGATGAAGAGCTTGGATTCCATGAGGCGCTCAAGAGCGGCGACGAGCTTCGAGCGATCGTCGCGCATCAGCATGCCGGTCTGGATGGCCTTGGAATTTACGAGGGCCTGCGAGGCGAGCATGCGGCGGAGCAGACTGGCCTTCGACATTTCGAGCGAGAAGACGGCGACGACCTTGCCTCCGCGTACGGCTGCGTTCTCGGCGATGTTGATGGCCCAGGCCGTCTTGCCCATCGACGGCCGGGCGGCGATGATGATGAGTTCGGACTCCTGGAGGCCGCTGGTCATCCGGTCGAACTCGATGTAGTGCGAGGCGAGGCCGGTGACCTCGCGGCCCTGCTCGTAGAGGGCGTCGATCGAGCCGAAGGAGTCCTTGACGATGGCGGCGATGTCGGAGAAGCCGCTGGTGAGCGCGTGTTCGGAGATCTCGACAAGGCGCTGGCTGACGTCATTCAAGACGTCGAGGGCGCGTTTGCTCTGGTCGGCGGCTTCCATCATGCCGCCGTCACAGACGGTCATGAGCTGGCGCATCAGACTCTTGTCACGAACGATGCGGACGTAGCTCTCGATGCTCAACTTGCGCGGCAGACCTTCGCTCAAGGACGCGAGATAGGCTACGCCGCCGATGGAGTCGAGCTCCTTCTTGCGGCGGAGCTCTTCGGAGACGGTGACGATGTCGACGGCGTGGTTGAGCTCGGAGAGAGCGACCATGGTGGCGTAGATGCGGCGGTGGGAGTCGAGCGCGAAGTCGTCCGCCCGCAGGAGCATCGTTGCATCGACGATGGCGACTGGATCGACGAGCATCCCGCCGAGGATCGTCATCTCGGCGTGGGTCGAGGCGGGGCGGTCCTGGTCGCCCGCAAGAAAGGGGTATGTCGCCATGTGCGCTCTACCTGCCCGGGTCCGTGTTGTCGATGAATCGCATACTCAGGTGTAACTCTGTGTGTGTGTGTGCACGCTTTGCAGGCGGTGGAGACTGTGGATTACTGGATTTCGATCTTCAGTGTACGTCCGGGCGCCGGGCCTGCTGTGGTCGTTGTACGCTTAGATCAGATAGAGAAGCAGAGGAGCACGATCATGGGTGCAGAAAAGGTTTTGGGGATACCACCGGCAGCCCAGCGGGACAAGGCCTCGTTCGAGGTGATGCGGGTGTGGATCGCGGAGAAGGGGCAGCATGTCAGCATCCAGACGGGCGCATGGGAGGATCCGTTTGCGTGGGGCATTGTGCTGGCGGACCTGGCGCGGCATATCGCGCACGCCGACCAGATCCAGACCAAGAACGCCGATCCTGAGGCTTTCCTCGCCCGGCTGCTTGAGGGCTTCCAGGCGGAGATCGATGACCCGACGGATGAGCCCGAAGGAGAGGTTACGCAGTAGGCTTACTTTGCCTTGTAGTCCTGAAAGAGTTCGGGGAACTGGGCCTTCAGGGCGGCGGTCTTGGGGACGTCACAGATCTGAATGTAGGAATTGCCAGGGTTCTTCTCGGCGTAGTCCTGGTGATAGTCCTCGCCGTTGTAGAAGGCCTTCAGGGGCACAAGCTGGGTCACGATCTTCTTTGGGAACGCATGCGCCTGATCCAGTTGGGTGATGTAGCCGGCGGCGATCTTCTGCTGCTCAGGCGATGTGTAGAAGATGGCCGAGCGATAGGAGGTGCCTACATCGGGACCTTGCCGGTTCAGCTCCGTCGGGTCGTGCACGACGGAGAAGAAGATCCGCAGCAGGGTCCCGTAGCTGATCTTCTGAGGATCGAAGACGATCTTGACGGCCTCGGCGTGGCCTGTCGACTCGGACGAGACCTGATCGTAGGTCGCCGTATCCGCCGCACCTCCGGAGTAGCCGGCGGTGGTTGCGGTTACACCTTTCACCCGCTGGAAGACGGTCTGGACGCCCCAGAAACAGCCGCCTGCAAAGACCGCGGTCTCCTGAGCGCCTGCCTGATGCGGCTCATCCAGTGTGGGAGCCGGCAGCGGCTCCTTCCTCGTCGTCTTGTCAAAAGTCTGTGCGCCAAACGCCATGGACTTCACTCCTATCAGGATCGCTGCGAGTACCACTACGGCAAGTATCGCCAGCCCAGTCTTCGTTCCAATTGCCACGATGTACACCATACCTAAACGTGTAGAACAGCCGGCTGCCTAGTCTCTTCTCTCGAAAGGATCAGACAGAGTAGGAGCTGCGACGCTTCTTCTCTTCTTTATGTTGCTGGATGGAAGGACACCAGAAGTGCCACGAACACCAACGCAAAAAGGATCAGGAGCACCGGCCAGTACCGGTCCAACCACGACGATTCCCTCGACGAACTCATATCCACCAGCCTCCAATTCCGCTGAATCTGCCTGACTCCTAATTTTACGTCATCGTGGAGGTGAAGCTGACCGGCGAGTATCGGATGTAGTGCTCTAAGACCTTTGTTGCGGAGAGGAATCACTGAAGACCTGTTCGGGATGATGGCTCGGGAACTGGATGCGGATGGAGACATGCAGGAGGCTGACGGCTGCCGGTGTAACGCCGGCGATCCGGCTTGCCTGACCGAGGGTCCGGGGGCGGACGCGCTGGAGGGTCTCCTTCATCTCGCGCGAGAGTCCGCTGATGGCGGCGTAGTCGAACCACAGCGGAATGGTCATGCCCTCGGCCTTTTTGAGCTTCGCCATGGAGCGCCGCTGCTGGTCGAGATAGCCGGCGTATTTGAGCTCAGTCTCGACGGTTTTCATCTCGTTGCGGATCCAAGCGGGCAGGCGAGCCTTGCCAGCTTCACCGATCGCGGCAAGCCAGGGCGCAAAGATCTCCGGCTGCTCCCGAAGCAGGCGATGCAGGCGGGGGATAAGGGCTTCAATCGAGAGCTCGGGGCGCTTGAGAAGATGGGCGTACGTCTGCCCGGTGATGACGCCTGCGGCATCGCCATCGAGCTGGTCGACAAGCGTGGCGGGCAGGTCCGCAACGCGGACGCGGGTGGTAAACAGGAGCGCCTCAAAGGCGTTCGCGCGCGCCTGCTTGGCTTCATACTGGGCCCAGGCGGCGTCGTCGATCAGACCGAGGCGGCGCCCATAGGGCGTGAGTCTGCGGTCGGCGTTATCGATGCGCAGATGCAGGCGGAACTCGGCGCGCGAGGTGAACATGCGGTATGGCTCGTTGGTGCCTTTGCTAATCAGATCGTCAATGAGGATGCCGGTGTAGGCTTCGGTGCGGTCGAGCGTAAACGCGGCGTGGCCCTTTGCGGCGAGCGCTGCGTTGATGCCGGCTATGAGGCCCTGGCAGGCTGCCTCCTCATATCCGCTGGTGCCGTTGATCTGGCCGGCTAGATACAGACCGGCAAAGCGCTTGACCTGGAGGGTGCGGTCGAGCTCGGTGGGGTCGATGGCGTCGTACTCGATGGCGTAGCCGGGCCGCAGCATCTCGGCGTTCTCGAGGCCGGGGATGGAGGCGACCATCGCGGCTTGAATCTCCATCGGCAGGCTGGTGCTCATACCGTTGACGTAGACTTCGTGCGTGTTCAGGCCTTCGGGCTCAAGAAAGAACTGATGCTGGACTTTGTCGGGGAAGCGAACGATTTTGTCTTCTATGGAGGGGCAGTAGCGCGGGCCGATGGCCTCGATCTGACCGGTATACATGGGGGAACGGTGCACGTTCTCGCGAATGAGCCTGAGTGTCTCTGGCGTGGTGCGGGCGACGTGACAGAGGATCTGGCGGAGCGGCGGCGTGCCTCCGCGGGAGAAGCTGGAGCGGAAGCTGAAGGGTGTGGGATCGGCATCGCCCGGCTGCTCTTCGAACCGGCTCCAGTCGATGGTGCGGCCGTCGAGGCGCGGCGGGGTGCCGGTCTTCAGGCGACACTCGCGGAGGCCGAGCCGCTTTAACGCTTCGCCCAGCAGCACACTTGCGGGTTCGCCGCTGCGGCCCGCGGCATATTGCTGCTCACCGCAATGAATGAGGCCATTCAGAAAGGTGCCGGTGGTGACGATGGTGGCTGCTGCGTGGATGATGCGCCCATCGCGGAGCTTTAAACCGCGGACGACCCGGCGCCGGCTGGTGTGCTCGGCAATGAGGTCCTCGACGATAGGATCCCCGACAACAGGATCTTCGACGACTAGATCTTCGACCACCAGATCTTCCACGACCAGGTCGACGACCTCGGCCTGCTTGATGAAGAGGTTTGGCTGGTTCTCGAGCAGCTCGCGCATCTTTACCCGGTAGAGCGCCTTATCGCACTGCGCGCGAGGCGACCACACGGCCGGGCCGCGCGAGGTGTTCAGGAGACGGAACTGGATGCCGGTGGCGTCGGAGACCTCGCCCATAACGCCGCCGAGCGCGTCGATCTCCCGCACCAGATGACCTTTCGCGATGCCGCCGATGGCCGGGTTACAGCTCATCTGAGCGATCAGGTCGAGATTCAGGGTAAAGAGGGCTGTTCGCAACCCCATGCGCGCCGCCGCCATCGCGGCCTCGCACCCGGCGTGCCCGGCTCCCACGATCACAACATCGTATTGTTCGGTGAACGCCATTGCCTGCCCTATTCTACGTTTTCCGCAGTGGACGATGTTTCAGGACCTGTCCAAGAATTGTCTAAACGCCCTGCGCGGGCGGCGGTCACTTCGTGACGCGTGTACCGGTCTTGGCAGGAATGAGCTTCTTGGGACCGCCCGATGGTCGGCACGAACATTTGATTGCGACCAGCGGTAGCACCACGCAAAGCCATCACCCGTCACGAAGTGACCGCTGCCCGCGTAGGGCGCCCGTCCGGCAGGACTGCCTTCTGAGTTTTTAGACAGGTTCTCAGGGCTGCGTCAGTGGTCTTCCAGATATGCATTCTGGAGATCGAGAATGCAGGTTATGCCCGCCTTCTTCTTCGAGTCGCTGGTCGTGGCCACATAGAAGGGAGCGTCGCCGCCTTTCATCGTGGCCTTCATCGTGATGGAGGAGCCGAACGACATGCTGTAGCTATAGTCAGGCGGCTTGCCGTCAGCGTTGTCCTTTGCGGTGCTCTTGCCTTCGTGGTCCCCTTTTTTGTCGAAGCTGAGGACGATGTCCGCTGTGTCCGGATCATCGACGACGGCGAATTTTCCCCAACGCTTCAGGCTTTCCAGAGCGCCTTCTTCCACACCATCGTTGTGGGTGTGGTTGAGGATCGCCACGGTCTTCGCGGTAAACACCTGCCGGGGAAATGGCTTTCGCTGCGCGAGGGCAGAGCCTGCAAGCAGCAGACCAAGTAGCAGACCGAGCAGCAGCACGGGCAGCAGTACGACGGATCGACTCTTCATGGCTTCATGACCGCTCTCCAACCTTTTCCGGATGCTGCTCTGGACGTCTGTTCTACCCGCAGAGCGTAGCAGCGGCGGAATTCGCGTGTAAAGAATTTTCCGCTCAGGGCCCCAGAAAGGAGAAGGACGCGCCCGTGTTTTGATCTGGCTTTCCTGGCAATCTTCTACAATCGCCGCATGCGTTTCACTCAGAAGGTTGCGTTCGCCCTATTGCTTTGCACGCCGCTGGTCCGCGGCCTGATGCAGGCCCAGCAGAACTCGACCGCAGCCATCACGACCGACCCCGCGCCTGACAAGGCAAATCCGGCGGCGATGCAGTCGGTTCAGATTCCGAGCCATGGTGTGCTGCTGAACGGACTGGTCTATGTGGCTTCGGGCGCGGGACCGCATCCGGTTGTGCTTCTGCTGCATGGTTTTCCAGGGAACGAACGGAACCTGGATCTGGCCCAGGCCATACGCCGCGCGGGCTGGGACGTCCTGTTCTTCGACTATCGCGGATCGTGGGGATCGCCAGGCGAGTTCTCGTTTACGCACGCGATGGAAGATACGCAGGCGGCTATCGTGTACCTGCGGGATCCCGCGACGGCAAAGAAGTTTCGCGCGGACCCAGGCTATCTGGTGCTGATCGGTCATAGCATGGGTGGCATGATCGCGGCGAACGTTGGAGCACGGGATGCGGCGATTTCGAGCAGTGGGTCTGATCTCTGCGGCCAATATGGCTGGCCGGGTGCTTCCGGAGGTTAAGGCCGGCAAGCAGGACGCGGCGATTGCGCCGCTCGCCAAAGCCCTTGCAGCCGAAGGGATCGCGCCCCTGGCGGGATGCACGCCGGAGAGCTTGGCCCGCGATCTGGTGGCGAATGCCGCGACGTGGAACATTCCCGACCTGGCGCCGAAGCTGGCCTCACAGCCGATGCTGGTCATCACGTCGAACGACGGATTGGCACCGGCTAACGATGCGCTCGTCGCGGGCCTCGCTGAAGCAGGCGACCAGGAGGTGACGGCGCTGCACCTTGCAACCGATCACGCCTACTCCGACCACCGGATTCAGCTGGAGCAGGCCGTGCTCGACGGGCTTACCTATCTGAAACCGCAGTAGCGGTCTCTGATGCATCGAACGAAGACATCCGTTAGATCAAGCATCTCAGCCACGAACAGGAGCATCGCGAGGCATGGCCCCAGTCTTCCATTTCCGGCACCCATGGTTCTTTGTCATCTTTCTCTTCTGTGGCGCGCTGGTGCTCGCGAATGTAATCCACTATGTACTCTTCCGCGTGATTCGGCGCAGGGAGGCACAGGGCGCTTCCCTCGGCTGGGGCGTGCAGCGCTATCTGGGTCGTCCTGCCCGCACCATCTTTCTGCTGACATGCGTTCTTGCGATCCTTCCCGTTGTTCCCAATCTCCCCGACAGAGTCGAAGACATCCTTCACCAGATCTTCGCCATGGGGCTGGTGATTGCATTGGGATGGTTTGCGGGCGGCTGCGTGTATGTGCTGCAGTCCGTGATGCTGCGCAAGTACGATCTCAACGCTGAGAACAACATTCAGGCGCGGCGGGTTCATACGCTGTTTCAGCTCTTTCGCCGTGTGCTGCTCTTCTTTGTGGTGGTGGTCGATCTCGGAGTGCTGCTCTGGAGCTTCAACGATCCACGCATCTGGCACTATGGCTCCGGCCTGCTCGCGTCGGCGGGCGTCGCTTCGCTGATCCTGGCAACGGCGGCTAAGTCGACTGCTGCAAACTTTCTTGCCGGCGCCCAGATTGCGCTTACCGAGCCCATCCGGATCGATGACGTCGTCGTCGTGCAGGGGGAGTGGGGGCGGATCGAAGAGATTACGACAGCCTATGTGGTCGTGAAGATCTGGGATCTCCGGCGCCTGATCGTTCCGCTCACCTACTTCATCGAAAACTCCTTTCAGAACTGGAGTCGGCAGGATACCAACATCATGGGGACCGCCTTCCTCTATGTCGACTACTCGATTCCCGTCGAGGAGCTTCGCCAGCAACTGAACACGATCGTGCATCCGTCGCCGCTCTGGGACAAGAACGTCTGCGGTCTGCAGGTGACCAACCTGAGTGAACGCACGATGGAGCTGCGCTGCCTGATGAGCAGCCATAACTCCAGCATGAACTTCGACCTGCGGTGTCTTGTGCGGGAGCAGATGACGGCCTGGATCCAGGAGCACTATCCGGAGGCGTTTCCGACGACACGGTTTGCAGCTGTATCGATGAGCCCGGTGGATGCGCCAGCGGCTCACGCGTAGTCTCGGCTGCGCAGCGCTGAACCAATAAAAGAAGGTGAGGGCGGCGGCGTCGCCCTGCTTCCTGGTCTGGGTGTTGTGGAGGGTGCCGTAGGGGGTAGGCAGGGGGTCTGCTGGAGTGTTCGGCGATGATGAGAGCGTGGCCTCGTACTCTGCTTCGGCCCCGCAGGGCGGGTCGAGGTAGAGGATGTCGATGATGGAGGGCACGGATGTCCATGATGGAGGGCACGGACGTCGATGATGGAGGGCACGGACGAGCGCCTTCCGATAAGGCACTTCAACCTATGCTCACGGTCCGTATCGATTGGATCCTGCGACTCTGAATCTTCGTCAGTCAAACTTTGGCAGATGATGCACGTCGGACTCAGGAACCAGTTCCATGGCACCGCCGGCCTTGATCCAGGCCTTGAGACCGCCGTCGATGACCTGCGCGTGGCAGTTCGCCGCGAGCAACATGTGCGCGACGCGGACGCTGGTCGTGTCGCGGATGCAGCTGCAGTAGAGATAGACATCGCATTCGGGGACCATGAACTCGCGCAGAGCGATGAGTTCTTCCTTGAGCCGGTTCGGTTCGACGCGGATGGAATTCTTGATGCGCTGCATACCGGGATCGTAGTAGCCGTGGCTGCGGACGTCGGCGATGATGACCAGGCGCTCCGGAGCGCCTGCCGGGGCGGTCTGCATCCGTTCCTGGAGACTCTGCGCCGAGATTTTCTCGATCAGCTTGTAGCGCCGCGCACGGAGCGTGAAGATGACGATGACGGCGGCATAGCCCGCCAGCAGCACGAGCACCGCAGCGAGGAGGGCGTGACCGGCGCGTTCGATCCAGCCGGTGATCTCGTTGATGAACCTGCTGAAGACGAAGCCGGTAGCAACCCACACCGAGGCATAGACCAGCGTCCCCACCACATCGAGCCGCAGGAAGCGACCCACGCGCATGTTCAAGCTGCCGGCGAGTGGGGCCGCCATAGCCCCAAGGCCCGGGATGAACTTGGCGAAGAGCAGCGTCTTTGGACCGCGACGATAGAAGTAGCCCGCCGCACCGAAGATGCATGCCTCTGGATTGACCGAGACGCGGCACATCCAGGCGAGCAGCCACCAGCCGGTATAACGGCCCCCGAAGAAGAGCAGTGTGTCCCCGATAACCGCAGAAAGCGTTGCGGTGAGGAGCACCATATCGAAGCGGAGATCGCCGTGCGCCGCGGCGCCTGCTGCCAGCAGCGTAATCGACATGGGCAAAGGAATGCCTACGGCAGCCAGAAACATGACGACAGCCGTCACGGCGTATCCGTGGTGTGCTATGACGGCGATCAGGCCCATGTGCTTGAAACCTTCTCGTTCCCGATGTAGTTACTATAGTTACATGCTGCTGGCAAAGTGGTGCCGGTGTCAAGTATTGCTTCGGTGTTGACGAAAGACGATCAGGCTCCCGTGCTTCCGAAGCCGCCTGTGCCGCGTGGAGCTTCGAGGAGTTCCTCAACCTCGACGAAAGTAGCTTCGTAGCGGCGAACGAGGCGAAGTTGCGCGATGCGGTCGCCTGCGGCGAGGGTTTTCATCTCACAGCCGATATTCGTCAGCACGACCTTGATCTCGCCGCGGTAACCTGGATCGATCACACCCGCAAGCGTGGTGAGGCCCTTGATGGCAAGGCCCGACCGGTCTTCCACCAACGCGCCGTAGCCGGCTGGAAATTCCATGGCAAGGCCGGTCGGGACCAGAACTGTTTGACCGGCGGGAAGGGTCACCGCTTCGGCGGCGTGCAGATCGGCAGCGAGATCTCCCCAAGAACCGTCATGGGCATAGCGCGGCAGACGCGCCCCGGGATGAAGCCTGCGCACTTTGACCTGGGGCATGGAACCCTTTCATAGCTAAAAGATAGACTCAGCAACCCATTCTCGTCGGAAAACCGCAGGAAGTGGAGTACGGCAGGCGATGCGAGGCTTTGACCGAATACTGCAGACCGAGGACGTCCCGACCAGGCAAAAAGCACAGATACAAATTGACCCGGAACCTGTACCACGGTACACTGATTCAGCTTGGCGTTGTGGCCTCATCCGCGGCTGCAAGGCTGGTGAGTTCATGCGGCGGTCGGGAGTATCATGAGACCGCATCGCTTTGAAGGATCCAGCGCGATTTCTTCGCTTCCAATGCGCCACATTCCATGAAGGAGCAACTTGCGCATCCAAGGAGCATTTGGAGCGATATGCTTGAGGGTAAGTTATGTATGCAGTGATTCGTACGGGCGGCAAGCAGTATCGCGTAACCCTGGGTGACAAGTTGAAAATCGAGACAGCCGCGCATGAGAATGACGCGATCGAATTTTCCGACGTCCTTGCAATCAGCGGGGAAGAGGGCAAGTTCGAGCAGGAGCTTGGCGGGGCCAAGGTGCTTGCATCTGTCGTTGGCCAGGGCCGCGGCGAGAAGATTCTTGTCTTCAAGCTTAAACGCAAGAAGCAATACAAGAAGATGCAGGGTCATCGTCAGAACTACGTCGAGGTCAAGATCAACGAGATCCTGGTGAATGGCAAGAGCTTCAAGGCTCAGATCTAAATAGTTGGACTAAATTTCTATCATGCGGATCGCTCGAGAGCGGCGCAAATGAGGTAAAGCAATGGCACATAAAAAAGGTTTAGGATCCTCAAAGAATGGGCGCGATTCGAATGCCCAGCGGCTTGGGGTCAAGGTCTTCGCCGGACAGGCGATTCTTGGCGGCGGTATCATCGTCCGGCAGCGTGGAACACCATTGAAGCCTGGCTTGAATGTCGGTCGCGGTAAGGACGATACCCTGTTCGCCAAGATCAGCGGTGTGGTGCGATTCCAGAACCGGGGCCAGAAGGGCCGTTTCGTGCTGGTTGACCCGGCTGAAGTCACTGCGGTTCCTGCGTAAAGACTTCTCGTTAATAGGAAAAGCCCTGCTTTGGCAGGGCTTTTTGCGTTCGGTGCAGGTGACGGGACACATTCACAGCATGCAAAGAGGTCTGTACGCTTCAGTCGGGATAACGGTTCTTAAAGGGATCCGCTCTCGAGCGTAGCTGCGCTCGCCCTCGGCTTACCGCGCTCATCAAGGACGATGCGGGCCATGGGGGTGTGGTGGTCATGGGTGAACAGGACCAGCCACTCTTCCGGGATGGCTCGCGCGTAGAAGCGTTTACGCTGGGCGATGCACTCGAGCGGGTTAAGATCGTAACCCATGACCCACGTGGGATCGAGGTGGGCACTGGTCGGAATCAAGTCGCTGATGTAGCAGGCGTGCTGCGCTTCGGATTCAATGTGCACCGCCATGAGATGGTCCGTGTGCCCTGGGAATAGCTCAACCGAGATGCCGTGACAGATCTTTGGGTCGGAGCGGACTCGCTCGTCATCGAGCAGCGTCATGTGCCCGGAGTGGATGAGCGGGTCATAGTTTGGCGAAAGATAGCTGACGCGGTCGCGGTCGAGTTGGAGATGACCGTGTTGCACCTCGCCCCGGTGGGCAAAGTAGCGTGCGTTCGGGAAGGTTGGCGTGATGGTGCCGTCGGGATGAAGGGTTGTGTTCCAGCCGCAGTGATCGAAGTGGAGATGGGTGTTGACGACGATGTCCACCTCTTCGGGCCGGACGCCGGCAGCGGCGAGCGAGGCCGGGAGCAACTCCTGGTTGCCTTGAATGGAGCGCATTTTAGGAGACTGTTTGTTACCGATGCCGGTCTCGATAATGACGGTATGTTTTCCAGTGCGCACGACGGCTGTATTGAGGCCGAGCAGGATGCGGTTCTCAGCGTCCGGAGCCATGCGCTTTTGCCAAAGGGGTTTGGGGACGACACCGAACATGGCGCCGCCGTCGAGCAGGTAGGTTCCATCGGTGCAGACGGTGAGTTCGAAATCGCCCAGCAGGGTTCGGGCGCGGACCAGATCGGAGTCATGGGCTTGGGCAGCAGAATGCATTGGCTCTCCTCCGGGCAGGGTTGATCCCGGTGAGGACCATCATAGCGAGAGCGAAGGAGAGAGCAGAAGCTGGAGCCGTTCTCCGGCTTCCGTGCTCTGGATCGAAAAAAACTGGGAAAGCTCGTCTCCTGATGAAACGAAATCCGCTGTTTGACCGTGGCCCATTGCACGGAGAGTGGCTCAGGCCCGGGACTGACTCGTTCCCAGGTCCGCAGCGGCCGTGCCGTGCTCTGCCTGCGAGCCGGCGGCAAGCAAGCCAGCGGTCGCTGTGTTGATCTGGGCATTGATCTTGGCGCTGATCTGGGTGCTAAGTTGAGCACTGTTTTGTGGGGTAACGCTGGCGGGTTGCCGGTTTACCATGGCGAGCGCCGGCCTGAGTTGGAAACACTGGCGGCAGAGTACCGGACGACCCTGGGTAGGCTTGAATGGAACCGTCGTCTCGATGCCGCAGGCAGAGCACTCGGTACGCGTCTCCGTGCGGGGAAGACTTGCCGCAGTAGTGTCGGGACCCGAACGCACAGACAAACCCGCCCGCTTTCCTTTACAGGGTTTACACCGTTTCGGGTCGTTCTTGAATTGCTTGTCGAAGAAGAATAGTTGCTCGCCGGCGGTAAAGATGAATTCGCCACCGCAGTCGGTACAAGTCAGAAGCCGGTCCAGAAATTCCATGTCGCTTCTCCGTTTCTACGGGAAGAGGATGAATGCGTACATAATAGGAGCCCGCTCGAAGGAGCGAACTGTTTGGCTTACAGTGGTATTCGGGGCCGGGCCGCAGAATGCAGCGATTACTACGAATCTAGTGGCTACTAAATCACTCATGCCGCCCGATATCCTTGGCGGCAATGTGCCGTTGACTCACCGGTATTCAACTCACCGGCATTCCTTCTTGAATGGCCGCCTCTCAAATCATCAGGAGACGGCCATTTCGGTAAGAGCGTTGAACTAGTCCTGCTCTTTACGGATCTTCTTACGATTGCGCTTGCGCGCTAACGCTTCCTTCACACGCTTTTTTTCACCTGGCTTCAGGTAAAAAGAATGACGTTTAACTTCCTTGATGATGTCTTCGGTCTGCACCTTACGCTTGAAGCGGCGCAGGGCATTCTCAAGGGGTTCGCCTTCTTGAACTCGAACCTCTGCCAAAAGAAATACACCTCCAAACAGTCCCAATCGGGATAGTTCCAGCATACGCTGGGTTTTTGGCATCTTCCATAAAAAAGACGCGGTTTTTCACGTTGATGCCCTTGGATCGGCATGGTGAGAAGCGCTGTAAGGCTTTCGTACTCTCGGAGTAATCGCAAGGTCCATACCACGACTCCCGGTACCATAAAGATATGATTCGTTCCTATCAAGGAGTACATCCTGTTCTTGGCCCTGGCTGTTATGTGGACCCCTCCGCACAGGTCATTGGGGATGTCGTGCTCGGCGCAGAGGCGAGCGTGTGGATGAATGCCGTGGTGCGGGGCGATGTGAACACGATCCGTGTCGGCGCACGGAGCAATGTTCAGGACTGCGCCGTTCTCCACGGAATGCGGAATCTGTACCCCGTTGTCGTTGGCGAGAGGGTCACAATCGGCCATAACGCGACCGTGCACGGCTGTGTGATTGAAGACGCTGTCCTGGTGGGGATCGGCGCCGTGGTTTTGAACAATGCGCGGATCGGTGAGGGATCGATCATTGCCGCGGGCGCCGTGATTCCCGAGCACACAATCATCCCGCCGCGATCGCTGGTCGCAGGCGTTCCGGGCAAAGTACGCCGGTTGCTGGGCGACGAGGACCTTGCGATGATTCTGAAGTACGCTCAGAATTATGTGGATTACACGGCGATTTATTTGAGTGAGCAGTAGAGCAGGTGCCGATGCGGACCTGCGGCTGCGCTCAGAATGACAGAGTTTTGGGGATGGCAAGAGCTAGGCTCCTCAAGTCCGGCTGGCGAGGGCCACTCGCGGGATCCCCTGAAGGTCGTCTACGAAGGAGACGTTCTGCCATCTTTCCAGCAGGCCGGAGATCGCTTCGCGCTGGCCGTAGCCGATCTCGAGCGCGAGCAGACCTCCGGGCGGCAGCGCCTCCTCTGATGCCGGGATAAGCCGTTCGTAGATGTCGAGGCCCATTGGACCAGCGAAGAGTGCCTGCCCGGGCTCGTGATCGCGAACCTGCGGATGAAGCGAGACGCGGTCCGCCGTGGGAATGTAGGGCGGATTGCTGACGATAGCGTCGAATCGCTCGCCCGCGAGGGCTTGGAGGAGATCAGATTCTACAAAGCGGATGCGGTGCGCAAGGCCATGTCGTTGCGCATTCTCTACGGCAACGGCGAGCGCATCGGGAGAGAGATCGACGGCGGTGAGCTGCGCCCGGGGCAGATGCACGGCAAGCGCAATGGCGATCGCTCCTGATCCGGCGCCGATGTCTAATATCCGCAGCGGGCGGTCTGCTGGAAGCACGCCCAAGACTGCTTCGACGAGATGCTCGGTCTCAGGACGGGGAATGAGAACGGCGGGGGTGACGTGGAGAAGGAGGCCGTAAAACTCCTGCTCGCCGGTGATGTACTGGATCGGCTCGTTGACGAGCCGGCGTACGATATTTGCGTCGTAGCGATCCTGTTCCAGCTGGTTGATCTCGCGGTTTGGATGGGCAAGGAGTGTAGCGCGGGTAAGCGACAGCTGGTCCAAGAGAAGCAGTTCGGCGTCATGCGCTGCACTGGCCTGCAGGTTGATGTCTCGGGAGAGCCGGCGGGTGGCGGCCGCGATTGCTTCACGTAGCGTCATGGATTACGTAGAGGCATGGATTACAGAGAGTCGACTACGTAAAGGCGTGGATTTGCCGTCTCTGCGGAAGAGACATGCATCATGCAGCGGTCGGTTCGTCAGCCTTCATCTTCTCGGCTACGTCGTGGGCGATGAGCGCATCGATCGTGGGTTGCAGGAGGCCTTCCATCACCATGGCAAGCTGATGGTTCGTCAGGCCGATGCGGTGGTCCGTCAGGCGGTTCTGCGGGAAGTTGTACGTCCTGATCTTCTCGCTGCGGTCGCCCGTGCCCACCTGCGCCTTGCGGTCCTTGGCCTGGATCTGGTGAATACGTTCTTCTTCAACCTCAAGCAGGCGGGATCGCAAAACGCGCATGGCCTTTTCGCGGTTCTTGATCTGTGACTTCTCGTCTTGGCAGCTTACGACGGTCTGCGTGGGAATGTGTGTGATGCGGATCGCGGAATAGGTGGTGTTGACCGACTGACCGCCCGGGCCGGAGCTGCAGAAGGTGTCGATGCGCAGGTCTTTCGCTTCGATCTTAACATCGACCTCCTCGGCCTCGGGAAGGACGGCGACGGTGATGGCGGAGGTGTGGACGCGGCCCTGCGTCTCGGTGGCCGGCACGCGCTGGACACGATGCACGCCGGACTCGTACTTCATCTGCGAGTAGACCTTGTCGCCTTCGAAGATGGCTGTGACATCTTTGAGGCCGCCGCCGATTCCCGATTCGGATTCCGAGAGTATCTGAACCTTCCACTTGTGCTGCTCGGCAAATCGAAGATACATGCGGAACATCTCGGCAACGAAGAGCGCGGCCTCATCGCCGCCGGTGCCAGCACGGAGTTCGATGATGATGTTTTTATCGTCCTTTGGATCTTTCGGCAGCAGAAGGAGTTTGAGGGCGTCCTCGATCGGCTGGAGCCGCGGCTCAAGGGCGGCGAGCTCCTCCTCGGCCATCGCCTTGATCTCGGGATCGTCTTCGGCAAGCATGACCCTGGCCTCGGCGATGCCGTTGGTAATCCTGCGGTGCTCGCGAAATTTTTCGACGACAGGCTCAAGGTCGCGGTGCTGCTTGGCCGTGGCCTGGAACTTCTTCTGATCATTGACGAGGGTCGGGTCTGAAAGCTGGAGGCCGAGTTCTTCGTAGCGTGCTGCCATCTGTTCCAAACGGTCGAACATGGATGTCTCCTCTGCTGGGTCTGCAGGAATGGTATGCGAGGGGGTGTTTCGGGAGGGGAGAGCGGATGGAACAGCTAGGCAAAGTCGAGACGGCCGGGCTGCTGGAGACCAGGCAGAACGGGCGGCGCGCAGGGAGAGAACACCGGATTTGCGGCTGTGGGGATCATCACTTCTCTGATGATACTCCGGACATGATCGGTGCTGAACGCATCTGTACTTGGAATGGCACTCTTTTTGGAAGTAGCGGATCTGGCGGAGAGACTCGCGGGCGAGGCGAGCCGCCTGAAGAAGCGCGCGGCCATTGCTGAGGCGATCGCGGCTGTGCACCAGGGCGAGCCGGAGGGCGAGGCTGCCGGACTGTTTGCTCTCTACCTTGCGGGGTTGCCGTTTGCCGAGGCGGACCCCCGCAAGCTCAACGCTGGTGGAGCACTGCTGACCAGGGCGGTCCTGGCGGTTACGGGGGCGAGCGAAGGGGCGCTGACGATGGCGTACCGCCGCTATGGCGACATGGGCGCGGCGGCATTCGACCTGCTGATGGAGAAGACCGCGTTGCCCTCGACCCTGACCCTGGCCGAGATCGCTGAAGGGTTTGCGGCCATGGCGGTAGCGCGAACGACCGCGATCCGCGCCGGCGTGGTCGAGTCGCTGCTCCGGCGGGCTGCGCCGGTCGAAGCCAAGTACCTGATCAAGCTGATGCTTGGCGATATGCGGATCGGGGTGAAACAGAGCCTGATCGAAGAGGCTATCGGAGTTGCCGCGAATGCTCCCGTGGCCGAGGTACGCCATGCTGTGATGCTCGAAGCGGACCTGAGTGCCGCGGTGCGGCGAGCCTTCAGCGGCACGTTGGCCGAGGCGCGGATGCGGCTGTTTCATCCGCTCGGCTTCATGCTGGCCTCGCCGGTAGACAGCCCGGAGGAGGCGGTGGCTCGCTTTACAGAGAAGGCTGTCAAAGTTGTCAAAGTGAAGGCTAAACCAAAGAAGAAGAAGGCTTCGGAGCGTGAAGAAGAGGAACCTGCTCCAGAAGACGTTTCGATGACGGCCGATGCAGGGGAGAGCACCTTGACCACGGCAGGAGAGACTCGTCCGGTGGAAGCCTTTCTGGAGGATAAGTACGACGGGATGCGCGCACAGGTTCATTGCGGCGATCCTGACCAGCCTGGCCGTGTGGCCATCTACTCCCGCAATCGCGAGGATGTGACGGCCAGCTTTCCCGAACTCGAAGAGGCGTTTGCGCATGTCATGGCGGATCTGGATGGACCGCTGATTCTTGACGGCGAGATCCTTGGCTGGAACTTCAATGAGGGGAAAGAGGCTGCGGGCGACGATCTCACGGAACGGGCGCTTCCCTTTGCGATTCTTGGCCAGCGGATTGGCCGCAAGAAGGTTTCGAATGAGTGGCGGCAGCAGGTGCCGGTCGTCTTCATGGTCTTCGACCTGATGTATACCCGGGGCGAACTCATCCTCCACCAGCCGCTTCGGTTAAGACGCAACCGGCTGGAGGCGGTGGTCGAACAACTGACGGACCGCGTGGTCTCGCCAATGGTGGTGCATGCGTCGAAGCGGCTGCCGCAGGCGCGGATGTTTGCCGAGACCGAGGCCGCGAGCCCTGAAGAGCAGCCTCTGCCGCGCCTGATGATCTCGCCATCACGCCTGGTCGAGAGCGCCGAGGATATCGATCGCGCCTATGCCGATGCCCGCGCGAGGGCGAACGAAGGCGTGATGCTGAAGGCGGCGAACTCGAGCTACCAGCCGGGGCGGCGCGGCCTGGCATGGGTGAAGTTGAAGCGCGAGCTTGCGACGCTGGACGTTGTCATCACCGGGGCGGAGTTCGGAAGTGGCCGCCGCGCTGCGTTTCTGAGCGACTATACGTTTGCCGTGCGCGGCCCAGGCTTCCAGCAGACGGGCGAGTTGTTGAATGTCGGCAAGGCCTACTCCGGGGTGACCGATGTCGAGATCAGCGAGCTGACCGAATTTTTAAAGGAGCACACGCTGGAAGATCAGGGCCACTTCCGCACGGTCGAGCCGCTGATCATCCTCGAGGTGGCCTTCAACAACATTATGCGCAGCGGCCGGCACGCGAGCGGCTTCGCGCTGCGCTTCCCGCGCATCCTCCGCATCCGGACGGACAAGCCGCTGGCCGAGATCGACACTGTGGAGCGCGTTGAAGAGATCTATTTGAGCCAGGTAGACCGGCCTGTCGAGTAAGCGGCAGATGGGTGTCTGATGACCTATCTAAAGGCTGGACGTGCGCCCTGCGCGGGCGGTGGTCACTTCGTGACGCATATACCGGTCGTGGCAGAATGATCCTCCCGGGACCGCCCGATGGTCGGCGCGAACACTTGTTTGCGATCAGCGGGAGCACCACGCAACGCGATCACACGTCACGAAGTGACCGCTCCACGCGCAGTGGGCTCGTCCGGCAGGACTGCCTTGCGAGTTCTTAGATAGTGGCGAGAACAGCAAATGCCAATGCGGACCTTCGGCTGCGCTCTGGATGGCAGAGTTTGGGGGGAGGAAGAGCGGAAGCAGCCGTGTACAGAGCTGCCGCAGTGTGACACGATGAGGGGGTGAACCCCTCGCGCAGAGATATTTTGCGGTCGTTGGCAATGGTGGCTGCGAGTCGAACGCTGTCTGGTTCTGCGCTTGCCGAAGCGCCTGGGCCGCGGTCTCTGAACGAGGTTGGCTACAGCCAGGTGACGTTGAAGAGCGAACCGCATCTGGCCCAGAGAGAGAACACGCATGCTGTGCTGATGGGCCTCAGCGATGACAGCCTGCTGATGCCGTTTCGCAAGGTGGCAGGGCAGCCCGCGCCGGGTGAAGACATCGGCGGCTGGTACGGGTATCGACCGGACTACAACTTTCATCATGACGACGCGGGGCTGGCGCCTGGCGCTACGTTCGGACAATGGATCTCAGCCCTGGCGCGGATGCATGCGGCAACCGGCGACGCCGCGACGCGGGATAAAGTTCTGCGGCTGAACCGGCTCTATGCACAGACGATCTCGACGGAGTTTTATCGAAAGAGCCGTTTTCCGGCATATACGTTCGACAAGCTGGTATGCGGCCTGATGGATGCGCATCGGCTGGTGGGCGATCCAGACGCCTTCAGCATTCTCGATAGGACAACCGATGCCGCGGCGCCGGCGTTGCCCGGCCATGCTGTCGATCGGGAGGTCGCCTGGCGCATGGGCATGGACCTCTCGTATCTCTGGGACGAGGGTTACACGATGCCGGAGAATCTCTACCTGGTCTCGGCGATGGGGGCGGGAGAGCGGTATCGCACGATGGCGGCCGCGTATCTCGACGACGCAACCTACTTCGATCCGCTGGCGCGCGGTGAGAATGTGCTTTCGGACAAGCAGGCGTACAGCTATGTGAACGCACTCTGCTCGGCGATGCAGGCGTACCTGGTTGGAGGCAGCGGAAAGCATCTGCTCGCGGCGCAGAACGGCTTCGACATGCTCGAACAGCAGAGCTACGCGACCGGCGGCTGGGGGCCGGATGAGACGCTGCGCAAGCCGGGGCTGGGCGAGGTCTATGCGAGCCTGACCAAGAGCCACAACAGCTTCGAGACGCCTTGCGGCGGCTACGCGCACATGAAGCTGATGCGCTACCTGCTGCGCGCCACACGCGATGGCCGGTATGGCGACTCGATGGAGCGGGTGATGTATAACACCGTCCTCGGCGCGCTGCCGCTCCAGCCTGACGGACGTGCCTTCTACAGTTCGGACTATAACTTCGAGGGCAGGCGCATCTACTCGGTGCATCGCTGGCCATGCTGCTCGGGAACGCTGCCGCAGGTCGCGGCGGACTACGGGATCAATTGCTATCTGCGTGAGCCGGGGGCCGTGTGGGTGAATCTGTACCTGCCCTCGGTTCTTCGCTGGAGCGAGGGCGGGGCGCAGCTTTCGCTCGAACAGGATGGAAGCTACCCGGCTTCAGGGGAGGGCCAGACCGGGCAGGTCCGGCTTCGTGTAACCGTGTCGAAGCCGGCGCTATTTACGCTGAGGCTGCGGATCCCGGCGTGGGCGGCGGGAGCGCGGATTGCCGTGAATGGCAAGGCCGTCACTCTCGAGACCGTGACTGGATTCATGAGCCTTCGCCGTACCTGGAGGACTGGGGATCTCGTCGAGCTCGAGCTGCCGATGCGGCCGCGCCTGGAGGTGCTGGACGCAGCACATCCGGAGGTTGCCGCCCTGATGGCTGGTCCGCTCGTGCTGTTTGCGTTGCGAACGGCTACGCCGGGAGTCCCGCAACCAGCAGTGACCCGGGCGCAGGTCCTGGCAGCCACGCGGGTCAATGACAAGGAATGGCGGGTCGAGAGTAGCAGTGGCGCAGTGAAGCTTGTGCCGTTCACCGAGGTGGGTGACTCCCCTTATTCCACGTACCTCAAGCTGAGTTGAACGCATCGGGCTGAGCCACGGCCAGGAGGGTGCATTGAACCTGTGCGTTCTCGAGACTTCAGAGGCTGCTACATTTACGATGGTCGATGCGGAGTGACGGGCGTGCTTATGAGAATCGTGTCGAGGCAAAGAGGATTTAAGAGAATGGGACGCCTTTTGGGCGCGGGGCTGGTTCTGCTGGCTGGTTGCGGATCTGCGTGGGCGACGTACACGCCGCCCCCTGCCTGCAGCAATCCGTTTACCCCGCAGCAGGAGGCGACCGAGGGCGCGAAGGTGGCGGCGCAGGTGTACCAGCAGATGCCGGTGCTGCCGGAGAGCGATCCCGTTTCCCGGTATGTGGCCCAGTTGGGCGCGCACCTGGCCTCGCATGCTCCCGGCCTCAAGTGGCCGTTCACGTACCGTGTCGTGGCAAGCTCGGATATTAACGCGTTTGCGTTGCCGGGTGGATCGATCTTCGTCAACCTGGGAACGGTGCAGGCGGCGGAGACGGAGGCGCAGCTGGCGGGAGTGATAGCGCATGAGACGTCCCACGTAGTCCTGCGGCATTCCACATGCAATATGAAGAAGCAGCAGACTACAAATCTCCTGGCCGGCGTGGGCAGCCTCGCGTCGCAGCTTCTACTGGGCAACGGTATGGCCGGACAGATTGGACAGGCGATCATCGGCGGAGGCAGCGGGCTGTATGGACTCCGCATGTCGCGGGATGACGAAAAGCAGGCCGATCTATTGGGAACCGACATCCTCTACAACTCCGGGTACGATCCGCGGGGGATGCCCCAGTTTTTTGAGATCATCCAGGCAAAGTATGGCGCGGGCGGCGCACAACTGCTGACTGACCATCCGAATCCCGGCAATCGAACCCAGTATGTCGATCAAGAGATTGCAACGCTTCCCCGGCGCGCGGATGCGATGGTGACCTCGGCAGCTTTCTCGCGCGTGCACACGCTCGCTCTTCAGGAAAAGACGTTTACCGCCGAGCAGGTAAAAGCCGGAGCGTGGAAGAACGGAAGCTATGCCCCGAGTGCCGGACAGTCCTCTGTTAACGGTGGGAACGCGAATTACTCGGGAACGGGGCAGGCAGCCGCGGGTGGAGAAGGTGGCCCGAACGCAGGGCAGTATGGTGCGGAGGGACCAGTGGCTTTGGACAAGGCACAGCTTGGGGTTGGCGTCCGGATGGCAGGCTTCCGCGGACAGAACTTCCGAATCGACGCGCCCGCAAACTGGCAGGCGAAGGCGGAGACAGGCAGCGGGGTCACCTTAGCTCCAGCTGGCGGATCCGGGGCGTTCGGTCTGGTCTATGGCGCGGTGATTGGAGCAGCCCAGGCGGACGGGGTCCATGATGAGGACTCGCTCGCGAATGCAACGCAGCAGCTGGCGCAGCAGATCAGTCAGCAAAACGGCGGGCTTCGGCAGATCAGCCAGATCCAGACGATGAACCTGAACGGGCAGCTCGCCAGTGGTGTGGAGCTGCGTGGCCGGTCCCCGCTGGGAGAGAACGGAACGAGCGTGCCAGAACACGAATGGATCGTTACCACGCCGAGCAGCGATGGCGACCTGCACTATATGATCTTCGTCGCGCCGGAACGGGACTTTCCTCAGCTTCGGCCGACCTTTGTGACGATGATGAACAGCTTCCGGCCTCAATAATAAAAGAGGGACGCATGCGGACGGGCGGCCGGTGGCGTCGTTCTTGGTTCCGGGGAGGTTGAGAGTAGAGATCGTTAGAAACGTATTTACAACGTGGGTACAACGTATTTACGGTTGTTGTACCCACGTCCACGAAGAACAGGCAAGTGCAAGAACACACGCAGGTCCTTCGACCCGCACATCACGATAAAGCTGTGACCTGCTCCGCTCAGGATGACAGTTCCCGGCTGGGTAGCCAACCCGAGATTTAGCCTAGAACGTATACACTCTTGCTTCCCAGCCCTTCAGGTTGAGCGTGGAGGTGTTCTCTTCCGTCGCACCGAGGTTGGAGATTGCAATGTGGCCGGCCTTGATGCTGTCGGGAAGGGCGTACGCGATTGGCTTCTCGGAAAAGTTCAGGACTACAAGATACTGTTTTTCGCCGAGAGTTCGGGTGTAGGCGAAGACACTCGGATTGTGCGGATCGAGATCCTTGTAATCGCCGTAGACCAGCGCCGGCGTGCTATGGCGGAGTGCAATCATCTTCTGGAAGTAGTGATAGACCGAGTTTGGATCGACCATCTCCTGTTGGGCGTTGATCGTCGTGTAGTTGGGGTTTACGGCAAGCCAGGGGGTGGTACTGGTGGTGAATCCTGCCTCTGAAGAGCTATCCCATTGCATCGGCGTGCGGGCATTGTCGCGGCTGGTGTGACGCAGGTTGGCGATGAAGGCATCTTCGGCGATGTGGTGGGTCAGCACCTCGGACGTGTAAGCGTTCTTCACTTCAATATCATCGAACTGCTTGATATCGGTGAAGGGGAAGTCGGTCATGCCAAGCTCATCGCCCTGGTACATGAAGGGTGTTCCCTTCTGGGTAAGAAGGAGTGTAGCCAGCAGCTTGGCGGAGGGAACGCGATACTGCGGCGAGTCATCCCCGAAGCGTGACGCGACGCGCGGACTGTCGTGGTTCGAGAGATAGACTGTGTTCCAGCTATGTTTGTCGAGGCCCGCATCAAACTTTGAGTAGATGGCCTTCATGTCCTCGAGCTTCCACGGATGCCATGTGCCGCTCGTCTTGTCGATGCGGCCGATGTCGAACTGGAAGACCATGTTGAGTTCGCCGCGGCGATCGTCGACCATGGTGGGGGTCTGGGCAAGGGAGATGCCGATCGCTTCGCCGACCGTCATCACATCGTACTTCGCCAACACCTCGCTATTCATCTCCTGAAGATACTCGTGCAGATGCGGACCGGCGGCGTAGACGTCCTCCTTCAGCACACCTTTGGGAAGATCGGGAAAGCTCTGGTCCTTGGAGATGAACGGGATAACGTCCATACGGAATCCATCGACCCCTTTGTCCAGCCAGAACTTCATCAGGCTGTAGACCTCTTCCCGGACCTTGGGGTTGTCCCAGTTGAGGTCGGGCTGCTTCTCCGCAAAGTAGTGAAGGTAAAATTCTTTCGTGGTGAGGTCGTACTTCCAGGCCGAGCCGGAGAAGAAGGAGGTGTAGTTATTGGGTGGCTGGCCTGCGACACCGTTCTTCGCCGGCCGCCAGAGATAATAGTCGCGATAGGGGTTGGACCCATTCACGTTTAGCGACTTTCTGCTCTCCTGAAACCAGCGGTGCTCGTCCGAGGTGTGATTGACGACAAGGTCGATGATGAGGCGCATGTGGCGCTGCTTGATGCCTCGGAGCATAGCGTCGAAGTCGGCCATGGTTCCGAACTCGGTCATCACCTTACGGTAGTCGCGGATGTCGTACCCGTTGTCGGCGTTCGGCGAATCAAAGTGTGGACTGAGCCAGATGACGTTGACGCCGAGGCCCTGAATGTAGTCCAGTCTGGACGTGATGCCCTTGAGGTCGCCAATGCCATCGCCGTTCGAATCCTTGAACGAGCGAGGATAGACCTGATAGACGACTGCCTCCTTCCACCACATGGGGCGGTAGCCGTTTGTGCTTCGGAAGATCGACATGGTTGCGGTATCACTCGGGATGGTTCGGGCCTGCGCTGCGCTTTCTCTGATTCCCAAACCCATCAGAGAAAGCGTGAACAGGATCGTGAACAAGGTACGTGCTCGATGCGGCATCTTCACGGGCAAACAATCCTCGAGTTCTTCTGCCTGGCGATTCCAGAGCATTTGGGTGCCAGAAGCTGGGTGCCAGCATCGGGGCGTCGTCTGGGCTTCAGCCAGCCGCTTTGCTCCGGGCGGGGAAGTCAGCGTGCGTTCTTGTAGTTCCGGGCAAAGGTGTCGCGCGGCATGCCTGCGGCCCTGGACTTTGCTCTCAGGGCGATCGCCTCGTTGCGGGTCATGGCTCCGCCCAGCGTGACCAGGTACGGGGAGCGACCGGAGGGGCTGAAGACCTCGGGCCGGAGCGAGGCGTGGGCGCGCGCAAGGTCGTCGGCTTTATGCTGCGCCTGATCCTGATGGTTGTAAGTGAACGCGACGACATGCCAGCGATGATCCGCATCGCCTGTGCTGGCAAGTTGACGGCGCGCCGTGTCGGGGCGGGGCGCCGAGGCAACCGGAGGAGTGGACTGGACGATGGGAGGAGTGGCCGATTCGGCGGCAGGCGCAGGGCTGTTTGCCGGAACTGCATCCGGTGCCGTGGACACGGGCCCTGCGAAGGTGCGCGGCGCGGCGGGTTTATGGAACATATGCCAGCCTAGAGCGATCAGGATAACGAGGACGACCGGCGCGATCGCTATCCACAGGCGCCTGGGTGCCGGATCCGCTTCGACAGGGACATTGATGCGCCCACGATGCGAGAGGGGAGCGCTGTCGTGTGGGGACACGCTGGCCTTCTGCCGGTCTACAGGGTCTTGAGGGGCTACCGGTAGGTTAGCCGCAGGAGGGAGCTTAGCCGCCGGAGTGGAGCTGACCCTCTGCGCAGATGTCGGACCTGGAGCGCTTGAAGTGGAAGATGCCGGCGTTGCGGAAGGGATTGCCAGGGGAATCTGCGCTGCCTGCATCTTTGCAACAGCCGGAACAGCGGTGGCGGGAGGCGTTGCCGGGGCCGCCGGCACGAGAGCCGCCCTTGGCGCCACCGGCTTGAGAGCGGCGGCGATCTGGGCCAAGCCCCATGTACCGCTGATGCCATTGCGAATGATCTGTTCATACGGATGCGGAAGCGGCGCCTTTCCTGCGGCATCAAGAACGCGACGCTGCGTGAGTGCCTGGAGCAGGACGACGGCGAGATCATGCACGTCGCGCTTCTTGAGCGCGGCTCCCTCCTCGCCTTCAGGCGCCTCGCGGACGCAGTCGCTCCGCAGCTTAACGATGTCACCCGTGGCGAGAACATTGCTAGCTTCGACGTGTTCGTGGACGATGTCAGAGGCATGGAGCGCCTGGAGTGCACCCACCAGGCTGGTAGCGATCTGGTGCGTTTCGTCTATTGAGAGCGGCCGTTCCTTGAGGATCCCAGCCAAGTCAGCCTCCGTGCTCTCCATGAGCACGTAGATCAGCGGCGTTCCGTCGAAGATTGTCTGGCCGAACTTCTTGAGCGTAATCAAGTGCGCTTCTTGAAGGTTCGCCACGGTCTGCCAGCGATTCAGAATCTCGCCTTCATCGTTGATGGATTCGATGAGCCGGATGACGGCGGGGGTGCCGGTTCCATTCGAGGTAGAGAAGAAGGCGCTTCGCCCCTCGGGACGGAGCAGCTTCTCGATCGGATAGACGCCCGCAATCGTGGTTCCTTCGTACTCGCTCCAAAGTCGCATATCGTGTCCAATCCTGGGAATATAGTCAAAGAAAGAATGGCGTGAGGCAAGCCAAGTAGATACAGTGCCGGATGCGTGTCCGTGGACCGCTCCAGTCGTGCTCTTATCGTCGCGCTCCTATTATCATCCATCGGGATGTGGTTCCTCAATCGGCGATGCAGCTTATTCTGTGCATCTGTACCTGCTTAACTACGTACCTGCTGCGCGGACGTACTATGGAGAAAGGGCGAGCAGAAGCAATCTGGTGAAGAACGGCCTGTGGGCTGCCATCCGATCGTTCCGGTACACAGATGGTCGGGTACACAGATGGGCTAGGGCCAGAAGGCGAGGCATGGATGCATCCGGATCTTGAAAAGCTGAGAGTTCTACAGACGCACGACGTGGAGGCAAAGCGCCTCCGGGACGAGATGCTCGCGCTGCCGAAGCTGGTTGCCGGTCTTGAAGCCAAGCTGAAGGCGGTCCAAGGCCAGCGCGCCGTCATCCTCGACCTGATTGCGAAAGAAGACGCGCTCCGCCGCCGACAGGAGTCCGACGTCCAGGACCATCAGGCGAAGATCGCCCGTGTTCAAAAGCAGCTGGACCTGGCGACCACAACCGTCCAGGTCACGGCCTTTGAGCATGAGATCGCCTTTGCGCGGGGTGAAGTGAGCCGCCTGGAAGATGCGGAGCTCGAAAGCATGGAGCGCGGCGAATCGTTCGAGCAGCAGCGCGGGCTCGCCGATACCGCGGTCAAGGAGGCTGGCATGATCCTCGACCGTGAACGCGGGCGTGCGGCGGAGACGGTCGCCCTGGACAGGACAGCCCTGCAGACCGTTGAGGGACAGCGGCAGGTCCTGCGGCCACAGATCGGCGAAGCTGCGCTCTCGACTTACGACCGCATCGCCAAAGCTAAGGGAACGGCGGTCGCCGAGGCGCTCAATCAGAAGTGCATGGCCTGCCAGATGATGGTCCGGCCCCAGCGATGGAACGACCTCCGCGACCGCGGTAACGACGAAGTCCTGATGACCTGCGAATCCTGCGGGCGGCTGCTCTTCTACGATCCTGCACGCGATGCGCCGCCGCGGAAGACTGTCCTAGTCGAGAGTATCGCCGCATCGATTATTCGATCGCTTTAGGGATACTCTGATCAGGTTCGCAAACATTTCCTCGGGGGCTAAAGCCTTTTGTAATAATGGAAATTACGGCGAGGCTGAAGCCATGCCCCTTCAAGACGATGACTTGATCAGAGCCTCCCTGAGAAACTGTCTAAAACTCGCAAATGCAGTCCTGCCGGACGAGCGTCCTACGCGTGGCCACCCCACAAACGAAGACCTGTTTGGGGGGACCCCGGTTCGCAGCGGTCACTTCGTGACGTGTGATGGCTTTGCATGGTGCTCCTGTCGGTCGCAAGCAATCGTTTCTGCCGACCAGCGGGAGGTCCTACGAAGCCCATCCCTGCCACGACCGGTATACACGTTACGAAGTGACCGCCGCCCGCGCAGGGCGTCCGTCTAATTTTTTAACAGGTTTTAAGAACGTCTGAGTGAAGATAGAAAGACAGGATCAATCGCAGTGAAGTGCATCTGTATCGACATGGATGAAGTGATGGCGGATGCAGTCGCCGAGCATCTGCTCCGTTATAACCAGGAGCATCAGGAGACCATCAGCAAGGCCGATCTGCATGGCAAATGGCTCTGGGAGGTCATCCCGGTCGATCGTCATGCAGTGCTTGAAGGATATCTGCTGTCGGACGACTTCTTCGAGGTGCTGGAGGTGATGCCCGAAGCCCAGCGGGTGATCGAGCGCCTGCAGCAGCGATACGAGGTCTTCATCGCGACCGCGGCGATGGAGGTGCCCACGTCGTTCCAGGCAAAGTTTCGCTGGCTGGAAATCAATTTTCCGTTTATCCCGCCTGCCCACATCGTTTTCTGCGGCGATAAAAGCATCCTACAGGCCGATTATCTCATTGACGATAATCCGCGGCAGCTTCGGCGTTTTCAGGGCGAAGGCATCCTCTACAGCTCTCCCCACAACGCGATGGTGACGGGCTTCAAGCGCGTGAAGGATTGGCTTGAAATCGAGCAGCTTTTTTTGAAATAGAGCCGCTTGCACGTGTGGCTCAGAACTCCAACCGCAATCCCAATTGCACCTGCCGCTCCCGTGCCTGGCTTGTTCCCGCAGCAGTGAATACCCCGAATGGACGGACGTTCAGCCCTTCCGCCGCTACGGTCGCCGCATCTTGAAAGATCAACGGTCTGAACCCGCCGGCAGCCGGTTTCACCAGGAACGCCCGCTGGGAGACGCCTGAGTAGTTCACATGGTTCGCCACGTTGAAGATCTCGGCCACGCCTCGCAACTTGACTCCATCGGTCAGCCGTAGTGACCGGCTGATCCGCAGATTCAGGTGCATCGTGTCTGGAAGGCGCAGTGTATTGCGGCCGACGGTCGGAAGATAGGTGCTGCCGCCCGACCCGTTGATGCTCTCGTGGCCGCCCTTAAGGCGCGTTCCGCCAAAGATGGTGTAGTTGTAGGGCCGGCCACTGCTCTCCGTAAACATTGGCCCCGCCTCCCAGCCATTCGCCGCCGCACGCACCCATCTGCTCTCCGTCCGCACTGACGGCGACCAGACTGCGCTTGCCGCGATCCGATGCGGGTAATTCAAGCTGGAGAGCCCTTTGTCATACCGCAGCTCGAAGGGGTCGAACTGCCCGTTGGTGCGTGGAATCCCGCCGCCTGCCTGCCCATCGTCGATCGCCTTCGACCAGGTCCAGTTGACCCGCAGGTCAAGCCCCGACCGGCTGCTGCGCCGCGCCTCGAGTACAAGCCCGCTATACGTTCCATTGACGTTCGAGACAATGTCGGTCACCGGACCAAAGCTGGTGCTGATGCGCGAGGTATACACCGGTACGGCAAAGGTTTCGGCATCTTTCACGCCCAGAGCACCGGTGCCGCCATGGATCTGGAAGATCTCCTGCGCTGTCGACGGAGCGATGTTGATGTCGACCGAGTTCGGAAGCTGGCGGTCGATGTTCATCCGGTAGCTCGCACTGGCCACGATCCTGGCTGCGATCGGATACTCGATCGAGAGGCTTGCCTGCTGGACCACGGGAAGTTGAAAGCGACGGTCGAAGACGGCGGCCGAGGTAGTCGTCCCAACCGCGGCCGGGGGTGCGGCGAGGTAGGAGCAGGCATAGCCGAATCCCTGGTTCGCTACTCCCGGACAGAGTGTCTCCGTTCCAGGCACGATGCGCACGTGGGTCGTGGAGGAGGGGAGTGCCGAATCGACCAGGGCGCTGCGGATCGTCGTGCCCGGGAGACGTCCGAAGTAGAGCCCATATCCCGCGTGGATGACACCGTCCCGTCGTCCGAAGGGCTGCCACGAGACTCCCACTCTCGGCCCGAAGTTGTTGCGGTCCTCCGGAAACACGCTGGTCGAGCCGGTCTTTCCGAAGATCGCATCGAGCGCGAGATTCGGGGTCTGCGGAAACGGCAGCAGTTCGTACTCGTAGCGCACGCCGAGGTTCACCGTCAGTCCCGGCCGCACGCGCCAGTCGTCCTGCACGAAGCCCGACCACTCCTGGGTATCGAAGCTGGTCGTCTGCTCGCCAAAGCTCTGGCTGTAGGACCGGAAGCAGAAGTCGTGAATCTTCGCATTGATCGACGGACAGCCACCGTTCGGATAGGCGTGGACGTTGAAGGTGTAGTCGGTGACCCAGTCGGCGAGGCCGCCGGCGTGCCCGCCCGTCACGCCACTGTCGTAGTGAAAGGTCCCGTCCTGATTGCCCAGCGCATCGATCCGATCGTGCACCAGGCTTATGTCGCCGCCGACACGGACGAAGTGGCGGCCATGCACCCAGCCCAGCATCTCCGAAAACTGCATACGATGCTCGTCGGGATAAGCCTTGCGGCCCAGCGACGCTGGCGTTCCGAAGAGCAATCCCTGCGGTCCGATGCTGATCTCCGGCGCATATCCGCCGGGACCGACGGTCGGCTCCTGCGGCAAGGGAGTCTGCGCCGTCTCGTACTGGAAGTCGCGGCCGTACAGCACGCGGACTTCGTTGCTGAAGCCTCGACCGAGGAAGGTCGTCCACCGAACCATCGCTTCGTCGACCGAGCCATCGTTATTGCCCAGGCTGGCTCTCCCCCGCGCCACGACCGCCGCCGTCGTTCCCCCGGCAGGCGAACTCCAGCGCGCCCGGTTGTATTGAATGCTGACGTGATTCCCGGCACGCACACGCCAGTCCAGCTTGCCGAAGACGACCGTCTGATCCATGCGCCGCGGCACCAGGCCGGTCAGGCTCGATAGATAGTTGAGCGCCGCATTCACCTTTGTCCGGGTGACGCCCCGATTGCCGAGCAGCGCAAGCTGGGTCGCGGTCAGTGCATAGAACTCCGGGTTGCTGGGCGACGAGACGGCCGGAAACCCGCACCGCACCCAGTACGGCACCACCCGCTTCACCTTCCCCGAGCCCGAAGACCACCTCGCCATCCAGCGCTCCCTCGGCGAAGTCCTCCGCCTCCTCGCCAATCGCGAGCTCGAAGGCCACCAGGCCTCCGCCATCCTCCGCACCCTTTCAATCGCCAGCAGCAATCTCGCCCGCATCCAGCGCCACGAAGCCCGCCAGCAGGCCCGCCGACCCGCCGACCCCACCGCCAGCCCCACCGCCGTCTCCGTCCAGACCGTCGTGCTCGATCCCGTCCTCGGCCCGCTCGCCCCCGCTCCCCTCGGCTCCGGAACCTGCCGCGAGAGCGCCCCCAAACACCCCACCAGCCAGGCCATCGAGATCGATCCTGCCCACCTGTTAGCCGCCCACGCCTTCCCATACCCCGCTGAAGCCCATCCAGCCGAGGCTCCCCTCCTCGCCACGCCTCCCGGCCCGGTCTGCGAGATCCGCCCGTCCCCTGAAACTCTCCCGGACCCCATCGCCGTCGCCATCGCCACCTACAATCTTCCCTCCGGGACCGACTCGCTCTTCGAGTACGCCAAACGCGAGATCGACGCCTTCAATCTTGAGACCAGCCGCCTGCGCGAAGCTGGCGAGCCCTCCCAGGACGTCCCCCTGATCCTCACCAACGGCCTCCCGATCAATCCCATCGAGCTGTATCTGTATGCCTTGGCAAAACTTGACGCCCAACTTGACGCCACATTCGACGCCCAACTCAACGCCCAGACCCCGAACGCGACCCCGTTGGCCATCGCCCAGCCTCTTCCAGTCCAGACCTATCCCTCTGCGAATGAAGATTTTAGGACCTTTCAGAAATTTACCGCAGCCGATCCCCTCACCGGCCCAGACAGCTTCCTCCGCGCACACCTCTAGCGCAGATGGCAAGCGTGTGTATGAGTAGCGCAAATGGCAAGCGTGTGTACGAGAAGAACCGCCACAGAACTGTCATCCTGAGCGAAGCCGAAGGACCTGCATTTGGCACTTGCACTTGCCCTTGCCTTCCCCAACCCCACCCACAGCTCTGTCATCCTGAGCGAAGCCGAAGGACCTGCATCTGGCACTTGCACTTGCCTATAAACATAGGTCCGGCAACCGCGCCCTACGCGATCCCCAGCTTCCGCTGCAGCTGCTCAAGGGTGATGCCCTTCGTCTCCGGATACACAAACAGCACCACAAAGAACTGCAGCACCATCATCGACGCGAAGAAGGCAAACGGTATCCCGCCCGATGCCTTCGCCAGGATCGGGAAGATCAGCGAGATGATCGCGTTCATGATCCAGTGCGACGACGAGCCCAGGCTCTGCCCCTTCGCCCGTACCCGCGTCGGGAAGACCTCCGAGATGTACACCCAGATCACCGCGCCCTGCGAAGCCGCAAAGAAGCCGATATACGCGCCCAGCAGATACACCAGCAGCTCCTGGTGCGTGTTCGTGAAGAAGATCGCCGCCACGCCCGCCAGGCATGCCGCCGTCCCTACGCTCCCGGCCAGCAGCAGCGTCTTGCGCCCGAGCTTGTCGATCAGCGACATGCCGATAAAGGTGCCGACCAGGTTCATCAGGCCGATGATCACCGTCTGCAGCGCGCCCGAAAGCTGGCTGAAGCCCGCCGCCTTGAAGATCGAGTTCGAGTAGTACAGGATCGCGTTAATGCCCGAAAGCTGGTTGAAGAGCCCGATCGTAATCGCGAGGATGATCGGCAGACGATACTTCGCCTGGAACAGCGCCTCGGCCGCCATGCCGCGCTCCATGTGGATCGAGTCCATGATCTCGCGCAGCTCGGCTGCGGAGTCGGGCGATCCCATCAGCTTCAGCACCTCGAGCGCCTCGTCCGTCTTGTTCTGGGTCACCAGCCAGCGCGAGCTGCGCGGGATTCCGTAGAGCATGATCAGGAAGAGCAACGACGGCGCGGCCGCTATGCCAAGCTGCCAGCGCCATTGCATGGCAAAGATCTCCGGCCTGGAGAGAAAATAGTTAGCGATCAGGTAGTTTGAAAGATAGGCCAGCAGAATGCCGAAGACGATATTGAACTGGAAGAGCCCCACCATCCGGCCGCGCCACTTCGCCGGGGCAAGCTCCGCAATATAGACCGGACCCAGCACCGACGAGCCGCCGATCCCAAGGCCGCCAATCAGGCGGAAGACCATCAGCGAGGGCCAGTTCCAGGCCAGCGCCGTCCCAACCGCGGAGACCGTATAGAGGACCGCCATGATGCGCAGCGCCTCGCGCCCGCCGATCTTCTGCCCCAGCACCCCCGAGGTCATCGCGCCGATCACCGTGCCCACGAGGCCAATCGAGACCGTCAGGCCCAACGTAAAAGGCGTGAGGTGGAAGATCGTCGTCAACTGCTCCGTCGTGCCGGCAATCACCGCTGTGTCGAATCCGAACAGCAGACCGCCAAGCGCACCCACAAGGGTGCTCTTGAACAGGTAGGGGGTCATTTTCATGAAACTCGATCTCCGGGCATCGGGGTTGCTCCAAAGCATACATCGTTCCCGCGCCCCGGGGCGGGAGTCGTTGCAGATAGCTGTAGCCAGATGTCCTCAAAGGAGGCTAGTATGAAGAACGATCCGGACTTCCAGAAAGATTCAAGCCGATCGATAGAGCGGGCAGATTCGAAAGTCCGCCGGACGATGATTCATCTTTGGGGAAGACCATTTTGGCTGCATCAGGCAGTCGCGACGTGGGGCAGTTGTGGTATCGAGCACGAAAGCTGTGGCATCAAGCACCCTGGCTCTGGCATTGAGCACTATAGGGAAGCAGCGAACGCTCCGAGGAATCGGTGTCGCTCTCGGCATTGCTCTTGCGGCCTCGGCGGTCCTTCTGCCAACGGCGGTGAAAGCCGGCAGCGAAGCCGAAGCAGCCGCAGCCGCCCGCCAGGCCTACAACGAAAAGGCTGCCGCGAAATACAACTATCGCTTCGGCAAGGAGTTCCCCTTCCTGCCGTCAAATGCCACCACGGACAATGGCGAGTTCCTCGATCCAAAGTCGTTTTCGACAGCCGAATACTGCGGTCATTGCCACCAGGAAAGCCACAAGCAGTGGCGCGAATCAGCCCATTCGAACGCCAACCGCGTGCCCTACTACCTCCGCAATGTCGCCCTGCTGAACGACTCCAAGGGGATCGAGTTTTCCCGTCACTGCGAAGGCTGTCACGACCCGATCGCGCTCGTCTCCGGGGCACTCACCCAGGGAGCGCCGACGAAGCGCCCCTACGATCAGGATGGCGTCACCTGTAGCGTCTGTCACTCCATTCAGAAGGTCGACACGACCGGTACCGGCAGCTACGTCATGGGCGTTCCCGCTGTTCTCGTCGACGAGAACGGGGCACCGATCACACGCAAGGTCTCGGACGGTGAGATCCTCGCGCACCTCGACCGCCACAGCAAGGCGGTGATGAAGGACTTCTATAAGACGTCAGAGTTCTGCGCCTCCTGCCACAAGGCCGCGCTGCCGCACACGCTCAACGACTACAAGTGGCAGCGCGCCTTTTCCGCCTATGACGAGTGGCAGAACTCGTCGTTCGCCAAACAATCGCCGCTGCCGTTCTATACAAAGGACTCCGTCTCCACCTGCCAGACCTGCCACATGCCGCGCGAAGGCCTAAAGGCGTCGGATTCCGGCGCGAAACGGGGCCAGCTCGCCTCGCACCGCTGGCTCGGCGCGAACACGGCCGTCCCGAAGATCTATGGCTTCGACGAACAGGCTGCTCGTGTCGTTCAGTTCCTTCAGAACCAGGTCTTCAACGTCGACATCTTCGCGCTCGAGCATGGCGAGATGGTCTATAGCGCGTCTACAAAGGATTTGGTGGCGCCGCTCGGTCCAACACCGTTCCACGTCACCCCCGGCGAGATGCTGACGGCCGATGTCGTCATTCAAAACAAGGGCATCGCCCACAGCCACGTCCCGGAGCAGCGCGACATGTACGAGTCTTGGGTGCAGTTCACCGTGAAGGACGCGACCGGAAAGGTGCTGCACCAGAGCGGCTTTATCAAGCCGGACGGCGCTCTCGACGAGCGCGCCCACAGCTTCACCAATCGGCTCGTCAACGTCAAGGGTGGTCTCAACGATATCCATCAGGTCTGGACCAATCGCGTCGTCGCCTACAACAACAGCATTCAATCTGGCCGCTCGCAACTGGTGCGCTACTCGTTCCTGATGCCGAACGATGCCGCTGCCGGTCCGGTCACGATTACGGCGGCCGTCAAGTACCGGCGCTTCGATCAGCACTTCATCGACTTCGGCATGAATAAGCAGCACTACGATCAGCCCATCGTGGATATGGTTTCTACAACCCGTACGCTTCTACCCGGCGATAACAAGCCCGTCGCCCCTGCTCCCGAAGAGAACAAGGAGTGGATGCGCTGGAACAACTACGGCATCGCCCTGCTCGACGCCCAGCAGTACGCCGCCTCGGTGCATGCCTTCGAGCACGTCGCGAAGCTCCGCCCCGACTACGCGGATGTCTTTACCAACATCGCCATCGTGCAGATCCAGTGGGAGAAGTACGATGATGCCCGCCCGAACCTCGAGAAGGCGCTCAGCCTTTCGCCGAATAACGCCCGCGCCCTCTACTATCGCGCCCTGGTCGAGCGCAATATGGGCAACATGGATCTCGCGATCGCCGATCTGCAGAAGGTCGTCACCAGCTTCCCCGAGTCGCGCGATGCACACCGCGAGCTCGGCTTCTCCTATTATCAACTCCATAACTACGATCTCGCCCGTGCCGAATATGAGCGAGTTCAGTCGATCGACCCAGACGACCTGGCCGCTCACTACAATCTGTCGATTCTCTACCGCCGCCTGGGCCTGAAGGATCAGGCGAAGCAGCAGGCCGCAATCTTCGCCGATCAGAAGGATGATCCGACCGCCAGCACCTACGCGCTCGAGTACCTCCGCAACCATACCGAGGTCGCCAACGAGAGTGTGATCTGGCATACCCACGAGCTGGACATTCCTGCCAGACCCGGCTCATCGCCGCAGATCATCGCTCCCACATCGTCTTCGATGAGTGGCGGCGCATTTTGAATCCAGTGCGGGTTCGTATTTTTACCATCATCTGCGCTACCCTCTTAGCCACCGCGTTTGTGGGCCTTCCGGCACCGTCGAGCAGACTGGTCTATGCCTCCTCACCGAAGCCCGTCGAGCTGGGAGCCATGTTGTTTCACGAACGAGGCTGTGAACACTGCCATGGTGTCGATGGTCGTGGCGGGGAGCTTGGCCCTGACCTCAGCACTATCGGTAAACGCTGGACGAAGCAGCAGATTGCGCATCAGATCCACGACGGTGGCGGCGGCATGCCGGCCTTCGGGGACGTCCTTCAGCCAGACGAGATCACGACGCTGGTCGAGTTTCTGCATACCAAGCGCAAGGCTCCGAAGCAGCAGAAGGGCGACATGCAACCTGAGCCTGCATCTTCAACGCCGTAATACATCTCGCATGGACCGAGGGCGGCGGCGCTGAACGGAACGTTGTGCCGCTGTACAGTGCCGGATGAATTCTCGTCATCGACATCTGTAAAGGAAACTGGATGAGAGGTAAGGTAAATGACTATAATGGTCATTTACGAGGTGACCCCATGGCGAGTTGGGCAGTTGCGGATGCGAAGGCAAAGTTCAGCGCCGTGCTGGACAAGGCTGAACATGAAGGTCCTCAGTTAGTAGAACGGCGAAAGCGACGCTTTGTATTGATGACGGAGGAGGAGTTGGCACGGCGAACGCAGGTAGCCGCAAGGACGAGTGCATCGGCTGAGGGAGATACATCAGGAAAGCGGCTATGGGATGCGCTGCGGTGTCCGCCGAAGGATGCATCGATGTGGAGTTTCCGCGATTGAAGTGGAAACCAAGGCAGATTGAATTTTGAGATGCTTGTTGGATACGTGTGTGGTGTCTCAGACCTCGAAGGCCCAGCCGAATGCTGCCGTGATGAGGTGGTGGAAGCAGCAGGATGAGCGATCGTTGCTGCTGAGTGTAATCGTATTCCAAGAGCTGCGGTTTGGGATCGAGATGCTACCGGCGGGTAAGAAGCGAGACAGACTCGAGGAGTGGCTGGAGGTTCGTTTACGAGGCGAGTTTGCCGGGCGAATCTTGCCGGTGACGGTTGAGATTGCTGAGTTGAGCGGGCGACTGATCGCGGGTACAAGGAAGGCCCGTCATACGGCGGAGGCAGCCGATGCAATGATCGCCGCGACGGCAAACGTGCATGGGTTGCAGGTGGCTACGCTGAACCGGGGCCGCTTCGAGCAGTTGGGCGTAGAGTTAGTTGAGTTTTGAGTCAGCTTTAGAGTTCAAATTGATTCACGGGGCAAGCGTGGATTTTGTAGTCCTTGACGTAGAAACAGCGAACTCGGATCTAGCTAGTATTTGTCAAATCGGGATCGCAGTGTTTCGTGACGGGCTCCTACATCAGCGATGGAGTTCATTAGTAAACCCTGATGATGAATTCGATTTGATGAATGTCTCCATACATGGCATTGACGAGCATGCCGTCCGCTATGCGCCAAAGTGGAAGGATCTCAGCGAAAAAATAAGCTCGTTTATCGAAGGCCAGATTGTTGTAAGCCACACACCGTTCGACAGATCGGCCCTGATGAAAGCGTTCATCAAAGCGAAGTCTTCAATGGCGGCATGCCGATGGCTAGACTCCGCCCGTGTTGTCAGGAGAAGTTGGCCGCAATATGCAAGGTCGGGCTACGGCTTATCTAATATTGCAAAGGCATTTTCAATTACATATAAAGCGCATGACGCATTTGAAGACGCTTATTGCGCCGGTCTCATCATCCTGAAGGCGATTGACGAAACTGGCATAGATATCGAGCAGTGGCTCCATCGTGTAGAGCAGCCCATTGATCTCAATAGCGGAAATGCAATGTTAAGGAAGGGAAACCCCGATGGCACTTTGTATGGAGAGGTGCTAGTGTTCAGGGGAACCTTATGCTGTCCTCGTCGCGAGGCAGCTGATATTGCCTCCGGTGCCGGATGTGAGGTGACGGACAACGTGACGAAGCACAACTCTTCTTGTGGTCGGGGACCAAGATATTCGCAAACTTGCGGGAAAAGAAAAGAGTAGTAATCATTTGAAAGCAGAGGAATTTATTCGTAAAGGAAAGTCTCTTCGGATTCTTACTGAGACAGATTTCCTTGACATCGCACGGACATGATACGAAATTCATTGGTAACAAAAGAAGGCCGCCATTGCTGGCGGTTGTGTTTGCTGCGGTAGTTTGTGCCTCTGCGCGAAGCGCGTCTGCTGCATGCAATGCCTAATCGCCGGCTACGGTCTCTTCGATGGTTTGGACGACTTCGGCCTTGGTTACGGGGGCGGCTGGCTTGATCTCGCCTAACGAGATGAAGCCGGGCTGCTCCTGCTCACCGAGCACCTCCTTACGGTAGAGCTTCGCCATCTTCGCGTTCTCGGCGTCGTTTTTGATCTTCAGGTCGCGTGCGCGGATCTTCTCTTCCCGGGAATTCTTGGCGATGCCACTCTTATCGAAGGTATTGTTGGCAGCGGCGTTGACGTGGGCATCGTTGAGAACGAGATCGTAGGACGATTCCTTCTCGAGGCCAACCTTCTTACCGCCGGCGAAGATCTCATGCCGGCCATGCTCCTCGTACCATTTGGTGAGGGTGGAGGTCATGTGCATCTTCTCGATAATATTGCGCCAGCCCACGCCGGTGTTGTAGGCACAGAAGCTGATCTCGCCCTCTTGTGTGGCGTAGGGAATGATGCACTGCTCGGTACGGCGGAAGTCGTAGTTGAAGAGATCCTGGAACCACATGCCGGCGATGAAGAGGAAGTTCCAGCGATCGGAGCGGCGGAGCTTGATGTCCTCCATGGTGCGGTCCGCGGAGACCTTGCCATAACTCTTGCCGGTAGCACCAAAGCTCTTATCAAACTTCTGCAGCAGGTCCTTGATCTTGAAGTGGGTCGGTGCCTGGTCAGGGGTGTAGTTGCGGAGCAGGGCGAGGGTGACGCCGACGATCGAGAGCCACTTGCCGCGGGCCGCATCGTTGATTCTTGCCACGTCCTTCGCAAGCCGATCGGCGTTGAGGAAGGCGGTTACGGGCGCGGCTTCCTTGGTCTCCTTGTCGATCATCAGCGCCATGCCGATGCCGCAGTTCGGATGGCAGCCGCAGGAGAGCTGACCCCAGTCGTGATTTGGCCCGTGGACCAGGTCGGCCCAGTCGGCGAAGGTCGACATGAAGGAGATCGGGAACCAGTCGCGGATCGGTTCGCCGAGTCCGGTCTGATTCTTGACGTCGTGCGCCATGTGCGAGAGCGTGTAGCGCTGAGCCTGGCGGCGCTCGTCTGAGATGGCCTCATCGCGGCCGGTAAAGCTTACGGGCTGGAAGGAGAGGAAGTTGATCTTCTTCGGGTTGTCCAACGCAAACTTAATGATGTTGCCAACCTGCTCGTTATTAATGCCGTTGATTATGGTCGTTACGGGAACGATGTCGACGCCAGCCTCATGCAGGTTATGAATGGCCTGGAGCTTGACATCGAAGGCATTGCCAACCTTGCGGTGCGAGTTGGCGGCATTGCCGATACCATCGAACTGCAGGTACGCATAGCGGAGACCGGCTTCGGCGGCAGCCTTCGAGAACTCTTTCGACTTGGCGAACTCGATACCATTCGTCGCGGCCTGGACGGAGGTATACCCAACCTTGCGGGCGTAAGCGACGGCGTCGAGGAAATAGGGGCTGAGCGTGGGCTCGCCACCTGAAAACTGTACCGACATCTGGCGCTTGGGCTTGATGGTGACGGCGTTGTCGAGCATGGTCTTAATCTCGTCCCACGTGAGTTCGTGGACGAAGCCGACCTGATTGGCATCCATAAAGCAGGGATCGCACATCATGTTGCAGCGGTTCGTGAGATCGATGGTAAGGACCGAGCCACGGCCGTGGGTGACTGTGGACGTCCCATGGTTATGAAGCTTCTCGTCATTGTGCGCACGAATGTCGCGGCCCGGAAAGACCTCTTCGAGGTGCTTGAAGAAGGCGGTATCAATCGACATCACATCTTCGAAGTGACCGTGGATGGGGCAGTCTTTGACCATCAGAATCTGGCCGTCACGCTCGATGATCTGCGCCTTGATCTCGCCGACCTTCTCATTGAGGAGGATCTCGTGCGGGAGCTTACCGTCGACGATCTGCTGGCGGATCTCCGGGATGCAGCGCGGGCAGAGTGAGTCTGTAGTGCGGGGCCAACCAAGGGGCGGCTTCTCTTTCTGATAGCTCTTGAGCAGTGGCTTATCGCTCCACTTGGGGGTGAAGCTAGCGTTCGGGCTGATGGCGTTCAACTTGCTGAATACAGCCCAACCACCCTTTGCCGCAACGACGAGTGCTTTCTCGAAAACTTTTGCCGGTTTCTTTGCCATGTGCGTTTCAGTCTCCTGGAATGAGCGATCAAAACTATCTGTCGATCTACTGTCGATACTGTGACGATCATCACTTGCTTAAGGGTGCTTGATCCGCGGGTTGATGTGAAGTGCACAACCGGATTCCCGCGACCTCAAGTCAGATGCGAGATTACCTGCTTCGCGGTTCATTTTTGAAGGGCGTCCGGCTGAATGGCGAGAATCTGCATTGAACAGTCGAGGTGTGCAGCGGAGCCAGAGACTCTTCGATGGCGGAGAGAGATACAGGACTACAAAGGTTCACCGCGGGCGACGTTGTTCACCAGTTGCTGCACGAAGATGATGCGGATGTGAATGCGTTTTGCGACGTCGGGAAGGAACTCCGTGATGAGACTATCGACAGGGTCGGTGGCGAGGCCGCTGGCGATGCGGACGACTGTAGATGGTCCGTTGCCATGGACGCCGGGCACATAGAGGTTGCTGATCTCAGCGCTGATCGGATAGGTGAGCAGCGTGCCATAGTTCGGCATCGGCGTGCCGTCATCGTGCTGCGAGATGACCGTGTGCGAGATGGCATGCAGGAAGCGGCGCGGGACGCTGGCCATCGGCGAACGGTGATAGTGCGGGTCCTGGTGCAGAAGGGAGTCGATGGCGAAGGTGGAGAGGAACTCACCCGTGGCGTCCTGAGCGAAGCTGTACCCGACGTTCCGGCCGAAGCCCGTCCAACCGGGGCCATAGGGCCCGTAAGGGTCGACGCTGACGGTAAAGGCCGCGTTTGCCGTAAGAGTGAAGATATTGCCTGGATCGACGACGTTATGAAGAGCCAGCAGACCCTTTTGGCGAACAGTCAGCGGGAATGGCGCGGGAGAGTTGAGGAAGCGCTGGTACGGGCTTGTGTTCGCGCGTGGTGTGCACGACTCGCGGCTGTTTGAGGGATCGTCTAGAGCCTCTGGATCGTCCTTTCTTGACTCTGGATCGTCCTTTCTTGAATGGATCGTGGCGGGGTGTTCGCCCGGCCGGCACGGGGGAGGCACTGTGCTGACGACCGATACCATCTGCCGGTAGGTCTGGACTGCGCCCGGGGAGTCGGGCAAAGGCAATGGAGCAGGTGGAGGTATAGGAGCAGCGGGATCGGTCTTGGGAGAGGGGAGTGTCGGGGCAGGACGAGCCGGCTCCTGAGCAGAGAGCCGGAGTGAGCACTGCACGGAAGCGAGGAGCAAGGCAAATAGAAGCATCCGACGCACTGCACCAGTCTCCCTGTCTATGTTAAGACCCCGGCAGAGGCGAAAGGTCGCTTGCTGTAGCTAGTGGCTCTCTCGGAGATGTATCTTTTCCAACGCCTCGCTGAGGAACTCGCTAGCGAGATAGCTGAGGCTGCCACCGTACATTGACGCTCCGAAGGTTTGAGCAGTCTGCCCCAGGCTGCGGTTGACCTCCGGATAGTAGGCATTCGTGAGCGCGGCCCCGAGGAGATTGCCGCCTACCACGGTGTAGTTCGGGGCAAGCCGGCCATTGTCGTTGCGTGTGACCAGGATGCGGGAGACTGCATAACCGGCGCGAACGCGAAGGCTGTGCCCGGGTCCCATCTTGTAGTAGCGGGGATCCTGATGGAGGATGGGAGACAGGACGGAGTCCTTGAGGATTTCGGCGGAGTAGCCGCGAATGGCGGACGCGCCTAAACGCTCGCCGAACGCTCCCTTGTCGACGCCATAGTTGGGACTTGAATCATTCCCGTGACTGATGCCGGAGGAGACGAACCAGCCGAGGATGGAGTAGGCAGAGACGCCGTGGATCAGGCCTATTGCGACCTTGTCTCTGGCAGTGAGCTTCGGAGCAGTCTGGCCCGGGTAGATGAACTTGGCGGTCGCGGATGCGGGCTGCCTGGCAAGTTCGGCATCGGATTTCCCGCTCAGGCCAAGCTGTCGTTTGAAGACCTGCGGCGAGAGTTGCTCGGCATAGCTGCTGGAGGAGGAGAGCGTGGCGCCGGGCGAGTCCGGCAACTCCAGCATGGCGTCTGTCTGGACGGGACGAGTCTGGACGGGATCAGGCTCGGCCGGATCTAAAGGGTTGAGATCAGCTGCGGCAGTGGCGACGCCGGACGCATCGGCGTGCAGCACAGGCGTGCTGCTTCGACGCTGGCACGGTGCTGATGAGGTGGCGACACTGAGGAGCGCGAGGCCTACGATCAGAAAGGCAACGAAGGGGCTGAAGATGGATTGATTTCGGAGGAGAAGCGATGCAGGTGCGGAACTCAAAGAACGGACCTCATGATTGCAAGGGCTGAATGGCCGCCCTGCGTGGTACAAACGAGCGTTACCATTGCAGCACTCGCGGGGAAAGATTTGCTTGCTGCATTGCTCGCGACTTTAGATCAATCGTATAACGAATGGTGGAGAGGTGTCCGTATGGCAGAAGCAGCGCCGAAACGACCTTGGGAGAGGCGATTGCACGAGGCGGCCGCAACAGTCGAGGAAGAGTTGCGGCGCGTGGTCACTTATCTCAACGATGAAGTGGTTCCGGGAGTTCGGCAGAACAGCTCCGAAGCGCTTCGCTCTGCGGCGGCTGAGCTTGAGCGGCTGGCGCGGAAGATGGATGATCGGGCGGGTACACGCACGTCCGGAGCTCCGCCGCCTCCGGCTGGAAGATCGGATGGCCCAGGCCGCTCGTGAGTTGGAGGCATCTGGCGATTGCTGCAGCGTTCTCGGCATTTGTGCTGGGAGCGGCAGGGTGCCACAAAAGGACAACGCGGGCTTATACGCCACCTTCGCCGCCGGCGTCCTCTTCAGGTCCGCGCTCATCGTCCTCGTCGCCGTCTTCATCGGGAGGTTGGGATTCCATGTCAAGGGCACCGGCACCGCCGCCGCCCTCGATGCGGGGGCGGCCGGATGAAATCGAGACCGGACTGGCGAGCTGGTATGGGCCGCCATATCACAATCGCAAGGGAGCCGATGGCACGATCTACGACCAGAATGCAATGACGGCGGCGCACAAGACCCTGCCGCTAGGGTCCATGGTTCGGGTGACGAATCTCAGCAACAACATCTCTGCCGTGGTACGCATTACGGATCGAGGGCCGTTTGTAGGAGGAAGGATCATCGATCTCTCGCTCGCGGCGGCGAAGGCGACGGGGATCTACCAGGCAGGAGTTGCCAGGGTCAAGGTTGAGGCGTATGTCCCGGCTTCGCGGGCTGGTACGGATCCGGGTGGTCGCTGGTGTGTACAGGTTGGAGCGTTCCTCCAAGCTGAGGAAGCGGTCCAGTTGAAGAATGACCTCACGCGGCGGTATCAGACGGCGAAGGTCACGGAGTTTTCCGGGCCCACCGGATACTGGGTGCGCATCAATCCCACGCAGCCTGATAAGGCGCATGCGGGCGAGATCGCGGCGAGCATCCATGTGCCCGATGCGGAGCCGTACGTGGTCCGCACGGATTGAGGATTTGAAAGTAATGACCGATCAAGCAGATGCAACAGCAGAGACGAATGCGGGGTCTCTCCACTGCGCTTCGCTTCGGTCGAGATGACGATTTCGTGTTGTCGCGCAGACAATCTCAGGTAACGACGCGCTTGCCGGTGCGGCGTTCCAGTTCGCGCTGAAATTCGATCGAGGCGGAGTGATTGACGGAGTGGCGGATACGAATGCCATTGTCGCCGATGACAAGGGTGGTGCGGCCAGCCTGCATGGTCTGGATCGTCGTGACCTCGACGTAGAGAATCGTCTTTGACTTCTGCACCCAGAAGCGCTGGATGACCGCCATCGGCGTCAGGATGATGGTGCTGGGCATCTGCAGCAGACCAATCGCAATAAAGATCAGGAAGAGGAAGACGATGGGCCATGGAACGCCGTGGTGCTGCCGCCATACGATCCAGAGAAAGAACGCAGCATAGAGCGGATAGACGACGATTCGCGTCCACAGATAAACGGGCTTCAGTGCGAACACCAGGCCCTCGGCTGTCTCCGTGAGCTTACCCACGGTCATGCGGCCGCTGTACTGCAGGATGAGGACCACCATGATGACGAGCGGGAAGGCGATACGGGAGGGATCGAAGCCGGTCATGATCAGTGTCCTTCTTTGCTTCTAGAGGCAGGCGCGATGAGCGCGGGAGGATCGTAGTAGGGGAGCTTCTGTTGTTCGTCGCTGGCGCGCTTGATCTCGATATCGCCGAAGAGCAGGCTTGGCGCGATGGTGGTCTGGGGAATTGCGCCGAGCGCGTTCGCGACGTACGCGTCGTTACCTGCCGCAACGATACCGGAGCGGAGGCTGCGCGCGTCGAGTTCGTCGAAGACGGCGCCACGGACAAGCTCGCGCCGGCCGTCCGCGTGAACGACATAGAGGAGGCGCGGAACGAGTTCGCCGCCGAGAGTCTCGACGGCGTAGACATCGCGGCCCTGCTGACTGGCGAGCGAGCGCAGCTGCTGGTCCATCTCCGCGCTGGTCTTCGGGTGGTTCGCAGTAAAGAGGGTGACGGCAGCGCGGGAGTGGGCTGGCTGACCGGGAGCTGCGCGGCCGTGACCATTCGAGTCGGGAAAGTCTTCGACGGGCTCGCGGCCAATAACGAAGTTCGTCAGCTTGCCCGCGAGGACAATGTCGACCGGCTGTGCGGAGACGCCCTCATCGTCAACATCATAGGAGCCGAGCAGATGCTGACCGTTGAAGGTGGTGAGGAGCGGATCGTCCTTGACGTTGAGGAGCGTGGAGATGACGGGAGCATGCAGGCTCGAGCTGTAGGCGCCCTGCGTGCGCGCGGTCGTGCCTACATCGGGCCGGTCAGCTTCGATGTTGGGAACGAAGAGGCGGGCCAGTGTGTCGGCAGAAGCATCGCCGCTGAAGAGTACCGGGCCGTGATAGTCCTCGGCGGCGACAATGGGCGCGTCTCGCAGCGCTTCAAGAGTCTTAAGGTCATCGATCGTCCGCTGACGGAAGGCGGCGGCGCTTTCGAGGTCTTTTGCAAGCGCGGCAGTCGTGCCGTTGGCGCGGGCAAGCTGCATCCCGTCTGACGCTTGACCGCCCACGCTGATCGTGGCGTTATAGCCCGTATAGCCGTGACGCACGATGGTTCCCTCCGTATTGATGAGGTAGCGGTTGACGGCCAGGCCGCGAACGTTGGCGCTCGAGAACTGGACGTGGCTGGCGGTCGCGCGCAGCGTGGGATCGTTAGCATACAACCCGCTGGCTTCAACAATCGTTTGTTTCCAGGTGGCACGGTCGAGGTCGAGTGCGACAAGCGGCTCGATCCTGGTGACGGGCTTCGAAGGAGCAAAGTCATTGGCAGTGGGAGCGGACTGGAATCGCTTGAGAGCGGCCTGTTTCGCGGAGTAGGCCCGCAAGGCGCTCTTGTAGGCCTCGTCGGTGGCGGTCCAGAGAGCGTAACGGAGGGCTGCCGGGTCCTTATCCTCGTTGCCGCCCAAGGGCGCTACTTGCACAGCCCCATCGCCTTTGCTGCTGCTGGAATCAGCAAGGAAGCTGCCGATGCGAACGGTGACGCGGACCACCCGCTGATGGCTGGTCTCCTCACGGGTGAGCGCGCCGTAGTTGGCGACTGCCTCGTAGCTGGTCTGCTCGTCGAGCCGGTACTCCATGAAGTACGGACGCTGCATTCCGGGGAGGATGAGGAGGGCTTGTTCGCGTGCGAGTTCAGCCTGCATGGCCTGGAGCATCGGATCGGTCGTTTGCTGGGCCGTGAGTCGATGTGTATCTATAAGGGTCGCAATAAAAGCTGTTAGTGCGAGAAGAAGGGCAAAGACACCCTTGGCTTGTAACTGTCGTAGTTGCATGAAGGAGAGTAGTCGGCGAGGTGCGCTGTCTTCGCTCGGGGTGACAGTTGTGAAGGAGATGAACTTCATTTTGACTCCTTCGTTGCGACCGCTGGATCGGGGGGCGGAATGATGGGTGGCCGGGCGGTACCCTGGGCCTGACGCTGGGTTTCGATCGCGGAGACGAGCATGGCGGGGGCAACGGCGCTGACAGGGATGCTGCCGGACTCGGCGCCACAGATGCCGTTGAAGACATCCTGCTTGTTGCCGGTGGCGATGATGCTGTTGAGCGCGGCCTGCGGTGTGCCGACGATGCTGACACCACGGACGAGTTCGTCGGGCCGCCCGTCTACGAAAACACGATAGACGACGAGCGGAATCACTTGAAATGCCTGCGGGGAGCGGCGATTGGTGACCGCGAAGCCGGAGGAGATGTCCTCGAAGTAGAGCCCGTAGGGCTTGCCTTGCTTCCTGGCTTCATCGATCAAAAGCTGTCGGAGTTGCATATCGCTGACGCTCTTCGAGGAGGTGACGATGAGGTTTCCCTGACGCCCGGTGGGCATCCGGCCAGTCTGGGCGCGGCCATGGCCGTTGCTGGTGGCGAAGCTGGCGACCGGCAGGCGGGACATGAGAAAGGTCTGGAGGACGCCGTCACGGACGAGATCGACACGGCGCGCAGGCTGGCCCTCGTCGTCGAAGCTGTAGTGACCGCTGAGGGGCGTGCCCTCGAAGTTGGTGAGGGTGGGGTCGTCGAAGACTGAGAGAAAGTTGGGCAGAATTGGCTTGCCGAGCAGCTTGGTGAAGGTCTGGCCCTCCTCGTCGCCGCGCTGCCGCTGGCCTTCGAGGCGATGACCGAGCACCTCATGGAAGAAGACGGCGGCAGCGCGTCCGCTGAGGATGGCAGGACCGTTGAAGGGCTCGGTGATGGGGGCGACGCGAAGTGCTTCAAGATTCTTCGCCATGGCCTCGGTCCGGGCAGTGAGGGTTTTCTGGCCGGGAAGGCTCGAGAGCTTGTCGGCCTCGAAGGTCTCGACCCGGAAGAGGTCCATGCCGTCCGCGGCGCGGGTTCGCGCGACGACGACGAGGCGGGCAACATGACTGGGCGTTGCGACGCGAGCGCCTTCGGACGAGACGAAGTAGTCGGTCTCGTTCTCGGCATCAAGGGCTACGGTGTTGTAGAAGATGTCGGGAAACTGCTTGAAGAGGCTGGAGAGGTCGCAGAGACGCTGCTCCCATGCAGCTTTGTCGAGGGTGAGCAGGGGTGCGGGTGGAAGGACTTCACCCCTGGCCGCCTCGGTCGAGAAATCGGCCGAGGCATCTTCTTCCTTCGCTCGAACCTGCTGCTCGGTCTTGACCTTCAGATAGCTGTCGAGGGCCTTGCCGTAGCCTCGGTTGGTAGCGAACCAGAGACTGCGTGTGAGAGCAGCCCGGTCGTCGGCCAAGGGCAGTGGCATGGACGTAAGGGCGCTGGCCCGGTGATCGCCATGGGTGTTATCGAGGGCAGGCGTGCCCAGGCGGATCTGTATGTCCGCGGTGCGGCGATGACTCTGATTGGAGTTGGTAATCGCGCCATACTGCGCGGCGATGCTGACGTTTTCGCTGTCGGCCACGCCGTAGCTGAGGAAGTACGGTTTGGGTTGAGCCGTCGGTCCGTCGACTGCGCTGTGGCCGGCAGCAACTCCGCTGGCAGTTGCGTTGCCAGTTGCATTGCCGAGTGAAGTCATGGCGCGGTTGAGTTCCGCCTCCATGGCCTCGATCAGCACGGGCGCTGGAGAGGTTGCTGCGGAGACTCGCTGGCTGGGAACGATCATGCTGGTTACAAAGAGGCTACTGACAAGGAGAAAGACGGACATGCCCACAGACAGGGCTGTTCCAGCGACTACCAGGGTTCTTCGGTTCATCAAGAGATTCTTACTCCGCCTTCGGACGTACCCGCTGCTGGCGAGTGTACTGAATTCGACTCGTGGTTTGGGGTAACGTCGTCAATGCTCTGCCCGCGTCGTAGTGGTCCGCCGGTCGTGGTCGTTATGTTCTCTGTCGCGGCCGTGATCCGCAGCATGAGAGGATGCCCACAGGAGCTTGCCTCGTGCGCCTTCGTTCCCTGGTATTTTTAGCACTGGTGTTTGCCGTATCTGTTCTCTCATCCACACTTTGTGCGCAACGTCGCACCGACGGTGTGGCCGACGGAGAGAAGGATCAGCATGTACTTCAGACTGGACCAGCGAAGGCCGCTTATGCGCTTCCGCCGGAGAAGATGAAGCTGGCTGTAGCGCTCTTCCGGACGCGCACGCTCCTGCATTTTGTAGGCGCAGGCTGGGGGATTCTGCAGTTGCTGCTGCTGCTTGCGCTCGGGGTTCCACCGCGGCTTCGAGACATTGCTCTGCGGGCGACCAGAAACCGTTGGGGTCAGGGCTTCCTCTTCACCTTCCTGTTCTTGCTGCTGGTTGCTCTGCTCGATCTGCCGCTGGCGATGTATGGTCACCATCTCGGGCTGGCGTACGGACTGTCGGTGCAGGGCTGGGCGAGCTGGTTCAGCGACAGAGCGAAGGGCTTTGGTCTCGAGTGGGCATCGACGGGACTGGCCGTGATGCTGCTCTTCTGGTTGATCCGTAAATCTCCAAAACGATGGTGGCTCTGGTTCTGGATTCCGGCGATGCTCGCGGTGATCTTCGGCGTGTTCATCTCGCCGGTGCTGATCGATCCACTCTTCAATCACTTCGAACCGCTTCGGGCGCATGATCCGGCCCTGGTGGAAAGACTGGAGCAGGTCGTTGAACGCAGTCCGCTTCGAGTGCCGCCGGATCGCATGTTCTGGATGCGGGCAAGCGCGAAGTACACGGGGCTGAATGCATATGTCACGGGCATCGGACCTTCGAAGCGGGTGGTGGTATGGGACACAAGTATTGCCAAGGCGACACCGGATGAGATCTCCTTCATCTTCGGTCATGAGATGGGCCACTACGTCCTGAACCATATCTACCTGACCCTGCTTTTTGTCGGGATCCTGATGCTTGCGGCGTTCTGGCTTGGCGTTCAAATTGTGAGATCGCTGCTTCGGCGCTATGGGGTGGCGTGGCGAATCGAATCCGAGAACGACTGGGCGGCGCTGGTGGTGTATGTGCTGGTGCTGGCGATCTTAACCTTCTGCTCGGAGCCGATCGTCAACGGATTCAGCCGCGCAACGGAACATGCCGCCGATGTGTATGGGCAGGAGGCAATTCACGGCATCGTTGCCGATCCGCAGGCGACAGCGGTGGCGGCCTTTCAGGTGCTGGGAGAGAACAGCCTGGAAGACCCTACGCCGCATCCCTTTGTAGAGTTCTGGACCTACGGTCACCCATCGGTTGCCAAGCGCGCTGCATTTGCAGCGGCGTCCAATCCGTGGGCAGTCGGTCAGCAGCCGCGCTATCTTCCGAATTTCCTGAAGTAGAATTCTGCCATGAGCAGCGAGTGTCTCTTCTGCAAAATGGTCGACGGCAGCATTCCGGTGAAGCGGGTGTATGAGGACGATCTCAGCATCGCCTTCGCGGATATCAACCCCCAGGCTCCCGTCCATCTGCTCGTGATTCCGAAGGAGCATCTTGCGTCAACGGCGCACGCTACGGTGAACCACACCGCGTTGCTAGGGCATCTGGTGATCATAGCGGCGCAGATTGCGCAGGAGCAGGGGCTCGACACGGGCTACCGGATCGTGATCAATACGGGGAGTGATGGTGGGCAGACAGTGGACCACCTGCATCTGCATCTGCTCGGCGGGCGGCATATGGGCTGGCCGCCAGGGTAGAGTTGGGTCAGAATTGGCGTAGAAACCGACACGGATAAACACGGATCACGTCGCATCAATCCATTTAATCCGTGTCGCTGCGCGAATCTCCGCTGTGATCTAGCGGATCTACGGTTGCTGTACCCACGTCCACAAGAACAAACAATTGCAAGAACAGACGCAGGGCCTTCGACTTCACAGATCACGATAGAACTGTATTCTGCTCCGCTAAGGATGACAGTTCTTGCTGGGGACATTAACCCGGGATTTATTCAGTCTCATCCGCGCTCTTCCGAGTCATTATGACCCTTTGGAGCTACTGGTTAAAGTTCTGCTCTTCTTCGTCGGCGATGCCATATCGTCGCAGGAGGTTGGGAAGGTTCTGGCTGAACGCGGCGCGGGGCATGACCGAGTCACAGCCCGCTTCGACTGCCTTGGCCTTGAGATCGCCCTGAAGATGCGAGAGGAAGCCCACGATGGAGGTGCTCTTCTTCAGTTTGGCCTTGAGCTTCGGAATGAGGGTCATCGGCTTTGCGCTCGCATTGTTCAGGTCGAAGACGATCAGGCCGGGACGATCTTCTTCTTCGCTTCCGGTCAGTGTGGCGATCGATTCCTTATCATTCTTGATAAAGGCGACCTTGACGCCGAGTTTGCGCGCGGTCTCTTGAATTTTGGCGATAAAGAAGAGGTCTTCGATGAAGAAGTAAATCTTGGTGGGGGCATCCTCGGCGATCGGGATGGACCGCCCCTGCGAATAATCGATGGGCTGGGAGTCGCTTTGATAGCCCCCTCGATGACCCCGGCCCTGGTAGTTGCCCTGGGTTGGAATCGTCGAAGGTGGTGTGTCGGCGAAGTTGCCGTTGACGACGCGATAGCTGTGGTCCATTGGGCCGACAAAACTGCGCGGGCCACGCTGCTGCTGTTTGCCGCCGCCTGCGCCCTTGCGCTTGAAGCCGCCGCCGTTGCCGGGTTGATGGCTATTGGAGTCGCGGAATCCATTGCTGCTGCCATTTTGTTGCGCGCTGCTGCTGGCGGCGATGTTGCCTGGATTCTCAGGTGTCCGCTGACGGTCGCGGTCGCGAAACTTCTTCTTCCACCGCTTGCCTGTGGCAGCTTGCGAATTACTCTGCTGCTGGCCACCCTGACTTCCGGTATGAGGCTGGACTGCGCCCTGCAACGTTGGAACGGATTGTTCCGGAGCGGAGTCGGCCGACGCCGTTCCCTGCGGACCGGAGTCGCTACTGGAAGCAGTGTCGGGGCCTTTAGTCTTCCGTTTGCGGCGCCGCCGGCGACTGCTCTTGGATTGCCCCATGCCATGAGGCACATTCGAGCTGTCCTGTGAAGAGGATTCGTCCTGACCCTCATTGTCTTGACCTTGATTGTCCGACAGCGGGAGTTGGTCCTGATGCGTCTGCACGTCGGACACGATCTGCTCTGAAGTCATGCTTCCACTTCCTATTGCTTTAGTGCGCAATTAGCGTCTCACACCCACGCGCATGGTGTTTAGATCGCCGCATAAATGAGCGAGGAGCGAAACAAACCGGTAGTGCGGCGTCGGTAAAAACAATCTCAAGTTGTACTCGAACGGGCATGATGTACTTATATCGGCTGCGACTCTTCGGTTCAGTACACCGTCACATGCAACCGGGATTCGCCGATAAGTAGCAAATCCATCACCCAAAATAGCTGTTTGCAGATGATCCGGCAGGATGATCATTTTCTTTACGCCTGCGCCACTATACTCAAAGGCGACGCTCGCGAAAAGTGACACTCCACAGCCGGTTTCTACGGCATCTCCAAGACTACCTCGAAAGCTCGTACATAGCAAGCAGATCCTCTTGCTGTAACTCCTTGACCTGAATCGGTTCTTCCCGCCGGCGCGCGCCGCGGGAAGAACCGAAGCGCAGGCAGATCTCTTATTTGATTCTGCGCGCGTGTGTTGAGGTGATCTACGAACGGTACAAATGGCCAGTCACGGCCTCCTGAAGCGGTCTCATTGAGCGAAACCATACTCTCTACGGTGAGCAGCACCGTTCGTGGGTGCAGGCTCTTCCAGGCCAGAGAATTATGCTAAACCAGTCCGATCGAACGGGGCTGCAAGCACTAGGGAAGTTGCAATCAACGTGCCAAAGAAGATCGTGTCAATACAGGCCCGTTTTCATAGAATCCCTGCTGAGGATCTCTCTAATATCATAGGTCCAGTCGCTTCGGTCCTTATTTTTGGGAGAAGCTTTCCACGATGTCCATGTGTCGGAACGATGCCCGCGGTACAAGTTCCGACCGTCGACGAGACGCTGGGATTCAGATACGCGGTTTGACCATGTATCTGCCGGGTTCTATAATCAGAAACGTTCTGGCAGCTCTCCTGCTCTGGTCTAACTCCCGGCAACTTTACTACGAAATCAGCTGCAACGTCTTTGTGCAGCAGCATTACGTGATTTCAAGGTAAAGATGGAGTGGAATGCGGGCAAGGCCCGGGTGCAAGCACTTATCCCGATGGCAGACGATGGATGAACGATCTTCAAGGAGCTTTACACACTACATGAACCGGACCCTTACTCTCCTCTCTGCGGTCGGCGCAGGCTTGATGACTGTTGCCGCTCCCGCCCAGACTGCAGCCCAGACTGCAACACCCCAGGCTTCGGCCGCTCCCACGGCCCAGCAGGCGGCGCCGGTCAAGCCTGAGGCGGTTCCGGCGAAGATTGCCTTGATCTCCTTTGAGCAGGCTGTCTTTGCCACGAATGAGGGCCAGCGAGCCATCGAAGAAGTGAAGAAGAAGTACGAACCGAAGAAGGCACAGATCGATACGCTTGCCCAGGAGGTCGACACACTCAAGAAGCAGAACCAGAGTGCTCCGGCTACGGGGACGGACGAGGAACGTGCGGCGCGCCTGCGCGCCATCGACGCAAAAGAAAAGGTTTTGAACCGTGACGGAGAGGATGCTTCTCAGGCCTACCAGGCTGATCTGCAAGAGGTCTACGGCAAGATCGCCCAGAAGGTTAATGGGACGATGCGCCAGTATGTCGCGCAGAATGGCTACACGCTCGTTCTCGATGTCAGTGGGCAGCAAGGCTCAGTAATTATGTGGGCTACACCGAACACGGATGTTACGCAGGTCGTAATCGACGCTTACAATGCCAGTTCTGGTGTGACCGCACCGCCGCCGTCCGGCCACTCGGCAACTCCGCGTCCCCGGACGACGACTCCGCGCCCCTCCACAGCGCCAACTACCCCACGGAAGTAACGCCAACATGATAAATAGAGGGCGAAAGATCAGTCATGATCTTTCGCCCTCTACAACCTTGTAGATACTTCTGTGCGCGTCCAAATCTGTTGAAAAGCATGTGGATTTCCTGAACACAGGAAGACGCTCGGCTTGATCCATTGTTTTGTCTGATCTGAAACTATCATTTTATGCATCCAGGAACATGTCTGGAATGAAGGCGATGCGCCCGTTGCAGAGAGATTTTAGGCCGATCTTCAGAGAAGACGGCTAAGTTCAACAATTTGAGAGGTTTCCACAGATGGACGTTACAACTGCGTTACTTCTTTGGATTCCATTGACTCGGGGCATGCTCACGCAACTGTGATTACCTGGTCACTCCTCACCTACCTTTAAGACGGCGAGAAAGGCTTCTTGAGGAATGTCGACCTTGCCGATGCGCTTCATGCGCTTCTTGCCTTCCTTCTGTTTATCGAGCAGCTTGCGCTTGCGGCTGATGTCGCCGCCGTAGCACTTGGCGATGACATTCTTACGGATGGCTGTAACGGTTTCGCGCGCGATCACCTTAGCGCCGATGGCGGCCTGGATTGCCACCTCGAACATCTGGCGCGGGATGAGTTCACGCATCTTCGAGACGAGCGCCTTACCGCGGTCGTAGGCGAAGTCGCGGTGAACGATGATGGAGAGCGCGTCGACGGGATCGCCGCCGATGAGGATGTCCATCTTCACCATGGGCGAGATCCAGGTGCCGGCGAGGACGTAGTCGAGCGAGGCGTATCCGCGGGAGACGGACTTGAGTCGATCGTAGAAGTCGAGAACAATCTCGTTGAGCGGCAACTCATATGTCAGCATCACCCGGGTCGCTGAGACATACTCGATATTCTGCTGCCGGCCGCGCTTATCTTCGACAAGTTTGAGGATGTTGCCGACGTATTCTTCATTCGTGAGAATCTTGGCGGTAATGACCGGCTCTTCGATGATTTCGATCGCGGTGGGATCAGGCCAGCGCGAAGGATTGTCCACCTCGTGCATGCTGCCGTCGGTCAAGGTGATCTTGTAGCGAACGCCGGGCGCCGTGGTGATCAGGTCGAGCGAGAACTCACGCTCGAGGCGCTCCTGGATGATCTCCAGATGAAGGAGCCCAAGGAAGCCGCAGCGAAAGCCGAAGCCCAGCGCGACGGAGGATTCTGGTTCGAAGGAGAAGCTGGCATCGTTGAGCCGGAGCTTTTCGAGCGCGTCGCGAAGCATCCCGTGTTCGTGCGAGTCGACTGTATAGAGGCCGGCAAAGACCATGCTCTTGATATCTTCGAATCCTGGTAGGGCCTCGGCGCATGGATTGTCGACTGAGGTGAGCGTGTCGCCGACCTTGGTGTCGGATACGTTTTTGATGGTGGCCACGAAGAAGCCGACTTCGCCGGCGGTAAGTTCGGCGATCTCGACCGGCTTGGGGGTCATGACGCCCATGGATTCGACGTCGAAGACCTTGCCGTTCGACATGACCTTGATCTTCATGCCTTTGCGGAGTCGGCCGTTGACGATGCGGGCAAGGACGATGACACCTTTGTACGGATCGAACCAGCTATCGAAGATGAGAGCCTGAAGCGGCGCGTCTGCATTGCCGGCCGGGGGCGGCAGCAGCGTGACGATTGCTTCAAGAATGCTGGCGACGTTCAGGCCAGTCTTGGCGCTCACCGCAATCGCATCGTCGGCGGGCAGGCCCACTGACTTTTCGATCATCTCCTTGGTGCGCTCGATATCGGCCGAGGGAAGGTCAATCTTGTTGATGATGGGGATGATCTCAAGGCCGTTCGAGATGGCGAGATAGGCGTTGGCGAGAGTCTGGGCTTCGACCCCCTGCGAGGCATCGACGACAAGCAGCGCGCCCTCGCAGGAGGCAAGCGAGCGGGAGACCTCGTAGGAGAAGTCGACGTGGCCGGGCGTATCAATCAGGTTGAGCTGGTATGTCTCGCCGTCGTGCGCCTTATAGACCATGCGGACAGTGTGAGCTTTGATGGTGATGCCGCGCTCGCGTTCGAGGTCCATGGTGTCCAGCACCTGCATCTGCATCTCACGGGCTGTCACTGAGCCAGTCAGCTCAAGCAGGCGGTCGGAGAGCGTGGACTTGCCATGATCGATGTGCGCGATGATCGCGAAGTTGCGGATGTGGCTTGGATCCATTGTGGTGCGGAGTGCCTCACTGCTATGTTAACACCCACTCCGTGGCCTTCGAGATGTCCGAATTACACGCAGAATCCTGCCCCTCAGGAACATTACTTGCTCGCTGCCGTATAGCAGGATGTGCACCTGGTTCACTCGTCAGTACGCTGAGGTTCTAATGAAATGCTCTACTCTTTACCGCAGTTTGACACTGATCATATTCGCTATCGTTTTGATCACTCGTGGCGTGGCCCAGGCTGTCAGGATCCCTTCAACGCCAGATCCGCTCTACCAGACGATCTCGTTGCAGGATAAAACTCTCTTCGATGCCTACAACCGATGCGACCTGGAGAAGCTGGGTTCGATGGTGACGGACGACCTAGAGTTTTACCACGACAAGACCGGACTCGCAGTTGGCAGGCAGAGCTTCCTCGACAGCATCAAGAAGTACATCTGCGGCAAAGTGATGCGGGAGCTCGTTCCTGGCACGCTGGAGGTATATCCCCTTGCGGGATACGGAGCGGTGGAGCTTGGCGTGCATCGCTTTCATCATCCGGGGGAGCAGGACCACGATGTCATCGGCGAAGCTAAGTTCGTGACGATATGGCAGAACAAGAACAACGGGTGGAAGATTACGCGAGTCATTAGCTACGATCACGCTGCCTTGCCGAACTGACGCCTGACCCTCGGTTCAGAGCGGGTTGGGCCAGACGAACGCATTCGCTGCATAAGCGTCTTACAATGAACCGGGGACGATAGCACGGATGACTCTGATGAAAACGATGAGGCGGTGTGCACTGGTGTTGGGATGTGCGCCGCTCCTGTTGCTAGCCGGGTGTCCGAACGATCAGGCAACGGCACCGGGAAAGACTCCGGCGCAGGTCACCGCACCGGTTATCTCTGGGGTCCAGTCTGCAACGCCGGCGACACCTGCGCCGGCCGCGACGCAGGCGGTCGATGTTCCCGCAAATACGTTGAAGGCGCAGGCGTTGATCAATAAGGCGGAGGCCAGTTATCGCAGTGGCGTCGACAACTATCGTGCGAACCGACTGGATGCGGCGCGCGTGGACTTCGATACCGCGGTCGACGTGATGTTGACCAGTGGCATGGATCTCAAGAACGATCCGCAGCTCGCGGACGAATTCGAGCAGCTATTAAATGCCGTGAACACGCTCGAGATGGCCGCGCTGAAGCAGGGCAATGGATTTTCGCCTAAGCTCGAAGCATCGCCCCTCGATGAGGCTGCGAATGAGGTCACGTTTCCAGCGAATGCCGCGCTGACTGCAAAGGTGGCGGCACAGCTGAAGACGACGCAATCAGACTTCCCGCTGGTGATTAACGACTACGTCGCCGGCTACATCAGCTACTTCACAAACTCTCCCGCCGGCCATGCGCACCTGCTCCGTTCGCTCGAGCGCGCAGGCAAGTATAAGGCGATGATCTCCAAGGATCTACAAGATGCGGGGTTGCCGCAGGACTTGATCTATCTCGCGATGGCGGAATCTGGTTTTGAACCGCAGGTCGTGAACGCGCATTCGGGCGCGGGCGGCATGTGGCAGTTCATGCCGTTTGAAGGTGCGTATGGTCTTACACGCAATGGCTACTTCGATGAGCGATTCGATCCGGAGAAGTCCTCGCTCGCTTATGCGAGATACATGAAGACGCTCTACAACCAGTTCGGGGACTGGTATCTCGCAATGGCCGCGTACAACTGGGGCCCGGGGAATGTACAGCGCTCGGTGATGCGGACGGGGTATGCGGACTTCTGGGAGTTATATCGGCGCAACGTGCTTCCAGGAGCGACCAAGAATTATGTACCGGGCATCATTGCCGTGATCATCATGGCCAAGAATCCGTCGCAGTACGGTCTGGACAAGATGGTGCCCGATGCTGCGGTCGTCACGGATACGGTGACGGTCGACTATGCGATCGATCTGCGGCTCGTCGCCGATCTGACGGATGCGTCGCTGCCGGAGATTGTCGCACTGAATCCGAGTCTGCTGCGGATGACGACGCCAAGCGATCTTGCGTTCGATCTACATATTCCTGTGGGTACCAGGGAGGTGTTCACGGATCGGTTGAACGATGTTCCTGATGAGAAGCGCACGAGCTGGCGCTTCCATGTCGCGCGTGCGGGGGAGTCGCTCGATGCGATTGCAACGAGCTTTCATGCGCGTCCGGCCGAAGTTGCCGATGCGAATGGATTGAAGGCTGGTGAGACGGTGCAAGAGGGCGATGAACTGGTGATTCCCGTGACGGTGGCTCTCGCTGCAAAGCGTCCGCAGCGGTACACGGTCCGGCGCGGCGATACGCTGGTTACAGTCGCTGATCGGTTCAACCTCTCAGTCGCTGATCTTCGCACCTGGAATCATCTGCATGCGAGCGCGGTGAGACCGGGTCAATTCTTGAACGTGGCGGAGCCGATCCGGCTTGCACCCTCCATGCGGAGCCGTCGTGCGGCCTCGCGGAGCAGGGGATCGCGACGAAGAAGTGTCTTGGCTGCTGTTGCGAAGAGCACGTCCAAAAGTTCGTCCAGGAGTTCGTCCAAAAATGCTTCCAGGAGTTCCACGAAAATGGCCTCGCGGCAATCGTCGCACGGCACTCTGAGCACCGTGCATGCATCCACGCAAGGACGAATGTCCGAATCGAAACACAAAGCTGCACGATGAGCTTCATCACAAAAAAGATTGCTTGCCATAGCTAGCGCATGGATGCACTCTATTGCTAGAATCCGTGGGCGACAGATGTGTCGCGCATCGCGCTTCAGGAAGACTTACAGCAGATCGAGTCGAAGCAAAGCAGCCAGGAGAGAGTAATGACGATGTTCGATGGATTCGATGAGACGGTCAGGCAGTACGCGGTCGCGGAGCATGACAGACACGATTCGATCGATGATGACAGCACCTCCAGCCGCTTCGATGAGGATGATGAAGAGGAAGAGGTCACGCTCATCTCGGATGATGACGATCACGATGATGAGGACGACGACCTCGATGAAGATCTGGACGATGCCGACCGGGGCGAACTTGAAGGGGACCTCACTGCAATCGGCAAATCCGATGCGCCTGCCGGAGAGGATGTGCAGCATCCCCACGCGGAGGATGCCACGATGTACACGCCCCCGCCAACACCCGGGAGTGCCTACACGCCAGCGACAAAGCTTTCCAAGTTGCCAAAGAGCAACAGAGTTGAGAGCCGTGTCGCCCCGGTGGTGAGCAACACCAGACCGACTCCGGCGAAGAAGATGCCGGCGAAGAAGGCTCCTGCCAAGAAAACGCCCGCAAAGAAAACGCCTGCCAAAAAGACCGCTCCCGCCAAAAAGACCGCTCCCGCCAAAAAGACCGCAGCCAAGAAGACGCCAGCGGCACCGGCTCGTAGGACCGTGGCGAAGACGACTGCCGACACATTTATCAAACGATCTGCCGCGAAGAAGTCCAGTGCTCAACGCGGCGGTAAGGCTGTCCCTCAAAAGGCAGTTGGCAACAAGAGTGCTGGAAGCAGTAAAAAACCAACAGCGAGAGGTACCACCTTGGCAACGAAGAAAGCAGCAGCAAAGAAGGCCCCCGCAAAGAAGGCTGCAGCAACGAAAGCTCCGGCTAAGAAGGCTGTAGCGAAGAAGGCACCGGCAACGAAGAAGGCAGTCGCAAAGAAGGCAGCACCGGCAGCGAAGAAGGCAGTCGCCAAAAAGGCTTCTGCAAAGAAGACCACCAGCAAGAAGTAAGCATTCCTTAAGGCAAGCAAAAAGGCCCGGACTCCTCATCACGAGGGCCGGGCCTTTTTGCGTCTGCGGGTAATCAAACTCTACGTCTGGCGCTCGTTGCGTTCGCTCTACTTCTGTTCGGCGGATATTGCGGCAAGAACCTCTTCGCTGTGCGTGTTCGGGTCAACCTTCTTCCAGGCTTTGACGACCTTTCCCTCGGGATTGATCAGGAAGGAATCGCGCTGTGCGAACTTCACCGGTCCCATTCCCATGATGGAAACGCCATAGGCATCAACGACCTTGTGCTCCGGGTCGGCGAGGAGCTTGAAGGTGAGGCTCTCCTGCGTGCAGAAACTTTTGTGGCTGTCGGCGGTGTCGAGGCTGACCCCGAGTACGACGGCATTGAGCGCCTTGTACTTGTCCAAATCGCGCTGGAAGTTATGCGCCTCGATCGTGCAGCCGGAGGTCTTGTCTTTCGGATAAAAGTAGAGGACGACCCATTTGCCCTTGTAGTCGGTGAGACTGATCGGGCTGTTGTCCTGCGAGGGCAGGGTGAAGTTCGGCGCGGTAGTTCCTGGCTGAACAACGTCCGCTGCGTAGGCAGTGGCGCCAACGGCGGATGCTATGACGATGCCCGCGAGTACTGCACTAAGTAGTCCCTTGCGCTTCATGTTAGTTCTCCTTGGATTCAGCAAAGGCTGCAGCGGTACTGGCTCCTGGCGCGCAGCTCTGTCACTCATAGTACGCGGGTGCCGGGGTTCGGATGTCACGACACTGTCAGGAATGCGGTTCTGCGATGATGGCGATCTGTTCCAGATTTGCAGCTGCCACGATGGCTTCAGGGTCGAAGAGCAGTGTTCGTGCAGCTTCAATGCAAAGGCAGGTGGCGCCGGCTTCGCGCATCGTCATGATGGTTGCCACACCGATGATGGGGACATCGAAGCGCATATCCTGATTCGGCTTGGCAACCTTTACGACGGTGAGAACCTGAGGCAGAAAGCCGCCGCCCGTTCCGCTTGTAGTCTGCATCAGGGCGCCTGCGCGAGCGATCGCCGCGTCCGTGCCTTCCATGGCCTCAACGGCAACGCAGGCCTGTGCGGCGATGACGACTGTCTGGCCGAGGTCATAGGCTGCAATCGCGCGCGCGACAGTAAGGCCGTAGACAATGTCTTTCCGCTCTTCTTCGGATGGAGCGCGCCGGGTCAGTACGCCGGGTTTTGCAAGCAGCGGCTCGAGATAGGCGGTCGACGAGATCAGCTCGATGCCTTCATCGCCGAGAACCCTTGCGATCGCCCCGAGGAGCATGTCGGTGTTGCGCGCGCGCAGATTGAGCAGCAGCTTGGCGAGCCTCCAGTCGGGACGAATGCTCGAGAAGATCTGCTTGTGGCGCACCTGTCCGGCCATGACGGCGCGGGTGACGCCCTCGGCCTTAAAGGTTTCGATCAGGCGGGAGAGTTCGCCGAGCGACATCCAATAGACGCGCATATGCGGATCGCAGGCAGCGCGCGTGTCCATCTCGGGATCGGTCTCTTCGTTGATGGCCGCGACGACGACATCAAGTCCGTGGGCGCGCGCCGCATCGAGGAGCAGGAACGGGAAGCGGCCGTTGCCGGCAATGAGGCCGAGTTTGTTGGCGGGTTGGAGGAAGATGGAAGCGCCTGCTGTTCTTGACTACAACATGGACGTGTGGCGGTCGTCATTCTCAAGCGAATCAAAGAAAGATGATCGGGCTTATACGGAGAAACCGTAGGCATTGCGGTAAGCCTACTTGATCACGCCGCGATGGCTGTTGGCGATGAAGTCGGCGAGGTAGGCTACGTGTTCGACGCCGGCTTCGGGAGCGGCGGCGAGCATCTCGCGGATGGCGCGGATGGCGTCGGTGGTGTTGCGTTTCGAGGCGAGAAGAAGGCGGTAGGCTTCGCGAAGTTGCCTGGTCTGTTCCGGGGTGAAGCCACGGCGTTCGAGGCCGACCTTGTTGAGGCCGTAGGCATGGTTGTTGCGTTCGATCGAGGTGAGCGAGTACGGGAGCACGTCCTGCGTGATGGTGGTGCCGCCGCCGATATAGGCGTAGCGGCCGATGCGGCAGAACTGGTGAACGGGGCAGAGGGCGCCGACGCTTGCATAGTCCTCCACCGTAACGTGGCCGGCGAGCGTGGCGGCGTTGGCCAGAACGCATTCGTCGCCGATGCTGGAGTCGTGACCGATATGCACATACGCCATGATCAGGCAGCCGTTGCCGATGCGCGTCACGCCACCACCGCCGCTCGTTCCGCGGGAGATGGTGACGTACTCGCGAATCGTGTTGCCATTGCCGATGACCAGGCGTGTGGGTTCACCGGCATATTTCAGATCCTGCGGGGCGATGCCGAGGCAGGCGAAGGAGAAGACTTTATTTCCGCGGCCGAAGGTTGTGTGGCCGTCGAGGACGACGTGCGAGACGAGTTCGCAGCCCTCTCCCAGGGTCACCTCTGCGCCAATGGTGCAGTACGGACCAACCGTGCAGCTTGCCGGGACCTGTGCCCCTTCGGCGATGATCGCAGTCGGGTGGATGCTCACGCTTGTTCTGCTCCGGCGATGCTGGCCTCCGGTGTGCCTGCCGCTTTTGCGGGTCCGCGTGGAACGAGCTGGCACATGACCGTGGCCTCACAGACCACCTTGCCGTCTACGGTGGCGATCCCCAGCATCTTGACGGCGCGGCTCCGCCACTGGAGCACCTTGACCTCGATGCGGACCTGGTCGCCCGGAACGACGGGTCTGCGGAACTTCGCATTGTCGATCCCGGTAAAGACCATAAGCTTATCGGCGCGATCGGGGATCTCGGTGAGCAGCAGTGTACCGCCGGCCTGTGCGATCGCCTCGACCATAAGAACGCCGGGCATGATCGGGTAATCAGGGAAGTGACCCTGAAAGTGCGGTTCGTTGATGGTGACGTTTTTGATGGCGACGATGCGCGTCTTGCGTTCGACCTCGACGATCCTGTCGATCAGCAGGAACGGATAGCGGTGGGGCAGGATGGCCATAATCTCGAGAATGTCCATGGTCTGGCTCGGGGCCGGATCGGAGAGGGAGACCGCTGCGGACGGTGACTCTGAGGCATCGGCTGAGTCGGGTGCAGTGTTGATAGAGTTGCTCATGGCACACCGAGTATAAACCGCGCGCTGGCGCTGTTAGTAGGACTGCTGCCGTGCTTCGTCAAGAGCGGCGCTGAACCGACAGTACTGCCATGCTCAATCGAGAGCGCTGCCATGCTCAATCGATGTTATGACCTTTCTTACCGGACGGTTAGGATCGAAGAGCTCCGGCGCAAGCGGGTTCCCATATCCAACCTTCGTCACAAACATCTGATCGGCCATGTCGCCGTTGCGATAGCGTGTAATGGCGAAGGGAGTCGGGAGACCCTGGATCGTGTGGTAGTCGTCGTACTCTTCGGAGTCCTCGTCGTGATCCTTGAAGGTCTCATTGCGCCATTCGAAGACGCGACGTAGCGGGAGATGCGTGTTCACGTCCAGGTCGAGTGTAACGGCATCGTTGTTCGCGCCAAGCACGCTGACCTTGTCGACCATGCGGCGCTCGACCATCGCGGTTCCCTCAGCCAGGACGATAACGCCGGGCTGTTTCAGCCAGGTGTGAACGACCTCTTCGATGGAGTGCGCGTGGCGGCGAAGATGGTCTTCAACCTGCAACTTCGGGAGCGTGGTCTTTCCCTTATAGGTAATCTCGTAGCCTGTGTCCTTCGTCCAGATGTGAACGACCTCGCGCTTCTTGGTGTACTCGATACGTTCGACGTCTGGCTGACCACCGACTGGAAATTCACGGAACGTCCAGAAGTCGACGACGCTGCCGGTAGGCGCACCGCGGAAGAAGCTGGCGGTATGACCCTCCTGCTGCATCGTCTTGCGATCGAGCCAGGCCTGACCGCCGAGCGCGGCTATCATGGCGTCGAGGAGATGACGGCCGCGCTCCTCCTGACCTTTGCCGGCGGTCTCGACGGGCGCAGCGCTAGGTATATCGGCCGCCTGGGCCCTAGCAACCACGGGCAGAAGGACGGCAGTTGCGAGCGCAGCGGCTCGAATCGCGCCGATGAACACCGGACGTTTCCTCAACATTGAATCCTCATCAACCAACCAGAACTGCGCCGCCATTTACATTCAGGATCTCGCCGGAGATGAAGCCCGCCAGCGGTGTGCAGAGAAAAAGGATGGGACCGGCGATCTCGTCGACGTGCGCGACGCGTCCGAGCGGAATAGCGGCCATCACCTGCTTGGACGTCGCCGGATGTTCGAGGGCAGCGGCGGACATCTCGGTCGCCACCCAGCCCGGGGCGACACAGTTGCAGAGGATTCCCTGACCGGCAAGCTCGCTCGAGAGGCTTTTGGTCAGGCTGATGAGCGCGCCCTTGCTGGCTGCATAGTCGGCGTGAAAGGCCTCGCCGCGCTGGCCCGCAGTTGAGCTGACGAGAACGATGTAGCCCCTGGCGCCGGTCGACGAAGCGGGCTGCATCGTCATCTGAGCTTTCATCTGGGCGACGCCTGCCTGCACCAGTCCAAAGACGCTGTCGAGATTGATGCCCATGGTCGCGCGCCATTGCGCGATAGCCATCTCGGCGATGGGTGCATCGTGCGCGGGCCAGATTCCGTGATTGACGATCAGGCAGTCCAATCGACCGAAGGTATCCGCTGCAGCGCGAAGGAGTGCCTGCCCGTCTTCAGCCGTGGCGAGCTCTTGGCGAACAGCGCGGCAGAGCTCCGGTCCCCCGCATTCGTGGACGAGTGCCTCGGCCTGCGCCTCTGCCGCGCGATAGCTGAAGACGACGCGCGCGCCAGCTCTGTGAAACATTCGTACCGTTGCTGCGCCGATGCCGCGCGAGCCGCCTGTGATCAGCGCGACACGACCCTTGAGGGACATCGTGACGCCTGAATCTGGAATGTTCTGCATAGCCTCCACGCTATAGAAGCATCCGGCGTTTAGGCAAGCGGATGCAGTCTCGAAACAAATTGGGTTTTCACTGCTGAAGTGCGGTAGGCTGAGGTGGAATTCAAGGAGCTCCTGATGAAGAAAGCCGTGCTTGTCGCCCGCATCCTGCTTGGTCTGGTGTTTCTCGTATTCGGCTTGAACGGTATTCTCCACTTCCTGCCGATGCCACCGATGCCAGCCGGGGATGCGACCACCTTTGCGACTATTCTTACAGCGCACAAGTATATGAGCTTCGTTGACCTCTGCGAGGTCATCGGCGGTCTGCTCCTGCTGGTTGGCCGGTATGTTCCGCTGGGATTGACGATTCTGGGTCCGATCATCGTCAATATTCTGCTGTACCATTTTCTGCTGGAGCCAAAGGGTGTGGCTATCGGATTGGTCACCCTGGCTCTCGAAGTGTTCCTGATCTACGCGTACCGGCTTTCGTTCCGTGGCCTCTTCGATGCGAACCCGGAGACCCTCTAGTTTCGTCGGGCCTGTAGTTCGTCAGGACTGATGTGTGCAGGATTATCCGGTGCGCGATTTCAGCAGCTGCCTGCGCTTCATGATTAGCGTCTGCCGTTCTTTCGCCGGCATCGCGAGCGCGGCTCGGGTTCTAGGAGGAAGCTTGGCAAAGGTGATGTCGTAGGCCGCGCGCAACTCCTGCTCCCATTGCTGCGGACGTAAGACATCCCAGCGCTCGGCGGCGACCCACCAGATGCGCGCCATGTACGGTGCAGGGAAGAGACCATCGATCTCTACCAGTTCGGCATAGTGCTCCGGGCCAGCCGAGAAGGAGACAACTCCCTTGCCTCCGACATCAAGATTCACAAGCGTGAACATCTTGCCGCCGATGGCCTTATCGCTCACCCAGAAGACGAGATTATCTCCCCATTGCACAGTCTCGACGACGTGCGGCAGTTTGAGCAGGAAAGCTCGAATGCGTTCCGTATCCATGCGCTGCAGTATAGAGCGCTTCATCTTCAAGAACCTGTCTAGAAAGTAGACGGACGCCCTGCACGGGCGGCGGTCACTTCGTGACGTGTATACCGGTCTTGGCAGGATGAGCTTCTTGGGACCTCCCACTGGTCGACACAAACAGTGTTTGCGACCAGCGGGAGCACTTGGCAATGCGGTTACACGTCACGACGTGACTGCCCAACTCCGGGGCCCCCACAAACAGGTCTTCGCTTGTGAGGTGGCCGAGCGCAGTGGGCTCGGCCGGCAGGACTGCCTTCCAAGTTGTTGGACAGGTTCTAAGAAAATGGAAGTTGGCTCTCCGTAGGCCTGCGTGGTGAAGGTCTGAGCGGTCGAAGTGTATAGAACCGGAAAGTTACCGTGTCGGCGAAGGCACCAGGGTGTCACTGGGCGACTCGGCTGGTCAGCCGTTCCACAACCAACGTTCGCCTATCCAACTCATCTGCGACGCAGAAGAAAGAAGAGAAGTAGTATCACCAGCAAAATCCCGAATCCTCCGGGCCAGATAAACCCGCCTCCTCTGCTCGAATATCCTGCGACGAGGCAGCCTGAGAGGGTGAAGGGTAGGACCAGGCCCGCAGCAAGAACAGCGCTGCATCGTGCCATTGTCAAACGCCCATGCAGAACCTTCACCTGCTTCATCTTCGTTCCCCCTGATCTCCTATGAGATGCACTTCCTCAAAAGCGCGTTGAGCAGAAACAACGATTAGCCCGGATAAAGTTGTTTCGGAAGATTCTACTTTCCCTGCTTTTGGAGCTTGCTGGCTGCGGCAGCCTTTTGATCGGCCTTTTTCACCGGCGTGCTCTGCTTGCCGGGTTTCGGTTCGCAACTACCCTTTGTCCCCGGGGTCTTTCCCGGAGCGGGCTCAAAGCCGGGCCAGCACGGGTTTCCTTTGTTGCTGGTTTTTTTGGCAGCCTTCTTGGCTGGTGCTTTCTTGGTCGCGGTTTTGGTCGCAGGAGATTTCTTCGCAGTAGTCATGTCTGCTTAGGACGCGCGAAGAGCTTCTGGAGTACGCGCGATCTTCGAGGCTTTAGCGCAGTCGCAAACGGATGGGGCCTTTTGCAGTGGAAGGGTCAATGATGTGGCCCTGCTGCGTGATCACGATCTTGCCTTCCCCGACGAGACGGCGAGCAGCGGCGCGGGCAGGCTCCATCAGGCTCTCCCACTCTAGGCGGGTCTCCTTGCCTCCAACCCGCTTTGCTGCTTCAGAGGGGCAGATGGTCTTATCGCGTCCGCGCTCGGCGAGCAGCTCGAGGATGGCGGCTTCGAGCGCGCGGTCGCTATCCGCCGGCTTGTGGCCCCGGCAGGCGTCACTGCAATACTGGATCACGTCCCAGTCCCGCTCCCACTTCTTACGCCACGCGAAGGCCCGGCCGCAGGTCTTGCAGAGCTTGTCGCGGTGCGGTGTGGTGCGTTCGGCTTTGGGCTTGCGGTCGGGCATGGCTGGTTGTGGCTCTGACTCTTTATACTTCAGCTTCTTTATACTCAGACTGACCATGTCTACTTTCCCCAGTCTCGAAGATCAGCTTGACCTCATCACCAAGGGCACGGCCGAGATCCTGCCCTTGGAGGCCCTGAAGGAACGGATCACGCAGTCGATCGCCTCTGGAAGGCCGATGCGAATTAAGGCGGGATTCGATCCGACGGCCCCGGACCTGCACCTGGGTCATACGGTGCTGATCCGCAAGCTGCGGCACTTCCAGCAGTTGGGCCATACGGTGATCTTTCTGATCGGTGACTCGACGGCGCTAATTGGCGATCCGACTGGGCGCAATGTGACGCGTAAGCCGTTGACGCCCGAGCAGATCGCGGTGAACGCCGAGACGTACAAGGAGCAGGTCTTCAAGATTCTTGATCCGGTGAAGACGGAGGTGCGGTACAACTCCGAGTGGCTGGATAAGCTGAGCTACTACGACATGGTGAAGCTAATGGCGCAGTTCACGTTGTCGCAGATGCTGGAGCGTGAGGAGTTCCACAAGCGGTTTCAGGCAGAGCAGCCGATCGCGATGCACGAGATGATCTACCCGATCGCGCAGGGATACGATTCCGTTGCGCTTGAGTGTGATGTGGAGCTGGGCGGGACCGACCAGAAGTTTAACCTGATGCGCGGGCGCGACCTCCAGAAGCACTATGGCCAGCCGCAGCAAAGCATCCTGATGGTGCCGATCCTCGAAGGTCTGGACGGTGTGCAGAAGATGTCGAAGTCGCTCGGCAACGCAATCGGCGTTTACGATGCTCCGGGTGAGATGTATGGCAAGCTGATGTCGATCTCGGACGAGCTTATGTGGCGTTACTGGACGCTGCTGACGGACCTGCGCCAGTCAGAGATCGCCGTGCTGCAGGCTGAAGTCGCGGGCGGTGCGCTTCATCCCATGCAGGTAAAGAAGAATCTTGCGCATCGGATTACGGAAGATTTTCACTCCGCGGCCGATGCCGATATAGCGGCAGAAAACTGGGTCCGACAGTTTCAGCAGGGTCAGACCGCCGCGGATCTGGATCAGGTGGAGATCGCTTATGAGAGCGTGGCCGGTGCTCCAACTGGGACGGGCAGCAGTCTTCGGATCGCGAAACTGCTGGTGCAGGCAGGCCTGGTCGCATCGGGCGCAGAAGCGACGCGCAAGATCGCCGAGGGTGCGGTGCGCATTGACAATGAGGTTCGCAAAGAAGCAACACTTGCCGTTGGCACTCTCCCGGTGACGCTTACGGTCCGGCTCGGCAGGAAGGCCAAGGTGGCGATTGTTGCTTGAGCGGATGAATAAGACGTAAAGACGAGGCATACGATTTTCGGAATCGTGAAGTCTAATCAATCGATGGTCCTTCGAGCTCAGCTTTTGGCGATCGCCCTTTTCGGTTCAATGATCGGGATGGTGCCTGCTCTAGAGGCACAGTCTGCCAAGGATATCGTCCAGCAGGCTGTCCAGACGGAGCTCGCGGCGAGTCGCAACGATCGATCGCACTGGCGCTTTCGCCAGCAGGAAAAGCTGCCGATCAGCACGGTCTCAATCGTCGTTCAGACCGCTCACGGGGCGGTGACCCAGAAGGTCGAGCAGAACGGTCGTCCGCTCTCGCCAAACGAGATTGCGGCTGAGGCGAAGCGGATCCAGAATTTCATCCACGATCCCAGCCTGCAGCAGAAGCAGAAGCATGATGCGGAGCAGGATGACAAGAGCGCGGCGGAGTTGCTGACGATGCTGCCTATGGCATTTACCTGGACCGTCGCCAGCGAAACGCCTCAGTCGATCGTCCTTGCGTTCAAGCCGGACACCAGCTTTCAGCCGCCGGACATGGAGGCTCGCGTGATGAGCACGATGGCCGGGCAGCTCGTCATCGATCGGGCGCAGCACCGCATCCACACCATGCGCGGTACGCTGACGCAAGATGTCAATATCGGATTCGGCCTGCTTGGAAAGCTCCATCAGGGGGGGACCTTCAATGTCGAGCGGCGAGAACTGATGCCGGGGCTTTGGCAGATCACGGAGACCCATGTCCATATCGATGGTCGTGCGCTGCTGTTCAAGACCATTGGCCAGCAGCAGGATGAGATTAACAGCGACTTCACCCGCGTTCCCGATGCGACCACGCTCGAGCAGGCGCTCACGATGCTGCCTGCGCGCAACGATGCCGGCTGCGGCTCCTGTTCCACGCTTCGATGACAGACCCACGTAATCCATGACCCCGCGACGTCTCAAAGCGCCTAAACGGTATTCTCTTTTCTGATGGCCCAGACCTCTTACCCGCAGACCGACCGTGAGCTGATGCGCCTGATCGAGCGCTCCGCTGGCCATCGTGCCGGCTATAAGCAGCTTATCCGCGAGCTTGGTCTTGGAGGCGGGCGTGAGCGGCGGCTGCTGCTCGAGCAGTTGGCTCGCATTACGGCGCGGGGTGAGCTGGTAAAGACGGAGTTCGAGCAGTGGGCGCTCCCGCACGCAACGACCGAAAAGACAGCGCGGGTTCGCAAAAGCGTCTCCATCAGCGTGCACCCGGAAGAGCATCGCGCAACACGCGACCGGCTGATAGCCGGGAAGCTGGATTTGCATCGCGACGGTTACGGCTTCGTCCGGCCGAACCAGAGCACAAGCCGCGAGGACGATCTATTCATCCCCCCGGGCGAGTTGAACGGGGCGATGCAGGGCGACGAAGTTCTGGTCGATGAGGCGCCGGCAGGACGGGACGGACGACGTTCCGGCCGCATTGCCCGTGTGCTGACAAGGCGGAATCAAACCGTGGTTGGGATCTTTCACTACGCCCGGTCACAGGCGCGCTCGACGTGGGACCACGCGCCGTTGATCCACGGGAATTACGTCCGGCCGCTCGATGAACGGATGACGCAGCCGATCCTGATTCCGGATGGTGCCGAGATCCCGGCGACCCCCAAGACCACGCCACACCGCGTGCTCGGAGACGAGGCGCAGCTGCAGCAGAGTTGGGCTGATCCGGAGAGGGACGCCAGCCACAATCCGCTCGAAGGACTAGCCGTGGACGTTGAGATCACCGACTTTCCAACCATGGGTCGTCCCGCGAAGGGCCGTGTGCTCGAGGTGCTTGGGCCGCCCGATGCCTTCGGGGTCGACGTCGAGATCATCATCCGCAAGCATCACCTGCCGCATACGTTCCCTGCGAACGTGCTGGCAGAGGCAGCGGACTCGGCGGCGCAGACGGTCGAGACCTTGCCTGCTGAGGATCGGGCACGGCGGCGCAACTTTCGCGGTCTGCCCATCGTGACCATTGACGGTGAGACGGCGCGTGACTTTGACGATGCTGTCCTGGTGCAGCCCCTGCCGAATGGCAACTGGCAGCTCCAGGTGCACATCGCGGATGTCAGCTACTATGTGCGGCCGGGAACGGCGCTCGATCTCGAAGCACGGCTGCGCGGCACCTCGGTCTACTTTCCCGACCGCGCCATCCCGATGCTGCCGCCGCAGCTTTCAAGCGGGATGTGTTCGCTGCGGTCCGATGAAGATCGGCTGGTGTTGAGCTGCCTGATGGAGGTAGATGCGCGCGGCGAGGTGCTCGGATACGAGGTGTGCGAAGGTATCATCCGCAGCGCACGGCGAATGACCTACACGCAGATTCAGGCGGTGCTCGATGGGGATGCGACATCACGCGCGGAGTTCGCCACCTTTGTCCCTGACTTCGAACAAATGTATGAGCTGGCGCTGAAGCTCAATGCGAAGCGGCATCGCCGGGGGTCGATCGACTTCGACCTGCCTGAGCCGGTGATCCTGTTCAACCCCGACGGAAACATGCGGTCGATCGTGCGATCGCAACGCGGCTGGTCGCATCGCCTGATCGAAGAGTTCATGCTCTCGGCGAACGAGTGTGTCGCAACCTGGATCGAACGCCAGGCAATCCCGAGCGTCTACCGGATCCACGAGATGCCCGATCCCAAGCGCATCCTCGACTTCGAGGAGACGGCCAGCGCATTCGGGTACTCGCTTGGGTTTTCGAGCCTTCCCGTAAAGCGCATCCAAACGAAGGGCGATCGTCGCGACGTACGCGGAACAGACCGTAAAGCGAAGACGCATGACGTTGCTGAGTCGATCCCGGTCACGCCGCAAATGTACCAGCGATTGACGGCAAAGATTGCCGGCAAACCCGAGGAGCGCATTCTCGCCTACCTGATGCTGCGCTCGCTCAAGCAGGCGCGGTACAGCGAAAAGAACGCTGGTCATTTCGCGCTCGCTAGCCCCAGCTACACGCACTTTACCTCGCCCATTCGGCGCTACCCGGACCTGATCGTTCACCGGCTGCTGCGCGACCTGCTTGAAGCTGGTGTGAACCCGGAGGGCGGGGCAATCCTGAGCACCGATCCGCAGCCATGGAGCACAAACAAGAGCGCCACAAAGCCGGGTGCCTCACGTCATGACTCTGAGACGTGGAAGTCCGAACCCATACCCGAGACCGAACTCGCCGCCATCTCCGCCGAGTCCAGCCAGGCCGAGCGCCGCGCCGACGATGCCGAACGAGAGTTGATGGAGTGGAAGAAGATCAAGTTTATGCAGGATCGTGTGGGTGAGGACTTCTACGGCATCATCCTCTCCGTCACGAAGTACGGATTTTTCGTCGAACTGGACGAACTTTTCATCGAGGGGCTCGTTCCGCTCGCCAGCCTCGGCGCTGAGGGCACCGGAAGCTATGGAACGGACAACCACTTCTTCTTTCGCGATACCGACCGTCAGATCGTTGGCTCGCGTTCCGGCACTGTCTTTAAGATGGGCATGCGGGTCCATGTGCTGCTGGATCGGATCGATAGGCAGCAGCGACGCTTGCAGTTTGCGCTGATGCCGGACGCGCTCGATCCTCAGGCGAAATCTGCTTCCCGACCCAGGCGGTCGAAGACGGCCGCCACTGCGGAAGGCCAACGCCCGCACTCGAGCCCGATGCGCACGGGCAAGAAGGCGCGTTTGAGAGACAAGAAAGCCAAGGGCAAGAGCAAGCGCAAATGAGCGCAACGCCCCGCGTACAATCAAGAGAATCAGGAGAAACGCATCCAATGGCGCACATGGTTTTCTGCACGAAGTTCAAGGCTGAAATGGAAGGTCTTGATGAACCACCCTTCGACTCCGACTTCGGTCAGAAGATCTACAAGAATGTCTCGAAAAAGGCGTGGGGCGAGTGGGTCGAGCGTCAGAAGATGTTGTTAAACGAGTACCGGCTCCAGCCCTGGACGCGCGAGGCGCAGGAGTTTCTCGTAGAACAGATGAATGGCTTCTTCTTCGATGAAGGCGAGGGCGGCTCGCTGCCCAAGGAATTTGTTACTCCGGCACACTAATGCAAACAAGCGGCGGGGACCGGACGGTTGCCCTGCTCGTGTACACTTGGGTCTGCAACATACCCCGCCGTCGCCCGCCTGGGCTGACGCGCAAAGACAGTCGGGACGTGGCTCAGCCTGGTAGAGCGCACCCTTGGGGTGGGTGAGGTCGCAAGTTCGAATCTTGTCGTCCCGACCAATTTTCAACACCATAGCATTGAGTTCTGGGCGCATCCTTAGAGCTCGTGGGGCCACAAAGGTCCATCTGTGCGTTCCTTTACGACTGAACACTCGATGTCGGATCGCCCGCAGGTAGAATAACGCCGCGACGACATCCTGCGCTGTCGTTTGTCAGACGTCACCGCTTTTTGCATAGGTTCCCATGGTCATGGTGGGTGAGGCGTGGCGCATTAGGTCCTGAGTCGTCTTCACCGAGGCTCCTGAAGATTGCAAAGTGTCGCCAGTGTTCTACGAAAGGAGTGCCAGCTAATTTCTTGCTGATGCCAGCTCACTGGGCCGCCGGCAGAACATGCCTCTCAAGGGCGACATCCGGCCAGTACGGCTTCTGCCCCAGGGCTTGTGGACTGGCAAATACCCAGTCCAGTGGATCCCAGTAAGTGGTCTCAGATCTCCAGGCGATAAGCGACAGTGCGAGCTGTCGCGACATCGGGATAGGACGTCTAAAAACCAGGGTCTTCGGTGGCCCCTCTACCTGATCCACCAACGCCCGTGCTACGGAGATCTCTGGTTCATCAAAGTCCCAGGGCCTCCTGCTTCAATCCAAATAGCTCCCGAGCCGCAAGCCGGTGACCGAAGCGCGTAGGACAAGAAGCCGAAAGTGACCGCAAAGCTCTGCCAGCATTGCAGCAACTTCGACAGCCGTGAGGACTATCTTTTCCTGCAAGGGCAACGCGCTCTGCCGCACGAGCCGAACGGGATTCGAAGTTGCCCATTCGTAACGCGTGGCGTCTTGATACAAGACGCTCATCACACTTTTTGTCTTGTACCTCGAGCCGGGCGCCACCTGCATTTGGCAACCGTGCCTTAACAGCGACTCGATTCACATCCTTCAAGCGATACATACCTCACTTTGGAGCAATCACGTTCGATAGCTGATGCTCGTAGACCTGCTTCGTCCGTGCCGTTTGCTGCTGATATCCGCAAACTCGAACTGCCGATAGTGGTCGATCGCCTCACCGACACTTGAGCGGTGAGCTGCTCATCGTGGTACGCGGGGCTGGAGTTGGAAACCTCACAAGGAGAGGAACCATGCTTCATGACAGATTCAGAATGCTGGCCACTTCATATTTATTGATCACCGGCCGGTTGAATGGTTCCGCTGGCCTTCGACACCGGGACGACACTGTCTAGCAGAATCAATAGAGATCTCCGTCCATCGGAAGCCCATCCTTCTGCGGACACACTGTCTCCATGGACTTGAAACGATTGTTGCATCCCGGATCTTCGGACGATCAATCCGCTGACTGTCGGTGGGTGCACTGAACATGAGATCGGGGCTCTCGAAAAGTCCGCATTCTTGCTGAACACCGCTCGGCCCAGTTCCCAGAATGTTAATTCAGCTCCCCAGTAGCCATTCACCTCTGCATTGTGACCTGCTATCGTGTTCAGTACCGCTCACTACCCTCTACATTTGGCTGGAGCGGAAGCGAGAGATACCTTCGAGCTGCCATAACAAGAATTTGCCATTTCGGCTCATTTTCTTCAGGCAATCTGCCGGAGACTCATGTTGACAACTCGAATGTTAGTTAATCTCGCCGCTGGAACTCTACCTGACGTGGTTCACGGACCGACCAGCATCTTCTCCCCCGACGGTACGCCCGCGCGTTCCATTTTCGGTTTATCGATGCTCGTGCTCAGCATTACGATGGGCATTTTTCTGTTGGTGGGAGGGCTGCTGCTTTATGCTCTCTTGCGGTATCGTCATCGTGCGTCTGACGCGAATGCCAAACAGGAGCCTGCGCAAATCTATGGCAGTACTCAGATCGAGCTGTCGTGGACGGTCGTCCCAATACTCATCGTCGTGATGTTGTTTCTTGCAACTGCACGTGTAATCTACACAACGGAACATGCTCCCAAGCCGGCCACAGCTCTGGACGTTACGGTGATCGGTCACCAGTTCTGGTGGGAGTACCGCTATCCCAAGCTCGGCGTTGTGACCGCGAACGAACTGCACATCCCAGTGAGCGACGCGACGCATCCCTCTCCGACCTATCTTACGATGTCATCAGCCGACACAAACCACAGCTTCTGGATTCCACGCCTCGCCGGCAAGATGGATGTGATCCCGAACAAGGTGAACACCATGTGGATTGATCCCACGACGTCTGGGCTTTTCCTTGGACAGTGCGCACAATACTGCGGAACGCAGCATGCCAAGATGCTGCTAAGAGTTTATGCGGAAACGCCAGCCGAGTTTGCCGCCTGGATCGCCCAGCAGCAGCAGCCAGCCGTACAAAACGCTGCCCCCGAGGGCCAGGCCGTCTTTCAACACAGCGCTTGCATCAGCTGCCATACTGTTGCGGGCACGGTCGCCACCGGCCAGTTCGGTCCCGACTTGACGCATGTCGCCAGTCGCGACACAATTGCCTCCGGTTCTGTGCCAAATACGCCGGCAAACCTCCGCACCTTTGTTGATAATCCCGCGCACTTCAAGCCCGGAGCGCTGATGCCCCCGATGCACCTCAACACTCACGATCTCGACGCCGTGACTACATATCTCACAACGCTCAAATAAAGCGGGAAGGAAGGCGAACCCCATGGCAACGCAAACTCCGGTAACCGCAGTTCTTGACCAGACGACCTCGCCTCCGTCGCGTCCCTTAGTGCTCCAAGTGCTGCACGATTGGGTGACCACCGTCGACCACAAGAAGATCGGGTTGATGTACATCGGCTATGCGCTGTTGTTCCTGGTCGTCGCCGGCTTCGAAGCTATCCTGATGCGGATCCAGCTTGCAATCCCGAACAACACCTTTGTCTCGCCCCAAACCTTCAATCGGCTTTTTACGATGCACGGCACGACGATGGTCTTCTTTGTCGGGATGCCCATTCTGTTCGGCTTCGGCAACTACCTAGTACCTCTGATGATCGGCGCACGCGACATGGCTTTCCCGCGCTTGAACGCGTTCAGCTTCTGGATCTCGGCTTTTGGCGGTCTTTTGCTGTACTTCAGCTACTTCGGTGGAAGCGGCCTTTATGGTGCTGGCAGCGCACCCGACGTGGGATGGTGGGCCTATGCCCCTCTCACTGCACACGCCTTCTCGCCTGGCCATAGTACGGATTACTGGACCCTCGCTATACTGCTCAGCGGCATCGGCAGTATCGGCACAGCGGTCAACATTGTGGCGACCACGATCTGCATGCGTTGTCCTGGTATGAAGTTGAGCCGCATGCCGCTTCTAGTCTGGCTCTACCTGGTCACCGGGCTCATGGTCTTGGTTGTGGTCAGCCCGCTCACTGCGGCGCAGATCATGCTGATGCTGGACCGTTATCTCGGCTCGCATTTTTTCGACACCCAGGCGGGCGGCTCTGCGGTCCTGTGGATGCACTTTTTCTGGATCTTCGGCCATCCGGAAGTCTACGTTCTAATTTTGCCGGCCTTCGCATTTGCCAATGAGATCATTCCAGTTTTCTCGCGCAAGGCTATTTTCGGATACCCGGCGATGGTTGCGGCTTCAGTTGGGATCGGCTTCATCAGTCTCAGCGTCTGGGCACACCATATGTTTACGGTCGGTATGGGGCCGGGTGCGAATACCTTCTTCGTCCTCTCCACGATGACGATCGCCGTCCCGACCGGCATCAAGATCTTCAATTGGCTCGCAACCATCTGGGGAGGCAAGGTTCACTTTACGGCCTCCATGATGTTCGCCGTCGGTTTTCTATTCCAATTCCTCATCGCCGGCCTCACGGGCGTTATGCTAGCGGCTGCCCCCTTCGACTGGCAGCTAAACAACTCGTACTTTGTAGTCGCTCACTTCCACTATGTTCTCGTGGGGGCGATTCTGTTCATGCTCTTCGCCGCCTTCTACTACTGGTACCCGAAGATGGCCGGCCGCATGTTAAGCGAAAAATTGGGCAAATGGCACTTCTGGCTGTTCCTGATCGGCTTTCACCTCACCTTCGACTTCATGCATATCCCGGGGGTCCTTGGCATGCCGCGCCGAGTGTACACCTATGAGGCGGACCGGGGCTGGATGATCTGGAACATGATCGCGTTTAGCGGGGCCGTCTTCCAGACCATCGGCACCTTGGTCTTCGTCTACAACCTCATTTGGTCGTACTTCAAAGGGCCGATCGCTGGCGCTGATCCGTGGGACGCCTGGACACTCGAGTGGTCGACTACATCTCCGCCGCCTTCCTATAACTTCGCCGTGATTCCTAGCGTGAACAGCCGCCGGCCGCTATGGGATCTGAAACATCCCGAAGATGCCGACCAGCACTACGAATAGAAGGAGGGAGCCCCGAGCATGAGTCAAGCAGCCGTCATTCCACATAGCGCGAACGAGCCCTGGAAGCTGCCTTCCCGTGGCGTAGTCGGCATGCTGTGCCTGATTCTGGCCGAGGCCACGATCTTCCTCATCTTCGTCGTTGCGTACGTCTTCTACATCGGCAAGAGCTTAACTGGTCCTGCGCCGCGTGACGTGCTCACGCTGCCCGTCTTCACGACGATTTGCCTGCTGTCGAGCAGCTTGACAGTTCATCTTGCGGTCGCTGCGCTGCATGCGGGCAAACGCAGCATGTGCTCTCTCTGGCTCGGGGCAACCTTGTTGTTAGGTGGAATCTTCCTGGGCGGCACTGCTTCTGAGTGGCACCATCTCATCTATGACGACGGCCTAACCATTCAGACAAATCTCTTTGGGACGACTTACTATTCGCTGGTCGGCCTGCATGCAACCCACGTGGTAGTGGGCCTTTTTATGCTGGCACTTGCCTTTTTCTTCTCGATACGTGGAGCCATCACCAGCAAGCATACGGAGCGGCTCGAAGTGCTTTCGCTGTACTGGCACTTTGTCGACGCGGTTTGGGTCGTCGTCTTCCTCGTAGTGTATGTGCTTGGCAGGTAATCGGAGATCCTGAATACGCGATAGGAGCAAGGATGCAGAACGATCAAGGAAATAGCCAACTCGATGTCGTCCAGCTTCCATCTGCTACAGCTTGGCCGATGGTGCTGGCCCTCGGTATCGCGCTCATTCTTGCAGGTATGGTGACCAATATCGTCATCGGCATTCTCGGACTGCTGCTCGCCATTCGGGGCAGTGTCGGATGGTTCTTCCAGGTATTGCCACTGGAGAGACACGTCGACGTCGTGGTGCGCACCGAAGTGGTACGGATCGTCAGTTCGCGCACCTTGATGGAGCGCCTTCCGTCGAGCAACCTGCATCGCAAGATCCTGCCGATCGAGACCTTTCATATCAGCACCGGCATCAAGGGCGGTATCGCCGGCGGGCTCGCGATGACGATTCCCGCTGCGCTCTTCAGCCTGCTTCGATACCACAGCATCTGGTATGCCGCGAACCTGCTGGCAGCCGGCGGGTTTGTCAGTTGGGCTGGCGCGAGCAACGCTTTCCTCAGCGAGTTTCATATGCAAGGTTTGCTGGCTGCACTCGCCATTCATGGGCTGACCTCGCTTCTGGTCGGGCTTCTCTACGGGGCCATGCTGCCGATGTATCCCCGGTATCCCATCGTCACCGCTGGCCTGGTGGTTCCGCTTTTGTTCACTGGAATCCTGTACTCTGCGCTCAACGTGGTAAGCCCGATTCTCAACCAGCGGATCGACTGGTTCTGGTTCGTCGTATCGCAAATTGCGTTCGGCCTAGTGTGCGGCTTCGTCGTCAATCTGCAGGCAAAGGTCCGCACCGCACAGTTTCAAGCCTTGCCCTTCGCAATTCGCGCCGGCCTCCATCGCGATTCGGACGCGAGGCCGCACGATTCCCTGGAAAGTTCCGATAAGGGAGACCTTCCCCAATGAACGGACAGTCTCTCAAGTTGGCACTTCTGGGCTGCTTCCTGTGTCTCGCAACTGTTGGTTGCAAGGATGCGCCCGGAAAGCCGAAGCTCGAATCCGAAGCCTTGCGGCCGGACCAAGTGCTTGACTTCCCGACGCTCTACCGACAAAACTGCGCAGCATGTCACGGCGAAAACGGAAAGAACGGCGCGGCCATCTCGCTTGCCAACCCTGTCTATCTTTCAATGGTGGGGGGCGATACTATTCAACGTTTTACGGCTGCCGGTATCCCCGGCTCGCTGATGCCGGCCTTCAGCAAAGGGGCGGGCGGGATGTTGACCGATCGCCAGATCGGAGTTCCTCGCGCGTGGCATGGTCGAGACGTGGGGACGTCCAGGTGCAACCGCCGGTGTGCTACCGCCTCCGTACGCAAGCAGCTTAGCAGGTAATTCGGCGCGGGGGCAAAAAGCGTTTTCCACCTTCTGTGCGCGCTGCCACGGTGTCAATGGAGAAGGGGTTGATGAGAACAAGACGATGCAAACTGGTTCAATCATCGACCCCGCGTATCTTGCTCTGGTCAGCGACCAAGGGCTGCGAAGCACGATCATAGCTGGACAGCCTGAGCAGGGCATGCCCGATTGGCGCTCCGACCTGACCGGTACCGGCGCACGGGCCATGACGGATCAGGAGGTGACCGATACCGTCGCGTGGATGACGTCACACCGCATTGCAACACCCGGTCAGCCCTATCACCAGCACCCAAAATCTTAGAATCAAGAGCGGAGTCAAGCATGAGTGAGTTGCTCAAATATCCCGGAGAGTCCAGCAACGACAACCTGCCACCCGCGGGCAAAGCAGCGGCGCACTCGCGGCGCGCTTTCCTCTTCAAACTTTCCGTCTTACTCAACGCCGCTGTAGGCGCCGTCCTTGCCGTTCCGCTGGTTGGCTACTTGCTCGGGCCGACGGATAAGAAGGAATCAGGCGTCGGCTCCTGGATCAGTCTCGGCCAGGCTCAGCAGTTTCCAATTGGAGAGACGAGGCTCGTCGACTTTCAAAGCCCCGTCACCAGCCTCGGAGATGGTGAGACGGCCAAGGTCGCCTGTTGGGTTCGGCGCATCTCCGCACAGCAGTTTCAGGTCTTCGCAATCAACTGTGCTCACCTTGGCTGTCCAGTTCGTTGGTTTGCGCAATCAAAACTCTTCCTGTGCCCGTGCCACGGCGGCGCATATTACGAAGATGGCTCCAGAGCGGCCGGACCACCGGAACGCGGGCTCTTCGAGTACAGCGCCAAGCTTGATGGTGACTCGTTGGTGATTCATGCAGGCGACATGCCCACACTCGCGACACAAGCCTCCTGCATAGAAAAGCCACTGATTCAGATTGCACCAGCTGCAATCCCGACGAGGTCCACATCATGGCAGGCCTGAAACAACGCGGCATCAACGCCGGACTCGAGACGTACCACTGGATCGAACGCCGCCTTGGCCTGGTCAAGCCTCTGACCGAAGCCGCCGAGCATCCCACGCCCTCCAGCAACGCAAGCTGGTTGTATGTTTTTGGGAGCGCGGCAACGGTGCTGCTTGTCATGCAGGTGATGACCGGTATCCTGCTTGCCCTTGTCTACAGTCCATCGGCCAACGAAGCCTGGGGGAGCCTTCAAATCCTGAACCACAACATCGCACTAGGCTGGTATCTACGTGCGCTGCACGGCTGGGGATCGGACTTCATGATCGCCATCGTAGTTATCCACATGGTGCAGGTGTTTCTTTTTGGCGCATATAAATTTCCGCGTGAACTGACCTGGATGATTGGCGTTGTGCTTCTTCTCCTGACGCTCGGCATGGCGTTTACCGGTCAGGTCTTGCGCTTCGATCAGGACGCCTATTGGGGTCTCGGCATTGGAGCTTCCATCGCGAGCCGTGTTCCGCTGATCGGGGCGCCGCTCGTTCACATGATTCTCGGCGGTCCGATCATCGGCGGTGCGACGCTCTCGCGCTTCTTCACCTTGCACGTCTTTGTAATTCCCGGCCTCCTGCTTGCCGGGACCGGCGTCCACATCTGGATGACGCTGCTGCACGGGGTAAGCGACTGGCCCATGCCCGGCCGGTTGGTCCGCAAATCCACCTACGAGCGTGAGTACCATGAACTTACCGCGAGAACTGGCATCCCCTTCGTTCCGGATGCAGCGTGGAAGGACGCTGTTTTTGCCGCAGCCATCATGTTTGCCGTCATGGCATGTGCCTTCTTCTTTGGGCCATTCGGCCCCGGCGGCCAACCCGATCCGACCATCATCCAGACTGCGCCGAAGCCCGACTTCGCCTTCCTTTGGATCTACTCCGTGCTAGCTTTCCTGCCGCCCTCAATTGAGACCCCAGTCATGCTGGTCGTACCGGTGCTCGCGATCGCCGGCATGCTCTTGCTGCCTCTCTTCGCAAGCGAGGGCGAACGGCACTGGTCGCGGCGTCCGGTCGCCGTGTTGACGGTCTCTGTGATTGCGGTGACGCTCGGGATCTTTACCCGGCTTGGCACTTACACGCCGTGGAGTCCAGTGATGGAGGCGTGGACAAGTGACGCAGTGCCGTCTAAGTATCTGCACAACCGCACACCGCTTGAACGCCAGGGCGCGCTCGTCTTGCAGGATAAGCAGTGCCGTAATTGCCACGCACTGGATGGAGTTGGTGGGCAGCGCGGGCCGGCCCTCGATAGCATCGCCTCGCGTATGACTGAGGATCAGATGATCCGGCAGGTGCTGCAAGGAGGTGGCAACATGCCCGCTTACGGCAATGCTCTCAACCCCTCTGAGACCAAGGCGCTGGTAGGTTTCCTCACAACGTTGCGCGGCAAGGACCTCTCCCCCGCGGTCGATGCCTCTCGAGGTCTGACTAACGCCAGCAAGCTCGAAGTGCCCCAGGGTCCCTCTTCACCCCCGGCTCAGAAAACTAAATAGGGCATGTCCGAGGCTGCGCATGACATCTTCATGGATTGGTCGCTGCCTCTCTGGCTGACTCTCTCCATTGCAGTCACAGCGGTGATTTATTTGCGCGGATGGTTGGCGCTCCGCACAACACGACCCGCTCAATTTACCCGCTCTCGGCTCGCCTCGTTCTTCACTGGTTTAGGAGTATTTTGGTTGGCGATTGGCTCGCCCATGGATGGCTTTGCGGATGCCTTACTGAGCGCGCATATGGTCGAACATCTGCTTCTGATGTCAGCCGTTCCACCGCTTCTTCTGTTAGGTCTGCCGGTGGTGCCGCTGCTACGAGGACTGCCAGAGTTGCCTCGCCGCTTGATAGTCGTCCCTCTGCTCCGCTCAGCGTCGCTACGCGATCTTGGACATTGGCTTGTGACTCCGCCGGTGGCCTGGCTTGCAATGAACGTGACCTTTCTTGCCTGGCATGTGCCCGGAGCCTACGACTTCGCGCTTGAGCATGAGCGCTGGCATGCGGTAGAGCACCTTTGCTTTTTGAGTACATCGATCTTGTTCTGGTGGTGCATCCTGCGGCCGTGGCCCGCGGCAAGGCAGCGGCAGAACTGGGGAATACTGGTTTTTCTGGTCTCGGCAGATGTAGTCAACACCCTTCTTTCGGCCTTTCTCGCTTTCTGCGACCGCCCGGTATATAGGTTTTATCTCGACCATCCGAACCCGTTCCATGTTTCGCCGCTTGAGGATCAAGTGCTTGGGGCGGTGATCATGTGGGTTATAGGGTCGTTCGCCTTTCTTGTGCCGGCAATGTTGATCACGTTGCGTCTGCTGCGACCATCACGGCTCAACTAGAACTGGAGTCGCATGGTTTACGGCACGATGAGCGGTGCGCCTACAGTGACGATGTGGAAACAAGCGAGCGCCTTACTCACTGCGCTGATATGCTTCTCTTTTACCGGAGACGTCATCGGAGCATTTGGATTCAAGTATGACGGATTGCCTTACGTTGCGACATGATTTCCTCACGACGCTCAACCGCGTCTTGCAAGCTGTAATCTGATTGAATTCATCGGTAGCCGAACCTCCGCAGGGGGTATCATTCCCCATCTCTACAAGGATCTGAGTAGCAGCGGACAGAAACCTCACACAAAGGTTGACCATAGGGCTTCTAAGCCTGCCTGCACAACGAAATCTCTGTTTGTTTGTGGGATGCCGACGCTTTGTGCTGGATGGTGCGTCGTCGCACCTGCTTTCTCGCATAAACCCGCCGAGAATTACGGTAGTAAAACTCGTCCGGCGTTCGGGCGAGCCACCCAGCGGGCCTATACTGCCGCAGTGAAGACTCTTTGATTTCTAAGGCGGTCATAGTGCAAACGATTGAGAAGCGGCCGCGGATGATTGCCAACGGTTGGATTCAGGCTGCGCGCCTTGTTTTAGTGATCGGCTTCTTCATCATGGGTGTGCTTACCTTTTATACATACAACGACGAGCCACCTATTCCCGATGTGGTGAAGGATGCGAGAGGCCAAAACCTCTTTAGCCGTGCCGACGTTATGGCCGGGCAGGGGATATTCCTTAGCAATGGTTTGATGGAGTATGGTTCGATCTTCGGCCACGGAGCCTACCTTGGCCCTGATTTCACCGCCGAATATCTTCATCGTGCCGCCTTGGCCAGCATCGACTTCTACAACAGGTCTAATCCAGATTCGGCGAGTAGACGCACCGTTGAGGATTTCAAGCGGAACCGCTACGACCAAGGCAGCGGAACCCTAGTCTATACCGATGCCCAGGTGTACGCGTTCGAGCGATGCCGCGCCTATTATGGGACTTTCTTCGGTGAACCCACCACCAAATTTGGACTTCGTCCCAATGCTATTACTGACCCCGAGCAAATACGCAAGCTGGTTGCCTTCTTCAGCTGGACAGCATGGGCGGCCTCCGCAGAGCGGCCTGGCCACACCTACTCCTACACGAACAACTGGCCCCCCGAGAGCCTTGTAGACAATCATGCCACCGCCGATGCCGTTGTTTGGAGTGTCCTCTCGCTCATCGCTTTGCTGGGTGGCACGGGACTCTTACTTGCCTTGTTCGGTCGCTGGAACCTGATGGGCTGGCACGGGCGCGAACAACGGCAGATGTCCTTCCGTGCTCCAGATGAAATCATTTTGACACCTGCACAAAACGCCTGTGCCTGGTTCTTCTTTGTCATGGCCGCGCTATTTTTTGTTCAGGCAATGCTGGGAGGCGCGACCGAGCACTACCGTGCGGATCTTCAGGCCTTCTTTGGCTTTGATCTCGGCAGAATACTGCCGTTCAATGTTGTTCGAACCTGGCATCTACAACTCTCCATCTTCTGGGTATCCACCTCTTATCTCGCCGCCGGGATCTTTCTGGCTCCCATGATCGCTGGCCGTGAGCCTCGCGGGCAAAAGCTGCTGGCGTATGGCTTGCTCGGTGCATTAGTAATCGTGGTGGTCGGTAGCCTGGTCGGGGAGCTGGCCGGAATCGAAAACTGGATACACAGCATCTGGTTTGGAAACCAGGGCTTTGAGTACCTCGACCTCGGACGTTTCTGGCAGGTCCTGCTCATCATCGGCCTCTTCTTCTGGGTTCTTATCCTTTATCGCGGACTCCGTAGCCGCCTCCAATCCGAGCAGGTGGGCAACATGCCTTGGCTATTTTTCTTCTCGGCCCTCTCCATACCTGCCTTCTACGCAGTCGGTCTGCTGGCCCATCCTGGACAACACTTCACCACAACAGAGTTCTGGAGGTTCTGGGTAGTGCATCTCTGGTTGAAGACTTCCTCGAGTTATTCACCACCATCCTCGTCGCCTACTTGTTCGTTCTTCTCGGGGTCGTCCACGAGCGCATTGCCCTGCGCATGATCTACCTCGATGTCATTCTCTACTCAGCCGGTGGGATCGTCGGGACCATGCATCATGTGTACTTCTCGGGCGTGCCGGCGATGCACATGGCGCTCGGCGCGTTCTTCTCTGCTGCAGAGGTCATTCCCCTCACCTTTCTTACACTCGAAGCATGGAGCTTCCTGCAACTCGGGGCCATTCAGCAGTCCAATCCCGGCACACGCTTTCCCCACCGCTGGGCTGTCATGTTTCTTGCGGCTGTTGGCTTCTGGAACTTCCTGGGCGCAGGGGTCTTCGGCTTCCTCATCAATCTACCGATCGTCTCTTACTATGAGATTGGCACGGCCCTCACCGCGAACCACGCACACGCCTCAATGATGGGCGTGTATGGAATGCTTTCCGTAGGCCTAGCACTCTTCTGTCTGCGCTACATCATTCCCGAGAAACACTGGACCGATCGTCCCGCACAAATCAGTTTTTGGTCTCTCAACCTGGGTCTCGCCTGGATGGTATTCGCAACTCTGTTTCCGCTCGGCATCATCCAGCTTTACCACTCCATCAACGTGAGCTACTATGACGCACGTACGTTGAAGTACATCGGAAGCCGAGGGAACTCGATACTGGAGTGGCTAAGATTACCGGGGGATGTAGTCTTCATTCTTGGGGGGACTCTTCCCTTGCTCTATATCTGCTTCTTGGGCATACAGTACATGCAAAGCAACACCACCACAGGAACTCCAGATGAAATCTTATTCACCGAGCTTGCTAACCCAACTGAGGTCAAATGACCATGGCCGGCTTCTCCATGGAACTGGTACTCGTTTTGGGTTACGCAACCTTCCTGGCAATTGCAGCCTTTACCTTGGAGGTCATGGCTCGCCACATGCACCGGCGATCCATGCGGATCAGCACAGTCGGGTTCATCTATCACGCTGATCGCGATATCTGGAGCTGCCCGCGCGACCAGCACCTCTTTCCCATCTTTTCGGATTCACACTGTGGCAAAGTCATCTACCGGGCACCCGCATCTGCATGCAATTCATGTCGCAATAAGAATGCATGCACTGATTCCAACAGCGGACGCGAGATAACCCGGATGGCGAGCGAGTCCATCGAGTCCGGGATGCTGCGCTTTCATCGTTGCTTTTCGCTGATGATGCTCTCGCTCGCTGGCTTCATCGTCATTGTTGAATTATTTCGTACCCACGCGTCGTATCCACGCCTGTCGCTTGCAGGCGTACTTCTGCTTTTGTTTGTAGCCGGACTTCGGCTCTCCAAAAGCATCCGCGTTAGTACCCTTGAGGCTAGAGCGTCAGCAGCGTCTCAAAGATCGGCGGCAAGATAGCTAGCTCAAAGGAGCTGTCGAACGCGAGGGCCATTCATCCGGAGACTCTTTGGGCGCGTTTCAATATAACTCTTCAAACCGCGGTTCGTCATTCCTCAATTTGACTGGGGCGGGCAGCGAAATACTAAGCCCAGAGGCGTCAGCAATGATGCAGATACTGATCCGCTCACTGTCGCGAGCGCATCTGAACCAATAGAAGAAAGGTTAGACCTATGACAACGGAAGGCTTTGCCGATGATGGCACGATGTTAAAGGATTGTGGGCAGTTTGATCTGGCTCTGGAGATTGCGGACTCTGAGCAGAAGAAGCCTTGGACAATGGGTCACTTTGCCAGAACTCTGTTCAAGAAAACGGACTTCAGAATGGTACTCATCTCCATGGAGAAGGGATCAATCATGAAGGAGCATCACGCCGATGGCACGATTTCGGTGCAGGTTCTGAAAGGCGCAATACGCTTTACTAGCAGGGGCGAAGCGTCTGATCTCCGGGTGAACACTGTACTCACGCTGGGCGCGTCCATCAAACATGAAGTGGAAGCACTCGAAGATTCTGCATTTCTGCTCACCATCTCTTGGGGCAGACACTAAAAAGCTCAAGGCATAAAGGAACGCTCCCTCGGGGTCCGTCAAAGAAAGGAGAAGATAACTGAAGATTCACGCGAGATTCCAATCCTCTTAGTACTTGCGAAATCGGATCTCTTCCCAAATGGGTGCGGTTGGCGATAAGGGGGCTTCACTACCTCCGCAAAATGAGCGAGGATCTTCGCATCGATCGGACTGATCTTCGCCAACCTGCCCGTTGCTCATGCGAAATCTTGTATCTGACGCGGATTCACTACAGCCGCAGGCAGCCCAGCTTTCCTCAAGCCATTTAGATCTTTGCTCATAATGGCGTCTTCGCACGAGTTGACGATAGCAGCTACCAGGAAGCGAAATGTTGCCTAAGTGGTCATCCTGTGCGCCAAGGTCCGGTGTGTCGTTAACCGTCGCGGATACTCAGCCTTGTTCGCAGTTCATAATCATTTCACTCCGCAGGGAATTGCCCATCCCAGCATTTACCGTACACCAGAGGATAGGACGATCTCGACTGCCGCATACCAGACTGCTTTCTGCCCTTGCTGCCTGTTTCGTTACGCTTTGTCATTGCCTGTGTCTGACGCGGCGATCACGTCCACTCTATTTTTCCTAACATCAATGCCAGTAGCGACCTGTACGCGGTAAGCTACGACGTTGCAGGCAAGCGCATTGTGTGCGGGCCGCGTCGCGCTAACCATAAGATACAGCGAGCGTCGTCCTTTGCGGTCCAGAAGCTATCAGCGATCCTGACCGGCATCGCGATTCACGTTGCGTCAAACAGTTTTTCCGGTGGATAGACATCATATATATAGAGTTCTTGCATGTGCAAGGTTGAGACGGATGACATCCCGCCTCGCCCACTTCTAAAGCAATGTGAAGGAAGAGGTTCGGAGAGGCCATGCAAACCCGCCGCGCATTCATCGCTCTAACAGCCGCTACAGCGGTATCCATGCCGTTGTCGGGTTGCGCTGGAGAGGGTGGCGACGATTACGCGAGGGCCGAGTCTCAGCTTCGTTCTCGTCTTTCCATCAATCCCAATTTCACAGACTTTATAAGACTTGCCACGCTGGCGCCAAGTGGACACAATACTCAGCCATGGCGTTTCACTCCCCACATATCAGGTATCACCATTCGGCCCGACTTTACACGTCGGACAAAGATCGTTGACCCCGACGACCATCATCTTTTCGTCAGCCTAGGCTGCGCGGCCGAAAACCTCCTCGTCGCCGCCGCTGCAAATGGACGACCTGGAGTGATGGTCTTCAACACCGACCCAGAAGACCGCATCGACATCGACTTCGTTCATGGAGCGGCACGGATCGACGCGCGTTACCCGGCAATTCTGGAGAGTCAGTCAACGCGGTCGAACTATGACGGCAGAGCGATATCGAACGACAACCTGAGGCTGCTTGAATCCGCAGCCGACGTTCCCGGCGTATCCGTTCTTCTTCTGACGGAAAGCAGCAAGCGTGAGTCGATTCTGGAGTATGTGATTCGCGGCAATGACGCTCAGATGGGGGATCCAGCGTTTGTCGAGGAGCTTCGTGACTGGATTCGCTTCAATCCTTCGCAGGCCCTGCAAATGGGCGATGGTCTCTTTACCCGATGCTCGGGCCAGCCTACCCTTCCTACATGGATCGGCAAACGTGTCTTCAGTCGCTTCTTCACGAAGAATGCTGAAGATGTGAAGTACGCACGACAGGTGCGTTCTTCAGCGGGAGTCGCAATCTTGATCGGAGATAAGGCGGACAAAGATCATTGGGTGAAGGTAGGGCGCAGCTTCCAACGGTTTGCACTGCAAGCGACGGCGCTGGGCATTCGTCACTCCCTCATCAATCAGCCGGTTGAGGTTCCCTCCGTTCGAGCTGACTTTGCGCGCTGGCTGGGTGCGGGTGATGTCCGGCCTGATCTCGTCGTTCGGTTCGGCTATGCGGCACCAACGCCGATGTCAATGCGCCGTGAAGTCAGCAGCGTCATCGTCGCCTAGCTATCCTGGACGACTGTGCACTGCACTGCGGACGCCGCCGTGAGCAGGTCGAAGCTGCTTCGAGAGGAAATATGAGCCAGGTCGGTCCACAAAAAGAGCTTGGGAAGCTGCCAGAAGATTTTCTTCAGCCGTGAACGAGCAGACAACAGATGTCAGCGTTACCGGTAGCGGTTTGACGGAATCTTCAACATGCTATTTGCGCCAAGCGCTGGTCCAGCATCCACAGTCAGGCTTCGAATGTATAGAGAGATCAAGCTTGGAGGTTGGCATTCTTTTGTGGCCGACCAGGTAATCTCTTCAGATCTTGGGATGATCTGGCGTGCCGATGTCCGCATGTACGGTCTCAGCATCAGCGGAAGTGATCGTCTGATGTATGGGCAGGGCGCGATGCAATGGAAGCTCTTCGGCTTGATTCCATTCATGCACGCACTGGGGCCAGACATCATCCATTCGTCGGCGGAGCGCATGAACATCGAACTGCAGTGGCTTCTATCTGTTCTGTCGCGGCCCACCGTGAAGTGGACTTCTGTGGACCCCTATCATCTCACGGCTCACTTCAGAGCAAACAAGGAAGTGGCAGCAATCAACAACACCCAGAACTGGGCTTCGTCTTCGAAAGTTTTGTCCTGGTAGGCGCGAAAGGCCTGCTGTGACTCGTAGGAATCGGTGTACCGCTGCGACTCCGGATACGGCTTTACCCTTATCGCACAAAGGCGCTTTGCGGCAGCACGGGTGTTGACGAGGCGACCCGGCGGCGCGTGCTGAAGCGACACAAGCGCAGAACGACCCGCCCCGTGAGATGACGCGAGGGACTGGCTAGCGGACGGACCGTATGCCGTTGGCCTTTGCCAAGCCCGGGTCCATCCTTATCGAAGAGCTGCGCGAAGATGGCCATTCTATCGTTGCGGGAGTTCGCTTCCGCATTCATAGCGCTGGCGAGCGAGCGCATCTGCCCGCGCTTCGGCATTCCTCCCGTGCAGGACTATTCAGATCTGCTCTCTCCGAATCGGGTTGACAGACACTCTCCGACTCAGTTAATGTTTGGCACTCATCGACATATCAGTACCAGTAGCGACTTGATTTTCTGCTGTACTCACGAGCATTTTAGGAGACCTTCTTTGAAAATGAAATCCGTGTTGCTGACAGTAGCGTTCGCAATCGGTATCGCGTCACCATGCGCGCGTACCGCCGTTGCACAATCCGATACTTCTTCACTATCCGGAGCCGTAACGGATATCTCGGGGGCGCTGCTCCCAAATGCAAAAGTGACCGTTAGCAACACCGCCACGGGTGCAGGGAGTGCGGTGACAACGAATGCCACCGGCAATTTCACGTTTCCTAACGTGCAGCCCGGCAGGTATACGATCCGCGTCGAGTCGGCTGGCTTCCAGTCGGCCACAGTTGAAAATATACTTGTAGACGCCAGCATCGGCCGCAGAGTGGATGTGAGCCTGAAAGTCGGCGATGCGGGCTCCACGGTGACCGTCCAGGCAGGTGTCGACTCCGTGCAGACGGAGAGTGCCGCCGTCGGCCAACTCGTAACGCAGGAGCAGGTAAGAAGTATCCAGCTCAACGGTCGCAACCCGCTCTATCTCTCACAGCTTGAGCCTGGCGTCGTGCGCAATAACGCCATTGCCTCCTTTGCTTTCGGTCTCGATAACGGCTTGAACATCGGCGGCGCGCGCAGCCAGGACAGCCTGATCACGATCGACGGTGCGCCTGCGGTTCGAACGCGTTCCAACGGCACCAGCGTCGGCGTTGCCGATGTAGACTCCACATCGCAGGTGCAGATTCTCACGAACAGCTACCAGGCGGAGTATGGCCGCACCTCGGGCGGCCAGGTTCGCATTGTTCCAAAAAGCGGCACGAGCACCTTTCACGGTACCGCGTATGAATACTTCCGCAATACGGCCCTGAATGCAAACACCTGGCAGCGCAAGCTCCCGGCCAATGCAGCCAGCATTCGTTCCAAGCCACCAGGTTTCCGTTACAACCAGTTCGGCTGGAACCTGAACGGCCCCGTCTACATCCCGCAGCTTTTCAACAAGGATCGCACGAAACTCTTCTTCCTCGCCGGCCAGGAGTATGTCCGCTACAACAACGACGATACGGTCTTCCGCAGAGTGCCCACTGCGCTGATGCGTACAGGCAACTTCAGTGAACTGCTTACGCCCAACATCTTTTACGGCGGCACGAACCGGAACCAGATCGTAAGCCCCAAGACCGGTCTGCCCTATGCAAACAACGTGATTCCGGCGACCGATCTCAGCGCAAATGGCCTTGCCCTGCTTCGTGCGTTTCCTGATCCAAACGCTGCCGGCGCAAACTACAATTGGGTGGATTCGGCAACTGAAAAACAGACGCAGCGCAAAGACACGCTGGTCATCGACTTCGTTCCGTATGAAGCGCATCACATCCGGTTCACAATTCTGAACTATAACTACACGGACTTTACACCGCACTATGGCAACTTCAACCGAAACCCGCGTATCTTCACCCGTCCGAATCAGATCGGTGTTCTGCATTATGAATGGACGGCTTCGCCGACGCTGGTAAACGAACTCGTCGTCGCCGCAGCGGCCGATCACGTCAACATCGACATCGATCGTACAGGAGGCCTCTTCAATCGAGCGCTTTATGGTATCAACTATCCGTACCTGTTCTCCTCTTCCACCAAGACCATCCCCAACAAGATTCCCACGATTAACATTCCTAACTTCGATCTTCTTGACGGCGGTCCATATCCATCGCGTTCGGGCGGCCTCGTGTATAACCTTGCTGACAATGTCACGAAGGTAATCGGCAATCACACCTTCAAGGCCGGCTTCAACTTCGAATATTCTGGCGAAAATAATTTCGACCAGATCACCGTGTCGAACACACCCGGGTCTACCAACAACCAGAATGGCAAGTTCACCTTTTCTGACAAACGTCAGGGTGGCACCAGCACTACCATCGGTGTCGCCAATGCGGCCGAAGGACTCTTCGATACGTATGGGGAGATCGGGCAGCGGTCGTACACGCTCTATCGCAGCACCATGTATGAAGGCTTCGCCCAGGATCAGTGGCGTGCAACGCCGCACCTGGTGATTGAGGCGGGTCTGCGTTATAGCTTCTACAATCCCTACTACACCAAGTGGGGCAACCAATCGGTTTTCAACCCGGGCAGCTATAACCCAGCCAACGCCGTCACCGTAAATCCGGCTACCGATGTTGTGACCGGCGGAGATCGCTTCAACGGCGTCGTTATCCCGGGCAGCAGCTTCCCGTCCAGTGCGCAGGGGCACGTCGATCCAGCGATTCTCTCCGGTTTTCAGGGTCTCTTTCGCGGCTTCAGCAATGCGTACTCCCCCACAGTTAAGAGCGATATTCAACCGCGCGTGGGGATCACCTATCAGGTAAACCCCACGATGGTAATCCGGGCCGGCGGCGGTCGCTACGTCGAGCGCCTCGGCATCACCGACAACGTCTTTACTGGCGGGAATGCCCCCTTCCAGCCGTCATCCACAGTCAGCCTCGGTCAGGCCAATAGCCCCGGCGGCGTAGGCAGCAACAACTTTCCCTTCAACTACTCGTCGCAGGCCTTCAACTATCCCAGCCCCGAAGCCTATAACTGGAACGTTACCGTCGAGCAGGAGTTCCCCGGTCTGGGGATTCTGGATGTTGCGTATGCCGGACGAAGGGGCATCCACCTGGAGGAACTGCTCAACATCAATCAACTGCCGATCGGAACAACGCAGTTGACGGCGAATCGGGGCGTAGCCGCGGACGCGCTGCGACCGTACAAGGGCTTCTCGAATATCAATCAGGCGACGAACGGCGGCGCTTCGATCTACCATTCGCTGCAAACCAACCTGAGACGCCGGCTCACCAAGGGCCTGCTCTTCGGCGTGGCGTACACGTGGTCCAAGAGCATGGATTTCGGCTCTTCGAACGGGACTAATCTTCCGAATGCATTCGATAAATCGATCTTTTACGGCCCGAGTGACTTTGACACGCGCCATGTCTTCGTCGCGAACTTCGTCTACAACATCGATGAGTTCGACCATTCCAGTCACCTCATCAATCGTTCACTCCTCGGCAACTGGCAGTTCTCCGGCACACTGCAGGGTCAGACCGGTCGACCTCTGCAAAACCCATCGACGACCGGCATTTCGGACGGAAGCGATTACGCGGGCGTAGGACCCGGTTCCGGGAATCAACCATATCGGCTCATCCATCCCGTTTCAACGTCCAAGGCATTCGCGGGGCAAACAGGCACCGCGCTCTACTTTGATACCTCAGCCTATGCAGCACCGCTGCTTGGAACCTTTGCTCCACGTGGATCGCGCAACCAGGTCTACGGGCCAGGCTTCCAAAGCTATAACGCTGCACTTAACAAGACTTTTCACGTGATCCCGGCGATGGACAACCATACCGTAGTCTTCCGTGCTGAAGCCTTCAATCTCTTGAATCATCCTACAGCCGATACCCCGGACATCAATCCCACGTCAGGCACGTTCGGCCAGAGCAAGACCAAGGGCGGCACGTATGGAGCGGACCGTCAGTTCCAGTTCAGCCTTCGCTACGCCTTTTAGCGTCGCGGCTGTCAATGTCCTCAACTCTCTGGGTTTCGTCTCTCAAAGGCGGGACCCAGCTTCAGCTTTGGAGCACGCATGATGTGTGCTCGCGATCGAGTCGCCCCACTCGCGACACAACGCCTGCTACTTCCTGTCCATTCCTGCTAACCGTCGACTTGCGCCGTATTAGTCCTCTGCAAACGCAAAGAGGAGACTACGTGCTCAGGCGAAGCGCCAATAGACCGAGTAGCGTTCACGGGTGATGGCGGCAAGTGGAATGAAGCGAACGGGACGGCTAGCCGCCGCGAGGACAGCGGTAAACTCCAACGGTCCGGATGAGGTGAGTACATTCCCGATCGGTTTGGCGACGAGGGCTGGGACGTTGGGGTCGGGCACGTTGCGGAATTCGAGTTGATCTCCGGCAGCATAGGGCGCGGCCGCCGGCATTCCTTCTTTGCCCAGAAGCCCTGCCATAACAAGCGGCCCGTAGAGTATAGCGTTCAGAGAAGGGTCGTCGTGTATCGGCTCGACCGCGAGACTCATGGGAAGGGACGCGGTGATCATATCTCCATCCTGCCAGCTACGGCGCAGCTTCAGGTACGATCCAGGTTCGCTTCGCCCTGCGATCTTCCCGTTCACCTTCACCTCAAAGCCGGTTCCTGCCCAGCGCGGGTGACGCAGGTTGAGCGTCGCGTGCACCGGTTGAGTGCAGCTCACGGTCCACTGGCTCCGCTGTTCCTCAGGAAAGCGGGTAGTTTGCACGATGGACATCTTTTTTGCATCCCAATGGACCTCGGAGGCGATGAACTGATTGATCCAAAGCTCTTCCGGTGAATGAAAGTAGATGCTTTCCCCATACTTGACATGATTTTCCATGCCCGTTCCGACGCAGCACCAGAACGAATCGTAGGGTTTGCTGAAAGTCTTGAAGTGACCGGGTTTGAGCGACATGTAGTACGTCATCCCCGGGGAAGAGGTGTCCAGCGAGGCCAGGATGTGATTCCACAAGACGCGTTCACTATAGGCGGCAAGCTCTTCGCGTGGAGTGCCTGCGAAGAGCCGATCGGTGAGCTTAACCATGTTGTAGCTATTACAGGTTTCTGCCGTAGCGACAGAAAGATTTTGTCCCATCTGGCCCTTGGGATAGAAGCGTTCCCTGTCGCTGTCGCCACCGTTGACGTAGGAGCGGTCCCGCGTCACCACGGTCCAGAAGAACTCTCCACCCTTCTGAGCCGGCGCGTCGCCGCTTACTTCGTACTGCCGATAGAGACCGAGCACCGTGGGGATCTGTGTATTCGCATGGAGACCGGTAAGATCGTCCGTCCCTTGCGTGAGGGGGGCAAGGACGGCGGTGCGGTTGAAGCGACGCGATAGGGTAAGGTACTTTTCTTTACCGGTGATGGCATAGACGTCGGCGAAGACCTCATTCATGCCGCCGTGTTCGTCGCTCAACATCGTCTGCATCTGGGCATCGCTGAGCGTATCGGTGAGTCGACTGGCCCAGTCGCTGAAGCCGATCAGAACGGCGAGCGCCTGGTCGTTCTGTGCGTAGACAGAGGCGTCTCGCAGGCCGGCCACCATCTTGTGCAGCATGTACCAGGGCGCGTGCACGCCATTCAGCCCGATCTTGTCGACGTAGATAGTGCCCGCGCCGATCTCGGTAAAGATGCGCTTTGCATCCGCTACGCCGCCGACATAGCCGTTTCCGTTGGCTTGCTGACATTCCGCAAGCTGACTTACGACGTAACTTTGCCGTTGCAATAAAGACGCATCACTGGTGGCGCGAGCCGCCATGGCACAGGCAGAGAGATAGTGCCCGAGCATGCGTCCCACACCCTTCTCCCACCCACCGTATGGCTCTGCCTTGGGTTTCAGCCCGGCCGACTGGCGGAAGTAAGACAGGAACCGGTCCGGATCGAGCGAGAGCAGGTAGGTGCGGTCGCGCTCCATGGCCTCGCGGTACGGCCCATCGAACAACTTGATCTTGTCGAGCGTAAACATCTGGGCGGTTCGGCGGGAGGTTCCGAAGCCCTGGTTCTTCCAATGGACCGGACCGGAGGCGATCTCGGGTATCGCGCCATACACACTCGTCCCATGTACAGCAGCGCCGGCGGCAACACAAGCCGAGCGGGCTAGAAGTGCGCGTCTACTGATCCCGCTCTGTGTGTACATGACCCGATCTTCCGCCTTGAACTGCTGGCAGCGAAGAGCCGCTTTGCGCTACGATGTGCAGTCGTCCGAATTCGAATCCATTTCTACACCTGCACCCTTGCCGCTGTATATAAAAACCTTTTTGTAGCTGAATCGGTAACGAATCTGTTCGATCGACGAGAGAAGTCAAGTGAACGCACGAGAGCCGAGTTGCGAGAGCGAGACCTGCATCTGTGAAGCGGTGCTTTTGTGGCGAAAGTCAAGCTTCCGCGGACTGGCCTTGCTCCTGCTCATCGTCATTATCTTCGACTCTACGGGCGTCTCCGCTTCCGGGCAGAGCACCTCCGCTGTTTCGGATGCTGTTTCAGAGTGGCGCGCTGGGAGAAGCAATGCCGCCCTCAAGACCATTGACAACGGGCTTAGCGCTGACCGAGCGAATTTTAAGCTTTGGAGCTTGAAAGGCGTCATCCTCGACCAACAAGGAGACGAGAGGGAAGCTGCTGGAGCCTTCGAACGCGCTTTGAAGTTGTCCTCGAACTACCTGCCTGCTCTGGAAGGCCTCGCGCAGATTCGCTACCGCGAACATGATCCATCGGCCTCGTCCCTGCTCGTGCATATTCTCGAGCTCCAGCCGCAGAACGTCACAAGCCACATCATGCTGGCCGAGCTTGCCTTTCGACAGGACGACTGCAAAGCAGTCTTAGAACACTTCCGTGCCGCGGGCGTGCTTCATTCGGGCAGGAAAGACCTCCTGCAACAGAATGGATTTTGCCTGGTACAGGAGCAGCTCTACACCGAAGCTCTACAGGTCTTTCAATTTCTGCTGAAGACGGATCCTGCGGATCGCAGCGCCCGCTATAACGTGGCACTCACGCAGTACCTGGCGGGCGCCATGGCCGATGCGGAGCAGACACTCGCCGATAGCTGCGGCGACGGCTCGTGCGAGACGGATATGTTGACGCTCTCAGCCGACGTCGCGGACGCCCAGGGGAAGGTTCCTCATGCTGTGAAACTGCTGCGAACAGTGATTCAGCAAGACCCCGGTAATCCGGAGGGCTATCTTCGGTTTGCCGCGCTTGCGAATGAGACCGGCTCATTTCTTACCGGCATCACCATGCTGAACGCCGGCATCGGCAAACTGCCAGGTGTGGCGACGCTCTACCTGGCGCGTGGCTCGCTCTACAGCCAACTTGCCGACTACGACCGAGCCGTCTCGGACTTTGCGCGCGCCAACGAACTGAACCCGCAACTGGCTGTGGTGGATTCTGCCAGAGGGGTAATGCAGACGCAACAGAAAAATCCCGGCGATGCCCTCGCCACGTTCCGCTTGGCGGCAAGGCGCATGCCCAACGATGCGCTGAGCCAGTTTTTGCTGGCAGAAGCCTTATCCACGCAGAACTCCGAATCAGATGCAGGTCGCAACGAGCAGATCGCGGCAGCGAGCCGTGCGGCAGCTTTGGATCCCAGTATGACCCAGGCTCACGATCTGCTTGCGGCGCTTTATCTGCAAACCGGGCGAACAGACCTGGCGGAGCGGGAGTGCGATCTGGCATTGCGCCAGACCCCCGACGATCAACAGGCGGTGTATCACCTGATCCTGGCGCTCCGAAAAGGCGATCGCAAGCAGGAGATTCCCGGATTGGTGAAGCGGCTTGTACACCTGCGCGGTGCGGAGGTAAAGACACATTCCCGGTTCCGCTTGACGACGCCCGATGCGTCTTCGAAACCGGACCCCGAATAAAGACATCTCTTGCACTGCGCCGAGGTCGCGCGGCAATGAGGGACGGCTTGAGTGACGAGCGATTCGTGTCGCCGATCGGCAATCTTCACCGGAACAGTTGCTTCGATACGTTTTCTTGACATCTCTCCAAGGACTCTCTAGGATGCGTGTGCTCCCGGACCGGATCGAAAGACTACTTTCAAGCGCATCCGACAGGAGCGTTTCTCGCCCAAGTCGATCCCGGATCGAGTGCCGATGTCTCTCTCAGAGGTGTTCTATGTTCCGTATCGCCAAAGGCCTGCAGTACACCATCGTGGTATGCGGCACGATGCTGGCGACACCATGCTTTGGCCAGTTTGGAGCAAGCGTGCAGGGAACGACCCAGGACGCTGCAGGCGCGACGCTTCCAGGCGTTCGCGTCACGCTTCTGAATAAGGACACGCAGGTGGCGCAGAACAGCACGTCAAACAGCGAAGGGACCTATCGGTTCAATAGTCTCGCGCCCGGCAACTACGCAGTGACTGCTGCTGCGACCGGTTTCGCAACCACGACCACAAACCTCATTCTGCAGACCAATGAGCAGCGTAACGTTCCGTTCTCGCTTGGTGTTGGACAGGTTGTTTCATCCGTCGACGTCACCTCCCAGGCGCCGCTGCTCGATACCTCCGACAGCCGCAACCAGCAGACACTCGACACGAAAGCTTTGGAGGAGTTGCCCGTGGCGGCGCGCAATCCGCTCTCGCTGATCACGTTGACACCGGGCGTGGTCGGTAAAGGGTCCAGTAACGCCACCAACTTCAACTCGGAGAACTACACGGACGCAAGCGCCAATGGACGCGGTTCGAACGGAAATCAGTACATCATCGACGGGCTCGACGCGACGAGCAATGCCCGGGCGGGCGTGACCAACCTTACGCCGAACGTCGACGCACTCTCGGAGACGACGGTGCAGGTAAATCGGTATGACGTGGACTTCGCCCGGTCAAGCTCGATTCAGACGGTGATGACAACCAAAGCCGGCACCCAACGCTTCCATGGATTCGGCAGCATCTACTACACGTGGCAGGCGCTGTATGCCAAATCGGAGTTTACGCATCCCTCACCAGGCCAGCCGACGTACCCGCCCTTCCACGTCGCCAATCTTTCCTTCGGTGTTGGCGGACCCATTCTTCCAAAGCAGAAGCTCTTCTTTTTCGCCTCCATCGAGCCCTATAAAGCGATCACCTCGAACGTCGGATCGCTGCAGACCTACGAGGATCAGGCGTTCGTGGCGTTTGCGCGCCAGGTCCGGCCGAATTCCTTCGGCACGGCCGTTCTTTCAAAGTATGTGCCGGCCGCTTTCACCACTTTCAGTACCCAGACAGCAGCCCAGGTCTTCGGAGCTTCCAAACTCGCCAACAACTCTGGCTGCCAGACACCCAGCACCTTGAACATCCCATGCGGCACGATTGTGCTCGATAGCGGCACCTTCAATGCCCAGAACTATAACAATTCCAAGCAGTACAACATCCGCATCGACAAGTACTTCAGCAAAGATCGCCTCTACGGCACGGTCTTCCGCACCACGCAAGCCTTCGGCACGGCGACGCTACGCCCCGCATTCTTTAATACGAACGCCCAGTATGGCAAGACATTTCAGGTGAATGAAACTCATGAGTTCTCGGCCAAGACGCTGAATGAAGCCAGTTTCGCCTTCCTGCGGATCGAGGGCGCTAATGGCTTGACTGGTCTCTTCACGGTTCCGGTCATCAACGTGACCGGTCTTGGTACGGGCTTCGGAGGCGCACCGGGTGACTTCGTGCAGCATAACTATCGATGGCGCGATGTGCTCAGCCACGTGATCCGGAATCACAGCTTAAAGATCGGCTACGAAGGCTCTCACGTTAAACAGGAAAGCTTTTTCGCGCCGGGCGGAGCCACCCCGAACTTTCAATATACGAATCTGATTAACCTCATCAATGACAATCCGCTTACCGAAAGCTCCCTGTCCTACGACGAACTGACCGCGAAGCCTTCGCCCTCACAAAACTTCTATGCTCTCGATTCCTTTGGCTTCTTTGCTGAAGACGCATGGCAGGCGAATCGCCGGATCACGCTGAACTTCGGCATACGCTACGATAACTTCGGCAACGCGTACCCGGTCCAGGGAACGAAGCTGGCTAACTTCTATCTCGGCACCGGAGCGACGCTGACCGACCAGGTGGCAAGCGGCCTTCTGAAAGCTCAGGATCATTACTTCCAACATGATCTGAACTGGATCTTCAGCCCGCGCGTCGGCGTGGCGGCAGACCCGTTTGGCAATGGCAAGTACGTGGTCCGCGGCGGCTTTGGGCTTTATCACGACTACTTCAACATCAACAATGCGGTTGGCGGCGCAAAAACCAATCCGCCAAGCTATATCCAACCTACTTTTTTCAACGACGGATCGACGGCGGCGCCGATCCTCGGCTTCGGAACGAGCAACACCAATCCGTTCGGCTTTCAATACCCGGCATTTATCCCACGAACTCTCGATGCGAAAGGAGGCATAGCCGGATCACAGATCGCGATTGGCGGCTCCGATCAGAACCTCAAGCCGGAGACGACACTCGTGTATTCGGGCGGCATCGAGCGGCAACTCGGCAGGAATATGGTCGCCAGTGTGAGTTATACGGGCACCCACTCCTACAATCTGTGGACTGGAGGTATCAATCCGAACTCCACGAACTTCGGCCAGGATATCAATGTCGTTGCGGGCGATCTCATCAACCATCTGGCCTGCAAGGGAGCAGTCGGCGCCCAGACGTGCACGGGAGTTACGACGCGCCCCAACACCAGCTTCGGTTCCATCACATATACGCTCAACGGCGCGAGGCAGAACTATAACGCCCTGATTCTTGCGGTAAAGGGCCGCTTTACCCAGCGCGACTTTCTGACCGCCTCGTACACCCGGTCGGTCGACAAAGACAACGCCTTTAATTATCCGACCTCGGATTTCAATCGCTACTACGGACCATCGACGTACGATATTCCACAGCGGTTCAGCTTAGGGACTAGCTATCAGTTCCCCGGGCTCAACCACGACAATGGATTCGTTGGCAGGCTTACGGGTGGATACACGGCGTCGGGTATCGTCGCATTGCAGTCCGGAAACCCCTTCTCGGTGCAGATCACAAACGCCTTCTCGGCTACCGCGGCCAACCCGGCGCTGCCGGCCTCGCCGACCAATCTTGCGTTCACCCCGAATAGTGGTGATTACAACGCCGACGGACGCAACTTCGACTTTCCGAACGTCTCTAGCTACGCGCAGAAGACGGATCGCTCCTCCTACATAACCGGCATCTTTCCGCAATGCTCTGGCGGTAATTTCAATCGCTGCGGGCCCTTCTCGCAGCCTGCCCTCGGGCAAGAGGGTAACGAACAGATTGACGCCTTCCGCAATCCCGGCTTTGCCCAGACTGACCTGACGATCGAGAAGATCACGAAGATTGGTGAACGTGTCGACTTCCGATTGCGTGTCGACGCCTTCAACGCCTTCAACAGGGTCAACCTGAACGCCGTGTCTTCCAATGCGAACGATGGAAACTTCGGTAGAGCAACGTCCACGTCGACTCCACGCTTCCTGTTGCTTGGCGGCCGGATCAACTTCTAAGCGGCAGCCGGTGAAGGATCTTCCATGAGTGTGATCAGCGTAAGCCGCAGGCGGTTCGTCGCAATGGCATCCTGTGCGGCCGCAGGCATCGGTCTATCTCTTCCTTCGCGCAATACAGAGCAGGGCAACTACATCCACGAGCGCTTGCTGACCGCCGAATTGCTCATCCGTATGTCAACGGCAGCACCCCGCACAGAGTAGAACCGTAACAGGGAACTCTCCAGGAAGAAGAGCAAGAGAGAAGGAGCGAGGGCGATAGCTGAACGCCCACAACAAGTGGGATCCAAATATCTAAACAGCCGCGACATAACGGGGCGAGCAAGATTGACACAGTGAACTCTGGTCGTTAAGATCCTCCCGACCTGCTTTATCTTCCGGAATCCCTTGGCAACACTCTGGGCTTTAAATCCAATGAGGTTGACCAGGATCCGGTCCACTCGATGGCGATGCGAGGAGTTGCTCTGCATGACATATCTCCACATGGCGAGTCTCATGCTCGCTACGGTACCCATGTTTGCGCAGTCCAGGCCGCTTCCGTATCTGGATGCAACTCTTCCTGCTGCCGTACGTGCTCGTGATGTTGTGTCACGCATGACGCTGGACGAAAAGGCTTCGCAGCTCGAAGACTGGGCGACTGCTATTCCGCGCCTTGGCATCCCGGACTACCAGACGTGGAGTGAGGCTCTGCATGGCGTCGCGAATGCTGGCTATGCAACGGTGTTTCCACAAGCGATCGGCATGGCGGCTACGTGGGACCCAACGATCGTGCAGCAGATGGGCGATGTGATCTCGACGGAAGGCCGTGCGAAGTACAACCAGGCCCAGCGCGAGGGGAACCACCGTATCTTTTATGGGCTGACCTTCTGGTCGCCGAACATCAATATCTTCCGGGACCCCCGCTGGGGGCGCGGCCAGGAGACCTACGGCGAAGATCCATTCCTCACGGGCAGCATGGGCGTGGCCTTCATCCATGGCGTGCAGGGCGACGATCCTGAACATCCAAAGGCGGTCGCAACCAGTAAGCACTTCGCCGTCCATAGCGGACCCGAGTCGACCCGGCACACTGCGGATGTAAATGTGAGTCCGCGCGACCTGGAAGAGACGTATCTGCCCGCCTTCCGGTCCACAGTGATCGACGGCCATGTAAAGTCGGTGATGTGTGCGTATAACGCGATCGACGGCACCGCAGCGTGTGCGAACACGATGCTGTTGAAAGATCATCTGCGCGGCGCCTGGGGCTTCAAAGGATTTGTCGTCTCCGATTGTGCTGCCATCATGGACGTGACACATGGTCATCACAATGCGCCTGACATCATGCATGCAGCGGCTATTTCGATCCAGGCCGGCACGGATCTCTCGTGCAGCATCTGGGCACCGGGATTGAACACGCTCGGTGCCGCCGTTCGACAGGGTATCGTGTCGGAAGATCTGCTGACGCACTCCGCGGAACGTCTCTACACCGCGCGTTTTGAGCTTGGAATGTTCGATGCACCTGGAACAACCGTTTTAGATAAGCTGCCTTTTTCCGAGAGTGCCTCAGCGGAGCATGGGAAGACTTCGTTGAAGGCCGCCGAAGAATCGATGGTCCTGTTGAAGAACAACGGCGCGCTTCCGCTCAAAAAGGGTCTAAAGCAGATCGCCATCATCGGACCTACTGCCGACTTGCTGACTTCGCTCGAAGGCAACTATAACGGCCAGGCGCTTAACGCGGTCTCTCCTCTCGATGGCGTCACAAAGCAGTTTCCCGAAGCGACCATTCGCTATGCGCAGGGCGCAACACTGGCGAGCGGCTTCAGCGTGCCTGTACCGCGGACGGCCTTCGGAGGCGGTCTCAAGACGGAGTTCTTTGCGTCTTCCGACTGGACTGGACGGCCGGTCGCGGTGAGAACAGAGCCATCAATTCAGCATGACTGGCGTGACGCTGCACCGGTGCCCGAGATACAGACGCACGACTACTCGGTACGCTGGAGCGGCAAGCTGAAAGTGCCTGCTGCCGGCACATACACGTTCGTTGTGGAGGGCGGGCAGAATTTTCCTTACTCGCCTGTAGAACGCTATCGATTCTTGCTGGACGGCAAAGTGCTCTCTGAAGGCCTGCTCACGAAAGGAAAGCTGGAGATGGGTGCGTTCACTCCTGCTCCGGGTGCATCGCCTACCGCGCCGCCAGTGATGACTGGATCGACGCCCGCGAAGATCAAAGTAAACCTCAACGACACGAAGGCACATGACGTCCAATTGGAATACAGTCACTCCGGCGATCGCGCGGGTGGTGGCGTGACGCTGCGATGGGAGGCGCCCGCACAGGCCCAGATCAGCGAGGCGGTTCTAGCGGCAAAGTCCTCCGACGTTGTGCTCGCCTTTGTCGGCCTCTCCCCACAGCTTGAGGGCGAAGAGATGCCGATCAAAATCGAAGGTTTTGATGGAGGCGATCGGACCAGTATTGATCTGCCTGCGTCGCAGCGCGAGATGCTCGAAGCAGTAGCGGCGACAGGTAAACCGGTCATCGTTATTTCGATGAGCGGCAGCGCGCTTGCACTCACCTGGGCAAGTGAGCATGCCACTGCGGTCCTCCAGGCATGGTATCCCGGGGGAGAGGGCGGGACCGCAATCGCCCGGACGCTTGCCGGCTTGAACAACCCTGCAGGTCGTCTTCCTATCACTTTTTACGCAAGCACCACCGATCTGCCGGCCTTCACAGAGTACTCGCTGAAGAATCGTACCTACCGCTACTACACCGGCAAGCCATTGTGGGGCTTCGGGTACGGGCTAAGCTACTCAAGCTTTGGCTATGGCCCGGTGAAGATCGCACCATCGATTGTGGCAGGTAAGTCTGTAACAGCAACGGTCACAGTAAAAAATACAAGTAGCCGGACAGGCGATGAGGTCGTCGAAGCGTACCTGAAGACGCCGCAGCGGGATGGTCCTGTCCACTCCCTGGTAGGCTTCGAACGAGTTCATCTCAATGCGGGTGAAAGTCGTGATGTGGCGCTGGTCCTGAATCCGCGCTCGCTTTCGAGTGTCGATGATCAGGGTAAGCGCTCCATCCTTGCCGGGACCTATCGTCTCAGCATGGGAGGCGCGCAGCCAGAGGAGACCAAGGCCAAGTCGGAGACGGATTTCACGGTCACCGGCACAGTCAACCTGCCTCGATAAACCACGAGCTTGCCTGTACGATCAAGGCAGGACAAGAGAGTGATGTCTATCTTTCAATACCCGGCATTTGGTCCTGCGTTCGTGGTCATGGTCTTTCTGCTGTTGCGCTCGCAGAAGTCTGTGCGTGCGCAGGGAGACGAGTTTCGACATGCTATCGATCTGACGCAGAGCGGGAAGCTGGGCGACGCGGAGCTTGCGTGGCGACAGCTTGTGCAGAGTCACCCCAGCAATGCCTCGGTGCATGCTGCACTTGGTATAGTGCTCGCCGAAGAGGGAAAGCTTGACCAGGCAGCGATGGAGTATCGGCAGGCGCTGGCTCTCAATCCTCATGAGCCCGAAGTTTCGATGAATCTCGGGCTTGCCGAGTTCAAGGCCGGTCATTTTGCTGCTGCGATCGAACCGCTGACCGCGGCGAACAAGGAGAAGCCGCAGGACACCCGGAGCGTGCTTCTGCTGGGCATGAGCTACTTCGGGCTACGGAGCTATGCGAAGGCCGTGCCGTACCTCAAGGCGGCAATGGACTCGGATAGGTCCAACATGGAACTGCATCAAGTCCTCGCACAGAGTTGTTTATGGAGTGCAAACTACACCTGTGCGATGACGGAGTACACAAGCATTCTGACATCCAACCCGAATTCAGTGCAGGCCCATATGCTGCTTGGCCAGGCGCTCGACAGCATGAATCGATCGCCCGAGGCCATCGCAGAGTTAGAAACTGCGGCGCGTATTGCGCCGACCGAGCCGAACGTCCATTTCGAATTGGGCTACCTATACTTCACCGGCCATCAGTATGAGCGGGCGGCAGCGGAGTTCGCCTTGGAGTTGAAGAACAATCCGTTGCATGCGCAGGCCTGTGCGTATCTCGGGGATATTAAGTTGCGGACGAATGACGATGCCGAAGCGGAGGCGTTGTTGTCGAAGGCGATCAAGCTGCAGAACGATCTCCGCATCGCCTACCTGGATCTCGGCCAGATCTATGCCAAACAAAAGCGCAACCAGGAGGCGCTGACAAGCTTTCTCCGCGCTGAGGAACTGGATCCGCGCAACGCGGATGCGCACTACCGGCTCGCGCGACTTTATACGGTGCTTGGTAATAGGGAGAAGGCCCAAGTCGAGTTTGCCAGAACGCGGGAGCTGCATAGCAAAGAGGCCGACTCGCTCATCGAGAAAGTCTCTGGTGGTTCAGGTGCGCGCTGGCAGTAGAGCGTGCACCAGAGTCACAACCAATTCACAGCAACAGGAGAAATGCGGTAGTTGATCTAGCGTACGGTATTGCTGGAATGTTCTACTGCTGGAATGACCAAGCGACGCCTGCTCCGTTCGCGCCGTGAGTTTCTCTGGATGGCGGCGTCTACTGCAGCTATAGGACAAGGGGTCATCCCTCGAAACGTCAAGCCCCAACCGCGTGGAAAGCCATCGGGCATCCCGTTTCTTGCGCACTTCACCGATGTGGCTGCATCGGCCGGACTTACTCATCCAATCATCTATGGCGGCCTCGCGCACAAGAAGTACATCGTTGAAACGGTAGGCTGTGGTGTTGCATTCTTTGACTACGACATGGACGGATGGCTCGACATACTCGTGCTCTGTGGGACGCGCATGGAGAACCCACCGCCAGGCGCGACGAACCGGCTCTACAAGAATAATCGTGATGGCACGTTTACCGATGTGACGGAGAAAGCCGGGCTGCTGCGTACCGGCTGGGCGAGCAGCGTTACGATCGGCGACTATAACAACGACGGGTTCGAAGACATCTTCATCACCTACTACGGCCAGAACGTTCTCTACAGGAACAATGGAGATGGAACGTTCCGCGATATGACGAAGGAAGCTGGTCTGCTCTACACCGGACCGATTCGCTGGGGCTCTGGATGTACCTTCCTTGACTATGATCGTGATGGACACCTGGATCTCTTTGTTGCGACCTACGCGGATATCAATCTTGGCAAGCTTCCGAAACCGGGAGAGAATCCTTACTGCAATTTCAAAGGCGTTCCTGTTAACTGCGGTCCGCGCGGTCTCCCGATGGGCCAGAACTATCTCTATCGCAACCAGGGTAATGGGACCTTCCGCGAGGTCACGGCCGCGTCGGGAATCCTGAAAGCGCCGCGCACCTATGCGATGACAGCGGTTGCTGCGGACTTCGACAACGACGGATGGACGGATCTCTACGTAGCTTCCGACTCGACGCCCAGCCTGCTGTTTCGCAATCAGCATCATGGCGTCTTTACTGAGGATGGAGTGGAGCGGGGAGTTGGCCTGAGTGATGAGGGAACGGAGCAGGCCGGGATGGGCGTGGCCGTCGGCGATTTCAACCTGGATGGGAATCTTGATATCTTCAAGACCCATTTCTCCGATGACACAGCTGTTCTTTATCAGAATGACAACGGCGGCAACTTCAGGGATGTCACGATTGAGGCTGGTCTTGCCGTGGAGACGCGGTACATCAGCTGGGGCACAGGATTCGCCGACTTCGATAATGATGGATGGCCTGATCTTGCCGTGGTAACGGGGTCGGTATACCCGGAGGTGGAAGACAGGTTTCCCGAGTATCCATTGCGTACGCCGCGAATGATCTTTCGCAATCTGGGTAACGGCAAGTTCGAAGAATTGATTGACGAAGCTGGCCCTGGGATCTCGGCGCTCCATTGCAGTCGTGGCTGCGCGTTCGGCGACTTCGATAACGATGGTGATGTTGACATGATTGTCGTTAACCTCAATGAACCGCCATCCTTGTTGCGCAACGACGTGACGGGTACCGGACACTGGTTGAAGGTGTTTCTCGTCGGAACGGTATCGAACCGGAGTGCCATTGGATCGACGGTCATTGCTAGGTATGGGGGAAAGACGCAGGCGCAAGCCGTCATGGCGCAGTCAAGTTTCTATTCGGTCAACGACAGGCGGCTCCATTTTGGACTCGGACAGAGCAGGCAAGTCGATCTCGAGATCCATTGGACAAATGGCTATGTCGAACAAATCAAGGGTGTGCCTGCGAACAAGTTGATTACGATCAAGGAGAAGAGCGGCGTGATCAAGTCCGAAAGCTTCAAAACGTCACAAGAGATCGTCTCAGACCGGGAAAAACCGCCGCGAGCTTGGGCCGCGGCGGCTTTTGGCGTTGCAGAGCTAGAACAGCAGCTTGCCCCCAAATTGAAACTTCCGAGCGTCCCAGGTCGAGGTGACCTGGCCAAAGTTGCTGGCAGTCTGGCTAGCCTGGAGATTTTGAAATTGCGTGTGATTGAAGGTGTTGAATGACTCAGCGCGAAGCTGGAACCGCAGAGCTTCACCATGAATCGGGAAAGATTTGAAGAGAGATAGGTTGGTGTTGAAGCGGCCTGGTCCAACGACCTTATCCCTCCCGGAGTTGCCGAAGCCCTGATCCACGCCTGTCTGCGCGCCTCCATTCCATGGCGCAAGCGGTGCGGTGAATGCAGCCGTGTTGAAGTACTTCGCATAGCTCTTTGAACCCTGCGTACTCACGCCCGGAACCAGATTGGCACGGTTGGTGGTTCCACCACCGAGACCGATCGTGTCCGTCCCATAGGTGATCGGGACGGGAACACCGGTATTGGCGATGGTGATGCCGGAGATCTGCCATCCGCTCAGGAACTCATGTGCCAGGGCGTTGTTGGAGTGCCTGTAGAGCGGCAGATCGTAGATGTAGTTGGTACTGAAGATATGCCGGCGATCGAGTGCGCCCGATGCCTTGTCGTAGTGCGTATCGAAGGGATTGGAGAGGGTGGTGAGATCCGAGTTGGCTGCGTCTATTTCGTGGGACCACGTGTAGGAACCCTGCAAGGTGAGCCCGTGCTTATTCTCCAGGCGAAGCCCAGCCTGCAGCGAGTGATAGCTGGAGTTGGTCGTCTGCTCTTCCTGCGTGATCCCCGCGTATCCAAGATACTGGCGATAAAGATTCGGATCGGTCTGGTACGTTGTGCCGGCTGGGCCGTTCGTACCATTTGCCTTGACCGGCGTGCTGGTCGCGACAGCTTGACGCAAAGCCGCGGGACTGTTCAGAGGAAGCGTGTTGATAGCACGATTGTCGTTCTGATTCCAGCCTGAGGTGCCGACGTATTGCAGGACCGCGACAATGGCCGGGGAGAGCTCCTGCTGGACACCCAGGCTGTACATGGCAAGACCGGGAAGCGGGTAGTGGAAGGCGAGGCTGGTGATGCCGGCCGGGTGAGGGTTGGTCGAGGCCGTCAGCCCGCTGTTCGCACTCTGGTTGGGATTGGAAAAATAGACGTTGCTGGCAGAGGGCTGAAAGGAGAAAGGTGGATTGTTGCCGGCGTTGTACGAGTCGTTGCCCTGGATGCGCTCATAGAAGAGGCCGACACCGCCACGAACGACTGTCTTGCCGTCGCCATAGGGATCAAACGCAAAGCCGAGGCGGGGCTGGGTTGACTTCCAGTCATTCTGCACGCCGCCACGAGGAAAGCCGTTGACGCCTGCGAGCCGGATGCCATTCAGGTAGAAAGGAGTTTTGCTGCCGGCCGGCGTGCTAAACCCTGCACCGTTCGGATTCAGTGTCTGATCAGCGCCTGGGGCCTGCGCGTTGGCCGCGTTGAAATCACCCGGCACAAAGTTGGCGAACTCGTTGAAGCGCTCATAGTTATGCGGAAGGGCATCGTAGCGGATACCCAGGTTGAGGGTCAGCTTGCGGGTGATCTTCCAGTTATCCAGCGCGTAAAACGAATAGCTGTTATTCACCCAGTGCAACCCGTTCAGTGCCTGGAGCTGCGTGAACGTGGACGCGTCCCCGAGCAGGTAGTTGAGGTACGAGTCCTTCGAGAACGAGGAATTATTGAAGACGAAGGTTCCCTGTGTGTTGGACTGCAGTTGCTGATTCTTGATGAAATGCATCCACGAGGCACCGAACTTCAAGCTGTGGCGGCCCTTCGTCCAGGACAGGTCGTCGCGGGTCTGGAAATCCATCGCAGCATTGTGCCATGGGTAGTACGACGAGCTCCAATTCGTGCTGTAGGGTGCACCCAGATCGACCTCAGGCATCCGGTTGCCGGGATTGTTGCCGGTAAAGAAGGTTGTGGCGTTATAACCGGAGGGCTGGGCAAAGGTGCCGACCGGTGTGATAACCAGCTTGTTGCCGTCGAAATTGAACGCTGTCTCGTTAAGAAGATTCGGCGAGAGCGTCTGGGTCAGCCTCACGACAGCCGCCCACGCTGGATTCGAAAGCGTGCTTCCAACGGTAGGATAGTTGTCGTTGCTCCAGAGAGGCGGATACAACGTCTGCGTGTTTGCATCGTGGATGTAGTTACCCATCAGCTGCAGCTTCTCGGTAATCGAGTGATCGATGCGGACGAGGTCCTCACGGACGATCGTTGGCTGTGTGACCGAGGTGACGAACTGGTTGGCGCCGCCGGCCACGTTGGGCTTGGGGAAGATACCCGTGTTGATCATGGCAATGACATTCTGATCGATGAGCGCTGCCGGGATCATGTACTGTGCGGCATTCGTGGGGTTCTTGTTGAAGGGCTGACCGGGAGTAAGCCCATTCGCTCCATAGATCGCGAGTTTGGCCGGATCCGTCGTCGCCGGCACAATGGGAACGGTCGTACCGCCGGCCGGGGCGTACGCCAGTGGCTGACCTGCCGTTGGATAGTCTCCGAGCGGGATGGTATTGATGTTGCTCGGGGTTGACCCGCGGATTTCACGGCGATCCTCTTCGTTGACAAAGAAGAAGGTTCGGCTGCGGGTGTTGTTATAGAGGTGCGGGATGACGAGTGGACCGCCGATATTTCCGCCGAAGACGTTGACGCGCAGCTTCGGTTTTGCCTGGTGGTTCAACTTCGAGATGTAGTTGTTCGCGTCGAAGGCCTCATTCCGATTGAACTCCCAAAGACCACCATGGAAGTTCTTCGTGCCGGACTTGAGAACCATCAGAATTTGGCCACCCGATCCAATCCCGTAGTCAGGGCTGTAGTTGCTGGTCAAGGTCTGGAACTGCGCGATCGAATCCTGAGAGACAAGGATGCTGAAGCAGCCACCGCATCCACGATCATAGATTTCGCCGCCATCCACCAGATAGATATTGTGGCTTGGACGCGTTCCATTGAAGCTGATACCGTTCCCGGCTGTCAGGGCCATGACTCCGTTATAGTCAGGGAGATTATTCGAAACACCTGGTGCCAGGACGGCTAACGCGGTGATGTTGCGTCCGTTCGTCGCCAACTCTGAGACCTGTGCACCGGAGATGAGGCTGTCTACTTGGCTCGTCTCCGACTGCACCTGGAGCGCATTGGCCTCCACCGAGACCGTCTGCCCTTCGCTGCCCACTTGAAGAACGACGTTCTCCTCGAGGGTCTGGGCGACGTTCAGCACGATACCGTTCAATGTGGCGGCCTTGAAACCAGGAGCCGTGACCGTGAGGCTATAGTGACCGATACGCAGGCCCGCGAAGTTGAAGAGGCCAGAGCCGTTCGTCGTGGCTGTTCTGGTATCCCCTGTTTCGGTGTTGACCAGCTTGATCGCGGCATTCGGAACCACTGCGCCCGATGGGTCGTTTGCAGTTCCGTTGATGTTCGCGTTCTCTTGCCCATGCGCCATGGAGACGCAGAACAAGGATGTCATCAATGTAATAACAAGTGCCAGGGAACAGAGATGGCGCATACGGTCTCCTAAATTGTTCATACTCGCTGCGGTACATGGACGTTCCCTTTGTAGGTATGGGAACAGTTCCGTGAAAGCAGGATCTCAACAAATCCTCGAACCAGCGTGTCTTCTGCTGAAACGACTTAGATGAAAGGATGTCGGTGAGAATGGTAGTGGCATGACACGGATGTGTCAACGCAGTACGTTTAGCTCGCACCCATGACAAACCGCGGCTCATTCAAAGAAGAGGAGAAAGATACTTGCGTATCGTCGCGACCACGCCATTGTTCGAGAGCATCTGCAGCGCGGACTCCACGGCTTGCACGAATCTTTCGTGTGCCACCAGCTTCTCTCCAAAGATCGATCTCACCGCGAGTATCGGGCGGGGATCGTTGCCAGCCCTTCTGGCGATTCCAGTAAGTTCAGCAGCGCGTGCATCGATCTTATGTAAAGGTCCTCCGCGCTCGTCGACGCCGCAACCGAGGTAGAAGATCCAGCTTGCGACGACAAGGCTCAACAAGTCGATCGAGCCGCCCTGACCCACCAATTCAAGGATCGATGGAAGAAGCCACTTCGGGATCTTTGCCGAGCCCTCCGAGCATATTCGAGTCATTTGATCGTTGATGGTTGGATTTGAAAAACGTTCTATCAGGGACCGCTTGTACTCCGTTACGGAGACCCCGGCGATCTTCGGAACGACGGGTGTCACTTCATCCATGAAGCTTTCAGTAAAGAACCGGAAGAGCCGGTCGTTCATCGTTTCGTGGACGTAGGTAAAGCCGTTCAATGCACCGAGATATGCCATGGCAAGATGGCTGCCATTTAAAAGGCGCATCTTCATGATCTCGTATGGGGCGACATCCGCGATCAGTTGCGCGCCGACCTTTTCCCATTCGGGTCTGCCGTTGCAGAAGGTGTCTTCGATCACCCATTGGCGGAATGGTTCTGTGACAACGGGCCAGGCATCGTCCAGCCCGAACCGGTCGGAGACGAAGGCGATGTCTGCCGGTGTAGTTACCGGTGTGATCCGGTCCACCATGCTGCTTGGGAACGCGACGTTGCTCTCGATCCATTGCTGAAGAGCAACATTGCCGAGCCCGGCGAAGGCAAGCAGAACCTTCTTCACGACGTGACCGTTCCCTTGCAGGTTGTCGCAGGACATGACGGTAAAGGGGGGCAGGCCGCGCGTTCTGCGTCGATTCAGCGCCTCCGCCAGCAGGCCCATCGAGGTGACCGGTTCCCGCGGGTATTGAACGTCATGCTGTATGTCGGGATGATCGGCGAGGAACTCACCCGTGCCTTCGTCGATGAAGTAGCCGCCTTCGGTGATCGTCAGCGAGACGATGCGCGTGTCGGCAGCCGCCATGCGTTCGATCGAGGCCTCCCGATTCCTGGGTGCATGGATATAGTCGACCAGGGAGCCGATCACGCGAGCCGACTGTCCGCCTGCGCTCCGCTCGATGACCGTGTAGAGGAAGTCCTGCTCTTGCAGCACATCGTTCATGCGGGCGTCGCTCTCCAGGACGCCGATACCGCACTCGCCCCATCGTTCCGTATCCGCGAACGCTAGCAGATCATCCAGGTACACTGCCTGATGTGCACGATGAAAGCCGCCGACTCCCATGTGAACCGTATGCTGACGCAGTTGGTTGCGAGCGTAGGCGGGTACCTGGATCCCGCTGCGAAGTCTCGCCAGGTTCGTACTGCAAAGCTTGATGCTGGAGCTGCTGGTATTCATAAGGCTCATCTCCATCGGTAACAGTCATGATCCGCGATGCTGGCAACACCGCAGCGTGTATGAAGACTCAGACCAACAGGACTGGAGCGAACCCGCCAGGATCTGCCTCATCGTGTTGCCGTCCTGGTCGAACAAAAAAGAACTTTGAATCCAGTGGAGTTGCACCTGCTGATCGGGACCGACTTCGGTTTCCCATTGACCCTGATTGTAAGCGGCTCGCCGGAGCCGATGTGGAGATGGAGAGAGCTCTTGCGCTCGAGAGTCCAATTTAGACCGCACATCCAGGAGCAAGTGTATCGACCTTGTACTGTCAGCGGACAACCTGTATGTTCAGGCGCATGCGAACCCGTTACCTCCTGATCGGCATTGTCCTTCTATGGAGCCAGACACTCTTCGTCCTGGCTAGCATTACGTCGACACAGCCCGCATGGGAGCGCAACATCGCTGAGAACCCCTCGGCACACAACTTTCCGCTCACGGCGGATCAGTTTGGTCTTCGCTCGAAGGAAGTGTCGCTTGCAATCCGGCTAAGGGCCGGCGCGCTCGGTCCTGTCGGAACCCTGATGACTCTCGTTGACGAACGGAAGCGTCCCGTGATGCAGTTGGAGGTTGCGCTGCAATCTGCCGTGAAAGGCGAAAAAGGAAAGAAGCTGCAGTTTCTGGTGACGACTGACTTCCGTCCTCAGCCGTTGAGCGTCGGGATCCCGGTCGAGTTGCTCAACCCGGCGCGGCCACACCAGCTGCTACTCCGGTATCTGGGATTTCGCCTGGATCTCTTTGTCGATGGCGTTCTTGCGGATCAGGAGTGGCCAAGTGGAACGTTAGCATCGGAAGGAACCCGAGCGGTCACCGTCAGTAAAGCGATCAGCAACATCAAACTCTGGAAGAGCGTTCTGTCCGATGGCGACGTTGCGGGTATGAACGGCGGTCCGCGCGAGATCAGGCAGCGTGAAAATAGGATGTTCGGCCCTGAATCCGCTCATCTTCAATATTGGCGTCCCCGTGGATACAACACCAGTGCCGGGGACGCCATGCCGTTCTTCCATGACGGTGTCTTGCATGTCTTCTTCCTCCTGGATCGACGGCATCATCAGAGCAAATGGGGCCTGGGTGCGCACCAGTGGGGCCACTTCTCCACAACGGACCTGATTCACTGGAGGCATGATCCTCCTGCTCTCACCATCTCCCGAGAGGGCGAAGCATCCATATGCACAGGCTCGGTCTTCTTCCATGAAGGTAAGTATTACGCCTTCTATGCCACACGCATGTTGGATCGCAGTGAGCACCTGGACATGGCCGAGAGCAAGGATGGAATCTCCTTCCACAAGCTGACTCCTTCGCCCTTTGAAGAGCCTCAGCCGCCATACAAACGGGGTGCGAATCGCGATCCCTTCGTATTTGGAAAGAACAACGACTATCACATGATGGTCACAGCCGCTTTAGCAAGTCCGCCGTCTCCCGATCAGGCGGGAGCCATCGAACACCTGACCTCGTCAAATCTGGAGCGGTGGACGATGCAATCGACTCCTTTTTTAATTCCTGGATACACCGCCGATCCGGAGTGTACGGACCTTTTCGGGTGGCGCGGGTGGTACTACCTCCTCTTCTCCGAGGATGGCGTCGCGCACTACCGCATGTCCCGAAACCAGTTTGGTCCGTGGATCAAGCCAGCGATCGATGTCCTCGACGGTCCCGAAGCACGTGTGATGAAAATCGGCTCTTTCCTGGGAGATCGGCGGATCGGCGTTGCGTTCCTCGCTGATGGAAACTTCGGCGGCCATCTCGTCTTTCGTGAGCTGCTGCAGGCAGCCGATGGCTCCTTGGATACGACATTTCCGCCGGAGATGACACCCCGCGGAAGACAGGTCCCCTTCCACTTGACCTCCCTGACGGGACACGTGCAGCAAACATCGAGGCAGAGTGTGCTTGGAGGAGCAGGCCAGCCCGCTTCCGTAAGAGTTAATGGAACACCAGAAGACTTCGTCCTCCATGCGACGCTCATGCCAGGCGCCGCCGCCTCTCGATTCGGGCTGGCGATCAGCGGACTTTCAACCAGTAAGGAACAAAGCAGCTTCAGCCTTCAGGTTGATCCTTCTCGCGGCCGAGTGCAATGGACTCGCGGGAACCTGCCGTTAGATAAACCTGCTTTCATTGAAGGCCTGAAGGAGTTGAACAAGCCGATCACGCTGGAGATGGTCGCTCAAGGAACCCTTGTCGATCTCAGCATCAACGGCATGCATACGCTCGTGCATCGTCTGCCGAATCTCACACAGCGGAGTCTGTCGTTCTTCTCGGAAACGGGAGAACTCGCCATCTCAAACCTGGTGGTCCAATCTCTAAGTAACGGTAACCGGCCATGACGCAGGATTGAATCCAGGGTGTCGTCCTTCACACTGCGCTCTAGCCTCTCCTACTCTGTTCGCGCTATACTCGCGCCATCAAGGTGCACGCATGTTGAGTGCTGACGTTCAGGTCGATATCCTGTCTTTCTCCTCCTCCGCACACTGGAGAACCGCAAGTCGGTTTGACGTGACATCGTCGCGCAAGGTGCCCTTCCGTGCTCTCCCGAGCCGCACGCGGCCGAATCTCTTCTCTGGCGACTAACTCGAGCGTAGACGCAGCTTTCCTCCCTCAAGTCTTCGCCGAAGCCCTTTGCACTCTGCAGAAACTGCGTGGTGCTCCTGAAAGAGACGACCTGGGAATGACGATTGTGCACGCAACCGCAGACGCGAAGAGGTATCACCATGACCACTCTCATCGAGGACACCGCACGTATTGCCACCGGTGACACGCACGCCCGGTTCGGCCCGAAGCTGATCACCGCCCTCCCCGGCCCGCTTGCCCGCGCCAGCGTCGCGCATGACGATCGCCTACTCTCGCCCAGCTACACGCGGAGCTATCCGCTGGTCGTCAAGCGCGGCCGCGGCTGCAGGATTGAAGACGTCGACGGTAACGAGTTCCTCGACTTCACCGCAGGGATCGCCGTCAACTCCACCGGCCACTGCCATCCGGAGGTGGTCAGGGCCATCCAGGATCAGGCCGCGGAGCTGATCCATATGTCCGGCACCGACTTCTACTATGACCTGATGCCGAGGGTTGCCGAGCGCCTCTCCGCCATCGCGCCCATGCCCGGCCCGCACCGCTTCTACTATGGCAACTCGGGAGCCGAGGCGGTCGAGTGCGCCATGAAGCTCGCCCGCTACCATACCGGCCGGCAGAACATCATCAGCTTCTTCGGCAGCTTCCACGGCCGGACGATGGGCGCACTTTCGCTCACCGCGTCCAAGCCCCAGCAGAAGCGCCGCTTCGGCCCCTTCGTCCCCGGCATCACCCACGTCCGCTACCCCTATGCGTATCGCGGATGCAGTGGCGGACCGCAGGCGCAGGAGGCCTTTGGGCTCGCCTGTGCCCGCTTTATCGAGGACAAACTCTTCAAGTCGACTCTGCCCGCCGAAGAGGTCGCCGCCATCTTCGTCGAGCCAATCCAGGGGGAGGGCGGCTACGTCGTTCCGCCGGATGTGTTTCTTCAGGAGATCCGGCGCATCTGCGACCGGCACGGCATCCTCATGGTCGCGGACGAGATCCAGTCGGGCGCGGGCAGAACGGGCAGGTGGTGGGCGATCGAACACGCCGGGGTCGAGCCCGATATCGTCTGCATCGCGAAGGGCATCGCCTCCGGCATGCCGCTCGGCGTCTGCATGGCGAAGGCGTCCCTCATGGACTGGGTGCCAGGCTCGCACGCCAGCACCTTCGGCGGCAATCCCCTTTGTCTCGCTGCAGCGCTCGCAACGATAGACATCATCGAGCGGGAAGCCATGGCCAACGCAGCAACAGTTGGCGCGGCGGCGCTTGCAAGGCTGGGAACATGGGTCGAAAAGCATGCGATGGTTGGCGACGTTCGTGGCCGGGGACTTATGATCGGTATCGAATTCGTCAAAGACAAGCAATCGCGAACTCCCGTCGGCAGCGTACGCGATCGCATTGTCGAACTTGCATTCGAGCGCGGGCTCCTGCTCCTTGGCTGCGGCGAGACCACGATCCGTCTCTGTCCCCCGTTGATCGTCACCCAACAGGAAGTCGATGTCGCGCTCGATATCCTCGAAGAGTGCATCGCGCGTGCGACCTGCTAACCGGAAAGAAGATGGAGAGAAACACGATGGAAGACAACAAAGCTGTTCTGTCGACGTTGCTTGAGAACCTGCTCGGCAGCGAGCGGGCGCATCGACTCTTCGACCTGCTCACGGTTCCACCCGCGCTCCTGGCCGAGACCGGCGTCAGGATCTCACGGGCAGGCATCGCCCAGGCATTGAACATGATGCTGTTCGAGGACTTGCTCAACCGTGTTCCCGATGCGGCAGCCTACGCGGCCGACCGTATCCGCGACGGCATCAAGGTGATGCACGACCATGGCGCGGTCCGTACCGTCGCGCTTAGAGGCATGGGCTCGCTTCCCGCAGGCGAAGAGGCGATCACGCGGATCCTCCGCGCTCTCGGATACACGCTCAACGCTGTCTATCCGCTCGAGCGCCTAAAGATGACCGGCCGGTCGCACGTGCAATCCGACTACCCCGAGGAACTCGCGCAATTCTTCATCAGCGAGCTGCACCCGGAGCGTTTCTCATTCGAGTTCCAGGCAGCCGCCCAGCGAGTCACGGCAAGCTCCCGCGACCCGCTTACCCCGGCCGCAAAGGCGTTCCTGATCCAGTTGGAACAGACAGGATCGCTGTCCGTCGAGGATGCCGGTGCATTGCTGCCTGCTCTCTCAGCCTGTTTTAGTCGCCAGCACGAGGCCGCCGCCGTGGCCGACTACGAGAGTCTTCTAGCCGAGTCGCCCGAGATGGCCTGGATCGCCACTGAAGGCAATGCCTTCAATCACGCCACCGACCGGGTCGCCGACGTCGATCAGGTGGCTGAGGAGCAGAAACAGCTGGGCCGACCGATGAAGGCAACCGTCGAGACCTCGCAGTCTGGAAGGGTTCGCCAGACCGCCTTCCTCGCCGCCCGGGTCACGCGCCGCTTCCGCGCAGAGGATGGCAGCATCGTCCAGAAAGAGGTGCCCGGATCGTTCTATGAACTGATCACCAGGCTGCCCCTCCCTGCCGAAGATGGGCGGAAGCTGGACCTCAGCTTCGACAGCTCGAACGCACAAGCCATCTTCAAGATGACCGCCGGTGCTGGGCGATGACCGCCGCTACCGCTGTGCCAGCTAAGAACGATGTGCGTTATGCACAGCTTAGGAACATCGACATGCCTGCCCTTGCACAGGAGGTGGACGACCTTCTCCAGCACCTTGGCGTATCGCGCCGCGCCTATGCCGAGGGCGACCTCGAAGTGACCACACCGCTGACCGGCCAGGTGATCGCCCGTGTCGCCAGTACCACTCCCACAGCGGCGGCCGAGGCGATAAGCTCCGCGCACCGTGCCTTTCTCACATGGCGCATGGTCCCTGCACCCCGGCGCGGCGAGCTGGTCCGGCTACTCGGCGAAGAGCTGCGGGCAGAGATCTCCACATTAGGCCGGCTCGTCACCATTGAGACGGGAAAGCTGCTCTCCGAAGGCTGCGGCGAGGTACAGGAGATGATCGATATCTGCACCTTCGCCGCCGGGCTTTCACGCCAGCTTGCAGGTCTCACGATCCCGTCCGAACGTCCGCACCATCGACTGATGGAGACCTGGCATCCGCTGGGCGTGATCGGCATCATCTCGGCCTTCAACTTTCCCGTCGCGGTCTGGTCGTGGAACGCCGCGCTCGCCCTGGCCTGCGGGAACGCCGTGGTGTGGAAGCCGTCCGAGAAGACACCCCTCACGGCGCTCGCATCCCAGGCTCTCTTCGAGCGCGCCGCAGCTAAGTGTGGAGACGTCCCGCCTGGCCTCTCGGCACTGCTCATCGGCGATGCGCAGCTCGGTCAGCTGCTCGTCGACTCGCCCGTTGTGGCGCTCGTCTCAGCGACCGGCTCGACTGCCATGGGCCGTGACGTTGCGCCTCGCCTGGCCGCCCGATTTGCGCGTTCCATCCTCGAACTTGGAGGCAACAACGCGGCCATCGTCTGTCCCTCCGCCGATCTCGATCTCGCTCTGCGTGCAATCGCCTTCTCCGCCATGGGGACCGCCGGTCAACGATGCACCACACTGCGACGCTTGATCGTGCACGAAAGCATCTACGACACCCTCATCGAACGCCTGAAGACGGTCTACCTATCGGCCGTGGTTGGTGACCCGCGCGATTCCGGTACGCTGGTCGGTCCGCTTATCGATCAGCATTCCTTCCATGCGATGCAGCACGCACTTGACGAGGCGCGAGGCGACGGCGCGACGATCACTGGTGGTGAGCGAGTCGCTCTCCTTGAAACGAACAACGCCTTCTACGTCCGTCCCGCCCTGGTCGAGCTTGGCGCACAGACGGCGACCGTCAAGCGCGAGACCTTCGCGCCCATTCTTTACGTAATGAAGTACACCGAACTCGACAACGCAATCAAGCTCCAGAATGACGTTCCCCAAGGGCTTTCGTCCGCAATCTTCACCCTGCATGTTCGCGAGGCGGAGCGCTTTCTATCTGCCACCGGATCCGACTGCGGCATTGCGAACGTGAACATCGGGACATCGGGAGCCGAAATCGGCGGTGCCTTCGGAGGAGAAAAAGAGACCGGTGGCGGTCGCGAGTCCGGTTCCGATGCCTGGAAGCAATACATGCGCCGAGCCACCAACACCATCAACTATGGTAGTGACCTGCCGCTTGCCCAGGGCGTGACATTCCACATCGACTGAAGAAGGTGCGGCAAGACGCAAGGCTACTTCGGGTCCGCCGAAAGCCCGATTCGCCGCAGCAGATCTTGAAAACCGGCTTCCGTTCGCAGGCTGCCGAACTGAGGAACGACGTTGAGGAAGATCATGTTGTTCGATCGGTCGTCATAGGCCTTTCGCAGCCATGCAAGCGCCTGTTGACGGTCGTCCAGCCCGGCGTACACAAATGCCAGGTAAAAGGGTGAGACATAGCGATGCAGCGATTGGACCTTCAGCCGATCCAGCATCGTGACTGCTTCTGCGCGCCGTCCGGCAACCGCGTAGGTGTGAGCCAGCGCGGCCACCACGGGCGGGCTGTCCGGGGAGAGAGCAACGGCCTTTTGCAATTCGGCGATCGCCTGCGCGTAGTCACCCCGCTGTTCGTAACACTGGCCCAGCACGATATGGGCCAGCAGATACGCCGGATCCAATCTCGATCGTATTCAAAAGCTGCGCGATCGCCTGGTTGTATTGCCGGGCCATGTACAACCGCCATCCCAGGCTGAAGTTCATGCTCAAAGAGAGCGGATCGAGCGACCGCGCACGTTCCATCTCGACGAGACTCTCCTCCGTGCGGCCCATGGCCATCAAATACAGCGAGTACCGTTGATGGGCCGTGGCATAACTTGGATTCAGTTGAATTGCGCGGCGAAATCCGGACTCAGCCGCGGCCCAGTTCCAGTTGTAATTAAACTCGACCGTAGCGAGGGCAGTCTGGGTCTCGGCCAGCATGGGGTCAAGATCCACGGCTTTTGTGGCGGCATCCTCAGCCTCTGGAGCCACCTCGCGGGTCGGCACCGTACCCACGATCGCCGCTCCAAGAATGCCATAGCCGTCAGCCAGCCCGGCATACGCCAGCGCATAGTGCGGGTCTTTCTTCGTGGCTGATGCAAAGTACTGGATCGCCTTCTCGAGACCGTCTTCGGAGCGTTTGCCCCAGTAGTAGCGGCCCTTCAGGTAATCCTCGTAGGCACCGGAGTTGAGAGGTCGGGTAGTCGCCAGGTGTTCCCTATCCTGCGGCGTCAATTTGATGCGTATCTGGCTGACGATGGCGGACGCCACCCGATTCTGCAGCGCGAGAATATCGCCCAGTGGGCTCTCATACGTATCGGCCCAGAGGTGACGGTCGGTCGAGACCTGGACCAGTTCCGCCGTGATTCTGACGCGATCGCCCGAGCGCAGGACCGTCCCCTCAACCACCGCATCCACATTCAGGTCCTTCGCAATCTTCTCGAGCGATTGATGCGTGCCCTTGTACTCCATGGCGGTCGTGCGCGAGATAACCCGAAGCGAACTGATCCGGGCAAGGCTGGCAATCAACTCATCCGTCATCCCATCCGCAAAGTAGTCCTGGCTGCTATCGCCTGAGAGATTTTCCATCGGCAGTACAGCGATCGAAGTGATCTGTTTCGCGGGGGTCGCGCCGGAACCGAACCTGGCCTTCAGGAAGATACCGAGCGATGTCACCGAGAGCGCAACACATACTGCAGCCGCTCCCGCAAGAACAGCATGCCGCAGGGACACCTGCCGGACCGTCCGCTGAGCCGCTTGCTGGGCACCTTCCTGGGCTCTCTGCTGGTTTTGAAGCAGAGACGCGACGGACGCGACGGTGGTGGATGGTGGCGGATGCTGGTCGCCTGCCCGCAAGACCATCTCCCTTGCAGGATCGGAACCGCTCATCGACACGTGGTCATCGAGCGCCGGCTTAACAGCCTGCTCTCGTTCCACATCATGAACCGGGGCGATAAATCGGTAGCCCTTGCGTGGGACCGTCTGAATGAAGATGGGATTTTCGGAGGAGTCACCGAGGACCTCGCGAAGTCGCATCATCGCGGTGTTCAAGCTGTGGTCGAACTCGACGAACGTGTCTGGCTTCCAGAGACGCTGGCGAAGTTCATCACGCGTGATCAGGGTACCGGGATGCTCCAGAAGAACTCTAAGAAGGTTGAGCGGCTGGTCCTGCAACTTCAGGCGCAGTCCTTTTTTGCGCAACTCGCTCGCGTCCAGGTCGACTTCAAACAAGCCGAAACGAATGAGCCTCGGTGGAGCTTGTGTTAGCGGTGAACCCATGAAGTAGCGACCTGATGAGTAGCTTGCAGGTTAAGGCACATTCGGTAAGCGAAGCCAATTGTAGCCATCGCACTTTGTAACGTCAATGTAAACTGCGTTTCATCGCCGGTTACCCCACGTCGCAAGTCGCTCATTCTACAAAGCCAAAAGGGTGACATCGAATCAACCATCTGCTGATACGTTCGGCATTGCTGAATCTGTACACCGCGACGTAGGATGCGTTTGCTTTCACAAACTAGAGTCAAGTGAAGTCAGTCCAGTGCAGATCGTGCTGGGGTCTGGCGGCTGCGAGCTATCTCTCCTTTTCTGTTCCCTCAAGAGGCGCGCTATGAAGTCGAACGCTATGAAGTCGAAGACGATGTGCAGGTTGAGCTCTTCCGTATCGTCCGTTGCAATGTTTGCCGTGTTCCTTGTCGTATCCCTCATCCTGTGGTGTGCTGTCGCGATCAGCCCTGCGACGGCCCAGGTTTCCGGCGCCACGCTCTCCGGAACCGTCTCGGACGGATCAGGCGCGGTGGTGCCCGCGGCGAAGATCGCCATCCGCAACGTGGATACCGGAACCTCCCGCTCCGTAACCTCAAACAACGACGGTTTCTACTCCGCGCCCAACCTGCTGCCTGGTCACTATGAAGTAAACATCCAGGCGCCCGGATTCGCTACGGTCCTCCAGAAGGGCCTCACGCTGACCGTTGGTGCTGAGCAGACCTACAATCCATCGCTTGCGGTGGGTCAGTACAACCAGACGGTTGTGGTTGTGGATGTGCCGCCGTCCGTCCAGACTTCTTCCTCCACGCTCAGCGCCACGGTCGATGGCAAGACCGTCCGTGAACTTCCGCTCAACGGCCGCGACTGGACCTCGCTCGCAACGCTCGAGCCTGGCGTCGTATCGGTTGCTAATCAGGCGACGACCGGCTTCTCCGCCAACAAAGGCAACCGGGGATTCGGCAACCAGCTCTCCGACGGCGGTCATCGCCCCAACGAGAACACCTACCGGGTCAACGGCATGGTCATCAACGATTACACCAACGCCGCGCCCGGCGGATCTACCGGCGTCAACCTCGGCGTGGATGCCATCGACCAGTTCTCCGTTCTCACCGCCAGCTATACCGCAGAGTACGGCCGCACTTCGGGAGCCGTCATCAACGCCATCACCAAATCCGGTACGAACCAGCTTCACGGCACCGCCTACTTCTTCGACCGGGACAGCATCTTCGACGCGCGAGGCTACTTCGAACCCGTTCGCGCGCCCTTCCGCCGCATTCAGTTCGGCGCTGCCGCCGGCGCTCCAATTCTCAAGGATAGGGTCTTCATCTTTGCCGACTACGAGGGCATACGCCAGAGTCAGCCGGTCTCGACGACCATCAAGGTGCCCGATGCCGCCTCACGGGCCCGGGCCGTAGCTGCCGTTCAGCCCTATCTTGCACTGTGGCCCATCGCTCCAGCCGGCGCGCCCGATGTGAGCGGCGTCCAGTCCTTCAACATCTCGCAGCCTACCAAGGCGCAGGAGAACTACATCCTCACTCGCCTCGACGGCAAGATCAGCGCCAGCGATACCGTCGACGGCACCTACTTCTTCGACTCCGGCCCGCAGACCCAGACCGACCCGCTGGGTAATGCCACTCACCAGGTCTTCTCCCGGCGGCAGCTTGGCTCGGTCGAAGAGACCCACATCTTCAGCCCTGCGATCGTCAACACGGTGCGCGTCGGCGTCAGCCATATCATCGGCTTGATCAACTCTCCCGTCTCCGGCGACGCGGTGGCGACCAACCCCGCGTTGGCCATTGCACCCGGTGCTTTCGCGCCACCGCAACTTCCCGTCTCCGGCCTCACCACCGCCTATGGCCTTAATGGGTTCAACAAATTCAATCATGGTTGGACCTCGATCCAGGCCTACGACGACGCCTTCATCACCAAAGGAACCCAGTCCATCAAAGTCGGCTTCGGCTTCGAGCACATGCGGTACAACGTGCTCGAGCAGCTCAGCCCCAATGGCCGCATGAATAACTACTCGCTCGCCGACTTCCTCAGCAACGCTCCTCACCAGCTCAACGCGCTCGCTCCCGGCGGTTCGACCGAAGTCAAGTTCCGTGAGAACCTCTTCGCCGCCTATGTTCAGGACGATTGGGCTGTCACCAAGCATCTCGTCCTCAACTTCGGGCTACGCTACGAGGCCACCTCTCGTCCCACGGACGCCAACACTGTCCCCGGCTACACGGTCAATGGCTACACAGTCGCGGCAGCGGGCTTCCAGCAGATCACCACGCTCCAGAACTGTCTCTCGAGCCTCACGGCTTGCGGCCCCGTAGGAACCGACAGTCCCATCGCTTCCAATCCCACTAAGTGGAACTTCGAGCCTCGCCTGGGGTTTGCGTGGGATGTCTTCGGCACCGGCAAGACCGCACTGCGCGGAGCCGCCGGGATGTTCGACGTGCTGCCCCTGCCCTATGAGTTCGGCTTGAATACCGCCGCGACCGCGCCCTTCCAGATCATTGGCTCCGACAAAAATGCCATGCTCGGCACCGGCACCGCCGACCCGAACGTCAACTTCAACCGCCAGAGAATCCGCAACCGTTACATCCAGCAGAACCCGCAACGCGCCGCTGTCTACAATTGGAGCCTCAACGTTCAGCAGGATCTCGGTCGCGGCTTCACGGCCATTATCGGCTACGTCGGCTCGCGTTCCCTGCATCTCTCGACAGCTTCAGACGACATCAACCTCGTCCCTCCATCTACGGTCGCCGGTGTCGGCCTCGTCTTCCCCTGTGATCCGGTCGCGGCGGGGGGTCCTTGCGATCGCAACCAGAGCGGCTCCCGCGCCGATCCAAACTGGGGAGGCGGTGCGGGTATCCGGCCCGTCCTCTTCGACGGTGCCAGCAGCTATGAAGGTCTCCAGTCGCAGCTTCGCAAAAACCTCTCCCACGGCGTACAAGGCCAGCTCTCCTACACCTTCAGCCACTGTGGCGACTTGAGCTCGTCGCCCGTTACGGGTGACACGTATCTCAACTCCATCGCCGTTCCGATCCTCTCAAGCAAGCAATACCGGATCGGCGCCTGCGACTTCGACATCCGCTCCTCCTCACGAGCAACGTCATCTGGGACATTCCCGCCCCAAACCTGCATAACGCCTTCGCCAACTTTGCCACTAATGGCTGGGAGCTCGGCGGCATCCTTACGGCGGAGACCGGCGCGCCCTTCACGGTCACTGTCGGGGGTGGCAATGACCCGCTCGGAACCGGCTTCAACGGCGACTTTTCGATGGACTACGCCGACGTGCTTCCGAACTGCAACCCAATTCATGGCGGTGTGAGCTTCCTCAACCGCAACTGCTTTACACCGCCCACTGCGCCGTCGTCCCTCGGTATTGCCAGCGCGGCCAATCCCTACGGCTGCGCTCCCAACTCCTTCCTCTCACCCGGACCTGCCAATCCGGGACCTCCACCTACGCCTGCTGTCCCCGGGTACACAGGCCCTGCCGCTCCCGCCGGACGCCAGTTCTGCTCGAACGTCGTCGGCAACTCCGGCCGCAATCGCTTCTATGGCCCCAAGCTCACAGAACTCGACATGTCCCTCTTCAAGAACACCAGGGTGCCCGTCATCTCCGACGCGTTCAACGTTCAATTTCGTGCCGAGTTCTTCAACATCCTCAATCACAGCAACTTCCTCTCACCCGGATTCCTCAATAATGGCGGCCAGAACAACTCCGCCTATGACTCTGACGGCAGCAACCTTCCCACTCTGCTCAACGCGACTTCGACTTCGGCACGGCAGATTCAGTTGGGCATGAAATTCATCTTCTAGTACATCTCGCTTTCGACAAGCTGCAGGAACGGACGATCTCCTGCCCGGCCGCTCTTCTGGTTGCGTCCTGAACGCTCGCAGGTGCGTCTTCAGCAAAAGAACCTGGTCTCATCCGGAGAAAAAGAAAATGCAACTCGACCAGGACCTGTCCCCGCGAGAGCATGACGTAAACACCCCAGGATGGCAGTTCGCCGTGGCCTCGAGCATTCTTGGCTGGGTGCTCGATGCCTTCGACTTCTTTGTCGTCGTGTTCCTCTTCGATGCGCTGGCAGCCAACTTCCACGTTCAGAAGGCAGCCATCGTCTGGACCATCTCGATCACGCTGGCCATGCGTCCCGTGGGTGCGCTTCTCTTCGGTGCGCTGGCCGACCGCTACGGGCGCAAGAAACCCTTGATGGTCTGTGTCTTGTATTTCTCGACGGTGACTATCCTGAGCGGCTTTGCCCCGAACTACATCTTCTTCGTCGCCATGCGGGCGCTCTACGGCATCGGCATGGGAGGCTACTGGGGGATCGGCGCGTCGTTCGCCATGGAGAACGCTCCCCGCACGCGGCGCGGCATGCTCTCCGGCATGATGCAGGGCGGCTATCCATTTGGCTACCTGCTCGCCGCGGTCGGGATGCTCACCATCATGCCGCACCTTGGATGGCGCGCCATGTTTGTCGTCGGCTCCTCGCTGGCTGCAATCATCGTGCTCCTGACCTGGATGTCCCCCGAATCGGAGGCGTGGAAGCAGCACCGCATGGGCTCAATCGCTACCATCTTCAAGACGCTCTTTCAGCACATGGGCAGCTTCTCCTATCTGCTGATGGTGATGATCGTCATGTCCTGTCTCTCGCATGGAACGCAGGATCTCTACCCCGACTTCCTCAAGTCGCTGCCCAGTCTCAAGAACGCGCTCGTGCTCGGCATGAAGCCGCTCTACGGCATTCCCATCCTCTACAACATCGGCGCCATCACCGGAGCCATCTTCTTCGGCCACATCTCGGAAAAGATCGGCCGCAGACACGCCATCATGGTCGCGCTGGTCTTATCCCTGATCTCTATCCCTGCCTGGGCGTTTGGTGGTTCCGTGCTCATGCTGGTCGTCGGCTCCTACGTCATGCAGACCGGCGTTCAGGGAGCGTTCGGCGTCATTCCGGCACACCTGAACGAGCTCTCGCCGGATGCCGTGCGCAGCTTGTTTCCGGGCTTCGTCTATCAGCTCGGTGTGCTCATCGCGTCTCCCGCCGTGTCCATTGAATATCTGTTGCGCAATCACTTCGGATATCCATGGGCGCTCACCATGTTCGAAGCCATCGTCATCGTTCTGCTGCTCTTTATCTTCGGCTTCGGACCGGAGCAACGCGGGCGAAGCTTCCGCCGCCGCGAGTCTTAGAACCTGTTTAAAACTTGCAAGGCAGTCCTGCATAGTGCTCCCGCTGGTTGCAAGCGAACGTTTGTGCCGACCAGCGGGAGGTCCTAAGAAGCTCATCGCTGCCACAACCGGTATACACGTCACGAAGTGACCGCCGCCCGCGCAGGGCGTACGGCCAGTTTTTAGACAGGTTCTTAAGTATCCTTAGGCTCACGCAAGCGCGTTCCGTGCAATCACTTCTTTATAGAACGCGGCGCTCAGCTTCGGTGTTCTCTTCTGCGTCTGAAAGTCCACATAGTGGATTCCGAAGCGCTTCTCATACCCATCCGCCCACTCGTAGTTGTCCAGCAGACTCCACAGGAAGTAGCCGCGCACCGGCACGCCTTCGGACACGGCGCGATGCAGTTGCGTCAGGTAGTTGCGCAGGTACATCACACGATCCGCGTCCAGTACCTTGCCCTCAGGCGTGAGCATGTCGGCGGAAGACGCACCGTTCTCCGTGATATACATCTCCTGCACATGCCAAAGCTTCGCGATGAGCTTCGGCGCCCAGTAGAGCGCCTCCGGCCCGATCGTCAGCCACTCGCTGAACATATGCGGATAGGAGGACGGCGGCTTCACCATCTCGTAGCCCTTCTCCGAATCGACAGCGCGCACATACGCCGGTTGATACACGTTGACGCCGACGAAGTCCAGCTTGCTGCCGATAGCCTGGAGCTCCTCGGCCGTAAACTTCGGAGCATCCGCGCCAAGCCGCTTGAGATACGCATCGGTGTAGCGGCCCTCTTGAATGACAGTGAGGAACATGGCATTCTCCTCTCGCATCGCACGGCCTGCCGCTTCCACGTGTTCGGGCGTGTCGATTACCGGTGTGGCTGCGGTGACGTTATCGGCCAACCCCACCTTTGTGCCCGGCTTTGTACTGGCGCGGATCGCCTGCACCGCCATGCCATGCCCAAGCACAGCGTAGTGGTTCAGTTGCGCAACCCGCTTGGCATCGAGCTTCAGACCAGGAGCGTGGGAGCCGTTCGCATATCCAAGCTCGACGAAGGTCCGGATCTCGTTCATGGTCATGAAGTGCTTCACGCGATCGGAGAGCTTGCCCGCTGTGTATCCGGCATAATCCGCGAAGGCCTTCGCCGTATCCCGGTTCTCCCATCCGCCTCGATCTTGCAAGGGCTGAGGCAGATCCCAGTGATAGAGCGTGCAGAACGGCGCGATCCCTGCAGCAAGCAGGGTGTCGAGCATACGGTTATAGAAGTCGAGACCTTTCGGATTCGGCGCGCCGGTTCCCGTCGGGAAGACGCGCGTCCATGCGATCGAAAACCGGTAGCATGTCAGGCCGAGATTCTTCATCAACTGAACGTCTTCCTTGTAGCGATGGAAGTGGTCGTCGGCTACATCGCCCGTGTCGCCGTTGTGCGTCTTCCCGGGCGTATGGGAGAAGGTATCCCAGATCGACGGGCCGCGTCCCTCTTCCTTGACGGCTCCCTCCACCTGGTACGAGGCGGTCGCGGAGCCCCAGAGAAAGCCGCTCGGAAAATGACGCGCATCTGCACCGGTGATGGCGCCCCCTGTCTGGGTCTCGGAGGCAAGGCTCGACCCCCCCGCCGGAAGGGAAGCCGCACCTGCTGCAGAGCCAAGCAGGCGTGCAAAAGATCGTCTCGAAAAGCGAATCGCCAAAATAGCTCTCCTGATGGAACGGGGTTGCCGCCGAGCTTGACTCTATACCAATCTCGACGCAGTAGAGCATTCGTCTTTTCGAAGGATTCGCCGGACGACAGGAACGCCCAGGTGGTGAAGTGTGAATCCAACACCGGCAACGTACGATGATTTCCGTTATCGTTGTGACTGCTCTCTGCCTTGTTCACCAGCACAGGAGAAACGGCTCCACACAACCTCGAATCAGGTGACTGCCATGCGTCGTAGAAGCTTTCTAAGTGGTCTTGCAGCGGCAGGTCTTCTTGGCAATGTGCTTGGACGGGCGGAAGCATCGGCCCAGGACTCCGCTTCCGGGAACCCGCTTCGCATGAAGATTCAGACCATTCCGCACTGGCGTGGATTCAACCTGCAGTGGGAGCGGCGACACGACGACGATACGCGTCCAGCATACGAGGAGTCGGACTTCGCAGCCATCGAGGAGTGGGGCTTCAACTTCGCGCGGCTCCCACTCTCGTACTGGATCTGGGGCAGCCCGAAGGACTGGACGTATATCAACGAAGCTCCCCTCAAGCAGATCGATCGAGCCATCGACCTTGGCCGGCAGCATCGTGTCCACATCAACCTCAACTTCCATCGCATTCCCGGCTACTGCATCAATCAACGGGAACTCGAGCCAGCCGATCTATTCACCGGCCGCAAGGACGAACGCGACCGTGCGCTCGTCGCGGCTGTCTTTCACTGGCGCATCTTTGCCAAGCGATATAAAGGCATCTCCAGCGAACATCTCAGCTTCGACCTCATCAACGAACCGCCCCGTATGCGGTCCTATGAGGAGGAGTTTCAGGAGCGGTATGTCGAGATCGCCCGTGCCTTAATCACCGCCATCCGTGAAGAAGATCCGCAGCGGCTGATCTTTGCGGACGGCATCAATATTGGCCAGGATCCCGTCATCGAAATCGCGGACTGGAATATCGTGCAGAGCACCCGGGGCTACCAGCCAAAGGCCGTCAGTCACTATGGAGCGACATGGGTCCCGAAGGATGAGTGCGAGACCATGAAGCCGTCCGCCTGGCCCCTGGTCGATGACAAGGAAACCGTCTGGGATCGCGCCCGCCTGAAGGCTGAGTATGTCGACACGTACAAGCCCCTGACTGAGCGCGGCGTTCAGATTCACGTCGGCGAATGGGGCGCCTATAGCAAGACGCCGCATGATGTCGTTCTAGCCTGGATGGGCGACTGTCTTTCAGTCTGGAAGGAAGCCGGGTGGGGTAATTCGCTGTGGAACCTGCGGGACGACTTCGGTGTGCTGGACAGCAACCGCAAGGATGTCCCCTACGAGGACTTCCGCGGCCACAAACTTGACCGGGAGATGCTTGAACTTTTGCGGAGCGCGTAAGGAACTCATGCCATGAGACCCGCTCGACTAACCCACCGGGTCCATCAACCTGGTCTTTGCTTTCGATGGAGGTTTCGTTTGAAGAAGCTGGTTGCGCTGTTCCTTGCATGTGGTCTTATGCTCCTTCCCGGTGTAGATTCTGTCGCGCAGAGGGCAATAGCGACTGCCACCGTAACTCCCGATACTTTCAAGTACCTACCTCCGGGCAGAGAGGCATACCTGCACTATGCCGGGGAGACCGACGCAGCACTGCAGCAGGATGTCCTCGGTGTCTGGTTCCCGCGCACCATCGACAATGAACACGGCGGCTTCTACTCCGATTTCACACGCGACTGGCAGCGTAGCAAGAGTCACGGCAAGTTCTCCGTCTTTCAGGGCCGCATGACGTGGATCTCCGCGGAGGTGGTGATGCGGCGGCCAGAGCTCCGCGACCAGTACCTGCCCTATGTGCGGCATGGAGTCGACTACCTCAAGAACGTGATGTGGGATAAGCAGTATGGCGGCTTCTTCTGGGGTCTTGGCGATGATGGCAAGGTTTCGTCCGCGTTTACCGACGGCAAGCATCTGTACGGCATCAGCTTCTGCATCTATGGATTAGCCGCCGCCTATCAGGCAGATCATGATCCATCAGCCTTGGCACTCGCGCAGGAGGCCTTCCGCTGGAACGAAGTGCACGCGCATGACTCGGTCAATGAAGGCTACTACGAGTGGCTCCAGCGCGATGGCACACCCGTGCAGGCAACGCCGTATGATGCCGTCATCCATGAGTCGCCGCTGGGCGTAGGCCCGGTCGGCTACAAGTCCATGAACACGCACATCCACCTGCTCGAGGCCTATACCGAACTCTACGCGGTCTGGAAAGACGACACCCTGCGCCAGCGCCTCGAGGAGCTGCTGCATCTCGTTCGCGACACGATCAGCGTCGAGCCCGGCGCCATGAACCTCTACTTCACGAACAGCTGGCATGCCCTGCCCGATCACGATTCGTACGGCCACGATGTAGAGGCGACCTACCTGATGCAGGAAGCCGCTGCCGCTCTTGGCAAGTCATCCGACATCAGAACCGAAAGGGTGGGACGCATGCTTACCGATCATGCGCTCGCCTATGGCTGGGACGAGGCCCGCGGCGGCATCTTTCACTCCGGAGCATTCGCTGGAAAGCCCGATGATCTCCTCAAGGAGTGGTGGGTCCAGATGGAATCGCTCAACACTTTGCTTCTACTCCACGAGAAATATGGCGCCCAGACCGATATCTACTGGCGCGACTTCCAAAAGCAATGGCAGTTCATCCAGCGATACCAGATCGACTCACAGTTTCATGGCGACTACTCGTTGATCAAGCCTGACGGTACGCCTACATCGACCGCGAAGGGTGTCATCTGGAAAGCCGCATATCACGACGGCCGCGCGCTGCTGAATGTCTCGGAGCGGCTGCGGCGGCTCGCCACCGCAGCTCCTGCCGGCCAGCAAAGCGGATCGCACTAGAGCCAATTCACAGTTGCTGTATCAGCCATAAACTGTCATCGTGATCAGTGGAGTTGAAGGTCCGCACCTCGCCTTTGCTGTTGTTGTCCAGTGACCCAGGGGTACATCTACTTTGTTTGTGCTCTAGCCCGCACCTGCATCAACGAGGCGAAGCAGTCGGGAGCGAAGTAAACGGCGACGCCGGCAAACCTACCTTGTTGTAAAGGTTCGCCTCCGGAAAATTCCGCCACGCATACCGCACATACAGGGGCGAAGCAACGGCAGGGCTGCTGACCGAAAGCGTCTCGCCCTTAGTGTTCTTAGAGACGATCATCGCGTTCGCCTCGGAAAAGATGCGATCTGCGCCTGCTACCTCAAAACCCCTCAGCGCGCCGCCGTGTGCATTCAGCCCGTCAGCATGATCGAACTCGACCTGCATGGAGTTATGCAGAGGTACAGCTTGTCGAAAGAGCGGGCCGGAGTGCGGCACATTCTCTCCGTAGCTCAGCGAACGTGCCCACAGTGCCAGGCGCTCCCCTACAGTCTGCTTGTCCGGTGGATGCACATTGTCGGCCGCTCCTACATCGACCGCCACCGCCATACCTGTGTTGCGCAGAGAGAGTGTCATGCGCTGCGCTTCACGAATCGTCGGCCAGTCTTCCTTTTCAGTGGATGTAAAACCTGCAAGCTGCACGAACAGGAACGGAAAGTCCCCCTCCTGCCACTGTCTTCGCCAGTCCTGAATCAGAGCGGGGAACAGCTTGCCATAGAGCGGAGCCCGATTGAGCGCGCTGTTCGTCTCTCCCTGGTACCAGATGACGCCGCGAATGGGGAGCTTTGTAAACGGCGCGATCATCGCGTTGTAGAGAGCGGCCGGCTCGTACGACACCAGATCCGGATGCCAGTCCTTCTTCGGAGCGGGCAGACCACGCGCCTTCGCGCGAAGTGCAGCCGCATCCGCTCGCATCGCGTTCGGCTCTCTCTCGATCATCGCCGCACGTGCTGCAAACACAGGCATCAGCCCCGCATCCGCGCTGAGCGCACCGAGGCTCGTCCAGGATTCAGCCGGTGTACCGCCCCACGTCGAATCGATCAATCCAACAGGCACCTTCTCATGCTCCTCGATCGAGCGCCCGAAGAAGTAGGCCACGGCTGAGAAGTCCTTTGCGGAATCGGGGCTGCATCGCGCCCATGGTGTCACGGCGGCAGCGTCTTCGAGCGGATAGGCCGAGCCCTTGCGGCCCACCACCAGGAGACGGATGTCGGGATGATTCGCCTCCCGAATCTCCTTCGCTCCATCCTTAAGAACGGCGCTGCCCGGAAAGCCGCTGAGCGGCATCTCCATATTAGATTGACCCGACGCAAACCAGAGATCGCCGACAAGAATATCGTCGAGCGCGATCGTATTCGTTCCCCGCACCGTAAGCGTATACGGTCCACCGGCGGCCTGCGCAGGAAGATACACGCTCCAACGCCCCAGGGTATCGACAGCTGCCGTTCCGCTGCTTCGATTGAACTCAACCGTGACCGTCTCACCCGGTGTGCCGTCCCCCCAGAAGTGCATCGGCTGCTCTCGCTGCAGCACCATGTGGCTGCCAAAGATCTTCGGCAGCGTTACTTCTCCGATCAGCAGAGGAACCGACCAGAGCGCGATACATAAAGTGATCAGGGCTATTCTTCTCATGTGGGACCTCACTTGCATAAATGCACGACCAGAAACCAGTGTCACGGTGCGCCGACCACACCGGTCTTCTGCATAGCCTGCTTCTCGGCTTCGAGAGCGTTCGTCTGAAGCGCTGCAACGCGCATCATGGCAGTCTTCGCCTCTTCCGTATGCCCGAGAGCACGATCAGCCCGTGCGAGCAGGTAAAAGACCGCAGGCTCGTCACCATTCAGCCGTGCTGCCTCCTCGAGAAATCCCACGGCCTCCTGCGGCCTCCCGAGCGTGAGTTGCGCCTTGCCTAAATAGTAAGGGCAGGCCCACGAGTCCGGCGACAGGGCATGAGCGCGAGTGAGATCGACGATCCCTTCCGCCTCCTTGCCATTCTGGACGAGCAATGCTCCCAGAAAATAGATTGCGCTGCTGTCCTCCGGATTCTGCTTGACCGCCTCGCGCAACTCTCGCTCCGCATCGGCATTGTGCTGCATGCTGATATATACCTTCGCCAGCTCACGATGCGCTCCCGGGAAGGCAAACTCCTGCTGGAGAACTTCTTTGAAGGTAGCCTCCGCCTCAGCCAGGCGCTTTCCGTCGTAGTAGGCCTTCCCAAGAAGGAAGGTGGCCTGGGCATGCGTTCCACTCCCGTTCAACAGGCGTGAGAAGACCTCACGCCCCGCTTCCATCTGGTTGGTGCGTGCATAGCCGACCGAAAGCAGATACAGCGTGGCAGCGTCTGCCTCAGCGAAACTGGCAGGCTTGAGAAGATCGAGTCCTGCCTGCGGTGCATCCCCAAGAATAAGACATGTGGCGAGCAGCGTCCGCACGCGGCTGTCACTCTGATCTTGCGCATGGAGCCGCTTGAAGAACGGCGTGGCGCGCCTATAGTCGTCCTGCTTCAGGTAGGCAAGGCCGAGATTCAGCAGCAGATCGTGATTGGCTGGATCGAAAGCGAGCGCCTGCTGATCGGTCTCGATCGCCAGCGCATACCGGTGGGTCCGCGCATACAGAACGCCCAGGTTGCCAAGCGCCGGAAGACTCTTCGGATCAGCCTTCAGCACCTGGCGAAAGCCCGCCTCCGCTTCCGGATAGTCTCCTGCCGCGAGTAACTGGGCAGATCTCTGAAACACAGCTTCTGTACTGGTCTGCAGTCCCGCGCGCGCACTCACGGTAAGGGTCAGAGATGCAAGGACAAGCACGCTGGAAGACAACTTCATCGAACACCCTGACTGGAGAATACAGAGACTAACGATAAGCAGCCGCACTTAGAAACTAAGTGCGGCTGAAGAGTGAATCAAGCAACATGTTAGAAGAAGAACTTGCCTCCAAGTTGAATCTGCCGTGGGTCGTACGTGGCGCCGACCTGACCTGAGTTGCCACGGGTTCCTGTAGCGCCATCCGATACCGGCACTCCTGGTCCACTTGCACTGATGCTGCTGAGTACACTTGCAAACTGCGTATGGTTGAATGTGTTGAAAGTCTCCAGCCGAAGTTGAATACGCGTGCTCTCGTTGAAGACGATATTTTTGAAGATGGCGATATTCCAGTTGTTGATTCCCGGTCCGCGGAACTGGTTTCGGCTCGTGTTACCGAGTGAACCATCTTGCGGTTGCGAGAAGAGCAGTGGATTGAAAAACTGCTGGTACGTCTTTGTATAAAGCGGTTGTCCAATCTTCGGGTTGTAGTCAGCTCGAACACCCGATCCACTCAAGTTCCCCGCATTGCCGCCGGAGGTAACGGAAAACGGCGTGCCGCTCCAAACACGCGTGATGCCGTTGAGCTCCCATCCGCCAAGCGCACTGCGGAAGAGAAAGCTGTGGTTGAGGAATTCAGGAGCCGTGTAAACATACGTGACATTGAAGACATTCGTCCGGTCCCAGCCCGCTACAGCCCGATCACGCTGCGGATGGTAGATGTCCAGGATCTGATTCGTATTGTTGTCATCATCCGTCAGGTCGATGACTTTGCTAAACGTATAGTTGGCGTTCACAACCAGGCTGCGGTTGAAGCGACGCTGTATCTCGGTCTGCAGGCCGTTGTAGTTGGAAGTCGCGCCATACTTGGTGTACATGATGCTCGAATACCCCTTATACGGTACGATCGCGTTCGAGACGCCATTTGCCTGCTGAAGAATGGACTGGCCGGTGTTCCCAACAGGCGTTGTCGTCGTGCCGACCGGAAGGGTGTTCAGGTTATACGAGTACTGCTCATGCCGCCCGGTGTTGCCAACGTACGTCATAGAAAACACGACATCATGCGGAAACTGCTGCTGGATACCGAGGTTGTAACCGTAGTAGGTCGGGACCTGGCCTTTCTTATCGAAGGCATTGATGCCCACGGGGAAACGGGTTCCACTGGCAATCAGGGCAGGGGACAGCTTATCGATATTGCCGTTGAAGAGCTGCGGCGTATAGGCGAGCGGTGGATTGCCAAGCCCATCGAAGCTGTCGTTATTCTGGCGAATGCGTTCGTTGAAGATGCCTGCTCCTCCACGAAGCGCGGTCTTGCCATTTCCATAGACATCGAGAGCGAAGCCGACCCGAGGCTGGAAGTTGTTATAGCGATGCTGCGAAAAGCCGGACGGAATCCCGTTCGTTCCCTCCTGCACCATGCCGTTGAACGGATTGCCCGATCCCGGAACAATGCTGCCCTGCGTCAGGCCGCCTGTAGTCTGGACCGCCACCGCATTCGCTGGATTGTAGAGTGTTGGATCGAAGTAGTTCTGCAGGAACTTGCCGTACGTAAAGGTCGGTCCGAGGTAAGCGTAACGCAGACCATAGTCCAGCGTCAGGCGATGGCTCACGCGCCACGTGTCCTGCGCGAAGATCTCCCATTGGTAAAACTTGAAGCTGCCGTAAAAGATCCCGTTGCTCTGACTTACGCTCTGGTAGTTGCCAAGCAACAGGTTCGCAAGAGGGCTGTTGGAATCCCTCAAGTTGGACTGGCCGGAGCTGAAATCGAAGAACGGTGCTTCCGTAAACGACGGCTGCTGTCCTGACTTCACTTCATTGACAAATCCGCCACCCTTCACCGTATGAGAGCCAAACGTCTTCGCAAGGGTATCCGTAATGCCGAGCGTTCTTCCCTCACTGTGCCAGCCGGGTGCAAAGGTGTTGTCGAAGAAGAAGCCGGTACCGCTGCCTGCACTGAATCCTGGATATTTATTCCGCAGGTTCGTTCCGGGATAAAGCTGCTGAAAGGTGAATCCCAGCGCCGTTTGATCGTAGTTCGCTTTTGGCGTATCGACATCTACACGCTGCGTTAGATGGTTATATTGGAAGATCGCCTCATTGGTGAGTGTAGGTGTGATGATGTTGTTGACGGCGAACTCCCAGCTGGCGCCCGGCTTCTCGCGATACTCCGGAAGAATCGGGAAGGAGTTATAGCCGAAGATGCCAAACTGCTGGCTCTCGCGCTGCGCGTCATCCACCCAGCGAAAGAACATGTTCAGTTTGTCACTTGCGGCGTAGTCGACACGAAGAGCGTGCTGGTCTTTCTTGAACAGGTAGGAGTCCTGGAAAGTCACTTCAGTCTGGGACGGATCGTTGGCTACCGGGTGGTTCGGCCCAAGCGTGTACGCACGACTCAGCAGCTTCTGCCATGCAGGCGCTTGCGCGCTGAGAGGTGTGTTGATGATGTTGCCCGCATATGGTGTGCCAGTCAGAATGTTACCGCCGGAGTCTCGCGTAATTGTGCCCGGAACGAAGATCTGGCCGACGTGATACTGCGGCGCTTTGGGGAGAAGATCGGACTTGTACAAGGATGAAAAATCGCCGGTGAGTTGAGCCTGCGCGGGAATGTCGTAGAGCGCACGGCCAGAGGGCCCGTTCCTCGGCTGCGTTGCGCGCGTTCCCTCGTAGTTGTAAAAGAAGAAGAGCTTCTTGTGGTCGCCCGAGGAGAACTTTGGAATCAGGACCGGTCCACCCAGGTTCCCGCCGAACACGTTGTAGCGCAGCTTTGGAATCTTGTTGCCCGAGTTCTCGTACTTGTTGGCATCGAAGAAATCATTGCGGTTGAACTCATACGCGGTTCCATGGAACCTGCGCGTTCCAGCCTTGGTGCTGATCTGGATATTGACGCCCGGGCTGCGGCCGTACTCGGCGTTGTAGTTTCCCGTTAGAACCTTGAACTCGCCGACTGCATCGAGGCTGAGCTGCGTGTATTGACCGTCGTTCGCACCCACGTCCGTGTTGATCGCCCCGTCCAGATAGACGTTGTTCGCGCTGCTGCGAAATCCATCCACGAAGAAGCCGGTCGTTGAATTGAACTGAAGATTGAAGTCGGAACCGTTATTTGAAACGATGCCCGGCAGAGTCCGGACCAGCGACGCAAAGTCGCGACCGTTCAGTGGAGTTTCCGTAACCTCTTTTGAGGTGATCACGTCCGAGTGCTCCGACGTCGTCGTCTCAATCAGATCAGGAGTAGCATCCACGGTCACGATGGTCGATTCGGAGCCGACCGCCACGGGAATCTGGCCCAGGTTCAACGTCTGACTCAGTTCGAGGATGATGTTCGGCCGTTTTACCGTTGACATGCCGGGAGAGCTAATCTCAATCGAGTAGGTGCTCGGCGGAAGCGGCTGCAGCTGAAACTCGCCATTCCCCTTGGACGTCGTCTGGAGGATCAGTGCACCCTTCAGAGTGTCGGTGGCTTTGATCGTCGCGTTCGGGACCAGTGCGCCCTGCGCATCGACGACCGTGCCCTGAATGGTGCCGTTCTGCGCCGTCAGTGGTGCGCTGAAGACCAGCAGGCCCAGCAGACCCAGCACTGAGAGCAGGCTCAAGCTGCTGCGCTGAGCGGCGCCCTGAAGCCTGGAGTTGAACGCGTGAACGAGAGAGACAAGATCATTGTCGCGAGATTCAGTCCGGAAGCGATCCCGGGTTTGAGCCTTGCGAGGATGGTGATAGCAATTCGACATGGTTGATTCCTTCCAGTTGTGCTGCTCTGTATAAACGGGTGTTGTGTGGCTCTCCGAAGCGAAACGATGGGAGCGTGGATCTGGCTCCTGAATCTTCAAGACAAATCGGAAGGTTTGTCTGTCCTCCTGTTTCCAGGTGATGCGTGGAACGATGATAAGGTTATCAGGATCCGGGTTGAACTATATGCGGCTCTCCGATTAACTGTCAAGAATAATTCGCCGAATTCCACGTGGATCTGGGTGGCGGAAAAGGGCACGTCCCGCTCCTATCCGTTTTTATGATTAAAAATATGTTTTTTCATCAAAAGATGCGCTTTCCTGCAAAACCTAGACGAACACCCTCAAGCTGTACAGCACCTCGTTCCTCGTTTCAAAACCGTTCAAGGCCGCTAGGAATACTCGCTCCGTCCGTGCTTCCTAAGATCTTTAGCCTGCTCAGGTGATAAGGTTCTCATGGATGAAAGAAGATCCATCGGAGTCCGGCATGCAGCATCCCGTATGCCGGGCCTGCAGCCAACAAGATTAGGAACGGGCAGGACCGCAGGCTTCACTCGATGAACAAACGAACCAGAATGATCGATGTCGCGAGGCTTGCGAATGTAGGAACGATGACGGTGTCGCGCGTCCTCAACAACTCCGCCCATGTGAGTGCGGCGACCGCAAAGCGGGTCCACGCTGCAATCGAACGGCTCGGTTACCGTCCCAACGAGATGGCGCGCGCTCTGCGCGGAATTAGATCGAAGTCCATCGGCCTGATCGTCCCTTCGCTTGCCGACCCCTTCTTCGCGACCTGCGCCCACAGCATCAACATGATCGCGCAGGCGCACGGCTACTCGATGATCCTGACGACCTCGAACGATAACCCCGATACCGAATTCTCTGAAGCCCAGTGGATGCTGCAGAAGAATGTCGAAGGGCTGCTCGTCTGCCCGGCAAGGACAGGCTCACTCTTCGCTGACCCGCTCTTTCAGCGAACGCCCATCGTCTCCTTCGACCGGCCATTTCTCATCCCCCGCGTCGCCAGTGTCTTGGTAGAAAACTACGCCGGAGCCCGTCGCGGAGCCGAACATCTGATTGAGCAGCATCATCACAAACGCATTCACTTTCTCGGCGACTCGCGGGATCTCTACTCCATTCAGACGCGGCTCAACGGCTACAAACGCGCCTTATCGCAGGCCGGACTCACCGCGCAGTCCACGCTCGAGTGTTCGTCCGAGGAGGCTGTCTTTGCCGCTGTGTCACATCTGCTTGCCGGACCTGATCCCCCGACGGCCTTCTTCTGCGGAAACAACCTGGTGAGCCGCGGCCTCATCCGCTCGCTCCGCAAGCTGGGTGTAGAAGCGCCGCGAGATATCGCCGTCATCGGCTTCGACGACCTGGAACTCGCAGATATGCTGGTCCCCGCATTGACCGTCATCCGCCAGCCTGTCGAGCGGCTCGGAACGGTCGCGGCTGAGGTGCTCTTCGATCTGCTTGGCACGCCCGCGGAGGTGTGGCCTTTGACGGGAGCGCGCACCACCCTGAAGGTAGAGCTGATCGTCCGCGCCTCCTGTGGGTGCAATCACCCGTAGCCGGAGCAACGTGCCGCTGGCTGCTGTCATCCCTTTCCTCTATGCTTGCGATCATGCGATCTTCCTACCGGCTTTGTGATCTGCTGGCTGTCTCGGCAGGTATCGCTCTTCTGATCGCGTCCACGCCGCAACATCTGCCTGCTCAGAAGCTCGCCAAAGACCCTGTTGGCGTTCCCAACCTGCTCCGGACTGCAACGGGCACCGTCGAGACAGGTGTCCTCAATGACGCACCCTACCGGATCGACATTCCCACGAATTGGAACCGCTCGCTCGTCGTCTTCTATCACGGGTACAGTGAAACCCCGTTCGTCTATCATCCGGCGCATGCGCTTACCGACCAGAGCCGCCCCCTCTTCGAGCGCGACTATGCAGTTATCGAAAGTGGCTACTCGACCACAGGCTGGGCGCTCGATCAGGCCCTCGCCGAGACGGAGAGCCTGCGGAAGTACTTCGTCCGCAAGCATGGCCAGCCTCGCGAGACCATCGTTGTCGGCGGCTCAATGGGCGGCCTGCTTACGGCCATTACACTCGAGCGCAACGCAAAGCCCTATGTAGCTGGCCTCGACCTCTGCGGTTCCGTAGGTCCCACCTATGAGTCCTTTACTCGCCGCTTTGCCGCGCGCGCTGCGTTCGACTCCTACTTTCCCGGTCTGCTGCCGCCGCTCGTGCCCGCCGCGTCCACCGGCTATCCCGCTCCCGCACCCGAGACGGACACCACGCGCCGCAGAATTGCCGAGGCCCTTCGCGATCGCCCCGCCGCCGCACTCGCCATGCGGAATCTCATGGAGTTGCACACGGACGAGGACGTAGTCCACATGATCAGCTATATCAGCTTCGTCATCGCCGACGTGCAGCATAAGGCCGGCGGCAATCCCTTCGACAATCGCAATTACCTCTACACCGGTACCAATCCGAACTCCACCACCGAAGACAACAAGCTGAATGACGCGGTTCGCCGCTACGCCAGCGACCCCGTTGCCCGCCCATACCTCATCGCCCACTACACTCCGAACGGCCGTCTCTCCAAACCGATGCTCGCGCTTCATACCACCTACGATCCGCTCATTCCGGGAACCACGCTCGCGCTCTATGGTCATATCGTTGAGCAGGCCGGCTTCGGCGATCACTATATCCAGCAGTACGTCCACCGCGACGGCCACTGCACCATGTCGGCGGAGGAGGTAGGCACCGCCTTTGACGAACTCCTCGCCTGGATCCACGCCGGCAAGACGCCCGCGCCCGGTCTCCTGCGCTAGGTTGCTCCCCCTTCAAACCAGCAAAATCTGTCATCCACCGGACCAGTAAACAAACTGTCATCCTGAGCGAAGGCACCCACAGCTTTATCGTGAGTAGTCGCATCCGAAGAACCTGTATCGGCAGTTGCCGTTGCCGACAACGCTGGCACTTCGGTCACCAGTTCGACACTGTCCGCATATAATGAACTATGGCACCCTTCTCCCCGGCCTCTCCGCAGCCGGGATCACAGTCCGAGCTCAACCGCGCGTCGCAGGCGAACTTCGTCAGCTCGACCGACACCGGCAAAGAGCTCGAAGCGGCCCTTCCTGAAGTAGCGGCCATGGCTCCCCGCCCGCCCGATCCCGCCGCAGGTTCCGCAACCCGGCGCAAACAGTCCAACGCGCTTGAAGAGCCAGGCAGCATCCTACCTTCTCCATCGTCGCTCGCTCCCGAACAAAATCCCACGAGTTCCGATGCCGGAATCGACCGCAAGTTCACCACTCTCCTGTCCACGGTCCATGCGAACCGCCCCAGTGACGACCTCGAGATTATCCGCAAGGCCTGGGCCTTCTGCATGGCCCAGCACCAAGGGCAGCAACGCGCCAGTGGCGAGCCCTACATCATCCATCCGCTCGAAGTAGGCCAAGTCCTCGCCGAGCTCCGCATGGATTCGACCGCCATCGCCGCCGGCCTGCTCCATGACGCCGTTGAAGATACCGATGTCACCTCCATCGACATAGCCAAGCGCTTCGGCGAACAGGTCGCCCACATCGTCGAGGGCGTCACCAAGCTCGATAAGATCAAGTTCGCCAATCGCGAAGACCATCAGGCCGAGAACATCCGCAAGATGCTCCTCGCCATGGTCACGGACGTCCGCGTCGTCATCATCAAACTCGCCGACCGCCTCCACAATATGCGCACGCTCGAGCATCTGAAGCCGGAACGGCAGCAGAAGATCGCCCGCGAGACGCTCGACATCTACGCCCCGCTCGCACATCGGTTAGGCATGGGCAAGCTGCGGGGCGAACTTGAAGACCTTGCCTTTCGCTACACCGATCCCTTCGCCTACCAGCAGCTCACATCCGAGGTCGACGCCCTTCGCGGCGAAGGCGAGATCTTTCTGCAAAAGATCGTCAGCCAGCTCGAAGCCAAACTCGCCGAGCACCACATTCAGGGCCGCGTCGAGTCGCGTATCAAGCGCCTCTACTCCATCCAGCAGAAACTCGCCGACCAGCATACGCTGCTCGACCAGGTCTACGATCTCCTCGCCATCCGCGTCATCTGCACCAGCGTGCAGGATTGCTACGCGCTGCTCGGCCTTCTCCACAGCATCTGGCGCCCCGTTCCCGGCCGCATTAAGGACTTCATCTCGATGCCGCGCCCCAACCTCTATCAGTCTCTCCACACCACCTTGATCGCTGATGGCGGTCACCAGTTTGAAGTCCAGATCCGTACCGAAGACATGCACCGCGTCGCTGAAGAAGGGATTGCCGCCCATTGGAAGTACAAGGCCTCGGACTCCGTCACGGCCAAGGACGAGCAGCGCCTCGCCTGGGTCCGCCAATTGATGGAATGGCAGCGCGAGATGACCGACCCCAACGAGTTCATGTCGACCCTCAAGATCGATCTGTATCCCGAGGAGGTCTACACCTTCACCCCCAAGGGCAAGGTCGTCGTCCTGCCCAAGGACGCGAGCCCGATCGACTTCGCCTACGCCATCCACACCGATGTCGGCAATATGACGGTCGGCGCGAAGGTCAATGGCCGCATCGTTCCCCTGCGGACCAGGCTGCGCAACGGCGACATCGTTGAAATCAGCACGCAGACCGGTCACGCTCCAAGCCGCGACTGGCTCTCGTTCACCAAGAGCAGCCGCGCCCGCAACAAGATCAAGCACTGGCTCAATGAACATCAGCGCGAACGCGCCATCGAGATCGGCGGCAAGCTCCTCGACCGCGAAGCCCGTAAGTACAAGCTCTCCCTGAACAAATTTAACGAGGCCGACTACCTCCGCGTCGCCGCCGACTACGGCCTTGGCACCAAAGCCGAGCTCATGGCCGGCGTCGGCTTCGGCAAATACAGCTCCCGCGTCGTCCTGAACAAGCTTGAACCCGGCTCTACATTGGCGGCTGAGTCGGCTGCACCGGAGGCCGGGGTCGGCAACGGCATCGGCCAGATGTCCGATGCCGTCAAGCGCGTCTTCTTCGGCAAGGGCTCGGACTCGCTCCAGGTGGAGGGTCAGGACGATCTCCTCGTCTACCGCGCCCGGTGCTGTAATCCCATCCGTGGCGAGGAGATCATCGGCTACGTCACGCGCGGCAAGGGCGTCGCTGTCCATGCCCGGAGCTGTCCCAACGTCCAGAACCTGCTCTATGAGTCCGACCGGCGCATTCAGGTCGAGTGGTCCGCGCCACCTTCCGATCCCACCGCGCCAAAGGCTGACACCTACCCGGTCCGCCTCACCGTTCTCTGCGAAGACCGCCCCGGCCTGCTCAAGGAATTTACTGCCATCATCTCCGACGACAACACCAACATCCGCTCCGTCGACTCCAAGCCCACCCCTGACGGCAACGCCATCGTCGACTTCGTCATCGAGACTGTCGACGTCCGCCACCTCAACCGCCTCACCCTCAACCTCCGCAGAGTCCCCGGCGTCCGCGACGTTCAACGCGTCCAGAAGATCTAGCGCCTGCAGCAAGAAGAAACCTACCCTTTGAATTCTGCATCGCTCGCGAAGCGAAAACCTGCATTTGCCTTCCCAATCTCACCCCCAAAACCTGTCATCCTGAGCGAAGCCGAAGGACCCGCATTTGCCGTTGCTGTTGCTCGTTCTATCTCCACCCACCACCTGACTCTGTCATCCTGAGCGAAGCCGAAGGACCTGCATTTGCCGTTGCTGTTGCTCGTTCTATCTCCACCCAACCCCAAAACCTGTCATCCTGAGCGAAGCCGAAGGACCTGCATTGGCCGTTGCTGTTGCTCGTTCTATCTCCACCCATCCCACCTAACCTGTCATCCTGAGCGAAGCCGAAGGACCTGCATTGGCTGTTGCTGTTGCTCGTTCTATTTCTACCCACCTCCAGACCTGTCATCCTGAGCGAAGCCGAAGGACCTGCATTGGCTGTTGCTGTTGCTCGTTCTATTTCTACCCACCTCCAGACCTGTCATCCTGAGCGAAGCCGAAGGACCTGCATTGGCTGTTGCTGTTGCTCGTTCTATTTCTACCCACCTCCAAGACCTGTCATCCTGAGCGAAGCCGCTTCAGCGCGGCAGGTACAAAGCTGTATCATGCACCGGAGGCAGCCACCCCCAGCGTCCGCACCAAAAACGCGTACTGATCCACGATTCCCTCAACCCGTTTCGACAACGGCATCCCTGCCCCATGTCCCGCACGCGTCTCCACGCGGAGCAGCGCAGGCGCCGCATCCGGTGCTGAGGCGAGAAGCGCCTGCAGCGCCGCAGTGAACTTGAAGCTGTGCGCCGGAAACACCCGATCGTCATGGTCTCCGGTCAACACCATCGTCGCTGGATACCGTACTCCGGCACGCAGCCGATGCAGCGGCGAATAGTTATAGATTGCCCGGAACGCAGCTTCGTCCTCGGAAGGCGCGCCATACTCCGCCTTCCACGCCCAGCCGATCGTGAACTTGTCGAAGCGCAGCATATCAAGCACACCCACCTCCGCCAGCACCGCGCCGAACAGCTCCGGCCGCTGCGTCATGCAGGCTCCAACCAGCAGCCCGCCGTTGCTGCCACCCTGAATCGCCAGCTTCGGCGCCGAGGTGTATCTTTCTGAGATCAGCCACTCCGCACACGCAATGAAGTCGTCGAAGACATTCTGTTTTCGAAGCTTCATCCCCGCCTCGTGCCACGCCTCCCCATACTCCCCACCGCCCCGGAGACACGCCTGCGCGTAGACGCCACCCATCTCCATCCACAACACCCGCGCTGCCGAGAAGCTGGGGAGCAGCGAGATGCCAAACCCGCCGTACCCATACAGCAGCGTCGGTGCCGTGCCATCGAGTGCAAGCCCTTTCCTGCAGCTCAAAAACATCGGAACTCGCGTCCCATCCCTGCTTGTCACAAAGACCTGCTTCGTCTCGAACTCCACCGGTCGAAACCGCAGCTGCGGCTCCCGAAAAATCGTGATCGCAAGCGTCCGCATATCGAGCCGGTACACAACGCCCGGAGTCGTGAAGTTGGTGAACCCGAAGAACGTCTCTGCATCCGTCCGCCGTCCACTGAAACCGCCCGCCGTTCCAATCCCGGGAAGCTCGAGCCGCTCGATCAAACTCCCATCGCGCCCATGCAGCTCGACCATACTTTGTGCATCTTCGAGATACAGGACAATCAATGTGTCGTTCACCATCGACACCTGATCGATTGCATTCCGGCTCTCCGGAATGACCGTCACCCAATGCTCCCGCTCCGGACGCGTCAGATCAATCCCAATCACCTTCCCGTTCGGTGCATCGAGCGTCGTCTGCACCCAGAAGAACGTCCCATCGTTGTCGATCGGGAGGTACGCCGCATCGGCCTCGGGGATCAGTCGCTGCACCGGTGCTGCCGGATGGAGCAGGTCCTTGACCGCCAGCTCATTCTTCGGGCTTGTTCCCTGCGATTGGTGGAGAATCAGATACCGGCCATCGTCCGTCACCTGTGCACCAAGATTCAACTCGCCATTGTCCGGCCGCTCGAAGATCAGCACATCCTCCCGCTGCTCTGTGCCGAGCTGATGAAAATAAATCGTATGAAAAAAGTTCGCCGTCTTGAAAGAATCCGCCTTGGGCGCTTCAGCTTTGGGCGCGTCATACGCCGCATAGAAGAAGCCGCTGCCATCCTTCAGCCACGACGCTCTGCTGAACTTTGACCATTCGATCCGATCCTTCAGATCTTCGCCCGTTCGGACATTCCGTACACGCCAGACCAGCCAGTCGCTGCCCGCCTCAGATAACGCATAGGCAGCAAGTCGGCCATCTTCGGTCACGCTGAAGCCGTTGAGTGCAACAGTTCCATCCGTTGCCATCGTATTCGGATCGAGCAGCACCTGCCGCGTCCCCTCAAGCCCCTCCTGCCAGTACACAACAGCCTGATTCTGCAGGCCGGAGTTGTACTGGTAGAAGTAGCGCTCGCCATATCGAGCCGGCACCGTATACCGCTCGAAGTTCATCAGGTCCATCAGTCGCGTCTGCATTCCAGCCCGCGCCGGCACCTGCGCCAGGTACTCCTGAGTCAGGACATTCTCCTTCTCGATCCAGGCCTCGACCTCGCGCGAGTCGGCGTCTTCCATCCACCGATACGGATCGGCGATCTTCACTCCGAAATAGTCGTCCACCTGTGCAACGCGATGCGCTTCCGGGTACGGCAGAGCGAGCGGCGGAACCGTTGCAGTAACTTGAAGTGGCGTATCGCTTAGGACAGCGGATGAAAGATCACTCATATCCATATTCTAAGCAATGGCGGGCAGGTCCGGGCAACGTCGAAGGAGAGAGACCAGAAGCGGCGCTAAGGTCTCGACGCAAGCGAAAGAGACCCAGCGAACGTACATGCAGGTCTGCCTCGCTTCAATCAGGCGGAGCAAACCCGCATGTGTCAGACCGTCGCGGACTTTGACGCTACTGACTTACGGTTATTGGTCGTTTCCCTGAACATTCTCGATTGCAACGATGTTGCCGAAGAGCCCATTCTGTTCGTGGTTCGGTCCGGCAGTGAAGTAGAGACTCGTTGCCGGTCCCGCGGTCCCGTCGTTGCCGAACGCAAGTGCCCACAGACCATCGATCCTGATCGGTTGGTTCGCAGCCGTCTGGAGCTTTCCTTTATAGCGTCCGGTAAGAGGATCGAAGGCTAGGATCTCGCCGCTGCCGAACTGACCCACCAGAACATCATGACTGTAAGCGCCAAAGTCGCTCGACCCCAGGGCTAGACCCCACGGTGCGTTAAACCATGATCCACTCTGAAGACGGTGCAGGAGCGTGCCGCTCGCAGTGTAGACATCCACATACCCGAGTCCAGCTCCATCCACCTCATTCAGCCGCGTGCTGTCCTGCTTGGCATAGGTGACATAGATGTCGCCGCCTATGTTCTGCACGTTGAACGGAGCATAGCCCCGTGGCAGACGCTCGTCGACAAAGCTGGCGCTCTCGTCCTCTTCTTCCTCACGCTCTGCGACCAGTTCAGCCGGCTTGAAGGTCGAGTCGAAGATCTTCACCTTGCCGTGACGGAAGTCAGCCACATAAAGATAGCTTTGCGTCACACCGGACTTCTCTACCGTGGCGATGGTGGCGCCCTTGTACACCGCCTTGTTCTTCGTTTTGTTCACAACGATCACAGCCTTCGGGCTCACACCGGGGTTCCAGCCCGAGATTGTTCCATCTTCTGTTACAAAAAGAAACACCGCGTTCTTACCCGGTGCTATCTGGAAGGCGGCCGGATCACCATTGAAGACGGTTCCCGTCGGCGTTCCAGTCGGACTCGTGGTGTCCGCCGGCGGAATGGGAACGACCAGCGGTACGATCTTACCCGTACCGTCGTACAGGGTCGAAAGACCGGGTCCGTTATCCGACGCCCACCACGGTCCCTTCGAGCTGCGCGAAAGACCCCACGGATTGACCAGGTTCGCGTCCACCGTGGGTGCCAGTGAACCCAGGTTCGAGGTCAGGTTCGTCTGCGTGTAATGTTGCGTGTTCTGTGCGTAAGCAGCAGGAACGATAAGAGCTCCGGTAAGAGGGATGCTGCATGCAATCGCCAGTGCCGTCGTGAGTGTGGCACGTCTGCTATTGCGCGTTGGCTGCGTTCTCATGTTCATGAAGTTCTCCTCGTAAACGAGCCTGGGATCGAGTCACGTCGTGGATTGAATAACCTGTCCTGGCCGTCCGCAACAGACTAGTCCGGAACGTAGCCAAAGATGTCACACAGATGTCGTCATTTGCATTGCATCAACAACGTTCCTTCGGAGTGGCCGGAAGCATGGTGAGCAACTCATCCGCTACACTCACCCCATGCGACGAGCCGTCCTCGCCTTTGCCCTGTCTGCGGTGTTTACAAGCATGCCGAACGCCTTGCACGCGCAGGCCCAACTACCCGATCAGCAGCCCTACACGCTGCGGGCCGAATCGAATGTCGTTCTCCTCCCAACCCAGGTTGAGACAAAGCACGGCGAGATCATCTATGCGCTCAAGCCCGAGCAGTTCGTCGTCGAAGACAACGGTGTGCCGCAGGCCATTCACCTTGACGAGGACACCGACTCGCTTGGCCTGTCGCTCGTCGTCGCGGTTCAATGCAGCCGATCGGCCGTGATGGAGTACGCCAAACTCAAAGGCCTCGGCACGATGATCGATGGGATAGCCGGCGACGCGCCCCGCGAGGTTGCCCTCGTCAGCTATGGAGCCGAGCCGCACCTTCTAGGAAAATTCTCGGGCGATCCCGACCAACTGCGCATAGATCTCAACGACCTTCAACCCTGTGACGATTCCGCCGCTGCGACGCTCGATGCGGTCGCCTTCTCTACCAGCCTGCTCGAAGGCCGCGACAACCACTATCGCCACGCCATTCTGCTCATCAGCGAGACTCGCGATCATGGCAGCAAGGTAAAGCCTGCAAAAGTCATTGCTGATCTTGGCCGCAGCAATACAGTTGTCGATTCAGTCGCCTTCTCTCCCGGTAAAAATGAAATTCTCAGCGACTTGAAGAACGGTGGCGGCTCCGGTCCCATAGGCCTCCTCGTCATGGCCATCAACGCCGTCAAAAAGAATGCCCCCAGGGAATTGGCCGTCCTCTCAGGCGGTGAGTACCAGAACTTTACGACCCAGAAAGGATTCGACAACAGCCTCCACCGGCTCTCGAATCACATCCACAACTACTATCTGCTCAGCTTCCAGCCGCACAGCGATGGCGTCCCGTCCCCCGGTCTTCACAGCCTCCGCGTCAAGGTCCCTGACTATCCAGACGCACATATCCGTACCCGCGAAAGCTACTGGTCCGGCACGCTTGACCCTCCGCCGGAGCCCTAGCCGTTCTCCTGATTAAATTGTTTGTCTTGAAAGGGCATGCAGCTTCACCCACACCGCAAATTCAACACAACGAAGGGTCTTCAGCCCTAAGGAAATACCAGCCCACCAGAAATCTAGATGCACGTCGTCAGAGCCGCTAACCGTAAGGTCGAAGCGATGGACCGCCTCGACCCTTCTGGACTATGTCGAGCTACATTGTCCGACTTAGGACCGGACGGGAACCTGAATCGTCGTCCCAACCTGGACCTTGTCCGGATCCGCGATGTTGTTCGCCTTCGCAATCAGCATGTACTGATTCGCCGAACCATAAAAGAGCTTGCTCACATGGGACAGCGTATCGCCGGACTTGATCGTGTAGGCCTGTGTTGCCCCGCCGGTGGTTCCAATCTCATGGTGTACATCGCTATAAGTAGGATCGACTTCCTTGATCACGTCCCAGACCCGGTTCGCGACAACCTCGGATGGAACAGTTCCCTTGATGTGCAACTTCTCGCCGTCAAGATCAACCGCCTCAAGCGTGGCGCCGTATGGAGCAAAGCTTTGAATGGTTTCAATCACTGGTGCATACTTTTGTTTCAACTGCTCGAGATCTGCCATGTTCTTCTCCTGAATCGTGAACGTGAATTTAGATGAATCGGCTGAGAAGCTGCTGCGCCATTCCACCGAACTGACCATGCTCCGCCACTTGGCCGTTTGGTGCGAAATGCGTCAGCACCATCGGCAGAAGTGTCGTCATCGCCATCGTGACCATCTGCGGCGAAACCCCGGCGTGCTCGGCAGTTCGTTCAATCAAGCCCGTTCCGCCCAATCCCTGCTGCACCTGCTCCGGTGTCGTCGTCTGCTGCGCACCCGAAGCCATCGCATTTACATGCTCGCCCATGCCGTTCTGTTTGAAGCTATCGATCAAACCCTGCACGCCTCCAGGATGCTGCTGCAAGGCTTGCATGAAGCCACCAGCAACCTTCGCCTGGTCGCCACCCTGGCCGGACTGTCCAACCATCGCGCCAATCTGATCAAGAATCCCCATCGTCAAATCCTCCGCTTGCAATTAGACCCTAGAAGGCAGCCTCTATGCAGCCATTCGCGTAAATTTCTGCTGCGGTTACCGAAGTCCCTGTGTGTTGCGAGGCGCCCTGCGATTAGCGACAATCCCACTATGACATCCCAGCCGTCACCCTCGATAGATCCCCAGATCAACCCCCAGACGAACCCTCAGATCAAGACAGCGATCGCTACCCCCGAAGCGCCCGCCGCCATCGGCCCGTACTCACAGGCCATCCACACCGGTGACATGCTCTTCGCCTCCGGCCAGATCGGCATAGACCCCGCAACCGGCCAACTCGTTGCAGGCGGTGTTGCCGAGCAAACGATCCGCGTCTTCGAGAACATCCACGCCGTGCTGGCCAAAGCTGGTATCGGTTTGACCCACATCGTCAAAACGACAGTCTTCCTCAAATCGATGAGCGACTTCGCCGCGATGAATGAGGTCTATGCGCGATATCTCGCACCAGCGGGCGCAGTTCCGCCTGCGCGCTCCACCGTCGCCGTAGCCGGTCTTCCCAAGGACGCCCTCGTTGAAATTGAAGTAATCGTCAAAGTAGCCTAGGAGATCTCTGAACAAGTCGCTGTTTTGAAGGGGCGTGGCTCAGCCACGCCATAAACCTTCTAATTACAAGAGGGCCTTAGCCCCTGGAGGTATGTTTGTGAATTTGACCAGAGTATCCCTAGGTTGTATCGATAGCTTGTTATTGCTCGCTGACGCTTGTAAGAACTGTCATCCTGAGCGGAGCTTTTCGCAGTCTCATCAAGAGAAGCGCAGTCGAAGGACCTGCGTTTCTCGCATTTAATAACCTGCTTCGGACGATCTTTCCCACGACCTCACGCTTTACCAAAGAAGCGCATGACTCGAAGCTGCATCTCAATTTATAGAGGTTTGAAGCAAATATGAGTGACACAGCAACCAATCCACAGACCACCCGGGAAAAGGTTCGGAAGACCGAAGCAGAGTGGCGCGAACTGCTCACCCCGGAGCAATTTCACGTCATGCGGGAGAAGGGAACAGAGCGCGCTTTCTCCGGTCCTTTGAACGATAACCACGAAGACGGAATCTACCGGTGCGCCGCATGCAATGCTGAGCTGTTTACCTCGGACAAGAAGTTCGAGTCGGGCAGCGGGTGGCCGAGCTTCTGGCTTCCCGTGTCAACGGACGCAATTGAGGCCCACGAGGACAATGCCCATGGAATGCGCCGGGTCGAAGTAACCTGTGCAACGTGTGGCGCGCATCTCGGCCACGTCTTTCCAGACGGCCCACGTCCCACCGGCCAGCGATACTGCATGAACAGCGCGTCCCTTGCCTTTGCAAAGCAGTAGAGTGTCGATAGATCAAGAAGCACCACAAACTGCAGCCCAGTAGTACCGGGCTGCAGTGATCGTTCGCTAAACGATAAATTTAGCCCTTGACTACTTTACCGGTCTTGATGCAGCCGGTGCATACCCGCATGCGCTTGCTCGCCGAGCCAATCTTAGCCTTTACAGGCTGCAGATTTACGTTCCAGCGACGCCGTGTGGTGTTGTTGGCGTGAGAGATGTTATTGCCGAACTGAGGGCCTTTGCCACATAAATCGCACTTTGCTGCCATGATCATGCTCCAATCTTTGAATCGCAGAGCTTCCGCAACGAGCCTTCAAACAGATTGAAGAGCCATGGAAGTGGTAGGCACGAGCGGATTCGAACCGCTGACCTCTACCGTGTCAAGGTAGCGCTCTAACCAGCTGAGCTACGCGCCTGCGAGCGTCTTTTCAGTCTAGAGCAATCTGGCGTGAGCGGCAACCGCTGTCTTTCCATGCTCCACAGTCCGTGCCACAGTCCCGTCAACCGACGCCGCAGCTTCGTCCAGACGCGATGTCTCGAAACAACTCCTTCGTAACTCCTTCTGAGTTCGGATGATTCCCGCTTCGTCACGCTCATCACTTAGGCTAGGATGGCCTGACGGCCACCCATGCCATTTTTCGCTCAGTTTCGCGCTGCCCCCAATCTGCTGACGCTGCTGCGCCTTTTCATCATCCCGTTCCTCGTCATCGAGATCCTTGACGGCCACTACCGGACCGCGTTTGCACTCTTCATCTTGGCCGGGATCAGCGATGGACTCGACGGTGTTCTTGCCCGCTGGCTCAGCCAGCGCACGACTCTCGGGCAGTATCTTGACCCGATCGCCGACAAGCTCCTTCTCAGCACACTCTTTATCGTTCTCACCCACGTAGGCCTGATTCCGCGCTACGTGACCGTGCTGGTCTTCAGCCGAGACCTTGGTATCCTCCTTATCGCCACATTGCTCTTCGCGACCGGAACGCTGCGGAACTTCCGGCCCAGCTTCTTCGGAAAACTCAACACGCTAATCCAGATCGTCGCACTTCTGGTGGTGCTCCTCGAAGAGATCACCCCGTCCGTGCCGATTGCGACTGTGCGCGATCTTCTCGTTCGGGCAATTGCTCTTCTTGCTCCTATCTCGGCCGCGCAATATGCCTGGATCATCATTCGCCGTCTGAGCACGCACGGGGCAGGCGCGGCGGCTACGATGCCACCGCCGGTTCCCGCAAAACAGAAGATCTAGAGCATTTCTCCCGTGCTATGCATCAAGCGATGTATGCGAGTGTCGCTTCCTTAGGAAAAACGACGTTGGGAACCTTTGCTTCGGGATACACCACAGGAGAAGTGCTCTAACGCCAGCCACGAAGGAGCTTGACCCGGGGCCGATCCGGATCGCTACTTACAGCTAGCTCCTCTTCCTCAAGAGCCATGTCCTTATACTCCGCGGCGTCGAAGATCTCGCGGCAGCTCTGGCATTCAACGAACTCTACATCGTCCTCTCGGGCGACGACACGAACCTGGGGATGTTTGCACGCATGTGTCATGGGATCTGGAAGGGAATGCTTAGGATTTTGGCCCGTTGGCCGCGTGCTTGTCAATCGAGTCTCCACACGAACATGGCCTCCATTCGAAGTGGTGCAGGAGCGCCAGGCCAGCCGGGATCCAGTTGCATCCTGAAACCTCCCGCAGTACACTATCTAGGACCGAACTGGTCTCCATTGATGCTCTCGGTATATGGCTTATGGGTGTTTGTCGCTGGATCGGCTGGTGTCTCAATGTTGCGTCTGACCAAAAAAGCGGACTACGGTCTGATGGCGCTCAAATACCTCGCCGAACAGGCTCTGCTGACTCCGGCAAGTGCAGCGCGTAGTGCAAAGGAGATTGCGGAGGCATATCACATTCCTCCGCAGCTGTTAGCAAAGATTCTCCAGGTTCTCGCGAGAGCGGGCCTCCTGGTTTCACACGCGGGCAGTGCCGGTGGCTACGCGCTGTCCAAGCCCGCAATTGAAATAACGGCGTTTGAAGTAATCCGCGCAATTGATGGTCCACTTTTTATCACTAGCTGCATCACGATTCATGGAACCTGCGACCTCGCAGGCCATTGCACCATCAAAGAACCATTGCGGAAGGTGAATGACAGTATTAAGGATCTGCTTAGCGCCATCCGTATCAGCGATCTGATCGAAGCAGCGGAGCCGGACCGGCATGAGGCGGCGGTGGCAGGTGGCCTGGTCAGTATTGCAATTTAATCGTGCGCCCAAGTTTGGCATCGGTTTCAGGTTTGAGGAGTAAGGAGCAGGAATGAACAACCAGATCAGCAGCAACGGAAACGAGATCAGCAACAACGGAAGCAGCAACGATATGGCCAACAACGGCCTTATCATCTCCGAGTCGACCCAGCCTTTGCCGCCTGGCGTTACCCTTCCGCTCTACATGGATAATCACGCAACCACGCAGATGGATCAGCGTGTCCTCGAGGCAATGCTTCCCTACTTCACCGGCAAGTTCGGGAATGCCGCCAGTCGCAACCACGCCTTCGGCTGGGAGGCGGAGCAGGCTGTCGAACGGTCCCGGGAGCAGATCGCCAGGCTCATTGGCGCCACGTCGAAAGAGATCATCTTTACCAGTGGCGCGACCGAATCAAATAATCTCGCGATCAAGGGTATTGCCGAGATGTACCGCGAGCGCGGCAACCATATCATTACTCAGGCAACCGAGCATAAGGCCGTTCTTGACACCTGCAAGCGTCTTGAAAAGAACGGCTACCGTGTCACCTATCTCCCGGTTCAGGCCGATGGCCTGATCGACCTCGAAGATCTGAAGCGTGCCATCGTAACCGAGGGGTCCGACAAGACGATCCTTGTCTCGATCATGTTCGCCAATAATGAGATTGGCGTCATCCAGCCCATCGCCGAAATCGGCAAGCTCTGTCACGAGAAAGGCATCCTCTTCCATACGGACGCGGTGCAGGCGGTCGGTAAGATTCCCGTCGACGTGCAGGCCATGAATATTGATGTCCTCTCGCTGACCGCCCACAAGATCTACGGCCCCAAGGGCGTCGGCGCCTTATACGTTCGCCGCCGTAATCCCCGCGTCCAGATTCAGGCGCAGATCGATGGTGGCGGCCACGAGCGCGGCATGCGTTCGGGAACTCTGAACGTCGCCGGCATCGTCGGTCTGGGCAAGGCCTGCGAGCTCTGTTTCAACGAGATGGCCGATGAGGCCAAACGAGAGCTTGAGCTTCGCGACTACATGAAGGCCAAGTTCGAGAAAGCTCTTGACTACGTTCATGTCAACGGCAACATGGATCACCATCTTCCCGGCAATCTCAACATGAGCTTCGTCTACGTTGAGGGTGAGAGCCTGCTGATGGGGATCAACGACATCGCGGTCTCCTCGGGTTCAGCGTGCACCTCAGCGACTCTCGAGCCAAGCTATGTGCTGAAAGCCCTTGGCCTCGGCGACGATGTAGCCCACAGCTCCATCCGCTTCGGTCTCGGCCGCTTCAACACCAGGGCCGAAGTCGACTACGTCTCGGACAAGGTAATCGACGTCGTGCTCAAGCTCCGCGAACTCTCGCCGCTCTACGAGATGGTCAAGGAAGGCATCGACCTCACGAAGATCGAATGGGCGGCGCATTAACTAGCTTATAAAGACAGCATCAGCAATAGAGGAGATCACCATGGCATACAGCGACAAGGTAGTAGATCACTACGAGAACCCCCGCAACGTCGGCACGATGGATAAGAGTTCGGATGAGGTCGGAACCGGCCTCGTCGGCGCGCCGGAGTGCGGCGACGTCATGCGCCTCCAGATCCGCGTCAACCCCGAGACCCAAGTCATCGAGGATGCCAAATTCAAGACCTTCGGCTGCGGCTCGGCCATCGCCTCCAGCTCGCTCGCGACCGAGTGGGTCAAGGGCAAGACCATCGCCGAGGCCCTCACCATCTCGAACACCGACATCGTCAAGGAGCTTGCACTTCCTCCGGTCAAAATTCACTGCTCCGTTCTCGCGGAAGACGCAATCCGCGCAGCGATCGGCGATTGGAAGAAGAAAAACAGTGTCGCCGAAACTGAAGGCGTCGCCGTAGCCGCTCACTAGAACATGCTTAGACATAGACTCACTGCCTTGCGGGGCGGCTTTGAAGGGCGTGGCTTTAGCCGCGCCCTCACCTTTCATCCTGAATGGGGCTATAGGTCTGAAAGGATGTCTTCGAAATCGCCTGCGCTGGTCGCTGTCGACCTTGCTATTCAGTAAATATCAAATCTTATGGCTACCTTCACCCAAATCGGAGCACCCGCACCCGGGGCGTCTGCCCTGGCGCCTACTGACGCACTCGCCAATCAGATTATTTTAAACGCTGACGATCAGACCCCCGAGCAGATCCAGGCTCAGAAGGGCATTCAGGTCACCAAGCGCGCCCTGAAGCGCATTCGCATCGCCATGGCCAAGGAGAACATCACGCCCGACCAGGGCGGCCTGCGCGTCGGCATCCAGGGCGGCGGCTGCTCCGGCCTCAGTTACAACATCCGCTTCGACTCCCAACCCCGCGATCGCGACCGCGTCTACGCTTTCACTCAGACGCACCTCGATCCCGAAGCTACGGACGCCCCGCCCATCCGCATCTTCGTCGACCCTAAGAGCTTCATCTATCTCCACGGCATGGTCCTCGACTACGAAGAGACCCTGATGCGCCAGGCTTTCAACTTCATCAACCCGCACTCCACCAAGAGCTGCGGCTGCGGCTCATCCTTTTCCACCTAGATTCCTTTTAGCGGTGATCGCTGCCCTCACGGATTTTTGGAGTATCTACCTCTGAGGGCAAAGGTATGAAGTATCGAGAGATCGTCAAGCTAGCCGAGCAAGACGGATGGTGTTGGAAGCGCACTAACGGTAGTCACCAGGTATACAAGCACCTCACAAAACCGGCACCATCGTCATCGCGTATCACGGCGCGAAAGACATTCCGGAAGGGACGCTCAAGAGTATTCTGAAACAGGCAGGCTTTGGATAAACGGATGCGAGACTATTTGGTCATCTTCGAACAGGAAAAGGACGGCGGCTGGGGAGCCTATGCTCCTGATCTTCCTGGCCTTGGAGTTGCCGCCGAAACACGGGAAGAAGTTGCCACGCTGATCCGCGATGGAATACGCATCTATATCGAAGAGCTGCGCGAAGATGGCCATTCAATTCCCGAACCAGTCACAACCGCCGAGCGTATTTCCGTCGCTGCATAAACCTCTTAGCCGCGCGATGGCACCCGCATCCCACTTTCTTTATGGCTGATTTCTTCACCTTCTTCACTCTTCCGCGCAAGCTCGCCCTCGATACCGCCGCGCTCGAAAAGCAGTTCTATACCCTCAGCCGCAAGCTCCATCCCGACCGCTTCGCCGCGAAGGCCGCGGCCGAGCAGGAGGCTGCCCTCGCCCAATCCTCGCGCCTCAACGACGCCTACCGCACCCTCAAAGATCCCATTCTCCGAACGCAATATCTCTTGACGTTAGAGGGCGTGGAGCTTGAAGAACAGTCCAAGGCCGCTACCGAGGCCGCCCGCACCAGCGGTATCACCAAGCAGCAGATTGTCCCCCCCGATCTTCTCGAAGAAGCCTTTGAACTGAACATGCAGCTCGAAGAGATGCGTACGGCCAGGAAGATGGGCGAGGATGACCCTCAGCTCCGCAGGGACCTCCTCAGTGCCAAGCAGACCTTCGATCGCAAAATGGCCGAGACGCAGACCGCGCTCGAACAGCTCTGGGCCAAGTGGGACGCGGGCACGGACGCCAACGATAACGCAGCAAAAGACGCGGCAAAAGACGCGATGGTAGCCCTGCTAAACCGCCGCAGCTATCTCCGTAACCTTGTTCGCGACGTAAATGAGGCATTGGACTAAGCAATGGCAGAGGAACAGAACTCCCGCGTCGTCGGCATTGATCTCGGCACTACCAACTCTCTCATCGCCTTCATGCAAGGCGACACCCCAGTCGTCATCCCGGGCGAGGATGGCGAACGCCTCGTCCCCTCGGTGGTTGCCTTTAATCCCGACCAGGCTGACAATGGGGTAGCCGTCGGCAATGCCGCCCGCGCCACCCTCCTCACCAGCTCCGGCAACGCCGTCTACTCCGCCAAGCGCCTGATGGGGCGAGGAATCGATGACATTGAAGCCGAACTGAAGCTCTTTCCCTTCAAGATCGTTCCCGGCCTCAAGCCCGGCGAAGTCCTCAAGCTCCACGTCGGCGGCCTTACCCTCACCCCGCCCGAGATCTCCGCCTATGTTCTTATGCAGCTCAAGAAGAATGCAGAGCGGTTCTTCGGCGCACCCGTTACCAAAGCCGTTATCACAGTTCCGGCTTACTTCAACGATGCGCAACGTCAAGCCACGAAGGATGCCGGAAGGATCGCCGGTCTCGATGTCCTTCGTCTTGTCAACGAGCCCACCGCGGCCGCCCTCGCCTACGGCCTCGACAAGCAGACTGCCGAGAGCCCAAACGGTATAGACCGGCTTATCGCCGTCTACGACTTCGGCGGCGGCACCTTCGACGTCTCGATCCTCAAGCTTCACGAGGGCATCTTCGAAGTCATCTCCACCGGCGGCGACACGCATCTCGGCGGGGACGACCTTGACAATCTCCTCATTGCCATCGCGCTTGACGACATCGCTGGCGATCTCGGTGCCGACGAAGGTCAAGCTGTTCGCGCGAATGGCGAGGTCGTCCAGGCCATCCGAAAGGCCGTGATCGAAGCCAAGATGGTGCTCTCGACCGAGTCGGTTGCCCGCATCGCCCTCATCCTGCCCAGTGGCCAGCCGTACGCCCGCGAGATCACCCGCGAGCAGTTTGAGCAGCTCACCGCTAGCATCATCGCCCGCACCGCCGGTCCCGTCCGTCAGGCTCTCAAAGACGCCGCGCTTGAGCCCGAGCAGATCGATGAGGTTGTCCTCGTCGGCGGCTCGACCCGCATCCCCGCCGTCCGCCAACTCGTCGACGATCTCTTCCATCTGCACGCCCGCGACAAACGCCCGCACATCGATCTCAATCCCGATGAGGTGGTCGCCCTCGGCGCCGCTGTCCAGGCGCAAATCCTCTCTGGAACCGCCAGCTCCGCCACCGAAGACCTCCTCCTCCTCGATGTCACCCCGCTCTCGCTCGGCATCGAAGCCCTCGGCGGTGTGGTGGCCCGCATCATCCAACGCAATTCGATCATCCCCGCCAGCGCAACGGAACACTTCACCACGGGTGTCGACGGTCAGACCAACGTCGCCATCCATGTCCTCCAGGGCGAACGCGAACTCGCGAAGGACTGCCGGTCTTTAGCTCGTTTTGATCTGAAAGGAATTCCTCCGATGGTCGCCGGTCTGCCCCGCATCGAGGTCAAGTTCCTCATCGATGCCAATGGCATCCTGCACGTCTCCGCCCGCGAGCAGCGCAGCGGCAAAGAGGCCGAGATCGACGTCAAACCAACGTACGGCCTGACCGACGAACAGGTGGAGACCATGATCCTTGATTCCTTTGACAATGCAGAGACCGACATCCACGACCGCCAGGTCATCGAAGCCAGAAACGAAGCCGAGACCATCCTGACAGCCGTCGAAAAGGGCAAGCAGCACGACGCCTGGCAGCAGCTTACCAGCGACGAACTGGCAAAGATTGACGCAGGCGTCCTTGAGCTTAAGGCGTCGATTCAGGGCGGCGACTACAAAGTCATCCGCCGGGCCATCGATGGCCTCGATAAAGCCACCCGCCGCTTCGCCGAGCTCATGATGGACACCGCCGTCTCGGGCGCTATGAAGGGCCAGACCATGCAGTCCGCAGGCGAGCACCTAGGCGCCGGTCCCACGGCCCCGCACCCCTTCGCGAAGGCGCAGTTTGACGATCACGAACCCAAACAGTAGTGCCGTCGAAAGCGCATCGATAGTGGATTGATAGCGCATCAATCCACCTTGTAAACCCTTCGAAACTTAGCCCGATCGACGAAACCGGAGACCACACAGACTCATGTCAGAGATCAAAAAGACGCTCGAACCCGTAGACCTGTCGACGCCTGCGGCCGAGGGCATGGTTCGCGTCACCTTCCAGCCCGAAGGCAAGACTGTCGAATTCCCCTTCGACACCCTTCCTTACGAGGGTCACGGCCTGCCCATGTCCTTCCTCGACGTCGCCGAGAACTACGGCATCTTCCTCGACCATGCCTGCGGCGGCGTCTGTGCCTGCACGACATGTCACCTGTGGGTTAAAGAAGGCGCGCCCGGCATCAGCGAGCCCGAAGACCTCGAACTCGACCGCATGGAGACCGCCGCCGATATCCAGCTCAACAGCCGTCTCGGCTGCCAGGCCGTCATCGAAAAGCCCGGCACCTACGTCGTCGAGATCCCCAAATGGAACCGTAACTACGTCCAAGAAGGCAAACCCTCCCATGGCCCCGGCGCCTAAAAAGCGTCCGTTCTAGCCAAGCCTGGTAACACCGCACCGCACCAGATGCTCCGCGGTGTCATCGAGATCCTCAGACAAACGGGTCGGAATCTTCCAAACTTCCTTCCAGAACATAGATCACCATACCCTTCGGGCGCGGGTCAGCACCGGTAAGCATTCTGCCGAAAGATCTGTTGCTCGATGCTTCGGATAAAAGCTTCATTTGCTGTTTATGCCGTAGCGCATGTCTAGCGCGAGCCACCAGCTCTCGACCAGATAAAGCCGCCACCTCCAGCAAAGTCCGATCCAATCCAGCTTCGGCCCCTGAACCTTGAACTCCGTCGCGAATGCCTCGCAACTGAAGAGTTTCATTATTCCTATAGCCGATGCAGCCGATAATGTGGAAACAGGCATCTAGGCGTGTATTGGTGCTTTTACTTATAAGTTCGAGCGTTGATCGTAGTATCAATGCTGGGTAACTCGCATTGATACTACGTATCGATGACTTACTGTTGAGTATTGCGCTATACTCAAAGCATATCCCCCCTCGATCTTCGGAGACAGGGTGCGAGCCTCCTTCGGGAGGCTTTGCTTTTGCCCATGACGATAACAGCTGTAGTGCCTAGTTCGGTCGTTCCACGCACAAACATCTACGTTGATGGATTCAACCTTTACTATGGTGCGGCCAAGAACACGCCTTTCAAATGGGTAAACCTTGCTGCATTGTGCGCAACCGTGCTGCGGGTATTCAGATAGGGCGAATTCGCTACTTCACAGCGCTTGTGAGTCCGACGCCTGAGGATCCAACCACGAGACAGCGTCAGGAAACATATATTCGCGCTCTAGAGACTTTGCCCAATCTCACCGTCCATCATGGGCATTACCTTGCCAGCACGGTGTCTGCAAGGCTCGCACATCCCATTCCTGGCGGACCGCGCTATGTCAGCGTACTAAAAAGGGAAGAGAAGGGATCAGATGTAAACATCGCTACGTATATGCTTGTCGACGCTTTCCGAGCAGACTGCGACCAGCTTATCGTCATTACCAACGATTCCGACCTGGCGGAGCCAGTGCGCATCATCAACAAAGAACTTAAGATCCCAGTTGGCGTATTCAATCCACACAGCGTGGATACCGCTATAAGGACCAGCGCTCGAACCGGAAAGAATGTCAAAGCCTCTCCTAGCATAACCCTTCGCAAAGTCTCTCGATTCACTAGAGATATTCGATCGCATGGAGCTGCGTGTCACATGGCCCTCAGCCAGTTCCCTCCCACTTTGAGAGACTCCGCAGGCCGAACCATCACCAAGCCGACAAGTTGGTGAGCTAGCACCAGCTAACAGTTACGGATCTCGGCGGTACGTCCTGAGTGCATCGAGCGCTTCCTGCAATGCTGCAAGATCTCCTAACCACGTGAGCGCCTGCTCCGTATGCCAGCACCTCACTCTCGGGAGTCTCAAGAAAACCGCGAGGGACGAGCGGAAGCAGGAGGTATAGAAAGGAAGAGGTGAGTTCCGCGAGGATAGCAGTAGTCGACAGAGATCAACCCGGGATCGAAGGTAGACTATGCCTCAGGAGAGACCATCATGCCCCGTGAAATCGACTGGACCGACACCGAAGAGATCGGCATCCAGCTTCAGGAAAGTTTCCCCCAGCTCGATCCGTACACCGTCCGCTTCACCGACCTGCACCGCTACGTGACCGAGCTCCCCGGCTTCATCGGCGATCCCGCAAAATCGAACGAGGGACTCCTCGAAGCTATCCAGACCGCATGGCATGAAGAGTACGAAGACGCGAAATAGCCGGACCTCACCCGCAGGTCCGGGTCTCACATCCCTGCATGTACGGCGTGCGGACTCGTGTTTGTCAGCCTGCCGGATCCCTCTATCCCAGTGTGAATCCCGGGTGAATGTACCTAGCTGAAACTGTCATCCTGAGCGGAGCAGATCATAGCTCTATCGTGATCTGCGAAGTCGAAGGACCTGCGTATGTTCTTGCAGTTGTCTGTTCTTGTGGACGTGGGTACAGCAACTGAGATCCACTCTAGGCCTTGCGCCTCAAGATCTGCTGTGGCAATTGCGATCCTGACACCCGCAGCACACCGAGACACAGCACGCCCCAAACCGCCGTTCCTACCGCAATGGCGATCCAATCGCTGCGATGGCTCCTCGCGAGATGAAGCAGACGCACGGTCTCTGCGGTTCCGGCGAAGCTCACGATCGCGGCCAGCACCGCACACCCCAACTCCCTGTACTCAAGCCCACCCAGGCTCACCAGTCGAGACCGGTGCAGCAGTACCGCGAGCGTGATCGTGCTCAGCGTCATCCCGACGTCTGACGCGACCGCCAGTCCCGCAACGCCCATCTGATGGAACAGCACTGCATATACCGGGATGGAGACCAGCGTGACCGCCCATCCTGCAATCGCTGGCGTCAGCGTGTTCCCCGCCGCATAGAAGCTCCGCGAGTAGATCGCCTGGGCCGACCAGGCCGCAATCGACACCGCGAAGAGCGTGAAATAGAGGGATGTCTCAACCGCGTCATGCGTGCTGAACGCCCCACCCCGAAACAGGTCGATGACCGGAAGCGACAATGCCATCATCCACGCACCGGCAAGCAGCGCCGTCGCTGCAACCCGTGACACCGAGCGGTTCACCGCACCCGCAAACTCCTGCATCTTCCCTTGGCTGAACAGCGTTGCAAAGAAGGGCAGCGAGGCCGCCCCGGCGGCGGACCCCAGGATCGTCATCGGCGCGTTGAACAGGTTCTTCGCTACATTCAGACGCGAGATGCCGCCCTCGACCGAAGAAGCGTAGTACGCGAGAATCCACTTGTCGGCAAAGGTCAGGGAGACACCGATCATCAGCGGCAGCGTCAGTTGCAGCCACTCCCGGAACGCCGGATGCCGGAGGTCGATGATCGGTTTGTAACGCAGACCGTTACGCAATGCGCCATACGCCGTGAATCCTGCCGGACCCACAATCACACCCGCCATCACGCCGATCCCCAACGAGTAGATCCCGAACGGCCGCGATAAAAAGACCGCCCCGAAGATGATACCCAGGTTATAGATCAACGGCGTCACCGCCTGGTAGAGAAAGATCTTCCGCACCAGCAAGCGCGACCCCAGCACGCCGCCGATAAAGAAAAACAGCGGCCCCGGCAGAATGATGCGCGTGAGCTGCGTGCATAGGAGCGCACTCTCCGGCGTGAACTTCGGGAACGCAACGCGCGTGTAGATCGGCGCAAGCAGCTCCGCCACGCAGATCGCTACCGCCAGCACGATCATCATGGCATTCAGTACGATCGAGAGCGCACGGTCTGCGCCCTCCTCATCCCCCGCCTGCCGGTACCGGTTCAGCATCGTGATCAGGGAGATCGAAGCCACGCCGCCGACCAGAAAGTAGCTCAGCATATCCGGCAGCTGGAAGGCCGCGTTGTACGCATCGGTCGCCTGTCCCGCGCCGAAGATCTGGTTGATGTACTTCGTTCGCACCAGGCCGAGCACACCCGAGAGCAACGTCGACGCCATGATCAGCAGCGTCGCCGAAAAGGCTGTGTGTGCTGTCGACGGACGCAACCAGCCAGGCATGCCGAAGCGCCTGCTCGGTGCAGCAGCCGCGTTGGATACAACCGGTTCGCGCAAGGAGGAATAGCCTGCTGCAATTCTACTGGCACCCGTATGCTGGTCAGGACGCTGTACCCTGTGCCACGTACCTCAGGAGCCGTGGGCCAGGCGGTCGGTGGAAGGAAGAATCGAAGGAGCCATGGAAAACTTCCGCCTCAAGGTCTTCCGCGCCGTCGCCGAAGAGCTCAGCTTCCGCAAGGCCGCCGAAATCCTCCACCTGAGCCAGCCAGCCGTCAGCCAGCAGGTCCACACGCTTGAGGAAGAAGCCGGCGTCCGCCTCTTCGACCGCCACTCGTCCGGTGTCGCCCTCACCGAGGCGGGACGCATTCTGCTCACCCACGCGACCACGGCCGCCCTCACGATGCAGCAGGCACAGCGCGAGCTTGCCGCCCTCAATAACGACGTTGCAGGCGACCTCCGCCTCGGCGCCTCGACCACCGTGGCCCAGTACGTTCTGCCGCGCATTCTCGGAGCCTTCCTGCGCCAGTACCCGCACGTGCATCTCTCGCTCGTCAGCGGCAATACCGAACGCATCGTCGCGTCCGTCGCCGAGGAACGCATCGCCCTCGGCATCATCGAAGGCCCGGCCATGCGCCGTGATCTCAAGACCGAACGCATGATGCAGGATGAGATGGTCCTCATCGTCGCTCCCGATCACCCGCTCGCGTTGACTAAGAAAGCAATCGCGCCTGCCACCCTCAAGACCCTTCCGCTCCTGCTGCGGGAACGCGGCTCGGGCTCCCGCCGCGTCGTCGAGCGCGCCCTCAAGCAGGCCGGCCTCCCGCTCCGCTCGCTCGCCGTCGCCATGGAGCTCGACTCGACCGAGGCGATTGTCTCGGGCGTGGAGGCAGGTCTCGGCGCAGGCTTCGTCTCACGGTTTGCCATCAGCAAGGCTGTGCGCCTCGGGACGATCCGCACACTCAACGTCGACGGTCTCCAGATCCGCCGCGACTTCAGCTTCATCCGTCTTCCCGGAGCCGACCTCGAAGGCGCACCCGGAGCCTTCCGCCGCTTCACGCTCGCCACCCTCAAGCAGTCGTGATTGCCTCCATAAGCTTTCCTTATCGCTTATCCAAAACTACGTCTCGACTTTGCCACCAGGTACGCCCATGCTACGAGTCGATATGTTGCGCAACCTCTTCTACATCGGCATCATTCTCTCGGCCAGCGGCCTCATCGGCCCACCCCTGGCGCTCGCCGCCGGTCTGGTCTTTGGACTTACGACCGTTCACGATTTTCACGTCGAAAGCCGCAATCTCTCAAGATTCCTGCTCCAGGCCGCAGTCGTCTGCCTCGGCTTTGGCATGAATCTCGATGAGGTCATCCACGCTGGCAAGTCCGGCTTCCTGTACACGGCGATCAGCATTACCGTTGCGCTCAGCCTGGGCGTTTTGCTCGGCAAACTGCTCAAGGTCGAGAGCACGCAGTCCCTGCTGATCTCCATTGGAACCGCCATCTGCGGCGGCAGCGCCATCGCTGCCATGGGGCCTGTGCTCCACGCGAGCGAAGAAGAGATGGCGGTTTCGCTCGGCACCATCTTTATCCTCAACTCTGTCGCCCTGCTGCTCTTTCCATTGATCGGATGGGGCCTGCATCTCTCCCAGACACAGTTTGGCCTCTGGGCCGCACTCGCCATCCACGACACCAGTTCTGTCGTCGGCGCCGGCGCGAAGTACGGCCCCACTGCCCTCGCCGTCGGAACCACCGTCAAACTGGCCCGCGCCCTCTGGATCGTTCCCCTTGCGATTGCCACCGCAATGATCAAGAAGAGCAAGACCCGCATCCAGTACCCGTGGTTCATCCTGTACTTCTGCGTCGCCGCCATGCTCGCCAGCTATGTGCCGCGTCATGTCCCCGCGTCTGTCCCGCTCTTCAGCGCGCTCAACCATCTCGGTCGCGCCGCGCTCACCGTCGTTCTCTTTCTCATTGGTACAGGCATCACACGCACCACACTCAGGGAAGTGGGTGTACGCCCTCTCATCCAGGGAATAACCCTCTGGATCTTGGTTGCCAGCCTGTCGCTCTGGGCGATCCATGCCGGCTGGATTGCCCTTTAGCCTTTTAGTCCTCTAGGAAAGGCCGCTGAACAGGCCCACTCGGGTCGCCGCTTTCCATGGGAATGGAAGTGAGGTGCTCGAGCGTCACACCGGCAAGATTCGGCATCACCATGGGCGCGCGCACCGGAAGAGGATCAAAGCGGGCCCCGCGCGCACTTGGCATCGTATGCTCGACAGCCTGTTGCTTCACTTGGCCGCCCTTCTCCATCATCTCTCCGGAAATCTCCGAAGCACTCCGCGAGTTCATCTTTCTCGTTTGCCCCTGCTGCAATCTCGAGAGCATGGCACGGCACGCTACGACCACCGCAACCGTCTGTCTCTGGCTGCAGGAGAGGCAACGAACGGGGTAGCGTAGCCGCCCCAGAGCCTTCAGGTCTCCGACCTGAAGATGCGACCGTCGAAAGCTCCGTCCCGCACAGAAAGCGCATTGAGCACCCATATCTGGGGCAAGTATCTGTTCAGAAAGCAAGGTCACAAGTATCACCCTTCCAGCTACTTCCGTAGATTTCGTGTAGAAAAAGTCTATCGGCTCCACTACGCCATTTCGTCGACCAATCGGCCATCTGCACCGTCAGTGGAACAGATCTTTTGAGCCGGCACCGTCTGGCGAAGGCGATCCTGACGCATTCGCCGCTCGCATCGAGTGCGGCAGACCTCTCGCAGGCGGTATCGAGAGCAGATGCAGCAACTCCCGCATCTCCGTCTGCACGTGGCGCAATCCCTTGGCGTCGACCGGGGGTAACGTTTCGTTGGCGACCATCGCCAGCGACAGCTGTGGCTCCTTTGGTCCGCGCTCGGTCTTCAGCATCTGGCGCGCACCAGGAATTGTAAACCCCTCATCATAGAGCAGGGTCTTAACGCGCAACGCCATCTCGACGTCCCTCCGCCGGTAAAGCCGTTGACCTGTTCCACCCTTGTTCGGTTTCAACTGTGGAAACTCGCTCTCCCAGAAGCGCAGAACATAGGCGGGAACTGCGCAGAGCTTCGCAACCTCGCCGATCCGAAAGTACAGCTTGTCAGGAATCGTGGATACATCATGCTCGATTTCAAGAGGAACGATCGTGCGGTTTGTTCCGTGCTGTGCCATCGAAGTCTCCGGAGCCGGCGACCAAGGCCGACATGGACCGACGTAAGATCGAACGTGCGACTGACATAAGTATAGGCCAGTCACCGGCTTACTGCACAAATTCAGCCAGTGGAACTCTTCGCCCGTCCCGCGCGTATCGTACGCGTGTCCCAAAGATCGGGTGCACACTCATTGGAGGCAGATTCCATGCGGCAAGACATGCGGCAACAACAGACCGGCAGGACATGGCCGGGGAGGACGGCGGCGGCACTTCTCCTGGCAACCGTGGCAATCACGGGCTGCCGCATCGATTCCAACAAGCACGGTGAGGGAGACAATGTGAAGATCGCCACCCCCTTCGGTGGCATGCAGGTTAGGACCGACAATGCCGATGTCCTTGCCGGCATCGGTCTGCCGGCTTACCCCGGCGCCACGCTCGTCAAGAAGCAGAAGCATGGCGGCAAGGGAGACGACAACGGGTCCGCCGACATCAACATGAGCTTTGGCAGCTTCCAGCTCAAGATCAAAGCCACCGAGTATCGCACGGAGGACGCTCCAGAGAAGGTGTTCACCTTCTACAACAAAGCTCTGCAGCGTTTTGGCAATGTCATCCAGTGTCGCAACGACAAGCCGGTCGGGATGCTCACGCACACCGACGAGGGGCTCACGTGCGAAGAAGACCATCACACCGGCGACCGTGACCTGCATGTCGACACCCAGGGCTCGCGAAACGGCATCTCGGCTTTTGACGGGAACACAAGAACGCAACTCAAGGCCGGCTCGAAGAAGCACCAACACATCGTTGACATCACTCCTGAGAACGGCGGCTCGAAGTTCGGCCTCGTCTCCCTCGACCTTCCCAGCGCATTCAACTTCGGTATCAGCAGCAACAAAGGAGAGGAACGCGATGAACAATAAATAGGTCACTCCGCTGATTGTCGCTCGCCCATACGCTTGCCCCGCCCCACCCGGTGGGATAGCTTTATAAGTATGCGCGGAACCTGTCATCGATGTGGCGGCGATCTCCCCTCCAATGACGGCGTAACGCCTTTCTGCCCTCACTGTGGAGCGCCGCAACTCTATCTCTCCAACGACTTTCTCGCCGATCAGCAGCCTCCGCCAGCAACCTCCGACATCACGGGAGCCAGGCCGCCCCCCCTGCTCCGCCAGGTAGACTGGCAGACCGCGCTCCGCTGCTCCGCTCTCGTTGGGGGAGTTGCCGCTCTTCTCTGTGTTGTGGCTCTGCGCGTCCCCGGCATCTCCTTTCTCAGCACCATCTGGATTCTCACCGCCTCCATGTCGACCCTCGCACTCTATCAGCGCCGCCGTCCGCTCGCCTGGATGGACGCCACCATCGGTGCTCGGATCGGCCTTACCGCAGGCCTGTCCACCATCATCGTGGTCGCCCTCTCGATGGCAGTCGCGGGCCCCATCGCCCGCTTCGGCCTGCACAGCATGAGCGGCTTCGATGCCGACTTCGTCCAGATGCTTGTCCAGGTAAAGCAGGCAGCCGCCAACTCCTCCACCCCGGCCCCGCCCGAGGTCCTCAGGCTCTATGACATGCCCGAGTTTCAGGTCGGCCTTATCCTCGCGAGCGTCGCGACCGGCGCTCTCGTGCTGCTCGTCTTCTCAGCCTTCGGTGGTGCCCTTGGAGGCATGCTCCGCAACCGCCGCCGGGTCCAGTCCTAGGAACCTGTCTAAAAACTTGCAAGGCAGTCCTGCCGGACGGGCTCACTGCGCGTGATGCGGTCACTTCGTGACACATGATCGCGTTGCATAGTGCTCCCACTGATCGCAAACAATGTTCGTGCCGACCATCGGGCGGTCCTAAGAAGCTCATTCTTGCCACGACCAGTACACGCGTCACGAAGTGACCGCCGCCCGCGCAGGGCGTTTGTTTAGTTTTAGACAGATTCAAAGGTGTATCTGGATATCTCTGAATGTATCTATGGACCGGTTCCTAACCGCCGCTGCTGCTAAAATCGAGGCCACATCCTTATGAGTGAGCCCATCCAGAACGAAGTCCGGACCCCCCTGCAGAGCCGGGCCCCGAAGCTCCGGCCCAAGGGCCGCCTCATGTCTGCCTCCGAGATCGAGCGAACCCTCGTTCGGCTCGCCCACGAGATCGTCGAGAAGAACGACGGCAGCGCCAATCTCGGTCTCGTCGGCATCAAGCGCCGCGGCATCCCGCTCGCCCAGCGCCTCGCGTCCCTCATCGGGACGATTGAGAAACATCCAGTCGACACCGGCGTCCTCGACATCAGCTTCTATCGCGACGACCTCTCCACCGTCGGTCCCCGCCCGACCGTAACGCCCGCCGCGCTCGGCTTCGACATCGCCGGCCGCGATATCATCCTCTGCGACGACGTCCTCTACACCGGCCGCACCATCCGCGCGGCGCTCGACGCTCTCTTCGACCACGGCCGCCCCCGCAGCGTCCAACTCCTCGTCCTGATCGACCGCGGCCACCGCGAACTCCCGATTCAGGCCACCTTCACAGGCCGCACGATCCCCACCTCCACCCGCGAGATCATCGAGGTCAAACTCAACGAGATCGACGCCGACGAACAAGTTCTCCTCGTCGAACTGATGGACTGATCTAGAATGGAAGCGGGTCGTACGTGTCCTTGATCGCACCCCCACACGGCGTCATCTCGACCGGAGGCAGCACATGTGCCGCCGCAGCCGAAAGACCTCTGCATTTTGCTCGTGCAGTTGCTTGTTCTTTCCCCTCCACCACACAAATGTACTGTCATCCTGAGCGCCGTCGAAGAACCCGCACCTGTCATTGCTCGTTCTCCGTCCATATACCCCAGAAGCCTGTCATCCTGACCCTGAGCGTAGTCGAATGGGGACAGCACAGCCGAAGATCCTGCATCTCACCGGAATTGCCATCAAATCTGCTGCGAGCGATCGCATGATCCACCCCGGATCCCTCCTCACGACCGAAGGCCTCCCCATCCCGGAGGTTGCCTCTATCCTCTCTCTCACCCACCGCATCGCGCAAATGCCTGCATCCGCACGCGCCACACTCCTCACTGGCCGTCGCATCGCCCTCCTCTTCTACGAGTCCAGCACCCGCACCCGCACCAGCTTTGAACTTGCCGCCAAATCCCTCGGCGCGACCACCACGCTCGTCAGCGATAAATCTTCCTCGATCGAAAAGGGCGAGTCCCTCAAGGACACCGGTCTCACCCTTCGCGCGCTCGGTGCCGAATGCATCATTCTCCGCCACCCGGCATCGGGTGCACCCATGCTGCTGGCCCGGACAACCGGCCTGCCCGTCCTTAATGCCGGTGACGGCATGCACCAGCACCCTTCGCAGGCCCTGCTCGACCTCCGCACGATCCTGACCCGGCTCCACCTCGATCCCGCCACGGCGCACGAGAAGAGCCTGCGTGGGATCACCGTCGTGATCACCGGCGATATCCGGCACAGCCGCGTCGCCCGCTCCAACGCCATGCTCCTCCCGCGCCTTGGCGCCCGTGTCCTTCTCTGCGGCCCCGAGCCGCTCCTCCCCGATCATGCCCGGACCCTCCACCCCGCCATCGAGATCGTCCGCGACTTCGACGCCGCGCTCGCGCAAGCCACCGCAGCCCCCAAGGGCGGTGTTCTCATGATGCTCCGCATCCAAAGCGAACGGCTCGCCGGTCTCGACCTGGACCTCAACGACTATATCGCCCATTACCAGCTGAACGCCGATCGCCTCGCGCACGCCCCGCATGCCCTCGTGATGCATCCCGGCCCTATGATCCGCGGCCTCGAGATCACCGGGGACGTAGCCGACGGTCCCAATTCCTCCATCGAGGACCAGGTTACCCACGGCCTGGTCATCCGCAGCGCCCTCCTCCTCCGCGCCCTGGAAGTAGCAGCATAAACGTGCACTCCGTGTGCGGCAGCCGAAGGTCCGCATCCCCCAAAGATCTGTCGTCCTGAGCGCAGCCGAAGGTCCGCATTTGTACCTGCCGTTGCTTGTTTTCCCTCCGCCTCCCCCAAAATCTGTCATCCTGAACGGAGCGCAGCGCAGCCGAAGTCCGTGGTTGCTTCTCATCCTTCAATTAGACCTCGGAGCACCATGACCCCTGACCTCCTGATCCTCAACGCTCACGTCATCGATCCTGCAACCGGCCTCGATGGCCCGCGCGACCTGCTCATCGTGAATGGCCGCATCGCCGCCATCGAGCCTTCAGGCACCCTCCCCAAAGCCGCGCAGGCCTTTGATGCCACCGGCCTGATCCTCGCCCCCGGCCTGATCGACATCCACGTCCACCTCCGCGAACCCGGCCAGACCTACAAGGAGACCATCGCCACCGGAACCGCCGCCGCCGCTGCCGGAGGCTTTACCACCGTCGTCGCCATGCCCAACACCGTTCCGGTCAATGACTCCGTCGAGAGTCTGCGCTGGATGCTGGCCCCCGAACGCAACCCGGCAGTGAATCTCCTCGCCATGCCCGCCGCTACCCTCGGGTCGCTCGGCGAAACCCTCTCCAACTACGAAGCCCTCGCCGCAGTTGGAGCGGTGGGTTTCACCGACGACGGCAAGCCCATCCTCGAGGACCGCATCATGCGCGCCGCCCTCCTCGCCGCCGCCCGCCTCGGCCTTCCCATCTCCCAGCACGCCGAGGACACCCACCTGACCGGCGCCCGATCGGGAGCAACCGTCTGCAGCATGAACTTCGGCCCCGTCGCCTTTCGGCTTGGCCTCCGCGGCATGACCGTCGAAGCCGAGTCCAGCATCGTCGAGCGCGACATTCAGCTTCTTCGCGAGATTGAGGCCACAGAAAAACTCCGCCCCCACCTCCACGTCCAGCACGTGTCGACAGGGAAGGCCCTCGGCGCCATCCGGCGGGCAAGACAGCAGGGCCTTCACGTCACCTGCGAGGCCGCTCCGCACCACTTCACCCTCACCGATGAAGCTGTAGCCGGCTTCGACACGAATTTCAAGATGAATCCGCCCCTGCGCTCCGAGCACGACCGCCAGGCCGTCGTCGCCGCCCTCATCGACGGCACCATCGACTGCATTGCCACCGACCACGCCCCCCACGCCGCACACGAGAAGGAGGTCGAGTTCGAGCGCGCTCCCAACGGCATCACCGGCCTCGAGACCGCGCTGGGCCTGGCCGTCGGCATCCTCCATCGTGATCACGGCCTCTCGCTCAGCCGTGTGCTCGCCCTGATGAGCACCAACCCAGCGCAGATCGTTACCCTCGAAGGCCGAGGAACCATGAGAATCGGCAGTCACGCCGACCTCATCCTCTTTCACCCCACCACCGAATGGACCTTCAACGCCGAAGCCAGCCTCTCCAAATCGAAGAACACCCCCTTCGGCGGAACCTCTATGCTCGGCAAGATCCAGACCACGTTCAGCAACGGCCGTATCGTCTATCAACATCCGGCATAAATTGAGCGACCCACCAGATCCTGTCACTCGGAGCGCAATGGAAGGACAGCACTGTGCACTCTTCAACGGTTACGACATTGAACGCACCTTAGCGCCCGACTAATTGCTCGTGCATGCAAAAGGAGGAGATCCATGGACCGGACCTCCTCCCCGTTATAGCAAAACGCAAGCTCTTACCTATTTTGAGAAGACTCCGCCACCGCCGGGCGTCACTCCGCCGCCACTGTTGATAGTCGACTCGCCCTTGTGCTGCACGCGACCGGCCTTACCCGCCATATCGCCGGCAACGCGATCGATCTTTTCCTGTTCCGTCTCCTGCGCATCGCCGCTGTCGGTGTGATCAATCTGTGGATTGGTGCTCGTTTTGTCTAATGCCATGGGTTCCACCTCACAGGAATAGATGCTGGAGCCACTTTGGAAGATGTTCGCCGCCAGCTTCAACTTCAAAGATGCGGTTTGCAGCCCGTCCAGCCCTGGAAGCCTGTTGTCTGCTGCCACGAAGGCGAACGCATCACCCCAGCACTCCCATCCGCTTCGCTACGCTCACCATCACCTCGAGCGCCTGATCGATCTCGGCCCGCGTGTGCTCACTCGTCATAATCGTCCGCACCCGCGCCTTCCCCTCCGGCACCGTCGGAAACGCAATCCCCGTGGCCATCACCCCCGCATCAAACAATGCCCGGGAGAACTCCATCGTCCGTCGCCCGTCGCCGATCAGAACGGGGGTAATCGGCGTCTCGCTCCTCGGGGTCGTCACCCCGCCCACATCGAAGCCCGCATCCGCAAGCTGCTCCTTGAAGTACCACGTGTTCGCCCAGAGCCTTTCGATCCGCTTCGGCTCCGCCTCCAGCAGGTCGAACGCGGCGATACACGTCGCGGCGACACTCGGCGGATGCGAGGTCGAAAACAAGAACGGCCGTGCCCGGTGGTACAGATAATCGATCAGGTCGCGGCTCCCGCACACATACCCGCCCAGGCTGGCGATCGCCTTTGAAAGCGTTCCCACCTGGATATCCACCTTGCCGTGCACCCCGAAATGGTCCACGCTCCCACGCCCATTGCGCCCCAGCACACCGCTCGCATGCGCATCATCGACCATCATGATCGCCCCATATCTCTCCGCCAGCGCCGCCAGCGTGTCTACCGGTCCGATATCGCCATCCATCGAGAACACCCCATCCGTGATGATCAGCTTATGTCCCGGCTCGTTCTCGATCTCCTTCAGCAACTCCTCCGCATGATCCACATCCTTGTGCCGGAAGACCTTGATCTTGGCCTTCGAGAGCCGCGCTCCGTCGATGATGCTGGCATGGTTCAACTCATCAGACAGAATGAAGTCATCCTTGCCGAGGATCGACGAGACTGTTCCCGCGTTGGCCGTGAAACCCGACTGAAAAACCACGCACGCCTCTACATTCTTGAAGGCGGCGATCTTCTCTTCCAGCTCCATATGGATGCGCATCGTCCCGGCAATCGTTCGCACCGCGCCCGACCCAACGCCGTACTTCAACGTCGCCGCAATCGCCGCCTCGCGCAGCTTGGGATGATTGCACAGGCCCAGATAGTTATTGGACGCAAGATTGATCGCCCGCTTCCCGTCATACGTGCACACCGGAGCCTGTTCGTCCTCCAGCACGCGCAGCTTGAAGAAGGTTCCACGCTGCTTGAAATCGTCGATCTGGGCGGTCAGGTGGGCAAGCTGCGGGCGGGTCGCGGTCGCGGTCGTCATACCTCCATGCTAAACCTTGCTCGCGAGAGCCAGCCTACTTCACGCCATGGAACAGAGTGATGGTCTTGCGTCCAAGGTCTATTCTGGCTAGCGCTACTACCAAAGGCATGTATACTTAAGTAACAATCCATTTCGCCTCCAAATTAAGCAGTGTACGAAGAAGAGGCTGCACGATGATCCCCCTGAAATCGACCCGCTGCGTCTTCGCAGCCGTGGTCTTCCTGATGCTTGCCGGTTGCAAATCGAAACAGGACATTGCGATCGATCAGGCGAAGAAGCAGGCCGCCGGCACCGGACGTGCTCAGCAGGTCGTTTCTGTCGATCAGAGCGGCGCGACAACGACAACAACCGTGCAGCCACCTGCTCCCGGTCAGACCGCCGAGACGGTAACGACGACCGTGAGTCCACGCAGCGGTACGCCCGTGGGCGCTCCCAATGCGACCTTCCAGCAGGGAATCAACCCACAGGCGCAGCAGCAGGCGCAAGGTGTCTCCGCGCCGTCCTATCCTGGCGGACCGGCCTCAGCGCCTGCCGCTATCCCGACCCCAGGCTCCAACCCCGTCATCCGCCCTGCGGACGTGAACGTTGCTGCCGGAACTCCACTCACCATCCGCATCAACCAGCGCATCAGCGTCAAGAGCACACCCGCCGGTTCGCGCTTCACCGGCGAAGTGGCGGAGCCGGTATCCGGCCGCAATCAGCAGGTCATCATTCCGCAGGGAACGCGCGTCGAAGGTATCGTGGACGCCTCTCATCGCCGTGGTCACTTCAAGGGCAGCTCCCTGCTCGAATTGCGCCTGACGTCCATGGAACTCAATGGCACGCGCTATCCGCTCGACACACACGATCTCACCCGCACCAAGAAGGGCAAAGGCAAGCGCTCCGCGGCCTTCATCGGTGGCGGTACCGGCTTTGGAATGCTGGTCGGCGGCGTCGCCAGCGGGGGCGTCGGTCTCCTCGTGGGCGGTCTCGCCGGGGCAGGTGCAGGCACCGCCATCGGTGGCCTCACCGGGAACCGCGATATCGATATCCCCTCGGAATCCATCGTGCGCTTCCGGCTTGCCGACGACCTCGTCATCCAGCAGTAGCCGGCACTCGCAAAGGCAAACTAAGACCTGTTTGTGGGGACCCCGGTTCGCGCAGTCACTTCGTGACGTGTGATGGCTTTGCGTGGCGCTCCCGCCGGTCGCAAACAAGGTCCGTGCCGACCAGCGGTCGGTCCCAAGAAGCTCATCTCCGCCCCGACCGGTACACACGTCACGAAGTGACCGCCGCCCGCGCAGGGCGCCCGTCCAGTTTCTAAGACATGTTCTTAGCGAATGAAGATCTACTCACCTAGGATATGGTGCGCGACGAGCGTTCGTGCCTCGTCCCAGACCGCAGCGTCCTCCCCGCAGCCGGAGATCCAGTGCACCGCGGACTCACGCCGAAACCACGTCCCCTGCCGTTTTGCATAGTTGCGATGACCCTGCTGGGCGAGTCGGACCGCTTCCTCCCGGGTGCGTTCCCCACGCAAAACACTGATCGCCTCCGCATAGCCCAGCGAAGCGAGCGGCCTGCACGTATAGCCGTACCGCTCGACCAGCCGCTCCGTCTCCTCTACCAGCCCACGGTCGAACATTTCAGCGGCGCGAACGTTGATCCGCTCATACAGTCGGGCCCTCGGCGCATTGAGGCCGAGATGCAGGATACGGTAGCCGGTCAGGGCGTCGCGCCCCTTCTGCCACTGCGCCGTCAGCGGTTCGCGAGCTGCGAGACTCACCTCGATCGCACGCACAACCTTCGACATATCGTTCGCATGGATGGTCGACGCGGCTGCAGGATCCAGCCGCGCGAGCAGGCGGTGCAGATACGCCGCGCCACGCTCCGTGGCCTTCCGGCGCAGCCTCTCCCGCAGCTGTGGCTGTGGCGGGGGAGCGTCGAAGAGGCCATCGAGCAGCGCACGTAAGTAGAGTCCGGTCCCCCCCGTGATGATAGGGAGGCGGCCACGTTCCACAATGCCGGTAAGCGATTCGCGGGCCATGCGGCTGTACTCCCCCGCGGTGCACGCCTGATCGGGCCAGGCAACATCGATCATGTGGTGCGGGACCATCGCTCGCTCGGCGGCCGTCGGCTTCGCCGTGCCGATCTCCATGTCGCGATATACCGCAACCGAGTCGCAACTGACGATCTCGCCCGCGAACTCCTCAGCGAGCCGAAGCGAGAGCGCCGTCTTGCCGCTCCCGGTCGCGCCGACGAGCACAACCAGCGGCGTCTCCTCCGGCTGGCTTGCCCTCACCAGAGATGCCACCAGCCAACGGTAAAGACCCGGTGCACTCCCGCACGGAGCACGCTGAACACGAGCACGGCACACGCGATCAGGAGCAGACCGCGCACCTGCCGGCGGCGTTCCTGCACCACGGCAGGCACAGGGCCATGGGCCGGTTCGTCCGCCCGCTTCTCAAGGCCAGGCTGCAGCTTCACCTACTCTTGCCTCTGGTTGACCAGATAGTGGATGCGCAGCTCGAGGTTCGGTCCATGGAACTCGCTCGGCAGCGAGGGAAATTGCCCAACGCCGGTGATCGAGCCCCAGGCCGCGCGGTTCAGCGCATCGTCATGGGTCGAGCCCTCGAGCGTCATGCCGCCGATGCGCCCATCCGGAAGAATGATGAACCGGATCTGCGTCACACCCTGCTTGTTCAGCGGCGGTCGAGCCTCTTCGGGAATCAGCGGAATCCAGGTGTTATAGATCTCACGCATGATCTTCTTGAGATAGGGATCGAAGTTGACCCCCTGCATGTCCGACAGCACGTCGACGCTGTTCCCAACGCCCACGTGAGAGGGCGCAATGGCAGTACCGTATTCGCCGCCCCCGCGACGGTTCTTCGCCGCGCCCTGCACCGCATCGCGAATGGTGTCCCCGGCACTCTTTTCCTGACCGCCAAAGCTGGGCGATGGTTTAGGAGCGTCGGGGATCGTCGCCAGCACGGGTGGAGCGGGCGGCGCAGGCCGCTGCAATGGCGGTAACGGCGTCGGTTGCGCCTGCTGGGCCGGAGCAGTGGGCTGAGGCTGCGGCGCGGCTGGCAGCGGCTTCGCCGCGGGCGCCTTCAACGCCCGTTCATCGACCGTCGGTCGTGGAGCCGGCGCGGCCGGGGTCTTCGCCGGGGCCTTCGGTGCGCGCTGTATCTGGCGTGCAAGATCCTGCGGCAGTTGCAGATTCGTCATCTCATGCGACCGCGGCGACTCTGAAGGCATGATGATGCGCGGCTGATGAAACAGCACACGCGGGCCGTAGAAGACGAACCAGCAGATAATCATGTAAACAAACAGCGAGATATAAATCGACTCGCGGAAGCTTGACCTCGCTCGCTCATCGTCCAGCGTATCCAGCAGATGGATCAGCTCATGCTCTTCAAGCTCACCAAAACGGCCGGTGCGGACCTTGACCGGTGAGGTGGGTTCGACCGGGTTCGGGGGCGTCTCAAGCGTCGGTGCTGGCATGTGTGGTAACAGTAAGACGGTCGATTCAGACAGAAAGTTCGTCGCTGCTCTTCAAGCACATCTCTTCAGGCAAACATCGGCCGAAGTGCCGCAAGCCTCACCGCCCTGTTATTTTCTCACTTTTGCGGTGTCGCGGCGCGAATACCTTCGCGACCCTCTTGCACGTACCGTTGCCCATCCTACTCCAGCCTCCACCCACCAAAAACACTGTCATCCTGAGCGCAGCCGAAGGACCTGCGTTTGCATTTACTGTTGCACTTGCTGGTGCCCGTCCTCCTCGTCACCCTTGCACCAAACAACCGGGTAAACCGAAGCCTGCCGTAAACTAGGCCCTGTGAACCCGCGCTTTCGTTCCGACACTCGAACTCTCGTCCTGACCATCAGTGATCGCTGCTTCCAGGGAACCCAGCAGGACCTCTCCGGTCCAGCCGTGGTCCGTCTCCTCCTCGAAGCCGGCGCGCACAACCCTGCCGCCCACACGCTCCCGGATGAGCTCGACCAGATCGTCGACGCCCTTCGCCAGTACGCCCGCACAGCGAGGCTGATCGTCACCACCGGCGGTACGGGACTCGCCGCACGCGACGTGACGCCCGAGGCAACACGAACCGTGTGCGAGCGCCTGGTCGACGGTCTAGCGGAACGCATGCGCGCCAACGGCCTCGAGCACACCCCCTTCGCCCCCTTGAGCCGCGCAGTCTGCGGCACGATTGGAACAACGTTGATCGTCAATCTGCCAGGCAGCCCCGCCGGTGCGCAAACCTCGCTCACCTCGATTCTGCCGCTGCTTCCACACGCGCTCGACCTTCTCGCCGGAAACACGGCGCATGAGCCCGGCGTTGCCTTGCAAGCGGATGCGGTTCCCTTCCAGTGATCTTCCATCTCATCGATCCGGTGATCGGGTGATTGATTGATCGATCCCTCTGCTCTCGTCACGCATCCGTCGCGCTTCGGTTTTCTGAAGAAGTGGAACCTTGCGCTGTTCGCCCTGCTCAAACCGCTGGGCATCTGGGGAATCGGCGCGCTTGCGATCGTCGACGCAGGCGCCATCCCGGTGCCGCTCGATGCGCTCGTGCTGGATTACGTCATCCACGACCATGCACGCGCTGCACTCTACTGCTTCATGGCTGCGGTGGGGTCGGCCATCGGGAGCCTGCTGCCCTATTTCATAGGCCGCGCTGGCGGCGAACTCTTCCTCCTCAAGCGCATCAATCGCGCTCGCTATGAGAAGCTGCGGGACCGCTTCGAAAAGCAGGAGTTTCTCGCCATCATGCTGCCCGCAATGGCTCCACCGCCATTTCCCGTGAAGCTCTTTGAACTGGCTGCCGGCGTCTTCGAGATGCGGCCGGTGTGGTACTTTGGCGCCATCTTCGTAGGCAAATTCGTACGCTTCCTGATGGTCTCGTTGATCGTCATCTTCTTCGGCCAGCGCATCCTGCACACCGTCACCGGCACGCTCCATCATCACCTGGGATTGGCTTTAAGCGTCTGCGGCGCACTTCTGCTCCTCCTCGCCGCTTATGTGATGCGAAAGCTCTTCGATCAGCGGCGCGGAACGCAGTTTCCCGCCGAAGAAGACGGGCCAACTTAGGAGCACCACATTTTCACCATTGCCCCACCCACCAGACAATCTGTCATCCTGAGCGCAGCCGAAGGACCTGCGTCTGCACTTGCCGTTGCTCGTTCGCCACCCATCCACGAACGATAAGACGGAGATCACGCCAGCGGCAAATGATTGTTCTGAGCCGTGCGCAGGCTTTCGGCAATGCTGGCCGCAAGCACCGGAAGACCGAACAGGGCACCCGCCGTCATGGCTGTCGACATAGCATCGTTCGCATAGAAGGGCACGGCCGCGATATAACATGTCGCCAGTCCAGCCAGGCTGTGGGCGTACAAAGTGCCATTCATCCAGACCATGAAGTTGCTCAGGACAAAGAACGAGGTCGCCGAAGCCAGCACCGCGCCGCCGACCCGCAGAGCCGAGGGTTTCGCTCGAAGAAGCTCATACCCCATCAGGCACACCGCAGCATACCAGGCCCACGTGACCACATACGCGCTCGCGTGGAACGCAAACCCGTAGACATACGTGGTCAGGTAGAAATCGGTCGCCATCAGCGCCAGGACGGCAATCACCGTCTGCCAGCGGCTGCGTCTCGCTCCGAAGAAGAGCAGGCCGCCGCCGACCGCGGTAAATCCCACGCCGGTCGTGTGCACGGCATGGGGAAGAACGCGGCTTAGAACCGCCATAAGAAGAACCAGATACGCAGCCATGGAAAACCTCGATCGAAAGCAGGGGCACAGCAGATACATGCGCCAGCTTCAATTCTGCGGCTTGGAGGGCAATGGGTCAACTTCACGCCGCGCCCGTCAGTGCTGAAACCGCCCATCCATCTCCACCTGTCTCACCCGGTGCTCGGCATCGAGGTAGACGATGCCGCTGAGCGGAGCCACCTGCCGGCCGCGCGTCAGGAACGTGTCATACATGAAACGAAGGTCGCGAAACGTGACTTCGGTGAGGCCGTCTCCATCAGGTCCAATGTCGGTCACGAGCGGGTACGAGGACCAGTCGAGATACGCCTCGCCCAGCCAGCTTCGTTTGGCCGGAAGCGTCGCAAGCGTCGTCGGAGGCTTGTAGAGCAGGTCGTCCGGGCTGGCCGCCATCGTGTTGCGCCACATCTCGGCCTGGGCGAGCTGATACGCGCTTGGCGTCTCGATGATCATGTGCCAGCGGTACGGGTTCAGCGGGTCCGGGCTGGCGAAGATGCGCTTGATCTGGTCTGGCGCGATCTGGGTCTGCCCGTAGTCGCCCGTCGTGGCCAGGTCGAGCGCTCGATGATGCTCGAAGGCGCGCCAGCCCCACAGCCCTACGATGCCGATCAGGGCCGCCACAGCCCAGCCGCGTCCCTGAAAGGTCACCCGCTGCGCACCCACTTCGCTGCCCACAAGACTGAAGAGCGAGGGAGCAACGAGAGCGATCAGCAGCACGGCGGAGATCGCAGGATCGAAGATGAAGACGAACGAACCCGCATACCAGTGCGGATTGAAGGGAAAGAAGGGCCGAACCCCGTAATTGTTCGTCCAGTCGAGCAGCAGATGGCTCAGCAGGGCGATCACGCAGAAGATCCAGAGCAGGCCCCAGCGCACCGGAGCACGCGTTACGCCGCCGCGTTCCCGCCGCCGCTCCCGCCATCGATGCAGGAGCCAGATGAAACCGACGACGCCGAGTGCCTCGAACGGCAGCCCCAGAAAGCTGTGGGTCCAGCCGCGATGGTGTTGCAGCACCGCAACCGGCCCGTCAAACGCCCAGAGCGTGTCGGCATCAGGCACTTCCGCCGCGAGAACCATGGCGAGCGTGGCATAGGCGGCCCTCCGGTTCAGGCCGGCCCGGGCAAGACAGGCTCCGGTCAGCAGGTGCGTCACTGGTTCCATGGACTGAGCATAACGCGATCGTTCTCCTGCTCCGGCGGCTCTAAAAACTAGATGGACGCCCTGCGCGGGCGGCGGTCACTTCATGACGTGTGTACCGGTTATGGCAGGGATGAGCTTCTTGGGACCGACCGTTGGTCGGCACGAACTTTGTTTGCGACCAGCGGGAGCACCACGCAAAGCCATCACACGTCACGAAGTGACCGCGCGAACCGGGGTCCCCACAAACAGGTCTTCGTTTGTGGGGTGGAGAACCGGGGTCCCCACAAACAGGACTTCGTTTGTGGGGTGGCCACGCGTAGGGCGCTCGTCCGGCAGGACTGCCTTGCCTGACCAGCCGGCTATAAGATTGGATGATGGCTGCCAGGCTTACGCCCGACCAGGAGATTCAGGCTCTCCGCGACGACCTTCGTCACCACGAACATCTCTATTACGTGCTCGATCAGCCGGAGCTGACGGACGCCCAGTACGACGAGCGCATGGAGCGCCTGAAAGCGCTCGAAGGCCAGCATCCCGAGCTGATGACGACCGACTCGCCGACGCAACGCGTGGGTGGCAAGCCGCGCGACGGATTCGCGAAGACCGCCCACTCGCGCCCAATGCTCTCCCTCGACAACGCCTTCAGCGAGCCGGACCTTCGGGCCTGGGATCAGCGTGTGCGCAATGGTCTGCCAGGTTCTGAGAAGCTCCGGTACATGTGCGAGCTGAAGCTCGATGGACTCTCGCTCGCGCTGCACTATGGTCCGCATACAGGCCCGCATACCGCAGAAGCGACGCACAAAGGAACACGGAGCGAAGCCGCGCATCTCAAACGCGGCCTCACCCGTGGCGACGGCTCGATCGGTGAGGATGTCACCACCAACGTCCGGACCATCCGCAGCGTTCCGCTCAGTATCTCCGCGGCGAAGCTCAAAACGGCCGGTCTGCCCCCGAGCTTCGAGGTGCGCGGCGAAGTGATCCTGCCGCGCACCGCCTTCCTCAAGCTGAACGAGGAACGCGAGGCTGCGGGGCAGGCGCCGGCGGCCAATCCGCGGAACGCCGCAGCGGGAACGATTCGGACGCTCGAGCCGAATATCGTGGCGCAGCGCCGATTGGACTTCTACGCCTACTTTCTACTGGAACGCGAGGGTGAGTTCCTTCTGCCGTCGCAGTCGGCAGCGCTCGAAGCCCTGAAGGCAGCGGGTTTTCACGTCAACGCCCACGCCACGACGGTCGAGAGCATCGATGAGGTCCTGGCGTTCATCGCCCGGGTCGACGGGCTCCGTGACTCGCTCGGCTATGAGATCGACGGGGTCGTGGTCAAGGTAGACTCCACCGCCCAGCAGCGCCGGCTCGGCTTCACCGGCAAAGCGCCGCGCTGGGCGATGGCCTACAAATTCGCGGCGCGCGCGGGCGTCACGCAGCTTGAGGACGTGCTCTTCCAGGTAGGGCGCACCGGCAAGCTGACGCCGGTTGCGGCTCTGCGTGCCGTCCCCATCGGAGGCACGACCGTGACCCGCGCCACCCTGCATAATGCGGACGAGATCGCCCGCCTCGGCGTTCGCATCGGCGACTTCGTGCAGGTGGAGCGTGGCGGCGATGTGATCCCGAAGATCCTTGCCGTCGTCGAGGATAAGGACCATGCGCGGGGCACCGCACAGATTGTCTTCCCGGTCCACTGTCCCGAGTGCGGGAGCGCCCTGGTGCGGGCCGAGGGCGAGGTCGACTGGCGCTGCATCAACGCAAGCTGCCCGGCGCGGCTGCGCGAAGAGCTGCTGCACTTCGCGGCGCGCGGCGTCATGAACATCGAAGGTCTCGGCGACGCCATGGTCGCCCAGCTGCTGGCGGTAGGCCATGTGCGCGGCATCGCCGACTTGTACTCGCTGACGAAGCAGCAGTTGCTCGGCCTCGAACGCGTTGGCGAGAAGAGCGCGCAGGCGCTGCTCGATGAGATTGCGCGGTCGAAGACAGCACCGCTGGCGCGTGTACTCTTCGGGCTGGGGCTGCGCTTTGTAGGCGAGCGGACGGCGCATCTGCTCGCCAGCCACTTCGGCTCGATCGACGCGCTGATGGCCGCGTCGGCGAAGGAGCTCGAAGAGGTCAATGAAGTAGGACCCAGGGTGGCGCAGGCCGTCGTCGAGTTCTTCCGCGAGCCCCGCAACGTCGCCTTGATCGCACGTCTCCGCGACGCCGGCCTGACGTTTACGGCGGAGAAGCGCGTTAGATCCACGACGCTCGAGGGTCTCACCTTTGTGCTGACGGGGACGCTGCCCACGCTCACTCGCGACAGCGCAAAAGCAAAGATCGAATCCGCCGGAGGACGTGTCTCAGGCGCCATCAGCAAGAAGACAAACTACCTGGTTGCGGGGGAAGAGGCCGGTTCAAAGCTGGATAAAGCCGTGTCGCTGGGTGTACCCGTGCTGGACGAGGCAGCGCTGCTGGCACTCCTGCAGGAGCCGGCGCACTGAGGCTTTAGCGTGAAACGGAGCACTGTCGCATCGGTGTTCTATTTCATTATCCGTCCAGCACAACTGTCATCCTGAGCGCAGCCAAAGGACCTGCATTTGTTGCTGTTGCTGTTGCATTTGCCCGTTCCACTCCACATCCACCCAGCACAAACTGTCATCCTGAGCGGAGCGCAGCGCAGCCGAAGGACCTGCATTTGCTCTTGCACTTGCTGTTGTCCGTCTTACTCCACCATCCACCCAGCAAAAACTGTCATCCTGAGCGGAGCAGATTACAGCTTCATCATGATCTGTGGAGCCAAAGAACCGCCTATGTTCTTGTGAAAGTGAGAACAGCAACCGTAGATCCGCTTTAGTCCTTCAGGAAGTTTGCACGAGCATCGATCAACTGGAAGCACGCCCGCGAACGCCGCGCAGCAGCACAGGCGAGAATGTAACGAGAAACGCTACAAAAAGCAGTATCAGCAGGGTACCGATCGTGTAATGACACGCGAAAAGCGACCACGACACAAGCACCCAGAATGCCATGTTCGCCGACGCTGCAAGATAGACCCAGTCCGAGAACTTGTGCTGATCCTTAAAGAAGTTCATCTCGCCGAGCCGCCTGTACTCCGTGCCGGAAGAAAGCGTGCGACGCAGCAGCACCACCGGAAGAAGATTCCCGCAAAGTACGATCCCGACCCAGACTACAGGCGCATAGATCTGCGGATAACGGGGAACCAGCAGCCAGGTAATGCAAAGCGTCAGCAGGATGTTTGCAGTTGCACCGGCGTTCACGACAGCGGGGAAATGCGCCATGTCGCTCAGTCTGTTCATCTCATTCAACTTTTTATCCGCCCCGTGCATCGCATCCTCGCTCGCCGGACACGCACGTTCATGTGTCCTCCGAAGAAGTCTACAGTGAACGCATGCGTGACGAAGAACACCAGCCAGCACCGCCAGACCAGACGATTGCAGCGCATTCTGAACCGGAGTCGGTGTGGAACTATCCCCGGCCGCCCCGGCTCGAGGCCAGTGCACGTCCTCTGCGTGTCGTCCATCGAGGTGTCGTCATCGCGGAGACGAGCCGTTCGCTGCGGATTCTCGAGACCAGCCATCCTCCGGTGTACTACATCCCGCAGCTCGACATTGCGATGCACCTTCTGCGACCTTCATCGCGCAGGGGCAGCTTCTGCGAGTTCAAGGGCGTCGCGACATACTGGACCCTCCATCTCGCCCCAGCACCACGTTCCCGGAAATCGAACGCGCAAGACTCGGCCCCTGTCGTCGATGGTGTCCCTGAGATTGCCGTCGAGGATGTTGTCGTCGAGGATGTTGCATGGAGCTATGCCCGGCCCTCCGGCAGCTACACCGCGCTCCGGGATCACCTCGCCTTCTACGCCAGCCGCCTGGACGAGTGCACCATCGATGGCGAACGCGTGACCGCGCAGCCCGGAGACTTCTATGGCGGATGGATCACTTCGCATGTAAAGGGACCGTTCAAAGGAGCTCCAGGAACGCTGGGCTGGTAACGCCTCCTTCCACCTGCAACCGGTAACTTACCGCGCCACGGTCAACGTGCCGCGCACCTATGGCTTAATCGAGTTGAAGCCGACCCGCTGCATCGCGGTCACTGCCTCGGGATTCTGCATAAAGTGTTTCCAGACGAAGCCGGAACGCAGGTTCTCAGCCATCAGAAGACCGATACCGAGATCGATACCGAGCACGTCGGGGTCATACCAGAGCAGTTCGGGATGCAGGGCGTCGCAGAACCCATAACGCCCCCAGGCCTCCTCGCCGTACGTCTGCTTCAGCGATTGCAGCACGCGAATGCACTCTTCAGGCAGAAAGGGAAGCGAGCCCGCGGTTGCGCAGGGAACAACCGTGCCATTGACAGGACCAATCAGCGGCGGCCCGCCCCAGGCCGTGTAGCCGTGCTCCCAGTCGGATGCGGTAACCCCCCAGGAGTCGTCGGTGTAGCCGCGGTTCAGGCTCAGGCAGAACAACTTGTGAGCCTGCGTAGCCAGCGTCGAGTTCCGGAAATAATCCGCATACGCGTCGCGCTTCCCCTCGAAATCGAACCACGCGTGCGAGTACTGGTGAACGAAAAGTGGATCGTCGTCGCTGATATACACATACGGTCCGTAGTCCGTCCGCGGACGGGTAAAGTGTTTCCAGAAGCTCGGGTCGACGCTGTGGGTCGGCGATCCGATGGCCAGCAGATACAGCATCATCAACTCGCAGTAGTGGTCCCACCGTGTCGCGATGAAGCCCGTTGCCGGATGCCAGCCCATACTGAAGGTGCTGCCGCCGTTCAGCATCCACGGCCAATCGACGCGATGATACAGTTGGGTTGCAAGAGCGCTGATCTTTGGATCGTTGAAGTAGGCCTTGCAGGTCAGAACACCGCAAAGAAGTATGCAGGTGTCGATCGACGACACTTCGCTGAACGCAAACGCCTTGCCCGACTTTGCGTCATTGTAGTGGGAGAAGAAGCCGTGCTGATCCTCCATCTTGTTCAGGTGGAAGTCGAGCGTGCTCAGGACGCGGCTGCGTATATCGACAAACGGCAGATAGCCTCGTCGATCCGCGATGCAGAGCCCGGTCAGCCCAAAGCCGGTCGCCGCGATACTCGTAATCCTGCGCGGATCCAACGCCCCCGTGGTGGTCTTGTTCGTGGCGCGGTCCAGCACCTGTCCCGACACAGGATCGGCCTGCTCATAAAAGAACAGGCAGGCGCTGCGTTCCATCTCGTTCAGAAACGCATTCTCATCAGCGCTCAGCGGAAAGTCATTGCGGCTCTCCTGCGGTGCCGTCTCCTGACCCCAGCTGAGACCGGGTGCGGAGACGGCAACCGCCATTGCGCCTGCCATCATCCTCGCTGCCGCACGGCGGGTCATGCCGGTCGAACTTGATCGGGTTGGATTCATTCCATCTATAGGATGCCTTGGAGAGCGCCGGATAGGGAATCGGATTCCCCCTCATCTTTTCCGATAGTTCCAATAACCGGTTCTCTGGGCGACCGAACTCGCGCCTTACTCGGCGAAGATAGGACGACGGCTACTGCGTGATCGTATCCAGCACGTAGAGCACGCTGTCGTAGTCACCCTGAAGGTGCATGTCGAGTCCGTGATCCATCAGGTAAGCGCCGCTCAGGGTCACTGTCTCGGTAAGCGCCCCGAGCGCAGCCCCAGCATCTCCCTTGCGTGGAGTTTCGATTGCGCGAACCCGATATACCGCCTCCGGTTTCAAATCGTGCACATGGATCGGAGCCACGTTGGCGCGGAGTTGCTGCGAATGCAGGAAGGCAAAGACGGCCGCCTGCTTCCCGTCTGCGGCCACATACTCGTTCGCGATAAACTCGTTGTCCGCCGCCGGCGTCAGGCGATACAGCAACCCATTCTGAACCGTCTCGCGAATCTCTTTATACGAGGCGACAAAGCGCTTCGATGCCGCGAGCTCGCTGTCGCTGAACTTGTTCAGATTCGCGCCCATCGCGAGCGAGCCCTGCATCGCAACCAGGAAACGATATTGGAGCGACACGCTGCGGCCGTTCATGTTTGGCACATCCGTCACCCAGGCCATCATGACGTGCGGCGTGTACGCGTAGGTGAAGCCACGCTGAATCCGCAGCCGGTCGAACGCCTCCGTATTGTCGGACGGCCAGACCTGCTCCGTACGCTTGAGAATTCCCAAATCCACCCGCCCGCCGCCGCCGGAGCAGCTTTCGATCTCGAGGCCAGGATGCTTCGTGCGCAGCCGGTCAAGAATCTCGTAAAAGTTCCTGGTGTACTGCACCCAGATCTGCTTCTGGCGATCCACCGGAACGTCGGGCCAGCCTGGTTCGCTCCAGTTGCGGTTGTAGTCCCACTTGAGGAATGCAATCTTGTTGTTCGTCACCAGGTCGTCCAGCCAATGGAAGGTGTACTCCTTCACATCCTCACGTGCGAGATTCAGCAGCAGCTGGTTGCGGCCCTCGGTATGCGGCCGCCCCTCGAAGTGCATCGCCCAGTCCGGATGTTTGCGGTAGAGATCGCTGTCCGGGTTCACCATCTCGGGCTCAACCCATAGGCCGAAGCTCATCCCCAGGCCGTTCACATAGCTGATCAGCGAGCCGAGGCCCTGTGGAAACTTCTGCGGGTTCACATACCAGTCGCCAAGCCCGGCATGGTCGTCGTTGCGCTTGCCGAACCAGCCGTCGTCCATCACGAATCGTTCAATACCCAGCCCGGCAGCCCTGTCGGCAAGCGCCTTCTGGCCGGCTTCGTTCACGTTGAACTCCGTCGCCTCCCACGAATTGTAGAGAACCGGCCGGGTCTTCTCGCCCGAGCCGGCAGGGAGAATCTTGGTCCGTTCGAAGCGATGCATCAGCCGCGACGCTTCGCCAATCCCCTTGCCCGTGTAGCCACCGTAAAAGGCCGGCGTCGCGAGCGACTGGCCCGCGGCCAGCGTGTATCCGAAGTCGAACGGGTTATACCCGCCTGTTACGCGAACGCGGTGCTCCGGCGTCTCCTCGACACTGATCCGCCAGCTCCCGCTCCACCCCAGCGCGCCAAAAAAGGTGTCGCCATGCTCCTGATCGGTGTTGCCTTCCTGGTCGAGTGCAAACCACGGGTTGACCTGGTGACTTGTGCTCCCGCGACGGCTCTCGAGCACCTGCACCATTCCCGGCTCGACCTTGTTCTCCTGGAGCTGCCACTCGCCACCCCATCGCCCCGTCAGCGAGCGCAGGCGATAGTGTTCCATCTCCGGCAGCGTCCATGTAGCCGACTGTGCACTCTCGACAGTAATCGGCGCCTTGCCACGATTCTCAATGGTGGCCTGGCGGCGGATCATCCCCGTATCGGGATATACGACATACTCAAGCGCCACATAGACCGGCCGAGATATATCCTTCAACATCACGGTCAGCGTATCGCCAGCGATCTTGTGGCTGTCGTAATGCAGAACCAGGTCGCGGTTCCCATCGGGATACGTCACCTTCAACGCCGGCTCGCTGAACAGCCCCGCGCCCCAGCCCGCGTACTCCTGCGGTGTTGTGGTCGTTGACAGGTCGAACGACGCCCATTCCCCTGCGACCTTTGCGACGCTGAAGTCTGCATCGCGCGTGATCCTGCCGCCCCAATACACATGCTGCAACTCACTTCGCTCATTGATGCCGAAGACGTACGATGCTGGTCCGGCCTCGAGAACAAACAGCTTCTTGTCTTCAAGAAAGCGAATCGACTGCGACCAGGCGCTCTGTGCAACGAGCAGCACAGGCCATAGCAGGATCAGATAATGCAGACGGTGCGATAGAGCGACGCGCAAAAAGTTCTCCAGTCCGGGAAAGATTCGATCGGAGCACTTTGCAGCAACAGCCCCTCCGCGCAACACTACCGCCTTCCTCTCAACTTCGCAATCCTCTCGTGCTCATCCTTCACCCATCCCCAAAAATCTGTCATCCTGAGCGCAGCCGAAGGGTCCGCCTTTGCCTTTGCACTTACCGTTGCCTGTTCTCCCCCTAACCACCCTAAAAATCTGTCATCCTGAGCGCAGCCGAAGGACCTGCATTCGCACTTGCCCTTGCCGCTGCCGTTGCCCGTTCTCTCACCCATCCCCAAAAACCTGTCATCCTGAGCGCAGCCGAAGGACCTGCATTCGCACTCGCCCTTGCCGCTGCCCATTCCCTCACCCACCCCAAAACCTAATTGAACCCCGCCGGACGTTCCCCAGCCACCCCAAACGCCCGCTCCAGCGCAACCCCGGCGCGACCAAGCGTGCCCTCGTCAAACAACCGTCCAATCAGCGTGACGCCGTGCGGAACGCGGCGCGGCGGAGAGAACTTCGGTAGTGGATGTGCCGGGTCAGGAGCCCAGTCGCTGCGCGCCTCCGAGACCTCGACGAACCCCGCCCGCAGCGTCAGCGAAGGATGGCCGGTAAAGTTCGTGATCGTCAGCATCTCGTCGCGAAGCGATGGAACCAGCAGCAGGTCCACCTGCGTGAGAACGCGCGCCATCTCCATCGCGACCTTGCGGCGAAAGCGGTCCGTCTGCACGAAGTCGACAGCAGACAGAAAGCGCGCCTGCCGAAAGCTGTTAGGCCACGCATCCGGCACCTGCATCTTCAATTGATCGACACCGTGGCTCAGCGTCAGCTCCTCAAAGGCAGCAGCGGCTTCGGCAAAGAGGATCAGGTCGAGCGAGTCGTAGGGCCAGTCCGGAAGCGAAACTTCGATGGGGATCATCCCCAGCGTCTTCACCATCGCCAGTGCCGCCCGGTCGACATCGGTCGCCGGAGCATCCTTCATCCATTGCGGAAAATACCCCACGCGCAGCCCCGTGACCGGCTCAGCTGCGTCATAGTCCAGCTTGTTGGGAACGTTCGAGAGATCGCCTGGATCGGTGCCCGAGATCGCGTTCAGGACAAGCATCGTGTCCTCCACCCCGCGCGCCATGGGACCGAGTTTATCGAGCGACCAGCAGAGCGTCATCGCTCCCGTACGCGGCACGCGCCCAAACGTAGGCCGCAGCCCGTTCACGCCGCAGCGCATGCTCGGGCTCACGATGCTGCCGCCGGTCTCGCTGCCGATGGCAAAGCCCACCAGCCCCGCCGCCGTCGCCGCACCCGGCCCCGCGCTCGAGCCGGACGAGCCCTCCTCCAGCAGCCAGGGGTTCATCGTCTGTCCGCCGAACCACACATCGTTCAACGCAAGCGCGCCCATGCTGAGCTTCGCAATCAGGACAGCTCCCGCCGCATCGAGCCGCTTCACAACCGCGGCATCGACCGTCGGCAGGCGATCGCGAAAGGGCTCCGCGCCATAGGTCGTCAGGATGCCGGCCGTGTCGAGCAGGTCCTTTGCGCCCCATGGAATGCCGTGCAGCGGGCCGCGATACCTCCCGGCGGCGATCTCCCTGTCCGCCTGCTTCGCCTGCGTCAACGCGTGCTCGCGCGTCACTGTAATCACGCATCGCAGCTTCGGATCAAAGCGGGCAATACGCTCCAGGTAGAGCAGCGTCAGCCGCTCCGACGTGATCTGCCTTGTCTCCACCCAGTGGGAGAGATGCGTCAAAGGCGCGAACGCAATATCTGCGTCATGTGCCGGCAAGGGCGTGGCCTCGGGTGCGCTGCGCACGAAGCGGTCGTGCTGTGGCTCGGGCGTCGTGCCGGGCAGCGCCGCATCCCAGCGGGACCACGGTGCAAGCGATGGTTCGAGAGCGACGGTACGCGGCCCCACGCGGCGCTCATAGAGCGGCGCCATGGCATTGCGCCAGTTGCCCGCCGCCTCCGCACTGTCGGCCGCCGTCAGCTCGATCCGCACCAGCTTCTCCGCCTCCACAAACGTTCGAGCCGAGACCTCTGGCCCCGCGGCAGGCGCCGTCCCGAACGCCGGTGGCGCACCCGGCGGCAGCTCCGCCGGCTTTGGCGCTCCTGTATCCTGAGCCTCGGCAGCGTGCGGTGCCATGGCCGCTCCAAGCAGCCCAAGCGAGGTTTCAGCGAGAAACGTTCTACGTGACTTCGGTGCCGTATCCATGCAGCTGATTCTAAGGTCAGGGAAAGTGAAATTCATGGAATCGAAAAGCAGCAGCGAAAGCATGGTACCCGCAAGCAAATAGACCTACCGCGAAAACCCGGCCCGATTGCACGGAGTTCCTGCGACCCGGTCCGGTATGGTGAGCATTGAAGCGTGAACGTCCATCGCATCGAGGGCTTATGGATCCGTCCGTATATTTTGAACCGGAAGAAGCTGCCGATCCCATTGCGCTCTTTCGGAGCTGGCTTGCCGATGCCGCCGAGACAGAACTAAATGACCCCAACGCGATGTCGCTCGCGACAGCCACGACCACCGGCGCACCCTCCGTCCGCCTGGTCCTGATGAAGCGCCTGGACGAGCGCGGATTCGCCTTCTACACCAACGTCGAAAGCCAGAAAGGAAGGGAGCTGCTCGAGAATCCGCAAGCCGCCCTCTGCTTCCACTGGAAGTCGAAGCGCAGGCAGATCCGTATCGAAGGTCCTGTAACGGAGCTTCTGCCTGAAGATGCCGATGCCTACTTCCATAGCCGATCGCGGCGCAGCCAGATCGGTGCGCTTGCCTCGCAGCAAAGCCGTCCGCTCCGCAGCCGCGAAGAGCTTGAACGGCTGGCAAAAGAGTGTGAAGATCTCTATCCCGGAGAGATCCCGCGGCCCGATTACTGGCGAGGCTTCGTCGTCGCCCCCGAGCGCATCGAGTTCTGGGAGGATGGCGCCAACCGGCTGCACAACCGCGTCGTATTTACCCGCACCGTCCAAGACTGGACCCGGACGCGCCTCTTCCCCTGAAACAAGAACCAGCATTGCACTTGCTGCTGCCATCGCTTGTTGGCACCGGCCGTGGCCTTTGTTGCTGCTGCCTGTCCCATCATCCACCCACCAAACAAACTGTCATCCTGAGCGCAGCCGAAGGACCTGCATTGGCACTCGCCGCTGCCTTTGCACTTGCTGTTGCATTTGCATTTGCTGCTGTCTTTGCACTTGCTGTTGGCACCTGCTGTTGCCCGTTCTAACCCCGCATCCACCCACCCAACAAACGTGTCATCCTGAGCGCAGCCGAAGGACCTGCATTGGCACTTGCTGCTGTCTTTGCACTTGCTGTTGGCACCTGCTGTTGCCTGTTCTACCCTACCCTCCACCTACCCAACAAACTGTCATCCTGAGCGCAGCCGAAGGACCTGCGTTCGCACTCGCTGCTGCCTTTGCACTTGCTGCTGCCTTTGCACTTGCTGCTGCCTTTGCACTTGCTGTTGGCACCTGCTGTTGCCCGTTCTACCCCGCATCCGCCCACCAAACAAATTTGTCATCCTGAGCGAAGCGAAGCGCAGCCGAAGGACCTGCCTTTGCACTTGCTGCTGCCTTTGCACTTGCTGCTGCCTTTGCACTTGCTGTTGGCACCTGCTGTTGCCCGTTCTATCCCAGCCCCCCACCCACCCAACAAACTTGTCATCCTGAGCGCAGCCGAAGGTCCTGCATTGGCACTCGCCGCTGCCTTTGCACTCGCTGCTGCTTTTGCTCTTGCTGTTGGCATCTGCTGTTGCCCGTTCTATCCCAGCCCTCCACCCACCCAACAAACGTGTCATCCTGAGCGCAGCCGAAGGACCCGCATTGGCACGAGCACTTGCCTTCATCCATCACACTTTGTCTTCTGAGCGCAAATCAGACAACCCGCACACTACACCGAAGCATCGAGCGCCTTCTTCATCCCGTCCCAGCTCGCTCTGCTCGAGGCCTCCGGTCCGTCGCCACCCTTCCAATGGGTCTCCAGGCTGACTGCATCGTGGTAGCCGGCCTTCCGCAGGGCCCGGAACTGCGCCGCCCAATCGACATAGCCTGTGCCGACCGGCGCCCAATGCATCTTTCCAGCTGCGTCCTTCACTGCGTTCTTTACATGGCAATGCCGAATGCGGTTCTTCGGCAGTAGATCCCAGCCTACGGGAAACGCGTCCAGTTCGCCGCGCATCACCGCATTGCCCGGGTCCCAGTTCAGCACGAACGCCGGCGACTGCACCGCGTTCAGCGTATGGACCGACTCCCGCGCCGTCGCCGTGTTGCACTCATACTCGTTTTCGAGAACAAAGAGAACTCCCTTGCTCCGGAACACCTCAGCCGCCTCTTTCAACTTGTTATCGATCTCCGACCGGTACGGCGTCACGTCATCCAGCCGCCAGAAGTCGAAGCCGCGTACCTTGTCCGTCTTGAACTGCTTGGCCAGGCCGACGCTCTTCTCGAGGATCTCGTCCTGCTGCTTGAAGGTGAAGTCCGCCTTGAAGGTGTCCGTCTTCGGGCTGTACGGCGACTTCGGCGCACCCGGCCAGTCCACCTTGAAGAGCGGACTTGCAATATCCGTCACGCGCAGGTTGTACTTCGCTAGAACCTTCTGCGCCTCCCCGATCTCCGTATCCGTCAGCGCCATGATGTTCTTGTTCCACATCCCGCGAAGCTCCACCCAGTGAACCCCGAAATCCTTTGCCGCCACGGAGCAGGCATGATCGAAGTCCTGTGAGATCTCATCCGTGATCACCGCAACCTTGAAGCCGCTGGTCGCCAGATCGGCCGCGAATCCTGGACCAACGGCATAGGCGGCCGCGGCTGCTCCCGCTCCACCCAGAAAAGTACGGCGTGTCGTTCCGTTCATGATCGCTCCTTCGCTGCATCCGCTGCATCCGCTGCATCCGCTGCATCGTGCTAAAGTCTGCCGGCATTCGCGATTCGCCTGCCGTCCCATCAGCGTTCAGGAAAGTATTGCATAGGCGAATCTGGACGCGCGACCCCATGCGCCGGTACTATGCCGTCCATGAAGCTTTCTCCGTCGCGCCGCGCTCTGATTCGCAACTCCTCCATGCTTGCTGCCTCCACGTTGCTGCCATTCAGCGCGAAAGCGCTTCTGGGCGAGAGCCGCACCTCCGCCGCGTCGCCCATCCGGCTCGGCATCGCCAGCTACACCTTCCGCAACTTCGACATGGCTCATCTCATCGAGTTCATGAAGCAGCTCAACACGCCCTTCCTCAATCTCAAAGACATGCATCTGCCCATGGGACCGCCCGACCAGGTCAAATCCCGCGCGGATGCCTACCGCGCCGCGGGCCTCACCCTGACCGCGGCCGGCAACATCTCCTTCGCAAAGGATGACGACACCGACATGCGTTCGAAGTTTGAATACGTGAAGGCGGCCGGCATCCCCATCATCGTCTGTGCCCCTACCCACGAGACCCTCCCGCGTCTCGAGAAGTTCGTGAAGCAGTACGACATCCGCCTCGCCATCCACAATCACGGCCCCGAAGACAAGCACTTTCCCTCTCCCTTCGACGTGCTCACCGCGGTCAAGGATCTGGATCCGCGCATCGGCTGCTGCATCGACGTCGGCCATACCATGCGCGCCGGGACCGACCCCGTCGAAGCCATCCGCAAGGCCGGCCCGCGTCTCTTCGATATCCACATTAAGGACCTCGCAAACGGGAAAGAGAAGGACAGTCAGGTCGCCGTCGGCGATGGCATCATGCCCGTCCCCGAGATCTTCAAAGCGCTTATCGATCAGCGCTACCCCGGCTGCGTCGACCTCGAGTACGAGATCCACGCCGACGACCCCATGCCCGGCGTCCTCAAGAGCTTCGCCTACATGCGCGGCGTCCTCGCCGGCATGGGCTACAAAGGATAATCCGCTCTCCACGGGCGCAGCCCTCTCCGGTCGCCCTCACCAAACGCTGTCATCCTGAGCGAAGTCTCTCGCAATCTCATCGCGAGAGACACAGCCGATGGACCTGCATCTTCTGTTGCTGCTGCTTTTGCTGCCGCTGTTGCTGTTGTTGCCTGTTCTATCCATCCATCCATCCACCACCAAACAAACTGTCATCCTGAGCGAAGCGCAGCGCAGTCGAAGGACCTGCATTTTCTGTTGCACTTGCACTTGTTGTTGCCCGTTCTATCCACCCACCACCAAGCTGTCATCCTGAGCTCCACAGATCACAGCTTCATCGTGATCTGTGGAGCCGAAGGACCTGCATTTGCATCTGCGCTTGCTGTTGCTCTTGCATCTGCACTTGCTGTTGCCCGTTCTATCCACCCTCCACCCACCCACCAAACTGTCATCCTGAGCGAAGCGCAGCGCAGCCGAAGGACCTGCATTTGTATTTGCTCTTGCACTTGCTGTTGCACGATCTATCCACCCACCACCCACCATCATCCTGAGCGCAGCCGCAGGAAGCGCCTTCCGCCTACGAGACCCACCGCAGAATCTGCGGCAGCTCGCACGCCACCCCCGACACCGCCCCCCGCGCCATCCCCGGTCCCACCGCCAGCGCCTCCTGCTGATCCTCAAACCACACGACAAACGAAGCCTGCTCTGCCCCGGTCAGACGCGACAGGTTGATCCACGTGTAATACGCCCCCATATCCGCGTCTACGAGCGATCCGGCGAGATCGTCCTCGACCACGAGCGTATCGCCACGAAGCATCTCATTCATCGCCCGGTCCATCTGGCGCGGTCGATAGCGCAGCACCAGCGTCAGCGGCCGCGCACGCCGCAGCACCTCCCGCCCCGCCCACTGCACAAACGTCGTCGAGAAGATCTGTGTCCCTGAGCCCTCCGTCAGCAGGCTCAACTCGAAGTGCCGCAGCACCGGATCGCCGGCGGTCCCCGCACCTCCCATCTGGTCGGGCCGCAGCGTCGCGAGCAGGCTCCGCAGACTCTCCGGGCCAACCACATCGCCCGACGTCCGCACCGTGTCCACCTTCTTCAGCAACGCTCTGCGGACCGGAGCAAGCCCGCCATACGAGAGGGTGATCAGGCCATCGCGCTGCTCCGCTCCCCCCGCCTTCAGATCCGGCAATCCACCATCCACATACCAGTGGCCATACGCCGCCGGATGGGTCGTGACGCGAGCAGCCACCGTCGTAAACAGGCTATCCAACCCACCCGCGGCCTTCACCTGGCTGAAGTAGGTTCCATGCGGCCGCAGCTTCTGAAACAGCTTCGTCGTCCCCGCCGTCGCTCCCTTCCCAACGATCACCACGCACAGCCGCGGAACCGCCGGTCGAGGCTCCGGCTCCGCTGCCAGCAGCACCCGCTGGTACGTGTTCGCCACCTCGCGAAAACGGTCCATCTGATGCACGGTCCACAGATACGCCGTCAGCTTCTCGATGAACTCCGACGGGGCCGCAGCCCATCGCTCCTCTTTCAGCCCATCAGAGATCGCGAGTCCTGAAAATCCCGCCATCGTCTCCCGCAACTGGCCCTCGTCCATCGCACCCAGAAAGTGAAGCTGCCGGTCGATGTCGGCCTGCTCGGCTGGAAACCGCCAGTCATAGCTGATCACCTCCGCCAGCAGCAGCGCCGCAAAGATCGCAGGCAGCTTCCGCAGCAAGGCACCATGCTTGATCGCGACCCCTCGCGCCAGCGGGGGATAGTGCACGAAATCCGCGGCATCGATCACGTACGCCACGGCTAGAGCACCTCCGGGAGCGGCCGGCCCGATGAAAACCGCGCCGTGCACCCGAGAATGCTCCCCAGCGTCGGCACCAGGTCCACCGGCTCCACCATGCGATCCACGGTGACGTTCTCGCGAATGCCGTGCCCCAGCGCCATCATCCACGTCGTTCGCGAGAGCGGATCGCCCGTCCGATGATGCTGAAATCCATTCCCCCCGGCATCCCCGTCCGCATCGCGCCCAAAGTCGGGCAGGATGAACATCGTCGTCCTGCCCTTGTACTCGGGGTTCCGCTCAATCGCCGACCACAGCTCCCCGCACAGCCGGTCCGACCGCCGGATCGCCTCCGTATACAGCGAGTACGCGCCCGAATGCGCAATGTCGATGTCATGCAGCGTGATCCACATCAGGCTCGGCGCAACCTGTCGCATCAATTGCTGCGCAATGTAAATGGAGAGCTCGTCGGGGCTCGAAACCGTCCGCGCGTGGGCGAGAAAGTCCGTGACCGAAAGCTGCATCAGCCTCGCTAGTTCATGCAGGTCCACCTGGTTCGAAGCAGCCGCGGGCGATAGCGGAATCTGCACAGCGGACTCATAGTTATCGCGTAGCAGATGCTCGTAATCCGTCGCCTTCCCCCGAAGCGCCGCGTTCAGCAGCTGCTTCGGCAGGATCACATGCGCTCCCAGGCCGCTGCCGTAAAGCGCATGGTCGCTCTCGCCGATCCGGTTGAATCCATTGCTCGGCGCAATCACCCACGCATCGCTCGCCGGCCGATCGAGATCGCGGCGAAAATACTCAAAGATCGTCGGGCTGTGCGGCGCCACCGGCGCGAAGTTGTTGAAGGTCTCGTACACGCCCGTTGCCAGGCTCGCCGTCGCCACATAGTGGCCCAGGATTCCCCGGTTCACCACCTGCGTGTAGAACGTCGCCCGCGGAATCAGCTCGTTCAGCAAGTGAGGAATGTACGGCTGGCCCTCCGGGGCGAACGTCTCTTCGTCCCGTGCGCCCCCGCCAAACGTGACGACGACGATCTTCTGTGCCGGCGCCCTCGCCATCGCTTTCAGGGGCGAAAAGCCCAGCATCGCATTCGCTGCGCCGGTACCCGAGACGGCGCGCAGAAACTCGCGTCGGTTCAGCGACTGCTTCTGAGCAATCGAGCGCAGTAGCCCGTCTAGTGGGACGCCGTGAGAAATATCGTCACCTCTTTCAGCCGCGCATTGCTCTCGTCCTTCTCCTGCTGGCTGTACTGCTGTTGCAACGCAATCTCCTTGCGGGCAAGCTCCGCATCGCCCGCATGCGAGTAGGCCCGCGACAATCGATAATGCGCCTCCGCAAAGGCCGGACGCAACTCGATCGCCTTCCGCAGCGACGCCGCACTCTCGGTCCACTCGAGCCGCTGCTGTTCGAGGACGCCAAGCTGGTAATACGCCTCCGGCAGCTTCGGATCACTCGCGATCGCCTCTTCCAGCAGGTGCCGCGCCTGGTCAAGCTGCCGGGCCTGATCGCCTTTCTCGAACGAGGGCTGGTGCAGCAGGCTCACGGCAGCAGAGACGTCGGTCTGCGCGTTCTTCGGATGCTTCTCCGCAAACGCAATCAGCGAGTCGCACTGCGGCGCCGTTGCTCCCCCCGTCGCCGTGCAACTCCGGCCAAGCAGGCTCCCGTAATCTTCATTGTCGGGATCAACCGCCAGCAGAGCCCCAAAGATCGCGGACGCTTCGATGTACTTGCCACTCCCGAAATACGCGATGCCCTTCGCAAGCTGCAGCCGCCTGCTCTCCGGGAACTGGTGGACGCCGTACTCCGTGATCGCGGTTGCCGGTTCCCAGGTCCAATGCCGCAGCAACTCGATCGCGATGGCATACGTATTCGCTTCGCTGGGATCGAGCGTGGCCGCCCGCTGCAAATGCTCCACGGCCTCTTTGAAGTGACCCTGGCGCTCCGCTGCATCGCCCCAGAGACTCTCGATAGCCGCGCCCCGCTGCGTCTCGGGAATCCGCTGCAGGAGGCTAACCGCCTTAGCATCCCTGCACGCGTCGTAGAGCGCGACAGCGCCGTTATAGAGATCGTCCGTATCGGCAGGATCAAGCGCCACTGCGGTGGAAAATGCATGTGCCGCTTCCAGGGTGTCCTTTTGCAGGTAGAGCGCATGACCGAGATTGGAGAATGTCTTTGCATTCTTTGCATCGAGCGCGACGGAACGTCTCAGTGCGCCGACAGCGGCCGCGGCATTGCCGCTATCTAAATACGCCGCTCCCAGGTTCGCCTGCGCCGCTGCATTCGTCGGTTCGGCACCTGCGGCCCGGTTGAGATACGCGAGTGCATGCGCGGCATCACCGGCATCCATGTACAGAATCCCGAGCGCCTCATTCGCAGGGAAGTTGCGCGGGTACGTCGTCGCCAGCCTCTCCAGATCGGTCTTCGCAGCGGCTCCACGGCCACTGTCATATGCGGCAAGCGCCTTCTCCAAGGCCTGCGCATCCTCGGGGCTCATCCTCTGACTTGAACCCGCCTTCGCCCTCTGACTCGAACTTGCCTTCGCATGCGCAGGATCTCCCGTGTCTCTGCCGTTCTGCGCGATCCCCCTACCTGCCAGCGCAGCCACCAGCACCGCCACTTGCAGCACGCGCATCCACCCACCCACAAAACTGTCATCCTGAGCGCAGCGCAGCGCAGCCGAAGGACCTGCATTGGCTTTTGCATCTGCTGCTGCATTTGCCCTTGCACTTGCTGTTGTACTTGCACTTGCTGTTGCCGTTGCACTTGCTGTTGCCGTTGCCGTTGCTGTTGCTGTTGCTGTTGCCCATTTCACTCCAGCCATCCACCCACCAACAAAACTGTCATCCTGAGCGAAGCGCAGCGCAGCCGAAGGACCTGCATTGGCTTTTGCATTTGTTGCTGCACTTGCCCTTGCAGTTGCTGTTGTACTTGCACTTGCTGTTGCCGTTGTCCATTTCACTCCACCCACCCACCCACCAAACAAACTGTCATCCTGAGCGAAGCGCAGCGCAGCCGAAGGACCTGCGTTTGCACTTGCCGTTGCTGGTTCTCCACCACCCATCCACCCACCAACAAACCCGCCGCTACCCACCCCCTATCGCTCCTCGACGATCGCCAGATCCCATGGCGCCAGTGTAATCGACTGCTGCGGCACAACCGCAGTACCTGTCAGCAGGTCCATCCCGGCAGCCCTGGCGTACTGAAACGACTGAGGATCGCTCGAATAGTTGAGATAGTAGTGCAGCATCTTGCCCATGCCGTTGACCCCATCCTTCTCCCGAACATGCGCCGGAAGCGACTGCCCTGCGTTCAACAGATGCGCCTGCTTCAAAACGTCCGCCACCACCGCCTTCTGCGCGCTATCGGAGAGGTACGTCCCCTCGTACGTCAGCGTCCCGGCCCCATAGTCATTGCGTGTGATCGCCGGCCACTTGCCAAAGAAAGGATGATCGTAGGTAGCAAGCACCTTCGCATGCTCCGGCATCAGGAACTCGGCCCAGTACATCGCCGCCCCTGCGCCCGCACCCTCGAGCACCTCACCCTTCAGCGCCAACGGCTTTTCCAGATTCGAGAACTCCTGGTAGCTGAACCCCGCAGCCTCGCGCAACGGTCCAGGCGCACGCACCGGGCGCACCGCCGAGTTCTCGTTGGCGAACCCGCTCTTGAAGCTCATCAGCACATGCCCGCCGCCCTTCACATACGCGGCGATCTTCGTCAGCAGCGCATCATCGGCAATATAGAGCGGTGGAATGACGATCAGCTTGTAGCGGCTGAAGTCGGCATCATCCGGGAAGAGGAAGTCTGTCCCCACATTTGCCTCATAAAACACCCGATGCAGCTGATCGACCAGCGTCTTGTAGTCCGCCAGCGACCTCCCCATCTGCCACTGCGCTGTTCGCTCGAGCGCGAACGGCATGAAGTCGAGCGCGTTCGCCGAGTCCACGCTATAGAGGATCGCAACCTCATTGCTGATCTTCAGGTTTACCAGCCGCGGTCCGATCTTCTTGAGCTCGTGCGCCGTGCGAGACACCTCCGCGTACGCTCGATTCGGCTCCAGGTCATGCGACAGCACACCCTTCCAGTAGGTCTCCTGGCCAGACGGAATCGACGCCCAGTGCCAGTACTCCACCATGTTCGCTCCGCTCGAAAGGTCCGTATACACATCCAGTCGAAGCTGCCCGTCATACGGCGGATACTGGTACGCGGAGCTCCAGTCCGTCGTCTGCGCATTCGTCTCCGTCACCAGGTAGTTCGCATGTTTCAACGACCGCGTAAAGTCGCCCTGCTCCGCCTGCGATGCGCCGTCGAAGTGGTCCTGCGTGCCGTGGTAGATATTATCCGCCACGACGTCCAGCCCCTTCGCCACCGCAAACTCACTCACGTCGCGCTTCATCACGCCGCCCAGATCCTGCATGACGAATTGGTTCGGTCCACGGTACTCGCGAACCAGCGCGGCCTGGAAGTTCAGGTAGTCCGTCACCCGCATCTGCTCCCAGCGCGTCCACTCCAGTTTGTAACCGGTACTGATCGTGCTGTCCCGGGTCGGCATGTTCTCCCACCCGTTCACATCCTCGCCCCAGTAGTTCAGTCCCCACGCCTTATTCAACGCATCCGTCGTCACGAACTTGTGCTTCAAATGATTCACAAAGCCCGTGAACACATCGTGATTCGCCGCCCCGTACGAGGCCGTCTCGTTATCGATCTGCCAGCCAATCACATTCGGATTGTTCCTGTAGTGCTCGACCATGTTGCGAATCAGCCGCTCGGCATAAAACCGGAACGCAGGGCTGTCCGTGTCCATATTCTGCCGCATCCCGTACGCCGTCTCCCCGCCATGCAGGGGCCGCGCCAGGATCTCCGGATGCGCGTGGTACATCCATGTGGGAATCGAATACGTCGGTGTGCCCATGATCACCTTGATGCCCGCCTTGCCCATCGCATCCACAACGCGGTCCATCCAGGCGTATTCAAACCTCCCGTCCTCCGGCTCCCACAGACTCCATGTCGATTCGCCCATGCGAACCACCGTCAGCCCTGCCTGCTTCATCAGAGCGACGTCCTTGTCGAGCCGCTCATACGGCATGTACTCGTGGTAATACGCCACCCCATACAGCACATCCGTCATCGCCCCAGGCTGGGGTGGTCTCGCATTCTGCGCCGGCTGCTGTCTCTGCTGCGCAATGAGAGGGTGTACGCATCCAGCCGTAACGGCGCACATGCACAGCAGGGAACTCATCAAGCGGCTAAATGTATGCATGAAGGGTCTCAACTCTCAGTACGATTTGTAGCAGATCGACTTCGATCCACTGCAAAACTGTCATCCTGAGCGCAGCCGAAGGACCTGCATCGGCTGCTGTTGTTGCAGTTGCTGTTGCTGTCGCACTTGCCGCCGCTCGTTCCCTCCACCCTCACCCACCAACAAATCTGTCATCCTGAGCGCAGCCGAAGGACCTGCATTTGTTGCTGTTGTTGTACTTGCAGTTGCTGCTGCTGTTGCTGTCGCACTTACCGCCGCTCGTTCCCTCCACCCTCACCCAACAATAAATCTGTCATCCTGAGCGAAGCCGAAAGACCTGCATTTGTTGCTGTTTTTGTACTTGCAGTTGCAGTTGCAGTTGCAGTTGCAGTCGCACTCCACCCACCAATAAATCTGTCATCCTAGGCGGAGCGCAGCACAGCCAAAGACCCGCCTTCCGCTCCTAACGTCCATACAACGGCAGCGTATGCAGATGAATCTGCACCACCGCCGTGTTGTGCTCCTTAAAGTTCAAGCCGCGATCCGTCTGGTCTCCATTCAAAATCCGTGCAGTCTGCCATGTTCCATCGACATACTGCCCCTCATCCGCCCGCAGAATCTCTATCTGCTTCTCCTGCGCCTTTCCACCGGCCGGCGCCGCCAGACGGAAGCTCACGCTCGCCCCGAATCCCGTCACCAGGAAGTCATACGGCCCAAGCTGCGCCACCATCGCCCGCCCCTGCACATCCGTTGACCCCGGCGGCATCTCACCGTCGTGCTGCGGAAAGCCGAACGACACCACCGCCTCCACATCTCCGGTCGTCTCGCCCTTATCAGAGGACCCAGCAAACCGCAGCACCTGCCGCTCCGCCCCCTTCTCCTCCACCGCCGTCTGCATCTTCCCCTCGAAGTTCAGCCGTGCCACCGCCTCCGCCATCGGCCGGAACAGCGCGAAGTTTTCCGCCATCCCAAACGGAATCTTCTCGTCCGCGATCGTCCAGTTCGTGTAGTCCACCCCAAACGGCGAGAACCCGATCGCGCCGCTCCCCAACGCATAAAAGAAGTAGCGTCCAACCGTCTTGCTCAGCCCCGTCTCCGGGACAAACAGCGCATTATCGTCCCTGCGATACGTGGCCAGCACCTCGCGAAACAGCGCCGCGTCTCCCGAGTAGAAGTCCGGCGCCAGGATGTCGATCGCCGGAGCCGCCGCCTTCCAGATCGCAATATTGCCCTGCTGCGCGCCCCCGCTCGGATACTCCTGCCCCGGACTCGCATGGTCCCGATTTTCAAGCGCATGCACTGGATACGTAATCCACACATTGCAGTACATCGGGATGGCATGCTCGCGCTTTCCCGCCAGCGTAACTTCATTGATGTACTTCGCCGTCGAGTAGGCCGCGAAACGCTCATCCGCATCCGCCCCAAAGACCTGCGTCCATGTACCCCCTTTAGCCCCGCCCCTTGCCCCGCCCGTAGCCGCATCGGAACCATGCAGCGCACTTAGCAGCGCCGCCGGCACCGCCCCCGCAAACTCCTTGTTCGCCGCCGCCGAATAGTCCCGCACCGCACCTACCGACCCCGACTCGTTCTCCACCTGCATCAGGATTACCGTGTGCTCGGTCGCGTCGATCGCATGCACATGCCGCATCAGCGCCGCGAACGCTCGCTTGTCCGCCTCCATGTTCACCGCCGAGTTCGGCGACATCACATCCAGCACCTTGCCCTGCGCGCTCACCTCTCGCGGATACTTCACCGGATCGCTCTTCACCCACTCCGGAACGTAGTGCGCCTGCCCGTTCTTCCACGTCCCGAACCACAGGATCACCAGGTGCAGTTTGTGCTCCCGCGCACCCTTCACCAGCAGGTCCACACTGCTGAAATCGAACGTCCCCGGTGCCGGCTCCATCTGCTCCCAGTACACCGGCGCCTCGACCGTGTTGACGTGCATCGCCTCCAGCGCCGGCCACACCTCCGACAGCGTGCCCGCCCACGAGCTGGAATTATTAATCTGTGAGCCCAGCATCAGGAACGGCTTCCCATCGACCATCATCGCGAAGCGGCCATCCTGCTTCAACAGCCGGGGCGATTGGTCGGCAACATTCTGCGCCAGCAGAATATCCGGCGTCAGTGCCGGCAGCAACACCATCGCCAGCAGCAGCAATTGCTCCTTCACAAACACCTGCACCGTCCTCTTCATCGTCTCGACTCCCATCTTCACTCCGATTCTCATTCCATCCCTCACATCCCGTTACGGATCCCACTTACGAGTGTCGCGATTGCCATGACAACTGACGAACCGATCTTGGAAGCCACCATTTGAACACGTTTGCATCGCCAGAAATGAATGCGGTTACAACATCCCGTCCAGCAACAACTGTCCCACGCCTGCACTCGCACCCATCCGGCCGGTAAACGCACACTGTATACAAAACACAGAAGAAGCATCGAGAAACAGGCTTCAACCCGTGATCTTCCCACGCCCTGTGAAGCACTCTCACGAGCCGTGATTCTGCTTTCGATACAGCCCAGAAAAAATGACTTGACAATGTGTTTGCGCTTTGAAATTCTTCGTGTGCTCTCAAATCAGTCCGTTATCCGTGTTGAACGCGTCTTCACTTCGAGTAGAGGCTGAACTACTTCAAGAGCGTCAGCAGGCACAACGTGCGACATTCGCCACCATGCGAAGCCGCAGCGACTGGATACACCACACTCAGCCGGCACGTCTTTTTTGGAGGATTAAGGATCTATGCGACACCTATACTTGGGCTCGAACGCGCGGCATCGCGGCACTGCTTTGCTTTTCTCTCTGCTTCTGCTCTGCAGCATCTTCACGCTCACCGGCCGCCACACCTTTGCCCAGGCTGACCAGGGAGCCATTACCGGTCTCGTGCAGGACCCCACCGGCGCCGTCGTCCCTAATGCCCAGATCACCCTCACCGATACGGACACCGGTCTCGTTCTTCAGGGCACCACCGACGCCAGCGGTAATTACGTCTTCTCGCCCGTAAAGATCGGCAACTATAAGGTCAGTGTTTCCGCTGCCGGCTTCTCCACTACAACGCAGGAGAACATCGCCGTCCACGTTCAGGACCGCGTCGCCGCCAACATCGAACTCAAGACCGGCTCCGAAAACACGACCGTTACTGTGACGAGCGCGCCACCGCTCCTCCAGACCCAGGAAGGGTCTACCGGGCAGGTCATCGAGTCGAAGACCATCAACGACACCCCGCTCAACGGTCGTAACTGGGTCTTTATCGCCCAACTGACCGCCGGCGTCGCTCCCGCCAACGGAGCCCGCGGCCAGAAGGGTGGCGACTTCAACGCCAACGGCCAGCGCGCCGAGCAGAACAACTACATCATGGATGGCGTCGACAACAACGTGAACGTCGTCGACTTCTTCAACGGCGCCAGCTACGTCGTCCGCCCCCCGCCCGACGCCCTCGCCGAGTTCAAGGTCCAGACCGGCTCCTACTCCTCCGAGTTCGGCCACTCCGCCGGCGCCGTCGTCAACGCCAGCATCAAGTCCGGTACCAACCAGATCCACGGCTCCCTCTGGGAGTACATCCGCAACGACGCCTTCGACGTCCGCGAATACTTCCAGGGAGCATCACCCATCGCCAAGTACCGCCAGAACCAGTTCGGCGCTACCCTCGGCCTGCCCATCTGGAAGAACAAGCTCTTCTTCTTCGGCGACGTCGAAGCCAATCGCATCGTCTTCGGCCAGACCACCTCTGGCCTGTCGGTACCTACGGCAAAAGAGCGGACCGGCGATTTCAGCGAACTGCTGGTCCCGGCGTTGAGCAACCGCTCTGTCAATCCGACCGGTATCAATCCGAATACCGGAAAACCGTATCCTGCTTCAGGCCAGCTCTTTGTGCCGAATGCACAGGCCAACGGTTCGACGCCCGTTGCAGGCAACAGGCTCGATCGACAGCCGGGTGTCACACTCGATCCCGTCGCGCTTAAGCTCTTGAGCCTCTTCCCCCAGCCGAACGTGGGGCTCCCCGGTCAGACGTTTAACAACTACACTGCCCAGAACAACATCCTCGACAACACCTTCCAATGGGATGTCCGCATGGACTGGAACATCAGCGCCAAGGACCAGGCCTTTGGCCGCTACAGCTACAATCACGAGCCATCCACCCACCCCGCCCCGCTCGGTCCTATCCTTGATGGCGGCGGCTTCGGCAACACAGGCCAGCTGGTTACGTTAGGCGAGAACTTTGCCGGCAGCGAATCGCACGTGTTTACCCCTACCCTCACGAACGAGTTCCGTTTCGGGTACAACTATGGCCACTTCGCCGGCCTGCATAACAACGCCAACAACGCTGCGCTTGCTCCGAGCCTTGGTCTCGGCGGTGTTCCCTTCGCTCAGAACAACGGCGGCCTGCCCTTCTTCAGCGTTGCGGGTCTGTCCAACTTTGGTTCGCCGCAGTTTTACGCCACCAACGAGTACGAGAACGTCTACCAGATCCTCGACAACGTCACCAAGGTGCTCGGGAACCACACCATCAAGGGTGGCGTGAATATCCAGCGCATCCGATTCTCGACCTCGCAGCCAACTCAGCCACGTGGCACCTACACTTACGGGAATGGCAATGGTGTGGCCATCTTCACGGCGCAGCAAGGTTCAGCGAATACCGGTTCAGGGATCGCTGACTTGTTGACCAATAACATGAACAGTGCCGCGATCTCGAACGTCTTCACCTCCGACGACGTCCGCTTCAATCGCGCCGGCTACATCCAGGACGACTGGAGGGCCAGCCAGCGTCTCACTCTCAACTACGGCGTTCGCTATGACTACTCCACGCCGTACCTCGAGCGCCACGATAACCAGGCAGCTTTTGTTCCCACAAGCGCCTTCACCAGTGGCGGAACGGCGACAGGGGAATACCGCATTCCAAAGAGCAAGTCGACCGTTGTCATTCCACAAAAATTTCTACAGTTGCTCGCTGAAGATCACATCGCCCTCACCTACACGGATAATCGCTACCTCGTCCAGCCTCAAAAAAGCAACGTCGCCCCGCGTGTCGGCTTCGCCTTTAAAGCCACCGACAAAGCCGTCATTCACGGCGGGTACGGTATCTTCTTCGGCGGTCTCGAGAGCACCGGTTACTTCCCCAACTTCGGCGAGAACTTTCCATTCGAGTTCGACTCCAGCTACGGCGCTACCAGCAGTTGCGTGGCGAATGGTTCCTGTCCTACGAATGGGTTCAAGCTCGAGACCGGCCTGCCCCAGACGATCACCTCACCCAGCCAGCCCACGCTGCGCGGCGGTGAGGGCAAGGTCCGCACCCCCTACAGTGAGCAGTTCAACCTGACCGTCGAGTACGGGATCAGTAACACCATGGTTGCCTCTGTCGGCTATGTGGGTGCTCTCTCCCGTCACCTCCAGTTCTTCCCCAACCCGAATGGTCAAACCGCCCTGACTCCTAATGGCTTCAGCGGCTACACCGACGCAAACGGCGACAAGACCAATCCCTTTCAGCCGTTTCCGCACTTCAACGGCTTCTCCTACACCGCCTACGATGGCGCATCCAATTACAACTCACTTCAAGCAAAGCTCGAAAAGCGGCTCTCGCATGGCCTCAGCTTCTTGACTACCTACACGTACTCTCACTCGCTTGATAATGCCGATACACCGCTCGGCAGCACCAACGATCAGGGTACCCGCAGCGTCAACATCCTCGGTCTTGCAGCGGACTACGGCCCATCCGGCTTCGATGTCCGACAGCGCGTCACCGTCAACGGCAACTACGAGCTTCCAATTGGCCGCGGTCGCCAGTACCTGAACAGCGGCAATCGTCTGGTGGACTACGCGGTAGGCGGCTGGTCCAGCAGCTTCGTCTTTCGCGCACAGACCGGTGAACCACTCACCATCGGCACAAACGGAATCACGAGCCCCGGCGGCGCCGCCATCAACGCCATTCGCATCGGCAACCCCTATGCCGCTGGTGGAACTGCAAACCCCTCGAATCCAGGTGTCGTCTGCCCCACTGCGGTCCGAACCGTGAAAAACTGGTACAACCCTTGCGCGTTTGCTAATCCACAGACCGATAACATCGGCTATACGACAGGCAAATACCCCGATGGAACGCGGATACCCAACTCCGTCTCCGGCCCGGCGGCTTACGCCTATGTAGGAAGCAACCGGGGCCAGGTGTACGGTCCAGGCTACGAGCGCGTTGATGCGTCCCTCTTCAAATCCTTCTCCACCTTCCGCGAACAGAACCTCCAGGTCCGCGCGGACATCTTCAACGTCCTCAACACCCCGTCCTACGGAAATCCCAGCACCAACAATATCTCCAATAACGGTGGCCTTATCACCGGAGCGCGCTTCTTCCAGGCCAATACCCCGGACTCCCGCTTCTTCCAGTTCGCCGCGAAGTACATCTTCTAAACGGACCTCACCCCACAACCGGAAAGGCAGGCGCCCCAAGCGCCTGCTTTTTCTCTGCCCCACACACAAGCCACTCATCCTGAGCAGAGCGCAGCGCAGTCAAAGGATCTGCACGGCGCTTGCTGTTGCACTTGCATGTGCTGTAGCTCGTTCCACTCACCCATTCACCTACAAAAAACTGTCATCCTGAGCGAAGCGCAGCGCAGCCGAAGGACCTGCGTTTGCATTCGCACCTGCGTTTGCCGTTGCTCGTCCTACTCCACCCATCCACCTACAGAAAACTGTCATCCTGAGCGAAGCGCAGCGCAGTCGAAGGACCTGCATTTGCACTTGCTGTTGCACTTGCATTTGCTGTTACTCGTTCCACTCACCATCCACCTACAAAAAAACTGTCACCTGAGCGAAGCGCAGCGCAGCCGAAGGACTTGCGTGTGTTGTTGCCGTCGCCTGTTCTCGCGAGACGTAAGTACAGCTACAGGCATGCCCCCGAAACCTGTCAAGCCCCTACAGCACAAAACCCGCGCCAGTCCTGCACAAACGCGTGGCATAGTTACCCCGCGTATTCTAGTAAACTGGAAGAGAGGAGAGAATCAGCCGGATCCACTTCCTCACCAGTCCACCTCCGAACACCGGAACCTGGATAAGCGCTAAGTCTTTTGTTTATAAGATTTTACCCGCAACCTGCTTAGAATGAATATTTTACGATTTGACACATCGCAAACTGTAGTAAACAGAAGACTTAGCCGATCTATAGAAAAAAACTAAACCTGCTCCCCGGGCACCCCACTCAACCGAACTTCGACCGTCTGCGACCCGAGCCGCGGGTGCGTCGCCGTCAAACGCACCGTTCCAGCCTGGTCCTTCGCCCGGATCCACACCGCGCCCGTCCCCCCGATCAGCGCAAATGGATTGTCGCCGATCAAGGTCGCCGGTCCCTCGAGCTTGAACGAGACTGGATCATTCGCATACGTCCGCATCGCCCCGAACTCGTCCGTCACCCGCATCACAACCCGTGTCGTATCCGCGCCATCCGCATCGAGCGCCGCATCGTCGGCCTGCAGCGTAAACTTCTGGTCGACTCCAAGCCCCGACAGCGACTTCGAGATCACCTGCTTCCCCTTCAGAAAGCCGTCGATCCGCAGATCCCCCCACCCATGCCGATTCTTTCGCTCGATCTTCGCGCGATCCAGAATAAACGGCGGATACGTAAGATGTTCGAACTCTGTCCGTTCCGGATCGAGTTCCGCCAGCAGATCCCACTCGCGATTCTCGCCGCTCAACGCCCGCTCATAGAACTTCAGGTGATCGCAGTTCGAGCAGACCACCGCCTTCGTAAAGCTTGTCGACTCATCGCTATTCGCCCAGTGAAACGCCGGTTCGAGCACCACTTCGACCGCCGGATCGCACTGCGACTTGTAAAATCCGGCCGCCGGTTTGTTCTCGCGAAAGATGTCCGTCACCCCGTGATAGCAGATGCGATCGCCGGCGCCGAAGTTCGCATGCGTGTTGTAGTCGAACGCGCACCAGCCGATTCCACCCGCATACTGCGGATCGGAAGCAAGCTGGTTGTGAATCCGCGCATGCCGCAGCGTATGTTCGCGCTGACGCTCATCGTCATCCGTCGTCTTGGTCGGAAACGTATGCCCGACAAACTCCGTGTTCAGATACTTCGGATGGTTCGGCTTCTTCAGCGGGAAGCCGAAGTCATTCATTGTGAACACGTCTTCGAGGAACTCCGACTCCTGAAAGTAGCGGATCCCGCCTGTCTGCCGCGTCGTGTCAAGCGCATGTGCAAGCGCATTCGTTCGGGTGTAAAAGCTGTGATCGTCTTTCGACTCGTTGATCCGAACGCCCCAGAGAATAATGGACGGGTGATTCCAGTCCCGCCGGATCATCCGCCCGACATTATCGATCGCCACCAGCTTCCAGGGCTCCGGCCCAATATGCTGCCAGCCCGGAATTTCTTCGAGCACCAGCAGCCCGATTTCGTCGCAGCAGTCCAGAAAATGTCTGGATTGCGGGTAATGCGACGTCCGCACAATATTGCAGTGCAGCCCGTTCTTGAGGATAGTCGCATCCTTCCGCTGCACTCGCGCCGGCATCGCCTGGCCCACGAACGGAAACGTCTGATGCCGGTCGAGCCCGCGCAGTTTGACGATCTTTCCATTCAGCGAAAAGCCCTGATCGGTAAACATGGCCTCCCGGAAGCCGATCCGCCGCGTATCTTCATCCACCACCTTGCCGCCCTCAAGCAGCCGCACATAGACCGTATACAGCTGGGGCGCGTTCATCTCCCACAGCTTGATTCCACCGAGGCCCTTCAGCGAGACCGTCTGCCGCGCCGGATCTTTCACCGTCTCGGTGCTCGCATACACCGGCGCGCTCGTCTCCGGATCGGCCGCCGCCTGCGGGTCTGTTCCCGCGAAGCCCTTTACGGGCTTCGACACCTTCGCGATCACGCGCTCGCCATCGCGTAGCTCCACTTCGAGCGACATCGCTTTCCCGCTCGCCTTCCCTGCGAGAAAGCAGTCCACATCGAGCGACGGCTTGCCGCTCAACACATCCTTCGGCTGGGCGAACATGTTGTCGAGATACATTGCCGGAACGACGCGCAACGCCACCTCGCGATAGATTCCGCCGAACGTCATATAGTCGATCTCGTTGCCGAATGGCGGAATCTCGTTCCGCTCCGTCGAATCCACCTGCACCACGAGAACATTCTCGCCGTCCTGCTTCAGGTGGTCGGTCAACTCGAAGGAGAACGGCGTGAAGCCGCCCTTGTACTCGCCCAGCGAAACGCCGTTGATCCAGACGGTCGAAGCCGTCATGACGCCCTCGAAATCCACGAAGACCCGCTTGCCGTTCGTTGCGCCTGCCGGTGTCTTGAACCGCCGGCGATAGGTCGAGATAAACTCGTAATCCTTGTCATCGAAGTTGTGCCAGGGCAACGTGACGTTCGTGTGCGGAACCACAATCTGCTCGAAGGAAGAGTCGTCAAAGCCGATAGCCTCCGCGCCCTCCACCTTGCTCGGGTGATAGCGCCAGCCGCGATTGATCGGCAGAGTCTGGCGTCCGTGCGTGGGCTGGTCTTCGGCAAGTGCGGCAACGCCGGGCAACGCAGCCCCGGCCAGAACGGTGCTTGTAGTCTTCAGAAAATCACGTCGTTGCATAGACCTTCATCCTATGCACTTGCACCTGTTCCTGTCACGTACTCCCGCAGCGATCTGCCTTCTGCGTGCATCGGCCGCCGGAACTCGACGCGCTCTCTATACCGATGCCGGAGAATGGGCGAAAATAGAGAGGCCGATCCGTCGGACGACACATCTGTACAAGGATGAAACGCATGCATCAGCAGCACGAGCTTCCCGTCGCGATCCTGTACGAGCAGCCCAACTGGTTCAAGCCCCTCTTCGCGGAGCTGGATCGCCGCGGCACGCCGTACGTCAAACTCAGCGCGGTCGAGCACGCCTACAGCCCCGCCGACCACCCCGAGGAGCAGTATGCGGTTGTCTTCAACCGCATGAGTCCCTCCGGCTGGAACCGCGGCAACGGCGACCAGATCTTCTACACGCTCGGCTTCCTCGAACACCTCGAAGCGCGCGGCGTCCGCGTCCTCAACGGCCTTAAGGCCTTTCGCTCGGAGCTCTCGAAGGCAGGCCAGCTTACCCTGCTGGAGCAGCTCGGCCTGCCCTACCCGAAGGCCCGCGTCATCCATAGAGCGTCTCAAGCCGTCGCCGCCACCGAAGGTCTGCGCTGGCCAATTGTAGTAAAGCCCAACATCGGCGGCTCGGGCGCCGGCGTCACCCGCTTCGACACCATCGAATCCCTGCAAGCGGCAGCCGACGCTAACACCCTTGCCTTCGGCCTCGACTCCATTGCCCTCGTTCAGGAGTTCATCCCGGCAGAGGACGCGCACATCATCCGTGTCGAGGTGCTCAACGGGCGATTCCTCTACGCCATCAAGATCCACATCACCGGCGAGACCTTTGACCTCTGCCCGGGCGACATCTGCAGGACGACCGATGGCGTCGCCCTCGACCGCGCCGCCTGCGCCCTCGACGCTCCCAAATCCGGCATCACCGTCGAAGCCTACCACCCGTCGTCCGAAGTAATCAAAGATGTAGAACGCATCATGCGCCACTCCGGCATCGACATCGGCGGCGTCGAGTACCTTACGGATTCCCGAGACGGCCAGCGCTTCTACTACGACACCAACGCCCTCTCTAACTTCGTCGCCGACGGCGTCCGCGTCCTCGGCTTCGATCCCTTCGGCCGGCTCGCCGACTGGCTGGAAGCAGAAGCCGCCGCCGTCAACGAAAAGAGAGCTGAGAAGAGAGCCGAGACGCATCTCGCAGGAGCGACCGCCTGATGCGCTACGGGTTCTGGCTCCCCGTCTTCGGCGGTTGGCTGCGCAATGTCGAGGACGAGCGCATGGCCGCAACCTGGGAGTACACAAAAGCTCTCACCCAGCGCGCCGAGCAGATGGGCTATGACCTCACCCTGATCGCCGAACTCAACCTCAACGACATCAAAGGCGTCGAAGCCCCGTCGCTCGATGCCTGGTCGACAGCCGCAGCCCTCGCCGCCGTCACAGAGAAGCTGGAGCTGATGGTCGCCGTCCGCCCCACTTTCCACAATCCCGCCCTGCTCGCCAAGACCGCCGCCAACATCGACGCCATCGCTAATGGCCGCCTCACCCTCAACGTCGTCTCCAGCTGGTGGTCCGACGAGGCCAAAAAGTACGGCGTCCACTTCGACGCCCACGACGACCGCTACGCGCGTACCTCGGAGTGGCTCGACGTGCTGGACGGCTGCTGGTCGCAGCAGCACTTCTCGCACGAAGGCCCCTATTACCAGCTTGAGGACAATATCCTCTCCCCCAAGCCCATCGCCCATCCCCGCCCGACGCTCTACGCAGGCGGCGAATCAGAAACCGCCAAGAACCTCATCGCCTCCAAGTGCGATGCCTACCTGATGCACGGTGATCCGCCCGAGATCGTCGGCAAAAAGATCGCGGACATGCGCTTTCGGCGGGAGGCTGCCGGCCTGCCGCCGATGACCTTCGGCGTCTCCGGCTATGCCGTCCTGCGCGACACCGAAGCCGACGCCTTGAAAGAAGTTGAGCGCATCACGGACGTCCAGCAGTCTGCTCGCGGCTATGCGAACTATCAGCAGTGGGTGACCGGATCGAACCTCGAGCAGACCATCTCGCTGAAAGACTATTCCGTCTCGAACCGTGGCTTGCGCAGCGGCTTCATCGGCACTCCGGAGCAGATCACCGAGCGCCTCGAAGAGTTCGCTGCGGTCGGCGTAGACCTCGTCCTCCTGCAATCCAGCCCGCAGCATGAGGAGATGGAACGCTTCGCCTCCCAGGTCATCTCTCGCGGCGCACAGAGTTAAACTGGAAGACAGTCCTGCCGGACGGGCTCACTGCGCGTGGCCACCCCACAAACGAAGACCTGTTTGTGGGGACCCCGGGTTCACGCGGTCACTTCGTGACGCGTAATTGCGTCGCGTGGTGCTCCCGCTGGTCGCAACCAAATATTCGTGCCGACCATCGGGCGGTCCTAAGAAGCTCATCCCTGCCACGACCGGTACACGCGTCACGAAGTGACCGCCGCCCGCGCAGGGCGCCCGTCCGGCAGGACTGCCTTGCAATCCGGTATCCTGCCTCGTAGGGTTCTCATGAGCAGACTTGCACTCAGTACCATCTCGCCTCTCATCATGCAGTCCGAGATTCGCTCGATGTCTGTCGAATGCGATCGCGTCGGCGGCATCAATCTCGCTCAGGGCATCTGCGATACCGAACTGCCCGGCATCGTCGCCGAAGCCGCGATCCAGGCCATCCATGACGGTCACAACATCTACACCCGGCTCGACGGAATTACGGCTTTGCGGCAGGCCATCTCGGGTAAGCTCCATCGCCACAACGGTATCGCCGCCGATCCCGATACGGAAGTCCTCGTCACCTCGGGAGCCACCGGGGCCTTTTCCGCTGCGAGCCTCGCGCTGCTCAACCCCGGCGACGAGGTTCTCATCTTCGAGCCGTTCTATGGCTATCACCTCAGTATGCTGCGGTCGATGCGCATTTGCCCAGTTGTCGTTCCGCTGGCGGCGCCGGAGTTTCAGCTCGATCTCGACGCCGTGCGCGGCGCCATCACCCCGAAGACGAGGGCCGTAGTCCTTAACACGCCCTCGAATCCGTCGGGCAAAGTCTTCACGCTCGCCGAACTCCAGGCGCTGGCCGAGATCGTCGTCGAGCACGATCTCTTCGTCTTCTCGGACGAGATCTACGAGTACTTCCTCTTCGACGGCGCGCGCCACATCAGCATCGCGACCCTGCCCGGCATGGCCGAACGCACCGTCACCATCTGTGGCTTCTCGAAGACCTTCAGCATCACTGGCTGGCGGGTAGGCTACCTCGCCGCCAGCAGTCGCTGGATCCCGGCCATCAGCTACTTCCACGACCTCACCTATGTCTGCACGCCCGCGCCGCTCCAGTTCGGCGCTGCTGCTGGGCTCCTTGAACTTCCCCAGGCTTTTTATGACAGCCTCAGCACCGCCTATGAGCAGAAGCGCAATCAGCTCTGCGCCACGCTTTTGCAGGTTGGCATGACGCCGTCCACTCCCGCGGGAGCCTACTATGTTCTCGCCGACTCCAGCCGCATCGCCGGCCGTACCGCACCCGCGAAGGCCCGCACCCTGCTTGCCGCAACCGGTGTCGCTTCGGTGGCTGGTTCAGCCTTCTTCGCAGAGGGCCGCGGCGACAACCTGCTCCGGTTCTGCTTCGGCAAGAAGCCCCACGATCTCGACCGCGCCTGCGCCGCTCTCCAGGTACTCTAACAAGTTCCAGTGGATCTACCCGGCAAAAGACTGTCATCCTGAGCGCAGCCGAAGGTCCACATGTGTCGTTGTCGTTGCTTGGTCCCTGCCTTCCTCAGCCCTACCCCCCATACTGTCATCCTGAGCGCAGCAGATCACAGCCTTATCGTGATCTGCGGAGTCGAAGGACCTGCATCTGTTCTTGCCCTTGTCTGTTTTGGGAAGGGCGTACACCAGCCGTGCATCCGCTCTGGTTCAGAGAGCAGGACGCGCTCTGAGGGTGATACCTTCCTCGCAGCATCTGCATCGAGCTGAACGCGCGTTCCAGCAAAGAGAGGCCTCATGACTGCAACAGCCGTACCGCTGATCGATCACACCACCCAGACCCGGCCCAGCCGTTTGCTCTCGCTCGATCTGCTGCGTGGGCTGACCATCGGCTTCATGATCCTGGTCAACGATAACGGCAACGAAAGCGCGGCGTACTGGCCCCTGAAGCATGCCCCCTGGAACGGCTTTACACCGACCGACCTGGTCTTTCCGACCTTCCTCTTTCTCGTCGGCGTTGCCATCGTGCTCTCGCAGCAATCGCGACTGGATCAAGGAGCGACACGGCAGTCGCTGTTCCCGCACATCCTCCGCCGCTCGGTGATCCTGTTTCTCCTGGGCATTCTGGTGAACAGCTTCCCCTTCTTCCGTCTGCACACCATGCGCTTTTACGGCGTGCTGCCGCGCATCGCGATCTGCTACTTCATCGTGGCCACCTTGAATCTCATCTGGCCGGAGTGGCGCAGCAAGGCGATGCTTGGGTGCGCGCTGCTTGCCGTCTACTGGATCCTGCTGCGCTTTGTTCCTGTCCCGGGATTCGGTGTTCCCACGCACGACGTCCCGCTGCTCGATCATGACGGCAACCTGACCGCATGGCTCGATCGGCAGATCTTCTCCGCGCCTCATCTCTACGAGCACACCCGCGATCCCGAGGGCTTGCTCAGCACCCTGCCCGCGCTGGCGACCACGCTGCTCGGCCTGCTGACCGGCTACTGGCTGCGCTCCACGCGCACGCTTGCCCGCAAAGCTCAGGGCATCGCGTTCGCCGGGGTCTCGGGCGTTCTCCTGGGCAGCCTCTGGAATCTTTCATTCCCCATCAACAAGAAGCTCTGGACCAGCTCATATGTGCTCTTCGTCGGTGGTCTCAGCCTGCTTCTGCTGGCGCTGGCCGTCTGGCTCGTCGATATCCCAGGCGCTGAGGAAAGCAAGCCGGAGCGGTCGCGGCGATCCCGCTACTTCACGCCGCTGCTGGTCTTCGGGACCAATGCGATCACAGCCTATGTCTTCTCCGAACTGCTTGCCGCTGCTCTCGGCAGCATCCACCCGAGCCCGGGAATCAACCTGCAGCAAAGTCTCTATCGTGGTCTGGCGAGCATGATCCCCAACGCGCCCCTGGCGTCCCTGCTCTACTCGCTGCTGTATGTGGCCGTCTGCTGGCTGGTAGTGTACATCCTCTACCGGCGCAAGATCTTCATCAGGATATAAGTTTCCCCATGTCGTCATCGTACCCCGCACGCGCCGCTCGGATGTTGTCCCGTTGACAGTCCATCGGACGGCAGATAAGGTTTCGCCATGCCTGCACCGTCAAAAGCCAGTCTCAGGACGATTCTCACCGACAGCCACTTCCTGGTGCCCTTCGTCGTCCTGCTTGCGGGAATCGCGTTGCTGGTAGCTCTGCACTAGGAGTATTGACATGACATCTGGATCAGCTTGATTCTTGATCGACGGTACGTCGCTGCGAGCAGCGCAGTCGAAGGACCTGCCGACCAGGGGAAGGACTCAAGAACCTGTTTGAGAACTTGCAAGGCAGTCCTGCCGGACGAGCGCCCTACGCGGGCAGCGGTCACTTCGTGACGTGTAATGGCGTTGCGTGGTGCTCACGCTGGTCGCAAGCAAATGTCCGTGCCGACCATCGGGCGGTCCTGGGAGGTTCATCCCGCCACGACCGGTATACACGTCACGAAGTGACCGCCGCCCGCGCAGGGCGTCCGTCTCGTTTTAGACAGGTTTTGGAGAGGCGAATGGCACCAGCGGCGCGCACACAGAGATCGGCGGGCCTCTCCCTTCATGCGTTAGGCGTCATCTGCGGCCTGACCGCGGGTGTCTGGCTGGGGGCCGCCGAGGCTCCGACCAAGCTGGTCAACGCGGGTTTTTCTCCATTCGCTATATCGCTTTGCATGGTTGCGGGCGTGTTTACCGCACGCTGGACCTTTCCGACGCTGCTGAAGGGAACCAGCTACGTCTTCGCCGATCTCGCCGAAAAGAAGCACCTCATCGTCTGGGCGCTGCTTGCGGGCGCGCTCTGGGCGGTCGCCAACACCCTGACCGTCTTTGCCATCCGCGACGTCGGCCTGGCGGTCGCCTTTCCTCTTTGGAATACCAACTCGCTGATCGGTCTGCTCTGGGGGCGGCTGCTCTTCCGTGAGCTTGAAGGGGCGAGCACGAAGAACATCGCGCGCGTCGTCGCCGGTGCGATCGCCATCGTCATCGCAGCGGTGATGCTCGGCTTCAGCACCATGGGCGGGACGATGCACGGTGGTGCCGTTGGCCATCACGGCCTCAGCGGCATCCTCGCCGCTGCCGGCGCCAGCGTCATGTGGGGAACGATGTACGTGCCCTATCGCAAGGCGTACCTCAGCGGCATGAACCCGCTCTCCTTCGTGACGGCGTTCACCGTCGGTGAGCTTGGAACGGTGCTGGCGCTCACGCTCGCGCTTGACGGCGGCCTGCACTCGAGCGCGTTTCAGCTGCTGCACCTGCGCGGCGTGGTCTTCTGGCTCTTCCTTGGAGGCTTCGTCTGGGTCATCGGCGACCTCTTCCAGCAGTTTGCCGCGAAGTATCTTGGCATCGCCCGCGGTATCCCCCTGTCGAACACCAACCAGCTCTGGGGACTCGCCTGGGGCGCACTTGTCTTCGGGGAGCTGGCGACGGCGGACCGGCCGCACAAGCTGCTCGTGATCTCCGGGTCGGTTGTCATGATCCTCGGTGCTCTGGCCATCAGCTCCGCGGTCGTCTCGGGCCGGGAGGATACCTCGAGAAACGAGGCGATCCTGCGCGAGTGCGAGCGCTACGGGCTGGACTACCACCGCACCCTGGCCGCCTTGGGTGGCGAGGAGTTCGGCGACAGAAACGAGCCGCGCCGCTGGTGGGACTACGCCATCGTCCTCGCTGCAACCGGCGTCTTTGTGTGGCTGGGAGCCAGTGCAGTCGTGCCGCCGCTGGTGATGAACCGGCACTGGGTCGTCCTTCTTGGAGCCATCCTTGGAGTCAGCCTGGTTGCGGGAAGCTGGGCGCTCTGGCGGCGGACCCGCTTCTCTTAAAACCTGTCTAAAAGCTAAAGACGCCCTGCGCGGGCAGCGGTCACTTCGTGATGTGTATACCGGTCTTGGCAGGAGTGTACCTCTTGGGACCGCCCGCTGGTCGGCACAAACGATTACTTGCGACCAGCGGGAGCACCCTGCAAAGCCATCACCCGTCACGAAGTGACCGCTGCCCGCGTAGGGCGTTCGTCCGGCAGGACTGCTCCGGCAGCGAAAACCTGGTTGCCATGTCCCTCAACCTGCTCCTATAGTTAAGATGAATCGAGTTGGTAAGACGAATCTTTCGAGGTGTTCCCGTGGCCACCATTCCAAACGCAATCGACGCACCATTGAAGGATCTCGATGACTGGGACGAGTTTCTGGTCGGCCGCTACCAGGAGGGGAAGACAGAGGCTCAATTCCGGCAGTACGACGCTCAGGCCAACCCTGGCGTAGCCGAGTTCTACCGGCTCAATCACGAGTTCCAGACGCTCGAGTACGTGCTCGCCAAAGAGGGTCAGTACTTCGGTCTCGATAAGGGCATGAAGAGTATCTGGGAGGCGGCCGAGTTCCTCAACACCCTGGTCGACGACAGCGACCCCGACACGGACCTGACCCAGATCGAGCATCTGCTCCAGACCTCCGAGGCGATTCGCCGCGACGGTCATCCCCGCTGGTTCGTCCTCGCCGGTTTCATTCACGATCTCGGCAAGGTGCTCTGTCTCTGGGGCGAGCCGCAGTGGGGCGTCGTGGGCGACACGTTTCCGGTCGGCTGCGCCTACTCGCCAGATATCGTCTTCCCCGAATACTTCGCCGCAAACCCCGACCTCCACAACCCTAAGTTGCAGACGAAGTACGGTATCTACACTCCGAACTGCGGCCTCCGGGAGGTCCACCTGTCCTTCGGTCATGACGGCTACATCGGCGAGGTGATGAAGCCCTACATGCCGGAGGAGGCGCTCTATATGTTGCGCTATCACTCGTTCTATGCGGCCCACCGGCACAACGCGTATCGCCACCTCATGAGCGCGCACGACATCGACATGCTCGAGTGGGTGAACAAGTTCAACGTCTACGACCTGTACTCCAAAGGCCACACCAAGCCGAACATAGCCGAGTTGAAGCCCTACTATGACGACCTCTTCGCCGAGTTCTTTCCCGCGAAGATCGCCTGGTAGCTTCTCAGGACCTGTCTAAAGACTGGACGTACGCCCTGCGCGGGCGGCGGTCACTTCGTGACGCGTGCAACGGTCGTGCCAGGAATGAGCTTTTTGGGACTGCCCGATGGTCGGCACAAACATGTGTCTGCGACCAGCGGGAGCACCACGCAAAGCCATCACCCGTCACGAAGTGACCGCATCACGCGCAGTGAGCCCGTCCGGCAGGACGGCACTTGCGAGTTTCTAGAGAGAAACTGTCATCCTCTACCATCTGGAAACTCAACGACCTGTGCTCTCCTGCACGGTAACGACTGCGAGTCCCTGTGCTGGGAGCACGATCGTCAGCGCTCCATTCGTCAGGAGCACTTGCTGAGGCGGCGGTAGCTTCCCGGCCTCCTGCAACTCGGCGATCTGCTTGCGGCTGGGTGTAGCCGGCCGGCCCATCGCGTCATACGCCTTCACCGCATTGCCGTGATCTGCGTCTACTTGCCAGAGCTGTACGGTTGCATCTGGCGCGACACCTTTCAGGCTTAGCTTGATTGTTCTTGCAGGCGGCGGCGTGGCGGGTGGCGGCGTATAGCTCGCGCCTTCGCCAAAGGGCGGCGCATAGTTCCAGAGAGCGATCGCCAGGGTGCCGCTGGCGCTGGTTGTCGCCAATACATCGTCTGATTGGGACGAAACGTGGATGCGCCGATCGCCGAGAAGATGGAGCATGGTAAACGCGTGGAACGCCGGTTTAGCAATCCCGTGCTCGGCCAGGATCCCGAAGCCGCCGTAGAACGGTGTCCGGATCACGCCCTGTTCTTCGAATACATCGGAGAAGGTCCAGTAGCTCATCGCCTCGACCATCCCGTCGCACTGGCTGATGGTCGTCGCCAGCCACGGACCCATGTAGGTGCTGTCGGTGACATCGGGCTCGTTGGCATAGCTGGCGTTGTACTCGGAGAAGAGGAGTGGCATCTTCGGATAGGCGGAGTGCGTGATCTCGTCATGCACCTTCTGCACCGAACGGCAGACCATCTTGTCGCGCGGAATATTCTCGGTAGTATGCATGATGTTGTCGGCAGTATCGTTGCCATACACGTGCGTGCTGACGAAGTCGACAGGAACATCTTCTTTCTTGACGTGCGCGAGAAAGTCCGGCACCCACGCAGCCTGCGCGGTAGACGGTCCCCCGACGATCAGGCGCGGGCTCACCGCTTTCAGGTCGCGGGCGGTGTGATCATACAGCTCGAAGTAGCTGGGCTGGGCAGGCTTGCCCGACCAGAAATCCAGGTTCGGTTCATTCCAGACCTCGAAGTACCAGGTGGCCACCTCGTCGATCCCGTAGCGATCGATCAGGTGCTTCGCGAAGGCCTTCATCATGCCGTCCCAGAGCGTATAGTCCTTCGGCGGCGAGGTGTTCGGGTGATACCAGAACGGGTGCAGGACATCCGGTTGAGCCGCCATCTTCTTCGGCATGAAGCTGAGCTCGACGAACGGCCGCACATGATGCGCAAGCAGGCCGTCGTAGATCTGGTCAATGTACGAGAAGTTGTAGACGGACTCGTTCGGCTGCGCGGCTTCGGCCGCGAGACCCGGGTTCTTGGTCTGGCGATCGGGATCGTACAGGCCGACTTCATCGTTGAGAATGCCGTGAAATCGAACGGCTTCGAAGTTCGTCGCCTGGTGGACCGTATCCAGGTCGTCGCGGTAGTCCTGGCGGAGCGACAGCACGGCGCGTCCCGAACCGAAGATCTTCTCCCAGAAGTGAGGGAAGGGGGTGGTCGGTCCGTGAGCGTCGACGGTCAACTCTTCTGTGGGGCCTTGTGTAATCTGTGCAGCCTGTGCAGGAAGCAAGGCCGGACTTAGAACTGAAAGCAGGGCAGCGGCAAAGGCCAGGGTCGAACGCATGAGACACTCCAGATCGGCGGAAGCCGCGCAGGGCAAAAGTATACCGTCCGCATCTTCGTTACAACAGATTCAGGATTCTTATAACCTGTCTAAAAACTGGACGTACGCCCTGCGCGGGCGGCGGTCACTTCGTGACGCGTGTACCGGTCTTGACAGAGAGGAGCTTCTTCGGACCGCTCGATGGTCGGCACAAACATGTGTCTGCGACCAGCGGGAGCACCACGCAAAGCCATCACCCGTCACGAAGTGACCGCTCGAACCGGGGTCCCCACAAACAGGTCTTCGTTTGTGGGGTGGCCACGCGCAGTGGGCCCGTCCGGCAGGACTGCCTTGCAAAAAACTGGCAGCGCCGCTACTTCTGGATCGCCGTTTCTGCCTTGGTCAGGCTCTTTGAAACCTGCGCCGGTGTTGGTAACTGCGTCGCATCCCATCCTCCTCCGAGCGCCTCGATCAACTGCACGGAGGCAGTTATCTGCTGCACGTGCAGGCTTGCCAGTGTCTGCCGGTCCGAGAGCAGCGTCGTCTGCGCCGTCACCACGTTGATGTACGGATCGATGCCGGTCTGGAACCGGGCTGTCTCCAGGTCGACGAACTCCTGTGCAGACCGCTGCGCTAGCTCCTGCTGCTGGATCTGCTCGGAGAGGATGCGGACCTGGGACAGGTAATCTTCGACCTGCTGAAAGGCCGTGAGAACAGTCTCGCGATACGTCGCGACATCGCCGTTATAGACAGCGATGTACTGGTTCACAGTGGCGCGTCGAAGGCCCGCGTCGTAGAGGGTCTCAGAGACCGCGGGGCCGATCGACCAGTACCGGCTGCCGATATCGAAGAGATGCTTGAAGGTGGAGCTTTCGAAGCCTCCGGTAGCGCTCAGCGTCAGGGTGGGATAGAAGGCTGCATCAACCACGCCGATCTGCGCATTGGCCGACGCCATCCTGCGCTCCGAGGCCGCGATATCAGGACGGCGTTCCAGCAGCTGCGAGGGCATGCCGACCGGGATCGCCGGCGGAATCTTCAGCAGCGGCTTTACCGGGACCGAGAAGCCGGAGGGATTGGTGCCGATCAGCATCGCAATCGCATGCTCATACTGCGCGCGTGCGATCCCGAGGTTAGTTGCCACGGCCTGGGCATTCTGAAGCGTGTTCTGCGCTTCCACGACGGAGATTCGGTCGCCGATGCCAAGCTCATACTGTGTCTGCGTGTACGCAAGTGACTTCTGATCGGCGGCGATCGTCTCGTCATAGATCTGGCGCAGGGCATCTTGACCGCGCAGCTCGAAAAAGAAGGTGGCGAGCGCAGCCTGCTCGGTGAGACGCTCATTCTCGAGGTCGGCCGCGCTCAATTGTGCATTGTATTGATCTTCGCGGATCGTACTGCGAATGCGCCCCCACAGGTCCGGCTCCCAGGAGATCGTGAGCGGGAGCGCACCGATGCTGCTCTGGCGACCGGTGCTGGTCACGGTCGTGTTGCCGGCGCCGCCCGTACCTGCACCACTCGCGACAGAGGTGGCATTTCCAGTCGCGTTGGAGAGGTTTGCAGATGCCCTCGACCGGCGATAGGACGGTCCCGCCGTCAGGGTCGGATACAGCTGCGAGCGGGCTTGGGCCACGATCGTGCGGGCGGCCATGAAGTTCTCGAAGAAGACGCGGATGTTCTGGTTGTCGATGTTGAGTTGCTCTTCGAGCGTATCCAGCTCGGGTTCCCTGTAGATCTCCCACCATCTGCCGCGCAGCATGGCATCCTGTGGCTGCGCGACCTTCCAGCCATCCATATCGGGGAACTCGGTTGGCGACTCCTTGTACGAGGCCGGTGGAGCCTGGGCAATCGCCGGAGGCACATGGTACTTGGGCCCGACGCGGCAGCCCGTCAGCAGCAGGGCTGCCAGCGCGGTACATACAGCGAATTTATGAAGCGTGGTCATAAGTCTCAGACGTCCATGGTGGTTTGCATCAGTCCGCCGGCAGCGGGTCTGGCCCGCCCGGATGATAGGTGTCGCGCTGCTTGCCCTTGATCCGCAGCCGCAGGCGATCGAGCGTGAGATAGACGACGGGTGTAGTGTAGAGCGTCAGAAGCTGGCTGACGATCAGGCCGCCAACGATCGTCATGCCGAGCGGACGGCGTAACTCTGAGCCGGTGCCCGTTCCGAAGGCCAGCGGAAGCGCACCGAAGAGCGCCGCCATCGTGGTCATCAGGATAGGCCGGAAGCGCAGCATGCAGGCCTTGAAGATCGCGTCTTCGGTGCCCAGGCCCTCGTCGCGCTCGGCCTGCAGGGCGAAGTCGATCATCATGATGGCATTCTTCTTGACGATGCCGATCAAGAGGATGATGCCGATGATCGAGATGACATTCAGGTCCTCGTGGAAGAGCAGCAGCGCAAGCATCGCGCCGACGCTGGCGGAGGGCAGCGTCGATAGAATCGTGAGCGGATGCACAAGGCTCTCGTACAGGATGCCGAGAACGATATAGACGGCCAGCAGCGCCGTCATGATGAGCACCGGCTCGGAGCTGAGCGATTGTTGATAGGCCTGCAGGGTTCCGGCAAAGAAGCCGCGAATGCTGGCCGGAGTCCCCAGCCGTTGCTGCATCTCCTCAATCGCGAGCGTCGCATCGCTGAGCGAGACGCCAGGCGCGAGATTGAAGGATACGGTTACAGAAGGGAACAGGCTGGTATGGTTCAGGGCAAGCGCCGTTGTACTCGGCTGCGCCTTGCTCATCGCGAAGAGCGGAACGTTTCCGCTGGCCGTGGTGCTGCTGCTCCCAGCAGGATGGAAGTAGATGTTCTTCAGCCCTTCGGGGCTCTGCCAGTACGGCGGCGCAACCTCGAGCACAACGTAGTACTGGTTCAACTGCGTGTAGATGATCGACACTTCGGATTGACCGAACGCCGCATAGAGACCCGCATCGAGCGATTGCGCAGTCTGCCCCAGCTTCGCGGCAGTCACGCGGTCGAAGGTGACCAGTTCGTCGAGGCCGCCGTTCTGCTGGTCGGAGTTCACATCCTGCAGTCCCGGCAGCTTCTTCATCTCCGCGAAGAGTCTTGGCCCCCAGGTCTGCATATCGGCGAAATTATCGGCCTGGAGCGTGTACTGGTAGAGCGCATTGCTGTTCCGGCCGCCGATGCGCAGATCCTGTGATGCCTGCAGAAACGCGGAGGCTACGGGCATCCGATTCAACTGCGGCCGGAGCCGATTGATGATCTCGGGTGCCGAGATCTTGCGAACGTTCAGCGGCTTCAGAATGACGAAGATGTTGCCCGTGTTGGTAGGGCCGCCGCCGGTGAAAGCGATCACGTTCTGGACTGCCGGATCCTTGCCGACAACCTTCTCAATGCGCTGGATCGAGTCGTTCATGGAGGCGAAGGAGGAGTCCTGCGCGCCCTGTACACCGCCCCCCAGCGAGCCGGTGTCCTGCTGAGGAAAGAAGCCCTTTGGAATTTTGATGATGATCACAACGTTCAGCGCGATCGTCAGCAGCAGCACCGTCAGCGTCAGACCGGGGTTCTCGAGTACCCAGTGCAGGCTGCGGCGATACAACGAGAGAACCCACTCAAAGAATCGCTCCGTAGCCATGTAAAAACGGCCGTGCGCCCTGCCGTGCTCGTTCTTCAGCAGGAAGGCGCACATCATCGGCGTCGTCGTCAGCGAGATCACCATCGACACCAGGATCGCGGTCGACAGCGTAATGGCGAACTCACGGAAGAGTCGCCCGACGATGCCCCCCATCAGCAGCAGCGGAATAAAGACGGCGATGAGCGAGAAGCTGATCGACATCACGGTAAATCCGATCTCACGCGCCCCGCGGAACGTTGCCGCAAGCGGAGTCATGCCGTCTTCCAGATGGCGCGTGATGTTCTCCATCACGACGATCGCATCGTCCACGACAAAGCCGGTCGAGATGGTCAGTGCCATCAACGACAGGTTGTCGAGCGAGTAGCCGAAGAGGTACATCACGGCGAAGGTCCCGATCAGCGAGACCGGAACCGCTACAGCCGGAATCAACGTAGCACGGCCATTCCGTAGAAAGATGAACACGACGATGATCACCAGGACAATCGAGATCAGAAGCGTCCTCTCGACATCATTGACCGAAGCGCGAATGGTGGTCGTGCGATCGAGAACGATCGTCGTGTCGATTCCTTTCGGGATCGACGCCTCGACCGAGGGTAGCTGTGCACGGATCCGATCGACCGTGTCGATGATGTTCGCGCCGGGCTGTCGAAAGATAATGATAACGACAGCGCGCTTGCCGTTCAGATAGCCCGCGGCCCGGATGTTCTGCACGGAGTCGATCACGTCCGCCACATTCTCCAACCGCACCGCCGCACCGTGGTTGTAGCCGATGATGATCGGCTTATACTCCTCCGCGTGTGAGATCTGGCCGTTGGCGACGATGTCCGCGGTCGTGTTGCCGTCCGTGATCTGCCCCCGTGCCAGGTCCGAGTTCTGCAGGCTCAGCACGGACTGGATATTCGCCATCGTCATACCGAAGCTGGCGAGCTTTGTGGGATTGACCTCTACCCGGACAGAGGGCAAGGCGCCTCCGCCTACGCTTACCTGCCCCACGCCCTGGATCTGCGACAGCTTCTGCTGTACGACGGTCGAGGCCTCGTCGTACATCTTGTCCGGGCCGTACTTGTCCGAGGTCAGGCCGAGGATCATGATCGGCGCATCCGCCGGATTCACCTTGCGATAGGTAGGATTCGCGGGAAGATTCGCGGGAAGATAGGTGCGAGCCGCATTGATCGCCGCCTCCACGTCACGTGCCGCGCCGTCGATGTTACGGCTGAGATCGAACTGAATGGTGATGTTGGTCGAGCCGAGACTGCTGGCCGAGGTCATCTCGGTGACGCCCGCTACGTGGCCGAGCTGCCGTTCGAGAGGCGTGGCCACCGACGAGGCCATGATCTCCGCACTCGCGCCAGGTAGCCCCGCATTGATGTTGATCGTGGGAAAATCCACCTGCGGCAGCGGCGAGACCGGCAGCACCTGGAAGGCGATGCCGCCCGCGATGGCGATCGCCACGGTCAGCAGCGTGGTTGCTACCGGTCGGCGGATGAAAGGCGCGGAGACATTCATGCGTGCGCCGCCGGCGAGTCAGACCGGGAGCCAGGCCGGGAATCTGGAGGAGCGTCAACCGGCTCGTTTCCCGTATTGGGGTGCGCCGTTTACGCGAGAAACGCTGCGCAAGATTGTCGAAGAAGATGTAAATGACCGGCGTCGTATAAAGCGTCAGCACCTGGCTAAGCAGCAGGCCCCCGACCATGGCGATACCCAGTGGACGGCGCAGCTCCGATCCTATGCCGGTTCCGAACGCAAGTGGAAGACCGCCGAGCAGCGCGGCCATGGTCGTCATCATGATCGGCCGAAAGCGCAACAGGCAGGCCTCGTAGATCGCCTCCGTGGAACTCTTGCCGTGGTTGCGCTCCGCTTCAAGGGCGAAGTCAACCATCATGATGCCGTTCTTCTTGACGATGCCGATAAGCAGCACAATCCCGATGATCGCCACGACGCTCAGGTCCTGGTGAAAGAGGATCAGCGAAAGGAATGCGCCGACGCCCGCCGAGGGAAGCGTTGACAGGATCGTAATGGGATGAATAAAGCTCTCGTAGAGAACGCCTAAGACGATGTACACCGTGACCAGCGCCGCCAGGATCAGCAGCGGCTCGTTCGAGAGCGAGTTGCGGAACGATGCGGCCGTGCCCTGGAAGTCCGACTGCAGGCTCGCCGGCATGTGCATGTCCTTCTGCACCTTAGTGATGGAATCGATCGCTCCGCCCAGCGCCGCACCCGGCGCTAGATTGAACGAGACGGTGACTGCCGGAAACTGGCCCTGGTGGGTGATGGTGAGGGGCTCGGTCGTGGTTTCGAAGTGCGAGAACGCGCTGAGCGGAACCCTGCCGCTGATGTTGGAGCTGGTCGCACCCGCCGTCGTCGCGCCTCTATTGTTCATCGAGGCGGCGGTGGACGTGAGTGCATTCGCCGGGGTGCTGAAGATGTTTGCCGAAGTGTTATAGAGCGCGGAGGTCGTCAGCGCATTCGAGCCTGCAGAAGTGGACCCGCGGCCGGATGAAGAGGAAGCGTTCGCTCCCGAGGTGCCCGTGGCAGCATTCGATTGAATATAAATGTGGCTCAGCATCTCGGGATCCAGCTGAAACTGCGGCTCGGCCTCGAGGATTACGTGATACTGGTTCAACTGCGTGTACATCGTGTTGATCTGGCGCTGGCCAAAGGCGTCATAGAGCGTGTTATCGATCGTTGTCGGCGCAATCCCCAGCCGCGAAGCCGTGCCTCGATCGATGAAAAGCGAGACGGCGAGACCGCCTGTCTGCTGATCGGTCGCGACGTCCTCGAGTTCGGGCAACTGCTTCAACCTCGTTACAAAACGCCCCGTCCAGTCGTTCAATTCATTCTGGTCCGGGTCCTCGAGCGTGTACTGGTATTGTGTGCGGCTGACGCGGTCGTCGACCGTGATGTTCTGCACCGGCTGCATAAAGAGCTGGATGCCCTGCACATCGCCCAGCTTCGTCTGCAGCCTGCGGATCACGTCCGACGCGCTCAGGCCACGCTCGCCAAGCGGCTTGAGATTAATGGACATTCTGCCACTGTTGGTCGTGGTATTCGTACCATCCGCTCCAATAAAGGACGACAGGCTTTCGACGGCGGGATCCTCCAGGATCCTGCGGGCGAGTTCCTGCTGTTTGAGCGCCATCGCCTTCGATCCAATCGTCTGCGGCGCCTGCGTGATGCCCTGGATGACGCCCGTATCCTGCACCGGGAAGAAGCCCTTGGGGATGATGATGTACAGATAAACCGTAAGCAGAAGCGTTGCGAGCGCGACCAGGAGCGTGATCGTCTGAAAGCGAAGGACCACCTTCAGCGTGCGCCCGTAGAAGGCAATCATTCCCTCGAAGACGCGTTCCGACGCCCTGTAGATCCTGCCCTGCTGGGCTTCGGGATTGTGCTTGAGGATACGGGACGCCATCATCGGTGTCAGGGTCAGCGAGACGACCGCCGAAAGGATGATCGTGACTGCGAGCGTGACCGCGAACTCGCGGAAGAGGCGGCCCACAACATCGCCCATGAACAGCAGCGGGATCAGCACGGCGATCAACGAGACCGTGAGCGAGAGAATGGTGAAGCCGATCTGCTCCGCTCCCTTCAGCGCCGCCTCCATCGGTGCATAGCCTTCTTCCAGATACCGTGAGATGTTCTCGACCATCACAATCGCGTCATCCACCACGAAGCCGGTCGAGATCGTCAGCGCCATCAGCGAAAGATTGTCGAGCGAGTAGCCCAGCGCGTACATCGCCCCGAAGGTCCCAATCAGCGACAACGGGACCGCCACACTGGGAATAATGGTGGCGTAGAGATTGCGTAGAAAAAGGAAGATGACCATCACCACCAGGCCGACGGTCAGCAGCAGCTCGAACTCGACGTCATTCACCGACGCCTGGATCGGCGTTGTCAGGTCGGTGAGCGTCGTCACCTCAATTCCCTTGGGGAGGTTGGCTTCGAGTTGCGGCAGCAGCTTCTTGATGCTCTTCACCACGCTGATCGTGTTGCCGCCCGGCTGCCGCTGAACGTTCAGAATAATAGCGGGCGTTTGATTCATCCACGCCGCCTGCGCGCTGTTCTCGACCCCATCGACGATATCGGCGACATCGGTCAGCATGATCGGCGCGCCATTCCGGTAGGCGACCACGACCTTGGTATAGTCCTTCGTGGTTACAAGCTGATCGTTCGCGTCGATCTGATAATTCTGGCGCGGGCCATCGAAGTTTCCCTTCGCCGCATTCACGCTCGATTGCGTGACCGCCGTCCGTAGATCTTCAAGATTGACGCCATAGGAAGATAGCGCCGCGGGATTAGCCTGGATCCGCACCGCGGGCTTCTGGCCGCCGCTGATGCTCACCAGCCCAACGCCACTGAGCTGTGAGATCTTCGGCGCAAGCCGCGTATCGACGAGATCCTCCACCTGCGAGAGCGGAATGGTCTTCGACGTGACCGCCAGCGTCAGCACGGGCGCATCGGCCGGGTTCGTCTTGCTGTAAATCGGCGGCGCGGGCAGGTTGGCCGGCAGGAAGCTCTGCGAGGCGTTGATCGCCGATTGAACCTCTTCCTCGGCAACATCGATATTCAGGTTCAAATTGAACTGCAGGACGATCACCGAGTTGCCGCCAGAGCTGCTGGAGGTCATCTGGCTAAGCCCCTGTAGCTGGCCGAACTGGCGCTCGAGCGGTGCCGTGACCGTGGTCGCCATCACGTCCGGGCTCGCGCCGGGATAAAACGTCAGCACCTGGATGGTCGGGTAGTCGACCTCCGGCAGCGCCGAGACCGGCAGTTGCGTGTACGCCACAATGCCGACTAACAGGATCGCCGCCATCAGCAGCGACGTGGCCACGGGCCGGAGAATAAACGGACGCGAAGGACTCAAGGAGCGTCACTCCCACTGGTGCTCCCGGGCGGGAGCGGCCGGCTCGTGGCGACGATCTTCGATTTATCCTGCAGCTTTTCGAAGCTGCTGTTGGCGAGCATGTCCCCAGGATTAATGCCCTCGACCTGGGTCGTTGCGCCGTCGGTTACGCCCGGCTTGATGCTTTGTATGTGAGCTGTATTGTCCTCGAGCACATAGACGAAGGCGGCCTGACCGTTGTGTTGAATCACGGAGGAGGGAATGAGCGTCGCGCCCCGCAGCGTGTTGACAAGCAGACGCGTGTTCACGAACTCATTCGGATAAAGAATCAAGTCTTTGTTGGTAAACGAGGCCCTCGCCTTGACGGTGCCGGTCGTGGTGTCGATCTGGTTGTCCAGTGTCAGCAGCGTTCCGGTGGCGATCTGTTTTAACGCCGTGCGATCGTACGCATCGACGGTGAGCTTCGACCGCTTGCGAAGCTGCGGCGCGACTTGGCCCAGGGTGTCCTCCGCAATGGTAAAGATGATCGTGATGGGCTGGACCTGCGTGATCACCACAAGCGTTGTTGTTCCGTTAGCGGTGACGACGTTGCCCGGGTCGACCAGCCGCAATCCAGCCCGTCCCGTGATGGGAGCGACAATATGGCAGTAAGCGACCTGTATCTCGTCATACTGGACCGTGCCTTCGTCGTTCTTCACGGTTCCCTGGTCCTGCAGAACGATCTTCTCCTGATCGTCCAGGGTCTGCTTTGGGATAGCGTTCCGGGCCCATGCAGTGCGATAGCGTTCCACGTCCATGCGCGCTTGGCCGAGTATGTTCTGGTCGCGCTCGAGAATTCCCTGGGCCTGCAGCAGCGTGGCCCGGTACGAACGTGAGTCGATATCGATCAGCGGATCGCCCTTCCGGACTACCTGACCCTCCTTATAGTGGACCGCAAGGATGACCCCGTTTACCTGGGCCGTGATCGAGGAGGTATAGACAGGCGTGACCGTGCCGATCGCGTCGAGATAGACACCAATATCGCCGCGCTTGGCCGTTGCGGTGGTCACGGTGACCGGACCGCCGCCCGCGCCACGTCTCGGAGCAGCGGCCTTCGTGTCGTTCTTGCGGCGCAAAATAAAAATAAAGGTTGCAGCGAAGATCAAAAGCAGAACGACCCAGACAATGACGCGTACGGCCTTACTGCGAGGCTTGACATCAGCGTGCTCTGGGGCAGGCGCTGGGAGCTGGTGATCCGCCCCGAGGGGCGGGCGCGCATTTGGTTCTGGCAAAGTTTTCCCTCGTCAGGCTACTGGTTGGATGACCCTGTGCTGCCTGGCTGTCTATGAATAATTCGAGTCTCCTACCGAGAACTCTTTCCCGCATCGATATGGACGCATCTCGCCGCTCCTAAAGTTGCAGCCTTGCCGGATCGAAAGAGTCGCCTCTGCACGGATGTTACGGCGCCTTCCAGGTCGCACTATAAAAGAGATGGCCTGCTCGTGTAATTCCGATTCAACCTGTCGCCGGGTACACTCACCAGATAATGTCTCGCTAACTAAACCATTAGTTGCCCGTCTGACGTGTAGACGGTATGCCTCCGAAGCGATCCATCACGCTGACTGAAGCTGAGCTGAGACTCATGAAGATTCTCTGGACCCGTGGAGAGTCAGGCGTTGGTGACCTGGTTGCCGCGATGCCGGAGAATGCGCCGCTCGCCTACAACTCGGTGCTGACGACAATCAGGATCCTCGAGCAGAAAGGATATGTCCGCCATCGCCAGGAGGGCCGGGCATTCCTGTACAGTCCCTGTGTCGCCGAGCAGGAAGCCAGTCGCTCCGAGGTCCGGCATATGCTGCAGCGCTTCTTCGGGAACTCACGCGAACGCCTTCTGCTCTCCCTGCTGGGCGACGGCGACATCACCCCTGAAGAACTCGCGCGCCTCAAAGAAGCGATCGCGAACGCACCCGAGGATATAGAAGGCCTGAAGGATGTAGAAGGCTTCAGGGATATAGAAAACGCTGAAGAGACTACTGAAGAGACTGAAGATACGCTGGAGGGCGCCTAGTCATGCACGCCATGCCCGCTCTCGACAGCCTCGCAGGACTCGCGGGGACGTCGCTCATCTCGGGAATCTGGCAGGGATTCATTCTTGCCGCTGTTGTCGGATTCTCCCTGCGACTGGTTCCAAAGACCTCGGCGACGCTGCGCTTCTCCATCTGGAGCATCGTCTTTCTACTGATCGCGGTTCTTCCTCTCATGGAGAGCCTGCACTTCGGTCATGCCGTATCGCTGTTCAACGCTTCTCCGGGGAATGCCTCCCTCATACGGCTCGATATACGGTGGAGCGTGGCTGTTGCCGCACTCTGGGTCGTGCTCGCCTTGATTCGTGCAGTGAATCTTGCCGTGCACGCCGTCCATCTCGGGTTGCTCAGGAGGCGGGCGGAGCCACTCGAAGCCAACGAAGCCTGTGCCGCGCTGCTCCGTGGCAGTCTTCGCAATGTGCAGCTATGCACATCGATCGAGGTCGATCGTCCCAGCGTGATCGGGTTCTTCGCGCCCCGGATCCTGATCCCCGCCTGGTTGAAAGAGCACCTGACTGCCTCTGAATTCGAGCAGATCGTCCTTCATGAGCTGGAGCATCTTCGCCGGGGCGATGACTGGCTCAACCTCCTGCAGAAGCTGAGCCTCGTCCTGTTCCCGCTCAATCCCATCCTGATGTGGGTCGAACGGCGGCTCTGTTTCGAACGGGAGTTGGCCACGGACGATGGCGTCCTCCGCAGGACCAAAGCTCCGCGTGCCTATGCAACCTGCCTCACCAGTCTTGCAGAACGTGGCCTCGACCGCCGTGCCGTGTCCCTCGCGCTCGGTGCTTTGGAGCGTCAGTCGGAGCTCGCACAGCGCGTGCACCGCATCCTCTGGCGCGAAGCGTCCCTGTCGCCGTTGCAGGGTCGAGCCGTGGCTGCCGTGGTCGTGCTCAGCCTGTTCGGCGGTGCGGTCGGCCTGGCTCGATGTCCGCAGCTGGTCTCCTTCTCCGCGCCCGTGCCCCGCCTGTCCGTGCCCCGCCTGGTCTCTGCTTATAAGGCCGCACCATCGTCTACGGCCAACGCGGGCATTGAGCATGTCGTCTATAGAGACTCGATAGCCGCGCAAGCCGCGCACATGACGCTTCTCAAGGCTTCTATCTCGAATCAGCGTTTGACCGTCATGCCGAGCCGTCCACTCGTCTTTCGATCGAACGTCTCTCAACCTAACGTCTCTCAACCTAACGTCTCTCAACCTAACGTCACTCGACCCAACGCCACTCGATTTAACGTCGCGCGCAAGCCACATCACGCCGTACCTCCATCCATACAGCGCGTACGCGCCAGCCGTACGCCGGCTCAAGGTTGGGTCGTGTTGACCTCCTGGTCGGAGCCCGACAGCCATAGTCAAGATAGTCAAGATCTGGACAGCCAGAGTCAACGTCTGGTTCCCCGGACCGTGAACAACCGTCCCGCTTTTCTCTCCTATGCAGCCGTTCCCGTCGATGGCGGCTGGCTCATCCTTCAACTCTAATCAAGCTCAACCATCTTCCCCTGAGGATCTATTATGTCTCCATCAACTAATCAATTAGTCGTAAAGGTAAAACGCCTTGCCCTTCCTGCGGCGGCCGTGCTCACCGTCGTGCTCGCCGGCACCATGCTGATCAACCATAACGGCGTCCATGCTGCCGCCAATGTCTCCTCCCCGCTCGACGATCAGAGTGTCTCGTCGCTGGTCGCTCTCGATACAGCTGTCGAATCCGTAGCCAGCCGGGTCTCGCCCGCCGTCGTCAATGTCGCCGTTACTTCGCGCGGCTCTGCCGAGCAGGCTGCCATGGACGATGAGGGCCAGGGCGGCAGCCAGCAGACCCTGCCGCCCGGCTTGGCCCAGTTCTTTGGTGGCGGCCAGGCGCCTCGGCAACAGCAGGCGCCGCAACTCGAGCATGGCATCGGCAGTGGCGTCATCATCTCTCCCGACGGTTACATCGTCACCAACAACCATGTCGTCGACGGTGCCGTGCAGATGCGCGTCACCCTCCACGATCGCCGCATCCTCACCGCAAAGCTCGTCGGCGTCGACAAGCTGACCGATCTCGCCGTCATCAAGATCGACGCCAAGGATCTCCCCAGCCTCTCCTGGGGCGACTCGACGCTCCTGCATCCTGGCCAGACGGTCCTCGCCTTCGGCAGCCCCTTCGGCTTCTTCCAGGATTCCGTGACCCGCGGTATCGTCAGCGCAGTCAACCGTCAGAATCCCTACGCGGATGACGCCCGCAAGCCCGGCGGCTTCATCCAGGTCGACGCCGCCATCAACCCCGGCAACTCCGGCGGCGCGCTCGTCAACGCCCACGGTGAGCTCGTTGGCATCCCCAACTCCATCATCACCAACTCCGGCTCCTTCGCCGGCGTCGGCTTCGCCATCCCGTCGCAGACCGCGCATTATGTCGTCGACCAGCTCGTCAAGACCGGCGCAGTCCACCACGGATACCTCGGCATCGCGATGAACGATGTCACCCCCGCCAACGCAGGCTTCTTCCATCTGCACGAGGCCAGCGGCGCAATCGTTACCCAGGTGACTCCGGACTCACCCGCCGGTCATGCGGGCCTCGAGCGTGGAGACGTGATCACCCAGCTCAATGGGAGCAACATCGTGAACGGGAGCGCCTTGCAGGTACTCGTCAGCGAGGATGCACCAGGAACATCGATCGCTCTCGGTATCCTTCGCGACGGCAAGCCGCAGACGGTGAATCTGAAGGTAGGCGAGTTCCACTCCGGCACAGAGCAGGCGAGTGGCAGCGATCCTTCTGCCCCCAAGGGCGGCAAACTGGGCCTCGCGGTCAACGATCTGACGCCCGGCATGCGGCAGCAGTTGAGCATTCCGGAACAGGTGCAGGGTGTGGCCATCCAGCAGGTACGTCCTGCAAGCCCGGCGGACGAAGCCGGTCTGGCGCCCGGCGATGTCATTCTCGAGATCGACCGGCATCCTATCCCGTCGGCCCAGCAGTTCATCAGCGAAGTCCATGCCAACCCGGCTGGTAAGGACCTGTTGCTGCTCGTCTGGTCCAAGGGCAACGCAAGCTATCGCGTCGTCCATCCCGAGCAGGCCGGATAAGCAGTTCCCCTCAAGCGTCCCACCGTGTTGACAGGCACGATACAATAATAAGATTGACGTACCAGAAGAAACCCGGCTAGTGCCGGGTTTTTTCCTGCCCGGCACCGGCCCGGACATCCGACGGGGCGTAACGACATATGGATCAACATGTAGATCCATATGACATATCGATCAGCGATCAATCTGGAATCAACGGTGAATCTGAATCAACGGTAGATCTGGATCAAGGTATGGAACAGTAAAGCTGTATCAACATCTGGATCAACGGTCTATCGCTGAGCCTTATAAGAACTGCACCCGGCGAAAAACTGTCATCCTGAGCGAAGCTTCTCGCAGTCTCACCGCGAGAAGCGCAGTCGAAGGACCTGCATCAGTCCTTGCCGTTGCCTGTTTTTACAGATTCCGGTCCAGCCACCATGGACGCCTCCAGGTCCAGACCTAAAGCCTTTCCTTTGAAGATTTTGGATACCTGAAGAAACTTTCTTACGCGCCGTATCGCCCCACCCTGTGGAGTAAAGCCGGAGACCAGCCTGCTGATCGACAGGCGAGCATCCGGTCGAAGTTCAGTGCCTTACAGGTCCAGACCTAAGTTCTTTCTTTTGAAGATTTTGGGATATAACTCAAATTTTTAAATGCACTGAGCCGCAACGTGCCGATACTCCGGCCTGAAGCCAAGCTTCCTGGCCACGCCGAGAATCCGATCGAAATCGAGGTTGATGGTCGCTCCAGCCTTCTGCGTCACCTCATCCTCGATCGGTAGATCGAAGTCGTCTGCGCCATACGCCAGGCCTTCGAGTGCCCGCTCATTCTGTGTCAGCACGGATGTGCGGATGTGCGGAATATTGTCGAGGAAGATGCGGCTGAGCGCGAGGTGCCGCAGATACTCGCCCGTGCCGATCTCGATCCCGCCGAGCTGGCTGCCAAGCGGCGTGAAATACGGTTTGAACGTCCAGCAGAGAAAGCTCGCCAGCCCCTTCGTCGCATCCTGAAACTGCCGCGTGCGCTCCAGGTGTTCCAGCCGCTCTTCAAGGCTCTCGTCGAAGCCGATCACCATCGTCGCCGTCGTTCGCAGGCCGGCATCGACGATCGCACGCTGCGCCTCGAAGTACTGGGCCACGGTGTACTTGAACTTGCTGTGCCGCTTCCGGAAGTCCTCCGTCAGGATCTCCGAGCCTCCGCCGGTGATCCAGCGCACGCCTGCAGCTTTGAATCGCTCGGCAGTCGTCCGGTAGTCCAGCCTGGCGTGATCGGCAAGGTACAGAAACTCCGCGATCGTCAGTGCGTAAAACTCCAGCCGGTCGCCGTAGCGGTCGCGGATACTGCGAAAGAGGTCGCAATAGTAGGTCAGGGGAAGCTGCGGATTGAAGCCGCCATTGAAAGCCGCCAGATCGCCGCCCAGGATCAGCAGTTCATCCAGCTTGCGGAACACCTCGTCCTGCTGCATCACATAGCCGCCTGCCTGGCCGGGAAGTCGATAGAAAGCGCAGTAATCGCACTGCGCCACGCATACATTGGTGTAATTGACGATCCGCATGATCATGTACGTGCAGCTGCCGGGAGCATGGAAACGACTCCGCACCTGCATGGCCAGCTCGCGCAGCTCGGCGTCCGAGGCATGCTTCCAGAGCCATCGCGCTTCGTCACGGCTGATCCGCCCGCCGGCTTCAACGACCTGCTGAAGCTGCTCGAACGTGACCTCGGCGGTGTTCATGCTCTCATTGTAAGAGTTCTGCGGCGGGCCCAGCCATTGCTTTCGCTTCTGCCATTCGGTCGTATGACGCGCCATCCACCCGCAGGCAGGATTTCCAGCCTGCGGAAAGATCGATCGGCTGCACTGTACGGGAAGGTCTCCCATAAAGTCATACTCCTCCTTCTGCCCTTTCAGGGGTGTCGCCAGCAGTTGATGAACCTCGATTACCTGAAACGCTGTCCCATGCGCGATGCGCACCCGCAGGATCGCCCAGTCCGTCGCATACGCCAGCAGGAGGACGACGACTAGAATCCGCATTCCCTGCACGATTCGTCGGACCATCGGCATCTCCGTTCCTGTGCAACCTGCTGCACTCGTGCGGCTTTTGGTTCGAGTCTACCGTCATAGGCTTACGCCCTGTTCACGAGCAGCTTGCGTGACCACACCGGGTGTTGCAGAACGAAGAACCGAGGAACTGATGGGTAAAGAATGGATCGAGAAGCTCGCCGAAGACCTCAGAGAACGAGGTAGCGAAGCCGCTGAACAATATGGGCGTGAGCAGCACAGGGCAGGGATCGTTACAGCAGAGGGCAAGGTCTTCTTCACCGCGCTTGTTCTCAGTCTGGAACAGGATCTCGGTGAGATTCGCAGCCAGCTTCAGGGCAGCTCCGTCTCGAGTGAGACGTACATGGATAAGGATGGTCCTGCAACGATTCGGCTCACGCGCACTCGCTTTCCCTGGTTCGACGCGACGCTCCAGCACACTGGCGAAGATGTCGTTCTGGACTATGCGCAGGGCCGCGGCGTCCGCGGAGAGCAGAACCTGACCACGAGCGTAGACCGTAAGACAGTTCACTTTGCGTTCCAGGTAGATGTGCGGGACAGACTATCGATCGCTGAATCGTTCGGAGATAACCCACATCGGTTCGATCAGCCGGAAGCACTGGCTCGCTACCTGGTTGAGCTGCTCTTTCAGGTCTGAGATCCGGTCAAAACTAGATGTACGCCCCGCGCGGGCGGCGGTCACTTCGTGACGTGTATACCGGTCGTGGCGGGGATGAGCTTCTTAGGGCCACCCGCTGGTCGGCACGAGCGATTGCTTGCGACCAGCAGGAGCACCACGCAACACAACCACACGTCACGAAGTGACCGCGCCACGCGCAGTGGGCCCGTCCGGCAGGACTACCTGCAAGTTCTGGACAGACTTTAAGATCGGCCGCTTGCCGGGGCCAAGATTTTGAAACCAGACAGGACCTCGCGGGTGATGCTCTGCCGGGTCAGTGGAAGTGCCTTCCATGGATCGCGGGAGAGGCGATTACGCCACTGCTCGAAGTCAGCAGTGTGAAAGACGGGGCGCTCGGGGAGTTTGAGATCACTCCAGCTAAGCGGGAGTGACACCGCCGCCCCGGCACGCGCCCGAGGCGAAAAGGCAGCGACCGCAGTAGCACCGCGCTCGTTTCGCAGGTAATCGAGATAAATGCGGTCTTTGCGGGCAGCCTTGGTCATCTTGGTCAGGTAGAGCGAGGGCGTCTGCCTCTCCATCTCGAGAACGAACGCATGAGCGAACTGCTTAATGACCGTCCAGTCATACTCGGGCTCAATGGGAACGACAACGTGCAGGCCCTTACCGCCTGTGAGCTTCAGGAAGCTTTCCAGGCCAAATGTCTTCAGCAGCTTGCGCACTTCGGCCGCGCTTGCCGTCAACCTGTCCCACGAGATCGCCGCATCGGGATCGAGGTCGATGATGATGCGGTCGGGATGCTCGAGATCGTCATTGCGAGAGCCCCACGGATGGACCTCCAGCACCCCCATCTGGGCGAGACCAGCCAGCGCCTGCGGGGTTGACAGGGTGATGTACGGCTCGGGCTTGCCTGTCTTCTTGTCGGGAACTTCGATCGACTCGATTCCGGTCGGAAGCATGTGATTCGTATGTTTTTGATAGAAGCACGGCTTCTCGCTACCTTCCGGGCAACGAACCAGCGAGAGTGGCCGGCCAGCGATGTGCGGCAGCATGCGTGGCGCAATCGCCCAGTAGAAGTCTGCCAGCTGCTGTTTCGTGAGCTGCGACGATACGTCGAGAATCTTTGCGGGGTGTGTAAGACGGATCGAAGCATGCTGCAGCGTCGAGACGGCAGGCGCGGCCTTTACAGCAGTCTTTACCTTGGTGGAGGGCGGGGGAGTGGGTACAGTCGGTTTCGGGCTGCGCGGTCGAGGCGCACTCTGCGCTTCTTCGAGCCGAACGTCACGTGCCAGTTTGTCCTCGCGCAGACCTTTGAACGAAGCCTGTCGAAGCAGGTGGTCGGAGGTCCATGTCGCGAAGTTGACCTGTGCGACCAGCTCCGGCTTGATCCAGATCGCGCCACGCCGGGCCTCGGCCGGCGGCGTGTCAAAAGGGCCGGACGCCTGGCGCAGGGCATCCATCTGATCGCGCAGGATGCGATGCGTCTTCTGCGTGAACCCTGTGCCGGCGCGCCCCGCATAGATCAAGTCTTTACCGTTGTAGTACCCGAGCAAAAGCGCACCGACGCCATGTATCCCGTTCGAGGGCAGGGTAAAGCCCCCGATGACGAACTCCTGCTCGTGAATGCACTTCAGCTTCAGCCAGTCACCACTGCGGCCGGAGAGATACTTGCCTGTCGCGCGCTTCGAGATGATGCCTTCGGCATGAAGCTCGCACGCTTTGTGGAACATTGTCTCTCCGCTGGTCTCCAGGTGTTCGCTGAAGTGGATGAAGTCACCCGCTCCTTCGAGTAGCCTGGCGAGCAACGACTTGCGCTCCACGAGCGAAAGCCCCCGCAGGTTGCGGCCGTCCAGATGAAGCAGATCAAAGACGAAGTAGGTGAGCGGCTTCTTGATTCCCTCCTGGAACGCGGCTTGCAGATCGGCAAAACTGGTTGTGCCGTTCTCGGCAAGCACGACAACCTCGCCGTCGAGGATCGCGTCTTTTTGAGGAAGCTCCGCAACCTGGGCCGCAATGGTTGACATGCGATGCGTCCAGTCAAGGCCGGTGCGCGTCAGCAGCTCCACACTCGATCCCCGCTTGCGCGCCTGCATCCGATAGCCATCGAGCTTCAGTTCATGGAGCCAACCGGCGGTGTCGGGCGGCGACGTAGCCTGGAGTGCAAGCTGTGGAGCTATAAAGGCCGGCAGCGCTTCTTCGGGTAGACCGGCTATCTCCTTGAATGCCAGCAATGCATGCTTCTGATTTTTCGCAGCTTTGGTCCGCGATAAGGCGGGGGTTTCCGCAAGTTTCTCCGCTGGAGCATCCGCAGGGGTCGCCTGGCGGTACCAGGCGTTGCCGCTGGCGGTCTCCTTCGAGTTCCAGACATGATCCTCACTACGTGCGATCTCGTCTAAGTCGCGGTCCGTCACGACGCTCTTCGACATCTCGTCGGTGATGCAGGGAGCATCGCCGGCGCGCTCGAACTCATCATGTTCCTTGATCAGCAGCCAGTTGGGTTTGCGTTCAGTGGCGGCCTTTCCGCCCATGCGTATCAGCGTCCACTTGCCTTGCAATTTGGTGCCATGCAGGATGAACTTCAGCGAGCCGGTCCGGAGTCCTTCGTCCACATCGGTGTGCCCGGCCTGCGGCTCCCACGTCCCCTGGTCCCAGACCATCACGGTCCCGCCGCCATACTGACCTTTTGGAATGATGCCCTCGAAGCCGCCATATTCCATGGGGTGATCTTCAACCTCGACGGCGAGACGCTTATCTTTTGTGACGTAGCTCGGTCCTTTCGCGACCGCCCAGCTCTTCAGCACACCATTCCAGCCCAGGCGAAAGTCGTAGTGAAGGCGGGTCGCGGCATGCTTCTGGATGACGAATGGATACTGTGCCGCTTGCTCCTTCGAGCCAGTTTTCGTCACTTTTTCGGAACCATCTGGCTCCGCGGTCACGGAGAAGTTCCGCATGGACCGGTACCGCGCCAACTGCTCGTCTACAGCATCGGCATGCGTATCCGCCACCTTCCCGGAAACTTTCGATCGACTTGCTGCCCGTTTCGTTGCCATGGCTTAAGCCGACTTACGCGGCTTGGAGGCTTTCACAGCCTTTACAGGCTCGTCCTTTACGAGCGTAATGCCTTTCTTCGGCTCTGCTGCCGCAGCGCTCGCGCGGGCCGCAGTCTTCTTCGCCGGTGCCGTTGCCGTCGAGTCAACACTCTGCACGCTCTTGCGCAGTGCGTCCATCAGATTCACGACTTTGCCCGCCTTCGGCTCGGGCGCATCCACAGGAAGGGGGGCGTGCTGAATCTTAGCCTCGACCATCTCCCGCAGCGCGGCCTCGTACTCATCCTTGAACTTCTCTGGCGCAAACTTCGCAGCCTTGCGCTGGATCAGTTCCTTTGCGAGTGAAAGCTGGTCGTCATCGATAGCCACTTTCTTGATCTCGGCAAAATAGTCCGCCGAACTCCTCAGCTCCTCAGCGTACCGCATCAGGTAGGCCATCATTCCGGGCTTGTCATCGCTTGATGGAGAAGAGACGGCGATCAGATGCTCCCGGCCACCAAAAGCGATCTTTCCGAGCGCTACTTTGCGAGTCGATTGCAGTGCCTTTCGGACGACGGCGAACGCCTCTGCCTGGGTGTTGTTCTCCGGCACCACAAAGTAGGGCTTCTCGAAAAATTCCGGATCGACCTCATCGATATCGACAAATTGAGTGATCTCGAGTGTCTTGCGTGACGGGATACGAAGGTTCTCAATGTCCTCCGGCTCGATCGTGACGTACTCGCCCTTGCGGTACTCGTACCCTTTGACGATGTCCGAGGTCTGCATGGGGGCGGCGTCCTCACTTTGACCTTCGGCCTGGCTGGCCGAAACCTTCTGATACTTGACTCGTTCGCCTGTCTTCCTGCTGAGCTGGTGAAAGCGAATCTCGCTTTTAGCTTCGGTAGCTGGAAAGAGCTTGATGCCGAACGAAACGAGAGAAATCTGCAGCTGACCGGACCAGTAGGGGCGTGCCATGGTTTGGAATCTCCGTCTGTGTGAGATGGCCGAAGCTGCGGGACAAGATGCCTGCACCCTGCTCGTTCAGCGCTGTCTTCCCGGCGAGAGGGTAAACTTATCTTGCGAGCGTAGCGCCATGTCATCTCACCATATTAAGCGAGGTACACCTTGGAATCACCCATCTCCGATGCGCTTGTCTTCTTCGGCGCGACTGGCGATCTGGCCTACAAGCAGATTTTTCCTTCTCTCCAGCGGCTTGCGAAGCGAGACAAGCTGAACCTGCCCGTCATCGGTGTGGCCAAGTCAGGCTGGAACCTGGAGCAGTTGAAAGATCGTGCGCGCAAGAGTGTGGAGGAGCATGGTGGCCTCGATCCGGAGGGCTTTGAAAAGCTCATCAGCCGTCTGCGGTATGTGGACGGGGATTATGGCGATCCGGCTACGTTTCAACAGGTCCGGCAGGAGCTCGGAGGTGCCCAGCATCCAATCCATTACCTTGCCATTCCGCCTGTCCTGTTCAGCCAAGTCATGGAACAGCTCAAATTCGCGGGATGTGCGGCGGGTGCCCGCATCATTATCGAGAAGCCCTTCGGACACGACCTGGCTTCGGCGCAGGCACTTAATCGTCTGGTGAATAGCTTCTTTCCCGAGGAAGATGTCTTTCGCATCGACCACTATCTCGGGAAGAATGCGGTACAAAACCTGCTTTATTTCCGCTTTGCCAATTCGTTTCTCGAACCCATCTGGAATCGTCAGCATATCGAGTCTGTCGAGATCACCATGGCCGAACAGTTCGGCGTTCAAGGCCGCGGCTCGTTCTATGACGGTGTCGGGGCCATCCGGGACGTTGTTCAAAATCACCTGATGCAGCTGCTCAGCAACGTTGCGATGGAGCCGCCTCCCGGTGTTGAAATGGAACTTGTCCGGGATGAGCGAGTCAAAGTGCTTCGAGGCATTCAGCCGCTCTGTCCCGGGGACATTGTGCGCGGTCAGTTCCGCGGGTACCTTCAAGAACCAGGCGTTGCGAAGGACTCGCGTGTGGAGACGTATGTCGCTCTTCGACTCTTCATCAACTCCTGGCGCTGGAAGGGTGTGCCATTCTTCATCCGGGCCGGTAAATCGCTCGCGACGACTTCGACCCAGGTGATCGCCAAGCTGCGCCGTCCGCCGGCAATCTTCGACACGGCTCCTCCGCCCCGCAACTACATGCGCTTTCAGGTAAGTCCTGATGTCAATATCGCCATCGGCGCGCTTGAAATGACACAGGGCCAGGGTTTCACCGGTCATCCCGTGGAGTTGCTGGCTTCGACACAGCCCGACGCAACGGACATGCTGCCCTATGAGGAACTTCTCGAAGATGCGATGACCGGAAACCAGCGTCGCTTCGCCCGGCAGGATTACGTCGAGCAGTCATGGCGAATAATTGATCCGATCCTGGTCCACGGGGATGGAATACACCTGTACGAGCCAGGGAGCTGGGGGCCGCCAGAGGCTGACGCCCTTACCGCTGGCTATGAGAGCTGGTTCAACCGGGCGTGACAGGCGCACCACAACTCCGTCGCGGTCAGTCTAGGGCCGCACTGCCGCGCCTCTAAGAAAAGTCGCGATATGCACATTGAGGAATTCCTTATCTGCGGGACTCGCGCCTGCTCCCGCAGGATGTCCCCAGAGCGACGGTATCGGTAGCAACGTGCAATGCGGAATAAACGTTGCCTCATAGCGGGCGTCGGTAAGCGGAAAGTAAAGATCTGTCTCGGACGGCATAAAGAGGAGTTGCGCTTTGATCGCGTGCAACGCCTTCGCTTCATCTCCGCCGAAACCCGGTGTAGCTCCGACATCGTTCCGCTCCCATGTACGCATCTGCAGGATCAGATTATTTGCGTCCGCGCCGGGAATGAAGTGTGTTCGATAGTGTTCAAGCACCTGCGCAAAGGTTGTGCCGGCCGGCTGCCCGGCTCGCCAGAGCTCCTGCCGCCACCACTCCTGCGAAAAGAGCCAGGCGGTCCATACCAGTGAAAATGCCTGGATGCCTTTCTCGGGCTCGGCCACGTAGTCGCCACCCTTGAAGGCCTCATCCGCGGTGAGTGCGGCTATCTGGCTCTCGAGACGCACGATGCCGTGACCATACGTCTTGGCTGTGCCTGAGGTGGCAACCACGCGGTCCATGTAATCCGGATAGGAGACAGCCCATTGAAAGGCCTGTTGTGCGCCCATCGAGAAGCCGATGACTGCCTGAAGATGCTTGACGCCTAGTTCAACAGTGAGAAGCTGATGCACCGCTTCAACGTTGTCACGGATGGTTGTGAGCGGGAAGCGCGGCCCGTGGTACGGTTCGGGAGTGTTACTCGGCGAGGAGGAGCGACCGTTGCCGAAGAGTTCGGTCGCGATCAGGAACTGGCGGGTCGGATCGAGCGCCTTGCCGGGGCCGATCAGCCACTCATAGCCATGCAGATTTGCCATGTAGTGGGAGGGCAGAAGCACGGCGTTATCGCCGGCTGCATTGAGATGGCCGTAGGTGCCGTAGACGATTTTTACTTCAGGAAGCGTGGCACCACCTTCCATGTGGAAGTTGTGAACTACGAAGGTGTGCTCGATCGGCGCGACCGTCTCGGGCGGCACTTCAGCCCTTCCGCAAACGGGGCAGAGCGTTAGAAAAATCCATAGCAAGAGCTTCATGGTTTCAGCCGACCGCGAGTCATCAGATGTTGTCATGGGGGCCTCGCGCTCAGCAGATGCAGCACCATCGGATACGTTCCCGAAGATTACTTCGCTGAAACGACCGGCAGTTCCACGAAGCTTGACTGGCCGGAGGTGTGATAGATGCGTTCAGTCGCCTTCTGAAAATCTCCAGGCGTGGCAAAGAAGATGTTTGGCACGAAGGTTTGCGGGTTGCGGTCATAGAGTGGAAACCAGCTCGACTGCACTTGAACCATGATCTTGTGGCCGGGCAGGAAGACGTGATTTGTCGTGGGCATCGCAAATTTGTATGACAGTGGCGTGTTCGCCGTGATTGCTCTTGGAGCCGAAAGGCTTTCGCGGTAGCGGCCGCGAAAGATGTCCATCGACACGGGAAGCTGATAGCCGCCGAGTTCTGGCTGGCCGGCAACCTCGTCCGGATAGACGTCGATGAGTTTGACGACCCAGTCTACATCCGTGCCTGTGGTCGAGGCGATCAGATTTGCGATCGGCTCGCCGCTGATCTTAAGAGGCGCGGTGAGGACGCCGGTTAAGAAGCTAAGCACATCTGGACGGCCGGAGAACTCGCGCTGATCATCGACCAGCCAGCGCACCCACGACAGATTCGGCGTGTAGCCGATGGGCTGATTGGCCGGGCGCGATACGGAACGGGCTTCGCTGGGTCGGAGATGTACTCCTCGTACTCATTGGAGGGGGGTTGGCCACTGGCCGGAGCCGTAAACGACAGCTTCGACTCGGCTTGCAGATAGAGAGGCGTCGGCGTTGGCGCGCAGCCAGCCTCGCAACCGGACGGCCACGACTTCAACCGCTCCCAGGTATTGCCGCCAGTCTCAAAGGCGGTTACCGGTGCGACGTTCATTCGAGGCGCATCGTCCTTGAGGTAGTGGGCGAGAAAGGGCGCAAGGACCTGCTCGCGAAAATAGAGACCGGTGTCGCTGTGAAACTTGATCGCGCCAAGTGAACTGGCCTCCTCGATTTCCTGACCGTGATGCCATGGTCCCAGAACGAGGAAGAGTTTGTCGTGGCTCTTATCCTGATGTTGGAGTGCCTTGTAGACAGCGATCGCACCGTAGATGTCTTCCTGGTCCCAGAGACTGTCGACGAGCATGGTCGGCACACTAAGGGACTCGTTTGCCAGGAGCCGGTCGACGGCCTGTTCGCTCCAGAAACTATCGTAGGCGGGGTGTTCGGTGATCTTCTTCCAGAAGCCGATCTGGTCCATGTTGCGTTGTCGGCCGAGCTCGCCAGCAGAGCCGGCGCTCATGTAGGCGTCATACTCATCGAAGTTGCTAGAGAGCCAATGGGCTTCGTTCGCCCGGGTGGCGGTCTGCTCATAGATGTAGGGGATGTTCTGCTGGCGGAAGGCGCCGTTGTGGAACCAGTCGTCCCCGCGCCAGCCATCCACCATGGGATTCATGGGGACCGCAACCTTGAGCGCCGGATGCGGATGCACCAGCGGTATCAAGGCAAGAAAGCCGTCGTAGGATATGCCGAGGATGCCGACCTTGCCATTCGTCTCCGGCACATTCTTTACCAGCCAGTCGATTGTGTCGTAGGCATCGGTCGACTCATCTACCGGCGTAGGATTGAGCGGACCGTGGATGGGCCGGTTCATCACGTAGTCGCCTTCGCTGCCGTACTTGCCGCGAATATCCTGCACCACGCGAATGTAGCCACCCTGAATGATTGGCTCGGTCGCGTTATCGTAGCCGTAGAGGCTGGTCGCGAGATGGATGCTCGATGTATTGGTGGTCAGCACGGTCGCGTTGTACGGTGTTCGCGTGAGCAGAATCCCTTCTCGATTTGCGCCTTTGGGGATCAGGATGACCGTATGCAGCTTGACGCCGTCCCGCATGGCAACCATCACGTCGCGCCGTTCGTAATCCATACCGAAGGTGGACTGCTGGAATGCGGCAGGCGTCTCGCTGGTGTAGTTCGGATAGCGCGGCGTCGTCTGACCATGGGCACTCCCAGAGATCATGGATCCAATCCATGTCAATCCAACCATCGCAACCGCTCGAAACGAGCAGCATCTTGAGTTCACCAAAAGAGATCACCTTGAGAGAGGACGTTGTAGAGGAAAAATAACATATCACCGGCATCTATGATTCAATAGACCGTCCTGCTGGATGGAGTTGATTGCAATACGTGGGAATGAGAAGGAGACCAGCGAATGAGTTATGTGCCCGATCTAAAGCGGTATGACGGTTCCCACTTTCGACGATGCGGAAGATCAGGAATCGTGTTGCCTCCTGTATCGCTTGGGCTCTGGCAGAACTTCGGTGGCGTCGATGCCTTCGAGACTGGACGGGCGGTGATCCGGCGAGCGTTCGATCGTGGCGTGACGCACTTCGACTTGGCAAACAACTATGGTCCGCCCTATGGATCGGCCGAGGAGAACTTCGGGCGCATTCTGCAGAAGGACTTCAGCGATCATCGAAACGAGCTTCTGATCTCTTCAAAAGCGGGCTGGGATATGTGGCCCGGTCCCTATGGCGTGGGCGGATCGCGCAAGTACCTGCTGGCGTCGCTCGACGAAAGCCTAAAACGCATGCATCTTGAGTATGTCGATGTCTTCTACTCGCATCGGCCGACGATGGACGTGCCGCTTGAAGAGACCATGGGTGCGCTTGCGCATGCCGTGCGCCAAGGCAAGGCTTTGTATGTCGGGATCTCGTCCTACAGCCCGGAGCGGACCCGCGAGGCGGCCCGCATCCTGAAGAGCGAAGGTGTTCCGCTGCTCATTCATCAGCCGTCGTATTCGATGTTGAATCGTTGGATCGAACAGGAACTGCTCGAGACGCTCGAGGAGCTAGGCGTAGGCTGCATCGCCTTCTCCCCGCTGGCTCAAGGCTTGCTGACGAACAAGTACCTGAATGGCGTGCCAGAAGACTCCCGGGCAAAAGCGGAAGGTTCATTTCAGAAGGACTTCCTGAATGCCGAAAACCTCAGCCGTGTGCGGGCATTGAACGAGATCGCTGCGGCACGCGGCCAGACGCTGGCCCAAATGGCGATCGCATGGGTGCTTCGGGACAAGCGCGTGACCTCGGCACTGATCGGCGCACGTAACGTGAAGCAACTGGACGACTCACTCGAGGCGGTAAAAATGCTCAAGTTCACGGATGCGGAGTTGGACGCCATTGATCGTCATGCACGGGACGGCGCCATCGACCTCTGGAAAGATGCACGTGAGGGTGGTGCCTAAGCTCGAACCTGGGGTCTGCTCAGGAGCTGCTACGATGCGCTTCCTTCAAAAGGTGATCTGGTAGGCGCGGGCGTGTTTGCCGTTGATATCGTCCAGCACCTGGATGTGCAGTCCATCGCCCTTTGGCTGAAGCGCAGCTTGGCATCTGATCCGAGCAGGCTCACCGCACTTACGCTGCGAGCGCCTGTTGTGTTACTGCTGAGCGTGTGGATAATCGCCTCTCCCGCTGTCGGCAGGGCCCATCTGGACTGCGTACAGTTTGCCCGCTTTCGTAGTTATGCGGAAGTCTTGCGCGGCTAGGGAACCGTGTCGGTGTCGTGGAATGAACCTTCGACACCGCCGTGAAGAGTTGGCTCCTAAAACGTTTACTAAATGATGCTGCTTTCTCCTGTACAGTCTCTCTTTTTGTCCTGAGACGCCGGGTGAGTAATAAGAGCCGAACTACTCCTTCAGGCGAGACATGCTGACCGGAAGAGATTATTTGCCTACCGGAGGCCGATCAATGGCGTGCCGCGCCTCCTCTGCAAGCAGCCCAGCCGTTCGTTGCTGTTCCGAATCAGGCCGGGACTCCCTGGTGCCAGCCACACGGAACGACGAGAGCGCCGCTGTCCAGTGGTGTTGCGCGGCCTGTATACGTCCGAGCGCAATCCAGGCAGCGGCGGACTCTCCGGCGCAGCTAATGCTGGTTTGCAGGGCACGCTCTGCCTCTGCATAGGATCCGTCGGAGGCCAGCACAAGGCCCAGATTGCGCCAGCCGCTTCCATCTTTCGGCTCGCTTTCGACGGCGCGGCGCAGAAGGTCTCTGGCCGCGGAGAGATGACCTGCTTGAGCCTCGATGACACCGAAGCTCGCCAGCGCTCCGAAGAACTCGGGAGCAGCGGCGAGGGCGGCGGTAAAGTGCAGCCTGGCAGCTTGCGTGTCTCCGTCCGCGAGATTAAGAAGGCCAAGCTGCGTATGTAACCGCGCATTACGGGGATCGACGGCGACCCCCTTCTCGAGCAGACTGCGTTCTTCGGCATGATCGTGTCGGCGGCCTGCGACCAATGCCAGATTGTAGAACGCATTCGCATTTCCAGGCTCGAACTCCAGTACAGAGCGATAGAACTTTTCAGCAGCCGCGAGATCGCCGGCAGCAAAGGCGCGGTCACCTTCATTCCCGAGAACAGCAACCCTGGTTTTGTCTCGACTGGCGGCTTGCAGACGGCGTACCGATGCCAGCTCTTCTGCGGCCTGGGCCGTTCTGCCGAGAGTGCGGTCGAGACGCGACAATTGAAAATGCGGCTCTACTTCATCGGGGCGGAGCTTCGCTGCGTGTTGCAGTGCATCAAGAGCGTTAGCGCTCTCGCCGGCCGCTTGCAGTGCAAGACCCCACTCGAGCTCTGTGTCGTAGTCCTCCGAATTCAGCCAGACTGCAATGGCGAGCTGCTGTCGCGATTGGACGAGCTGATTGTTCAAGCGTGCCGCACGCCCGAGCAACAGATGACCTTCGAGACTCTGCGGGTTGTTCTGAGCATAACGCTCCAGATAGGGCATTGCCTCGGAGTAGCGAAGCAGGGTCAACAGCACCTTCGACAGCGAGAGCTGCGCCTCCGCATCGTCCGGCTGTAGACGCAGCGCAGCCTGATAGGAGGTCAGAGCATCAGTAAGCTGGCCATTCCTCGCCAGCGCTGAGCCCAGTAGAAAGAACGCTGCTTCGTCATGCGGATCGCTCACCGTAAGTGGGCGAAGGATGGTAATGGCCTTCGCAGGATCGCCCGCGTCCATGAGAGCGCTCGCGAGCGAACGCTGAATCTCACGATTATTTGGAGCCAGCTGGTCAGCTTGCCGCCAATAAGCGAGAGCCGCACGTGGCCTGCCTTGGCGCGCGAGGCTTCCAGCCAGTTGCGCACAGGCTGCAGGGACAGGGGAGCTTCCTTCGCATCGTTCGCTTAAGGACTCGTGGTCAGGTTCCGTCTGTGCGCGTAGTGCGTCTGTGCAGACGAGGAGCGTGGAGAGACCGAGGAGAAATGCGGCTGCTCGCGTGCTCCTATTTCGCAAGCGAACAGCCGCCGGTCGATGTTGCTGTATACCGAACATCCGCCGTTCTAGAACGTTAGCTTGACTGCGAGCTGAAGTTGCCTCGGAGTATTCGCTGTTGAGGTCACAACACCGAAAGTTGTCGTATTCAGTGTTGTGTTTGGTAAAGCAAATACTGCAGTGTTGGTGAGATTGAAGGCCTCCGCGCGAAGGTTGACTACCAGGAACTCGCGGATCGGGATGGCGCGAAAGATGAATAGATCCAGATTACGCGACCAGTCGGAGCGCAGGGAATTTCTTCCCATGGTGCCAAAGGTGAACGGTGGCGGCGCAACGAAGGATGCTGGGTTATGCCAATGTGCGGGAGTGCGGTTGACAGGAGAGGCAACGCCGATTGATTGGCTCGTACGAAGTTGTTTCCCGTGTTTGCCAGATCGCCCGAGAAGGTCACGTCGCGATACCTGACTCGTTACGGTCACAGTTTCCTGGGTGACGCCGATCGTGAGATGTAAGTCCAATGTGGCGGTCTAGTTCACCTGAAGGGCCACGTCGATTGCTCCTCAGTTCGGAACTCTTGTTTCGTCGCACGAATCGAGAAACGCACCGTCAAAATATTGATCAGAGAAAAAGTGCCCGGTACTCCCGGTGGTTGTCGTCTGCTCGGCTCCGGTAGGCATTCTTTGAATTACTTGTGCACCCGGAACATTTGAGCCCGGGCTGTCTAGCACTGTCCCACTCAGCATGGCCTATGCATTTCTTCGGAGGTGCTTTCAAGCGGAGTTGCCAACCGGCTGGAGTGACTAGTGTGAAAGGGAGGAGTCAGCGCGTTGTCGCTCGACCACATGCAGGGCAAGCACGATGTCGGGATCAGCAGGATCGAGCGAGAGGGCAGTTTTTAGATCATGTTCGCCCGCATCCAGACTGCCGCTCTGGCACTCAGCCAATCCTAAATTTTTTGTGAGGTGGGCCTGAAGGCTGCAGTCTTCGCATTGCTGGAGTGCTTTGTGCAACAGATCAATGGCCGTCACCCACTGCTGCTGCTGCATGGCCGTATTGGCATCGTTCCCCAGCTTACGGATAGCGTCAAGCGAGTCGTCCTTCTCGCGCAACGCCTGAAAGCGGCGCATCAGTTCCTCTGCTTCCTGCGGACTGCTGGCTCGGAGGGAACGCGCCAGGCTGTAGAGAGCCTCTCGATGCTTCGGGTTTAGACGTAACGCTTCCCGCCACTCGAGTGCGGCTTCCGCTTCTTTGCCCTGGCGCCCTAAGCTTTGCCCAATCAGGTAGTGCACCTGGGCATTACCGGGTTGCAGGAGGGAAAGTCGCTGCAGGAGTTGCGTCTGCTCGATCAAGCCGCCTGCCTCCTTGCGAAGGAGCGCAAGGTCGTAGAGCGCCTTGGTATCCGCCGGATAGAGCGCAAGAGCAGTCTCGTACTCTCTGACAGCCTCTGGTGTGCGCCGCAGATCCGATAGAACTTTTCCTCGATTGCGGTGCATGGAAGCGGAACGTGGATCGAGCTTGATCGATGCATCGGCCTCTTCCAGCGCGTGCGAGAAATCTGGCAGCGAGGCGAGGGCGATCGACAGATTGAAATGTGCCTCCGCAAGGCGTGGAACTTGCTTGACGACCTCTGTCAACAAAGCCACGGAGGCCTGCTTCTCCCCTATTAGTCCATCTACTTTGCCCAGCAATGTGACTGCTTCGAGATCGTGAGGGTTGAGGCGGACAGCCTGTTGCAAAGGGACTTGTGCCTCGGCAAAGCTACCTTGACGCATCAGGGCGATACCTTGAGCCCGCAACTCAGCCGGGGACCGTGCAAGATCCTGTGCCTGGGCAGGAACCCTAAGTCCTATCACAAGTAGAACGATAGCGAAGCCGTGTCGGCTTCCACGCCTTCGAGCGAACCCGGCGAAATCACGCAGCCTTGAAATGTGGATCACACCGGAAGTATATAAAACGGAGCACACAGCGCTATGACAGAGAGCGTAGAACAGAACCGTTGCGCTCCTCGCAATTTCAAGTTGATGACGAGTTGAACGCGTTCAACACGCCGGTGTCCAACACGCCGGAGTTCAAGACACTGGAGTTCAACGCATCGAGCTTCACGATCGATGCGACTGCAGCGACCTCCACCGCGGCATTTCGGCCGTACTCAACGAGTGTAGGAACTATCGGAGCATCACAGGGCACACTCGGATACCAAGATTGACCCAACTTGACGGCCGACTTACATTTTAGAAAGCTGTGAAAAAGAATTATTGATGCAGAATAGAGTTCGTTCCTGCTTCTTTTTACAGGAAGGTCTGAGGACAGGCCGCAGTGATCTTTGTGAGTCTTGCATGATTGCGGCCACCACTCTGTAACGATAGGAGCGGTAAAGGTTTATTGCGTCTCCTTCTTATCTCCCATAAGAAGATTCCTATTTGCGCTTTACAATGATTAAACGGATACTAAATATAGCGTTGCTGCTGCAGTAGCTAGAGGAACGTGTCTTTGTAATTGCCCATGCATACGATTGTCCATCATCGTCGCAACTCTATATCGACTGCTCTGGGGGTGCTTATTCTCGCGCTTTCAGTCTTCGGATGGGGTGTGCAGTATAAGATCTCCCTTTACGATCTACCAGACAGCCCTTCAACTGTAGTTCCACAGGCGAAGTTGCTCTCTCCTAAAGAGCGTCCGATCTCTGTTCAGGCATCAGTTGCTGAGCCTATTCCACAGCCGCAGTCGCTTCTCCTGCCCGCTCTTTTGTTTGCGACTGTGCTAGTAGGCGATTACGCCATAATAGTTCGCGGCATGCGGAAGGTCGATATTGGAAGGCACGACACGCGTCGGCATATCGGCTCCGTTTTCTTTTCGTTTCGCCCCCCTCCTGTAGTACTCCCCGCGTAATTCGAAAACATGCTGCGTGAGTACCGCTACGGCTTAAGGTTTGGCCGGGAGCGCTGCTTGAGCACTGTCGAACGATCTGAACTCAGCCGTTGTCTGAAGGTGCCATCTCCATGTCCATGCGATCTTCGCCGATCGTCATTGGGAGTGCTCTGCTCTTCGCGCTCCTCGATCTTAGCTTCCTCGGCTGCGAATCACAGCAGTCCGTACCGCCCCCGGCAGAAACTGCCTCAACGGCGCCTGTAACGCGAGGCGACCTGTCGAGCACCTTAACCGTTGCGGGCGAATTTCAGCCTTACCAGGAGGTTGAATTACACGCCAAAGTATCGGGCTATATCCGAAGGATTAATGTAGATATCGGGGATCGTGTCAGGAAGGGGCAGGTCATCGCTACCCTTGAAGTTCCGGAGCTTAACGCACAGGTAGCGGGCTCTCAAGCAGAGATCAGACATAGCCAATCCGAAATCATGCGAGCACAGAGCGGTGTATCTCTGGCCGACGCGAACTACGCCGCGGTTCATGCAGCATACACCCGTCTCGCTGGGGCGGCGAAGAAGCGGCCGGGTCTGATTGCCGAGCAGGAACTCGATGATGCCCGCGCCAGGGATCAGGATGCTGAAGCGAGGATCAATGTGGCGAAGTCTGCTGTGGAGGCCTCACAGCAGCAGCTTGGAGTGTCCACTGCAGATAATCAGCGGGTCGCAGCGATGCAGGGCTATTCGGTGGTGACGGCACCATTTAATGGAGTTGTCACGATGCGCTACGCCGACCTTGGATCGTTGATCCAAGCGGGAACGGCCTCGAACACTCAATCCATGCCGGTCGTAAAGCTGGCGCAGAGCAATGTGCTGCGACTCAGAATGCCTGTGCCTGAAGACGACGTGCCATTCATCAAGATCGGCGGCATAGTGACAATAAAGCTGCAGGCCACCGGGAAGACACTCTCGGGCAAGATCATACGATTCACGCGGGAGTTGACGAGTTCCACCCGAACCATGCTGGCTGAGGTCGACGTTCCAAATCCTGATCTGAGGTTGAGCACAGGGATGACTGCTGAGACGACCATCGTCCTCGAGCAGCAGAAATCAGTTCTTTCGGTTCCCGCTGGGGCAGTTGTGAAAGGGGACGGGCAAGCTCACGTACTCATCGTGGACAGAGAAAATAAAGTTCAAGTGATCCCTGTAGCTCTTGGCATCCAAGGCGCGGATCGCGTGGAGATCACCAAGGGTCTGTTGGAAGGCCAATCGGTGATCGTCTCCGGGCAATCCAACTACCAGGCGGGCCAGGTAGTCCGGCCTAAGCTGAACACTATTTCGATGCCGAGTCAGGGAGGGGATCAGTAATGTCCTCCTTCGCCATCAAATATCCCTTCTTTGTACTCATGATGTGCTTGTTCGTGATCGTTGTCGGAGTTACCACAGTTGCGAGCATGCCTGTCGATCTTTTTCCTGAAGTTAACATCCCTGTGGTCGTTGTGGGGACGTTCTACGCTGGTATGCCACCGCAGCAGATTGAATCAGATATCACCAATAGTTATGAACGTTTCTTCACCTTGGGGAGCGGCATCGACCATATCGAATCGCGATCGCTGCCCGGCGTGAGCCTCATTAAAATCTATTTTCAGCCAGGCACCGATGGGAATGCAGCGGTCAGCAATATTTCGAACCTCGCTATGGCGAATCTACGCCGTCTTCCACCGGGAACATTACCCCCGGTAGTTTTGAAGTTCGACGCTGCTAACCTTCCTGTTTGTCTGATCACACTGAAGGGTCAAGGTCTTAATGAGACACAACTGAAGGATCTTGCACAGTTCACTGTCCGCAATCAGGTTGCCAATGTGCCTGGAGCTTCTGTACCTCAACCCTATGGCGGTAGGTACCGGCAGATTATGGTGTATGTCGATCCCGTAAAGCTCGAAGCGCACCAGATGAGTGTGATGGATGTTGTGGACTCGCTTAATAAGTCAAACCTGATTCTTCCTGCGGGCGACGTTCGCATCGGAATGAAAGACTACAACATTTACGCGAATAGCCAGGTGCCTGTCGTCGATCAGCTCAACGATCTTCCCTTGAAGACGGTCGGCAACGCGTCTGTGATGGTGGCGGACATTGGACAAGCGAAAGATGGAGGCCAGCTCCAGACAAACATCGTTCGCGTAGACGGTCAGCACTCGGTGTACATTCCTGTGTTGAAACAGGGCGGTAATTCGAACACCATCTCCATCGTCGCGGGTGTCAAGAAAGCGATTGCGAACCTGCTCGACATTCCGTCCGTGCTCAAAACGAACGTAGTGTTCGATCAATCAACGTTCGTCAAGATCGCGGTGAAAAACGTTATCAATGAAGGTACGATCGGGCTCTGCTTAACAGCCTTGATGATCCTGCTATTTCTCGGCAATGTCAGGGCGACCCTGGCTGTGCTCATCTCAATTCCCATTTCAGTTCTGGCCACATTTCTGGGATTGAACCTCGGCGGCAGCTCGATCAACACGATGGTGCTGGGTGGACTTGCTCTGGCCTTGTCGCGGCTCATCGACAACTCGGTAGTAGTTCTTGAAAATATTTTCCGCCACATGGAGATGGGAGAATCTCCGGTCGAGGCAGCGGAAAATGGTGGCAAGGAAGTACAGTTGGCAGTGCTTGCAGCAACGATCAGTACATGCATCGTCTTCTTTCCGGTGCTGCTACTGGTTGGAGTCAGCAAGTACCTGTTCACGGCACTGGCGCTCGCCGTGGTTCTCGCGTTACTTGCCTCCTACGTTGTCGCAATGACAGTGGTGCCGCTCTTCTGCGCTAAGTTCATCACCATCGACCCAGGCCATGTGCATCATCAGGACGGTACGCCAGAGTCGCACTCCGACAGTTCAGTCAAGAAGAGATCGCTGTCCCGGGTATTCCGGTTGGTGGTCGATAAGTTCAACATGGTATTCCGCAAAATGGAGACCTGGTACGAGGCAAAGGTCGCACAATCACTGGAACACGCTGGCATGGTTGTCACCATCATCAGCGTTGGCGTGCTGCTAAGTTTCATCTCATATCCGCTTATCGGTAAAGCTTTCTTTCCGCGTACCGATCCCGGCCAGTTCGTCGTTAACGTGAAGGTGCCTGCCGGAACGAGGATCGAAGTTACGGACGATTACATCGCAAAGATGGAACAGGATATTCGTGAGGTGGTTGCGCCAGACGACCTCAACATGATCGTCTCGAACATTGGCATAACTCCCGATTTGTCGGCCATTTACACATCGAACTCTGGAATGCACACGGCTTTCATTCAGGTCAGCTTGAAGGGAGAACATAAGACCGGCAGTTATGCATATATGCAGAAAGTGCGCGCGAAACTTGGTGTGGACTTTCCGGATGTCGCCACGTATTTCCAGGCTGGCGGGCTGGTCGATTCAGTGGTCAACCAGGGCAAGCCGGCACCCGTCGATATACAGATAGGTGGCAACAATTTAAAGCAGGCCTACCAAATTGCCCAGGAGACAGCAACCAAGCTGAAGAAGCTGAATTCTGTAAGTGACGTCCTGATTCCTCAGGATCTTGATTACCCTGGTCTCGAACTCAATATCAACCGTGAGCGGGCAGGCCTACTGGGAATTACACCGAAAGATGTTGTTGATAATGTAATTACGGCACTCACGTCCGACTCGGTCATCTCTCCCAGTTTCTGGGTCGACCCAAAGTCCGGTAACAGTTACATGCTGACAGTTCAATATCCGGAGTCGCAGATCAAAACGCTCACGGATTTTCGGCAGATCCCTCTCCGGTCGCCAGGAGGCGCTCATACGACGCCTCTACAGTCTTTAGCTGACATCCATCAGATTAACACTCCCACGGAAGTCGACCATTACCAGTTACGGCGCGAGTTCGACATCTACGTCATGCCTAAGAGAGAAGACCTTAGCCAGATCAATAAGCAGGTGCAAGACATCGTGAGTCAAATCCCACAGGCTAACGGCCTCACGGTTAAGGTTCGAGGAACCGTGCGCGACATGGAACAATCGTTCTCGAGCTTTGGGATCGGGCTCATTCTAGCCGTTGTCCTCGTATACCTGGTTCTTATGGCACAGTTCGCATCCTTCTCCAATCCATTCGTCATCCTGCTTGCCGTTCCTCCTGCCCTTGCGGGAGCGCTCGTCTTCCTGCTTGTCACCGGATCTACACTCAACGTGATGAGCCTGATGGGAATTGTCATGACGACCGGGATTGCGGTTTCGAACAGCATCTTGATCGTGGAGTTTACAGGCACATTACGCAAGGACGGCCGGGGTCTCAAGGAGGCGCTGATCGAGTCCTGCCGGGTACGCCTGCGCCCTATCTTGATGACGAGTCTCGCCACCATACTCGGGCTTATTCCGATGGCCCTGGCACTGGAGGCGGGCAGTGAACAATATGCGCCTCTGGCTCGAGCCATCCTCGGCGGTCTTTCTGTCTCGGTCGTCGTGACCTTGTTTCTAGTGCCGGCCGCATATCTGCTGATTCATCGCAAGGAAGAGCTCACGGCGAGAGCGAGGGTGGCCTGATCATGACATCACATCTGAATACACAAGTCAGACTGTTCGCACTATGCCTTATCTCTGCCGCGGAACTGCTAGGACAGGCCAGCGCACCAGGACTGCCAAACGCGCCGGGACACCAGTCCTTGGTGGCGCAGACTGTACCTTCTACGAGTTCCGCTTCAACCGCCCGATCTGCTTCTCCACTGGGCATCACGACCCGGCTTACTCGACTGGACGCCGAAAAGATAGCGCTGGCAAACAATCCGCGCATTCACATCAGTCAGCTCATTGCGAGGGTACAGCATGAAGCTGTCCGGGAACGTCGCGCAGACGAGTTGCCAAATTTGAACGGCAATGTGACAGGAGTCAAAGCAGTGGAGGCGAGTAGGGTTTCGAGTGGCTCCCTTACTGCCTCTCGGCTTCTCAACCATGCTGGCGGTGGTGTGCAACTCAGCCAGTTGATTACTGACTTCGGACGTACGCCGAATCTTATAGCGTCGGCAAAGCTGCAGGAAAAGGCCCGGCTTTCGGACGCGGAGGCCAGCAGGGAAGACATCGTCCTCGCGACCGACCAGATCTTCTACCAGGTGATCGAGGCACAGGACACGCTCAAAGTCGCGCAGCAAACTGTTTCAGCGAGGCAGACCTTGACGGACCAGGTAAGCGCCCTTGCTTCTGCCAAGTTACGTTCAGACCTCGATCTGAGTTTTGCGTTGGTAAACTTGTCAGAGGCCAAACTTCTGACACTCGATGCTGAGAACAATCTGAATGCAGCGAAGGCTGCCTTGGGCTCTGTGCTTGGATTCGATCGGCAAATGAACTTCGATCTGGTGGACGATTCCAGCTCCTCGGCACCCTTACCACCAGATGCGGACGCGCTTATCGTCCAAGCCATTCAGAACCGACCCGATTTGCAGTCACTTCATTTCATTGAACAAGCGGCCCAGAGATTCAGCAGGGCGCAGCGCGACCAGAAGCTGCCAACCATCAGTGCGCTTGGGGTGATCGGCGGAACCCCTGCAGGGTCGTCGACCTACTTCGACAGCAACTGGTACGGTGCCGTGGGTGCGAACGTTACTATACCAATCTTCAACGGTTTCCGGTTCTCTGCCCAGGCTGCGGAAGCATCTCTGCAGGCGCAAGCAGCTACGGAGCAGACGCGCGCTCTCCGCGATCAGGTCGTCCGTGATGTGCGGACGGCATGGCTCAATGCCAACACCGCACTTCAACGAGTTTCAGTAACGAGTGAATTGCTCAAGCAGGCCAACACCGCCCTGAACTTAGCGCAGACCCGCTATGATCTGGGTCTAAGTTCCATCGTCGAGCTGAGTCAAGCCCAGTTGCAACAGACACAAGCTGCCATCGGCAATGCAAATGCCCGATCGCAATACAGCTTTGCAATCTCGTCAATCAACTTCCAGACGGGCGTAAAGCCATGATCGAGAACTTCAAATTACGGGTCTTTCGGACTGTTGCAGAGACTCTCAACTTCAGCAAAGCGGCTGAAGAACTTCATCTCTCGCAACCTGCTGTCACGTCCCAGGTCAGGACGCTTGAAGAAGGACTCGGCATTGCACTGTTTGACCGCGTCGGCCGTCATGCAGCACTCACCCCAGCCGGAACGACGCTGCTCTTCTACGTGCGACAGATTGAAACCCTTACAAACGAAGCGCTTGTCGCGCTTGCTCCATTCGGAGTTCAAGAGGGTGTTGAACTTAACATCGGAGCCTCTCACACAATCGGGGTATACCTTCTTCCCGCCTTGCTTCCGCAACTCCTGGCAGACTGGCCTAAGCTGCGGATCCATATTGTCAGGCGGCAGCAGTACAGAGATCCTTAGTGCATTAGCGAATCATCAAATCTCGATTGGACTCATTGAAGCTCCTGCACATCGGCCCGACCTCAAGATTGAACGCTTCCTTGAGGACGAGCTATGTCTTATCATGCCTCCCACGCACCGCTGGGCAAACAAGGCATCACTCCGCGCGGCGGAGATCGTTCAGGAGCCCATTCTTTTGCGGGAGCCAGGCTCGGGTATGCGCCGGTTCGTTGAAGAGTACCTGGAAGTCAATGGAGTCTTGAGCCAGCAACTCCATACGACAATCGATATGAACTCGACCGAAGCAATTATCTCCGCGGTTGAGCATGGCCTGGGGCTTGGGTTTGTTCCAGTGATGGCGCTTGAGAAAGCGAAACAGACGGGCAGTCTCCGCATTGTGCCACTCGAAAACGGCCCTATCCAGCGGACGCTCAGCTTTGCGCTTCTCAGTGGTCCACTCAATGCTGGCCCCGTCCGCGATCTGATTGGCATACTTCGCTCTTTGCAGCCTCTTGAGAGATCCGCAACGCCAACTTAGGAGATGCAGCGATGAGCATTATCCTGTTTACCGCACTGATTTTCGGAACCTCCCTGTTTGCCGGTCTTCTCGGTGCACTTACCGGGCTGGGAGGGGGTGTCGTCATCGTACCCGTGCTTGTTCTTGTCTTCAAGGTTGACCTTCACTATGCGATTGGAGCATCGTTGGTTTCAGTGATTGCGACCTCTTCGGGAGCAGCTGCGGCTTACGTGAAAGAGGGTCTCTCTAATATTCGAATCGGCATGTTCCTGGAGATTGCGACGACGCTCGGAGCGCTGCTTGGCGCCTATCTCACTGCCAAGATCTCCAGCCACTCTATCGCCGTAGTTTTTGGTTCCGTGCTCCTCTACTCGGGCTATGCATCCCTTCGCAAAAAGCCTGAAAGCCTATCGGCGCCGGTCGTCAATCCGCTTGCGTCCATGCTCAAACTGAATGGCAGTCTCCCGTGTTCCACCGGAAACGAGAGCTATAGCGCACAGCGTGTACCGCTGGGATTTGGCATCATGTTCGGTGCGGGTACGCTCTCGGGATTGCTTGGAATCGGCTCTGGAGCGGTGAAGGTGCTCGCCATGGATCATGCGATGAAGCTGCCATTCAAAGTTTCGACGACTACAAGCAATTTCATGATTGGAGTGACGGCCGCGGCAAGCGCAGGAATTTATCTGTCGCGAGGTTATATCGCTCCGGGCATCGCGATGCCTGTGATGCTGGGCGTGCTCGGCGGCTCGCTGGTTGGATCGCGCTTGCTGGTAAGGGCGCGGGTGCCGACTCTGAAAGCTGTTTTCAGCCTTGTCATCGTTGCGCTTGGCTTTGAGATGATCTTCAGCGGTATTACGGGAAGGATATAAATGAGATCCATTACGAATGAAGAAATGGAACTTTCGATCAGCAACATGCTTCGATTTGGGATCATTCTTTCGGCCTTAGTGGTGTTCTGCGGGGGGCTTCTCTATCTGAAAAATACCCCGGCGACTCCTCCACCGTATGCCACATTCCGTCCTGAGATCTCATCGCTCCGAAGTGTCCGGGGGACCCTGCTGGGGAGCGCGCACTTAGACCCTGAAAGTGTCATTCAGCTCGGAATATTGCTCCTGATCGCGACTCCGGTCACGCGAGTTGCGTTCTGCATTATGGGGTTTGTAAAACAGCGCGATCACCTCTACATCGGCATCAGCTCCGCCGTGTTTCTTATTTTGATGTACAGCATGATCCAGGGAGGACGGTAATGGCTGTTTTCGGCAGCAGTTCCACCATCCAGCTCGACACCATCATCTTTGCGACAGACTTCTCTCCCGCTTCTCACAATGCAGGACTGTATGCCTCGGCTGTGTCGAAGCGGTTTAATACAGAGCTTGTCGTTGCACATGGATTCACCCTGGTCCAGGCGGCCATCGAAGCGGAAGTACTCAAGTCGAGACCGAGCCAGCAACGGATCGATCTCAAGCACGATCTCACTCTGGTGGCAGAGATACTGGAAGCGGGTAGAGGGAAGACGGAAGCCGTGTTGCTTTCCGGTGATCCTAACAAGGTTATCTCGGCTTATGCGCAAAGCCGGCATCCCTCGCTCCTTGTGCTGGGCACTCATGGGGGAGGCTCGATCGACCGCTTCCTGCTGGGCTCGACTGCGGAAGGAATTCTTCGCCAAACCATGGGAGCGGCACTGACTATCGGACCCCGTGTCGACATTCTTCAAGCTGGTGCACTCAACATCCGGAGAATTCTCTACGCAACGGATTGCTCTGCAGAAGCTGCCTACGCTGCCCCGGCAGCCATCGCATTAGCGGAAGTTTTTCAGGCCGAACTGGATGTGCTCAATGTCGTGCAGTCCACGAGCACCGAGCATCCCGAGCAACTCAAAAAACTCCAGGAGCATTTCTACGGTGCCGTGGAATCCAGACTTCCACATAGCGCAGAAAAGCTGTCAGAGCCGCATACCTTCGTCTGTGCGGGTGAACCAGCGAGACAGATCCTGAAACATATCGAGGAGCGAAGTATCGATCTGCTGGTGCTTGGCCTTCGTAGAAATACTCACCTCGGCATGCAGAACCGGACATCCGGAGCCTTTCCTATCATCGTTGCGGCTCCTTGCCCGGTTGTAACCGTGGCACACGGTTCAGCGATCGGATCGCCTGCTCGCCTCGATGCGTCTGAACGTAAGCCGGATTAGATGTTTGCTTTCGAAACAGGTTGATGGGGAGGCTGTATGGAGCGAACGAACGCGTCTCATGCAATCAGAAAGGCAGGGGCGATGGCGGCCCTGCTTGTGATTGCTATACTCTGCGGGAGTCAATGTGGCTTTGCGGAACGAGATACTGCTGTTCTCAACCTCGAGCCCCTGCCAGTCGGCGTGACCCTTCCGGTCCAACTGTCAAGGACACTTCGCGCCGGTAAAGTGCGGATCGGAACCACGATTATTCTGAAGACAACACAGCGCGTGCCTGTAGGGCAACATCTCTATCTCCAAGGAAATGCGGAGTTGCGTGGAGAAGTTATTGAATCGGATGCCGGTGATGGTACGTCCGCGAGACCTGCCACCCTGGCGTTACGATTCACCTCCTTGCGATACCACCATCAAAATGTCGCTGTGATGACGAAAGCGATTGCGATCGCCAACTTCACCGAGGTGGCCGACACCTTCCTGCCCGCGACGGGAGGACCCGACCGTGGTAATGCCAGCCCGGCGAGTTGGACCACCGCACAGGTTGGAGGCGACGAGGTCTACAGATCTGGATGGATCGGCGATGTCTGCGATAGCGTCATGCGGAAGGTAGGTTATGCCGATTACTACGGGGTCTACAGTCTGCCTGCGAAGCAGACTACAAATGACGGACCCACGCTGCCCCGGGCTATGGGTGTTTTTTCGACGACGGCTGCCGGGCTGTATGGTTTCGACGCAAACTCGACCTTGAGCTCAGCCGCGGGAGTTGTCACGATTGTTGGCGGCAGTAAGAACCTGATCGTTCGCAATGGGGACAACCTGCTCCTGGAAGTGATCGCCTTGCCACGAGAATAGACTGCGGACGCTGCAGGACGTAGCCAAGAATTGATCGGCTCTCTACCTAGACCGAAGATCACAGAGCAAGAGAAGATGAGCAAGTATCCAGACAAGTGCGGGTGCGGGAGCATCGAACAAATTGCGATGCGGTGTGCTTTAAGGAGAGAGCAAGCAGGGATCGTCCTGAGTATCCTGCTTTGCATGGTAACGTTCTCCGGGTGTGGATCTGGCCTGTATCAACCAATTCCGGCAACAGGACCATCGACATCACCGCCGGTCGCGACGCAAAGCGGTTCTGTGACGATCTCCCCGCAATACGCCGCGATTGGTCCAGGGGGAAGCAACCGGTTCAAAGCTACAGTGGGTGGGCCTGGAACGGTGCAGTGGCTGGTTAATGGCATCGCTGGAGGAAGTACATCTCTTGGAACGGTGGCTGCAACCGGGACTTACACTGCTCCCGCAATGCTTCCGCAATCTGAGAATGTAGTTGTGACGGCATCCGTGACGAATACGGCGCAGGCCAACTACGCCACTGCGGTGGTCTCTCTGCTGAGATCCGGTATTGTGGCCGGAACAATCAATCCGCAGGTAGCAAGTTACTCGATAAACTTGCCAGCGCCCGGCACGGCACATATCGAGTTTGGCGACAGTGTAGCGTATGGGCTGCCAACCTCCATGCAGGCGACTCCGCGGCAGACTGGGGGACCGGTGGTGATCCTTGTAGCTGGAATGCGTGGGAATACCGAATACCACATGCGAGCGCAGGTGGTCCTGAGCGATGGAGCTGTATTCACGGATACCGACCATGTCTTCACCACCGGGCAGCCACCGGAGGGTGCCCTCGTAAGCACAACGACTGCAGCGAACGGCACACCGCAGCCAGGTATTGAGATGTTTGATACGCTTAGGCCGCATGAGCTAGCCCAGGTGTTTGCAACCGACCTGAGCGGTCATGTGATCTGGACATATAGCTACAAGGGATCGCTTGAGGATTTCGTGCAGCCAATCAAGATGCTGCCCAACGGACACTTCCTGGTGCAGATCTCGTATGCGTCTTCGATTCCGGTGCTGAGGGGCGGAATCGTGACTCCGGGAACGCTGGATGAGGTGCGGGAGATAGACCTAGCGGGAAACACGATCCGGTCAGTGACCCAGGCGCAGATCGCAACGATGTTGACCGCGCAAGGGTATGCGTTGCAACTCGGAAGTCTGCATCATGACATGCTGCCGCTGCCGAATGGGCATCTGCTTCTCTTGTTCACCGCGAGCAAGAGCTTTACCGATCTGCCTGGATACCCAGGTCGGACGGATGTGCTTGGCGATGCACTTGTCGATGTGGACCAAAACTTCAATCCGGACTGGGTGTGGAACTCGTTCGACCATCTGGATGTGAGTCGGCATCCCTATATGTTTCCTGACTGGACACATGCGAATGCACTGCTGTATTCCGCCGACGATCACAATGTGCTGCTCTCGGTTCGGAACCAGAACTGGATCATCAAGATCGACTTCGAAGACGCAAAGGGGTCCGGGAACATTCTTTGGCGGCTCGGCGAAGGCGGAGACTTCCGGTTGAAGGGTGGCATCGATCCCACGAACTGGTTCTATGCGCAACACGGACCGAGTTTCTTCAGCTCCAATACGACGGGCGTGTTCAAACTAGGGTTGATGGATAATGGCAACGATCGCCAGTTTCCAGCAGGCGTGTTGTGCGGCGTTGGCGGCGCGGCACCCTGTCTTTATTCGAAAGCTTCTATTTTTCAAGTAAATGAGAATCAAAGGACCGCGACCCTGGTCCAACACTACGGTCCACCGGAAGCGATCTACAGCTCCTTTGGCGGCAACGTCGAGCAGCTCACCAGTGGCGATTTGGAGGTAAATCTCTGTGCGACTCCAAACGGATCGCTCGTGCAAGAGTTGCGCGGGCGGGATGGCGCACAACAGATTGTGTGGGAGGCCGTGACGAAAGGAACAAACCAGTATCGTGCGGAAAGATTTCCCAGCTTATACCCAGGCGTCCAATGGTAGCTTGCTCGTTTGTCTCAAGCTATCGTTGCCCGCTCAGCTGCTTCGCTAAGTGGTGATGACATGGAAATAGATTGATCCTGGCTGGCAGATGACGCATCCTCCCGGGGATGTTCACCTCTCCAATACATATGTCGTTCGCGCCCGATGTCCCCTTAGCGCCGCACCTTTCACTGTCGACACCGCCGCGCACAGACCCTGCGCCTGAGTTGGCGCCAGAATTCGCTTTACAGGGAAAGCTTTGGCGTCCACGCCGCGTGTTCATCACACCTGACGCGTTTGCGTTGCCCCATGGCCGTGCCATGCTCGAACGCGCCTCTTCATATGGGGCGGAGGTGACTCGTCTTAAGAGCAACCGGCTTATGAGTTTCATGGCAGAGACAGAGCAGAAGCGGTATGCGTTCGCAAAGACGAGCTTTGCGATTGTAGTCTCGCCGCCTGGACAGCGCAGATTGCAGCCGATTCCACCTTCGGCAGACTGGCAGTTTCATGTGGCGCAGGGATGCCCCGCGCATTGTCAATACTGCTACCTGGCGGGCTCGTTAAGTGGGCCGCCAGTGACGCGTGCCTACGCCAATCTTCCGGAGATCCTGGAAGGATTGAGGGCCTATGTGGGAACAGGCAAGATCACGTCGAGATCCCGCAACCGATCGCAGGAAGGAACGACATTCGAGGCTTCCTGCTATACCGATCCGCTCGGCATTGAACACCTGACAGGGGCTCTCGAGGCGTCCATATGCTTCTTTGGTGAATGGGATGCGCCGGTCCAGTTACGGTGGACAACAAAGTTCGACGCGGTGTCACGGCTTCTTTCGCTCGAGCATCAGGGACGAACACGGGCACGGTTCTCGATCAACGCCACGAGCATTGCGCGAGATTTCGAAGGCGGCACGGCGAATGTTGCGCAGCGGCTTGGCGCGCTCCGAGCAATGGCGCTGAAAGGGTACCCGGTAGGGCTGACGATCGCGCCGATCATGCCGATGCCGAACTGGAAACAGGAGTACGCCGGCCTTTTGACGGCGGTAGCTCAAGCAGTGCAGGGCATCGAGGCTCTGGATCTAACGGCTGAACTTATCACGCATCGCTTTACGCCGGGATCAAAGGAAGTACTGCTGGGCTGGTATCCAAAAAGCACTCTTGACCTGCGCGAGGAAGCGCGTGTGGAGAAGCGAACAAAGTTTGGCGGGTTCAAGTACGTGTACCCGAAGGACGCCATGGGCGAGATGCGCAGCTTCTTCGAGAGTTCGATTGCGACGATTTTACCAAAGGCGCGAATTCTTTACTGGACGTAGCTGTCGACCTTGTCTGTGCAGCCTCCTAAGTCGCGAAAGCTGGTCTGCTCAGATAAGTAAAGTGATTTCCCTCGCAAAGGGAGTCGATCCTTGCTGGCCGATTCTGCAGGAGAACGAGCTGAGGGAGGCGGCCCTCGCTCTTACAGGCTTGCGGCTCTTCGAGGCTGGTAGAGTAGGTTCGTTCCTGTTGCGGCAATCCTCTATGAGGAGAGCCTGTCAGATCACTGACGGCAGATGGCGATCGGAGAAGCTGGATGGCGAAGCGCCTTGTTGGTCGGCAATGTTGCTGGCATGGACGATGGGCTCTGATCCTGCTAGGATGCCCTGCATCCTTCCTCAAAGGGAACGCGCAGGAGACAGCGTCCATACAGCGTATCCACGGCGTCGTTATCAACGCTGTTACCAACGCACCCATAGCTCGAGCACTGGTCGTCTCTGGCGATCAGAGAATGGCGGAGCTGACGGATAGTCAGGGCAAGTTCGAGTTCGAAGCGAGGAGCTCGGCAAAACGTTTTCAGCCGGGAGAAGTTCCTCGCGGGGGACATGTTCTCCAAACCCTCTCCCGCTCAAATCAGCCTGTGTATCTCCTTGCGCGTAAGCCCGGTTATCGTTCCATGGAGAGACCAGCCGTCCTTGACCTGGACGACGCAGTTGCGCTCGAATCGGAGCTGCGCCTGAAGCTTACACCTGAAGGGATCGTGGCGGGACTAGTCACTGCTGCAAGAACTGAGACCCCGGCAGGCGTCATCGTACAGTTAATGCAAAAACAAGTCCTAGACGGATACGGGAGATGGCGAGCGATGCAGGTTACGCAGACAGATTCTCACGGCGAGTACCGGTTTGCGGACCTGCCGGCGGGTCAGTACAAGGTAATCACAAGAGAGTGGACGGAACGTGGAACCGTCCTGCCGGATAAAGGACAGCAGATGAGTGGGTATCCACCGGTTGCGTTCCAGAACGGAACCAGCGTGGCTTCCGCAGCGGAGATCCATGTGTCCGCAGGCAGTACCGTGCCGGTAAACCTGAACCTTCGCGCCGTGCCGTACTACCCCATCGAAATTCCTGTAGCCAATCATGTCGACGGCAACTTTCTTAACGTACTTGTAGAAGACGGGCAAGGCGGGTCCGGCTTTTCGCTCGGCTTCAACCAGCAGACGCATCGTGTAGAGGGAGCCTTGCCAAAGGGCCTGTACCATCTATCGTTGATCAGCTATGGCGAAGAACAGATGATGACGGCATTGGAGCTCTCGGTCGCTGGACCAATTCGTGGGGAGCCAATCTCCCTTACACCCGGCGCCGTCATTCCCGTCGAGATCCGTGAGGAGTACACAGCTGAGGGTCGCCGTGCAGGTGACGCGGGCGTTACAGCAGCTGTATCGAACGGATCCGAAAAGACAATCTCCAGTCAGATGCTTGCGCATTCCTTACAACCCGGTGAGCGCAGTGTGGAGGTTTACCTGCAACCACAGAGTGGAGATGCGAGTAGTGGAGCGGCTCTGAAGATTCCCGCGCCAGGCAACGCGTCTGGCAACGAGGGATTGGTGATCGAGCACGTCCGTCCAGGCGCCTACCGGGTAAAGGTCATGCCGCATCACGGGTATGCGTCGGAGGTCACGGCAGGGGGCGTCAATCTGTTACATCAACTGCTGGTCGTTTCTGCGGGCGGTGGTAGTCCTACGATTGAGATTACCCTCCGGGACGACACCGGCATGCTAAGTGGGACAACATCGCCGGCGGTGGTTGATCCGGACGCAAGCCTCTACGGGGGTTCCACCATAGTCTGGTGTTTCCCTGCGGAAGGAGACAGTCTCGGCCAGCCTGTCCAAAGCTTCTCCACCCCTGAGGGCAGTTTCGTTACTCCCGGCATGGCGCCGGGAAGATACATCGTGCTGGCTACGCGCTCGTCCATGCAGAACCTGGAGTATCGCAATGAGGCGATTATGAAGCAACTTGTATCGAAGGGAACTAGTGTCACGCTGGCCCCTGGGCAGAAAGCCAATGTAACGTTGCCATTATTATCTATTGAGCAGGAGTGACGTGGTGAGATCGCCTGTGCATTCGCGTGCTTTCCGCAGTACAGCCTGTACTTTGCTGCTGCTATGCCATGGTGCATCCTGCCTTATTGTGCAACAGAGGCTCCAGGCGCAAGCTCCCGTGACTAGAGACCAAGCAGGCAAACTAAACACCTATCGGATTGCCGGACACATCGTGAGTGCGCTGGACGGACATCCTTTGCGGGAGGCGACGGTGACGATCTCGGAGGTACGGAGCGGACGCTTGATGACTTCCATCGTCTCCGGCCAGGTTGGCGAGTTCGCCTTCGGCAATCTTGCGGCTAGAAAATTCTCGCTGGCAGGTGCGGCGAACGGTTATCTTGACGCTACCTTCAACCAGCATGAGCAGTTCTCGACCGCCATCGTCACCGGAGCGGGCGTGGATACCGAGTCGCTGATCCTCCGTCTGCAACCTTCGGCTTCGCTGAGTGGTAGGGTACTCGATGAGGCCGGGGAACCGTTGCGGGCGGCGCGCGTGACGCTTTACCGCGAGATCCATAGTTCGGGCAGGAGCCAGATTCACGAGGTGAAGTTTACGCAGACAGACGATCGCGGGGACTACACGATGGGATCGCTCGCAGAGGGGAAGTACTTTCTCGCCGCAAAGGGCGTGCCCTGGTATGCAACTCATCCTCAACTGCATGCCGAAGAGGGAAACTCTCCGATCGTCACCGGTGTCGATCCAAGCCTGGATGTCGCGTACCCCCTGACCTTCTACCCCGGCGTGACCGACTCCCGTGCAGCTTCACCGATTGAAATGAAGGGTGGCGAGGAGTCGCGTGTCGATCTCCACCTTGCGCCGGTACGAGCCGTGCGCATCACGATCCACACGACCCCGGGCGAGCGGGGCGTCTCTTACCTGCAGATGCGGACACCGGTCTTTGACGGCTTCGAAATGGTGATGGGGCAGATGCAGACCTCCAGCTATGGCACGGAGATCGTCGGGCTACCCCCGGGTCATTACCTGATGCAGCAGACAGATCCGAAGACGGGAAGCCCTTCGCGGCTTAGTACCATTGACCTTACCAGCGGCTCAGCTGAGATAGACGCGATTGCAGGAGAGGCTCCGGCTACGCTGAAGGTCACACTCGAAGAAGAACATGGGGCGAAGCTGCCTGCCCGCATGCGAGTCACACTTCGTGGAACTGCCGTTGAAGGCGTGAGGAGCCAGATCACCGCGAAGGACGATGTCACCTTTGTCGGAGTGCAGCCAGCCGAGTACCGCTTCTCCGTCTACGGTGAGAATCGTATCTATCAGGTTCGGCGCGTGGAAGGAGCCAGCAAGGGGCTTTCGAAAGACCATCTACATGTGGAAAGTGGGGAAGCGGCGGAGGTAAAACTGGTGATTGCGGCCACGGCTACCACAGTTGAGGGACTAGCGTTGCTCAAAGGCAAGCCGGCGCCTGGAGTCATGATCGTGCTGGTCCCCATCGATGCCACCGAAGATGTGGAGTTTTTCCGTAGAGACCAGAGTGACCTGGACGGCACCTTCCTGCTCCCAGAGGTGACCGCAGGACGATACATCGTGGTGGCAATAGACGATGGATGGAAGCTGGAGTGGGGTAAGGCGGACGTGCTGGCGCGCTATCTTGCGAAGGGCGTTGCAGTCGATATTCCTGCAAATGAGCGACACTCTGTTCATCTCCAAAATGCGATTGCAGTGCAGGCCCGCTGAGCATCTCTCCTGTGCACCAAAGCCAGCGATTCCAACTTGCACTGGAGGGAACCCGATAGCTCTACAATGGCACGTCAGGCTAAGTGAATCGCTGAGGTGATCTAAACTCCTATCCGCCGGACCCGACATCCACAAGCTGCGGATTACCGGAACTTACCGCGAGGACATTCCATTTTGAATCGGCGATCATTTCTGAATAGTGCAACCAGGATATCTGCATCGTTAGCTCTGCTACCCGCAGTGCAAAGTTGGGCGAGCCGTGAAACGCTGGTTTCAATTCGCCTCAGGCATGCAGATCCCACCGTGTATATTCCTGCAGACTTCATCGGTTTCGGCTACGAGATGTCGTCGGTTGCTTCGATCGGCTTGCTGAGTGTGACAAATCGAAAGTACGTGCGGCTGGTAAGAAATCTCGGCCGCAAGGGCGTATTTCGAGTGGGTGGTATCGTAGCCGACTTTACGCGCTATCAGCCGGAAGGAAGCGCCGTCTCCGAGCCGAAGAATACGATTGTCACGCGCGCGAGCCTGGAGCAGTTCCATGCTTTTCTCAAGCAAACAGGATGGACGGCGATCTGGAGCCTCAACTTTGGTCGTGGCTCTCTCGACGATGCTGTAGTAGAGGCGAAAGATGTCGCCGAGGTATTGGGCGCTAGCTTGAAGGCTATTGAGATCGGCAACGAGGTAGAGAACTATGGTAGAGGAGAAAAGCCTTTACGAAAACCACCGTACAGTTACGAAACCTTCCGCACTGAGTATGAGACATGGCATGCAGCAATTACGAAGGCTGTCCCGAACATACGTTACGCCGCGCCCGATACTGCAGCATCGACGGAATGGGTGGAACGTATGGCAAGCGATCCACGAGGCGAAGTGCAACTGCTTACCACCCACTACTATCGGGGAGGCCAGCGCCAAGGAACTGCCGAGCAGCTCAATTATGCTGATCCCGATCTCAAAGCAAAGCTGATCAGGCTTAGGCGCGCTTCACAGGACAGCGGCATTCCTTGGCGCATGTGTGAGACGAACTCTTTCTTTGGCGGCGGTCGCCCGGGTGTCAGCGATACCCTGGCAGGCGCTCTTTGGACACTCGACTACATGCTGCTTCTGGCCCAGTACGGATGTGCTGGAGTCAATATTGAAACGGGCATGAATCAACTTGGATTTATCAGCTCGTACTCTCCTATTCAAGACAACGGCAAGGGCGTCAATATGGCTGGCGTTCCGTACTACGGAATGCTCGCGTATGTATCCGCACTTTCGAACGCCCGGGGAGTTATGCCTGCTGATGTGGATACCCGAGGAATTAATCTATCCATCTACATTCTCGGATCTGGGAACAAGCCGCGTGCAGTTGTTGCGGTCAACCGTGACAGTTCGCGGGATGCGCATCTTTCCCTTACAGAGCTGGGGATGAGCAACATGAACGTCCTCCGGCTGTTATCCCCATTGCCAGATGACACGAGGAGAGTGACCTTCGGAGGCGCATCCGTTGATGAAGACGGGCGATGGCGGCCGAGTGTTGTGGAGCGGATTCATCAGGGACGCGTCCTAGTACTTCGAATGTCCGCGATTGTGATTCATTCCGCAGATTCGCACGTTCCCACTTAGGGATTAGATTATTTTTGTTGAGCAACGCATCCCTTACCGGCTGAAGTCGCACTCATCGACACGGCTTACCGCGTAGCTGACGTTGTCCTTCAAAATAGAAAGTGATCTGGGAATTCCTAATGTAGGACAGATAAGTGTCATTCCCTTTTCAGCTCAATGAAGAGAACGGCAGCGCTTCTCTTTGCAAAACGCCAAGTGATAACGGCGACGATTGATGGGCTTGCTGAAGCTCTTGAAGTGACCAGCCTAAGCGACATGGGAATGTCATGCCACAAGCGATTTCGTTCGTTGCAGGATTCAAACATCGCAACTTACATTTCAATACGGAAAAACTTTCGAAACTTGACAGCATCCATCACGCTCTGTATTGTTCCCCATCAAAAGCCAGAAGCGATTTGGTTGGCGGCACACGGACAAAGCGGACGAGGAGACGGACGAAAATGCCGATCGACTAGCGCATCCAGAACATCTTGGAGGACACATGGAACGTCGTTTCTCGTTCGTATATAGATTCTGCATAGTAGTCACGCTGCTCGTCGTTGGCGCTGGATACAGCTATGGACAGGCCGCCTCCACCGGTACTATTTTGGGCAGGGTTGACGATGCGAGCGGAGCCATCATTGCGAACGCAGGCGTAACGATCCTGAATACCGCAACGGGAATCGCGCAGAGTGTAAAGACGAATCAGGCCGGCGAGTACACGGTGCCAGAGCTGAAGCCAGGCACCTATAGAATTACGATCCAAGCTCCGGGATTCGGGTCGCAGATTAGTAATTTGACGCTGGCCGTTGCGCAACAGGCTCGCATCGACGCGGGACTGAAGCTCGGCGGTGCGGTGGAAACGGTCAATGTTGAAGCATCGGGAGTGCAGCTTGATACCGACACCTCGTCGGTGTCGCAGCTCGTCAGTGAGAAGCAGGTGAACCAGCTTCCGCTGAATGGCCGGAACTTTCTGAACCTTCTGTTCATCGGCGCCGGTGCGGTGCAGACAGTTGGGGAGCAGGGCCAGCAGCGCTCCGGCGAGGGCAACGCGATCAGTATCAACGGTGGCCGTCCGGAATCGAACAACTATACCCTTGACGGTATCGTGAACACCGATACGGCGCTTAACACGCCGGCGGTTATTCTGTCGCAGGATGCAATTCAGGAGTTCAAAGTCCAGAGCGAGACGTACTCGGCGGAGTTTGGCTTCAGCGCGAATCAGGTGAACATCGTCAGCAAGAGCGGGACGAACAAGCTGCACGGCGCTCTCTTTGAATTCCTGCGGAATGACGCGTTCGATGCGAACACTCATTTTCAGGCACAGAAGCCGGTGCTGCGGCAAAACCAGTTCGGCTACGTGCTGGGGGGCCCAGTTTTCATTCCCAAGCTATACGACGGCCGGGACAAGACCTTTTTTCTTGCGAACTATGAAGGCTGGCGAATCAAGGCCGGGACAAGCCCCACGAACACCTTCGTCCCGAACCCGACGCAGTTGGCCGGCGACTTTTCGACGTCCGGTCTGCCAGCCTTCAATACGCCAGCGTGCACCGTTGCGCTGAGTGCGGGCAATCCGTGCCAGCCAGTTGACCCGCTGACGGGGCGGCCTTTCCTGAATAACACTATCCCGGGGAGCCGTTTCTCGAATCTCGCTAAGGTGACACTGGGGGCGAAACTCTTTCCCGCGCCGAACGTCCCAGGCGTGACCGGCGGATATGTGCTGCGGACAGTTCTGCCGAACAGTACTGATCAGCAGACATATCGGCTCGATCAGAACCTGAAGCGCTTCGGATCAATCTTCGGCCGATATACACGGGCGCAGTACATCGTGAATAGTGCCGGGACAGTATCGGTTCCGTTCGGTTTCAACGTATTCACCGAAAACTCGACAAGCTGGGAGGTCTCGCACACTATCAGCCTCGGGCAGAACAATGTCAATAATGTGCGCTATGGTCAGCTCAGTGCCAAGTCGATCCAGGGCGTTAACCCTGCACCTGTCTCCGATGTCAGCGCGCTGGGGCTTGCCTCAACCTTCACCAATCTGGCAGATTACGCGCGAGGGTATCCCAACGTCTCGATAGGTGGATTCAACGGAAGCGCGGGAAGTCCGGGCAACAACCCTACAACCAGTGACATCCCAACCTGGGAACTTGCGGATTCGCTGACGTCAATTCACGGTAAGCATACATTCAGCATCGGCTTCGATTATCGAAGCTGGGTGCAGAAGCGCAACCTGTCCGGGAACTTCCTTGGATCGTATGGCTTCTCCAGCGCGACCATTTTGACCAATGGCGGCGTAGCCACCGGGAAGCAGACGAACACGGCGAATCCCTGTTCGACTGCCTACTGCGGTACGGGGAACGCGACAGCAGACTTTTTATTAGGCTACTACTCGGGCGCGTCGACATTTCAGCCTGGGCCTTTTAGCGCATCTGGCGTCTCTGGCAACTTGAACCAGTTTCACTTCAAATACTTCGGTCCATACTTCCAAGACGACTGGAAAGTAACGAGCGACTTGACGCTGAACCTCGGAATTCGCTGGGATTACCGGACGGTTCCGTATGAGAGCGACAACAAGTTGTTCTGGGTCGATAGCGCGAACGCAGCGGGCGGACTCTGTTTTGCTAATCCGACGCTAGTGACGGATGGTATTGCGCCGGCAGGGAATGGGTTCTACCGGTACTGCGGCCGCAACAATCCGCGGGCGCCGTCTAAACTCCCGTTCGCGCCACGGCTAGGCTTTGCGTATCGCCCGTTCGGTGATAACAAGACGGTGGTTCGGGGTGGCTATGGCATCTTCTTCGACTCCTCGGAGACGCGCGAGATCGATAACTCGGGCGACCTCTATCCGTACGTGGTACGGACGAGCATCAATCCCGTGACACTCCCCGGTGCGCCGAAGCTGACGAACAATCTTTTCCCAGCGACTGCCGCGCCGCATACCGTGAGCGTGGCAACCGATGGTGGGCAGTTCATCGCCGTCATCATTTCGGAGAATCCGATCAACCCCTACGTTCAGCAGTTCTCGTTCTCGGTGCAGCGGGAGCTGGCTGCCAATACGACACTTGAGGTGAATTACGTTGGGAATAAGGGAACGCACCTGCTCGATCGCATTAACATCAATCAGCCTCTGCCCGTCGCAAGTCCGGCCTTCTGCGATGCCAGCCAAGGCATCGGGGGCGATTGTCCCCAGGCCGGCCGGCGGCCGCTACCAAATTTCACGAACACGACCGGAACTCTCGACAGCCGCTGGATCGGCTACTCGAACTACAACGCAGGCAACGTAAAGGTGGAGCGCCGCACCTCGGACCTTGCGGCCCTGGTGGTGTACACGTACTCGAAGAGCATGGACGACAAGTCGGCTGCAGCGGGTATCGGTGCGACGAACGGCTTTGCCGGACACCTCAACGACCGCAACCCGTCGCTGGATTATGCACGATCGGACTTCGATGTGGGTCAGCGATTTGTAGCTAGCTTCGTATACAACCTGCCGATCGGCACGGGCAAGAAGCTGCTTGGCACGGCAAACCGCGCGAGCGATTTGGTGGTTGGTGGGTGGTCGGTTACGGGCATTGGGACCTTCCAGAAGGGATTCCCGTTTTCGGTACAGGCGAACGACAAATACGGCTTGCTCTCGGCGTATAACCAGCGCGCCAACTTAGTAGGAAACCCCAACGGCGGCTTCACGAAGGGCTTGAACCAGTGGTTCAATACCGCGGCCTTCTCCCAGCCACTGGCCGGGGCATTCGGGACGAGCGGCCGTAATATCCTGCGGGAACCGGGTATTAGCAACTGGGATATTGGCGCACTTAAAAATATTGAATTGTTCGAGCGGCTCAACCTCCAGATGCGGCTGGAAACCTTCAATACGTTCAATCACGCGCAGTACGGGGTGGATCCGAGTTCTCCGACCGCAGCGGCATCAGGACCTGGAACCGGCGCTATCGACCGCAACGTGAACGACCAGACAGCGCTGGGCAGTACCATCAACACCTTCGGCCAGGTTATCTCGGCGCGACCTGGACGGGTGGTGCAGCTTGGGGCGAAGGTTACCTTCTGATTTGGTTGAGGATCTCTCGTCAGAAGAGCAGGCGGTTGCTCGTTTTTCAGCTTGTTTCAATGGATCGAAAGGCAGAGATGACACTGTGTAAGCGGCATATGCAAATGGCAATCCTGACAGTTGCAGGGATTGCAGGCATGAGATCGGCATGGGCGCAGGCGGCGCCCGGTCCCGATGAGGTAAAGGTTGACTGGACGAAGACAGTTACAATCTCGAAGTCCACACCAACTTTACAGGTTGTGGTGAACCCCATGCTGCTGCGCGGGGCCAAGCTGCATGATGGGGCGTTCCGGGCGCTGCATGCGCTTGGCGCTGATTATGTGCGGTACGTTCCATGGCTTCCCTATCCGCGTCAGGCGGTCGCGGAGCTTGCGCCTCCCGTCGACGGTATGACTTCGTGGGACTTCACGCATATCGATCAGACGCTCGATGACTTTATGAAAGCTACGGAGGGTCACAGTGTAGTGCTGAACTTCAGCACGATACCGGCCTGGATGTGGAAGACCGATAAGCCGGTAGCGTATCCGGACGATCCGAATCAGGTGTTCTGGAAATACACACAGGGCACGGAGTTGCGCGATCCTTCAATGAAGGAAGTCTCAGAGTATTTTGCCCGGCTGCTGGCGTGGTACACGCAGGGCGGATTCACGGATGAAGTCGGCAAGCGGCACGAATCCGGACACCATTACAAGATCGCATATTGGGAGGTGCTGAATGAGATCGAGTTCGAGCACCACTGGTCCCCGGAGATGTACACGAAGTTTTATGACAGCGTTACGGCGGCGATGCTCCGGGTAGATCCAAAGCTGAGGTTCATGGCGCTGGCGCTGGCGCAGCCGACGGTGGGAGAAGGGCCGGGGATGTTCGAGTACTTTCTAAACCCGGCGCACCATAAGGCGGGGACCCCGATTGATTTCATTACATATCACTTCTACGCGACGCCAACGTCGGATCAGACAATCGACAACTGGCAGTACACCTTCTTTGACCAGGCGGAAGGCTTCCTCGGGACGGTCCGCTATGTCGAACAGATCCGCAAGCGCTACATGCCTTCGGTAAAGACGGACCTGAACGAATTGGGCGTGATTCTCAGCGAGGACTCAAAGGAGATTGAGCACCCGGGCTACGTTGCGCAGCCGGAGCCGGCGGGCTACTACAATCTGGCCGGGTCCATGTATGCCTATCTGTATATGCAGGGCGCACTGCAGGGCATAGATGTGCTGGGCGAGTCGCAACTGGTCGGGTACCGATCGCAGTTCCCGAGCGTGAGTATGATCAACTACGACACCGGGGAACCGAATCCGCGCTACTGGGTGTTAAAGCTGCTGAAGGACAACTTTGGCCCCGGCGATAAGCTGGTCGAAACGATCAATGCAGAGCACGGCTACGCGGTGCAGGCCTTTGAGACCTCTCGGGGCAAAAAGCTGCTGGTGCTGAACAAGCGCGAGCGCGAGCAAACGGTGATGCTGCCCCAGGAGGTCGATGGCGCCAGTGTGACGCTGGTCTCGCAGGCTACGAAGGACGGTGAGCCAGCCAAAGAGACGATCTCCGGACGTATGTTGCAACTGCAGCCCTTTGAGGTAGCCGTTGTGGCCTATCGTTGAGATGGCGTGAGACGGTGGAAGAAGATCGGCTGAGGCGTGATTCGCAGGATGGATGACCGGGGCGGGAATGTCAGGCAGGGACGAAGGCGAGACCGGGGGCTATATGGCAGTAGAAGGACGACGGAAGGGCAGGGTCGCCGCAATTGCCTGCTTTGCAGCAATGTGCGGGTTTGCGCCCTCTGCCGTAGCAGCTCATGCACCGGGTGTGGCGAAGCCGACGGGGCTTCGCTGCGACTCGCTGATCCAGCCGCTGGGCATTGACACGGCGAAACCCGTGCTCTCGTGGAGGCTTGTGGACGATCGCGATGGGGCGAAGCAGACGTCGTACGAGATCACGGTCTCGAGTTCGGCTTCGGGAAAGGCCAAGATTTGGGATAGCGGCCGGATCACTTCGGCCCTGTCGTCCGGTGTGCCATACGGGGGTCCGGCCCTTGAGCCGTCGCACCGCTACTTCTGGCGGATCGCAGCCTGGGACAGGAACGGCAAGGCCTACCCGGTGAGCGACACGAGTTGGTGGGAGACTGGATTAATGGAGCCGACAAACTGGAAGGCAGTGTGGATCGGGCATGAGCCTGCGGAGTTGCACAGCCTGCGTGAGTCCCATGCGGCTTGGATCTCGAATGCCAAGGTGCCGGGTTATGCGACAAGGGGCGATACGCACCACGATTTTCGCTTCCAATTTTCGCTGTCGAAGCCGGTGGAACGAGCCGACCTCTACACAACCGGGGAAGATGCTACATCGGCGTGGGTGAACGGCAAGCAGGTTCGAGTGGCGGAGGCCCTCCCGAAGTGGAAGCAGATGCCTTGGGGTACGTATGAGAAGCAGGAGGTGACGGCGGAGTTGCGCGCGGGAGCCAATCTGATTGCGGTGGAGGTGACACACTTCGACGTCTCCAGCGGAAAAGCAACCCCTGTGGATACGCAGACGCCAATGAGCATGTGCCTCTATCTCGTGTATCGCGACGGGACGACGGAACTGCTCTCAAGCGCCAGTCCGGGATGGAAGGCGAGCCTGAACGCGGAAGGAGACTGGTACGCACCCGACTTCGCCGACGTGGCGTGGGCTGGGGCAGAGCGATACGTGCCGCACGCCGATAGCTTTGGCGCGCGCAGCGAGGGTCTGCCCTGGCCGACTGGACCGGTCGCCATACTGCGGCGCAGCTTCGAGGAGCGCAAGCCGATATCTTCGGCACGCTTATATGCCACGGCCATGGGAGCGTACAAGTTTCACCTGAATGGCGAGGTCGTGGGTGACCAGATCCTCGCGCCAGGGTGGATGGACTTCCGCGAGCATGTGCCGTATCAGGTATACGATGTGACGAAACAGGTACACGCGGGTAAAAATGCCATCGCCGCACTGCTTGCGCCGGGATGGTACAGCACACCGCTGATGTGGTCTCGGCAGGGCAATAACTACGGGGCCACGCAGCCGGCATTGAAAGCAGAGCTGCGCATTGAGCACACGGACGGCTCGGTCGAATGGATCGCGACCGACGACGCGTGGAAGGCAGATATGTCGGCCATCACGACAGCGGAGATCTACGATGGCGAGACCTTTGACGCACGCGCCGTGCAGCGCGGATGGGATACGGCCGCGTTCGCTGCAACCATGTGGTCGCCGGCTACACTCGTGCGTCCGAAGGAGCCGCGCATCGTCGCTCAGTACTTCGACCCTATCCGGCAAGAGCGCATGATGACTGCGAAAGAGATCACTAGTCCCGGACCCGGTGTGTATATCTTCGACTTTGGTCAGAATCTTAGCGGCGTGCCGCGCGTGCACATCGTTGGTCACCGCGGAGAAGATGTAAAGCTGCGTTTCGCTGAGGTGCTCAACGCGGATGGCACCATGTATGTCGAGAATCTGCGGACGGCGAAGGCGACCGACCACTTTATTCTTGCTGGCACGGGAAGCGTTGAGACCTACGAGCCGCAGTTCACCTTTCACGGTTTTCGCTACATGGAGATTACGGGCGTTGACCGGAAGCCCACGCTCGATGCAGCGACGATTGCCGTACTGCATACCTCGGCTCCCTTTACGACCACTTTCGCGACAGGCGACGGCATGGTGAACAAGCTCTGGACCAACGTGCTCTGGGGTCAGAGATCCAACTTCGTCGGTGTTCCGACGGACTGCCCACAGCGCGACGAGCGGCTCGGCTGGAGCGCGGATGCCCAGGTCTTCTGGCGCACCGCAACATTTAACATGGACCTGACAACTTTCAGTCAAAAGTATGCCGCCGACCTTCGCGGCACGCAGGTGAACACGGCGCTCTACGGAATCTTTGCTCCCGGAACCAGCACAGCAAATCCCGGCTATGGCGCGGCCTGGAGCGATACTGGTGTCATCATTCCCTGGACGGGATGGATCCAGAGCGGCAACCGCAAGATCATCGACGAAAACTGGCAGGGAATGGAGGCCTATGTCGGCAAGATCGAACAGGAGAACCCCAGCCACCTGTGGCGCAACGGGTATGGTGCAGCCTTCGGCGACTGGCTGACTCCGACAATCACAACGCCCGAGGACCTGCTCGCAACGGCTTATTGGGCGTACGACACATCGCTGATGCGGCAGATGGCACTGGCGACTGGACGGACATCGGAAGCGACACACTACCAGTTGCTGTTTGAGCAGATCCGAGCCGCGTTCCGGAAGGCGTACGTGCGCTCGGACGGCTTTGTCGGTGCGAATGATGCGTATGCGAGCATTCCCCCGCCGACGATGCATGCTGCTGACGAGATCACTGACAAGAAGAAAGTAGTTGAAACGCAGACGGGCTACGTTCTGGCGTTGCACATGGATCTGCTGCCGCACGAGCTCCGCGCCGCAGCAGCGGAAAAGCTGGTACAAAAGATCGCGGAGAACCATTGGCTGCTAGGCACGGGATTTCTGGGAACGCCGTATCTGCTCGAAGTATTGTCGGACACCGGGCACAGCGATGTGGCGTACCGGTTGCTCCTCAACAAAGACTATCCATCGTGGGGTTACTTGATAGAGCACGGTGCGACGACGACGTGGGAGCGCTGGAATGGCGACCAGATGCGGAATGATCCGAGCATGAACTCTTACAATCACTATGCCTATGGCGCAGTGGCCGAGTGGATGTACCGCTATGCAGCGGGAATTGATACGACTGCGGACGATGCGGGTTTTCACACGGTGGCGCTGCACCCGAACTTCGATTCGCGTCTCGGCCACCTCGAGTTTATGTACGACTCGGCCTATGGGCCGATCAGATCGGCATGGGCGGTGCGCGGCATCGATGTGGGGTGGAGCGTTACCGTGCCGCCGAACACGACGGCGCGCCTATCTATGCGCAGCACCAATGCAGGCTCGTTTACACTTGACGGCTTGCCCATTGAGCGGAGTGCGAGGGTGAAGGCAGACGGTGAGGACGTCTATCTTCTACCCGCAGGACGCTATCACTTCAAAGCAAAACTTAGTTCCTCAGAGCACCCAGAGGTTGCGGTCAACACTCGGTAATCCAGCACAGTAGACGAGGATTCGTTATGTTGTCAATCTACTTCCACCGCTCCACATACTGCATTGCATTTGTTGTTCTTTGTGCGAAGAATCTCTAGGAAGGAACACGGTGAAGATGCGGATGTCACGCTGTGAATGAACCCGATTGGGAAGGCGATCGCGCGAGAAATCCCGTCCTGCTCTTACTGCTCATTTTGTTAGTGTTGCAGGACATGCAGGGGCAGACGCATTCGAGCACAGCATCCGAGACGCTCTATGCCGAGGCCCAGAAGGCGCTCGCAGCTGGTCGCTTCGCGGAAGCGCATGAAGACTATCAAAAGCTGAGCAAACTAAGCCCGGGGATCGCCGAGATCCATGCCACGCTAGGCGCTATCGAGTATCAGCAGAAACTCTTCCCGGAAGCGCTTGAGGAACTGAACAAAGCACGCCGGCTGAAGCCTGACCTGCCCCGTCTCAGTGGGCTGATCGCCATGTCGCTTTCCGAGCTTGGCCGCTTCGAGGAGGCGCTTCCCGGCCTCGAAACAACCTTCAAGGAGACAGCAGATCTACAAATCAAGCGCATGAGCGGCCTTCAAATCGAGCGGGCCTACACCGGCCTGCATCGCGAGGCCGATGCTGTCGAGGTCGCGTTGACGCTGCAGCGGCTCTTTCCCGAAGATCCCGAGGTGCTCTATCACAACGAGCGCATCTTCGGCAGCTTCGCATACCTGACCGTGCAGCGGCTGGTGGAGGTGGCGCCCAATTCCGTGTGGCGGCACCAGGCGCAGGCCGAGGCGCTGGAGGCGCAGGGCTCGCACGACGCGTCCGTCAACGAGTATCGCGCTATCCTTGCAACCGACCCGCGACGGCCCGGCGTTCACTACCGCATCGGTCGTGTTCTTCGCGAGCTTGCGCACGACCGGCACGATCCCGCAGATCTGACCGCCGCCATGGCGGAGTTCCAGGACGAGCTGAAGATCGATCCGGAGAACGCCAGCGCACTGTATGAGGTGGGCGAGTTACACCGGCTCGCTGGAGAACTCGAACTAGCGCGGAGCCGCTTTGCCGCCGCTCTGAAGATTTACCCCGACTTCCCGGAGGCGAACCTCGGTCTGGGGACCGTGCTCTCCGACCTGCACCAGCCAGCCGAGGCCCTCGTGTATCTGAAGCGAGCCGTTGCCAGTGACCCTGGAGACGAGGCCATCTGGTATCACCTCTCGCAGGTAGAACGTTCTCTTGGACACACCGCGGCGCAGCAGCAGGCGCTGGCGCAGTTTCGCCGACTGCACGAGCACGGGCTGTCACAACCTCTGGTCTCGCCTCGCGACGTAAGCCGCCAGGAGATCGAAGGCGCATCGCCGGAATAAGGTCAAAAGAAAGCCTGGCTGCCGGTGTGATCGTGGAGCAGGAAGGAAGAAAAAGATGGACGGTAACTACCGGAAGCTCACGATCGGTCTCGTCGGTATTGGCCTAGAGGCGTACTGGAGCCAGTTCGAGGGCCTCGAAGATCGATTGCTCGGCTATCTTGCCGAGGTCGAGGGCAACGTCGCAGGTCCGACACGCACAGTGGTGAACTTGGGTATGGTTGATACGCCGCAGAGGGCGCTTGTGGCCGCGCATGCCTGCCGCCGCAGCGACATCGATATTCTTCTGGTGTACGTCACGACGTATGCGCTCTCATCGACGATCCTCCCTGTAATCCACCGCGCCAGGGTCCCAGTGATCCTGCTCAATCTGCAGCCCGCGCCTGCGATCGAGTACGAACGCTTCAACCTCATGGCTAGCCGTACCGCAATGACGGGCGAGTGGCTGGCGTACTGCAGCGCGTGCCCGATTCCCGAAATCGCCAATGTTTTGCGGCGGCTTGGTCTTCCGTTCCAACAGGTGACGGGCATGCTCCGCGACGATGCCGTCTGCTGGGACGAGATCGAGGGCTGGCTGCGCGCCGCCGAGGTCGTGCATACCCTCGCGCACAGCCGCCTTGGCCTGATGGGCCACTACTACAGCGGTATGCTCGATATCGCGACGGATCTGGTCCAGGTAAGCGGACGGTTCGGTCTTCATATCGAGATTCTCGAGATCGACGAGGTAACAGGTCTGCGCCGGAAGATCGACGGATCTGCGGCGGACCAATCCGCAGTGCAGGCGAAGCTGAAAGTCTTTCACGAGTTCTTCGAGGTTGAAGAGGATTGTTTGCAACACGAACTTGAGCGCGCCGCCATTACCGCGGTTGCGCTCGATCGCTTCGTTGCCATTAACGAACTCGACCTGCTCGCCTACTACTACAAAGGTAATGGTGTGCCGGAGAACGAGGACACCATGAGTTCCATCATCCTTGGTTGCTCGATGCTTACGGGGGATGGTGTTCCCATAGCGGGCGAGTACGACGTCAAGAACGTCATCGCGATGAAGATCATGGACCTTTTTGGTGCAGGCGGCTCGTTCACCGAGTACTATGCAATGGACTTCGCCGCCGATCAGGTGTTAATGGGGCACGATGGTCCCGGCCATCCTGGTATTGCGCAGGGCCGTGTGCGCGTTCGTCCGCTCGATGTATATCACGGCAAGATCGGCAACGGGCTCTCGGTCGAGATGTCCGTCCGTCACGGCCCGGTGACGCTGCTTGCCATCGTCGAGGATGAGCGCCGCGGCTTCCTGTTCCTTATCGCGGAAGGGGAGAGCGTGGAGGGTGCTGTACTCGAGATCGGCAACACCAACAGCCGCTATCGTTTTTCAGTCGGGGCGCGCCGCTTTGTGACCGACTGGAACGCACACGGCCCGGCCCATCACTGCACCATCGGCATCGGGCACATCGCCATCCAACTCGAGCAGCTGGCCGCCCTGCTCGACATGCGTGCGGTTCGTATCTGCTGACGAATGGCGCGCCATAGTTTCAGATGAGCGGAGCCTGAATACGAAGGAGGAATGATCTATGGAGAGAATCTGTTTTACGCTGAAGCTGCGTGCGGATCGCATCGAAGAGTATAAGGAACGGCATCGCGCCGTATGGCCTGAGATGCAGCAGGCGTTGCGCTCGACCGGATGGGGCAACTACTCCCTCTTTCTCGGCCCTGACGCGTTGTTGATCGGCTACCTGGAGACCGAGAGCTTTGCCGAGGCGCGCCGCCGGATGAAAGAACTCTCTGTGAATACGCGATGGCAAGCGGAGATGATGCCATTCTTCGAAGCTCCGGAGGAGCGGGCGGACGATGTCATGCAGCCGCTTCCTGAGCTCTTTCATCTCGACTAGATGTACTAGGTACGTCTCTAACCTCCATAGCGTTGCTTGGATCAATTTCATAAAGCTGTCACCTGCAGCAGCTCTCCAAATGTTAGGTTCACGCAAGGAGTTCCGCCAAATGAATCTTACGTTCCTCACCAGGTCGCTCTTCGTTTGTAGCTGCATCGTCACGACAGCTGCTCCTCTCCTCGCTCAGAACAATGCTGGCCCTCGAAATATCATCATCTTCGTCGCCGACGGGCTACGGAACGGCTCCGTCACTTCTCAGACGGCTCCCACCATGCTTTCTGTCCGGAATAACGGTGTTTATTTTTCGAACAGTCACTCTCTCTTCCCAACCTTTACAACGGCGAACGCCTCCGCCATCGCGACAGGGCACCAATTGGGAGACACGGGCGACTTCAGCAACACCATAGCGTCCGGCTTCCCTGTTTACAACACCGGCAACTTCGGTCTTCTTCCCGGTACCCAGACTCCATTTGTCGAGAATGATCTCATCCTTGCCGATCTGAACGATCACTTTAATGGCAACTATCTCAACGAGACGGCATTGATGGCACTCGCTCGACGCAACGGCTATAACACGGCATCTGTCGGTAAAGTAGGTCCGGTCGCAATCCAGGACGTCACTCAAATCAACCCGGTGGCCAGATCGATCCCTGCTCCCAATACAGTTTTTATTGATGACGCCACGGGTTCCGCTGCAGGTATTCCGTTGACAGCTCAGTTGCAAAGCGCCCTTACTGCCGTGTCACTCTCCCTCACCGCTCCGAACCGGAGCAATGGATGTGCGGCGACCGCACAGTGCAACAACGGCTACTCCGGTAATAATGTAACTCCCGGAACGACCTCGGCAAATGTGGTTCAGCAACAGTATTTTGCGAACACGTTAACCCAGGCAATCTTGCCGACGTTCGTTCAGAGCAGCAAGCCTTTTTATGTGCTCTTCTGGTCGCGAGACCCGGATGGTACGCAGCACAACCAGGGTGACAGCCTCAACTCCCTCACGCCAGGGATCAATGGCCCTACTTCGCTCGCCGCTATCAAGAATGCCGATAACAATCTAGCTCAGATTTTGGCTTACGTGCAGAGTAATCCTGCACTGGCCAACAATACGGATATCATTCTCACTGCCGACCACGGCTTTTCAACCATCTCGAAGCACGAAGTAGACGCGACCAGTCACAACTTCGTCAGTGACTTTGCGTCTACCATCACCTACAAAGACGTTACGGGTCGTCAGGAGGTCAATACGGGTTTCCTGCCAGTTGGCTTCCTGGCCCTGGATCTCGCACACGAGTTCAATCTGCCTCTCTTCGACCCTGATACGGTTCTCACCAGGAGCGGTGTTCGATCCTATTCGCCGGTCGATCCTACCATTCTGCAGGCCAGCGCTGCGGCGCTTCAACACCCGGCTTCTGGCAACGGCCTGATTGGTGGCACGGGTGCAATCCTGGATACTACGGACGCGCGCATCATCGTCGCCGCAAATGGCGGCTCGGATCTCATTTATGTTCCGAGTCACGACGCAGCAACCGTGCGTCATATCGTGACGTTTCTTGCTCAGCAGAGCTATGTTGGAGGTCTCTTTGTGGATGACGCCTATAGCGGAGATATCCCGGGAGCCCTTCCGCTCAGTTCAATCGGCCTGGTGGGCAGCAGTGTGACACCACGTCCCGCGATCTCAGTTAATTTTAAGACCTTCTTTCTGGATCCGAAAAACCTGCAGAGCGGTATCGAGATCGCCGACACCGGCCTGCAGGAAGGGCAGGGTATGCATGGTTCTCTGAGCCGCGCGGATACCTTCAACAACATCGCCGCAATCGGGCCAGACTTCAAAGCTGGCTATGTCGACCCTGTACCGATGAGCAATGCCGATATCGCTCCAACGCTGGCATCGCTCATGCATATCGATCTACCCTTCCAGGGCACCCTGACTGGTCGTATCATGCGTGAGGCTTTTCGAGACAACACAGACATTCCATCCTTCTCGACAGATAAACATTATTCCGGTCCTTCAAACGGCTCTTCTACCGTTCTCCTCTATCAGAGCGTCGGAGACGAGCACTACTATGATGACGCATGCCTGGTGAGCAGCATGGCAGCCAATACATCGGTAAACCCCTGTCGCTGACGATTGTTCGATTTGATTCAAGGAGAGAGGGTCGGTGCAGAGATGCACCGACCCTCTCTTTCGCTTCAATCCGCCTACCGTAAGGATTGCATGATCAAGAAAGCTACAATCTCCGGATGTGAGAACAATCGCCCCGCGTCGTTGAACGTTGCAAGCTTGGGTCTATGCCAGCCGCCTGTCACTAAGACCTAAAGGAAGAGCGGCGCTAGGACCAGCGTGATGGTAGCTAACAACTTGATGAGCACGTGAAGCGATGGGCCGGCGGTGTCTTTGAATGGATCGCCAACCGTATCGCCCACGACAGCCGCCTTATGAGCATCGGACTTTTTACCGCCGTACTTCCCGGTCTCAATCCATTTCTTCGCGTTATCCCATGCGCCGCCACCGTTGTTCATCAGCATCGCAAGCAGGATGCCGGAGATGGTTCCGACCATGAGTAGGCCTGCCACAGCGGAGGCACCAGCAAGATTGACCGGCACACCGTTGATGGAGGGGACCAGAAGGTTGACACCACCAGCAAGGCCTTCGGAGCCGCTGCCGTAGCTAGGGCTGAAGTGGCGAAAGATCAGGCCAACCGCGACCGGTAGACCAACGGCGAGACAGCCGGGAAGCACCATTTCTTTGAGCGCCGCGCCGGTGACGATATGCACGCAGCGTGCATAGTCGGGCTTCGAGGTGCCGAGCATAATGCCTGGATTCTCGCGGAATTGATCCCGAACATCTTTGACTACCATTTGCGCGGTGCGACCGACAGCCTTGATCGCCATTGAAGAGAATAGATAGGTGAGCATCGCGCCTAGCAGGGCGCCGACGAAAACGGGGATCTCCGCCAGGTTGATGTTGGTGAACGACCAGCCGGGAGGCATGTAGCCTCCGGGAACGTTAACCTTCGCGGCAACGATCGATTTAATCTCCTCAAGGTAGGCAGAGAAGAGCAGAAACGCCGCGAGTGAAGCTGAACCGATGGCATAGCCCTTGGTGAGCGCTTTGGTGGTGTTGCCAGCAGAGTCGAGCTTGTCAGTTTTATCGCGAACGGAATCAGGCTGATTAGACATTTCTATAATGCCGCCGGCATTGTCGGTGATAGGACCGAACGTGTCCATGGCAAGGATGTAGGCAGCGCAGGAGAGCATGCCCATGGTTGCAATGGCAGTCCCATAGATGCCTTTGGCATAGGTAGCAATTCCGGCTATGTGAACGTCCGCGAGACCGCGTACGCCGAAGTAATAGCTGAGCAGCAGCGCAGCAGAAATGACAATGACGGGAGCGGCAGGCGTCTCCATGCCGACGGCGAGACCGCTGATGATGTTGGTCGCCGGGCCGGTCAGTGAGGCCTCAGCGATCGATTGAACGGGGCGATATTTACTCTCCGTGTAGTACTGCGTAATCCAGACGAAAAGGAAAGCCGTGGCCATGCCAATGAGACCGCAGCCGAGTAGCCAGCCCGGATGAACACTGATTCCGTTGAGCATTCCGTATACGGCAAAAGCGAAGCCGCCCATCGCGAGCACCGCTGTTACATAGAATCCCCTGTTGAGCGCGCTCATCGGGTCCTCCGTGTCGTTCGTCTTAACGACAGCGACTCCGATTATGGAAGCAATCAGGTTGATGGCGTGAACGATCAGCGGAAAAAGAATACCTTTGATGCCGAACACCGGATAGAGCGCTGCGCCAAGAATCATAGCGCCTACATTTTCGGCAGCTGTTGACTCAAAAATGTCCGCGCCGCGGCCGGCGCAGTCGCCAACGTTGTCGCCTACTAGATCTGCAATGACAGCAGGGTTACGAGGATCGTCTTCGGGAATGCCAGCTTCAACCTTGCCCACGAGATCGGCTCCTACGTCTGCGGCCTTGGTGTAGATACCACCGCCAAGCTGCGCGAAGAGCGCCACTAGAGAGGCTCCAAAGCCAAAGCCGACGAGTTGATAAGGAACTTCTCGCGGATGGTCGAGTCCACCAAAGAAGAAAAAGAGTGTGCCCACACCAAGCAGGGATAGAGCCACGACGACCAGACCTGTGACGGCTCCGCCTCGTAGTGCCGCTTGGAGAGCTTTATTGAGCGACGATCGCGCGGCCGAAGCCGTACGAATGTTAGCCCGGATCGATACATACATTCCCGTGTAACCCGCGAGACCGGAACAGATCGCTCCAACCAGGAAGCTGATCACAGTCTTGAGAGCCAAGGGCGCAGTGCGAGACGAAGCATGGTAGCCGGCAAACACGACCACAGCGATTACAAGGGCCAAAATGCCGATCGTGCGGTACTGGCGTGAAAGAAACGCCTCCGCGCCTTCGCGGATGGCGTCGGAGATGGCCTGCATCTCGGGAGTCCCGGTGTCAGCCGAGAGTACACTGCGCGCAAGCACTAGCGCTGCTACCAACGCCAACACACCAACGCCAAGTGAGATCCATAACCAGCGCGAGTCATCGCCATGAACCGCGCTCGCAGCGTTTATTGGAAGATCCTGGAGCTCGAAGAACATTGCCGTGAGTATGCCGAAGTGCATGAGTTAACTTCCTCCTGAGAAAATGCAAGAATGATCATATCGCCGGACATTCTACAACGTTCACATACAAGAAAGATGCTTGCTGGCGATCCGCGAATTAGAGCACACGCTGTGGTGCTGGTCAACGCAGACGAATATAGCCAGACACAAATATAGCCAGACACTCAAACACGCTGAGGTGCAAAGACGCCAACACGATGCGACTGCCTAAGAGGACCCGATAAACCTTCGGATGCTTAGGAGCCCGAATTGCTGCCACGCTATCTCTTCGTCCGAGAATACCTTCAGTCCACAAATCCTACTTTCTTGTGAACAGTCGTTAGGGTGGAATAGTCTCCTCCCAGATCAGAGCAGACGGTGCTAGTGACATTTACCTGGTGCTTGGCTATGCTATCCAGCCGGTCACTGCAATTCGCTTCACAAGAGAATCTGGAGGCACGCCGAGTTGTACAGAATGAAGATTAAGGTCAGTAAGGTGTCTAAGAGCAGCACTGCGATGGCTTAGAAGAAAAGCGTTCCTTGGTGCTCTGGATTCGCCTCGCCCTCCTGCGTTGTTGCGCTACTTGGGGGTGGGCGGTATGGGCTCTCCTACAGGCGACGACTGCGGGAAGCGCTGTCCATGGGGCGATGCATAGGGCCGCTCGTTGAAGGTTGTCCACCGGCGTGATTGGCGCGCATCCGCAGAGTGGTCCTTCGCATCCCACATGTCCGCGGACATGCCGTTGAGGTCATAGACCACCTTGCCGTCGCGAAGTGTAAGTTCACAGACGAGCTTCTTCGTGCCCAACATCTTAGTGTTGTACATGTCGACAAACCCAAAGCTGCCGGTCTCAACCGAGAGTACAGCGACATCCGCACCCGAACCGACAGAAAGATTCCCGAGCTGTTCCTGCTTGATCTCGTGCGCAGGATGCGAAGTCATCTGCGCCACCACCTGCGGAATGGTCTCGCCGATCACCATCAGCTTGTCGGCAACGTTAAGAAGGTCTTTCATACCGTTGTTCATCGAGCCGACATGAAGGTCGGTCGAGATGGAGTCCGGCAGATAACCTCCCTTGAGAATAGGTGTAGCGACCGTCCAGGCGAAGGAGCCGCCGCCGTGACCGACGTCGCAATAGATGCCGCGCTTCTTCATCACGAGAAGAGCTTCGGAAGCGAGACCTGTCTCAGAGTTCTGCTCACCACGTAAACCGGAAAAGCAATGGGTGTAGATGTCTCCAGGACGGAGATGTTTCGAGACCAGATCGAGCAAAGGACGCTCAGTGCGACGTGTGCCGTAGTCGATCATCACTGGAATGTTCGCGATGTTGCCCGCAATGACAGCCTGGTCGTAGGGTTTCCACTCAGGTCCTGTAAAGTGCGCACTCTTGATGCCGACAATCACCCCTGGAAACTGCCTGGCCTTCTCGCCCGTGAGCTTGCCGTCCATATCTTCAAGATTGTCCTCGTACTTGCTGCCCCGCATGCCCGCACCAACGATATTGAGCATGGACAGAACCCGGGTCGTTGAGCGATCAATGATCTTGTCCTTGAAGTCGTCAAAGTTGCGCAAACCGGAGCTGCCGGCGTCCACCACCGTGGTCACACCGTTACGGAGCGTGAACCCGTCGGGGTAGACCGAGAGGTCGCCAGCATAAGAACCACGTTCACCCGTACCCGCAAAGACATGGACGTGTAGATCGATCAGGCCCGGGGTTACGTACAGGCCGGTCACGTCGATGGTTTTAAGCGCATCCTTCGGGTTGAGGTTTGCACCAACCGCGGCTACTTTGCCGTCTTTGATGCCGACGTCCCGCATGGCGTCTATTTTGTTTTTATCGTCAAGAACGTGACCGCCCCGAAGAAGAAGGTCATATGCAAGCGGATTGGCGGGTAGTGGCGGTCCTCGTCGGCCCTCCTGCGCAATCCCAATGGTGGAACAAAGGATAAGGCAGCCGAGAATAGCGTGTACAAAATACTTAGCGGTCATTGCAATACGCCTCGAGTTTTTTCTTAGTGCATCGTGGTGGAATGATGTGCGCAAGACAGTAGAGCCGGAGGAGCAACGGCTCTAGGGTTCATTGGCTCAGGCCTTTGTTGCCTTAAACGTTGCGACACCATACTCGCCAAGCTTGACATCGCCCGAGAAGGTGTCACCGGAGACCACGCCCGTAAAGGTATACGGCACCTCGTATCCGTTGGCCTTCATCACGCTCCTCAGTATTACGTGACTTGCATCCACCGTGCCGTGGAAGGTCGAAGTGAAGATCTCGCCCTTCTGATCTCCGGAGAGCACGTCACCATTCTGCTGAAGGATGAATTGTTGCCGGCCGATGCCGCGAACATACTGGATAGTAGCGTTCCAGGTGCCGGCGAGCTTTGCCGTTTGCCCTTGATAAATTTGCGGGTTCTCGAAGTGACCGGGGTTGCGAAGGTACTTCGATATCTCCTCAGCAACGACCTTGTAGTCGCCTGGCTGCATCATGTAGGGCATGATGCCAATCGATGAGCTCATCATCTCCGGACGCCGGCCCTGGCCGCCGGTGACGAAGATGCGCGGCGTGCCCTTGTCGAGCTTCTCGACCAGTTCAGTACCCGTGATGCCGACCTTCGCAGCATCCCACTGGATGCTGAGCGTGGGAGCACGGTTCGAGAGATCTTCGTCCGGCATCTGAACCTGGGTCGTGACGGATGGAATGTCTTTTACCGCATTCGCAATGTAGTTGTCCCACTCCAGCCATTGGTGCTGTTCCGCATCGTGGTCGCGCTTGTACCACTGGCGCACGGCCGCCAGCATTCCCATCGCCTCTTCTTTGCCGACCTTCAGCGCGCGGCCCCAGTTGTGGTGGGGAGCGGCATTCCAAAAAGCTGCAGCGCATAGGTCTTTGGGCCCAAGCAGAACACCCGCGGCTTGAGGTCCCCGCATGCACTTGCCGCCCGAGTAAGCGACGAAGGTCGCTCCTGCTGCGAGATGGATATTCGGCACAACGGGCTCTTCAGCAGCCGCATCAACGAAGACAGGAACACCTTTCTCCTTTGCGATGGCGCAGATGGCCTTGATGGACAGCGGCTCCTTGAAAGCGCGCGGGCCGGATAAGATGTAAATCATGGCGGTATGTTCGTTGATCTTAGAACGCAGCTCTTCATCGTCTTCGACCTCCAAGATTTCGGGGCCAGACATGCGCACACCGAAATCGTAGGGATTGCGCGAGTACTTCGGAATGATGACCTGGTTGCGCTGCTTGACATACGGCATGGCCTGCGCGCGCTCAGGGTCCGTACCGCAGACACAAGCTACAGTTGCGAGGGCAATCGCGGCTTCGCAGCCCACCGTGACGATGGCGCTCGGCGCACCCATGTGCATGGCGATCTCCGCACCCACCGCGGACATCAGCTCATCCAGCTGAACATAGTACAGCGAGGCCTCGAACATCGCCTGCTTTACTTCCGGCAGCGATTGCGACCCTGAGATGATGGTAAAAGTGCCGCGGGCGTTCACAATGGGACGGACGCCAATCTGCGTGTAAAGATTGTTCGATGCTGTGCCTGTGCCGGCGAGCTGCGTCTTCGCGGTCATAGGATCCATCGCAGCGTCGGGCGAACGATCGATCATGACGGCGGCAGTAGCAGAGAGAGGAGCTATAGCCGCGGCGGCCGAGAGCATGCCGGACTGCCTAATAACTTCTCGTCTTGACCAGCGCGGCTTGGGTAAGATAGACATAGTTTTTGCCTGTTCTTTCATTGTTACTTCGAGCCTTTATTGATATTTTCTTGTCACTTACCCGCCAGTCACGTGACCACGGGAGAGGCCCTTACAGGGAGGCGATGCAATCGATCTCAACTAGGGAGTCGCCGGGGATTCCGCCTGCAGCGGCGATCGTGGTCCGAACTGGAGGAACGCTGCCAAATCGGCCCGCGTATGCCGTGTTCATCCGCGTGTAGTTAGCCAGATCGCTCAGATAGACGTTGACCTTGAGTACCTTCTCCATGGACGAACCCGCGAGGATGAGGTTCTGTTCAAGCTCATCGAGAACATGCTTGGTATGCTCCTCGATGGTGCCGGGGAAATGAGCCCCAACTCCAGCAAGGAAGACAAGATTGCCGAAGGTGATGATGCCATTGAAAAGAGGCGCCGCCTTGGGCGCGGCCGCAGTGCTTGCTGCAGCCGTGCTCGCAGCGGCGCTGGCTGCAGGTGTTGCGGGAGTGTTCTGGGTGGCTGGCGAAGCAGCGCCGGCAGGGCGACGGACCGCTCTCTTCTCCCACACAATGCTGGATTGCGCTTTGGCGTTCGGGGCGAACAAAGACGTTCCGGTAACAGCAGCGGCCGCAACTGCGGCATTCTTCAAAAGACTTCTACGTGATTGCTTATCCATGAGAACAATTTCCTTTCCTGAAGCTGGTTATGTCTTCTGGGTGAGAGCCGCGCGAATACGCCGGCCCACGATCATATCTTCGCCGGGTTGCAGCATCCATACCCCGACCACGAGTGTATTTGCATCCGACGGAATGCCCTGATTAGGTTTCTGGCCGGTATTCGGGTTCAGTTCAATCGACGGCTTTTCGGCAGCCAGAGTGGTCACGATCTGGCGAGTTGTAACGCCGGTGACCGCCGGGTCGAAGCGTATCAGGAGATGTGGAACATGGTTCGCGATCTTGGGGACAACCGTCTCCGTCATGACTGAAGGGATATCCTTAACCGCATTCACGATGCGATCGACTCGCTTCTGATAATCGTCTTGCATCGATTCTTCCGTGTGCGAGAGAACCCAGTCGACAGCCGCGACCATGCCGACGATCTGCTCCTTCGCAACTTTCATGCCACGGCCAACTCCGTCTCCTGGATTGTTGTTTTGATGTGCAAGGTCGATCAGGTTCTTTCTGCCAAGAAGAAGACCAGCATTCTGTGGGCCGCGCATTCCCTTACCCCCTGAGAAGGCGACAAGATCGAAGCCCATGCCGGTGTATCTCCACAAATTGGAGATAGGCGGCATATCGGCAGCCGCATCCAAATGGCATGGGATGCTGTGGTCGTGCGCGACGCGCAGCCACTCTTCCCGACCGATCTGCGCACCGCCAGCAGGTCCATCCTCTTCTTCTGCAGCGTTGAAGAAGTTGGTCATTACCGCGCCGCCTGCGCTGCAAGCACGTTTGAAGTCGTCGAGCGTTACGACCTCGGTCACACGCGCTCCGCATAGAAACATCGCGTGATCGTAACCATACCGATGCGCACGCTGCACGATAACCTGATTCTTCATGCCTTCGATAGCCTGTGGCATGTCAAGGGAACTCATCTTATTTGCGTGCTGCATGCATGCAGCGGTCGCGAGCGTGATCGCTCCCGAGGCTCCCGAGGTCACGACCGCACCTTCACATTTGAGACGTCGAGCAATGTATTCGCCTGCTTTCATCTGCAGGTCACGCAGACGAACAGGATGAAGGGCGGCTCTCTGTACCGCGGCAAGTACCTCTGGGGGCATGCAGGCAGCGGTTAACGTCGTGTACGTGCCTGCAGCGTTGATAATTGTCGGAACACCTAGCTTCGCATAATAGTCCTCACCTGCTATCTGCGCCGTCGGTGAGGCATATGCTTCTGCGGACGAGGCCAGAGGTGCCGCTCCGAGCGCCGCTATCGCTGAGCTCGCCCAGCGAAAAAAGCGGCGGCGAGATAAAAACTGAGATGCAGTGGATGCTGACATACAGTCGCTCCTTAAGTGTGAAGACTCTCTGCGGGATGGACGAGAAAGGCTTTGTTAGAGCCCTGCGGCTATAACGAACAGGGTGACAACTACCCCCTTCGAAGCCCGTCATGGCCGAATCAAATCCGGCCGAACTGTCTAACCGCCTCCACGATCGAACGGAACTTCTCGATATAGGGGTACATGCTGTGCTCGCTTGAATCTAGCTTCTGAGCAAGGATGAGAACTTCCGCAGCTCTCGCCCGGGAAACGACGACAACACCATCCTGATCAGCAACGATAATATCGTTAGGCTCGATATGCGTTCCGCCAACTTCAATTGGAATGTTCATGCCTCCAAACCGATAGTGCGACACGGACGTAGAGGGCACAGCGCCTGTCGCGTAAACGGGGAAGCCAATCTTCTTCAATTGTGGAAGATCACGAACTCCTCCACCAATGACCGCTCCAGAGAATCCGCGCGCAAACATGGCAGTGCCCATCAAGCCTCCCATGCCCGCGATGTCTGCACCATCTTCTACCTGCATGACGTAAACAGAGCCAGAGCCGCCGCCATCAATCGCCGAAAGCATACCCGATAAGGCATCTGGATCCTTATTCTCTTCTTTCTTGAGAAGCACCGTCAGCGCACTGCCAGCAAACTTGGTTGAGAAGATGGGCTGCATGGTGTGCGACATATAATGCTTCTCGTGCAAAAGCTGTTCTTCAGCGTCCGATACGGAGGCCGCTTCGACGTGGCGATATGCCTCAATCATCTTCGCCGGATCGCTTTCGTATGCGGCCTGCGTGAGCGGCGTATCGGCATGAAGTATCAGGCCGAGGCCAGTCGTGAAAAAGGCCATAACCCCGGTTACAAAGTAAGCGCTTTTCCGAACGGCCATTTGTCGCCGATTAATGAACATGAGCTTCTCCGAGCGGCGTATCCAGTTAGCAGCATCCTATCCTGCGAAAGCAGAAAACAAAAGATTCGCCGAAGCTCTTCGCCGACTTCGTTTGAAAATCGTCTAGGTGTTAGAAATTGAGTTTCGCTGCGAGCTGCAGCACACGACCCGTGTTTTGTGCTGAGGTGACGGTGCCAAAGGTTGACCCTGAGGTGAAGTTGAACTGGCCGGTCACAGGATCCACATTGGGAAGCGTGACATTAGGATTCGACGGATTAGGATGGTTGAAAAGATTGAAGGCTTCAGCGCGGAATTGTGCTGTCAAATGCTCGAAGACGTGGAGATTCTTAAACATTGAGTAGTTGACATTGATCTGACCGGGACCAATCAGATCGTTGCGGTGGAGATTGCCAAAGGTATAAAACGTGGGAATCGAATAGGCAGACGCGTCGATACAGCTTGATTTTGACCCGCTGGTGCGCGTGTAGCGACTACAGGTCGATGCTCCGGAATGTACGTAGTTCGGACGCTGCGTTCCAACACCCCCAACGTTCGCCCGGTCATCGGCGATGGCGACATTGAACGGCATTCCACTCTGCAGGCTCACGATGGTATTCGCTTGCCATCCGCCGATCACCGCCCGGGTGAATGCGCCAAATCGTGTCAGCTCCGGCAGCGCATAGGTGACTGTACCTACAAAGCGATTGCGAATATCCCAGTTCGCATTGCCATAGTCCGCCTTCAGGTTGTACTGAATCATAGGGGTGCCCCCGCCGTTCGCATCGGCAGAGGTATCAAGCGTATGCGACCAGGTATATCCGAGGTTGACGTCCAAGCCACGATACGCGCGCTGGCGAAAAATTACAGTCATACCATGGTACGTCTCGAATCCGTCGTTCTGGATTTGTCGAATTTGCCCAAACAACTGATTGGGGCGGCGCGGATTTGTAGAACCGGGGCCGGGTAGAGGCTGATTGGAGTAGAGCGAATGATCTAGATCGATCGAACGCGAGCCAAGATATTGCAGTTCAAACGCGCTGTCCTTCCAGAGTTCAACGCCAGTATCCAGGTTCCACTGATACAACCTAGGCGTCGGCAGGTAGTAGTTATCCGTAAATGCAGACACATACGTGTTGGGAGTACCGGCGACTGGTGGAGCGGCTCCGCCGCCGCCGCCAGTAGGATTCGCAAGATTGAGATTACCCGAGGCGTTCTTACCAACGTTGCCCGTATAAACCACCGAAGCCGCTAACGGATAATTTCCGGTGGCCAGCGTAAATGCGTTGAGATGATTGGGGTTGTAATAGATGCCGCCACCCGCACGGACTACGATCCTATCTGCGGCTCGGTACGCTAGACCCAGGCGCGGCGAGTAGAGATCGTGGTTAGGGCCGGTGAATTTGAAACCGGGTACTGGAGAGAAGGCGGCACCCGTGGTTGCGGTGCTGACCGGAATGAGCGCAGAATTATTCACATTCAAAATTCGTGCATTGCCGTTCAAACTGTACGGGACGGTCGGAAGTTCATAACGAAAGCCATAGAGTACGGTCAGCTTCTGCGTAGCCTGCCAGTTATCTTGCACAAAGAAGCCGTCGCGCCATTCCCCAACTGAGCCCTTTATCTGGAACACCGGCGTCGTGGTCTGGTAGATATAGCCAGTCAGGAAATCCGCGGCGCCATCCGTCGAATAGCTGCCGTTGAAATTGAATTGTCCACGGTTCTGGTTCTGCGCCGAGCGGCTGATGGTCATGCGGCGGATATCCGCACCAGCCATTAAATTGTGCTTGCCGCGGCTGTAGCTGATCTGGTCGTAGCCATGCAGCGTACGATCGTCCTGAAACCAGTTTGTGCCCTCGGCACCGAGACCGGTGTAGTTGGTGATCAGCACCGTTGGAAGGCCGGGGTTGCCGTTGGCCGTATCCGCCGTGAAACCTGGGATCCCTAGGGCCGTACCGGCACCCTGCGACCCGTTGGTGTAAAAGGCATTCAACTGGTTGGAGGAAAATTTGTTATATCCAACGCGAAGATCGTTGATCAGCCGAGGCGTGATGATGTGCGTATACGCGAAAATGCCGTTCGAGTCGATCGTTGGAGAGGAGGAGGTGGTGGTCTCGACGACGTTCCCGGTTAGACTGTTGCTCTTCTCATAGGTGTACCGGACGAACAGGCGTACCTTCTCCCCAATGTTGTAGTCGATCCGGTCTAAGGTCGCATTTTTGTTGAATGAATTATTGATCGTTCCATTAAAATTATTCACTGTTCCCGGCAGATTTGGGTGGGGGTAGTAGGCCAGCAATTTTTGTGCGTAGGGAGAGATATTGGTGATCTGGTTATTCACATAAGGCGTGTGATTGACAGGGTTGTAGATCTGCTTGGAAATGGCAGAGAAGTCGCCGGTTCGCATCGCGTCCGTGATCAGCGTTGCGATCACGGATGTTTGATTGATTTGACGCAAACCCTCGTACGATCCCATGAAGAATGCCTTGTCCCGGCCATTATAAAGATGAGGAATCACAATAGGTCCGTCCAGAACACCGCCAAATTGGTTGAAGCGAAGCTCAGGGATACGGGTGGCGTGGCCGGTCGTCCAGGACTTTGCATTGAAGAAATCGTTCTGCAGGTAGTCGTACACCGTCCCGTGGATCTTGTTTGTTCCCGATTTTGTATCCACGTTGATGTGGACACCCATGTACGCTCCGTACTGCGCCGTGTAGTTGCCGGTTTGCGTCTGGACCGCAGCAACAGCATCCGGGTTCGGGGTGACCGGCGAGGTCGAGATGAGCGAGTTCATGATCGTGATGCCGTCCAGCGTCAACGAGTTCGTTACTTCGCGAGTACCGGCGCCAATGAAGTCTGCACCTGGTGGAACGCCGGTATAGCTGGTCTTCGGGCCGACGATGATGTTCGAAGCCGTTGCCGCCAGTTCCAGTACACGACGGGTGTTGTTCGGCAGGTTCTCTACCTGCGCCGTGCTGATCGTTTCGCCGATAACTGCGTCATCGGTCGAGAGCGCCGGTGTCGTCGCCGAGACCGTAACGGATTCATTCGCGGACCCCATTGTCAACACCACATCAGTACGCACTGCGAGATTCAGAGTAACAACGACGCCTGTAGCCGTTATTTTGCGGAAGCCTGTCAGATCGACGACAACGTCATACTCTCCGGGAATAACGAATGGAATGGAATAGAAGCCCTCACCGTTCGTCACGCCCGCATACTCGACCCGGGTATCACGATTAATTCCGGTGACTTTGGCGCCGCCAACGACATGACCTGCGGGGTCAGTCACTGTGCCAACAAGAGAGGTGTTGTTAGCAACCTGTGCGTGTGCAACTAGAGCACAAAACGAAAGAGCAAAGCATATGAGGAGCTTCTTCAAGTTTTCAACTCCTGTCACCTCGGCGTGCCGGGATAATGAAGTGGATTCGCATCGCGGCGCAATCTTGTGGAAAGATATCCCGTCGCCGGGTGTTTCTTTTAGAGTGACCTGATTACATCACAGTACCGGAAGCCTGTCATGAGGTACTTCGCAGGACCGGCAAATGGCCGGCAGGATGTGCGCTTATTTTCTAGAGCCAAATAGCCTGAGATCAGAGGCATAAAGGAGTGAGTCGCGCCCTGGTCTTAGAGTTCTGCACGCGAGACGCTCGCATGCTCTTCTGGTGGACCGCGCGGAATTCAAGATACGTCAGGCCGCCAATGAATACACTCGAGAGCCGTTGCCGTAGACTTTCCGGGTCAAACAGTTCAACATCGTTCACCGAAGAAGCGATACTGCGCAGAGTTGTCCAGAGTACAGTAGTAGGAGAACGGCCCTAGGTAGGGAACGACTCTAGGTCCAACGCGCTCGTTCACTCGGTGTGAGCGGCAGAGAAAGCACTTTGCCTTGCGCTCCAGATTGAAAGGACGTTTCGAGGATAGCCATGACTGCAATGGCATCCTCCGCGGGAATAGGCGCTTGCTGTCCGGCCTGAATCGCATCGCGTATTCCTATGTAATACATCTGCTGATTGCCGACCGGGCAGAGCACGTGTCTCTGCTCGCCGGTAGCGCCGTCGTAGAGGATACCCGGGTCCGGATCATAGCCAAAGCCCACGGAACCGGGAAGCATTCCAGCTATCAGTTGCCTCTCCTGAACATCCGCACCATACTTCGCCCAACTCGCTCGCGTGCCGTGAAGGACGGAACGGGCGCCCCCACCTGAGACGAGCAACGAGCTATGGAGGATGACTCGCAAACGATCATAGTTCAGTTGTACGTGGGCCCAATCATCTGTCTGTCCACCGTCACGCAGTGTCGCGAAGCTCGCATCGACCGTATTTGGAAGGCCAAACAGGTGCAGCGCTTGATCGATCAAATGAGGTCCAAGATCAAACCATAAGCCTGCGCCCGGGCCCGATCTCTCGCGCCAGCGTTGGCGCACATGGGGCCGAAAACGATCCATGTGGCATTCATAGTGCGAAACTTCGCCGAGTACACCCGAATCGAGAAACTCTTTTGTGGCGAGGATCTCACTGTCCCAGCGCCGGTTGTGAAAGACGGAGAGAAGTCTGTTGTGTTCTGCCGCGATTTTGGCAAGCAAACGAGCCTCCTCCAGGGTGATGGTGAAGGGCTTGTCGACTACAACGTCTTTTCCTGAGCGCAATGCGGCAGCGGCAAGAGGAAAGTGGCTTTCATTCGGTGTGGCGACAACAACGAGATCGACATCCGGGTGCGTCGTCACGTCGGCGGCAGGGCAGACTCTGGCTTCGGGTATATCTGCGTGCACAGCCTCATGTCGGCTTGATCCTACGACCGTCAATACAAGCCCCGGCACCGACCGGATCAGTGGAGCGTGAAAGGTCTTTCCCGCAAACCCGTAACCAATCAATCCAACACGAATCAAGTGTGCCTCTCTCTTCATGGTATCGCTTAGGCTATGCTAACCGCAGGTGAGGAGGATACATGTCAATTGAACCTCTACGCTCGTGGAGGTTCAGATAGAGTACCGGGTTTGTTGAAATGCCTGCAGGACGCGGATGGTGCGTTGACAGCACCTCCTGCAGTGTTGGATAGTGGCGTCATGTAGGGCATAAGATCACTTCCTCACTTCGAAGCACACTTTCAAGTTCCTTTCTGGAGGGATTCAGACCCTGTCGCCGGCTCTGACAGTCTCCGGAACAAAAGTTCGCTGGAGCGTTATGCCGACGATTGTCAATCGACAGGATCCTCGTTTCGAACTTGCACATCGTGGCCACAATCTTCGCTTTCCATCGACCGAGGCGGATGCGGCAGGCCGGATTGCCTACTGCGAAACCCCGGAGGACGCCGTCGCCGCGCTGCAGAAGGTGCTCGATTCCGGCTTGCGGCCCACGGTGCGCTCCTCCGGCCATTGTTATGAGGACTTTGTCGCCAACAATCCAAACGGTGTGATTCTCGATGTGAGCCTGCTCAACGCCGTACGCTCCGGACTCGACGGTTCCGCACCGTATCACGTGCAGCCCGGCGCGATGCTCGGCAACATCTACCAGGAATTCTACAAGCGGGCTAATGTCGTACTTCCGGGCGGCACGTGCTTCACCGTCACGGCGGGTGGTCATGTCAGTGGTGGCGGCTACGGCGTACTCGCGCGTCTGCGAGGCATAACTGTCGATTGGCTCTCCTCGATTGAGATCCTTACGGTCGACACCAGCGGCAAGGTCGTAGCCCGCCTAGTCGACAAGAGCCACGATCCCGATCTCTTCCGCGCCCTTCGCGGTGGCCAGGGATCCAACTTCGGCCTGATTACCGGCTTTTCCTTCAACGAACTTCCGCCCGCCCCTTCTGAAGTTCTGCAGGCTGGCATCTCGTTTGACTGGACGACCATGACGCCGAAAAAATTCGTGAATATCCTGACTACCTACGGTGCTTACTGGGAAGAGCATGACCAGAATAAAGAAACATGGGGATTGTTCAGCTATATGGGCCTGAACAGTAAATCCTCCGGACGTTTCGGCATCAATGCCCTCTTCACCAATCCTAACGGTCTCGTTACGGATGTGTCAGTCCTTACGGATTTCCTCGACCGCTTCGAAACCTGCAATCCCATCGCCGAAGCGCCTCCCGGGTACACCGCGCATGAAGATTGGCGGAGCAGCGGAGTTGGAACCGCCCACCGGACGCTCAAGGGAGATTCCGTCTGCTACGGCGAGCATACGATGAAGAAGAGTTCGTGGATCGAGTCAACCATCGCTGGCAGTGGCGGCAGCATCGGCAACGCTTCGCGCGCCAAGTACAAGTCCGCGTACATGAAAAAGAATTTTACCGAGGGCGAAGCACTGGCGCTCTATAAACTACTCTCGGGCGAAAGCTCTCACGGACTCGTCGTAGCCGTTGACTCGTATGGCGGCGCTACGAACAACCTCGCTCGCGCCAAAGATACAGCCATCCCGCAACGGTCGTCCATCATGAAGCTGCAGTATCAGACCTACTGGCAGGATGCGGAGGATGACATTGGTCGGCTGAAGAGTATTCGCGATACGTATACCGCCGCGTACTCCACCGGGGTTGCCGACCAGGCACATCTGGGTACGCCCTATCCCAACGATCACTACGACGGCTGTTATATGAACTATCCAGACGTCGACATGCTGGAGCACGAGTACTGGCCTCAGCTCTACTACGGTACCGGCGATCTCTATGCCTTCCTCAAAGATGTAAAGAAGAAGTACGATCCTCACAACGTCTTTCACCATGCCATGTCGATCCGGGCCTAAGATCGACGACACATCTGGTACATGGAGGTCAGCTTGGCTCGGGACACACGCCTGACGCGCAGAACGTTTATACAAACCCTTGGGTCCCTGTCCGCACTGGGCGGTTTGGCTACGACTGCCCCGTGGGCGTCTCCCGTAACTGTCCGTGCTCGGCTCTCGCAGACGCCGCGGTTTGGTTTTGTGGCCTCGTCTGAGGGAACTATTCATGTGTTCTCCATCAGGCGCGGTGGTGCATGGACGCAAACGCAGACAGTCGCGTCGGCAGCCCCAGTATCGCTCACCCTTTCTCCCGACCAACAATTTCTCTATGCGGCAAACGCCATTACAAGCTTCAATCATCTGCCCACCGGATCGGTAGAGTCATTCGCAGTCAATGCGCTTACCGGCAGTCTGAAGCTGCTCAACCGGCAGGCGCTGGCACTCTCCTGCACGAGCCCGAGACATCTTGCCGTATCACCGGACGGCCGTCATCTCGCCGTCGCGGTGGCTGGTGGCGCCTACAACCTTCTCCCGCTCAACAGCGACGGTTCTATCGGCCGTGTCACCGCGTCCTTTAAGCAGATCGGCAGGGGCGCGCATCCCGGGCATCGGGTCAAAGCCTCACCGCACTTGGTACTCTTTCGCGATGACGGTACACTCCTTTCCGTCGACCCCGGCAGTCATCACCTCTCCACCTTCACGGTTACAGACGACGGCGCTCTTTCCAAAGAAGCACATCAGTCCACGGCGCCGGTGGGTGGTCCAGCCCACATGATTGCTCATCCCGCAGGCGGTTTGCTCTACGTCGCCGGCGCACTCGAGCCAATCATATCGAGCTTTCGCTATCACCCCGGCTCCAGCGCCCACGTGAAACATTCTTTAGAACTCGTGCAAACCCTCCGTCTGCCCACCGATCGAGGAGTTACCGGTCTCGCCATCCATCCCTCTGGCTTGCACTTGTTCATAGGGGATCTACTTGGCATCTCGGTTGCGCGTACCAACGCCTTGGGCGAGCTCGAACTCGCAAGCCGAGCCGTAGAAGGCGTGAGCGCTCCAGCCGGACTCGTAGCATCAACCGAGGGCGCACACCTGTTCACGCTCAACAATGAGAATGGCATTCTGACCCGCTTCGACGTCGATACGGGGCGCTCGACTCTTTCGCATCCGATCGAGCTTGCAAGGCTGATAAGACCTGCCGCAATCGTGCTCAGGCATCTTTAGGGAACCCTGATGGTCGTGAGCAGGCGGGCTTTAGACCCCTCGGAAGCTAAGCGGAATCAATAAGGGTTTAACGAGGCAAGTGTTGTCAGACAGCGAAAGTAGTCCCAAAGCGACCAGGACAGGAGTCTCCTTGAGGCCAGGATCTCGCATCGCACTGCTACTGCTCCATGCCGCGGCTTGTCTCTCTTTTAAAACAGCATGTGGACAAGATGGCATGCAGGCGGCGACCCCTCATCCCGGCAGCGCATGCTCCAACCTGCCGCACTCTGACCATCCCAGGGCGACGCTTTCGAATGGCAAGCTCGACGCGGTCCTCTTTCTTCCAGACCCAATCCATGGCTACTACCGTTCCTCGCGCTTCGACTGGGCTGGGGTGATCGGGTGTGTTTCCTACAAGGGTCACACCTACTTCGGCGAATGGTTTCCTCATTACGATCCCATGTTGAACGATTCGATTACCGGCCCGGTTGAAGAGTTCCGCTTGCCTGAAAGTGAACTTGGCTATAACGAGGCCGCAGTTGGCGGGCACTTCCTGAAGATTGGCGTAGGCGTCCTTCGTAAAACTGGAAACTCACCTTACAGCTTCAGTACGACCTATCCCATCGTCGACATGGGCAAACGTACCACTCGCGTATCAAAGCGAAGTGTTACGTCAATCCAACTCCTAAGGACGGATCTCGGATACTCCTATGAATATGCAAAAACCGTCCGACTAGATAAGCATGAAGCCGCCCTCACGCTTGAGCACACGTTGAAAAACCTCGGCTTGAAGACAATTGAGACGAATGTATACGATCATGATTTCTTTATGTTGGACAACAGGCCGACCGGCCCTGGAACAATCATGCGCCTTGGATTCAGCCCGGTCTCCAATAAGGAGCTTTCTCCCGGTGCAATGATCGCAGGCGATGAGATCAGGTTTACAGGCGCTCCCACGCCCGGGCATAGCCCGCAAGGCTATCTCACCGGGTACACCGGGCGAGCGGGCGAGTACAGCATCAACTTCGAAGACGTCGTCACCCACGTAAGCGTGGAACAGACTTCGCCTTCCCCGATAGCCAAGTTCTACTTCTGGTCCACGCCAACAACGATCTGTCCTGAGGCTTACATCCACATCAAGGTACTCCCCGGAGAGACTCAAAGCTGGAAGATCCTCTACCGTTTCAGCGCTGAATAGCTATGTGCGGTCGGAACGCACAGCCTTTGTTCATGGGCAGAACCCTGATCCTTGATCTGAACCGCGCGAATCTCAACGCCGGCCTTCAACGCATGCCGTCCAAATGCGAACTCGCGTTGTCGACAAACGAACATGTGTTCCATGTCGAGATGGGAAGCATTGCCGACGTGGTAGCACCCATCATTGGAAAGCAGCCCGTCGATTACCGTATCGGGCTTCAGAATGGAAATACTCCCGCCTTCATACGCGAGGAAGGAACGCTCTCCGAGCACGGGCCGATTTAGAGTCTGGAACAGACTAGCCCTGCTTTTTTCCTACCTGCTGTCGTCGGTGGCTAGAGGCGCTGGTGAAAGGCTGTGTAGTGTTTGCATGTATCTGTGTGAACACGAGAAATTTAGGATCCCTATGACGAACCGTTGCTGGAGAGGAACATCTTGCATCTAGTCAATAGCTACTGCGAGGGAATCATGTCATTTGATACAAAGAAGGCCCTCGAACTTTGGGGCGGTGTGGAATGCACGATCAATCGGGTAGGAGACGTCTACTTCGATCAAGCATCGAAGTCTGGCCATCGAGAGCGTCTCGACGCAGATCTGAGACGTTTTGCGGAATTAGGTATCCATACGCTTCGAACTGCCATCCTTTGGGAGCACTTTGAAGCAACAAACTCCTGGGCATCCTCAGATCTCCTCTTTGCTGCGCTCGATAAACACGAAATCCATCCTATCGTTGGATTGCTCCATCACGGAAGCGGCCCACGGTCGACCCATCTGCTTGATCCGAAGTTCCCGGAAAAGCTTGCTGCTTTCGCTCTCCAAGTCGCGCAGCGCTATCCTTCTGCCGTCGACTTCACACCGGTAAACGAACCTCAGACTACGGGCCGCTTCGCCTGCCTGTACGGTCACTGGTATCCTCATCAGCGCTCAATGAAGAGCTACGTGCGTGCGTTGTTCCATCAACTCAAGGGAACCGTCCTGGCGATGGAGGCAATTCGAACCGTTACTCCGGCAGCCCGCTTCATCTCCACTGAAGACGGCGGGCAGATCTTTTCAACCTCAAGGCTCGAATCCTTTCGGCAGGAGCGGGAGCAACGCCGTTGGCTGGGTATGGATCTGCTTTGTGGCTGCGTCAAACGCACCCATCCGCTGTTTTCGTTTCTGACGGGACACGGACTTCTGGAGGATGAGATCCTCTGGTTCGCCGACCATCCCTGCCCGCCGTCCATCCTCGGTCTGAACTACTACGTCACCAGCGACCGCTTCCTGGACCATCGGTTGGAGCTCTACCCACCGCATTTCGCCGGAGGCGACACGGGTCATGAGCCATTGGCCGATGTCGAGGCCGTGCGGGTGTACAGGGAAGGAATTAGCGGTGTAGGGCCTATTCTCAAACAAGCCTGGGAGCGATATAGCATTCCGGTCGCTATTACCGAAGCGCACCTTGGATGTGATCCCGAGGAGCAGATGCGGTGGCTTGCTGAGATCTGGAACGACTCGCTTGAGGCAAGAACGGCAGGAATCGATGTCCGCGCCGTGACCGTGTGGGCACTTCTCGGATCGTTCAACTGGTGTCATCTCTGTACACAAGATAGCGGAGCCTACGAGCCGGGCGTCTTCAACCTGTCTACCGGCATTCCAATCGCGACACCCCTAGCCAAACTGGCGGTCGATCTTGCCCTCGGAGGTTCGATGAGTGCAATTGCGGGTCAATCTGGGTGGTGGCATGATTCATTGCGCTTCACGATTCCACAAGAGTAATCGCCAGTCGCCTCGCTTCTTAGCCTGAATGGCGAAAGTTCACGTTCCGCAGTCAGCGAAGAAACTATTGATCGAACCCAAGAATGAGGCACTCCTGTTGGAAGTGCCTTATGACGCATACGTGAAACGCGTTTTTGATCGGATTTCGAAGTAACCGGAATGTTCATCCTTTGTGCTATCTGTCGGCTGTGTTGATGTGCTACATAACGTTTGCTCTCCTTGTTGAACGGCGGTTCATCTCCTGGTTGCCGGTCATACTCTCTTCGTTCTAGAGCAGACCAAGCGTCAGTGAATGATCTTGATCCATCGCCTCGATCTATCTCATATCGACTGCTTGCCGGATAATACCGCGAGGCGTTTAGCCAACCTGATGTGTCGTCACCCCTCTTCACGTCTACACGCGTCATCCTCTGTTTAGTCCCGAAGGAGCCATGCCTTATCCATCCAGCATCATGATCATTCCACCATGGCGAAAACCTTCGGTCAGCTTCACCGGGATCGAAAGAACAGGAAGCAGAGCCTTATCGTCCGAGGTTGGCAAATGCTATCGTCTCCTTGGATGCCTGGCCAGCATGTCGGCTTCGCTCTTGACAGATTCAGAGCCGTGGCAACAGCATTGGTGGCTTTCGCTCTAAGTGGAAGTATGCACTTCCTTAGGGATCGGGCTTCAAGCCGATCAAGCCAGCTTCCACTCTTGCGAAACGCTGCGCCGTTGCCGATCGCCGCAGTCAGGGCCGTGGCCGTCAGCGGCCCGACACCCGGCATCGTCAGCAGTCGTCGGCAACCGTCCTCTGCGAACCGGGCGAATTCCTGGTTGCTTGCATCGATCTGCTCTTCGAGCTTGACCACTCGTCGCGAAGCTCGACCAGCAGCGTCTTCATCCTTGGCGAGAGCAGGTTGGCAGTGTCTTCGAGGATGGAAGGGACCTACCGCTTGAGGTGCGCAGGGCCTACGCGCACGGTGATCCCGTGTTCCAGGAGGAAGCCGCGAAGCTGGTTAATGACGGCAGTCTTCCGGCCCGTCCAGCGGTCGCGTACGCGGTGCAAGGCCTGCGGATCCAGTTGAGTCTCACTCTTGATCTGAAGTTCCTCACGAGCGCCTACACTGCCACCATACCTGAGGATTTGTTACTTCGCTGCAGCGACCACGATGCGGTGGCGTGCTAATCCCGATCCGCTAAACCTCACCGAGCGTATCCGGTCGCTACGATCGTACAAACCGTTTGTGCGAGCACTCTCAGGGTTGGGCCATCTGCTGCGCAATACGAGCCTTCCGCCGTTTTTAGGTAGGCCACGATCCCGGTCGCGCGAAGAGTAGGGCAGCCGATTCTCGCTCTTGATGCCTGCCGCGAGAGCTCGATCCCGCAGACCGGAGGGGAGTACATCGATCAGATTTATTGAGGTTCGCGCCTCGGCGACCTGCGATACGGCGTTATGCGTGCTTTGGCCCACGAAGGCGTGAGCCGGATCGTCGGTATGACTTGGCCGACCTCCGACTCTATCCGATCAAAGAGCATCCGGAGAGCCGCGAGACGCAGCTTCGCCGTTGGCTTGGAATGGGTCTAAGGCTGTCTCGACAAAGGGCTGCAACATCTGTACAGACATTTCAGAGAGGACACTTGCTCAAGCTTGCTGATCGCGACTTCGTGCTTCACTGGACTGTGCGTGGTCTGCAAACCCGCCAAAGCGAGAACCTCCGAAGTAGACAAACCCGACTCCAGCGATCATCAGCGCGCTGAACTGGTGACGGGGAGGCTTCTTGAATAGCGAAGTTCAAAGCAATGAAGATTCCCGAAACCACGTAGAGACCACGATGCGTTTGGGACGAAAGTGCAGGCACTCTCGGACTAACGAATGTAAGTCCATGCTTTAGAATGTGGTGGCCAGAGACGGGATCGGCTACCGTTACACGCCTTACATGAGCGTAGAGCGCGGGATGCTTACCATCCTTACACGCCTCTGCAGATTCCGATCGTCGGTCTCACCCTCCAACTCGCATCCTGATCGGAGAGCAGGGGGGAGCTAAGAGGCGTTATCGACGGCCACTGGCCGCAGCTAAAGTGCCATTAAACCAGCCAAGCATCCACAAAGGGCAGACGGATGGACAGGGCGGTCAAACTAAATGTTCCAGGGCAGCAAGAGAGGAATGTCGCTGGCGCTAGGCGAATGGATGGCCTACTTCTCTCAATGGGTGAGATGGGTTGCCGCGTGGATCCTTGTCTCAATCAACGGGGTGATTAGACGCCGTAACCCACACAGAATTAGCCAGTTGGAAGAACTTGGCTTTCTGGGGCGAACGCTCTAGCGCTGGTCGGCTGCTGGATAAGACCTGGTGCTTGGAGTGGCTCACCGCAATGGTGTAGTGTGGTGAACAGCCTAAGGTAACACAATGTGAATGACACCCACGGGAGAGTTCATTAGATGAAGTCCGAAAGCGCCATAGCCATTCGAGCGACCATCAGTTTTCCGCCTGAAATGTACGAAACGCTCGAAATCATCGCGAAAGAAAAAAAGGTTTCGCTGGCATGGGTCGTTCGGGACGCGGCGGAGAGATATATCGCGGAAAGATGGCCCCTGTTCGGGAAACAAACCCGAGAGAGCTGATGTTGATTAGACGAAATTACAGCATCAGGTACCTCGTGTCCCGCGCGCTGCGTTAAAAGTCTTCACTTTGACCACCATGCACTTGCTGATCGATCAGACGCGCATCCGGGAGTATCGGTCGCGGTAACGAGGGGACTTTTGAATGACGGATGGCTTCACCGAGCTCTCGTTGGCTGCCGCGAATCCTACCGTGGCTACCGCAGACGTGATTTTGTTCGGCCCTCCCATTCCGCCGCAGCAGCGCATCCTGCTGTATTCCGCAGGTCAGTGGGAAGGCTTCGTCGAGGAGTGGGCTCACTACTGTCTGAAAAAACTCTACGTTCAAGTGCAACGCTTTACGGGTGCCGGGGATCGCGGCATTGACATCGGCGGGTTTGCGGACGCGAAGAAGCTCTTGGGCGTTTGGGATAACTACCAGTGCAAGCGATTTCTAACACGGGCGATCTATCCGAGCGACGCGTGGCCGGAGATCGGAAAGATTCTCTGGTACAGCTTCAGGAGAGAGTACGTCGCGCCTAGTAAGTACTACTTCGTTTCGCCGCACGGGGTCGGCACGACCCTGGCTGGCTATCTTGCCAATGCGCCAAGACTGAAGAAAGCGCTGATGGAAAACTGGGACAAGCATGTTCGACAAGCCATCACGGAGACGCAGGAGGTCATTCTGGAGGGCGAGTTCCTCGCCTACGTCGATGCGTTTGATTTTTCTATCTTCTATTCCAAGACCGCCCTTCAGGTCATCGAAGATCATAGGGGATGCCCGTGTCATGCCGTCCGGTTCGGCGGAGGGCTTCCACCCCGCCCGGATGCTCAGGAACCCCCAGATGATATTGCCGCAGCGGAGAGCCGGTATATTGAGCAGCTCCTTGATGCATATGCCGATCATGTGAAGCAGCCCCTTTCGCAGGTTAGTGCGCTGAAGGCGTGGCCGAAACTGGATAATCACTTCAGCCGACAGCGTGAAGCGTTCTATCACGCGGAGTCGTTACGAGTCTTCGCGCGGGACAGCGTTCCCGCCGGAACTTTCCAGTCTTTGCAAAATGACATACACACGGGCGTGATCGATGTCTGCGAGTCAGACCATAATGACGGCTTCGAGCGAGTTAAACAGGTCACGCAAGCGGCGCGGGCGCTGCAGCTAACATCGAACGCTCTGCTGACAAGCACGAAGCCAAAGGACAGAGATGGCATATGCCATCAGCTGGCAAATGAGGACCGGTTGCGATGGACGAAATCGTAGCGCAAAGCCGGAAACCTGTGACCTTCAACGGTCCGCTTGAGGCGGGGCTGCGGGCGGTCGCCATCTTGGGTACAGCCCATCCCCGTGCGTTCGATCTCCAAAGGCTGGTGGCGTTCGACTATTTGCTGGTCCACACCGGCGACATCGGTGGTCCAGTCAGTTTGCATCCTCCGACTCCCCTTCAGTCGGCTGAACTGCTGGTGCGGCGAAAGCTGATTGACCGCGCTCTGCTGCTGATGATGACCCGTGATCTGGTGGAGCGAGAGTTTGCCGACGATGGCATTCGCTATCGCGCGGGCGAGAACGCCGTGCCGTTTCTCTCGGCGCTGGAGTCCGAGTATCTTCAGGAGCTGAAACAGCGGGCGGCCTGGCTCGTCAGGGAGCTTGGTGATCGTAGCGAGATGGATTTCCGCGCCATCATGCGCAGCTTCTTCGACAAATGGGTCGAGGAATTTCAGGCGGCGGAACTCAGTTTGGGGGCTGAATGATGGAACAGCCCGGTTTGAGATTGCGACATATCGTGTTCCATGGCCCTGGCCGCCTTCCGGCCAGTCTGCTCTTCGGGCCCGGCTTGAACGTCATTTACGGTGCGTCGGAAGTTGGGAAGTCCTTTGTCGTCGAAGCTATCGATTTCATGCTGGGCGGGAAGCCACCGCTGCGCGACATTCCGGAACGGGTGGGCTATGACCGCGTGCTGTTAGGGGTTGAGACGCTATCGGGCGAGAAATTTACCCTATTACGGAGTACGGAAGGCGGAGCGTTCCGAGCCTATCAGGGATTACATGTTGACCTGCCCGGTGATGAGATCGAGGCGGTCGATCTTGCCGATCAGCACAACGAAAAGAACACGACAAATCTGTCAACCTATCTCCTGCAGAGATGCGCTCTTGATGGCAAGCGCGTTCGCAAGAACAAGCAGAACGAAACGAACAGTCTTAGCTTTCGCAATCTGGCGCGGCTGGTTATCGTGGACGAGACGGAGATCATGGCGCGACGGTCCCCTCTCTCGGATGGAAACCCGATGGCCGAGACGCCCAATTTTGCGACCTTCAAGCTCCTACTGACCGGCGTTGATGATTCGGCGCTTGTTCCCAACAAGCCAAAGGGGCCTGAGGAGCAGTCGCGTGATGCGCAACTCGAACTGCTAGATCAACTCATCGACGAGCACCGGGCACGGCTCGCGGAGTTAACAAAAGACCCGGACGAGCTAGAGGATCAGCTGCGGCGGCTTGAGGGGACTCTCTCTCAGCATTCGGAACAGCTTGCTTCAACTGAAACGCAATACCGGGGCCTGATGGATCGCCGCCGCGAACTCCGGAAGAAGCTGGAGGAGGGCAGGGACCGACGCTCCGAAATAGACGGACTTCTGGAGCGTTTTACCCTGCTTGACCGGCACTATGTATCCGATATGGCTCGCTTGAAAGGCATTGAGGAAGGCGGAACGCTGTTTCAGGTCTTGGGCCAGTCCTCCTGTCCGCTGTGCGGAGCGTCTGCGATGCACCATAACCGGGATGCAGATTGTGATGGCAATATAGAAGCGGTCGTTGCAGCGGCGCGGAGTGAAACAGCGAAAATCGAGTTGCTGCGAAAAGAGCTACGCGATACGGTGACTGAACTGACTCGGGAAGGCGCTGGGTTTAGCCGCAGATTGCCGAAGGTAGATGAGGAGGTGCAGTCCATCTCCTGTGGCCTGGAACAGATGGTCACACCGGAACTCACAAGACTGAGAGCAAATTACGCGTCCCTTGCGGATAAGCGCGGCGAGGTCCGTGAAGCACTCGCAATCTACCGATCCATCAAAGATGTCCAGGAGCGGCGCGCCAAGATCGAATCAGCAGGCGAGGAACCACGTGAGAGCACCGCGTCGGAAGGTGATCTTCCTGCGACGATAAGCGATTCATTCGCACAAGAGGTGGAGTCCGTCCTGAAAGACTGGCATTTTCCTGAAGCGGACAGAGTGTTCTTCGACCCGAAGAGCCGTGACCTCATCATTGCTGGCAAGCAGCGTACAGCACGCGGCAAAGGCCTTCGTGCAATCACCCATGCTGCATTTACCATCGGGCTGCTTCAATTTTGCAAGACAAAAGGAACACCTCACCCGAGCATGGTTATCCTGGACACGCCCCTCCGTGCTTACCGTGAACCGGACGGAATTGAAGACGATCTTTCAGGCACCGACCTGGATGTGCAGTTCTATGCTTACCTGGCCAAGCTGTCCGCCGACCGGCAGGTGATCATCGTCGAGAACACCACGCCGCCGACCGTGATAGCAGAGCTTCCTCAGGCAGTCATGTTCACGAAGAATCCTCATCAGGGGCGATACGGGTTCTTTCCTCAGGTCGCGGATGCACCTGAATCCCCGGTCACGACAGAAGCGGTGACAGAATGATCGATTTCAAACAACGCCTTGCGGGTAAGAAGGTTCAGAAGCAAGTCGATCCCCTTTCGCTCTACGACACTCTCGACAGAGCGCATGACAAAGGCCCTCTCCGGCCCGCCCAGTTTTCGGTACTCAAGGACTGGTTCGCGCATCATCGAGCGACCCGCGATGTCATCGTCAAATTGCATACCGGGCAGGGGAAAACTCTGATTGGTCTATTGATGCTCCATCCAAGTTGAACGCGGCAGAGGGTCCTGCGGTCTATCTTTGCCCCGACAACTTCCTGATCGATCAAACCTGTGAACAGGCGAAGCAATTCGGTATTTTAACCTGCAAGGCGGACCCTGAGCTTCCGGACGCTTTCCTGAATGGTGAGAAGCTCCTGGTCACCTCGGTACAAAAACTCTTCAATGGCCTGACAAAGTTTGGCCTGAAACGGAAATCGATAGAGATCGGCGTTCTGTTGATGGACGACGCACATGCCTGCTCGGATATTATCCGCGAACAGTGCCGCATCCGGATTCCAAGCGATGAGCCCGCTTACGAAGCAATCAAGGCCCTTTTTGGTGAGGACCTGGAACAGCAGGGCGTCGGGACCTACGCCGATATTTGCAACGATAAACGTGACGCCGTGCTGCCCGTTCCCTATTGGAGCTGGGCGCACCACGAATCCGAAGTCGCCGCCATCCTCTCCACGAATGCTGATCGGAATTCGATCAAGTTTGCATGGCCACTCTTAAGAGACATACTCGGATCATGTCAAGGGGTCATCTCCGGTGCTGCAATCGAAATTGAGCCGTACATCCCGCCACTGGATGCCTTCGGTAGCTATTGGAACGCCAAGCATCGCATTCTCATGTCGGCAACCGTCACCGACGACGCCTTTCTCGTAAACGGTATACAACCGATAGTAGAGATCCCTCTGTGTAGGCTTTGGCATGATCCAATTATCATATTCAAACCCTGCCGTTGCCTCGCAGCCCGAGGGGGTGTGCTACGCTTGCGCCTAACCCCAAAAAGGCAGGAGTTCGTTGTGCCGTTCAGCAGTCGCGATGCGCGAAGCCTATTGAAGACGTGGACCGACGCCCACGGAAATCCCATCCAATGCATTCACCGCTACAGTCGCACTGTCGTGGGCTTCAGCCATCCGAACAAACGCGGTGTCGACCGGATGAGTCTTGTCCAGAAGTTGGAGGTTGGCACGAAGCTCATGCTGGTTCCAGATCCTGACAACCCGATGGACAGGAACGCAATCCTCGTCTATGCGGCTGACGACATTGAGAACGACATCGGGTACCTGCTTTCTTCGGCAGCAAAATACATCGCACGGATGATGGAATGTGGAGCGACATTCTCAGCGGAGGTGTACTACATCCATCACGGGTACAAGAACTATCCGGAGGTGTGCATCTTTATTTACCAGTTAACGCCAATGACACAGAAACGTCGCCCCATTCGCAAGGGTGCTCCCTTGTACAAGCCAGAGCCGTCGTCCGCACGGCGGGAACATATAGCGGTAGAGGATCGGCCACTCTTCGAGTCCATCGAGTCGCATCCCGGGAACGCAGGACTGTGGACACGAATTAAGCGTTTACGCTTAATGGGGTAGCGGCTCGTAGCGGCTCGGCCATTGATGAAGCGTTTAGCTCTGCGGAAAAAGTGTGAGGCCATTATCAATGGGCAAACCGGATTTGCTCGCTGGTGAAGCATGAACTCAAGTTTGGCGCCGGAAGACGTTCTCATAGGTATTATTTGACCAACTTGAGATTGGCCTTCCTCGTATTCTCTCCGCTCGGAGTTCTGCCACCCTCAAGTCCAGTCATCACCAAGGAAAACAGCAAGTTCTCCAATTCCGACAATGGTAAGCCGAGCTCATGGGCTATTCGGCTCCTTGTGTAGCCCTCCTCGTACAAACGACCGAGGGCCATCGGAAGCACGAGAGATGTTTCTCTTTCCAATCCTTCCGGCTCACTAGTGCGATAGCCTCGTTTTGATAGTTCAATCGAGAGTGACCGGTAGTGCCAGTCACTGATTAACTTCAACTCATGCAGACGGTAATTGATTGCAGCAAGAGACACTCCGAAAACCTTCTTGAGTTTGATGAGCTCGGGAACACTGGCGAATTTAGGCGCATGCGCGAGCACGCTCGCCCTTGGCATTAAAAAAGCGGAAGCAAATCGATGTGCTTCGTCTTCGGCGACTCGTCCTAGTGGCGCTCCGTGTCTGTGCAGGATCAAATGTCCCAGTTCATGTGCTGCATCAAACCGACCTCGCTCTGGAGTTTTGTATCCGTTTAGAAACACAAAGGGCATTCCGCCTTTCCATGTCGAGATTGCATCTACGTCGCTTGTCTCAATGTTCAACGAGAAGATTCTGACGCCCTTTGATTCCAAAAGATGAACGACATTACGAATCGCGAGCTGTCCCAATCCCCAATATGCGCGCAAGGATTCAGCAGCAGCTTCCGGGTCAGGCTCCTGATGAAGGTCAGGAAGATCGACCGGTGGCAATTCAAAGCGTTCTTCGAGCCACTTGCACAGATAGAGCGCAAGTTCGCTTTGCGCCAATGCGACTTCACGATGCTTCGCAGTCATCTTGGAGAGAGAGCGGAAACTCACATCACGTGCGGCTACACTCTCTAAGTCGGGTCCAGCGAAGAAGCCGCTCGGGAACTCCAAGACGCTCGAAATCATATCCAACATTTCTGGACTCGGAGGGTATTCGCCAATCTCGTAACCCACAAGAGCGCGGTAAGTGATTCCAAGCTTATCTGCTAGTTGAACTTTTGTCAGGCCACGGCGACGACGTGCGAGCGCAAGGCGGCGGGGATTGAAAATCGGCTTATCGAAGCTAAGCACGGCGTTTTAGTTCGATAGTCACCTCATCGGTGACCGGAATAGGCTCGTCGGGGATTCCCTGAAGTAGAGCCGCATCGAAGCTAGTCGGCTTAAGCAAAATGCGCTCTGCCCAACCATCGATGCGGCGATCTTCCGACATCGAAATGGGCATCGAGAGTTCGCAACGCATTTCGCCAGCGACTAGATCTCGATGAACGAGCAGGAACCAGGTCTGCCGGCGATTCTTCCTCTCCAATTTTTCCCGTGCGTCAGCTTCCATTTCGGGGAAGAGAAAAGCGTTCTCCAGCATTGCTCGTGATGTTGTATCACCCTTGCTCGATGACGTCTTCGGTTCGGCATCGCCAATGCGTCCAGTATTCCTGTCACCACCCGATACCGTGACCGCAATCAGGCCCGCCGGATTGTGTACCTGCGGCTGCCCATTCTCCTCGAATTTCGACCAGCGATGAGGGTACACAACAAGCAGATCGCTTAGCCCTCTGAACGCCTCGGCCCAACTTGCCAGAGCCGGATAGTTCCTGGGGTGGTGGGGAGTGCACGCAGCGAAAGCCGCCAATCCACGCTGAGCAGCCTCCAGGAGTATTTCTTGCGTCAATTCCAATTCACCGAGCCGAACATCTACGTCCTGAAGATCTTTATACACACGTCGTTCAAGTTGCATGTATCCTCCACTTCCTAAAAGCATACCACAAATGAGGGATAGAAATAGGAAGTGACCTGAGAGCAGTTGCGCAAGCCGCTGCCTTGGCACAGTAGACGGGAGTGGGCTCTCTCTACCAGACCACCGACCGCAAGTACCGGGACTAATAGGCTTCCGGGGAACCAGGTGTTCTTGGGGCACAAGCCGCTCCAACCGCCCAGGGTGCCATAACGGGCACATATCAAGCTGGCTAGCTCAAGCTGCCAGCCTGAGAGTAAGCCCAGTGATTGGGATGTGCAGAGGTGTGTAATGGTGGTGGTGGCCAGAGACGGGATCGAACCGCCGACGCCGGCCTTTTCAGGGCCGCGCTCTACCACTGAGCTATCTGGCCTTGGCAATCTGCAGGACAACATCTCCCCGACATGACCCGACCGCCAAGTAGGTCTGCCACGCATCCGTACGCCGATCCAGCCTTCCAATGATGCAAACTGCTTTGAAGGATCTGTCACCAGTGAGGAACCGGTATCTTCGACATCACCGAGTATAGCAATCGCACGCATTTACGCCAACCCGCGCTATCCTGATTTCCACCTCATCGTCACACGCTTCATAAATTAGCTCGTCATTACCAAGAGGACGCATATGCGCCGCACTCTCCTGTTCTTCCTGCTCCCCTGGGCGAGCCTGCCTCTACTTGCACAGCGGCCTGCGCCTGTGGAACTGCGTGCCGTTCGTGCCTACGATGCCGCACGATCCAGTCAGTCCAGCACGCTTGAACTTCACGCGTTCCTCGAGAGAATGCCGAAAGGAGGGGATCTCCACATGCATCTCTCCGGTGCCGTTTATGCTGAAACCTTTATCCAGAACGCAGTTGCTGATAATCTCTGTGTCGACCCCACCACACGCAGCTTCACAAAAAATATCGGCACCACGCGCAGCCTCCCCTTGCAACCCGTTTGTACTGAAGGTCAAGTGGCTGCCGGGACCGCTCTCAAAGATCAAAAGCTCTACGATGCGTTGGTCGATTCCTTCTCGATGCGCGGCTTCGTCCCCACTCCAGGCATCACCGGTCACGACCAGTTCTTTAGCACCTTCACTCGCTTCAGCGGTCTCAAGAGTCACACCGGCGAGTGGCTCGATGAGGTTGCTACCCGCGCCGCTGCACAGAACGAGCAGTATCTGGAAGTGATGGACACCCCGAATTTCACCTCCGCGGCAAAACTAGGTGCTGACCTCGGATGGCCCCAAACTCCCTCCGATCGTCTAGTCAGCCAGTCGGATCGCCCAACTGGGAGCACGGCAGGAGATCTCACAGGCACAACACATGCCGAACTCGCCCACCTTCGCGAGCAACTCCTCGCCAGCTCTGCATTCCGCGACAACATCGCCCAAGACCGCAAAGAACTCACCGACGCACTCGCCACGCGTGAGCGCATCGAGCACTGCGGCCAGGCCGCCGCGACCCTCGCGTGCTCCGTCCAAATCCGCTTCCTCGGCCAAGTCCTGCGGGCCTTCCCACCCCAGCAGGTCTTCAGCCAGACCCTTCTTTACTTCGAACTCGCATCCTCGGATCCCGCGGTCGTCGGTATCAACTTCGTCCAGCCGGAAGATGCTTACATGTCGATGTCTGAGTATCACCGCCAGATGCTCATGCTTGACTATCTCCACGGCGTCTATCCCAAGGTCCACATCACGCTGCACGCCGGTGAACTCGCCCCGGGTCTTGTCCCCCCCGCCGGTCTTCGCTTTCACATTCGCGAGGCCGTTGACCTTGGACATGCCGAGCGCATTGGTCACGGCGTCGACATCATGCAGGAGGATGACCCCCAGGCCCTCCTCAAGGAGCTAACGGCCCGCCACATCATGGTCGAAATCAATCTCACCTCAAACGATGTCATTCTTGGTGTCTCCGCGAATCACCACTCGCTGCCGGTGTACCGTGCCGCCCGCGTTCCCATTGCACTTTCGACAGACGACGAGGGCGTCTCCCGTATTGATCTGACGCACGAATACACGCGTGCCGCCCTCGAGTTCAATCTCACCTATCTTGACCTGAAGAACATCGCCCGCACCTCGCTCGAACACAGCTTTCTCGGCGGCCCAAGTCTCTGGCAGCAACCCGATAGCTTCACGCACACGGTTCCGGCCTGCGCAGCCCAACCACTCGGTGGTCTGACTCCAACAGCAGTATGCGCGAGATTCCTAAAACTGAGCGACAAAGCCTCCCAGCAATGGGAACTCGAACATCGCTCGGCCAACTTCGAATCCGGCCTTCCGTGAAGAACGCCGCCTTTCGCCAGATTGCCTACGCATTCACGCCGCGTGTAAAGAGTGTGTATATACCCAATAAATCAGAAGACTTACGCAACTCGTTTGTTAGACTAAAGTCATATATGAGACACCTTATCTAAATATCTGCGGGCGTGACTCTTCGGAAGCCGCCGATAAAGATGAGTTTGAACAAGCATCGAGACCACCCGCCAAAGCCGGCCTAGGCGGGACCGCTAAAGGAAACCCACGACCGCATGATCCTCCCCGGAACTGCACTCTCCTCCCCTTCTCCTGACCTCTCTCTTCGTGAAGTCGCCTATTTTTCTATGGAGATTGCTCTCTCTCCGGCTTTGCCGACCTACTCCGGGGGCTTGGGAATGCTCGCCGGCGATACGCTCCGTTCAGCTGCCGACACAGGCGCGCCGATGGTCGCTGTTTCGCTTGCGCACCGTTGTGGCTACTTTCGCCAAAAGCTCGATTCAGTCGGCCAGCAGACCGAGGCGGACGTCCCCTGGTCGCCCGAAGCCACGCTTCCACCGGCCAGCCAGACCGTCACGATCACCATGCAGAACCGCGAACTCACCATCCGGGCGTGGCGCTTCGATGTTGTTGGCGTGATCGGGCACATCATTCCCGTGTTTCTACTCGATACGGATGTAGAGGGGAATGATCCATATGACCGTAGTCTCACCGATCACCTATATGGTGGAGATACCTACTATCGCCTATGCCAGGAGACGATCCTCGGACTTGGCGGCGTCAAGCTCCTTCACGCTTTGGGTTGTCAACCGGACGTCTATCACATGAACGAGGGTCACGCGGCGCTACTCGCACTCGGCCTGCTTGAAGACCAGCTTAAGGGAGCGGCGCTCCACACAGCCACGGAGCAGCATGTAGCCACAGTTCGCCGCCAGTGCGTCTTCACCACGCATACCCCCGTCCCCGCAGGACATGATAAGTTCGGCCTCGATCAAACGCTGCAGGTTCTCGGGCGGGAGCGATCGACCGCCCTCGAAGCTACAGGCTGCCTACACGACAACCTGCTCAATATGACCTACGTCGCCCTGCGCTTCTCGCGTTACGTAAATGGCGTCGCGATGCAGCACGGCAAGGTCTCGCAAAAAATGTTTCCGGACTACAAGGTCCACGCCATCACGAATGGTGTTCACGCCGCAACCTGGATCTCCGATTCGCTCCAGCAGCTGCTCGATACAGAAATTCCAGACTGGCGTGTCGATAATCAGTACCTTCGCTCTGTTTACGGCGTCGCTCCGGAGCGCATCTCCGCCTGCCATCATAAGGGCAAGCAGCGCCTCTTCGATACCGTTGCCAAGCGGACCGGCACGCAGTTCAATCCCAGGGTCCTCACCCTCGGTTTCGCTAGGCGTGTCGCTACCTACAAGCGCGCCTGCCTGCTCCTCCATGATCCTGTGCGCCTCGCCAAGATCGCTCAAAAGATTGGTGGCCTGCAGATCCTCTACGCCGGCAAAGCCCATCCTGCGGATGTAGCCGGCAAGGGCTTGATTCGCGATGTTTTTGCCGAGGCCGCGCACCTCAACTCCGGCTTTCTCAAAATTCTCTACCTCGAAAACTACGATTGGGATCTTGGTGCGCAGCTTACGCAGGGCGTCGACGTTTGGGTCAACACACCACGTCGACCCTACGAGGCCTCCGGAACCTCAGGGATGAAGGCTGCCCTCAATGGCGTTCCTTCGCTTAGCATTCTCGATGGCTGGTGGATCGAAGGCTGCGCCGAGTCCGTTACCGGCTGGGCCATTGAGGATGCGCAGACCGAAGCGATGGAAGCCGAGAGCCTCTACAACAAGCTCGAGAAAGGTATCGCTCCTCTCTTCAGTAAACCCACCGCCTGGGCGAGAATGCAGCAACACTGCATCGCAATTAACGGGACCTTCTTCAATACGCATCGCATGCTGCGCCAGTACTTCAGCAATGCCTATTTCCCGCAGATCTCCATCCCATCCGAATCCGCCACTCCTACTATTCTCACAGAGGAGCCTCAGCCCTTGCGAACACAGGAACCTGTCTTCGTCTAGCAGCAATCTCACCGTTACTGTAATCCTGAGTGCAGCCGAAAGCCTGCGGTTGCCATTGCTCGTTTTCTTCCGACGCTCTAATCTCCTGCGACCTGTACTACCGGATGTAGCGCACTCCGCCTCTTCCGCATCATTGCAAACCGCACTCGCAATCCATCAAAGAACAGGTAAACGACCGGCGTCGTAAACAACGTCAAAGCCTGCGACACGATTAATCCACCGACAATCGTGATCCCGAGCGGCCGCCGCAGCTCCGATCCCGGACCAGTCCCGAGCGCCAGCGGTAGTCCGCCCAGCATCGCCGCGACCGTCGTCATCATGATCGGTCGAAAACGCATCAGGCAGGCTTTATAGATCGCCTGCTCCGGCGTCAATCCATGCACTCGCTCTTCTACCAGCGCGAAGTCGATCATCATGATCGCATTCTTCTTCACGATGCCGATCAGCAGGATGATGCCGATCATCGCGATGACGCTCAGGTCCACCTTGAACAGCAGTAGTGCGACGAGCGCTCCCACGCCGGCCGACGGCAGCGTCGACAAGATCGTCAAAGGGTGGATGAAGCTCTCATACAGCATTCCGAGCACGATATAGACGGTCACCAGCGCCAGCAAAATGAGTACTGGCTCCGATGCGAGCGACGCCTTGAAGGCCTGCGCCGATCCTTGGAACCCGCCATGGATTGACGACGGCATCCCAATGTCGATCCGCGCCCGGTCGATCGCCTCCGTGGCCTGGCTCAAAGACTCTCCCGGCGAAATATTAAAAGATAGCGTCGTCGCTGGCGATTGAGACTGATGGTTCACGACCAGCGGAATGCGCTGCGATTCGAAGTGCGTCACCGCCGTCAGCGGCACCATCGCACCGGTCGTACTCTTAACATAGATATTGTTCAACGCATCCGGATCACGCTGAAACTGCGGAGCCACCTCCATCACTACGTGGTACTGATTTAGCGGCATGTATGTCGTAGAAACCTGCTTTTGCGAGAACGCATCCGACAGCGTGGCATCGATCGAGAGCGGCGAAACACCGAGCCGGCTCGCCGTATCCCGGTCAATTACCAGTTGCGCCCGCAAGCCCTGCTCCTGTTCGTCCGTTGCGACATCCTTTAGCTCCGGCAGCTTCTGCATCGCCGCCATCAGCTTCGGCGCCCATTCATTGAGATCTTTCAAGCTGTCCGTCGTCAATGAATACTGGTACTCCGTCGCCGAGCTCCTTCCGCCGATATGCAGATCCTGAAAGGACTGCAAGTACAAGATTGTTCCAGGAATTACACTCACCTTCGGGCGCAGACGGTTGAGGATCACCTCCGCCGTATCTCCTCTCTTCCTGCGTTCTTCATCCGGCTTCAGCGCCATGAACATGAATCCCGAGTTGCCATTGCCGCGCCCTCCGGCGAAGGCAACAACGTCCTGAATCCCTGGATCCTGCTGCACAATCGCTGCCAGATCATGCACCTGTGTCTTGATCGTGTCGAACGACACATCCTGCTGTCCTTGAATCTGTCCGCCGATCCGTCCTGAGTCCTGTTCGGGGAAGAAGCCCTTGGGCACCAGTGTGTAGAGATAAATGTTCAGTACAAAGGTCAGCACGGTGATCGTCAACACCAGGGACCGGTGTCGCAGAACCCAGCCCAGTCCGCGCTCGTACTCCGCCGTCATCCAGTCCAGTACTCTGCCACCCAGGTGATAGAACCAGCCATGTCTGCGGGCGCTATGCGCCTCCAGGAACTTCGCGCTCAACATCGGCGTTGTCGTCAGCGACACAACCAACGAAACCAGGATCGCGACCGACAACGTGATCGCGAACTCGCGAAACAACCGGCCTACAATACCCCCCATCAGCAGGATCGGGATAAACACCGCGATCAGCGATGTGCTCATCGAGACCACCGTGAAGCCGATCTCCTTCGAGCCAGCCATCGCCGCTTCAAACGGCGACAGGCCCTCCTCAAGATGACGGCTGATATTCTCGATCACCACGATCGCATCGTCCACCACAAAGCCGGTCGAGATCGTCAGCGCCATCAGGCTCAGGTTATCGAGCGTGTAATCCAGCAGGTACATCACGCCAAAGGTTCCCAGCAGGCTGAGCGGAACGGACACGCTCGGGATCAGCGTCGACCGCACCTCCCGAAGAAACAGAAAGACCACCAGAATCACCAGCATGATCGAGATCACCAGCGTCCGCGTCACATCTGCCACCGACGCGCGGATCGTCTGCGTTCGATCCATCGCAATATCGACCCGAATCACTGGCGGAATCGACTGTCGCAGCATCGGCAACATGGCTTTCACGTTGTCCACTGTCTTGTTGACGTTGGCCCCTGGCGTCTTGAAGACAAACACCAGGATCGCCGGTTTGCCGTTGAACACGCCGCTCGTGTGAGTATTCTCGACGCTGTCCACCACCTGCGCGACATCCCGTATACGCACAACCCCATGGGCCGATGCATTCGGGATCGTAGCGGCCGAGGTGGTTAACCCGGCTGCCGTGCTCGACTGCGCCGGCGCAGTCACCCCAGTGGAGGAAGCCGGAAGGCCCGTCGCGGCGGCGGCCGAACTTACCGGACCACGGTCTGTCGCGATCACCAGCGGAGCATAGGCCGCCGCCCCGAAAAGTTGATCCGTCGAACCAATCGTCCAGCGCTGGCTACCATCTTGCAAGTAGCCTTTTGGCTGATTCACGTTAACTGTCCCGAGCGCCGCCCGCAGAGCCTCGAGCCCCAGCCCGTAGTGTGCCAGTTGCATCGGATTCGCTTCGATCCGCACCGCCGGCTTTGCACTGCCACCGCAGAACGTCTGCCCAACGCCTTTTACCTGTGCAATCTTCTGGGCCAGGATGCTGTCGCACGCATCGTACAATTGCGGCACGTTCAGCGTGTTTGAAGTAAGCGCCAGAATCAGAATCGGCGAGTCAGCCGGGTTGATCTTGTAGTATCCCGGGTTGTTCGGCAGATTGGCTGGAAGCTGACTGCGTGCAGCGTTGATCGCCGCTTGCACATCCCGTGCCGCGCCATTCACATCGCGGCTGAGGTCAAATTGCATCGTGATCGAAACCGCCCCCGACGAGGAAGACGACGTCATCTCGTTGATCCCGGCGATCTTCGCAAACTGCCGCTCCAACGGCGTCGCCACCGAAGAAGCCATTGTCTCGGGGTCGGCTCCCGGCAAGGAAGCTCCCACTGAAATTACCGGGTACTCCACCTGCGGCAGACTCGCCACGGGAAGCAGAACATAGGCCACCACACCCGCCAGGATCACCGCCGCCGACAGCAGGAATGTCGCTACGGGCCGTTTGATGAACGGTGCGGAAAAATGCACGCCAGCGCCCGACATCATTCTCTCTGCCAACGACGCTTTGGGTGTCTCATCACGCATCTTCAGTGCCTTGAGTTCTGCTGCTGCTCTTCGTTGCTTCAACTACTCCCAAATCTGACAAGGATCACCTGATCTCGACCGGGGCAGCGCATTGCCGCCGTAGTGAAGAGACCCCCACATTTAGCCCTTGCCTGTTCCGTCTTTGTCGCGGCTGAAGCAACATCAATAAACCTTCTCCGTCTCCAAAACCCTCTCAGGCCGCGTCAACCGTCGCCCGATTCGATCGAAGAACAGGTACACCACTGGCGTCGTGAACAGCGTTAGCACTTGTGACACAATCAACCCGCCAACGATCGTAATTCCCAGCGGCCGCCGCAGTTCGCTTCCGGTGCCGGTGCCCAGCGCCAGCGGAACCCCGCCCAGCAGCGCCGCCATCGTCGTCATCATGATCGGACGAAAGCGCAACAGACACGCCTGATAGATCGCCTGCTCCGGTGTCATGCCGTGGTCGCGCTCCGCTTCAAGCGCAAAATCGATCATCATGATGGCGTTCTTCTTGACGATGCCGATTAGTAGAATGATCCCGATCAGCGCGATCACGCTCAGGTCTACATGAAAAAGCAGCAACGCTAGGATCGCTCCAACCCCCGCCGAGGGCAGCGTCGAAAGGATCGTGATCGGATGGATATAGCTCTCGTATAACACCCCTAGAACGATATACACGACAATCAGCGCCGCAAGGATCAACAAGGGCTCATTCTGCAGTGACGCCTCGAACGAGGCGGCCGTGCCTTGGAATCGCGCGTTCACGCTGCCTGGCATATGCTCGTCCCGTGTGAGCTGTGCTTTCGCCTTATTCACCGCCGCCACCGCGTCGCCGATCGACGTGCCCGGTGTCAAATTGAACGAGATCGTTGCAGCAGGGAACTGACCCTGGTGGTTGATCGCCAGTGCCGTCTGCCGTGGGTCGAGCCGCGTAAACGTCGAGAGCGGAACCTGCGTGCCGTTCGAGCTCTTCACATAGATCCGGTTTAGCGACTCGGGATTGAGCTGGAACTTCGGCGACACCTCCAGCACTACGTGGTACTGGTTTAGCTGCGTGAAGATCGTCGACACCTGTCGCTGCCCAAAGGCGTCGTCGAGCGTGTCATCGATATTCTGCGGTGTAATCCCCAGGCGACTTGCCGTATCCCGATCGATCACCAGATTCGCCTGAAGTCCGTTGAGCTGCTGGTCGCTGGCCACCTCCGTCAGGATCGGGATCTGTCGTAGCTTCTCAACCAGGCGATTCGACCAACGCGTCATCTCCGCAGGATTCGCGTCCTCGACCGAGTACTGATACTGCGTCTTGCTCACCCGGTCCTCCACCGTCAAATCCTGCAGAGGCTGCAGAAAGCATTGAATTCCGTCGACCTTCGCGACCATTGGAACCAGGCGGCGTATGACGTCGCTTGCAGATGTCGACCGCCGTTCACGATCCTTTAAATTGATCTGAATTCGTCCGCTGTTCAGCGTCATATTCGTCCCATCGACGCCAATGAACGACGAGAGCGAAGCCACATCCGGATCACGCAGAATCACCCGTGCCAGCTGCTGCTGCCGCAGCGCCATCGCCTGAAAGCTGATCGTCTCCGGAGCTTCCGTAATTCCCAGCAGAACACCGGTATCCTGCACGGGAAAGAAGCCCTTCGGCACAATATAGAAGAGCATTCCAGTCAGCACGAATGTTGCCAGCGTTACCAGCAGGGTAAACGTCTGGTGCCGCAGCACCCAACGCACCCCCACAGCATATCGCGCTATTACCGCATCGAAGAACGCTTCGCTCTTCCGATAGAACCAGCCCTCGGCCGCCTCGGGTCTGTGCTTCAACAGCTTCGCTGCCATCATCGGTGTCAGCGTCAACGACACCAGCGCTGACATCAAAATCGTTACCGCCAGTGTCACCGCAAATTCGCGAAACAGGCGACCTACAATATCACCCATAAAGAGCAGCGGAATCAGCACGGCGATCAAGCTCACCGTGAGCGAAACGATCGTAAACCCAATCTGCTCCGAACCCTTCAGCGCCGCCTCAAGAGGGCTATCACCCTCTTCGAGGTAGCGGGAGATGTTCTCGATCATCACGATGGCATCATCCACCACGAAACCCGTAGAGATCGTTAAGGCCATCAGCGAAAGATTGTTGAGGCTGTATCCGAGCAGATACATCACGCCGAAGGTTCCCACGATCGAAAGCGGCACCGCGACCGACGGAATAATGGTCGCCGCGATGGATCGCAGGAAGAGGAAGATCACCATCACGACCAGTGCGATGGTCAGCATCAGCTCGAACTGCACATCTTTTACCGAAGCACGGATCGTATTCGTCCGGTCCGTCAGCACCTGCAGATTGATACTCGTCGGAAGCGTCGTCCGCAACTGCGGCAGAAGCTTCTGCACTTCATCCACAACGCCGATAATGTTGGCACCCGGCTGTCGCTGAATGTTCACGATGATGGCCGGCTTCAACTCCGCCTCCGCGGCCCGCGTTCCCTTACCGGCCGGTTCGGCAGCGGTCCCCATCCACGCCGCCTGGTACAGGTTCTCCGCGCTGTCCGTCGCGTTGGCAACATCCGAGAGCCGCACCGGGGAACCATTGCGGTATGCAAGGATGACCGAGTTGTAGTCCTTGCTTGAGAGCAGTTGATCGTTCGCTTCTATCGTGAACGACTGCTTTGCCCCGTTCAGGTTGCCTTTCGCCTGGTCCACGTTCGCCGTGCCCAGTGCCGCGCGGACATCTTCAAGGCTTAGGCCATATCCGCCCAGCGCCGTCGGGTTCGCCTGTATCCGCACCGCCGGCTTCTGGCCTCCCGCAATCGACACCAGACCCACGCCCGAAAGTTGCGAGATCTTTTGCGCCAGCACCGTATCTGCCAGATCCTCAACGGCCGACAACGCCAGCGTGTCACTTGTCAGCGACAACGTCATGATGGGCGCATCCGCCGGATTCACCTTGCTGTAGACGGGCGGGTTCGGCAGGTCCTTCGGGAGATAGCTGTAGCCAGCATTGATCGCGGCCTGCACATCTTGCTGCGCGATATCGATCGACTCCGCGAGCGAAAATTGCAGTGTGATTACACTGCCGCCGCCTGAACTCGTTGAGGTCATCTGCGATAAGCCGGGAATCTCCCCGAACTGACGCTCCAACGGCCCTGTTACTGAGGACGCCATCACCTCCGGACTCGCTCCGGGATAGAATGTCAGCACCTGGATCGTTGGGTAATCCACCTCCGGTAGCGCAGACACCGGCAGCTGCAGATACGCTACCGCACCGGCAAGCAAAATGGCCACCATCAGAAGCGATGTGGCCACCGGACGCAGGATGAACGGCCGTGACGGACTCATCGGCTTACCCCGTCCCTGCTAAACCTCAGCCTTGCCCAACGATCTGTCCTCCTGAGCAAAGCCGAAAGACCGGCGTTTGACATGCGACGGCGAGGCATACACAGCTCATAAGCTCCGGTCGCAGATACAGTGATCATGGCCGCCGGCCCTGTGCCTGCGCCGGCGTCTGCGAATCATGTCTCGTCTTGTGTTTCGACGTCGTTGCCTGCGTATCGAGCACCGTATAGTCGGGAGCTGTCGAACGGGGAGGCACGGTATGCGCACCCAGCGCGTGATCGTGCAGCACGATCGGTCCTCCGGTGCTGTGCGGGATTACCACGCTTCCGTTTCGCAATCGCTCCTGCCCATCGACAACGATCTGGTCTCCCGGGCTCAAGCCGCTCGCCACTATCATCTGCGCGCCCTCCGTCACGTCGATCTTCACTGGTTGCACCGCAACGTAGTAGGCTGGCTTGCTCGTAGCGTCATTCTTCGTCATAGGGCTTTTGCCGTCAGGCCCCGCCGGCGGCTCACCCTGCTTCAATCGATAGACGAAGCTGCCCTGCGTTCCTGTCTGCAGCGCTGCCGCGGGAATGACAGTAGCTGCCTGACGCTGTTCAAGAATCAACCGAATATTCACAAACTGATTTGGAAATAACGCGCCATCCCCATTGCTGAAGATCGCTTTCACCTTATCGGTGCCGGTCGTCGGGTCGATCTGGTTGTCGAGCGTCAACAGGCTTCCAGTCGCAAGATGCGTCGCACTGGATCGGTCGAAAGCCTCCACCATTAGCTTCCTGCCTCCGCGCGTCAGCTTCAATACCTCGGGAAGCTCGTCCTCAGGTAGCGTAAAGATCACCGCAATCGGCTGCAGTTGCGTCACGACAAGAAGTCCCGTCGTATCCCCCGCATGGACAATATTTCCCGGGTCGATCTGCCGCAGCCCCACCACACCATTGATAGGCGAGGTAATCTTCGTATACCCGAGGTTTACTTTGGCGGCTTGGATCGACGCAAGATCAGATTGAATGGATCCCGCCGCCTGCCCCGACAATGACAACTGCGTCTGTTCGCTCTCGTTCGAGACGACCCCGGCCTCACGGAGAGCGGTGTAGCGCTGCGCCTCCGCTTGTGCATTCTTAGCATTCGCCTGGTCCTTTGCAAGCAGACCCTCGGCCTGCGCCACCGCGGCCTCATAGGGCTTTGGATCGATTTCGATCAGAAGCTGCCCCTGCTTCACCGTCTGTCCCTCACGGACGTTTACCCGCATCAGTTGTCCATCTACACGCGTCTTGATCGTCACCGTGTTATAGGCCGTAACCGTCCCCAAAGCCGTCAGATATACCGGCATCGTGCGACTCTCAACTGCCGAGGTCACCACCGGGGTCGGACGATCGCCCTGGGACTCCATTTTCGCGTTCTCCGCATCCTGTTCGGCCGCATTGCGCCGGATCTTCCAAACAGCTGCGCCAACCACGAGGAGAATCACGAGCAGGACCACCAGCTTCCGCACGAGCCCGCCTCCTCCAGACGGAGGATCAGGAAAAGGCTCATGCGGTGGTTGGGCCGGAGCTATCGCCTGCGATGTATGGATAGAACTCCCAACCTCGGTGTCAGACAGCTCGGACGACATGTTCAGCTTCACCTTTATGGTCTTGGGAATGACGTTCCGTCGACCAGCACTCCAGCCGAATGCTTCGATGTGTCAACACGTATCTGCACAGTGTCAACTCAATCTTTAACTGCTCACTTCAAGAGTAAACGATAATGACGTATGCCGTCCCGACAAGGTTCTCCAGCGATCAATCTCGTGTCCAGCACGTCCCCTCCTCTCTGCGTCGATCTTGACGGCACACTGGTTAAGTCGGATACGCTCTACGACTCTGTGATGGTCCTGGCCCGGCAGCATCCAGCAGCATTAATGCAGCTTCCGCGCTGGCTTCGAGGAGGAAAGGCCGCTCTCAAGCGTCACCTCACTGCGGCCGTGGAGCTCGACGTCGTTCATCTTCCCTACAACAGGGAGCTGCTCCAATATCTCGAGCAGCAGCACGCCACCGGCCGGGCCATCTATCTCGCTACCGCTGCCGATACTGCACTGGCCGAGCGCGTCGCCGCCCATCTCGGCCTCTTCGCCGGCGTTCTCGCTTCGGACGGCAGCCTTAACCTAGCCGGGAAAAACAAACTTGCTGCCTTCCAGACGCGCTTCGGCGATAACTTCACCTACATCGGCAACGCCCTTCCCGATGCGCCCCTGCTCGCGAATTGCCTCGATCCCATGGTCGCCAACCCGACCAGCGGCCTTCGCGCAGCCCTGCTCGAGGCGAACGTCACGCCGGTCCGCACCTTTGTCGACGCGCCCTCGCCCCTGAAAGCCTGGCTCAAGGCCATCCGTCTTCACCAGTGGGCCAAGAACGTTCTCATTTTTCTTCCCTTGCTGCTCGCCCATGCCTGGGAGCCAGGCCCCTTCGTCGGCGCGGTCATCGCTTTTGTCAGCTTCGGCCTCTGCGCGTCCGCAACCTACATCGTGAACGATCTCCTCGACCTGGAAGCCGACCGCAAACACCTCCGCAAACGCCGTCGTCCCTTCGCCGCCGGAGATCTATCCGCGCTCGCCGGCATCTCCGTCGTGGCACTTTTTCTTCTCAGCTCCCTCAGCCTCGCCATTCTTCTGCCTCACGCAATCGCTGCAGTCTCCTCAACGAGCATCTTGGGCCGGCCATACTACTTCCTTGAGTGGCTCGCGATCTACGCCGTTACCACCTCGGCGTACTCCTTCCGGCTCAAACGAGCCGTACTGGTCGATGTCATCGTCCTTTCCGGGCTCTACACAATCCGTATCCTGGCCGGCTCAGCTGCCACAGGAGTCCCTGTCTCCGCATGGCTGGGCGGCTTCAGCATCTTCTTCTTTCTCTCTCTCGCCTTCGTCAAGCGCTTCGCCGAGCTCGAAAGCCTTCGCCAGCGCGACCCCGTCCCCGGCCCCGCGATCGCCCAGATCCAAGGGCGCGGCTACCTCGTCTCGGACATCGAGCAGCTCCGCAGCTTCGGTTCAGCCAGCGGATACGCCTCCGTCGTCGTTCTCACCCTCTATATCTCCAACATCAACGCCGTCGAGCTCTACGCTCATCCCAACCGCCTCTGGCTGCTCGTTCCCGTCCTTCTTCTCTGGATCAGCCGCCTCTGGCTCCTCGCCTCCCGCGGCCAGCTCGACGAGGACCCCGTCGTTTACGCCATCACGGATAAGCGCAGCCTCCTTATGGGCCTCCTTGTCATCCTCATCGTCTTTATCTCCCTCTAAGACAGATCTTCTGTTGGCTTAGGGAACCTCTATCAAGTGTTGTCTTGAAAGGGCGTGGCTTCGGCCGCGCCATAATTCAACACATGGAAGGGGCTTCAGCCCTGAGGGAATGTCTCGTCCAGGCATGAGACCTGATCAGGGCATCCCAAGATCGGACAAGCTCCTGCGCGTGGCGCTTCTACCATGGGCGACGTTAGCATGTCGCCCGCTTACATCTCAAGGTGAGAACTGCTTAGATGGCAGAGGTGGAGTCTGTCCGGCGGAGCCCAAAGAACAAGGACACAACCACGCTGGATACGGCGCTGAGCACAGCGAATCCGAGGCCGACCAGCATCGCCGCCGTCAACGCGCTCAGCATGTTCTGCGTATCCTTTGGATACACACTGTTGTAATGGCTCAGGAAGAAAAGGAAGGAGAAGGGAAGAGACACCAGCATCGTCCCAAAGCCGACGAGTAGCGCAATGGCAGCGCGTCTTGTCCAGCCCACAGTCTTCGGATTTCTACGAAAGGTGATCTGCATGGTCTGCTACTTGCTCTTGCCAGGATAGCCTTAGAGTTCATAAAACTCAGAAGTTCAAGACAGCTTCAGGCTCTCCGGCATCCTGCTCGAGAGGCGCACCTGTTTTATCCGCGAGATCGGCCCTCCCCGCGAAGAATGCTTCGACTGCATCGAGGACAGCCGGCCCCTGTTTCGCCTCGAAGATCTGCTTGCGCAGCGCGCCGCCTCCAGGAACCCCGTGCGTAAACCAGCTTGCGAACTGCTTCATCTTCCCGACGCAGTCACGGTGTCGCTGTTCGCGTGCGAGTTGGCCGGAGGCAGTGATCGCGGCGGCGCGAATGGCTTCGGTCTCCTCCTCGATCTCGATCTCATGCACCAGCATCTCGAAATAGTCGCGAATCATCCGATAGCGATCCTGATCCGCAGGTTCATCGTAGTGACCGGTGCCGGTCGCCTCCTTCGCTGCGGTGTACTGCGCAATCTGGCGAAATATCCAGGGATTCGATGGAGCAGCGCGTCCGATCATCACCGCGTCGCAGCGGGTCACCTCGACCATAGCAGCGGCATCCTCCGGCGTACGAACGTCGCCATTGCCGATCACGGGAATCCTGACCGCGTCTTTCACTGCGGCAATATACTCCCATCGCGCCTGACCGGTGTAGCCGTCCTCGCGTGTTCGGGCGTGGAGCGCGACCGCATTCAACCCGCACTCCTCCGCCAGCCGGGCAAGCTCCACGCACACAATGTGACGATCGTTCCAACCCATGCGGAACTTGACCGTAAATGGGATCGACACGGCTCCGCGGACGGCCTTGAAGATCGTCTCGATGAGCGGCAGGTCTCGCAGCAGACCAGACCCGCCATTGCACGCCACCACACGCTTGGCCGGACAGCCAAGGTTCAGGTCGACCAGGTCGAACCCGGCATCCTCGACGATCCGGGCCGAATCCGCAAGCGTCTGCGGATTCGACCCGAAGAGCTGCGCCGAGATCGGATGTTCGTCGTCGTAGTACGTCAGATAACGCTTGCGCTTCGTCTCGCGCATGCGCGACAGTCCATCGGCGGAGGTGAACTCCGTCATGATCAGACCGCAGCCCGATTGCTGGTTGCTCGTCTCCAGGCCTACATTCGCTCCGGAAATCCCCGATGCAGTCTCAGACGTGAATTGACTCGCATTCTTGATGAAGCGACGAAAAACCGTGTCCGTTACCCCCGCCATTGGAGCAAGCACCGTAGCAGGCGCAATGTGGACGTTGCCGATCGAAAAGCTTGCCGGTACACGCGTCTGCTCGGGCATCGTGTACGCAACCGGAGAATCCCAGCGTTTCTGCTCGAGTGTGTAGCGCTTTTTCATGTAGAGAACGCGAAGGTCCAGATCTTTACAAGGTCCATGCAAAAGAGAGGCCCCCGCGACAGCGGAGGCCTCTTGGATAGATTCGGCCCCGCTTTTACTTCGCTGCTGCGGTAGTCTCGGCCTTGCCCGCATCGACCTTACCAGCATCCGATTTGGCAAATTTGCGGCGAAAGCGCTCGACCCGGCCTGCTGTGTCGATCAGCTTCTGCTTACCGGTAAAAAATGGATGGCAGGCAGCACAGATTTCAAGAACAATGTCGCCCTTATGTGTGGAACGCGTCTCGAAGATCGAGCCGCAGGCACACTTGACGTTGATCTTGTTATACGACGGGTGAATTCCTGTTTTTGGCATCTGAGTTCAATCCTTTTCCTGAATAGAGACCTGATAGCTTGTCTGCCGGCTCGCGGATCGCTTGCAACGGTTGTACTCACGTCACATCGAAGGGCCTGTCGCGCCGCCGTCTGCGCTTCGCATTTTGAAGCACACAGACAGTTCCCTCAGTTTATCCCACTATCTTTGATTCGCACAGGGAGCAATCGATTCAGGGCTGCTCCAAGCTGAGATACTCAGACTTGTCTATGTCAGAAACATGCTCCATCTGCGGTGGTCTTGGGCTCAACATTATCCAGCGATCCGACGGAACACAGTTTGCGCAGGATTGCCAGTGTCGCGTCGAGCGCCGGTCGGCGCGTCTCCTGAAGAATGCGCGGATACCCCGGCGCTACCAGCTCTGTTCGCTTGACAGCTACGAGACCATGCACAGCTCTGCGACCAAGAGCGTAAAGAAAGCTCTCAGCACATCGCGCAAATTCGCCGAGGGATATCCCTTGGAGACGAACGGCAAAGGACTTCTCTTTGTCGGTGCCAGAGGTTTGGGCAAGACCCACCTCGCCATCGGCATCCTCAAGAAACTCATCACGGAACGCGGTGCGACGAGTGTCTTCTGGGAGCACAAAGAACTGCTTGATACACTTCGCTCCATCTATAGCGTACGCACGCCGGGCGCTGAAGCTGAAGTACTGAAGACAGCCATCACCTGCGATCTTCTCGTCCTCGACGATCTTGGCGACATCACACCGAGTGACTGGAGCTGGGACACCACATCCTACATCTTGAGTAGCCGTTATAACGAGGACCGGTCGACCATCATCACTTCAAATCTTCCAAATGAGCCCGCGTCCATATCCTTCGACGATCCGATCGACAAGTTTGCGAATCAACCGCTGAAAGAAGCGAAGAGAGCTATGGCGAAGCTGACCCTCGCCGACCGAATCGGCGATCGTATCTGGTCCAGATTGCAGGAAATGTGCGTGCCAGTCGAGATGCAGGGCGAAGATTTCCGCCAGAAAGTCAAGCGCGCCAGCTTCATCTAGCAAACCTTCTCGAACAAGTCGCTGTTATGAAGGGACGGGACTTTATTCCCGCCGTAGCGCCAACGATGACCCCGCGGCTTTGGCCGCTGAGGCAATGCTAGGCTCATGCTCAGACCTCCTCTGGCTGTAGTCAGCTTGTGTCCGCGTCAGGCAACTGTTGCGAGCAGCAAGATTACGGTCGTCAGCACAACGACAGCATAGGCCACTTCGGTTGCGGGTTGTCCCGATCGACTGCTGTTCGGAAAGCGAGAAGACAGCGTCCCCGGAGCTTTCTGTTCCGGTTCGTTTCCGGCATCCGGCGAAGAATGAGAGATCGATGACACCATTGCGGCCTGCCTCCTTCCAAATACCCGAAGACCGTCCAATAGTGATGGCGCACCTGTCTTCGTTACTACGCCATGATGCGAATGCCTGGGACGCGAAAGCCGAACAGGTAATTTGCCCTGCGCCGCAACATCGGATTTGTCAACCGTACTCAAGCTGTCTATTCATGTGGAAGCCGAAGCTGAAGCTGAGGCGCCGAGCATGCCGAAGTTTGTAAACTCTGAGACTGTAAACTCAGAGACATGGATAAGTTATCGGCAGAGGAACGATTCCGATCAGGTAAGGCGTCCAGTGATCAACGTGGTGACGCATCCTCGGAGATGTTTTCGCCTGCGCAGCCGAAACGAGACGAGATGCCTACCAAGGTCTGGACAATCGCGGGTGTAATCGTGCTGGCGGTCGCTGCGCTGGTGCTTGCCCTGGGGCATCATAAGCCTGCCGCTGCGGCCAACAGCAGTCTTCCGCTTGATCCATACGCCGCAAACCTCCCGCTCTCACAACTGGCCATGAGCGAATCGACGAGTCTCTCAGGGGGCAAGTCGACCTTCGTCGACGGGCATATCCAGAACACCGGCGGTCATACAGTCACTGGCATCATCGTGCAGACGATCTTCCATAATGAGGAGGCGACGCCGCCGCAGGTTGAGACCCTTCCCCTCACGCTGATCCGCACCCATGAACCGTATGTGGATACAGAAGCAGTGAGCGCCGCGCCGGTTGGTCCCGAGAGCGAGCGGGAGTTCCGCCTCATCTTCGAGACGATTCCCGCAAACTGGAACACGCAGATGCCAGAGATCCGCATCATTCACGTGACAACAAAATAGGACCTGAGAGCCGCATCGGCAATAAGTACTCAATAGCAAGAACTATTTTCCAGGTGCGGAAGCAGCTGACACTTCTTACTGGGTCCTCTGTAAGGAGTAAGTCATTCATGTAGTTAAACTTACGGGATTACCTAGTTTGGCATCATGGATGCTCTATCTCCTGTTGCGCACGGTTCTCTATGTCTGTCATGCGCGGACCCAAAGGGAGTGAATAGATATGATAAGTTATCGCAATACTTTTGGTCTCTCGGTTCTACTTCTAGGGGGTGCATTATGCGCCACCACGCTGGCTCAGTCCAGTACTTCTGCCGATCCGAGCAGCACGCCTCCGACCTCGAAGTCCACAAGCCCCGACAATGCAGGAAGCTATGCCACTGGCAAACCTCTGGAGCACCAGTCGAAAGAAGGTTTTTGGGGACATGTGAACCCGCTCGCCCGAAAAAAGTGGGTTAAACGGCAGGTAGACCCAATTAAAGACCGGACGAACGAACTCGATCAGCTTCAATCGAAGAATGCCAATGACATCAAAGATGTAGATTCGCGTTCGCAGGCGGGAATCACAAAGGCCATGGGTGCCGCAAGCACAGCGGACCAGCATGCGCAGGATGCTGCAACTCGCGCCAACTCCGCTAACACGCTGGCTGGCACTGCAAGCACGAAGACCGACGCGCTTCATGGAACCGTAAGCAACCTGGATCAATATAAAACCGTCACATCTTCAGCAGTTCTCTTTACCAGCGGGCGCACGACATTGGGCTCCAAAGCGAAGAGTGATCTTGACGATTTTGCATCAAAGCTGGGTTCAGAAAAGGGTTACATCCTCGAAGTGCAAGGGTACAGCCGCAGTGGCGTCCAGAACTCACAGGCTATGGCCGATTCAGTGGTCCGGTATCTTGTCACGGAACACCAGGTGCCAATCTATCGGATTTATCGTACCGGCTTGGGTAAGCAGAAAGATGTAGCCTCGGCGGACGGTGATAAGCCAGTAGTAAATGGCGTTCGCGTCACCCTGTTGCACAACAGTTTGGCATCAATGGGCAGTTCTACATCAGATGGCAGCAGCCACGCGACGGCTGGCGCGGCATCTGTGCCCAGCAACTAAGTTTTTTCACAAGGTTTGCGGGACTGGTGCCCACAGAGCACGCCCGCAACGGCCTCTCCTAACCAGAGAGAACTAAGGCAGATTGGCCCCTCACCCGAGGGGCCTATTTTTTATTTGGGTAGTCTCTCGCAGTGAGAGAGATCCAGAGTTGTCATCCTGGACCGAGGACGAGCATTCGAGCAGCCCTCGAGATGGCCTGTCGTTCAGCAATCCAAGGGCGTCTGCTCATCGAATTTGAAATAATTATAGTTCGCTTTCCATGTAGTGAGGCAAAAACGACTCGCTACCCTAAATGATCAATCCTTCAACGCTCGCCCTACACTCGTAAGCAGCAGCGTCATAAAGGACAGACCTCTCCGTCCGTCCTCGCTTGTGGCTCGCTTTGCAAGTTGGAAGAGGCTGGGCGGACGTTGTTCCCGGCTATGCTCGATCGATGCTGTGGCGACGGACTTCGAAAGTTGATCAAGTGTTTCGGGATCGAGCGCGGTCAAAATCTTAAGGCCCGCAAGGAGATTACGAATTCCGTTGATACCCTCCGGCAGCTTTGCATACTCCGCTAGCTTGCCAAAGATGGTGTCTTTTGCTCCTAACAATCCTTGAACGGTATCAAGGACGCCTTGCTTGTGCGCGGTCTCGAGAACATCGTAGGCAACAAGGAGCGCCTCGGCATGTTCACGGGGCGCTGCCTTCAGCCGGCGTTCGAGTTCGAGACATGGATCGACAGCAAGCGGCTTGAATATGATGGGATTGGCCATAAAACTCCTTGAACTTACTCTCTTACACAGGAATAAAGCTCAAACTGTAGTCGATTTGATCTGAACGAGCTTGTCTGAGGCGTCAGTGCCCGGTACGTGATAACCGGAAAGCGCCCACTTGCGTTCAATCTCGACTCCAGGCTGTGGGGTGCGGCTACCGTGGCGAAAATTCCCCCGTGGCAGAGGATCTTTGCCCTGTTCGGGAAGGACCATCATGCGGACCGCCGTCTCTTTAAATGCCGGCGTATGCGTTGCCCGATCGGTGTGGCTGCTGGTCAATTTATTGACTGGCTCATCGACCGAATTCAGAGACATATAAAGCTGCTTCCCCTCCACGCGATCCGAGACCACCACCTGAACCCGGACGCGGCCATATGGCGAGGTAAGCTGGACATGTCGGCCCGTTGCGATACCGCGTTCAGCGGCCAACTCTGGCGAGACCTCGACAAAGTTATCCGGCGTCATTGCCCTGATGCCCGGCGTCCGATAGGTCATACTACCCTGCTCGAAATGCTCAAGCAGACGTCCATTGTTAAGATGAAGGTCGAACTGCTCGCTGACCTCTTCCGAGGGCGGAATGTAAGCGTTGGTCGGATAGAAGCGCGCCTTTCCATCGGGAAAGGGGAACTTCTCGGTGAACAGCAGTGGCGAATCGGTGCCATCCGCGTGGACCGGCCACTGCTGGCTCTTGAAGCCCTCAAGCCGCTCATAGCTGACGCCAGCGAACAACGGCGTCAAACGCGCAATCTCCTCCATCACATCTGAGGGATGCGTGTACCTCCAGTTCCCCCCCAGGCGATTGGCAATAAGCTGAATGATCTCCCAGTCAGGCTTCGATTCTCCGAGGGGATCAAAGGCCTGGTACAGGCGTTGTATACGCCGCTCCGTACTGGTGTACGTGCCTTCCTTCTCAATAGAGGCAGCGGCCGGAAGAACCAGGTCGGCGTAGCGGCAGGTCTCCGAAAAATTGATATCCTGCACGATTAGAAATTCGAGTTTTCGCAGAGCGTCGCCGACATAGTTTGCATTCGAATCAGAGGTGATCGTGTCTTCACCCTTGATGTAGAGTGCCTTCAGGCTCCCCTCAAGGATTGCGTCAATCATCTGGTGATTGTCTTTGCCCGTTGTCGTCGGTAGGGTCACGCCCCAGTCTGCTTCGAACTTGGCACGAACCTCCGCATCATCCACCTTTTGGTATCCGGAATAAACATTAGGCATGGACCCAAAGTCGCTTGCCCCCTGAACATTGTTGTGCCCGCGCAGGGGATACGCACCCGCTCCGGGACGCATGTAGTTACCCGTAAGGAGCAATAGGTTCGAAAGTGCCGTGGCAGTATCGGAGCCGCCGCAGTGCTGCGTCACACCCATCGCAAAAAGTATGCAGACGCCGTCCGCAGCAGCAATTTCATTGGCAACGGTGACCAGCGTACTACCGGGAATACCGGTAATCTGCTCGGTATACGCGAGCGTATACCGCTCAAGGGACAGCTTGTACTCCTCGAAGTGGTTCACCCATTGCGTGATGAACTCTTTATGCTGCAGATTTTGATCGAGGATGTACTTCGCGACTCCGTTTAGCCAGACCTCGTCCGTCGAGGGATTCGGGCGAAAGAAGATATCGGCACGCTCTGCCATCTCGTTCTTGCGCAGGTCGGCGACGATCAGCCGCTGGCCCCGATGTTTATGCGAGCGCTTGATGCGGGTCGCAAGCACGGGATGATTTTCTGCGGGATTGGCACCTACGATCACCACCAGGCCGGCCTTCTCGATATCGGCAATCGATCCGGCGTCGCCACCATAGCCCACCGTTCTCTGAAGTCCCATGGTGGCCGGATTCTGACAATACCGCGCGCAGTTATCGATGTTATTGGTGCCCACGACCGCTCGCGCCAGCTTCTGCATCAGATAGCTTTCCTCGTTCGTGCACTTTGAGGAGGCGATAAAGGCGAGAGCATCCGGACCATGATCTTTCTTGATCTGCGTGAACTTGGTTGCTACCAGATCGAGAGCTTCATCCCAGCTAATCTCGCGGAACGTGTCGCCGTCCCGCAGCAGTGGCCTCGCAAGCCGGTCGTTGGCGTTGATATGACCCCAGGCAAACTTGCCCTTGATACAGGTCGATATGCCGTTGGCAGGCCCTTCCGTCGGCTCGATCTTCAGAATGTGCCGATCACGGGTCCAGACCTCAAAGCTGCAGCCAACGGCGCAGTAGGGACACACGGTCTTGGTGCGCTTCACACGCTCCTTGCGCATCTCGGCCTCCACCTCCGAGAGCGCAAGAATAGGACCGTAGCCGATTGGCGGTTCGATGCCCTTAACGACCTCGATCATGTCATCAAGCACCTTGCCGGGAATGTTCGTCAAATACCCGGCATGGCCGATCATCGATTTCTCCATTAGCGCATTGCAGGGACAGACCGTAATGCAGTGGCCACAGGAGACGCAGCTCGAGCCATCGATCGTCTCGCCGCCATCCCACAGCACGCGAGGATGCTGGTTCTCCCAATCGATCGTCAGGGTCTCGTTTACCTGGACGTTTTGGCACGCCTCGACACACCGGCCGCAGAGGATGCACTGGTCGGGATCATAGCGATAAAACGCGTTCGACAGATCTTTTTCGTAGGGCTTCGTCAGATACGGACGTGCCTGGTGTTTCACATCGAGCAGCGCGGTGGCGTTGTGAATCGTGCAGTTCTGGTTATTGTTGTCGCAGACCGTGCAGTAGAGCATGTGGTTCTGGAGGATACGATCAAAGGCCTCGCGCTGTGCCACGTCGACAACTTCGCCCTCGGTGGCGACAATCATGCCGGCGGTCACGGGAGTCGCGCAGGCGCGGACAAGCTGGCCTCCGACCTGGACCATGCACGTATCACAGCTCTGGATTGGACCCATCGTGGGCAGGTAGCAGACCTGCGGGACCTCGCGAATCAGTTCCTTCTGCCGATTGATTGCATCGAGAAGCATCTCCCCCCGATGCGCAGGAAGAGTGAACCCATTGACAATAATTTCCGTGTCGGGCGTCGTGTCCGGCGGCGTATTCAAAAGCGATTTGGTGGCAACCATGAGCCCTCAGATGCACAGGAGGACGGCAGGCGTTATCCTACGTCTACATCGTCCAAGTCATTCCGGCGAAGACCGGATGCGAGGGAAGCATGGAAGGCGGAGGTCGCGTGCGCATCGGGATCTCGGGCTGGCGCTACGCCGGGTGGCGTGGCATCTTCTACCCCCAAGGCCTGCAGCAGCGGCGGGAGCTGGAGTTTGCCTCGCAGGCATTCGACACCATTGAGATCAACGGAACGTTCTATTCGCTGCAGCGGCCGAAGTCCTTTGCGCAGTGGGCAACAGAGACCCCGGAAGACTTCGTCTTCTCTTTGAAAGGCAGCCGCTACATTACGCACATGCTGAAGCTGCGTGGCATAGAACTTGCGTTGGCTAACTACTTCGCGAGCGGCATGCTCGCCCTTGGCAGGAAGATGGGACCGGTCCTCTGGCAGTTTCCACCCCAGATGCGCTGGAATCTGGAACGTTTTTCGGACTTCTTTAGGATGCTTCCGCGTTCGACGAAGGAGGCGGCAAAGCTGGCGCAGAGATGCGACGATAGAATGCTGGAGCGTTCCGTTCTTGAAGCAAAGGAAGACCTGCCGATTCGTCACTGCGTGGAGATCCGGCACGAGAGCTTCGCCGTGCCTGGGTTTGTAGATCTGCTTCGGGAGTACGGGATCGGGTTGGTGGTAGCGGATACGGTGGAGTGGCCTCTGTTGATGGATGTGACCACTAGTTTCGTGTACTGCCGGCTGCATGGGAGCGAACAACTCTATGCGAGCGGGTACGAGGCCGAGGCACTGGACAGGTGGGCCGATCGGGTATTCGCGTTTGCGACCGGGACGCCCGCCGACGGGCGGTACGCTGGCGTCCCTGTTGGGGATGGGCGAGCGAGGGATGTATTTGTCTACTTCGATAACGACATCAAGGTCCGAGCGCCGTTTGACGCAGCAGGGCTGCGGGAACGCGTTCTGGCCCGCTCAACTGGCGATTAAGCCGTGTCAGCCGTGTCGTTCAAAGCACCTGTATTGAGGATCTGCGCGGCGACTCGAAGGCCGGAGCGCATAGCGGCGTGGACCGTTCCCCAGTGACCCGTCGTATCGGTATGCTCGCCGGCGAAGTAGAGGGTGCCCTCCACCGGAACGGTCATCCGCGCCGGCGCCTCCAAACCGCCGGTGGCAATATAGCTATAGGCCCCGAGTGAATACGGGTCAAGCTGCCAGTTGTGGGTCTCGCAGGCGAGCAGCATGTCGTGAAGATCGACCGTTGCCACGGAAAAGATCCGACCGAGCGCCGCACAGGCGGCCTGCCCCAGTTCATGAGCGCTCATTCCGGAGAACGCCTCGGACCGCGGCCCTCCGACCCATCCGGTAAGTGTGTTGCTGACCTCGGGATGAGGGGTCCACCAGACCGGCGGCATCTCGTTGGTTGCGAAGAGAAAACTGAGGTCTTCCATCGCCGCCTGGGGCTGAAGCGACGCCCAGAAGCGCTCGCGGAAAAGAAGTGTGAAACGTGAGACAGGTCCCATGTGCAACTGCGCAGCCGCAGTGAGGACAGCCTCAGGCCGTGGCAGGATCCTCACGGCTCCGCTCTGGAGCACTCCAAGCGGCAGGGTAACGATGGCTCGGTCTGCCTGGACAGTGTTCCAGGCTGCAGCCGAAGCGAAACCTGTGCTGGACTTCCGGAGAATGTCCGCTTCGACCCGTCCAGACTTCCAGCGAAGCTCATCCACAGGGCTGTTCAGCCAAAGCGTGCCGCCGCCCTCTGTGACGCGCCTCGCGAGATATGCAGGCAGCTGGTCATAACCGCCGCGCAGCCGGAACGCATTGTCGCCCTCGACGGCATCTTCGGCCTGCTGCTGCCGGCCAAGCGCGGCGGCGCTGGCGAGGCGGTAATCGGCGGCGTTGAAGCCCTCGACAAAGCCGATCGCGGAGGAACGCTCCGGATCGAAGACCTTTTCTCGGTCGAGATAGTCAGCGAAGCTCAGGTCCACGCCTGCAAGGCTTTTAAGGTTCTCGAGAAGGTTGAACGTTCCACCATGACCGTCGTTGCAGACGGTAAGTCTTTCGTTCTCGAAGCACATCTGACTGCCGCCACGCTCGTAGGTCTCGAGCCCTGCCTCCGCGATCAGCGCCCACAGTTCGGCAGGCCGGCCATGAATAAACTCGGCGCCAAGTTCGATCGCTTCCCCACGGATGTGCTTTGTGAGGATCCGGCCGCCAATCCGGTTCTGCGCTTCAAGCACAAGGACCCGTAATCCCGCGTCGACCAGCGAGCGAGCGGCGGTCAGTCCCGCCATTCCCGCGCCGATCACCACAACATCATACTGTTCGACCATCTCCGTACGATGCGCCCCAAGCAGGCTGCGCCTCAAAACGTTCGTACAGGCTTTTGACCTTGAACCGTTGTTCGATCAGCCAGCGACAACGCTCTTACGATGCGTGAGCCTCAACCATGCTTTCTGCGGCCAATCCGGATCCATGCAGGGCCGTTCAATCAGGACGAAGTAGATCGTTCCGAAGAGGGCGATGCACCCCCCGAGCGCAATCACCTGCGTCATCCAGTTGAGTAGGAAATCCTGAAAGACGGCGAGATGCCGGGTGGCTTTGAAGCAGACCGAGATGATGAACATGTGCATCAGGTAAAGCGAATAGCACATCCCCCCGCTAAGCGCGACCAGAGGTCTGCGAAAGAACCAGTTCGAGGCTGGACCATAGAACGCGGCAAGATACACCGGAAGAATCACAATCGGCAGCCATGACAGCGTTTCGACCCCGCGTGGGAGCAGGAAGATGATCGGCCATCCCACAAGACTGACCACGTCCCAGGCGGGACTGCGATGCCCTTGCGTCTGATGGCCTTCGAGGATATCTGCGAGTAGGAAACCGGTCAGGAAGTACTGAATCTGTCCAAGCAGAGTGATCCCCAGGAGGAGCGAGGGATGGAGATTGAGCGCTCCACCTGCAAGCGCCGCCGCTGCTAGTACGCTGCGCCGGAGAACCGTGCCAGGCACCAGGTAGATAAGACCAAGCACCGGCGCGAGGATGTAGAACTGTACCTCGATCTCGAGACTCCAGGTGACAAAGTCGATCGTACTCATCTGGTGATAGATGATGTTGTGCATGTACGCCATGCTCGCCGCGAGATGCGGCAGCATGGGGCGAAGCGGAAGGCCGAATGCGGCGAAACCCGCCGTGTAGATCAATAGCGCAAGAACGTACGGTGGCTCCAGCCGTGTCAGCCGGCGCAAAAAATACGCGCCCAGGCCAACAGGTCTCCCCTTCATCCGATGCTGGCGTAAAAAGGGTCTCGCCAGGATGTAGCCGCTGATGACAAAGAAAAGCTGGACACCCCGGTCTCCGTCGCCAATCAGACTCAGGAGAAAATCATACCGGGACTGCACCGGGACGACATGGCCGGATCTCGAGACCAGTTGGCCGGTTACATGAAAGATCAGAACAGAGACGATTGCGATAAACCGAAGCCCGTCGATCTGCGGAATCCAGGTTCCACCAGACGTTATGCGGCGAAGCTGCAAGTGTTCTCCATGGGTGGCCCGAAGGCTTTATGCTACACGACGCGCTGCCCGCTCTTGATTACGACAAAGCTTGCGGGAATCGCTCTCGCACCAGGCTTAGACCGTCTTCCGTGGTGTGGATGGCGCCTTCGAGCTGCGCATCTTCCGCAACTTCGAGCATCGCCTTGAACTGCGGGCTGGGCGGGTAGCCAGCGGCAATCAGGTCGCGGCCGGTGACCAGAAGCCTGGGGCGGGTCTCCGGAGAAGGCTCGTCTTCAAACCGGTGCTTGGCAAACTCGTAGAGCCTCAGGTTGCCATGGCAGGAGGTGCAGTCAAGCCAATGCAGTGCAAGATGCTCCTGAAAGCGGGGAAGTCGGAGAAAGCGTTTCAGCGTGGATTGCTTCATCTGGAGAATGTCGCCGAAACGCATGTGGTTTTGGACAAGCGCGATGATCTGTGCGGTATCCTCGTTCGAAAAACGAAGGCGCTGGAGCAGAACCTCGGCAATACGAACCCCCACTTCGACATGACCGTTGAAGCGAATGCGATCCCCTTCTTTTCCGGGATCAGGCGGGCGAAACGTAGCGGGTTTGCCGATGTCATGAAGAAGTGCTCCCCAGGCGAGAGTGGCCGGGCAGCCCGGAAGCAGCTTGTCCAACAGAAGCAGGGTATGGACCCAGACATCACCCTCCGGGTGGAACTCGGGCGGTTGCTGGACGCCATGCATCGCGACTGCCTCAGGCAGGATCTCTCGAAGCAGCCCGGAGCCGTCGAGGAGCTCAAAGGCGCGACGCGCGCTGCCCTCCGTAAGCATTTTGGTTAACTCGTCCCGGACGCGCTCGTTGCTCACCTGATCAATCGTTGGGGCGTGCTGCCGGATGGCGGTAAAGGTGCTCGGCTCGATCGCGAAGCCCAGGCGCGCCGCAAACCGGACAGCCCGAAGCATTCGGAGCTTATCCTCGGCGAAGCGAAGCGCCGGGTCGCCAATCGCTCGAACGGTTTCGGCGGCAAGATCGTCCTGCCCGCCTACATAGTCGAGCGTAGCAACAGCGGCAGCTTGAGCTTCGCCCATCGTCTGCTCGTAGAGAACCGGATCGAGCAGCATCCCATTGATCGTGAAGTCGCGCCGAAGCACATCTTCCCGCGGATCGGAAGAGAACCGAACTGCATCCGGTCGTCGACCATCCGTGTAGGCCCCATCATGCCGAAACGTCGCAACCTCGGTAGAAAGCTCTTGATCCCCGATCGTAGAGCAAACCAGCACTACCCCGAAGTGCGCACCCACGCTGAATGTTCTCGGAAACAGGGCGATAACAGCATCCGGTGTCGCGCTTGTAGCAACATCGATATCCTTCGGTGTAAGCCCAAGCAGCAGGTCCCGCACGCAGCCTCCAGCAAAAAAGGCCTGATGACCCGCAGCGCGAAGGCTGCGCACGATCGCAAGCGCAGCCGTGTAGTGTGGCTCGGATTGATGACTGCCAGTCATTTGCTCATCGGCTGGAAGGGATGCGTCCGGGTGTCTTATGGAACATTTATCAGCGGGGGTCCGGGGCGTTCGTCTGCGGAGCGGTTGCAGGCGCAGGCTTGGGGCGTGGCTTGCGCTTTTTGGCGAGGGCCGGCGGCACTGGAGCCGGACACACGACAGGGTTAGGCGCGGGCGTGGACTGAAGCGTGTGCAGCTGCGCCTGGAGGTCATGAAGCTGCTGATTCTCCGTCAACGCAGAGGATTGAAGGCCGTCGCCCAGCGTGCGCCGGCTCGCTTCGAGGCTCTCTACAGTCTGCTGCAACGCATCGCTCTGCTGGCTGGGCGCGGCAATCCTGGCAACCTGCGCGACACGAAGCAGCACGTCATAGAGCGCCGACAGGTTGCGGTAGGCCGGAAGCACCTGCGCGACCGAGCCGGGGTGCTGATCAGCGACGGCAAGCAGAGGCGGCAGCGTCGTCTCCAGGTCCGTCTGGATGGAGCCGATGTTCTTCTGCGCCTCCTGACTGACGGCAGGGGCGCACTTCCACTTCTCGGGCCGGAGTGTAACGAGCGTCTGCTGAAGGCTGTCCAGCGCGGGTTGAAGGGTGGCCGAAGGGAGTGCGCTTGCCTCCGTTGCGGCGGTCGGCATGCTAGGCGGCTCCTGTGCGGCGAGGCTGAAGGACGTCGACAAAGCCGGAAGAAGGACAATCAGGAAGAAGAATCGCATCATGGGTTCTCGCAAAGGGAACAGTCCGTTTGCTCTTCCGCGGAGACGGAGCAGGTAAGAGGTACGGGGCAGGCGGCACAGCCTGCTGGACCTATCTTGCGGCCACGGTCTTTCGAAACGCAACTTTCTGCCTCCAAACCCTTTCGCCGGCGCGTCGTCCAGAGTCGCAGCTTGCGGGCATTGCTCGCCCTCGAACACACGCTCTTGATGCGAATCTTTATGATACTGGAATGGGAACGGATGGCAGCAGAGCGTCGAGTGGACTCATCCTGGGCATCGAAAGCTCGTGCGACGAGACGGCAGCCGCTGTCGTTCATTGTGGGAGCGAGGCGCTCTCGAATGTGGTCGCCTCTCAGATGGCCCTCCATGCAAACTTCGGCGGCGTTGTCCCTGAGCTGGCATCCCGCGAGCATCTCCGGAACATCGTGCCGATCGTCCGTGAGGCAATGCTGCGGTCCGGTGCAGGCTTCGCCGATCTCGATGCCATCGCGGTGACCGAGGGGCCAGGACTTGCAGGAGCGCTGCTGGTCGGGATCACCTACGCGAAGGCGCTGGCGTTCGGCATCGGCAGGCCGCTGATCGGCGTCAATCACTTGGAAGGCCACATCCACGCGGTTTTGATGGAGGCGCGCGCGCGAGGTCAGCAGCCGATGGAGCTGCCGCTGCTCGCTCTTGTAGTCTCGGGCGGCCACACCCACCTGTATCTCGCAAAGCAAAGCGGCGAGGGCCAGTGGCGCTATACAAATGTCGGCCGGACGGTTGATGACGCCGCTGGGGAGGCATTCGACAAGGTAGCAAAGCTCCTGGGATTAGGGTATCCAGGCGGTCCTTGGATCGACGGTCTCGCACTCGCAGGCAACCCTCGCGCCGTGTCGTTTACCTTTGCGCAGATCAAGCCCCGTACTGCACGGGCGGGACTGCCGATCGTCAACAAGAAGGCTCCGCCGCCGACCCAGGGTCCACGCTTTGATTTCTCCTTTAGCGGAATCAAAACGTCAGTCCTGCGCTACGTGGAGGCGCACACCATGCGCGAAGCGATCGAGGACCGGCGTAGAGCGCTGGCCTCTCGGCCCACCCTCCCGCCTGCCGAGGCAATCGCGCTATGCGACACGCAAACACTCGATCTGATCGCCTCCTTTCAGGGTGCAGTCGTTGCGAATCTCCTGCGGCAGACCTTCCGCGCCGCTGAGGTATTCGGCGCTCGGGGAATCGTCGTCTCAGGCGGCGTCGCGGCAAATCGTGAGCTGCGCAGCCGCTTCTTCGCCGAAGGTGAGAGTCGCGGGCTGCCGGTTGCTTTTCCGTCCGTCAGCATGTCGACCGACAACGCGGCGATGATCGCAGCAGCAGCATGGCCGCGATTTCTGGCAGGCGAATGTGCAGCGGATCAGATGGGAGCGGATCCGCACCTGAAGCTGAGATAATCCGCCCTGTCTAATCCGTCTGCCTATCGACTGATGCCACATATCTGCATGCTCCGGATTTGCTGCCTGTAAACTTAACCGGACACTCTTGACGGAAAGCAGACTGCAGGCGCATGCGTCCAGCAGCGGGATCTTATTGCGCGTGGAACTGAACCTCTTCAACACTCTGAGCGGCACCATCGAGCCGCTTCGGCCCATCGGCAGCCCGGCTTTACGAATGTATGCCTGTGGCCCGACAGTCTACGACTATGGCCACATCGGCAACTTCCGCACCTTCCTCCACGTCGACGTGCTGCGGCGTTTCCTGCTCCAGCAGGGGATCGAGATCGATCATGTGATGAACGTGACCGACGTAGACGACAAGATCATTCGCAATGCGGCGCTGGCCGGAGTCCCTATAGCCGACTACACCGCCCGGTTCGAGCGCGCGTTCTTCGAGGATATGGCCGCGCTCGGGATCGAGCAGCCGGAGCAGATTGCCCACGCGACCGAAGCCATTCCGGAGATGGTCGCGCTGATCGAGAGGCTTGCCGCAAAAGATATCGCCTATCGGACCGAGGACGGGAGCTGGTACTTCCGGCTAAGCCGGTTTCCGGAGTACGGCAAGCTGTCGAAGAAGGACCTTGACAACATCGAGGACGGTGCCCGAGTCGACATAGACGAGTACGAGAAGGACGCGGCGCGGGACTTCGCGCTGTGGAAGGCGGTCAAGCCCGGCGAGCACCACTGGGAAACCTCGCTCGGCCCGGGACGTCCAGGCTGGCATATCGAGTGCTCGGCCATGTCGATGAAGTTTCTCGGCGAGAGCTTCGACCTGCATGCCGGGGGCGAAGACCTGATGTTCCCGCACCACGAAAACGAGATCGCCCAGTCGGAATCAGCCACCGGCAAGCCCTTCGTCCGGCACTGGATGCACGTTCGTTTTCTGCTGGTCGAAGGCAAGAAGATGTCCAAGTCGGAGGGAAACTTCTACACGCTCCGCGACCTGCTGCTGAAGGGTTATCGCGCTTCAGCGATTCGGTTCCTCCTGATCTCGGTACCCTACCGGCATCAGCTCAACTTTACCTTTGACGGCCTTACCGAGTCGACGAACGCAATCGACCGCCTGCGAACCTTTCATCAGCGCATGACAAAAGCCGGGTTCCCAGGCGGCCTTGATCCCGACATCGCTTCTGCTACCGCCAAAGCCTCGCACGACTATACCGCTGCGCTGGCTAACGATCTCAACACGGCAGAGGCGCGCGCAGCGATCTTCGACCTGGTCCGGCTGGCTAATTCTGCCGCGGATGCAGGAACGCTGCGGGCCGGAAACGTGACGGCAATTCTGCAGGTGCTCGCCCTCTTCGATGGCGTATTTGCGGTCCTCGAAGACCGCGATGCCGAGATTACGCGTGGTGCTCTCACCTGGGCCGAGGCAGAGGGCCGAATCGCCGAGGCAGATCCTTCACTGGTTGCGACCCTTGCGTTCTCGGATGCAGCCATAGACGCGCTGGTGGCAGAGCGGACGCAGGCCAAGATGACGCGGAACTTCGCCAGGGCGGATGCGATCCGCAAAGATCTACTGACCAAAGGAATTCTGCTCGAAGATGCCAAAGACAGCGTCCGCTGGAAGAGAAAATAACCCAGATCAGCAAGCCGCCATCCTGATCCCGAGCGTTGCTCGTTCTCCTCCCACACCCCACCAACTCTGTCCTCCTTCACCCGCTCACCCCTACACTCTGTCATCCTGAGCGCAGTCGAAGGACCTGCGTTGGCCTTTGCCGTTGCTTGTTCTCCCGAGACTGCCCGCGCGCTCCTGCAGCCCCTGATAGCTCAAAGATTGAACAACTCTCGTAGCCGCTTCGTCTGTGATCGGCTTACCGGAATCTCCGTCTGCTTCCGGTCATCCATCCGCAGCTGATAGCTCGAGTTAAACCATGGCACCACCTCGCGGATGTGCTGAAGATTAACGACATAGGAGCGATGAGCCCGCCAGAAGGTCTCCGGATTTAATTGATCCGTCAACTCTTCAAGCGTCCGGCAGTTTGACTGGCCTTCAATCGTCGCCGTCATCACATGGATTGTCCCATCGTCGATCGATGCAAAGCAGATCTCGCCTTGATCTACTAGCAGCAGCCGGTTCTGAGCGCGCACCACGATCTTTCCGGAGCTGGCCTTCACCGGCTGTGCTTGCTCTTCAAAGAGTCGCAATAACACATCCAGCTTCGCCTCACTCGTCGATTCTGCGGGAGTCGCCAGCCGTGCCGCCGCCTTCTCGATCGTCTGCTTCACCCGCTTCCGGTCAAACGGCTTTAGCAGGTAGTCCGACGCATTCACCTCGAATGCCCGGACTGCATACTGGTCATAGGCCGTCGCGAACACGATCTGTGGCAGCGGAATCTTCTTCTCCAGGAGCTTCTTCAACACGGCAAACCCGTCCAGCCCAGGCATCTGCACATCCAGAAAGACGACATCCGGCTTATGCTGCCGGATCAGCTCAATCGCCTCGATGCCATTTGTGCCTTGCGCCAGCACCTCCACGCTCCCCAGCGCGTCGAGCAGGTACTGCAACTCCTGCCGGGCCAGCGGCTCATCATCGATAATCAGTGCGGTCAAGGCCATCGAACCATGCTAGTGCAAATTCATCACCCAAACCAAAAACCTGTCATCCTGAGCGAAGGCGTTCGTTCAACAAACCAGCCAAAAACCTGTCATCCTGAGCGCAGCCGAAGGACCTGCATTGGCACTTGCCGTTGCTCGTTCTCCTCAATCCCCACCAAACTCTGTCATCCTGAGCGCAGCCGCAGCCGAAGGGCCTGCATTAGCACTTGCCGTTGCTTGTTCTCCTCAACCATCCCACCAAACTCTGTCATCCTGAGCGAAGGCGCAGCCGCAGCCGAAGGACTTGCATCTCCTTCCATTCCGTACGCTGCACTGTCCAGTGACAGAGACTCACGAGCTTACAGGCTCTAGTCGCTATAAGCCCGCAAGCGCGCCGGCGCATGATCCTCCGCTAGATCGTGCCCACACTGTGTGCAATAAACATCAGTGATCTGCACCCCGCGAAAGCATTGTCCGCAGACGGGAGCCATCTGGAACTGGCACTGCGGACAGAAGTGATAGGTCGACGTAATCTCAGTCGAGCAGTGCGGGCAGCGCGACAAAATCGGCTGACGCAGTAGGAAGTACACAACTCCGCCAATTCCTCCCGGCATCAGGAGCACAATTACCAGCCAGAGCTTCGCGGACATAGCCCGGCGCTTTACATCTCGGCTCACATAGCCGACGAGTAGAACATAGCTGGCGAAGGCAGTCCCCGAGGAGTAGCCCATCAGCAGTCGCCATGGCAGCAGCTCCGCTTTGTGATGTGGCAGTAACCCGTGAAACAGGTACTGCGTTGCCGCGAAGACGATAACAGCTAGAAGAATCGACCATCGGGGAATCATCGCCAGTTCGGAATCCCCGCCCTCGGCAGCTTTGGACGACTCATCTCTTCGTCGATTGCTTACTCGTCGATCCCCGAGCATCGTCATCGCATCGCCTCAGAGTCGGAAGAGTTCCGGCTGCGACGAAACCATATCATAGCGACCAGCGCCACGGAAACAGGAAGGAACCAGAGCAGCAGCAGGAAGAAGTGATGGCTGTGTGCGGGCGATTCGGCGGCAATCATTTCATACTGCTCCAGCACCATCCAGAATGCGGCAAAGAGGAAGATCATCAACGTAGAGCAGAGCACCATCGGCAGCAGCAGACCGCGCATCCTGCTGCGGTTTGCCTGCATGATCCTGGCGCGCTCTCCCACCACACGACGCGTTCGGTTGACCATGCTGGCCTTCGCCACGGAACTCACTTCAAACATCGCCGAACGGGCAAGCAGGTCAGCTTCCGTGTGCGTTGATGAGGCGCCTCCGTTCACCGGTCTCACCGCGACTCCTCTGCCTGTGACCGGCTCAGGCGAAGGCGCTCCATCTCCGGCTTCAACGCCGCCAGGCCTCGATAGAGCCGCGACTTGACAGTCGAGAGCGGCGCCTTGGTCACGCCTGCAATCTCCTCGAGCGAGAGCTCTTCGTGAAAGCGAAGCACCAGAACCTCCCGATAGTTCGACTCCAGCTTTAGCAGAACCTCGGCTACCTCAGCGCTATCCTCGCGTGATTGAAACTGTTCCAGCGGAGAAGGGCCATCCATCGCGATCTGGAATGGTCGATCGTCTTCACTCGCCTCCGTCATCTCGTCCAGGCTCGCCATCGTGCGCTTCCGGGAAAGATCGATCACCAGGTTGCGTGCAATCGTAAACAGCCATGTATCGAATCGTGCTCTTCCGTTATATTGGGCGCCACGCAGCAGGACGCGCATCCAGGTCTCTTGAAACAGGTCTTCGGCAGTCTCGCGCTTGCCGGTCAGGAAAAGCAGATAACGCAGCAGGCGATGCTGATACAGCTCGATCAGGCGATCGAGCACATCCGTATCCTGCTGCTTCAGTCCACGCGATATCGCTGCATTCTCGCGCTCTGCCTCGACGGCATGAGCGGCGGAAATTGATAGGGATCGAGCCTGCACACTACCGGATACGTCTCGGATATTGGAAAAGACGCGGTTGCGGCCGGATTTTTGCCCATCTGGTGAGAAGTTCATAGAACCTGCCCTCAAGCACTTCCGTGTAGAACGCTGCAGTCGTTCTGCTCTTAGTGTAAGCGCCGCTTGGCAGGATTCGGGAGCGGTCTGGGCGGTAAACTGAAGCAATGGAAGTTTTGTATGGGATTCATCCCGTAGAAGAGGCGATCCGCTCCGGAGCTCGGCCGCTCGATCATGTCAGCGTCGCGCGAGACCGCCGCGACGAGAGGCTCGACCGTCTTATCGAGCTCTGCCGCTCCGCTGGTATCCGCGTCACCCACGAGTCCCGCGACACCCTGACGAAGCTCGCCCGTTCGGAGATGCATCAGGGTGTGCTTGCCGTCGTCCGGGAGCGTAAGTTTCTCGCCTTCGAAGATCTGCTGGCGACCGAAAAAGACGGTTATAGATTCTTTCTCGCCCTCGACGGCATAGAAGATCCGCACAACCTCGGCGCTCTTCTCCGCACCGCCGAAGGAGCAGGCGTCGACGCTGTGATCCTGCCTGAGCGCCGGTCGGCCCCGATTACTGCCACCGTCGCCAAGACCTCCGCCGGTGCCTCCGAGCATGTGCGCGTCGCCCGTGTCACGAACCTCGTCCGGGCGCTCGAGCAACTCAAGCAGAAGAACGTCTGGGTGCTTGGCCTCGACGAGCGTGGCAGCCCCGACTACACCGACTTCGACTTCAAGACCGATTGCGTCCTTGTGCTCGGCCGCGAGGGCGCGGGCCTGCACGATCTGGTGAAGAAGACTTGCGACCACCTCCTCCGCATACCAATGGGGGGTATGGTATCTTCACTCAACGTCTCCGTTGCCGGCGCTGTTGTCATGTACGAGGCCGTGCGCCAACGCCGCGAGATTGCCGCTCCAACTCCCGCCACAACCCTGCCGATGCCGCCCAAAAAGCGAAAAGGGCTGGGCTCGTGACTCTTTCGACACTCCTTACACTCGCGCTGCTTGCCCCGGCGATGTTCCACGTGGAACAATTACCAGTTGTTTCACAGGGTCAGCCGAGCGGAAAAGTGCTCTTTTCCGCAGACCAGGCGACCCCTCCTACGCCTAAAGAGCCTGTTGCGAAGAGCCCGCTCCCAGAACTCACGGCCGAAGATCGGAATGCGCCGACGTTTACGCAATACGATCTGGACGTGCATCTTGCGCCCGCGCAGGCGCAGATCGCGGTCCGTTCCAGGCTTGAGATCCGCAACGATGGAGCGAAACCATTGAAGTATCTGGCGCTTCAACTTTCATCCTCACTGAAGTGGGAGAGTATAGCTCTCGATAGCAGTGGAACGGCCACGCCCGTCCTCTTCGGTCAGCATGAGATCGACACGGATGCAGACCATACCGGCAAAGCGAATGAGGCGATCGTGACGTTGCCGATGCCATTACAGCCAGGGAACAGCCTTACAGTTAGCGTTTTCTACTCAGGCGAGGTTCGCGTCAATGGAGGAAGACTTGAGCGGATTGGCGCTCCTTCGGATCAGGCGACGCAGGCGGACTGGGACCGGATTGCAGCCGAGGCGACAGCGCTGCGCGGCTTCGGCAACGTGCTCTGGTACCCGGCCGCAGCCGCGCCCGTGTTCCTGGGAGACGGCGCCAAGCTGTTTCAGGCGGTCGGGAAGAGCCGGCTGCGGCAGGCAAATGCACAGATCCGGCTTCGGCTCTCGGTACAGTATGTGGGGGATGCTCCGAACGCGGCATATTTCTGCGGTAGACGGGAGCCGATGATCGCGGTCAGCGATGATCGAGATCTGCCGGTTGCCCAGGGGACCGGCGTCGCAACGGCGGAGTTTGAAGCACAGCCTCTTGGCTTCCGTTCCCCTAGTCTATTTGTGACGGATCGAGCGGCAACTGTAACGGACGATATGCTGATCGCGGCAGTAACCGACCACTATGACGCGGTGCCGCAGTATGCATCCGGAGCCACGCTGGTAAAGCCGTTGCTGACGGAGTGGCTGGGGCCGGCTCCGCTAACGCAGTTGACCATTCTCGACCATGCCGGGCAGCCGTTTGAGGATGGAGCCTTTCTAGTGTTGCCGATGCGTGCGTCAAAGGCAGCGGCTCTTGCGCCATCGCTGGCGCATACGCTAGCTCACGCCTGGTTTCACTCGTCGCGGCCGTGGCTGGATGAGGGGGTAGCACAGTTCATGTCCCTTCTTTGGACCGAGCAGAGTGAGGGCCGGGAGGCGGTGATTCAGAGCCTGGAGCAAGGTGCGAATACGCTGGCACTGGCCGAACCTGAGATTCAAAGAGATCGAGATTCGGTCCAGGTTGGTCAGAGCCTCGCTCCACGTGTCGCGGACCAAGCCGGAGCAAGCGACGAGGTGTACTTGAGGACCAAGGCTGCCGCGGTGTTGTGGATGCTGCGTTCCATCGCGGGCGATGACGCGCTGAAGCAGGCGCTCGTGATCTATCGCAAGGACGTCAAGCAGGATGCTGATCCGCTGGGTTTCGAATTGATGGTGGAGAGGTTTGCACAGAAGGATCTGCGCTGGTTCTTCGATGACTGGGTCTACCGGGATCGTGGACTGCCGGATCTTTCAATCGTCAATGTAACCCCGCGCGAGTTGCCGCCGCAGGGCGGCAAACCGGCTGGCTGGCTGGTTGCGGTCGAGGTCCGGAACGATGGCGACGCGATGGCGGAGGTGCCGGTGACGGTGCGCTCGGGAACGCTGACAGCGACGGAGCGACTCCGCGTGGCAGGCCGATCGAGTGCGTCGACGCGCATTTTGTTTGAGGGCACGCCGGAAGAGGTACTGGTCAACGATGGGTCTATTCCCGAGATGCGGACGAGTTCGCATTCCATTCAGATCAAACCGCGCGCCCGATAGAGTTGGGCGGGTTGGCTGGTGCGAGGGTTGGTGTGAGGACAGGGAAGAGCAAGTGCTAACGCAGGTCCTTCGACTGCGCTCAGGGATGACAGTTCGTTGGCAGTTCATCGGCTTCGCTCGGGATCAGGATGACAGTCGGCAGTGCGGGCTAGTAGAGCTGGCCACGTTGAGGTTTGTGTCAGGGCGCCCTAGAAGAGGTGTGATGGAGAACTGGGGATGTGGGATGGGTGGTGGTGTGCCAGAGCTGTGGGCCGCCCCAGGTTCTCTCTGAGGTCAGGTCGAATCGGATGGAGCTGAGGGGATCGAGGGTGTCGGCAGACGGCAGCAGAATATCCGCGAGACCATCGCCGACCTGGGGCAGGGCGGTTCCCAATGCGAGCAGTTCCTGCGGAGGCGCGGTTCCGGCCAAATGGAGCGTGTAGCCGCTGCCATCGAAGTGGCCGTCGAGGGTGACAAGGTGGTGGTCGCGGAAGGCGAGCGAGATCGGTGAGAGTGTGAACTGGCTGTGCTTCCTTCCGGATACAGAGAAGCCTGGTGGAGAGGGGAGGGAGCGCACGGTGAGATTACCGGAGAAGACAGGCGTAGCGGCGATGGCAGGAACGGTCAGGCTTCCGTTTGCAATGACAAGCTGACCTGCCCAGGCTTGTGACCGTGGCGACGGGGGACGCAGCGAGAGGCTGCCGGTCAACGACCCCGTTGCCGCCAGGCTGGGGCTGATGCGAGCGCTCGCGATGTGCAGCCAGTCGAGCAGGGTGGCGGCTGGAATCCCGGGTGTTCCGAGGTCGAACGAGGCTGAGGAGAGCTGGTGCAGGTCAGGTATAGATCCGGTCATCGCGACGATCGTGTTGGATCGCCCGAGAGCTGCGACAGGATCGAGCGCCGGGGGCCAGCTGCAGCGAATATCGTTGAGACTGCGAAAGCCTGCCGACGCGATGGCCTGGCACTCCGCTTGAATGGACATGGTGTGCAGCGGTACAAAGTCGGCGCGTCGCAGGTCGTCTAGATGCAATATCGCATCGACGGCGTTGTGCCCTATGGTTCCCTCGGCGGTAGCGGAGACGGTCATCGAACCACGCAGCCCGGCATCGTGACCCAGCATGATGCGGGAGGCTTTGCCGAGGGGGACGTTGCGCCACTCAGCTCTCATATCGAGGGGTACATCGTTCAATGCGGCGGCGCGACCGAGCGTTCCTTCGAGGTGCAAGATGCCGGTTGAGGAGACGCTGGTGTCGGTGCGGAGCGGCATGCCATTCAGCCGCAGCCGCCACTGCTGTGGAGTGTGCAGCCAAAGGGCGAACTCCGCCTCGGTGAGCGTAAACGGCAACTTCTCCTGTATGGCTGCGTCGCCGAGCTTCAGGTTGAGGCGTGCTCCGGTAGCTTCGATATAGGGGAAGCGCGGCGCGGCACTGGATCGAAGCTGCGCGGTGGGAGCGGCTTCGATCCGTGCGGCCTGGAGCAGGAGAATGCTCTGAAAATTCCACTTGCCGCCGGGAGTTTTGACGAGGTTGATGCTGGGGTCGGTGAAGCTGATGCGGCTGAACTCGACACGCCTCCGCCACAGGGAACTGACGCGCAGGGTGACGCGGACGGTACTGGCGCGCACAAAGGGCTCGGCTCCGAACGCGGGATCCTCGCCTACGACGAGGTTTTCAATCGTGAAGCCGGGAAGAGGAGCGACGGTGAGGGAGATGCGGTCGAGGTGGATCGGGCGGCCGAGGCTTTCACTGAGGCTGGCGATAATCCGGCGCTGAAAGCGATTGACATTGAGGAGCGGCAGGGTCAGCGCCGGTAAAATCAGTACAAGCAGGATGGCGTAGAGCGGAAGGAAACGGCGAACGAGCGGACGGCGAAGCTGGGGCGTGCTCATACCAGGCTCACGCTCGTAGGTTGATTCCGTATCCTGCATCCGCTCTGTCCGGTGGGGTTGAGTGTCTCCAACAGCCACAGGGGACAGTGTATCGCCGATTGGGTTCGGGGCAGGAGGACACGGGTGGCGGTGGGTTCACCGGCGACGGCAAGTACAGACGCAGGTCCTTCGCCCATTCGACTCCGCTCAGGGTCAGGATGACAGTTTGGGGTTGGTGGAAGGTTGGGGAGAACGGGTAGGGTTGATGCGGCTTAGTGGATTATGCGGAGGATCCTGTCCCAGCGGGCGAAGTCGGCGAGGTGATCGATCATGCTCTCTTCGAGATCAGCGGGCTTGAAAGGGCCTCTTGCCTGGGCGGTGGTGGAGGGGTCGTTCCGCTCCGGCTTGTACAGCGAGAAATAGATGAGGAAGGGCTTGCCGACGATGGCCGAAGAGGGGACGAAGCCCCAGTAGCGGCTATCTTCGCTGTTGTTGCGATTATCACCAAGGACGAAGAAGTGGCCGGCAGGGATGAGCAGCTCGCCGTTATCGATGAGGGAGCGCATCTGGATCCACCAGCGGGAGTCGATACCCGGTTCGGCGCTCTGCATCCGGGGAAAGTTGTCGCGGAAGCTATCGGGGCTGGAGGGGTTGTAGATGGCGTAGGGCTCGACCAGGGGACTGCCATTGATAAAGACGCGGCCCTGACGCATCCGAAGATGATCGCCGGGCAGGCCGATGACGCGCTTGACGAGGTGGAGCGCAGGATCGACCGGATAGTAGAAGACAATGATGTCGCCGCGGTGAATGGGAGTAGGCGGGAGCGGATCGGCGGCTGAGCCGACGGAGACGATCTGCTTATTGACGAGGAGGAAGTCGCCGATGAGGAGCGTGGGCTCCATGGAGCCGGAGGGGATCTGGAACGGCTGGGCTGCGAAGGTAATGATGAAGATGGCGACCACAATGATGTAAAGCAGATGCTGAACAGAGGCGAGTGGACCTCCGGGATGGTGCAGCGTATAGCTGGTCGCCCTGGAGTGCGGTGGTCTGGAGCCTGGTGGCCTATGGCTCGTCATCTGAGAGCGAGAGAGGGCGGGAACGGTCATCTCGCAGCTCCGGATGCTGTGTCTTGCGCCTTCATAGTGGGAAGGAGATCGCTTTCGGTTCGGAGGCGGGCGAAGGCAAGCCGGGCTGCCTCCTGCTGGGCCTGTTTCTTGGTGGTTCCTTCCGACTCGGCGAGTGCGCGGGTTCCGCCTGCGCCATCGTCGATGCGGACCTGAACCCGGAACGACTTGCGGTGGTCGGGGCCGGTCTGATCTGTGAGGATGTACTGCGGTTGGCCAGCGCCGGCCGCTTGCAGGAGCTCCTGCAGCGCAGACTTATGATCGCCGATGGCGCCGCTGAAGGTGCTGCCTTGGCTGAGCGCCTGATCGAGGTCGGGGAGGGCGGGCTCGATGATGTGCCGCTCGATGAAACGCTGAGCCGCGGGCAGGCCGCCGCCCGGTCCGCTATCGAGATAAAGTGCGGCGATGACCGCTTCAAGTGCGTTGGCGAGGAGTGCGGGCTTCCGGCGGCCGCCGCTCTGCTCCTCGCCACGGCCGAGGCGGAGGAGGCGGCCAAGGTCGATGCGGACGGCTACGTCGCCGAGATGCTTGCGGCTGACGAGAGAGGCTCGAAGCCGGGTGAGTTCGCCCTCACGCGAGGCAGGAAAGCGATGGTAGAGCGATTCGGCGACGATGAGACCGAGGACGGCGTCCCCTACGAACTCAAGCTGCTCGTTGTCGCTGTCAGGATCATGGAGGGCTTCGGGGTTGGTCTCGTAGGAGAGCGACCGGTGGGTCAGGGCGCGCCTCAGCAGGTCGGGATTGTGGAAGGCATGGCCGAAGAGTTGCGAAACGGTCTGGGCCGATTGCGAGGCTTCTGTTCTTTCCTGGTGCTTTGCCATACGGCTCCCTGCACTCTACTGTACCGAATGCATGGGTGCGGCCATATAGGTGCCGGTGCGGATTACGGCTTCGGAGGCACAGCGGGAGAGTTTGAGGGGCGGTACGCTTCCTTTTCGGCCTTGCCGGAGGGATCGATTGGAGCATCGTCCGAGGCGTCCGGCGAGTCCTGCGCGCTGTTGGGCATGGCTTCGCGCTTGGGCAGGGCGAAGGGTTGTTTCAGCCCTGATTCGGCGGCGCCTTTGGTGTCGGGCTGGCTGTCGCGAGTGGAGAGGGCGGCACGATATTCGTTCATCGCCTTTGGCCGGTCGGACCGGATGTCGTACAAACGGCCCAGGTAGATATGAGACCAGGCAAGCGTGCGGGGATCCTTCGAGGTGTTGAGGGCCTCGGTAAAGTGAGCGATGGCTTCGTCGGGCTTACGCTGCATGAGTTCGGCCTGAGCGAGAATGTAGGCGGCCCGGGAATGATCGCCCTTTGGATCGGCAAGAGCTTTCTCGGCGAGATCCTCGGCTTCTACGGTGTCGCCCTTCATGATCTTCATCTCTGCGAGCCGCAGGCCGGTGGGCTGCTGGGGAACGCGCCGAACGACATCCGGGGTTCCTTCAGGGAAAAAGACGATCTGCTCGTCGTGATGGCGCTCGCGGCTGACGTCCATCCCGTAGACCATCTCCCCGATGTCTTCCTTGAGGCTGATCTGATCCTTCTCCATCTGACCGAGCTTGCCATAGAAATAGTCGACGAGGACCCAGCCCTGGCGCATGGCGTGATCGACCGTTTTGTGGCGCACGACCTCTGCCTGCCGGTCATAGGCTGCCATCGCGGTGTCGAAGTGCTCGGCGTCGACGCGGGACCTGACGCCTGCCGGAGGTGTTGGTTTAACGATTCCCACGTCCATGGTGCGGGCTTCGATGGCCTTGATGAGGCACTCGGTGAGGAGCGCGACGATGTCGGACTTGTGAGCGAAGTCAAGTGGAGCGTTCTGGACGGGCTTGAGAAGGGGAAGCAGCCGGTCCATGGCGGCAGCGCGGGCGTAGACGAGCGGCTCGATCTCGTAGTGAAGATAGGTGTGCCGGATCTCGTCCATGTGGACCTCCGGGTGATCTGCTCCGGTCGGCGAGGTGACGACGATGTAATCGTTCGCATAGATGCGGGCGTTGGTCGCTGAGGGCGCGAGCATCGGCTCGAGCAGGACGAGGAAGCGGCGGCCATCGTAGCTGCTGACGGGCTCATGCAGATAGATATTGGTATTGAGGATCATGCGCGTCAACGGATCATGAACCTGGCTGACGAGGGCTTCATAGTCCGGCCGGTGCTCGATCCAGATGGCGTGCAGCTGGACGGCTTGGACAAAAGTACGGAGCAGGGGAAGGATGTTGACGACCTGGATGGAATCAGGAGGCATCTCCGCCTCGCTCACCGAGGTGGTGAGCTCGGGTGTGGGTGTGATGTAGAGCGCGAGCGATACATATTGCGCGATATTAAGGCCGGGATCGATGAGGGTATGTTGCCGGATATAGCCGCAGAGTGCGTCCCTGCTCTCGCGAGCCGGAGCGGAGGCGGAGAGTGCGTCATTGACGACCTGCCGCACACGAAGCCGAACCGGGTTCGAGGCAGCGAGGTCGGTATCGTAGCCACAGGCATTGAGGGCCACAGCGAGGTCGAAGAGCGGCTCGCTGGTTTCAAGGGTGATTGCAGATCCGCCGGCTTCAGGCTGGGCAGGCAGGGCAACCCGGGGTGCAGGAGAGCTGGAAGAGCCTGGAGTGGGCGCAGGTTGCTGGTCACTGCTACTGCTCGACGATTGGGATTGCGTCTGAGAGGGAAACTGAGCGGCGGACGACAGACTCAGCACACTAAGTGCGATGCTGCAGCCGATGCGTTGGAAGAGGAACTTGCGAAAGGAAACGATGCTAATGGAAGGGCACACGATAGGGTTTCGACGCTCGCTCTTAGCTTATGGGAGCGGAAGAGGAACAAGCAAGGAGCTACATCGTAGCTTCTTGCGGACGTCACTCAGCCTTGAACGGAGACTCCGGAATAGGTAAGGACGACCCGGCCATGAACGGGCGCACCAAAGACACGAGCAGGCTCGAAGACACTCATAAGCAGTTGATCTTCGACCTGGGTTGCAACGGCTGCGTCGTAGGAGCCGGAGACGATGGTGTAGTCGAAGACGCGGCCTTGACCGTTGACTTGCGCTTCGACCACAATCGTTGTGTCGTACATGGTATGGATCGGACGCGGTTGTTCGGCGGAGTAGAGGAAGTGCGGTACGGTCATCGCGCCGAGTGGTTCATCGTTGGCCAGGACGGCTTGCGGTGCGGCTACCGATCCCAATAAAAATCCAAGAGTTCCGACGAGTGCGACGGCTACGGTAAAGCCTGCGGAGACCTGAATCAGTATGGGCCGGACGGCATTTTCCCAACGCAGACTGAGACTATCGAAGACACTGGAGGCACGCCTGGACTGTTCGCGCGAGATTGCGAGGCGAAGCTTCAGACCGAGGTCAACCGGCGCCTTCGCCGGGCGGAGTATTGAAAGTGAATCCTGTACACCACGCCAGGCGGCAAACTCGCGAGCGCACGCCGGACAGACTTCAAGGTGCCGGGCTATGCGCTGCATCGCGTGGCCGCTGACAGCACCATCAAGGTAAGTAGAAAATGATATCTGGAAGGACTCGCATGAGGGCGTCGTGCTGATCGGCTCAAGAAGCGGCATCTTCATCGGATGATCCCCACGGATGAAAAGACGCGGGTGTTCGAACGATGTGGGCGGCTCGAGACGATGGTCTGGTGTGCCTCGGCAGCTTCAGCATCAAGAAGAACAGTGCGCAGGGCAACCCGGCCACGAGTCAACCGTGACTTGACGGTGCCAAGATTCACGTCCAATATTTCGGCGATCTCCTCATAGGCGAAGCCTTCAATCTCACGAAGAATGACCACCGTGCGGTACGCCTCGGGAAGCTGCTGGAGTGCGGACTCTACGCGTTTCCGGATCTGATTCTGTGCGACATGATCGAATGGCGAATTCCGATGATCGGCGAGCGTTGCACTGAGACAGGGCATGTCCCCGTCGTCGTCCGGCTCCGCTACTGTCGAGTCGATGGTAAGTTCCTGCCGTTTGTGGCGCGACCACCAGCGGCGCTGATTCGATGCCTCATGCAAGGCGATGCGATAGAGCCATGTTCGCAAGCTCGAGTCGCCATGAAAGCCGCGAATGTTGCGGAAGACCTTTATGAAGACTTCCTGTGTGATGTCGGCGGCATCAGCCGGATCCTGAACGCTGCGCACGATAAGCGAATAGAGCGGCTGATGATACTGGGCGATGAGTGAGGCAAACGCATCTTCTGAGCCGGACTGGAGTTCAGCCACGAGAGTTGCGTCTTCCGTTTTGCAGACTATATCTGCCGCACTGACGCCGATTCCGCCTGCCAGGTTCATCGCGATGCCCGCCTGTGTATCGGGTGCCCCTACCTTACTGCTTCATGATGCAAGGTGCAACTCGCGAGAAAAAACAACGCCGCCGACGGCCGAGTGCTCGCTCACTCTACCTACTTAGACACCAGGGAGCAGGAGATAAGTTCCCGGCAGGATTGACGAATGCTGCCGTGTCAGCCAGAATGGAATGAGTCCTTCCCGAGTGGGCCTGTGGCGCAGCTGGGAGCGCGCTTCCATGGCATGGAAGAGGTCATCGGTTCGATCCCGATCAGGTCCACCAAATCATTCCAACAACTTAGCGAGCGCAATCCGGGAGCACAACGGACTGCGTGGGAGCAGTATGGGAGCAATGAGAATCCCCCATTGCGGCCTCCCTTTGTGCGTCTGAATTGCGGTTAAAGAGCACATCGACGGCCTTCCGCTGCGCAAGCCGCTTCTTCGGCATGCCCGCCTGCGTATAGACCTCCATCGTCGTGCTGATCTTGGCGTGCCGCATTAGCTCCTGAACGACCTTGACATCGTTACCGGTCTCGGCCAACAAAGAACTATAGGTGCGGCGGAAGGTGTGCCAGCCGATCTGCTTCCGGATGCCCACGTTGCGGGCGACCGGTTGCAGGATCTTTCGACGCAGGCTATCCGGCCACATCGGCATCTTGCCGAAGGTCTGGTAGCTGGCGAAGAGCCAGTCCTCCGGCTTCGGAAAGCCGCAGACTGGGTGCCACTCCAGCAACTCCTCGACAACAATTTCATCGAGAGGCACCGGCTGCTCGGAGATCTCGGTCTTGCACGGACCAATACTGCCGTCCGTATAAGAGCGAAGAACATTGACCGTGCGCGTCTCGAAGTCGATGTCCTCCCACTTGATGCCGAGAACCTCGCAGATGCGGAGACCCGTGGTGGCGCAGATCGTTCCCATGAGCCGTTCTCTGTCAGGCAGAGCAGCCAGCAGAGCTCGAAACTCCTCAACGGTAAGGATGTCCGGCCTCCGCAATCGTTTGGAGCTACACCGCACCATCGTGACTGGATTCTGGTCGAGCCATCCCCACCGCATGCCGTGGCGGAAGATCATGCTCAATACGTTCCTGATCTTGGCGCGGCTTGCAGGCGCAAGCTGGATCGATTTTAGCCAGTCCTCCACCTCAACTGTCGTAACCCGGCTGGGAGGGTATTCTCCCCAGCGCGGCACGATGTGGCAGTTGAGATTGCTGAGATAGCCCAACTTCGTTGACCTCCTTTTCCCCTCGTGAGCGTCCATCGGAATCTCCTTCAGTCGATAGTGCTCCACCAGTTTGCGAATCGTCGCCGGTGGCCCGCCACCTTCTATCGCGAGGCGGTTGACGCCGATACGAAGTTTCTCCGCCGCTTGTTGCGCGTCAGCCTGGGAACGAAACTCAACGATCGTTCCCAGGATCTCCTTGCGTGAATGGCGTTGTCCCTCCGAATTCGTCTCGCGCCAGCGGTAGACCCATACATCCGGGCCCTTCTTACGAGGCTCGGTGAAAAGAGCCCCTAGTTGATATCGTGACCGTTTCATAGAAAAGTCTTCCTTTCCTTTGAACGGCCTCCGTCGCTGCCTGATGTTACCTCTGTTTGCATCCAGTGATCGAGTTCAGAGATTCGGAATCGCCAACTCCTCTTCCGCCCTTTACCCGGCAGGCCATGTGCAGGCAATTTTCCTCTACGGGCGAGCCCCAACAAGGTTTTTCTGGGCATGTCGAGAAACGATGCCGCACGTTCCGCACTTACAAACGGCTCCACTGCTGCTGGCGAAGAGATGAAATTCTGCACAGTCGACCTCGGGCACAAGACATTCGGGCAGTCCCATTGCCACCAGGGAGCGCCCGTAAGATCGAAGATACGAATGTTTGCGACGCATTTGGCGTGCAGAATCGGCAGGGTATGTGCAGCTTCTGCACATCACTCCTGAGAGGCAGAGTTGCATCAATCTGGTGCCTTAGAAGTCTTTTGGTTCAGCGCACTCCCGGATCGTGGTCTTCTCTGAATCGGGCACGCGCTCGGGGTTTTACCGGCGTCCTGCGGCACGGCGGGACTCTGCTTTTTCGGTTCCTCCCATAACAAACCTTTCGCAAAGGTCGCGAAAACTTTCTTTGGGTCCCTCCCGAAAAGCGTCCCTTGACCTTGGAAGCCTGACCCACTCCCACCCCAGTACACACAGAACGTGTCCTGGGGACCCCGGGATCTCGCGTCGCTTCGCGCAGTGTGCCCCGACTCCTCGGGAGACCACGCAAGACGGAGTGACATCATGAACCCGAATAAGACCCAACAGCAGTTTCCCATCAGCACCATTCTTCACAGCGACTGCATCCAGGCCATGCGTCAGATGCCTGCAAACAGCGTCGATTTCATCCTCACCGATCCACCGTACCTGGTGAACTACCGCGACCGTGATGGGCGCACGGTTCAGAACGATGCGAATGCCGACTGGCTCAAGCCTGCGATGGCCGAAGCTTTCCGGGTGCTGAAGCAGGATCGTGTAGCGATCATGTTTTACGGTTGGTCGAAGGTCGATGCTTTCTTTGAAGCGTGGCGCAGCGCGGGTTTTCAGCCTGTCGGACATCTGGTGTTCCGCAAGTCTTATAGCTCGAAGAGCAGGTTTCTCCGCTATCAACACGAGCAGGCATTCCTACTTGCTAAGGGCAGGCCGCCACTGCCGAAGCAGCCACTCGCAGACGTGATGGACATGCCATACAGCGGCAACAAGCTGCATCCGACGCAGAAGCCGGTAGCAGCACTGGTTCCTCTGATCCGCAGCTTCTCTCTACAGAATGAGCTTGTACTCGACCCGTTCGCAGGCAGCGGCAGCTCGTGCGCAGCAGCGGCGCTGACGGGCCGCAGGTACATCGGCATCGAGATGGATGAGGCTTACTTCGAGCAAGCTTCTTTGCGTCTCGACCGAGTGAAGGAGAGGATCGCTAAGCGATCTTCTCCTTCCTTCCCACGTTCGATCCATGATGCGTGCGTGCCGGCGAGCCTCAAGGCGATCTGCTTTTCTGCGCTGTGACGGTCGCAGCCTTGACCCACGCCGGCCCGCACGCTCGTTGCCTGTCATCGTGGGAATGAATGGGTCTGTGCATCCTGCACACGGCTCGGTACGCCTTCCTAGGCTTCCTTCAAACGCACATCCAACGGCGCTGAAATGTGCTTGAAGCGCCGTATCTACTCAGGATTTGTCTCGTTCACAGCGATGTGCGGAAACTGCACATCCCCCGCCGATTCTGCAATGGCTACTCGCCCGCCCCCGCCTTACCTTCACTCCAGACATTGCAGCCGGGAGCACCACTCGCCGGAAATCCCCAATGTGAGGAGCCTATGCAGACCATCATTCCCCTGAAACCATCCCGCCTCCGTCGATTGCGTGCGCGCACTCGAAAGCTGCTCGTACCATCGCTGATCTTCCTTGCCGCTGTGCCTGTGTATGCACAGGCGGCAGGCGGTGATCCGTGGGACAACGCGGTCAACGTACTCAAAACTGCTTTTACCGGCACGATTGCAACCGGGCTGTCGCTGGTCGCAATCGTGGTCGGAGGTCTGATGTTCGCCTACGGGGAAGGTCAGTCCAAGAAGGCCCTGGCCGGGATCGTCTTCGGCGTGGGCATGGCCATAGGCGCGGTGAACTTCATGGCATGGCTGTTTCCGTAGAGCGCGGATGAAAGGAGGTGATCCATGTCTCAGTCAGCGATGAGCAGAGTGAACCCAGTATTCAAGGCCATGAACCGTCCGCTGACTGTTCTGGGAGCAGAGCGGCGGTTGTTCTTCGTCGCTCTGATCTCAGGAGGAGCGATCTTCTCCCTCCTGCATTCCTTGCTGGGTGGCATCGGCCTGTTCGTTGTGGGCGTCATCATCGCCCGGATTGCAACGAAGCACGATGTCGAAATCCTGCGCGTGCTATTCAACTCCACCAAGTTCCGCCGGCGCTACGACCCGCTGAAGTGGGAACCCACCGAAATCGCTATCAGAGACCGCAATGCTCAGAGTTGACCACATTACGAAGGAATGGAAAGAAGCAGGCTCGTTCCCGGCACAGATCAATCTCTACGGCTTCTGGGATGAGCATTGCTTTCTGACCAAGTCGGGCGATCTCGGCGCGGTATTGAAGATCGGCGGCATCGACTACGAAAGCCTCAACCATGCGGGACGCGATCATGCCGTCAAGCGTCTGGAAGCCGCTTTCCGCTCGCTTAATGACAGGTGCCGTCTTTATCAGATTCTCCTGAAGCGCAATCGTCCTGTGATCCCGCATGCTAAGTATGAGAGTGCGCTGGTGCGTGCGGCGGTCGAACAGCGCAGTACATTTCTTGAGTCCAAAGCCGACCGGCTCTACAGCATCGAGATCTATTGGGTTGTGATGATCGATGGCAGCTACCAAAAGACAGGGCTGTTACACGCCCTGTCTCAGTTGCCGAAGCAGCCACGCTCGTCGCTGCGCGACTTGCGCGGTCTGTTCTCCGGCAATCACAAGCGCACTTTGCTCTATGAGCAGATAGAACGGGATCGGCTGCGGTTGCAGCAGAAAGTCAACAACTTAAGTGGGCAGCTCAGCGACCTCACCACGGTCGAGCTGCTAGGGGCGGAAGGGATCTTCCGGCTCGTCCGGCGTCTCGTAAATTTCCGCCCCTCCAAGATCGACTCCGCGCCCCTCTGCGGAGCGCGGCACCTCGACTGGCAGATATGCGACTCGGAGCTGGAGGCACACCGGGGTTATCTCCGGATAGATGATGATTTCGTTCGCGTCCTTACCTTGAAGGAGTTGCCCAGCGAGACGCGGCCCCTGCTCTTGCTGGACTTGCTCGATATACCAGCCAACTTCCACGTCGTGACTGAATGGCACCCCGTAGACAACGCGAAGGCGCGCAAGGAGATTGCCTCGCGCCGCCGGCATCACCACAACTCGAAGACCAGCTTTGTCTCGAATCTCCAGGACCGGCAGAACATCGGGAACCAGGACAATCTGGTCGATGACTCGAAGGCTGCCGCTGTCGCGGAGCTCGGGAACGCTCTCACCGCGATCGGCATGGAAGGAAAGTCTTTCGGTGAGTTCACGCTGTCCGTCGTGGTCTACGACGAAGAGCGCGTGAAGGTGGAACATGCAGTCGCTGAGTTCCAGAAGCTCTTCACCCAGCATGACGGCCTGCTCTATGAGGAGCGGTACAACCTGCTAAATGCATTCTTTGCCACCGTCCCCGGCAACAAGCAGTTCAACCTCCGCAAGCAATGGGCGCTCAACTCCAACAATGCCGATCTGTCGTTTCTGTTTACCGTCCATACCGGGTCGCAGTGGAACCCGCATCTCGAACGCGAGTACCTCGCCGTCCTTGAATCGACGCACGGCACGCCCTACTACATCAACCTGCACTCCGGTGATGTCGCGCACACGCTCATCATCGGGATGCCGGGATCGGGCAAGTCGTTCCTCGTGGTGTTCCTTCTGCAATCCGTGCAGAAGTACCAGCCCTTGGTCTTCATCTTCGATCTGGGCGGTAGTTACGAATCGCTGACGAGAGCGTTCGGTGGAACATACCTAAATGTCGGCTTAAAGAATCCTGGCTTTACGATCAATCCGTTCTCGCTCTCGCCTACGCACGAGAACTTGAACTTTCTGTATCTCTTCCTGCGTGTACTGATCGAGGCCGGCGGCCGATACGAACTGACGACCACCGATGAAAAGGCGCTCTACGCTGCGCTGGCGCGTGTGTACAAGCTGCCAGGCGAGATACGGACGCTTACCAACTTCGCGTCCATCCTTGGGCCGCTGGGTGAGCGTTTGCACCGATGGACACAGGCTGGGCAGTTCGGCTACCTGTTCGACAATGTCGAAGACACTCTGACGCTCTCCCGCTTTCAGACCTTCAACTTCGACGGCTGGACGGACTATCCCGACATCCTGGAGCCGCTCCTCTTCTACGTGCTGCAGCGTGCATCTTCGGAGATCGAACACGGCGAGAACATGGCGATTTTCAAGCTCTTCGTGATCGACGAAGCGTGGATCTTCCTTAAAAACAAGATCATCCGGGACTGGATCACGCGGGCCGAGAAGACCTGGAGAAAAAAGAACGGGGCCATGGTCCTCGCCACGCAGTCAGTGGTGGAGTTGATGGCTTCCGAGATGCTCCATGTCGTCAACGAGTCCTGTCCCACCAAGATCTTTCTTTCCAACCCGAACATCGACCGCAAGCTCTATGCCGAAGTCTTCCGGCTCAACGATACCCAGCTCGAATCGCTGGAATCGCTCATCCCCAAGCGGGAGCTGTTGCTAATACAGCCGGAAGGCACGAAGAAGCTTGTGCTCGAAGTCGATGCGCTCGGCTACTGGATGGCGACCAACAACGCCCGCGACAACCTCCGCAAACAAGATTACTTCGCCCGCTTCGGACCAGAGCAGGGACTATTGCGTCTGGCCGAAGACTATCCCAACCGCTAACCCAATCGCCAAATAGGAGGCTGTATGAACCATTCCCCAATCTTTCCACTTATGCTTGGCCTGGTCGCTACCGTCGCTCACGGGCAGCAATCGGCCCGGGTAGTCAAGTACCACACCAACGACATCGTCGGCGTTCACGCCAAGATGCGGTACACCACCCTGATCCAGCTTCCCGCGACTGAGAAGATCCTGGAGGTCGCTACAGGCGATAAGGATTTCTGGATCATCGACACGGTTGGAAACTACTGCTTTCTCCATCCGGCGAAGGAAGGCATCCGCTCCAACCTGAACCTGATTACCGATAAGGGCAGCGTTTATTCGTTCACGCTGGACGATGTCGAGTCTGGCGAACCCGACCTCAAGGTCGTGATTGAGCCGTCCGACGCCTCCTCGCTTGCTGCCGCCAACGGCGTCGGCAAGCTCGTTTCGGCCAGTGATGTAGAGGCCGCGCGCGCCCAGGCGCAGTTCGCCCAGACTCGCGCCGCCGCAGCGGTCGAGCAGTTCCGCGCCGACTATCCGACCCAGGCGCTCAAGTTCGATTACATCTTTCACGACGAAAAGCCTTTCGATGTGTCGGCTATCTACCACGACGACAAGTTCACCTACATCAAGTCGGCAGCGGCGGAGAAGTTCTCGATCTACGAACTGAAGGACGGCAAGCCCGACCTCATCACCTTCCAGTTGAAGGACGGCACCTACGTGATCCCGACCGTGGTCGATAAAGGCTATCTCGAAATCGGCAAGCACCGGCTCAGCTTCGAGCGGAAAGGCCAATAGGTGGAGCCGATGGCAGACGACAAAGAGTTACCAGCGACGGAACCGCAGATTGCGTCCTCTTCGCTCGAAGGCGTTGCCGGTGTGCGTGACAAGCGCGTCCGGCCCGAGGGCGTGGTGCCCAGGCAGGCACAGGGCTACGTCGTGGCCGGACTCGCGGTGCTCATCTTGATGGCCGTCATGTTCTCGAAGAATCACACCAAGCCTGCTCTGAAAGAGACAGCTCCCTCTCCGCTGGCCGCGTCCACGGATACCAACCAGCGCAAGATTCAGGAACTGGAACAGGATCTAACTGCGGACCAGCGGCAGAGCCAACAGCAGGCCATCGCGCAACAAACGGGGATCGTGTCGCCACCACCTACCGGAGCGATTTCCGCGAACCCTACACAGGCGGGCTTTGCGTCTCCTGCTTCGCAGTATTCGCCGCCTGCCTCCCCGGAACCACCCCGCGATCCTGTCGCGGATGCGGAAAAGGCGTTGGCCTTCAAAGCCCGTTTCGCGTCGAACCTCGTCTCCGTTGACGACGGCGCTTCGCACCGATCGCCGGAGTCCGCCGCCTTTAGAGAGGACGTTCCGGCTCGCTCTTCGAGCTTGCCGCAGGCTCCTGCTCCGCAGGCCGCCGGAAACAAACGCGCACCGGAAGTGAACGTCAACGCCGCACACGGTCAGCCTTACGTGGTGTTCGAAGGAACGACGATAGACACCGTGCTCGTCAACCGGCTGGATGGTGAGTTCGCCGGGCCGGTGAAGGTCATGGTCACAAACCCGGTCTATAGCCAGGACCGGCAGCACCTGTTACTCCCGGAAGGTACGTTCCTTCTCGGGGATGTACAGAAGGTTGCCGGCTTCGGCCAGAAGCGCCTCACCGTCACCTTCCATCGGATGCTGATGCCCGATGGTTATTCCGTCGATCTCGACCAGTTCCACGGTCTCGATCAGGCCGGAGCCACCGGCCTCAAAGATCAGGTCAACAACCACTACACCGAAAGATTCGGGGCTTCGATTGCGCTGGGAATTGTTGCAGGCGCAGCTCAGTCGACCAACAACAACGCCGGATACAACCAGTCGGGTAGCGAGGCATATAAGTCCGGCATCGCGTCCAGCCTCTCGCAATCGGGCACCAACGTGCTCGACCGCTTCGTCAACATTCCCCCGACCGTCACCATCCGCGAAGGTCACCGGATCAAGGTTTACATCACGCAGGACATGCTACTGCCCGCGTATGAAAACCACACCATCCCAAGTGACTTCTGAGTTCTTTCCATCATTTGCAGACCGCGCCTGCGTCTACGCTCGGCGCTCACAAGGAGCTGTCATGAAAATCGATAAGTCTTTCGTCGCCATTCTCGCCGTCGCGCTCGCGCCTATGGCGCACGCGCAGTTCGGCTCGGGCATTGTCTACGACCCGACGCAGAGTGCCCACGCAATTCAGCAGATCGAGCAAGCGTCGCAGATCTACACCACCGCTGTTGCGACCCGGAACCAGATCGTCACCATGTACAACCTTGCCTACCAGATGGCACAGATGCCGCAGAACCTCGCGGCGCGGTACAAGGCCGACTGGTCGCAATGGGCCAATCTCCCCACGACCCCGAATACCTATGGCAATACGTCCGCACTCGTGAACGCGCTCAACTATGGCGCGCTCAACCAGGCACAGCAGGGTTACAGCCATGCCTATGTGCAGCCTCAGAGCTATCCATCGGGTAATTATGCCTCACTCGACTCGCGCACTCAGGCAGCGGTTGCGAACCAGTATGCGACTTCGGAGCTGGCGCAAACAACGACAACCGGTGCCCTGTCTACGCTGGGCACGATTCGCTCGGATGCCCAGGCCTTTGCAGCCAAACTGGCGAATCTCGAGTCCGACACGTTCTCCACCGACCCGAGCGAGCAAACCCAGAACGCTCTGCTCGGCAAGATCAACTCGGCCACACTGCTCCAGATCCACTCCCAGCAGGACACCAACCAGTTGCTCATGACCTCCATCCAGCAGCAACTCACGGCACAGAAACAGCAGATCGATGCCCAGAACCGCGCCATCAATAACGCCATTTACTTTCAGCAGAACTTTCCCAACACCATGCAACAGACTACCGGCGGCGTCACGAGTTCCATCCAGTCCATCTCTCTCAGCCCAGCAGCGAGGTAGATCATGCCGCAAAACTACTTCACCTACTTATCGCAGACCATCACCGAATTGTTGACCACCCGTAGCGCAGGCATTCAGGCCGTGGGCCTCGACATCTTCCGTGGTCTCGCCGTGATCCTGATCGTCTGGTTCGGCGTGAAGGCCGCCCTCTCCGCTTCCCAGGGACACGGCGGCTTCCACTTCGCTAAATTCGCCGACTTGATTCTTCTGATTTCCTTCGGGTTTGGAATGCTGACGTATTATTCGACGCCGATTCCCGGTGTCGGCTACAGCTTCAGCGACCTCATCACCAAAGAGGCGATCCAGCTCTCCGCACAGATCCAGACCGACAACGTGCAACAGATCGTCGACTCTCTAACCGCCGCCGAGCAGCAGCTCGGCGACCCACCCGGCGTCTTCAGTGTCCACGAGGAAGTCAACTACCTGATCGCCCGTCTCGCCCTGATGATTATGCAGGCGTGCGTCTTCGCCGTGGTCGCTTATGGCTACGTCGCCACTGCTGTTTGCGTCCTTATCGGCCCCATCTTTATTCCCTGGTTCATCGTGCCCCAGATGGACTGGCTCTTCTGGGGTTGGTTCAAAGCCTTCATCGGCTTCAGCTTCTATCAGGTCGTAGCATCCGCGTTTGTCTTCATCTTCTCGAAGGTCATCATCGGGATGTTCAGCGTGATTGGCACGCTCAGCCTCACGAACATCATCACCCTGCTTCCGGCGCTGCTCACACTGATGTTCGTGTGCATTTACGGACTGCACAAGATACCAGAACTGACTGCATCCATTCTCAGCGGGCGCGCCGGGACATGGGTCGATCTCGACAGGAAATAATGCCATGACAAAGACACCCTTCTCCACCACCGACGCCGGACACAGGTTCCTTGAGCTGTATGCCGAACCTGTCGTGACGAACACCTATCTCAAGGTTGCTTTGCTCGTGCTCTCTGTCGTCACGCTTGCTTCGCTCGCGCTTCTCTATCAAGCCGAGACCGCTGCCTTGCGGCTGAAGCCGCTCGTTATTTCAATCTCTGATGCGGGACGCAGACAGGTAATGAACTATGCCGACTTCTCCAAGGTGCCCATCGAGCGCGTCGGCAAATACTATCTGGCCCGCTGGGTCGAGCTCTACTACGGTCGCAATCACGGCACGCTGCAACGTGACTTTTCCGAATCGCTCAATTTCTTCTCGAATGAGTTGCAGGGCGCCACGCTCACGCGGTTCGATAAGGCAAAGACGCTCCAGACGTTTCTGCTAGATCCCGGTGCTCCCGACGTAGACATCGAGATCAAGGCTGTGGTGCTGGAGGACACACGGCAGGCTCCGTACCGGGCGCATGTGGAGTTTGAGAAGGTCTTCCGCTCGCCGGGAAGTCAGGACGAGCAGAGACGCGAACGCTGGACTGCCAACGTCGTCTACAGCTTCCGGGATGAAGTGCCGAATCAGGTCTTGCTTACCAATCCACTGGGTCTTGTCATCAGCTACGTCCACGAAGACCAGGCGTTCGGGAGCTAAGCGTCATGCGACAGAAGAAACCTATCCTGCTCTACTGCGCCGACAGAAACATGCTGGCGGTCACAGCATTCGCATTGCGCCTGCAACCTTATGAAGTCGTCGCTGTGTACAACGGCAAAGAGGCCACGGCTCTCGCCGGAGATAGAGATTCAGAATTCTCCTGTGGTGTTCTCATCCACGCGCAACAGGGTGATCCTGCAGGGCGGCTGGTTCACAACATTCTTGAGTCCGCCTGCCGCATGCCTCTCTTGCTGGTCGATCATCCAGGCGACCTCGCACCCGTCCGCTACGCGGACATGGTGCTCTATGGCCGCAACACATCGATGGCGCACATCCTCGCTGCGCTCGAAGTGCTCTGCCGGCGCAAGCCCGGACCGCACCCGCGGAGTGTGGCGTGAGCGAACTCCTTTACATCGGCGGGTTTTCAGGCGGCATCGACTCGCAGGCGGCCGCGCGGTTTATGCTGAACCGCTACGGCGCTGCTCGTGTTGTCCTCGTGAACTCGGACGCTGGCGGCAACGAGCATCCGCTCACCATCGAGCATGTCGGCTGGTACTCGGAGAATGTGCATCCAGTCGTTCGCGTGCAGGCCATCGTGCGCGATATGTGGATGGATGCCGCCACTGCAGCAGAGCGGGGCTTCGCTCCAGACGACCCGCTCACCTTCGTTCGCATGCCCGAGATACGCGGGATTTTCCCGTCGCGGAAGAAGCAGTTCTGCACAGACAAACTGAAGCTGCACCCGATACGCCGCTGGCTGCGCGCGGCGTATCCCGATGGCAACTTTGCCCGCTTCTCGGGCGTGCGCCGCGATGAATCGCTGGCACGCGCCGACCGCCGGTGGGTGGAGTGGGACGACTTCTATGATTGCGATCTCTATAACCCGGTCTTCGACTGGCCGAAGCAGATGTGCTTCGACTATGTGAAGCATCACGGGGAACAGATCAATCCGCTCTACTCGCTCGGGTTCACCCGCGTGGGCTGCGCCCCCTGCGTGAACTCGAATAAGGACGACATCCTGAAGTGGGCGACCCGCTTTCCAGAGATGATCGACAAAGTCCGCGCGTGGGAGAAAAGCGTCCAGCGCACCTTCTTTGCGCCCTGCGTTCCGGGCATGGCGATCAACTGGATCGACGATGTCGTTGCATGGGCAAAGACCGATCACGGCGGCAGACAGAACAATCTCTTTCGCATCCTGCCTCCGCCAGCCTGCGAATCGAGATATGGCTTATGCGAATGAGATACCTCTCCGTCTGCTCAGGCATCGAGGCGGTGTCCGTCGCGTGGGGACCATTGGGATGGCAGCCTGCGATGTTCGCCGAGATCGATCCGTTCTGTGCATGGTTACTGCGCTCGCGCCACGGCGCATCGCGGCCCATGCACATGCCCGACCCTCATGATGCGCCGACTCGCAAGGAAGCGAAACATCGTGCGGCGGCCATACGCAACGTCGTTGCGCTACCCACGGACGGCGCGATCCCCAACGCCGGTGACTTTACCCGCATAGGAGCAGACGATGTCGGAACAATCGACCTTCTGGCCGGAGGAACACCTTAGCGCACGCGCTCATGGCGGTGGCGGCCCAGGATCGTACTTCGATATCGACGGCGGCCTGATCCCCGGCAGGGATGACAGGTCCCACTGCCTGAACGCTGGAGGCATGGGCAGACAGGACTATGAGACGGAGACGCTGATCGCGCACGCGCTCTCAGCAGATGGCTTTGACGCGAGCGAAGACGGCACCGGACGCGGAACGCCCTTGGTGCCTATCGCTCTCTGTACTGCTCATACGCAGTCGAACGGCAGCGGATTCTCGGATGACATCGCTCATACGCTGGAGATGGGTGGGAGCGCTCAGGCCATCGCCTTCATGCAGAACAGCCGTGACGAGATAAGGCTGCATGGCGGAGACGGGGCAACGATCGGAGCTTTGGCGGCGCAGTCTGGTGCGAAGCAGCAGTGCTATGTTGCCTTCTCTGCAAAAGACGACGGAGCCGACGCTGCTTCCGTTGCGCCGACGGTACGGAGCATGGGCCATGATGCCAGCCGCCCGAATGGAGGAGGCCAGATAGCTGTCGCCTTCACCCAGAACCAGTCTGGAGATGTTCTGAGTGGTGAGGTCATGCAGCCGCTTGGAACCAACGCCAACTCGACCGGGCGCAATGCAGCAAACGTGGCGGTCACCTGGTCTGGCGAACTCACGGCATCGACCGATGTAGCAGGAACGCTTCAGCGTGGCGGCGAAGGCGGACGGATCGACGGTGTGATGACGCCTCTGATGGCGGTACGGCGGCTGACACCGCGTGAGTGTGAACGCCTGCAAGGATTCCCCGACGATTACACGCGGGTGGAGTATCGGGGCAAGCTGGCTTCTGACGGACCTCGCTACAAAGCTCTCGGCAATTCGATGGCGGTCCCAGTCATGCGCTGGCTCGGGGAGCGCATTGCGGCAGTGGACGGGATCGTTCACGCAACCGGCTCGGCGTCGAGGCTCTCCCGATGAGTGGGCTGGCGCGAAGTCGAATGATGCTGGTACGCACCTCCCCGCCTGCGATAGAAGCATGGTCTTCTTCTTGCCCTTGCCGATCTCGAAATGGAGGCTGTGCGGCTCGCCTTCCACTTCGTCGCCCAACAGAAGGCTCTTCACGTCCTCGGCTGGAGGAAGCCGACGGTACATGCATATGGAGGTGCGGTTCACCCACTGGCCACCTTGTCCATGTAGCCCCAGGCAAGCGACAGGACCAGGTTCGCAGCTGCTTGGAGGCACGGCGTCTGGCCCAATTTCCTCCAGAGAAGTCCTTTCGGAGAGTGCCATCTCTCCCGTATTTTCCCAGCTCACCCTCGGTCACTCGCTCGGTGCTTATCCCGCGCCCTGCGGCACGGCGCGTCTCTGCTTCGCCCTTACGGGCGCCCTGCGGGTTTCGGCTTTCAGAAAATCTTTGTTGCAAAGAGCAAAAACGCAAAAAAGATTTTCCGAACCTTCCGAAAAAGCGCCGCTTGGCACTTGGGAGCGGGGCACACTCGCGTCGCTTCGCGCAGGAGTGTCCCGAGGGCAATCCGGGCAAATACAGACAGGAGAAATAACATGGCACTCTACGAAAACAAAATCGCTCTGAAGGGCTTCCTGGGTAAGGACGCCGAGAATTTCGCCACCAAGCAGCAGCGGACCTTTACGGTCTTGTCGCTCGCCACCAAGTCGGGCTACAAGGACAAGAAGACCGGCCAGTGGGTGAACCACACCGAATGGCACCGCATCGTCGCTTTTGCCAAACCCGCCGAGTACGCGAAGGGCCTGAAGAAGGGCGACTACGTGGAAATCGAAGGCGAGCTGCGCAGCACCGAATTCGATGTCGAAGTCGGCGAGGGCAGGAAGAAGACCACGGTCAAGCGCCGGGGTTGGGAGGTACGTGCCAGCATCGTCAAGAAGCTGGCGCAGCCTGAGAGTTCGCGCGGAGAGAAACTCGACGCCGAGCCGGTCACGGAGGACGACGCGGCTTAGGCCGCGTTGTCCTCCCTCGGGAGGTGCCATCATGACCATCTTCGAAAACATCGTCAGGCTCCGCGGCTTCCTCGGTAAGGATGCCGAAGCACCCTCATCCGACCACATCCAGATGGACTCCTTCGCGGTCCTGTTGCTGGCGACTGTCGCCGGCACATGGGATCTTTCCGCCAACGCATGGACTCCCCGCACCGACTGGCATCGCGTCGTCTGTCCAGGCCCGTACCTCTGCGGCATGGTTCGCGGCATGAGGCATGGCGACTACCTCGAAGTTGAGGGTGAGCTTCGAGCGCAGGAACAGGATCGAATTGTCGTCGTCGCGGGAGAATGCTCCCCGCTGAAGAAAGGAACCTATGCCGTTCATGCGACGCGCATACAAAGACTCGACCGGCCCGATGCGCTCGTCGATGCGGGCGAAGACGGCTAGCGCCGTCCGCCCTCTTTTCGTGGAGAGGCTGACGCCTCTCCACTCTTGCTGACAACTCCGTTCATTTCGCAGAAGAAAGAGAATTGATGATCGCCAACGCAGTCTTCGTTGCCACGCTGATCTTTCTCACTCTCGGCTTCTGGCTCAGTCATGAGCTGCACTTTCTCGTCATGTGGCGAAGCCTCATCCTGCACGCCTACCTGCGGAGCATTGCCCTTTATTGCGCTCTGCTCTTCGCCAACATCCTCGGCCTCGCCATCTGGATCGAACGCAAGTTCTTCCTGCGCGACACAGGCCGCAAGCTCAAACACCTCGATCAGGAGATACACAGTGGACACTCGGAACTCTCAGAAGAGATCACCGCGCAGTTTGGCGAAGAGTAAACAGGACACGATCGGAACACCGCAGCCACCGCCTGTCTCTCGGAAGCCGGTAGAAGATTTCGATGAAGAAGAAAACTACATGGACCGCTCTGGCGATCATGTCGCGCGCGTCCGGGAGGCGAAGGAAGCGGCCCAGCGGGAGATGGAGTCCTTCGGCGATGTCTCCGAATATGACATCACGATCATTCGCGGACAACTGAAGGAAGAACCGATCGTCATCTCCCAGCCGTCACTCGAATTCAAAAACGATGATGCCACTGAAGGGCAGGAGGCAGACTGATGCGGCTCGATCTTCCCCAGGATCTTCCTCGCCAACGCGACTCGAAAGCTCCCATACAGGCACCTCCGCTTGAACCCTCTCCCATGGAGCGGAGGCGCGAAGACCTCGCAGCCCATGCCGAGAATCGTCGTGGGCCGCAGGGTCAGCGCGTCGAGCACGACCGGAAGGTGCAACCAGACTTTCCCCGCGAACCCCGGCAGCGCAGCATCGCCCGCGACCGCCAGATGGATCAACGCGCCCGTCGCCAAGCAATACCTCAGCAGGTGGTGGGTTTGTCGTTGCGCGATGAAGAACGGAAGGTTCTCGCGGAGGTAGGACGCTTTCGCGTCATCACCACACGCGATCTTGCCGAGACGGTATACGACAATCGCCAGTCCCGTATGGAGCGCGACCTCGCGTTCCTGCGTGACAAGGGATTGGTGCAGGTCGATGCCGTCAATGCTCGCCGCGACGGGCGTGGCGGAAGGGTGGAGCAACTCGAAGTCGTCACGTTAACCAGAGCGGGCAGGGATGTGGCCCGGCAGACCTCTGGTTTGCCGCAGGAGCAGAAGCTTTATGCCGGCATGGTCAAGCCACGCGAGGTAGAGCATGACACGCAGATTTATCGTGCCTATCGCAAAGAAGCAGAGCAGATCGAGCGGAAGGGCGGCACGAACCTTCGCGTTCAACTCGATTTCGAGTTGAAGTCTGATGTGCAAAAAGGTATCCATGCAGCGCGTAAGGCTGAACCGGAACGCGATATGGCGGAGATCAAGCAACAGGTCGCGCAGCAGTTCGATCTGCCCTATGTCAACGGTGGCATTCAGATTCCCGATGCCCGCATCGAGTATGACCTCGATCAAGGCTCACGAACCGGCCACGAAGACATCGAGGTGCTGACCGCTGCCTATCGGCCTGGTCATCTTCGTGCCAAAGCGCAGGCAGGCTTTCACGCTTATGCTTCAGGCTCCGACCGTGCGACGTTGACCTCGAAGATCGAGGGCGACCATCACCTCATGGCGAACATTCTGGAGTTGTGATGATGAATGCCGATCCTATCGCAGGCATCGAGTCTCTCGGCTACACGCAACGGGAAGCCGCATTCCTGTATCTCGTTGGCGTTCACTCCGGTTACTTCGTTCGTCGTCAATTCGACTATTTCACTGACCGCAACAAGGGTGCCTTGGTCATGCGCTTTCTGGAGAAAGCGCGTATCGCTGGTCACATTGAGTCTTTGGACTACAGGCAGGGCTGGCACGTCTACCATCTCTGCTCGCGAACCATCTACCGCTTGCTGGGGAATCCAGAGTCACAGCTCCGGCGCAGAAAGGGTGATGCCCAGGTACGCGCCCGCCTTATGACTCTGGACTACGTGCTCGAAAACGATGGTGATCACTACGTTGAATCCGATACGGAACGAGTCCGTTTCTTCATTGAAGATCGCAGAATTGCCCTGCACCTTTTTGCTGGCAGTAACGGACACCTGCATCCGCTGCTCACGTCGTTTCCCGTCTCGCTCGGGGATCGCATGCAACCCTCGTTGTCGGTTGTGCGCTTCGTCTTCGTTGATGAAGGGCTCGCCACCACGGAAAGGTTTCTGCGCTTTCTCTCCGTCGCCGAACCGCTGCTGCGCGCTGTCGGCAACTTCGAATTGGTCTATGTCTCCTGTTCGGACTTCAGTCTTCTCGCAGCCAGAGACGCCTTCTGGAGCCGCTTCTCCGGTGCTTCGCCCCGGAGCTTACCGCTCTTTGCCGACGAAGACCGCCCAGTTGCTACGCAACCTCGCGCGACACTCCAGGCAAAGTTCACCACGCTGCTGCTCGGATATTGCTACCCCAGACTCCAGCGAAGTGAAGTCAGGGGTTCAAAGGAGGGTTCACATGCCGAGCGAGAACAAGCCAACCAAACTCCTGCAGCACATATAGATAGCGGACAAGGAGATGAGTAGTTGGGTAGTACGTGGGCGGGAGCGACCCCAGGCTTCCAGCCTTACCGCGACGGCTGAAGCCGCGCTGGTCGCTCCCGCCCACGTACCAACTCAGGGCTGAACTCGGTACATAGTTAGGTTAGGTACAGGCACACAGTTAGGTCCGAACCGGGTATCAGCTTGGCTCCAAGTCAAGTCATGTTCTCGTAGTAGATGAGGTACAGCAGCCGACTGCATTGGCAGTCAGAGAGGAACCATAGATGAGCAAATTGAGGATTGAACACGGAGCCAGCAAGGTCAACTTTGTGATGCTCAAGACCAACATTGAAGAGAGCATCTCGCGCGATGTCGACCTGATGGCCAACTGGTCAGCAAATGACCGCAAGTACGTCGTCAACGAACTCCTGCGCTTTGCGTTGACCCAGAACGAAGACTTCCTCAAGTACAAGACAGGTCTTGCCGCGACTCAGTCGAATCCCGGCGGCGATGTAGCACCTGGATTGTCAGGCGCACGGCCGACAATGAATGTGATCCCGAAATTCAACTCACTGATGACGGTGCAGCCTGGGAAGGAGACCCCCGCATGAGACTTTTTCCTCGGGTTCAAGCTGCGCTTCATCCCCTAATCGAGTATCGCGTGCTGCTCTCGCTGGGCTTCAGCGCCGCCTGCGGCATCATCTTTCAGAGCCTTTATCCGATCCGTGAAATAGACCCGCTGCTACGGCTGCTAGCTTTAGAACGCCCCATGATCTTTCAGGGACTGGTATCGAGCTACAACCTTTTCCTGTACACCACACCGTTTCTGGTCTTCTCTATCTTATTCTCCTTGGCCTATGTCCACCTATACAAGCCGAGGTCCGAGCAGGTCGCCGGATCATTGCCACCCTACCCCGATCCATTGCTGCGCAAGGATCTGTTTCTCATTGCCGGAGAGATCCATCAGCAGTTGAAGCCGCATCCCTCTCCGACACCCCGCTGGCTCCCTATCTCGGAGCGAGGCCTGTATACGGGGATCTGCGTCGTCGGCGCAATTGGCTCTGGTAAAACACAGGCAGTCATCCTGCCGGCCATGCGCCAACTCTTTGCATATCGCGCTAGGGACCCGGAACAGAACTTGTCCGGCGTGGTCTTGGAAGTAAAAGGGGACCTTTGCCGTCAAGTGCGTAAGATATTGCACGACTATGGACGGTCTGAGGACTACGTCGAAGTCTCGCTCTCCGGCAACATCCGCTACAACCCTCTCAACAACGATTCGGACCCATACGCGCAGGCGTTCAACATCGCCTCCGTCATCACCGCCATCTGGGGCAAGGGCAAGGAACCGTTCTGGCAGCAGTCCTATACCGACCTTGTCCGGTACGTCATCATGCTCCATCGGGTCCGCGATGGGTATTTGACGATGCTCGACATCTTCCGCACTGTCATCAGCTCCGGGACCCTGGAAGAGATGCTGACGCAGACGGGGCGGCGCTTCTCGGCAGCCTCCTTTGTCGGGGTCGGCAAGGCCGACTATCTGAAGTGTGAATCCGCGCTGGCCCCGTTCAGCTTTGCCTGGAGTGAGAAGCTGGGCCAGTACGTCGTCCGTTGGACGGCAGAACTGGAGAGCACGCTCGTTCAGAAAACAGCCATCGCTGCATCCTTATACAGCCGCAAGCTGGGCAGTCCAGAGACACAGGATTCGTGGCAGAGTGTTCACTACTGGTATTGGGAGCATTGGAAGTTCTTTCGCGCCGAGGTCAAGACCTCGATCATTCAAGGTATCGCAGTCTTTCTGTCGCTCTTCGAAACGAATGCCCAGGTGCGCCGTGTGTTCTGCCCTTCGAAAGAATTGTACGAAGGCAAGACCTGCGCGTCCGACCCACATGGTGTCGTCCTGCCGCCGTTCAACGAATTGATCGAATCCGGCAAGGTCGTCGGCTTGAACTTTCCGACCGCGCTAAACCCGGCACTGGCCAAGATTATCGGGACTATGATGAAAGTCGATTACCAGCGAGCCGTGTTGCTTCGAATTCCAGTCATGGAGGATGAACCCGAACGGCACTTCCGGCCTACTGTCTTCATCTGTGACGAGTACCAGAACTTCGCTACCGTGGGCGGCGACAACCCCACTGGCGATGAGCGCTTCCTATCCCTCTCCCGACAGCCCAAGTGCATCCCCATCGTCGCCACACAGAGCATCTCTAGCCTTAAGGAAGCCCTGCCGAATGAAGGCGTGAAGACCCTGCTGCAAGCCTTCCGTACGAAAATCTTTCTCTCCACATCGGACCCTGACACGGCCCGGTATGCGTCGGAGCTGTGCGGCAAAGCGGACAAGACCCGCATTAGCTACACCGTCTCGGAGTCCAGCAGCAACGCGAACGTCGGCTGGCTCAGTGGACGCACCTCGTCCAGCAAAGGCTCCGTCTCTGCCTCGAAACAGTACCAGAAGAACAAGGAGCCACTCTTCGAAGAGAACGTCTTCTTCGACCTTAAGAATGCACAATCGGTCATCGTTGCCTTCGACGGGATCAGCCCTCTGCCACCGACCTACTGCTATCTGAAGCCGGACTTCCTGCCCATCGATGTGACGTGGTTTGACCAGAAACGAATCGCCTTTGATCCACGGAGGGCCAATCGATGAGCTTCGACGTCATCATTCCTTTCCTACGTCCGATCCAGCCCCTGCTCGAATCTCAGACCATCTCGGAGATCATGGTCAATCCTGACGGCTCTGTATGGGTTGAAGAACACGGGCAGATGCATGCACTTCCTGAGATCCGGTTCGATGACGGTGCCCTGCTGACCGCCCTCGAAGTCATCGCCAACCGATTCGGAAAAAAACTCGATGGCGACTCGCCGATTCTTAACTTGCGGCTGCCCGACGGCAGTCGAATGGCCGCCATGATTCCGCCCGTAGTCAACCCACGGCCCCTGATGACGATTCGCAAGTTCACATCACGAGACTTCACCGTGGCTGACTTGATCAGGGTTGAAATGTTGACCGAGGAGCAGGCCCTGACGCTAACCGAGGCAGTCCGGGCTGGCCAGAACATCCTGATTGCTGGCAGTACGGGATCTGGAAAGTCCACCCTGCTCGGCGTGCTGGCGGATGCCATCCCTGAGTATGAGCGTATCTTGCTCATCGAGGACACGGCGGAACTCCACATCCGCAAACCACACATTGTCTCCACGGAGTCTCAGGTCGATACCCATCGAAGCCAGATCAACTTCACCGACCTGCTGAAGGCTGTCCTCCGGCACCGGCCTGATCGCATCATTGTGGGAGAGGTACGAGGGCCGGAGGCGCGCACACTCTTGGACGCCATGAATACTGGACATCGGGGAACACTCGCGACGGTCCATGCGAACAGCGCGAAGGAGGCGATCCATCGCCTCGGCTCGTTAGCGATGCGCGCCGATATCCATGCAGATGCGACCACGACCAGAGACGAGGTGGAACGGTGTCTTGACCTTGTTATCCATGTAGCGCGCGTGAATGGGAAGCGTTTTGTCGACGAGATTCACGAAGTGACTCACCACCAGTGATTGCGACTAAACAGCGGGATAGTGCTGCAGTGTTTGCATGTCACCATCGTGGATACAGTAAAGGTCGCCCTCAGCCTTCAATCCAACTTGAAGTTTGATTGAGAGTGATACTCCATCCGTGAACCGGATATCTATCTCCGGTGCCCCGGACGGGTCGTGGATGTAACGGATGCGGTCGACGGTCTTGCCTTTCGTCTCCGAAAACTCCATATAACAATGTGCCATGGTGTCTCCCTCGTCTTAGATGTGCTGATTCAACCTAGTCGGCGTCTCGTGTCTCGATAAGCCAGTCCCGATTTTGGGGAATGTATACGCAGTCCCGCAAGCTCGTTTTGTGAATAAAGGCGATGCGGCATATCAGCGAGCTTATCAGGCGTTCTTGAAGCGTCTGGTAAAAGCGCGGCACGATGCCGGTTATCTTCAGGAAGAGGTCGCTACACGCCTCGGAAAGTCCCACTCGTTCGTCTCGAAATGCGAGCTTGGAGAGCGGCGGCTGGATGTAATCGAGCTGCAGCGGATCGCAAAAATATACGGAAAGACAGTCAATTTCTTTCTCGGCGAGGATTAGGATAGCCGTCCGCTTTCTGGGAATGGTCCCTCGGAAGGACTGATGCTGTTCCTTGCTTGATACACGAACAGTTCAATCGTAGGAGCGAGATTTCGACTAGTTTTTGCAACAGCGGCGAGCGGCTATCTTCTCTCACGAATACACCGCACCGGCGCATCAGGACGTGTGTCGAAAGAGGCTTCACGATCAGTCCAAGGCGATCGGGGATCAGCGTTCCAGCCAGGAGGCAAAGGCCGACCTTTTGCTCTACATAAGCCAGCGCTTCGGGAGAAGAATATGCATCGGCAACGATGCGGGGCACGACCCCGAAACCCGCCAGATGATCTTCGATTTCCCTGAATCGTTCTGGCCATGGCCTCCTCGACACGGCGATCATCGGTTCGTCTTCGAGATCTTGGGGCGAGATTGCCGGCTTCGTCGCGAGCCGATGGCCGGTCGGCAGGCACACGACGAGCGGCTCCTCGAAGACGGTTTGAATGAGCAGCTTCGGTGAGTGGATCGGCAAAACGCCAAATCCGGCGTGGAGAGATCCCTCAATGACCCCTTGCACCGTGGTCGAAGTCAGCCCGCTTCTATGCTCAATGTGGACCCGGGGCGTGCTTTCGATGTGAATCCGACTGATCGCCGTGATCACCCTTGGTGGAAGATTGGTTGAATGACCCACGATGAGGCGATGGCTCTTCATCGCTTGGCGGGCCACCAGCTGCTCCTCAGCGAGAAGCGCCTGATCAACAGCGATTTTGGCATCCCTGAAGAAATATTCGCCATCTTCCGTGAGAACCAGACTTCCACGCTTGCTCTCGAATAGACGGATGCCAAAAGTAATCTCCATATTCTCAAGCTGCTTTCGGACACCAGAAGCAGAGAGTCCGAGCTCGTCCGCCGCATCGTCGATATTGTGCTTTGCCGAGACAGTCATAAATGTAACGAGGTTGTCCAGTTTCACCTTCGGTCTGCGCATCGGGTCACCTGAATGTGATTCTGCTGAATCATCAAGCGACACCACTGTCCATGAAGAAGCAGAGAAATCCAATGTGTTTGCAATAAACGGCACGAAACCTGCAAGGAAGGTTCTAATTTTTACGGTGAGTTCAGGAGCGGGAGAGCTTCGCCTTACGATCCGCAGCGACGGCTCCCACCTTGACCGGGTTACGCCTTACCGATTTCGGTCAGCTTTTGACGGCCCGCTTTGCTCATCCTGAGCTTGCGTCCATCGACTAGCACCACCGATCCGTCTGCCTGTCCCTCCCGATATATCTCGCGGATCTGATCCAAATTGACAATCGAGGATCGGTGAATGCGAACGAAACGCCTTGGGTCGAGCTTATTGCTCAGGTCGGTGATGGTCTCGCGCAGCATGTAGCTGCGGCCGTTTGAATGAAGGCAGGAATAGTATTCTGCCGCCTCGATCCATTCGATCTTTTCGACAGGAAGGAGTATCTCCTTCTCACCATCCTTGACCAGGAAGCGCGAGGTGTAGGGCTGTGTCTCGACGGAAGCGCCTCGCAATCCGTTGAGCATTGCCGTAAGTTGCTCCTGCGTCATGAGAGCCGTCTGGGAGGCAATCTTCTCGCGGACACGGTCAAGCGCTGTCTCCATTCGCTTGGGGTCTACAGGTTTTGTCAGGTAGTCGACGGCATGGATGTCGAATGCCCGGACCGCGTGCTCGTGATAGGCGGTCACGAAGACCGTAGGAGGAAGGTGTCGCACCCCAATCTGCTCCACAACATCGAAACCGCTGATCTTCGGCATTTGCACATCAAGAAACAGCAGATCCACTGGTTGAGATTGCAAATAGTCGATTGCCTGCTGCCCGTTCTTGCACTCCGCAACGATCCGAATGTCCTCATGCTCTGCAAGTAAAAGACCAAGCAACTCTCGCCCCAGCGGTTCATCATCGACGATGACAGTTCGCAAGCTCATACGATTGCCCGCTCATAGGGAATTTGGATCGTGACCTCGTACCCGCCTGCGGCGAGTGGTGCAGCCGCGAACTCGTGCATTCCGGGATAAAAGTACGCCAAGCGCTCTCGCGTGTTTTGCATACCGATTCCATGCCCCTTCGTTTCTATGCCAGCAACACCGGAGCCGTTATCCCGGACCTGCATCCAGAGCTTCTCCCCTACTCGCTTCACGCAAGTCTCAATCAAACCCCCAGCCTCCATCGGAGCAATACCGTGCTGGATTGCATTCTCAACGATAGGCTGCAAGATAAAGCATGGCACGAGTCCCTCTAAAGCCTCGGGAGTCGTTTCGATCTTCACCTGAAGCCGGTCGGCAAATCGAACCTGCTGAATGGCCAAATAGCTTTCGACCACCCGAAGTTCCTCGACAAAGGGCACCTTCTCCGGTGCCCTGCGCTGGAGAGTCGTGCGCAGGATGGTATCCAGATGTGCCAGTGTCTGCATCGCTTCCGGATTTCTTTTCTGAGCGACGAGACTCGTGATCGCGTTGAGCGTGTTGAACAAGAAGTGAGGCTCAATCTGCATCTGGAGGGCTTTGAGCTGTGCTTGCGATAGCTGGCGTTCCAGTAGCAGCCGCTTCACACCGTTCTGGTGGGCCTGAGATTGCAAATGAAGGAAGCCAGACAGCGCAAAGATCAATCCATAAAGGGCCAACTCGACACAAAAGCGCAAGAAAGTCTCATAGTTTAGGAATGAGAAAGCCAGTCCCCATCGAACCCAGTGCCTCCCAATTGCGCGAACCGTTGCTTGTAATAAAACCAGGTGCAGCATGCCCAGTACGATTCCGGCGCTCAGGTGCAGTATGAGGCTTTTTCCAGAAAAGCTAAGAATGTCTGGACTTCGCTGAGCTACTAACCACAACAGCGCTGTGATACCTCCCCACCAAAGCCACATCGCACTTCCGAAGAGAGCCGACGGCATGACAGTGGCGTCGTTGAATCTTACAAGTAGAGCGTTGTGACATTCATTAGCGGTGACACCAGCGAATACCATGCTCAACGTAAAAAGGGTGATTGCTCCCCGGGTATAAAGCGAGTTCGGAAACGCACCCTCTTTTCCCCTGATTAGCTGCTGAAATCCTGAGTCGTTCATCGCTCCCCCTTACCGGAAGGCCTGAGCTTATCGTACCGTTCCTGTACCCTTTTGTTCGCCTGCGCAGGACAGATTCTTTTCGATTTGCAAAGAGTGGAAGTCGCCCTCCTCGTCGTCAGAATGTGAAACGCGCCCCAAGTTCCAAACGCCGAGCAGCCTCTGCGGATAATGATTGCCCTAATGTCGGAGAAAGAACTGTGCCGACGGCAGTTGCATTTGTGTGGTTTAGCAGGTTAGCGGCCCGGGCATTCACTATGAGCGTGAGCGGGTGCGTGGTGTCCTTTGGATTGAGTGGAAAGGAACGACTTACATTACTGAAGAGGTGCCACACGCTTGGCATGGTACCAAGATTACGAGGAACGTTGCCGTTTACAGTGTTGGCCGTAAGCAATCCAAAAGGGCTACTGTATACACCCGGACCGGGTGCTGAAGCATAGGAAGGTCGGTCATTAAATGTGCCGTCTCCGTTCGCGTCGGTTCCGGTTGTAATGTTGTACGGGCGACCAGTGCGTGCAGCAAGCTGCGCCGAGACCTGGACTTTTCCGGGAAGGTTGAGATTTCCATCGAGTGAACCACCTCTTGATTGCCAGTCAGGTCGCGAGGATTCACCTTGGTTGCTGTAACTGGACTGGGGAGGGGCGATCTGTAGCGCGGCATCGGACTTGAAATGCATGATGTACGTGCTCATATTGAGATCGAAACGCTTATAGCTGTGCTGCCCCAAAGTGAGGCTAAGAACGCTACCGTTGAGATGACCGGAGTTTTCGTAGTCAAAGATATTCTCGTTCAGTGCGATTGGACGGGGTGCGAGAAGAGCTGCGGTCGGATTAGGTGCGACCCCCACGCTGCTGACGACTGTGGGTGCATTGATATTTCTCGTGCGAAATATCCCATAGTCTTGTGCGTATGTGAAGTTCACGGCTGGGTGCCAATGATGAGGCAGGTCGCGCTCAACGCCCGCTTGAAAGGCTGCTGCTGCGAACTGATTTACCGCGTGGGAAAACTGATTGACTGTAGCAACTCGAATCGAGCTTGGGGTTGGCGTCAAGGGGTTGCTATAGCTTGGCGAGTAAACCAGAGTCGATTGCTGGCGTGTGCCATCAAGCCGATAAACCTCAGTCGTATAACTGACGGGGACAGGCGCAACGAAAAGCCCGGCCCTCAAGTGGAGCAGCCAGTTCGATTTCTTATCTGGTGCCCAGGCGAATGCTACGCGCGGCCCGAAGTTGGCGAATGTACTGGGTGAAGTCTGGAATGAATAACGTAACCCAGCTAACACCGAGAAGCGAGACGCAAGTTTAATATTGTCTTCGGCGTACAGCGCCAGCCGCCACTGGGTAAACGGCACAAGAGGTGAACCCGTCGTGGTCTGGTACGTGGTGGGTGATCCACCAGGAACGTTTGTGAGGGTGCGGCTATACTGCTCGATTGGAGAAATTGTTGTCGTCTGACCAGTCTGATTGTTGTTTGCATCGAGTTCCGGCGCGCTCCCGCCACCGAACAAATAAGAACCATTGAAAGTGTCGGGATCGTAGCTGTGGACGAAAAATCCTAATGCCTGAACACCAGCCTTCCAGGAGTGTTTACCTTGCGTGACCAGCACATCATCATCAATCTCTAAATCACGCTCGCGATCATTAAGATTACCTGCGGTCGAACCCCCGCCAGTGAAGTACCCGGCTATCTGCAAGGAAGGAGTCGTCGATAGGGCGGTTTGCTCAATACGTTTCCAAGTATAACCAATCCTCGTTTCGTGCAGAAGATTTGCGTTCAGCGTCAATATGTTGGTGAAGCGCAGATCGTACTCACTCATGAGACTCGAATACCCAGCTTCTGGCAGCGTAAGGCCTCCGACACCCTGGTTCGTCAGATTATTGGCATTGGCGGCGAAGGATAAAGTCGCCACGTCTTTCTGGGAAGCCTGAAGGTCCACTCGCGCTGAGGCAATCCAGAGTCGCTGGTCAGCAGGCACAGTCTGGTGCAGGGCCATCTGATTCCGATTCTGGTCTAGGGTAGTGGCGTTTACCACGTTGAATTCGTTGATGTCGCGCTTCTCTAAGGCGAGCGAGAAGCCGCTTTTCTTTGAGATGAGCGGGCCGCTCAATTCAAAACCGTAACGGCGTTTGCCCGCAGGGGTTGCTGTGACGGAGAACGGATCTGTCGCGTTAAAGCTGCCTTCGCTGTCGGTCAGAAAGAGTGCCCCATGAAATGAGTCTGCTCCAGGCTTGGTGAATATCTCGACACGACCACCTTGGAAGGTTGGCCCTTCGTATAAAGGGGAGTATGGATCGGGATTTATTCGAATAGAAGCGATAGAGTTCTTGGGTGGCATAGCGCTCGAATTTTGGAAGCCGTCCACTACGAATACGGTGGACTCAGGGGCACCGCCCTGATCTGATGCGAGAATCTGTAACTGCTGGATGAAGTCCCCAGGATCGTCGGCCAGTCGCCTCACTGCATCGGTGCCCAAGTTTCTTGTGCCTGCGCCCCGATCGGAATCAAGGGCAGTGTCATTGGCTCCCACCTGTACGGATGTCTCGACCGCTGCAAGTGTCAACTGGAGATTGACATGAGCTGTAGTCCCCGCCGGACTGCGGGCATGGGTGGTTCCCGTCGTGAAACCTTGAGCTTGGACCGTGACAGTGGTTGAGTTTGCCGGAACACAAGGTAGGACATAGCGTCCCATGGCGTCTGTCAAAGCGTTCACACCGCTGGCAGCGCTCACCTGTGCTCCAGCAACGAGCGCACCGGAAGGGTCGGTGATCGTTCCCTCAATGCGTATTCCGCTGGCGCAACTCTGCTGGGCCAGACCAGGCGATGTGACCAATAATGCCATCAACGCTGCACAGCCCATCCACTCGTTGTTCATTCCGGTTGTCTCCTGATTCAAAATCCCAGAGACAGCGGGTACGTTCCAATTATTTGCAAGGAAGGGCCGGTTTAGGGCGATGAACAGCAGGATTCTTCCGGCCAGCTTTGAGCCATACAGCCGGTGCCTACGTATTGCGCTGCACATCTCGGGCTCGCCAATGGAATCTTCTGGATGTCCGCGGAAATGTTTTCCAATTAGGCGATGACATCTCGGCCTACCCTCATGCTGACGTTCATGCAGCAGCATTGCAGCCGGAGGGCAAATGGTATGTGGTACAGCCCGTCATTGCAGCAGATCCTCTTCCTCCACACCGTTTTGGAAGAGGGGAGTGTTGTTCAAGCGGCCAATCGGCTCCATACGACCCATTCGACCATCTCCAGGAGTCTGAAAGCGCTAGGCAATGGGCTAGGAATCGATCTGTTCGATAAGACACCTCATGGTCTGAAGCCGAGCGATGTAGGACGGATCTATGCCACCCAAATGCGTAAGAGCTTAGAGCAGGCGAAACTGGCCTTCGATCTCGCACGATATGAAGCCAACCTTAATCGGCGACCTTTCTACGTCGGTCACTCTCCTTACATTCACGGCAGTCTCCTGCCTCTCCTTGAGCAGCTCGCCCTTCCGGGCAGCGAAGCTCCGCAAATCGTCCTCAAAAGCTATCCAACGACACAGTTGATTTATCGAGTACGGAACGGGGAACTCCGGGCAGCCTTTGGCGTGCTGCCCATCGTGGACAGAGATCTCTGGGTTGAAAGGGTGGCATACGAGCCGTTTAGCGTTTGCATCGCAGAGCGCCATCGCTTAGCGACACATTCACGTTTAGCGGCACGGGAGCTGAGCAGCGAGACCCTTGTCTGGATACCGAGAAGTCTCCACCGAGCGTTTTACGACCAGGTGATGAACTATCTACGAACGCTGAAATTCGATCCGCAACGATTCCAAGAGGCTCCTACGATCACGCAGGCCCTCGACTTCGCCGCTCACGGTGTCGGAGTCGCTCTGGTGCCGCAATCAGCATCGCGCTTTCAGCGCGCCGGCGTGGTTTTCAAGCCTTTGACCGACGAACTGATCCGCATCGAGACCGCTCTCTTTCTACGACGAGATCAGACGCGTACCTCGATGAAAGACTTCGTTGCGGCGACCTTGTCCGGCGTTGCTGCTCTGAAGCTGAATCCACTGGCAAAGCGCTAGGCCTTCCACTACATCCACGATCCACATCTGGCCACGAAGCCTGGACTGCTAAGCCTCAGAGTCGCATAATTTAGAGCAACAGAGGAGGTCTATTCATGAGGAGATTCCTTCTAGCCTGCATCTCAGCCAGCTTCCTTCTTACATCGTGTAATGATGCCAAGAAGCCGAGCGACGCCAATCTCACCGCCGCGATCGACCAATATCTCTCGAAACACGGCGACGCGTGCTCTTCAATCAACCGTCAGTTTCCGGTCGACGTCCCCCGATCTCAGCAGACGGACCAGTATGGGATCGGAGTTAAGCTGACTGCACTGGAACAGGCTGGCCTCTTGCATGGAAGTGATGCGACCGCAGTGGTGCATGGAATGCTCGACGCGCTCAACGGCGCGACCCGTCCACAACCTGTACGGCATTACGAACTGACGAATGAGGGGAAAAAATACTTTCGCCTATTGCAGGGCGGAGTTCTGGGGCAGACTTCCGTCTTCTGCTATGGACAGAAAACCGTCAACTCCATCGTCAAATGGACCGAGCCACTCTATGAAGGAACATCTTCCCGGACGGAAGTCACATTCACCTACAAGATCACACCTCTCGCTGCTTGGGCAAGCCGCACCGATGTTCAAGAGGCCTTTCCTGACATCAAAGCCACAGTAAACGCCGCGTCAAAAACTGGCCAGGTAGCCGGGCTTAGATTGACCAACGAAGGTTGGGAAGTCCCCGGAACATGAGGACCTCAGACGCTATTTGATTTCCGGCCGCTAGAATCCAGCCAGCAGAAGGTTTATGAAAGCGGCCCGATAATCTCGCCTTCTGTAAGCTAAATCAAACAAAGGGCATTCTGGATTAGCAATGTCATGAATTGGGTCGCACTCAGTCCAGCACGCTGAAACGGTTGAAATTTGACGCTTGGACTATCTGGCGAACCTGCATCCAGGCAGACAGAAACCGGGTCGTCTCATTTTCAAACGGGTGCATAGCTCTATTGTCTATTAGGAACACGCGGCTCGTCCCAACTGGGCTGAACTTCAGTCAAACGCTCCGGGGAAGAGTCTCGTAACAGCCCCGGAACCTATACTTTTAATGGGGAGCAGCTAAGATGAAGAATCTCTTTGACGCAATCCTGGTAGAGGACACAAAGAAACGCATTCTGCAACTGCGTCCTGAGAGCGAGCCGCAGTGGGGCAGCATGGCTGTCGCTCAAACTCTAGCCCACTGCACCTCCGGCATCGAAATGGCGATGGGTGTCATCCAGGCGAAGCGTGCACCGTTCCCCGCCAGCCTGATTGGCCGGCTTATCAAGCCGTTGGTCTTCCGCGACGACAAGCCGATGCGTCGCAACTCGCCCTCGTCGCCGGAGCTGTTCTCAGCAGGTTCAACAAAGTTTGACTTCATAAGCGAGCGCTCCAGGCTCACCGCTGCAATCGATAGCTTCGCCAGTCAAGGCCCTCTTGGCTGCTCCCGCCACCCGCACCCGTTCTTCGGTCCGCTCAACTCACAACAGTGGGCCATGCTCATGTATAAACACGTTGACCATCATCTGCGACAGTTCGGCACCTAACGCAATTGCCCGGCCAGCAAGATATTGCCGTAACAATCCGCTTTGGCTGCCGCCCCACTATATGGATGGTCGGTAATTTGTAGGCAGCTTTTCGGAAGCAATCCGTGCGTGCCGTGGTGCGCCAGTGAGTTTCGTAAGAGTCTCGGAACCCTTATGCACTTTACTCTTTTTTACCTGCCGGTGTTGTGTGGCGAGAAGCACGTTTTTCGTTTCTAACGGTAAGCTCACAGAGGATAGTCAAGAGGAGAGATCAATATGGCTTCGGTTCTGCATATCGGTTTGCCGCTGGCGCCTCCCTGGCTTACAGCGGACGAGGGCGAAGAGATTGCGGCTCGGGTGACGGGCATCCGGCAGAGGATGGAAGCGGCGGGCTATCGGTATGTGGTGATGCATGCGTCACCCGATGGAGGGCTCGAAGGCTTTCGCGGTTGGCTGCGGACGGAGCCGTGTGACGTGGTGCTGATTGGCGGCGGTGTATCTGCTGACCCTGAACTGAAGGGGTTCAAGCAGCAGATCATCGATGCCGTCCGGGAAGAGGCTCCCGAGGCGAAGGTGCTCGAGTTTGACCATGCCGTGGATGTGCAGGTGTTGGTGGGTCGGGCGCTGGGAATTTTGTAGCGATCACTCAACCGCCGGTTTTCGATCGACGTGTCCATGCAGGTCGGCTTCTCGTCAGCGACCGACCCAGACGGTGGAGGTGAGAGTTCGTTACAGCCCCGTTTCGAGCGTCTGGCGAATCTGGTTCGCTGGCGTTCTCGATTTATGGTTCGCTTGAGAGAAGCCACTAGGGGGTCTGAAACCCGTCAAAGGGATAACTCGACTATACGGTGGTGATAGGAACGCGCCAGCAGTGCGTCAGTCGGATAGACTCATCGGGTACGTAAAGCTTTCAACGGTCCTCCCAAGCCAACGTACCATCGCCCGCATCCCTTTGACTTCCATCCGACCACCGAGTTTCGTCCTCGTGAGTGTAGTCGGGCTCACTCCGATCTGGCGACCCACTTCGACCCAAGACATTACTCTTGCACGACGCTCTACGTCCAATGCTTGATATACAGCATCCCTCATCTTCTCACTTTCCGAACGCTTAGGTTCACATCAAAGTCACGCGAGGAGATTCAACGCTGCCGCGATTCAGTTGTGGTGGCGCTCGCCTGGAGCCGCCGGAAGAAAAAATAGGATGCGCCCCAGAGGACCCCGGTACCCACTGACCAGCCCCAGGCAGCGACACCGTCCCCCACGGCGAGGTGGGCGATGAGCGCCGAGACCAGCGTGATGGCGAAGCCTGCGTAGGCCCACTCCTTGAGCCTCACGGGAACCATGGGCAGGAGCAGCGAAGCCAGACCTGCGAACTTGGCCCACGAGAGCTCAACCCGGAAATAGGTTGGGAAGCCAAGATGGGCGAAGCTCGCGGCCACCTGGGGAAGCTCGAGCTGCGCATAGGCGGTAAAGCCCATTTGCAGCGCGAAGAGTACCGTGGAGACCCAGAAGCCGAATACCAGTCCCTTCGGCACCTTCACTCCGCCCCCCCGCTAAGCACCCGTTCCATATTTCCGAAGAATCTCTGCCAGCCGTATGTCGCGCCTTGGTACGCTGTCTGCTGATCGGCGCGGAAGCCAGACTGCTCCATACGAACATGGGTGCCGCCTTCCGCGGGAGTCAACGTAAAGAGCACAACAGAAGCGAGCCCCATGGAAATCCAGCTATAGGAGAGCCGTTTGAGGGTCTCGACAATCAGCACCTCACAGTCGATCACACCATCCCACTGTGGCATAGGCTCGGCCCGAAACTGGAACGACGTCCCGACAACTGGTTCGAAGTCATTGTTCATCAGCCACTGCGCAAGCAGCGGGCTCTCTGTGAGTGCTCGCCATAGCTTTTCCGGCGGGTGCGGGAACACCCTCTCGATCACAACGGTACTGGTGTTTTCTGTTGGATTGCTCATGGGTCCATCCTTTCCAGAAGTACTTCAAGTCGATCAAACCGATCGCGCCAGAAGACACCGTAGTGGCGCAGCCAGTCCACCATCGGCGCGAGCGCCTCTGGTTGGGCTTCATAGTGAGTTTCGCGGCCCTCGCGACGATGCCGTACCAGCTTCGCCCTCTTCAGCACCGTCAGGTGCTTGGAGACGGCAGGCTGGGAAACGCCTGCATATTCGGTCAACGCGTGAACCGTCTGTTCGCCATTCCTAGTCAGTTCCTCAAAGATAGCCCTGCGCGTCGGGTCGGCAAGAGCGCGGAACACGTGATGAGGATTTGCAGGTTTCACATTCCAAACCATAACCACTCGGCTATGGTTTGTCAATCTCTGCGACTCTGTTCCAGTTCTGACAGATTGCCCCTGGTGACAGTAATGTTGACAGTGGTGGCGAATTCACGCTGCCTCGAACTGAAGAGCTGTGGCGTGGAGCACCTGGTTTTCGCAAGGGGCGTTTCGTCGATCCAGGACGCGATTCTCAGCAAGTTAATGGGTTGCTGCGGCGACGATGTGCGGCTTACTAGGTAATCGCACCTTGACACTAAAGTAACAATATAGTACCGTACTTTACAGATAAGAACGGAAATGATCCAGGCTGTCGAGACTTGAGGATTTCCAACTGGAGGCGAGCATTGCGCTATTGTTTCCGTCCGGTTCTCACCTACCTCTTGCACATCGAAAGGGTCGCAGGGCGACCAGACCTTCTCGGCCCGTAGCTGATAGCCGGTAAGAAAAGCAGTAAAGTGAGTGCATTACGTAGCCCGTCAGAATAGGGCCACTCGCAGAATGTTGAAGGCGTGCTCTTTCAACATGTGCTTTCGACACGTCTTGTACCACTGGTGTAATCCCATCACAATCAGAGCAGTTCGTGTTCCTTTCCCTTCCGGTCAGGCAGACAAAGTAGCTCTTGGCTTAGTGCCATTTGAGAGGTGTGAGCTGTGAACATATCTCCTATTCTGATGCCCCATGCCGTCTGCTGGGCTGCCGCCCCCCACCTCATCTGGACCATGGTGGTGGCCAACTTCGTGACGTTTCTCAGCTACGTGAGCCTGTTCGGTGCCCTCCTTTTCATCGCAGGGAGAACATTCCGGAACATGGCCCGGGACTGGGTATGGTTCTTGGTCGGCTTTGCCTTGTTCATCGCCGCCTGCGGTTCGACTCACCTGATGGATGTCATCACCACCTGGATTCCAGTCTTCTGGATTGACGCATGGACGACCATTGTCACGGCAGTGCTCTCGGCGTGCGTGGCCATCATGCTCATCCGCCGCGCCGGGCACATCAGCCTTGCAATAAACGACTACGCAAACCGCCTCGCATCCACCGAGCAGGAGAAAGGCGATATGCGCGACGAACTGCTCGCGGGGCGCAAGCTTGAGAACTGGAGCAAGATGTCGGCTGTCATCTCCCACGAAATTAGGAACCCGCTCGACGCTATCCAGAACATCCTTTACCTCGTCCAGACGGATCCAACCGCCTCAAGGGCAATAGCTGAACTGGCATACCAGGCTCAGCAGGAGGTCGCCCGGGTCACCACCATCTCGCGCTCGATGCTCTCCTTCCACCGCGAATCCGTCATGCCTGAACTCGTCAATTTGCGTTCTGTCGCAGAGTCAGTCCGCTTGTTACTCCAAGGGTTGATCCGGGAGCGAGGCATTGAGTTCAAGATCGTTGGCGAGGACGCATGTGAGATCGAGGCATTACCTGGCGAGACACGCCAGGTAATGTTGAACCTCGCGCGGAATGCATGTGAGGCCACAACCCGGCCCGGCTGTACGGTCACGCTTGCGTTCGCCTGTGTCAACGATGGCGTGGAGTTCCAGGTTACCGATCAGGGAAGCGGGATCGATCCCCAGATCCAAACTGCGCTCTTTGAGTTCGGAAAATCAACCAAAGGGGAGAATGGAAACGGTATGGGCCTCTGGGCGGTTAAGCAGATCCTCACCAACCATGGCGCGCAGATCGCACTCGACACAGAGTATCGGCGCGGAGCCCGTTTCATCGTTTGGTGGCCTAAACTCTTCTGCGCCGGACCGAGGACAGAACCGGGGACCACGTTACCCATCTTCCAAAATCAGACTGGCTTGCGCCCAGTAGGGGTGGCGTCAGAAAACGGACAATAGATGAATGCTAAGCCGCGGTGGTTGCCTCTCGTATCTCTCAACCGGCGCGGAGCGCGTTTCTGAGGACTAATCCGAACTGTGTTGTTTCCTCAGGGCCGCCCAGTCGAGAAGTGCTCGCAGAGTTGGACGGAGTGCCTCGCCTATGCTGGTTAGTTGATATTCAACCTTGGGGGGCACCTGAAGATGGATGGTGCGCTGCACAATGCCATCCCGTTCGAGGCAGCGTAACTGCTGAATCAGCATCTTCTGCGACACGTTCGGAATAGCCCGCTCTAGCTCCGAGAAGCGCATGACGGGCGATGTGCCTGCTTCACGGCCAAAGAGATTGTGAATAATAATCAGCTTCCATCGACCTTCCAGGAGTTCAAACGCCTCTGCTGCTGCCTCCGGAGAACAGTCTCTAGCATTCAGTCGTGCAGACTGCTTACCTTTTGGTGAGTACCCGACCGTCTTGTGGGTTCTTGTCATTCCTGCAGCATAGCGCATAGAGTTGGCCTATGACATTCGGACTCTCGTCAGCCACTGATCGTTAATAGACGAGTGCAACCCTTGGCGGTACTCAATGGACGGAGGGTCAGCATTCGCCTTTAGCGTCCATGCCGTACCCGTGGTGCAGTCGAATAGGAGAAACATCAGCAATGGATTTGAAATTGCGCGGCAAAAAGGCACTGATCACAGGCAGTAGCAAAGGGATCGGCGAAGCTATCGCGCGAGTCTTAGCCCACGAGGGAGCTATCGTTATTGTTCATGGCCGCGATCGGGAGAAAACTGAACGCGTTGCATCCAGCATCATCGCGCAGGGATGGCAGGCTCATGCTGTCCTCGGGGACCTGACGCAGGACGACGCGGTAGAGCGACTGATGGCGGAGGTAGAGAAGCTCGTCGGTGCGGTCGATATCCTTGTGAACAATGCCGGAGGCTCAGGCGTAAAGGAGAGTTGGGAAAATACTCAGCCAGCCTCTTGGTCATCTGCCTATGATCGAAATGTTCTGGCAGCGGTCAGGGTGACTACACGCGTTCTACCCCTGATGCGGCAGGCCAAGTGGGGACGTGTCATCAATATTTCAAGTTTAGCGGCAACAATGCCGCCAGCAGCTGGGCCGGATTATTCGGCGTGCAAGGCTGCAATGAATGCAATGACGGCCTCTATGGCGAAGGCGGTCGCGGCTGACCGAATCACGGTCAATGCCGTTTCTCCTGGCACGATACGCAGTTCCACACTGGAAGATCGTTTCCGTGAAGCCGCCAAAGAGCGAGGCTTGGGAGATAGAGAAACACCGTGGACAGATATTGAACGAGCTGTCTTACCTATGTTTGCCCAGGTTCCCGTGGGGCGAGTAGGAGAGCTGGACGAGATTGCCAACGCGATCGCTTTTCTCGCCAGCCCCGTAGCAGGCTACATAACAGGTATCAATCTTCGGATTGATGGAGGTCTCTCGCCAAGTCTATAAACCCTTCACATGGCACACAGCGATGATCGAAATTGACGGTGGCGTTCCTAACGGTTTGACACCGTTTGCGCAATGATCTGTTGACATCCTAAAACCCAGCAATTTGCATTGCAAAAAGGTATTGCAATGATAAAAGTCAATGGCGATACCTTTTCGCAACTATGCTCATCGGCTACGCGCGCGTCTCTACCACGGCGCAGGACATGACGCGAGGCTGTTACGAATGTATGGTCCGCCGCAGGACTGCAAGGTAAAAGTTTGGCCGAGAAGAGAAGTCTGCGCAAATGTATTCGGCCTTTGGGTGGAGACTAGTCTCCTGGCCAGGATGAGTTGCGCGCGTGTCTGTCCTTAAATGTATGGTCCGCCGCAGGACTGCAAGGTAAAAGTTTGGCCGAGAAGAGAAGTCTGCGCAAATGTATTCGGCCTTTGGGTGGAGACTAGTCTCCTGGCCAGGATGAGTTGCGCGCGTGTCTGTCCTTAAAACTCGATAGGTCTTTGATGACCATTCGTAACATCGGAGTGCAGATACGCCGTTGTGACTGTTCTTTCGTCCTTGCTTTTCTTACAGACTTCGGTGGAGAGACTTTAAGCCGTCGTGGTGGTGTGGAAAAGTGGGAGCGCATAGCGCTTCCAAGCCGAAGGCGCCTTTTCCACACCACCAGGTTGCGACGGGTCTATATTCGTTGCCGCTGGAGAGCAGGGCCCAGGCGATGCGGGCCAACTTGTTAGCCATGGCGACTATGACGACGTTCTTGGGGGCTCTGGCGTCGAGTGCATCGAGCCACGCTCCAATCGGTGCCCGGTCTCGCTTGATATGAAGTACCGCGGCTCGCGCGCCATGAATCAGGATCTTGCGCAGGTACGGGTTGCCTCGTTTACTGATGCCAAACAGCCTCGTGTTGCCACCGGTCGAGTGCTGGCGTGGGACGATACCGAGCCACGCTGAGAACTCTCGCCCCTTCCTGAACGCAGCCCCGTTACCGATGGCTGCCACGATGGCTGTAGCCACGACCGGGCCTATGCCCGGTATCTTGCGAATGCGCGTGCACCCCGCATCGGCGGCTGAGATCCGTTCCAGTTCATCGTTCAGTTCTTCAATCTGCTGCTCAACAAGCTTCCACTCACTCCATAGCCCGTCGATGAGGTTGCGCATTCGCGGCGTCAGGTCTGCCTCGGCGTTCTCGAGGATGTCCGCCATCGCGGTCTTGAGCTTGGCCGGCGTTCGCGCAAACACCAGGCCACGTTCGAGCAGAAAAGCTCTTATCTGGTTGATCACTGCCGTACGCCGTGAAATGAGCCGCTCGCGAACTCGATGGATCGCTTGCAAATCCAGCTGGTCGTCCGTCTTGATCGGGACGAAGCGCATGTTCTTGCGTTCAACGGCCTCGGCGATCGCTTCCGCGTCGATGAAGTCGTTCTTGTTCGACTTTACAAAGGGCTTCACGAACTGGGCTGGAATCAGCCGGGCATCATGGCCCTGCTTGCGGAGCGCCCGCGCGAGGAAATGGGCGCCGGAGCACGCCTCCATGCCGATTAGTGAGATCTGCATGTTCGCGGTGTAAGCCAGCAACTGCTTCTGTGTGAACTTCTTCCGCACAAGCACCTTGCCGGCTGCGCCGAGTGCTACAAGGTGAAAGGACGTCTTGCCAAGGTCGATGCCAACTGACTGTATCTGCATGTCGATGATCCTCCTTCACAGGAACTGCCACCACAATCTACCTGCTAGCCCAGGTGAATCAAGCGGCGGACCATCTCATTAACTGGGCAGCGCGGCTACACCCGAGGCTGACAAGACTTCGACATATCGGTACTGATTGGCTCTCGATGAGTGTATTGGCGATTTGGCGTCAATCCAGAAGCCTCACTGACGAGATGCGCGTTTATAGGTACTCACAGACTTCAGAGCAAATTCATAGGCGTAACCCCGCTTCTCCGCTCCGTTTACCGCTTGCGCTTGACACGTTTGTCCGCGCGAGTCTGAACTTCGTGCGCCTTGGCGACGGCTCCGAGCAGACCGGGATAGTGGCGGTCCACCTCGGCGCAACGGGAGGTGTTAAACATTTCTACGCCTCTGCGTTCGCTGTAGATCAGTCCGGCTTCGCGAAGGATCTTAAGATGCTGTGACAGTGTGGATTTGGGAATCTCTCGGTCGCCGACCGTCAGGAAGGTCGAGCAGTTCTCCTCGCAGCCCTTCACGATGTCGGCGTAGATGGCCACGCGCACCTGGTCCGAGAGC